>Ga0163153_10000005_pt1 | contig 439658 bp, 499 predicted proteins | sample OliLakLV19MP6IB1_FD_148629 | JGI IMG/M metagenome (GOLD analysis project Ga0163153, IMG submission 148629) | Freshwater microbial mat bacterial communities from Lake Vanda, McMurdo Dry Valleys, Antarctica - Oligotrophic Lake LV.19.MP6.IB-1 | ecosystem: Environmental > Aquatic > Freshwater >... | reverse complement strand
TGGTCCTGTAAGGACTCTCGCAGCGGTCACGCATATTCGCGTGCTCGCGAATTGCGCGACCCCGCCTCGGCGCCAAGCGCCTCCGGCCTTGCGCCGCTCCCTACCTCGCGGCTCACCCGGAGAAGCATGCGCCGCTGGCTCCTCCGTACTCAAAAAGTTTCGCTACTTACGCCCCCAACCGCGAGCGGATGCGCGCAATGATATCCGTCATGTGCATGTCGCCTTTCACGAAATATTCCATGGCACCGAGATCCTGTGCCTGTTGCACTGTCTCGCCATCTGATGCATTGGTGAGAATCATCACCGGCACATCCTTGCCCCACGGGTCGTTGCGCAACTGCGCGACCATCTCCATACCGCCCATCTCCGGCATCTTAAGGTCGGCCAGAATCATGTCGGGGCGCTTTGCGATCGCCGTCGCCAATCCTTCTTTACCGTTCGACGCGGTCAATACCTCGAACCCTTCGCCTTTAAGCACATCACCAAGCGCGAGAACCGCCGGCGCTTCGTCTTCTACCACCAGAATCGTGTGTTTAATGTCAGTCATGCCGGTAGTATATACCAATTAGACTCCGACAAGGGCTTTTTCCCCGCTCTTCTTCCAGACGAGAGGGATGGTCGCAAAAAAGGTCGTACCTTTCCCTTCTTCCGATTCGAAACTCACGCCACCCCCAACGCGATCGAGAATGGTCTTCACGAGGTAGAGCCCGAGGCCCGTGCCGTCCGGGACGAGGTTCTGCGCATTCGAGGCACGATGCAGCTTCTCGAAGATCTGCGGCTGCTCGGCTTTCGGAATGCCGATGCCGCTGTCTTTCACACGCAAGAAGATAAGCTCGCGCCCCGCTTCGGCAAGCGACATATCGCACGAGACTTCGCCGCCATCCGGCGTGTATTTGATTGCATTTGAAAGAAGGTTCTGGAAAATCATACGCAAGAGCTGCGGATCAGCGGAAAGCTGCGGGATTTCTCCGGCATGCGTGAAAGCCACGGAGACCTTTTTCGTATCGGCCGTGTGCTGCTGCTCTTCTAAGACGCTCGTGAACAGCACGACGGCGTCGAGCGCCTCGGGGCGGATGGCGAGCGTATCGGTCTCGATGCGCGAGACGTTGAGGAGGTCGTTCACCATCGCGATCATTCGCTGCGCGGCTTCTTGAATATTGGTAGTGTATTTCATCTGATCGGCAGAAAGCGCACCGCCGGTACCGCGCAGCAGCGCTTCGGAGAGCCAGCTGATCGAGGTGAGCGGCGTCTTCAGCTGGTGCGATGCCAAAGAAACGAATTCCGTTTTTGCGCGATCGATTTCCATCTCTTTCGTCACGTCTGTTATCACGCCCTCCACGCGCTTCGCGGTTAGCTTCTCGGCCATCGGAGTCATGTTCCCTTGCACGCGCAGGTGGATATGGCGGCCGCTTGAAGTAATCGCAGGAAATGCAAAAGAGAACGGGCCCGACGTCTTCATCACCTTCTCCCAGATAGCTGCCACGCGATCGCGGGTCTTTTCTTCTGCCATCGCGAGGAATTTCTCCGGCGCCGGTGGGACGTGGGAATAATTCTGATCAAGAAGCGTGAATACCTGTTGCGACCAGAAAGATTCCGCTGGCTTTTCGAAATCCCAAAGGAAGCTGCCGAAGTGCCCGATCTTTTCGGCCTCGGTCATTCGCTCGGCCATGGTGTCCAATTCGCCCGTCACGTAGTGCGTTGTGTTGGAGCTCTTCGTCTTGATGAGCGTGCCGAGGTACATGCTGAAAAGGGCGAGGATGACCGCGCCGAGGGCGATGACGAGGAGCGGGTTTGCGAGGACGAATTCGATGACCTGCTGCATTACACGATAGTGTATCAGGATTTCGGCGCTATACTTCGAGCGGTTCAACAGAGGAGGAACCGATGAACCGCATTAAGCTCTTTGTGGCAATAGTTTTTGCGTGCGTACTCATGCCGACGGCACTAGCCGCTCAGGCACTTTCGCCATTTGCCGGCAACTGGCGAGGCGATGGTTCCGTGATAACGGATTCGGGCAAGAAAGAGAACGTCAAATGCAGGGCAGATAATGGCCTGCTCAAATCCGGTCAATTCGCAATCGTTTTGAAGTGCACAACGGCCGGCGGCGGAATCGAGCTGCGTTCGAAAGTGGTCGAATCGGCTGGTGTCCTCAAGGGTGACTGGAAGGACGTCACCTACAATAATGAGGGAACGCTTGGCGGCAAGGTTGCAGGAGACGTTCTCGATGCGAAAATTTCGGGACCAGTCATCAACGGCAACGTAAAGGTTCGGCGCGACGGCGCAACGCTGCACGTCAACGCTTCGCTTTCAAAGGGCGTGAAATCGATCAGCGTCGCAATGAAAAAGTGATTCGCAAAAACTCAAAGGCCCGCTCCTCGCGGGCCTTTCGATATATGCAAAAGAAAAGCCCCGCATTCGCGAGGCTTTAGTTTTAGATGAGATTGCCTACCAATCCACGTCTTCGGGATTGTGAATTCGCTGCTTCCAGCAAGCTCCTGCGTACTGAAGAGCACCAAGGCCGAATGCCACAGCAACGATCGCGAACAGAATTTCAGGGATGTGAAATCCTCCAAAATAAAGCACGAAAGCTGCCATTGCAAAGAACGTAAGCGATCCTACTCCGACTAGAATCCAATCATGTTTATGAATGATTCCGCCGGTATCGTTTGGTATCCACTTCATGGACGATCTCCTAGGATTCGAAGCGAACCACTGCTAAAGTTAGTGTAAAGAAAAAGGTAACTAGCCACAACTCGAAAGTGAGTTTCGGAAGGAATCCCGCGAGCCAGTGAAATGACCAACGATCGCGGTCCAATTCTCGGAATTTCGGGGTACTGAACACACGTATTGGTGCGGCCCCTCGTTCAAGCGTTTCCAGCATTGCAATCTTCTCGTTCCAGAATTTCAACCATTTCTCCGCACGATTCGCCGCAGCCAGCCAGATGAGCGATACTGCTAATCCGAGCCCTTCAACGGCGAATATTACGAACACTTGTCTCCAGAGCGTCGCACCAGATGCGAGAAGTGTACCAACTGCAAGTACGATGGGAGTCTGTATCACTATAAAGAATTGGGCCCTTGTCCATCGAAGCGTTGCCTCACCGTTCCGCAGAGTCGCAAGCATCACAGCCTGCTGACCCGCCGGTATTCCTTCGCGCTTTTTCAGCACTTTGGTCACGATGACCTCCTTTCTTTACACTCGCTGTACAATACAACGAATATTTATATTTGCAACTTATTCCTATCGCGCCGCGCGTGAGCGTTCGCTTTCGGTCAGATGGATTTTGCGCAGGCGCACATTGAGCGGTGTGACTTCGAGGTATTCGTCCTTTTGGATGAGTTCGAGGCCGCGTTCGATGGTGAGCTCGAATGGCGTGATGAGATTGAGCGCTTCGTCGGTGCCGGATGAACGGACGTTGGTGAGATTCTTGTTCTTCGTCGGATTGACCGCCATCTCCTCGCCTTTCGATGTGTCGCCGATGACCATTCCTTCGTACACTTCCGTCGCCGCTGGGATATAGAGGCGGCCGCGATCTTGCAGATTCCACAGTGAGAAGCCGAGTGCTTTCCCTGTCGCCATCGAAACCATCGAGCCTTGTGCGCGCTTGCGGATTTCTCCGGCATACGGTTTGAAGCCGATGACGCGTGCCGCGATGATGCCTTCGCCTTTCGTATCGATGATGAATTGATTGCGGTAGCCGAGGAGGCCGCGTGTCGGGCCTTCGAAAATGACGCGGATAGAATCGCCGTGGACGATCATGTTGGTCATCTGGAATCCACGCGTGCCGAGCTTTTCGATGACGGCACCCTGATACTGCGATGGGATATCAACCACAACTTCTTCAAATGGCTCAGTCTTCACGCCGTTTTCTTCGCGGACGATGACCTGCGGCTGCGAGACCTGCATCTCATAGCCTTCGCGGCGCATATTTTCCAAGAGGATTGCTACATGCAATTCGCCGCGGCCGGAGACTTGGAAGGTGTCGCCGCCGGAGAAATCGACGCGGAGTCCGACGTTGATTTCGAGTTCTTTCTCGAGGCGATCGCGCAGCTGGCGCGTGGTCACGAATTTCCCTTCGCGTCCGCCGAATGGCGAGTTATTCACGAGGAAGTTCAGGGTGATGGTCGGTTCATCGACGGCAATCGCTGGCAGCGGCTCAACATCGGCCGAGGTAGAAACGGTTTCGCCGATTTCGATGTCTCCCACTCCCGCGAAGATGACGATATCTCCCGCGTTCGCCTCCGTCTCTTCGACGCGCTTTAGGCCATTGAAGGCGAACATCTTCGTGATTTTTCCGGTGCGAGTTTCGCCCGATGGCTTTTTGACGACGACCGTGCCGCCGGTTTTCATTGTGCCCTCGTAGATGCGAGCAACCGCCATGCGGCCGAGGAAGTTGTCGTACGCGAGATTAAACGGCTGCGCGCGGAGTAGCTTATCGAATTGCGCGGTGTCCGCGTTTGCAGCAGGCACTTTCTCAAGGATCGTGTCGAGAAGCGGCGTAAGATCGCTCGATTCGTCATCGAGTTTCTTCTTCGCGATGCCGAGCTTGCCGATGGCATAGACCACCGGAAATTCTGCCTGCTCGTTTGATGCGCCGAGTTCAAGGAAAAGTTCCAGCACCTGCTCTTCCGCGCGATGCGGGTCGGCTGCTGGCTTGTCGATCTTATTGATGACGACGATAGGATGGATGCCGAGCTCGAGCGATTTCTTCAAGACGAATCGCGTCTGCGGCATCGGGCCTTCTTGCGCGTCCACTACTAGTAGAACGCTGTCGATAGAGCGCAAGACGCGTTCCACTTCGGAGCCGAAATCGGCGTGGCCGGGCGTGTCGACGATATTGATCTTCGTTCCTTTATACGGAACAGAGGCGTTCTTCGCATAGATGGTAATCCCACGCTCCTGTTCGAGCTTATTCGAGTCCATCGAGACACCCGCCTCACCGACGCCGGTCTGTTGCAGGATTGCATCCGTCAGCGTTGTCTTGCCGTGGTCAACGTGTGCAATTATCGCAATATTTCGTATCTCCATGGTATTTAAATATTGTGATAATTGTGCACGTTGGTGGTAAGGGTTCGGGAAAACTCTAGTTTTCCCGTGTCGGAGAGCAGGGCGCCGAGCGAAGCGCTGGCGTCCGTTGAGAACCGAAAGTTCTCAAAGCGCGCGCTAGACGCGCTGACGGGTGCAATGATAGCGATGTTACGAATCTCCATAAAAAGAAGGGCGAAAAGCCCTTGTACTTACGATTGTGCCACAAACTTCAAGCAATTACAACTTATGCATTATCTACGATGACGTCAGCAGCCTCCTCTGGCTGGAAGGAGTGTAGATATTGTTCGTCATTACGTTTCCACACTCCATCCCACAGTTCGTCCTGCGGATTCTGATGTTCTTCGCGGTCACGCTTTTTACCGCGCTCAGTCGCTTGGATTGGAGAGCACGCAATCCATATCTTAAAATCTAGACATTCATTCAAATCCACGCGAAAAAGTCCGACGCCTTCGATGATTATTTTACCATCGTGATGTACTTCCTTTTCTTCAACAATCCTATTCATGTTCCAGTCAAAATGGCCGTACCGAATTGGATTCTTTCCTGATCTGAACGGAATGATGACTTCAGTCATCAGCCTCGCAAAATCAATTATCTCCCATCTTTCGTAATTGTTATCCTTGCTGTTTTTGAAAAAGGAATCGACGCTGACGATAGGAGCTTGTATCTTCTTGCCAAGCGCTATCGCGGCGGTCGACTGTCCGGCGCCGCCGAAGCCTGAGATGCCGATGATGAGTGGTTTTGGCATCGCTTCAATTTCAGAAATCACATTTGCTGGAATAATTTCCATAGAACATTACTTCTTCCGCACAATAAAGTCGAATTCGTTGCTGTGTGTCTCACCGGGTCGCTTATGTTCTTCAAAGAGCACAATCTCACACTCTTTCAGGAGTTCCTCTGCCCTCTCACGTGTCATGAATGTCATAGCGCGGTTGTCCTTCCACGTATGCTCCACGCCAAAGAAATTGCCTGTGAGAATGCCGCCCTGTTTGAGTGACGCGAGGAGTGATGAGAACATGCGATCGAATGATTCGGGCGGGTTGAACGGCAACGAGCGTTGCGCGTTGATGAGGTCGTACGTATCCGGCTCGAAATCGAACGTATCAAAGGTGCTGGTGCGATGCTCGAATCGATCCTTGGGAAATTGTGCTGCCCGATTCTGCGCAACAGGGTCGGATTCTAACGGATCCTTATTCACGGCGATTACCGATTTGAACCCCTGTTCGATCAGGAATCGCGATTCGTTCATAGCGCCTGGCCCGAGATCGAGCGCACGATCTTTGGCTTGCACCAATCCCACTGCCTTCTGCGTGAGCTCCCGAACGGGATTATCTTTCGTTGCCTCGGAAAATCCCGGCCAGACATTCAGTCTTTTCCATAGCTTCATACGTTCGAACATACTCGAAGCATAGCCCGCTCTATCTCGACCGCAAAGCAAACCGAGGGTCAAATAGCGCTTATTTAACCCCCAACAATTAAAATGCTCCGGGGTCAAACGACGCCGTTTGACCCCCGAACGGCCAAAATAGCGCTATTTTGGCCGTTGGCCGTTCAATACAACTTCGCCGAATTGAAGAGGACGCCGAATTGTTTGCACCAGATCAGCGCGTAGGGATACTCTTCCGGATTCACGCCAGCAGGGATTTCGTAATTCACATTACCTTCAGTCGCGCGCAATTCCCCGAGATCGACGAATTCTTTCGCCTCAATATCTTTCGCGAGATAGACGTACAGGTCGGGGCCGTTGAGCGTTTTAAAATCCTCGTAGCGAAGATAGTGAGCGTCTGCTACGCGAACAATTTTCGCACTTCCCTCGGCAGGGTGCGTCGGCGTGTCGACTATGCTCGCGGTCGCAAGCGTCTGCGTCGGCGACTCGGCGTTCTCCATCCCCGGAAATTCCTCATCAAATACGATATCGATAAACAGCGGTGAGAGTCCGTAGTACGCAACCGCGAGAATGATGAGGACCACCGGAATCGCGAAGTATTTGAGCGTGGAATTGTTAGAGCTTAGCTAAAGATACTACTTGAGTGGAAGTTGGCCGAGGAAGTCGCCCTTGCCGATGGGGACGCCGTTTTTGCGCAGGATAGCGTAGGCTGTTGTGACGTGGAAATAGAAATTCGGCAACGCATACATCGTCGCGTATTCGTAGCCAGTGAGATGCTCACCTCCGTATTGCACTTTGTAGTAGGGCGGCATTGTGATGATGATTTCTTCATTGCCATTCACCTGCTCTGGCGTAACGGTTTTCATAAAATCGAGGGTCTTTTGAATGCGCGCTTTCAACTCGTCGGGCGTCGTCTCGGTATCTGGCATTGAAGGCGGTTCTTGTTTGGAGAGCCGGGCCGCTGCTGCTTTCGCGTTGTCGCACGCAATCTGTATTTGGCGAATGAGCGGAAATTGATTAAAGATTAATCGATCATTCAAGAGCGCGTCGATAAAATCGAGGCGTTCTGTTTTTTTCGTAGCTGCAAAAGCGACTCCCGCGTCGAGGATTTTCGCGAGATTCTCAAGCGTGCGCATCATGGGAACCACCGTTGTCGTGAAAAGATTTGTTTCGTGCATTCGCGTAGCATACATTTGTGTGCGAAAAAAGATAGCGGGCGCCGTAGGCGCCCGCTTGAATATTCACTTGATTGGAAAGATTGCATCCTTCCCTTCGGTTAGATCCTTGTACGTCGTCGGATTCGCCGCGATGCTATCGAGGTTGCGGTAATCAAACGTCCGCTTTCCGATATTCGTGACGATGCCACCGGCCTCCTTCACAAGAAGAGCACCTGGAGCGTAGTCGTAATCTTTGCCAAAGGGATTCTTCGTGATCCTGGCTTCGCGGCGTCCTGTTGCGACCTCCACAAAATCAGAGCCAGCAGCCATGGTTACTTCGTATCGTGTTTGTCGTGGCAGCTCGACAAACAGCGCAACGTTGCCGTCCTGTTCAATATCGGATTCCAGAAAGACGTAGCCATCACGCAATCCGCGATCGCTCACATGGATTGGCACATCATTCTCGAATGCGCCTTTGCCATGTTCAGCGTGATACAGCTTGTCATTCACGAAATCGTAAACCGCGCCGAAGGTCACTTCGCCATATTCAATAAGTGCAAGCATGACCGTGCAGAGTGGAACGCCACGTTCGTAATATCCGGTGCCGTCGATAGGGTCGCAGAGCCAGAACCGCTCAGCGCTCCTGTCGCCGCCGTGCTCCTCGCCAACGAATCCGATGTCCGGACGGGACTTCTGCAATTCATCCGCTATGAATGTTTCGACGGCGATATCACGCTCCGTGACGATGCTCGAGGCATCGGCACCTTTGTATTTCAACGCTTGAATCCGCCCAAACTGTGGCATCAGCATGGAGCGCGTCTGTCGCATGGTCAACTTAACACTCGTCGAGATATCCACCTTGTCCTCGCTTTCACACAGTTCTATTCTTATCGCACTATAGCCTTCTCACTTGCAAACGCAATGAAAACAAAACGGCCGCTCAAACGTGAGCGGCCGCAGTAAAGAACTAGAACAGGTCGGTGATTTCGGCGACATATTGGTATCGCCGCTTCACCTCTTCGATCGGTTTCCCTTCGCGGTACGCCTGTTTGTCGTAATGCGTGCCACCAATTAGTAGACGCATCTCGTCACACGTAATCACATCCGCAAGCCATATCACGCCTTCCGCATCGATACCAAACTCGAATTTGATGTCGACCAAGTTGGCGCCGTGTTCGAAGAATTTCTCCGCGAGGATCTCGAAGAAATTGCACGCGTCGCGACGAATAGTGTCGATTGCCGCCGGCGTGTCCGGAACGTTGATCACTTCCGTCATGGGTATCATTGCGAAGAAATCGTCCCGTGAGAACGTCACGTGCGGATCGTAGAGCTTGAGCATCCCCTTGTCGGCGATCTCGATAAGCGGATCGTCGACGGGAAGCGTCATACCGTGCCACACCTTGCCGCTCGTCTTGAGATACAGCTGGTACGTGAGTTTGCCGAGCGGCATACCGCGCGCGATACCGGGAAACATCTCGAGGAAAGAGCCGTACGCAAAGGCACGGACAACGACCTCGAGCGATATCATCTTGCACTTGCGTGCAAGAAAACTCACGTCGTCGTACGGCCCGACATAGGCCGATTCGAATCCTTTTTTCCGAAGGTACCGGAAGATGTTGATCGTCATCCGGTTATTGAGCGCGCCTTTACCATCCATCACCTTCGTGAATTTCGGGTCGTCGCGTGCCGTGATGTCGTTTTTCGACGCCACGATGCACAGCTCCGGATGCCCCGTATAGGGATAGATGATCTTCGTCTTACCTTGCGTGAGCTCCTTACCGTAGGTAGCCATAGCGGTTGCCTTTCCTATTTAAGAACGCTGGCGAGACTATACAACGCTGCACCGTACGCGCAAGAGGCGCGGCGGCCGGAGGCCGCCGCGCCGAATTCCTGCACACTTAGCGCATCATGCCGCCCGGCATCGCGTTCTCTGGTACATTCACGCCGTACCACTCCTGCAGCCAGCTGCGCATCATATCGATCTCTCGTGATTGCGACGTGATGATCTGATCGGCAAGCGTCAGCATCTCGGGGCGATCCGATGCTTTCAGCATCGACGCCATCATTATCGCCATCTCGTGGTGCGGGATCATCTGCGAGAGAAATTCACGATCGAAATCGGCATCGGATACCGATTGCAGGCTCGCGGAATCCCCCGTCATCCCATGCACCTCCATGCCCATGCCACCCGATGGAGGCGCGCTCCCAAACCAATCCTCATACCACGCACGCATATCCGCGTTCTCACGCGTCTGCGCGTCGATGATGCCTTGCGCCAGCGAAAGGACCTCCGGCCGCTTCGAGCGCTCGAGAGCGATTTGCGCCATAGCAATAGCGCCTTCGTGGTGCGGGATCATCTGCACGATGAAGTGCTGGTCGATATTCCCTCGCATCTCACCTCCGTTACCCATCTGCCGGCCGCTTCCGCTACTCAGCGTATATCCGATGCCCAGCCCTACAAGTAACATTATCAATCCGACAACCAGTGTTTTATTCTCCATAGCGATTAGTGCATTACGAATATAAATTAAATAGTGAAACCCCTTCTTCACTATACGCTCGGCAAAAAAAGTTTCCACTCTAGGCAATCGCACGATGCGCGAAGTAGACGATACCCGCGACTGTCGCCGAAAGGAGCGACCCCCACGCCACGTCGACGATAATCATGAGGAGCGGCCAATCATTCACAGTCGTGAGATGTGTGAGGTCGTACGTCGTGTAGGCGACAAGACCGAATGCGGCTCCCATGAGGATAGTCCTCGACAAAGAACCTTTTGCGATACCGGGAAGCACGGCGAAATACAAAAGCGCAGCCGTGAAAAGCGGATAGTAGATTGCCACCGGAAGCCAGTGAGGCGAATCGATCATGAGATGCCCGATCTGACGCTGATAAAACCCCTCGGCGATGACGAAGATCCAGAGCGCGTCGATGACGGCATAGCTCACCAGCGCGACGAACCACAATCTGAGGAACATCCCGGAAGCATACTGCACCGACGCGAGCTTAAAAAGCACACCCCGCGCGCTGCGCGGGGTGCTATTCAGATGCGGTCCTGCGCGTGCAGGAATTCGAAGACGAGCAGCGCCAGCGGCGTGAGCGAATCGCGTTCGTCCCACGAGAAATACTGCAACTCTTCTATCTCGGAGAGCGGAGCCGGATCGCCAGTGAATTTCGCGGTGCAGCAGACGCATTCAACCATCGTATCCGTCGCGCCGTGCGCCGGCGCCTTGAAGGGCGGCCCGATACTCTTCACGCTTCGGATATCTATCGTGATCCCCAGCTCTTCGCGCAATTCCCGCGCAAGCGCCTGCGCGTTGCTCTCATTTCCCTTCGGCTTACCGCCCGGAAAATAGAATGCATCCTTGCCGCGCGTCCGCGCCATGAGGACTTTCTTATCCTCAATATGAATCAGCGCTATCTTTGAAGTGGTTTTCATCGGTGGTTCCTCGTCTCCTTCTCCTAGAACGACTTCCGGTACTATAACAAAAGCGCCGAGCAAGTCGGCGCTTTCGGTATTCAGTGGACAGTGGCGACTTCAAGATCATCACCCATCGCATGGCTCAGCGCTGCTTGGCGCGTGTCGGTGAGCGCAAGCGGCGTTCCGTCGGCCGCATGGAGTGCGTAGAGCGTAAGTCCCTTCGGCAGATTGTTGACGCTCGGGAAACGCTCCTTCGCCTCTTCGGACGTCATGATTCGTATGTATCCGACAACACCGTCGCCGAGTTGTGCGAATTCAATCTCCGGCATGAACGGCTGCTTCGCAGCCTGCCGGCGTCTCCGCATAGAGCGATTTCTCGCCATGGCAACCTCCTCCAGCCTGTGCTCATTCCTCTACCAGCCTAGCAACAGGCCGAAAAGGCGCAAGCCCCGTGAGATGGCGGCTGACGCCTATCTCATGGGGCAAGTGAGTACTCTCCACCCTCTAAAAAGAGGCCTATGATATGATGGATGCTCCTTATCAATTCGTTCTACACGCTATGAAAATGTTATTTACCCTCATGGTTATTATCATCCTCGCCGCTGGCGGGTACTACTTGTACATGCAGTCCGCTCCTGCAACTACCGTGGATACCGATATGACGCCGGAGATGCAGATGGAATCGAACACCGGCATTGATGCGACGCAGCCTACCCCGGCTCCTACTCCGACGACTTCGGGCACGCCGAGCGATGTGAACATCGCCGTCGATGGCTCGGTTTCCACTGGAGAGCTTCGTGAAATAACCGTCACCTCGACGGGCATGTCGTTCAACCAGAAGGAAATCACGGTAAAGAAGGGCGATCGCGTCCGCATCACCTACGCGAACGGCGGCGGCACGCACGATCTGCGCATCGCGGGTTACGATGTCGGCACGAAGGTCATGTCGGCAGGACAATCGGAGACGTTCGAATTCGTCGCAGACGAAACGGGAGAGTTCCAATACTACTGCTCGGTCGGCAATCACCGTGCGATGGGTATGTGGGGCACGCTTACGGTCGAATAAGTCTCAAGAAGAGCAGGATAACGAAGCGGCCCGCATCGCGGGCCGCTTCGTTCATGAAAACACCATCATGATACGGTCTTCATCGTTGTGCAATCTATACAACGCCCAAGGGTTTGCGACAATAGCTCGTATGGTGTTTAGACGCTCAAACAGGTACCCTATGAAGTATGAAAACAGTTTTGTTGCTTCTCTCGCTGATACTCTTCGCGCTCTTGGCGCTGGACTTTTCCCGGCAGGACAACTCGCTTATGAGCCCGTCCGTGTCTCAGGAAAATCTCGCGACCGGTAACAGCGACGAAATCGAGGAATCGACAGAAGAAACGCAACGCGCGGCGCCGACAGAGTCGGCGCCGCCTTCGTATTCCGAATCAACAGTCATAATATCTCCCACCCCAAAACCTTCTGCTCCATCCAATACCGCGACAGAACCGGAACCCATCCCCACAACAGTAGAAGTAGCATCTAAGCCGGCACCTCCTTCCTCAAACGCGGACGTCAGCATCGCAGCGCAAATCGAAGCAGATGTCCTGCGTCTTTCGAATATCGAACGCACAAAGATCGGCCTCAACGAGCTCACGCTCGACGAGACGCTCGCATCCGTCGCCCGTGCCCACAGCAAAGATATGATCGCGCGAGATTTCTTCAGTCACGACAATCCCGACGAATGTTCGTCTTCGTGCCGTGCAACGGCCGGCGGCTACCGCTGGAAATTGGTGGGCGAGAACATCCATATGATGTCGGGTTGGAAGCTCACGCCGATAGAAGCCGCAGTCATGGTCGTGCAAGGGTGGATGTCGAGCCCTGGGCATCGCGAGAATCTTTTGAAACCTGGCTATCAAGAAAGCGGTATCGGTATCATTGTGCAGGGCGACACGGTCTACTCGACGGGTATGTACGGGACGGAGCGGTAATCTTGCTCAGATGAGAGTGCTGCCAAAATAGCCGCCGGTCACGCATACTTTTCTGCTGAAAAGTTGCGCGACCCCGCCTCGGCGCCAAGCGCCTCCGGCCTTGCGACGGGGCCAAGCATAGCTTTCTGCTGAAAGCTTGCCTGGCCACACCTCGCGCCGTCGCGCTCCGGTCTTGCGCGTGGGTCCCACCCCGAGCTCACCCAACCCCGTCTCACTCCACGCTTTCGCCTGATAGTGCTGCCAGCAAAGCGGCGGCGCTCCATGCTTGGACGCGGCACGCGCCCTGTCCGCGATCGTCGCAGTACTCGGCAAATCCTCGATCAAACACAAAAAGCTCTAGCGGCGTCTGGAAGTGCGTGTATGCACAGACGAGGCTCGCTCGTACACGCTTCGCTTCTTCGCGGAAACCAAACGTCTCGAGCCCTTCGGCGCACATCATCGTGTCATGCGGCCAGATAGAACCGTTGTGATAGCTATTCGGATCAAAACGAGACGAACGGCGCGAGAGCGTACGGATGCCGGCGCGCGGCACATACAGGTCGGGCTTCAAGAGACGACGTGCGATGCCCGGAATATGTTCTGCATCGAGGACGCTCTCCGGCATAGCACCGGGAGACGGCGTCCACGCAGCGAAAAGGCAGTGCCCCATGCTCGATCGCGGCGAAATCAGTTGATTGCCGTCGCCGTCGATCGCGAACGCGAGCGAAATGCCTCCGTGCTTCTCTTCGATAAGAAATGATGCGTTGAAGGCCTTTTTCAAGCTCTGAGCGCGCTCGGGAAGCGTTGCAGCAAATGAAGAGTCGCGCTCGGCAAAGTAATCCGCCCACGCACGCAACGCCGCATACGAATACGCTTGCACTTCGACCGGCGCGATCGAATACTTCGGCCTTCCAAGGCGCTCTTCAAAAAAGACTGATTCTTCGCTATCCATCCAACTCTGCGTAACGAGGCCGCCAAACGTGCGCTCGGCCGGGATGCGGTAATCGAAGAGCGCGTCTCCATTCGAATCGCCGTACTCCAGCATCCACATGAGCGCGGCGCGGATGTTCGGAAGGAACGACTCGATATCTCCCCCCGCCCGCAGATACGCATGCGACGTCATCAAGAAGAGCGCGGTCGCGTCGGCAGTGTCGTAATTGCGCAGTACGCCGTCGGGATACAGGTACCATGCGCCGTCAGCACGCTGCGTAAGATACGCGTGATTGTCGGGGCGGAATTCGTGGATGATCTTCCCCGGCTCCTCGCCGCTTTGGGGATTCATCTCTCTACCCTGCAATTCCGCGAGATTGTTCAGCACCTTGCCGACGAGTGCAAGATAATACGCGTCGTCAGTTTTTTCAAAAACTTTGAGGAGCTTGAGCGATGTGATGAGCGAATCGCGGCCGAAGATGCAGCCGTAGATTTCCGTGCGGCTCGAAGCGAGAATGCCGCGCTCGGTCTCTAAATCGCGAATACTGCGCTCGCCGAGAGCCCAGAGTGTGGTTCGTGTGTCCCCGTGCATTCCTTTTTGTAAACGACTTATGCAGATGAAGCAACTTTTTTCATGAAAATTCCGCTCGCGACAGCGGAAGAATTGCTTCCCTCGGGTCGCTGTCTGGGCGTGCTCGCCCAGCGCTCACTCTCGCGCCGTCGCGCTGCGAGAGACCCTCGTGAAGCAATTCTTCCGCTGCTGTCTCGCTACTTGCGCTGGCAAATGCAGGTAGCGAGACGGCGATCGGGGTGTTCCTCCCAGAGAACATTGCGCAGCAGACGACAACGCGTGATGTCATACGGCAAAAGATGTGACGCAAAAGTAGTAGATCACGATAAGTTCGGGTGGGAGGAATACCGTCGAGCGACGCGAGCGGATGATTTCAATACCCTTTTTTCTCCAAAATTTTCCGATACACTTCTTCGTATCCATCGGCCATCTTGGCCGCACTGAAATTCGCAAGTGCTCGCTCGCGACAGACTTTACGATCGATCGCCGCGATGTTTTCCACCGCTTCGATCATCGTATCCAAGTCCTGCACCACATAGCCCGTCACTCCTGTCTCGATGATTTCGGGAATCGAACCCTTGTCGAATGCCACGACCGGGCAGCCGCACGCCATCGCCTCGATAAGCGTAAGGCCGAAAGGTTCCCGCCACATCACCGGATGCAAAAAGCATCGCGCGCCGGCCATAAGCTCGTTGCGCTCCTCCTCGCCCACTTCGCCGATCCACCGGATGCGATCCGAGAGGCGCGGTTCGATATACTCGCGGAAATACGCCTGGTCATGCGGATCCACCTTCGCCGCGAGGATCAATGGCAGATCGAGGAGCTGCGCGACCTCGACCGCGACGTGCACTCCCTTCTCGCGCGAGATGCGACCGACAAAGAGTAGATACTCGCCCATCTCGGCGCCATATGGATAGTGATCCATGACAAGACCGTTGTGCACCGTACCTGCATGATTGAGACTCGGCAGCGAATACATCTGAGCTTCGGAAATCGTCACGATATTGGGCCCTTGCAGTTGTTGGAAAAGCTTGCGTGTCTCCGCATCGAAAGCCGCGTGCATTGTCATCACGACCGGCGTCTTTGCGAGATTGGCGATCGGCAAACTTATCGGCGCGAGGTGATCGTGGATGATATCGAATTGGTCCTGCAATTCGTATGCCAGCCCGAGATTCAGAAGCGTCCATGGGTTGAGTCCATAGATGTCTTTCATTTTCGCTTCGCGGATGCCGCGTGGATACACGGATCGGAGCGTAGCCGATGTAACGGAATCCCCGCTCGCGAAGAGCGTCACTTCGTGACCGCGTCGGACGAGCTCTTCGGTAAGTGCGTGCACCATACGTTCGGTACCGCCGTATTTCTTCGGCGGTACGCGTTCTACTATGGGGGCCACTTGGGCGATCTTCACGCAGGCAAGCATACGTGACACAGATTGGAATCAAATGAAGTGTACGCGGCTATCTTCATCATCCCTCCATGCCGAGTCGGTACGATGCGTTCATTAGGCCCTGTTCGGTCAGACAGGTCCGGGATAACAGCTTAATCGTATGGGTATTATCGCATTTCTCGTCCTTGGTGGAATCGCAGGTTGGATTGCATCGCTCGTTATGGGCACCGACGGATCTCAGGGCATCCTTGGGAATGTCATAGTCGGCGTCGTGGGAGCGCTTATCGGCGGACTCGTCTTCAACACCTTCGGTAACGCAGGAGTTACAGGCTTGAACCTCTACAGCCTCCTCGTCGCGACACTCGGAGCCGTCGTGGCACTCTGGCTGATGCGGATGGTCCGCACAGCGTAGTCACTGTCCCTAGTAGACAGATCCGGAGATAGTCCCGATGCGCTCGCGCAGTAATCGCGCAATCGCCTCGAAGAGGATAGCATTCTGATTTTCAGCGGCGGCCGCAGCGGCGGCCGCCGCTTTCAGTTTCTCTTCGATGTCCGCAACAAGCCCTGCACGAGTAAAGAATTCACGGACGAAGAGGTGGTACCACGGCAGTTTTACGCTGGCACGCTGCCCTTCCGGAGCCTGCGGAATCACCACAACGCGTACGGGGAACGTCCATGGGATGACTCCAAAAAGATATCCTCGTGAGCGATACGAGATCTCGAAAGCTGTCGAGCTAAACGTAATCCCTTCGACATTGACATCCGAAAGCGCGGTCGACGCCGCAATCAGGCCGAATTCGCGCGCACCTGCTGCTCCCGTGCGCGACAATCGCCAATTCTCGAGGACTTCGCGCAGATCGCTGCGCCCGCTGAACAATTCGCGCACCAGATCCCCCACGATGGAGATGGAACTGCTCGGGAACGATCCTAATGCCCCCGCCTCGATATCCAAGAGACTGACCCCGCTCAAAGCACCGCTGGTTACGAGCAGATCGAGGATTTCACTGGTACTGCTACCGCCACCGGCGCCGGATCCGGATCCGCTGTTCCCGCTCCCATTGTTGCCGCTATTTCCCGTGCTTCCGGTCTCTCCGGCGGTACCGGTTCCTCCCGCTCCTGTACCGCCCGAGCCTCCGCCTGTCGGACCAGATGAGCCGCCGTCTCCACTTCCACCGACCACACTTCCACCTCCCGGAGTCCCCGGCGGTGGCGCAGGTGGCGCTGAGCCGGTCATCTCGATCACTTCGGAATCGTTGTAGAAGGCCAATGCCGGCGTGGTAAACGCGCTGTACGCCATGGCAGCAAGCAAGAGATACGTGGCAAGATTCACTTTGCTCGAACGCGAGAATAATTTAAGCGCCGAACCGAAACTGCTCTTTCCCGAGAACGGAACGCCATTGAGCGTGATGCCGCCATGTATCTCATCAAGGACCAGATGACATAAATATCCTGCCGCCATCGCGCCGCCGAAAATCCATGCATGCGTATCCGAAAGGCCGTAATACCGCGCGATGAGAAACGCACCCAATCCCGAAATCGCGAGTGCCGGAAGCGAATGGAAAATGCCGCGATGGTGCGTACATTTTTTCACGACACCACCCACGATGAACCAGAAGATGAACATTGCTGCCGCAGGGATGCCTGCGAGATATCGCCAATCCGCGGCAAACGTCGAATTGAGCACATAGAGGAGAACGACACCCGTCGCCGCGAGCGACATAGTGCCAAAGACGAGGTAATACGGCATCCCCGAATCCGAATCGACATCCGGCAGAAACGAACCGATGACCGTAGCGCCGAAAAGGAACAAGAGAAGCAGCGGATCGGTAAGGAGCGCGTAGAAATAGACGGCGACCACGACCACCATCGATATGATAGCTCCGTACGCGACATGCTCCCTGAACATCGCCATCCGAAAAGTATACCCCGTTAGATAGACCACAGTAACGTCGACACCAACACCAAACGCATATCTCACGGGGTATACCAGCCGCGTGCTAGGATGCCGCCATGGGAAAAATTAACGAGACAGTCTGGGATGTTGCCGTCGTCGGCGGTGGCCCTGCCGGCATGATGGCGGCAGGCCGCGCAGCGGATAACGGCGCGTCGGTCATCCTTCTCGAAAAAAACGCATCGCTCGGCAAGAAATTGCTGATAACCGGTGGCGGCCGCTGTAATGTCACGAATGCCGAATTCGACGAGCGGGCACTTCTCGCGAAATACGGCGATAGCGGCAAATATCTCGCTTCCCCGTTTGCTGCATGGACAGCGCAGGATTCCATTGATTTCTTCGAAAAGCGCGGCATGCCGACGAAGATCGAAGCCGAAAAACGCGTCTTCCCGGTATCGGATACGGCACGTTCCATCCACGACACGCTTCTTGCCTATATGAAAGCTGGCAACGTCACCATCATCACCAAGGCGTCGGTGAAGAGAATGAATACGGAAAACGGCGAGATAACAAGCGTAGAGCTTTCTGATGGGACGCATATACGCGCTCGCGCATTCGTCATCGCGTGTGGGGGCGCATCGCGGCCAGAGACCGGCTCTACCGGTGATGCATTCGCATGGCTCACGGAAACCGGCCACAAAGTCTCGACGGCGAACGCCGCGCTCGTACCGATTTCAGTCCACGAGACATGGGTCGCCCGCGTCGCGGGAGTCAGTTTGAAGGATGTAAAGATTTCCCTGTATCAATACGGAAAAAAACAGAAAAGCCTGATCGGTAAGGTGCTTTTCACGCACGAAGGATTAAGCGGCCCGGGAATCCTCAATCTCAGCCGCGACATCGGCGAGCTTTTGGGATATGCCGACGTAGCTTTGGAAATCGATCTTCTCCCAGAATCTGGATACGAGAAAGTGAATGAATCTTTGCAGTCGATTTTGAAAGAACATCACACGAAAATGCTGCGAAACAGCCTGCGCTCACACGTCGCCCCGGCTCTTGTTCCCGTCATCCTCCAACTCGCCGACATCGAACCCGAGAAGCAATGCAATTCAGTGACGCGCGACGAGCGCGTGCGACTTATGAAGCTTTTGAAGCACCTGCCGCTTTCGGTCAAAGGACTTCTCGGGCTCGACCGCGCCGTCGTTACCTCTGGTGGCGTCTCGCTCGATGATGTCGATACGAAATCGATGCGCTCGCGACTTTTCAAGAATCTCTACCTCGTCGGCGATGTTCTCGATATCAGCCGACCGTCGGGAGGCTTCAGTCTTCAGCTCGCGTGGGCTACCGGACAGGTGGCGGGACGTGCGGCGTACGATGCGTCCTAACCCCTTGCTTTTTATAGAGGGAATGTTATAATCTCTCTAGTTATAGTTTTGCGTTCTGTGCCTGCGTCCTACACAAAGGAACGGAACCATGAACGACAATACAATCGGCGAGCGACGCACAAGTAGCACTGAGGCTGAAGTCACGTTCCGCGGAGTCTACTTCATCTTCCGACTCGAGCCAGATGTGGCGGTAACGCTACAGAATCTCGAAGAGAAGAAGCGCTGGCGCATGCATGTGCGCTCCAGCGAAAAGATTCCCGTCAATGCTGACATCCTCGATGCTATTCGTCGGAAGGCATTCGATCTCATCCTCGCCCACCGGGTGAAGATGCGTCTGCCTCGGCCGAAGCCGAAGCTCGTCAAGCCGCGGCCATTCCAGCCGCCGCTGCCGTTAGGTTGAAACTCGGGCGCGATCCTCGTGATCGCGCCCACTTCTTTCTCACCTTCAACACTATTCCCTGTCATACTACTTCTATGGAACCCGTAAAAAAAGAAACCCACCCGATGCGCATCAATAAATATCTCGCGCATAAAAATTATTGCTCCCGCCGCGAAGCGGATGCGCTCATCGTTGCCGGGAAAGTCCTCCTCAACGGCAAAGCCGCCCAGCTCGGCGACAAGGTCAAAGAAACCGACAAAGTAGACGTGCGCTTCCGCACCAAGAAGCACCGCTATTTCGCGTACAACAAACCCCGCGGCATCATCACGCACTCGCCCGAAGAGGACGAGCGCGACATCCGCCAATCCATCCCACTCGTCGGCGTCTTCCCTATCGGCCGCCTCGATAAGGACTCGCGTGGCCTCATCATCCTCACCGACGACGGCCGCATCACCGATAAGCTTCTGAATCCAGAATACTCGCACGAAAAGGAATACATTGTCTCGACCCGTGAAGAGCTTCCTTCGCAATTCAAGGCTAAGATGGAAGCAGGCGTGAACATCGAAGGCTATGTCACGAAGCCGGCGACTGTCACTGTCATCTCACCGAAGAAATTCTCTATCGTCCTTACCGAGGGCAAGAAACACCAGATTCGCCGCATGGTCGCCTTCTTCGGCCTCGCAACCGCCTCCCTCGAGCGCACACGTATCATGAACATCCGCCTCTCAGGGCTTAAGGAGGGTGAATCCCGCCCTATCCTCGGTCAGGAACTCGCTTCTTTTTTAAAGGCTTTGGGATTCTAATCAGCGCGAGTTTCTCGGCCCGCGTCCAGCTTTTTATCTCCGCCTCCCGCTTAGACGCGGTAGAGCGGTTTTTCTTTTTCTCGGAATAGACGATTTTCCCCGGCTTTCGAGAACGCGTATATTTCGCACCCTTCCCGCTCGCATGCTCGGCCAGCCTTCGCGCGATGTCGGTCGTAATACCGGTGTAGAGCGTCCCGTCTTTGCACTTCAGGATATAGACGAAATACATGACTACTTCGCAAGGTCGAGCGTGTCGTCGATGCGGATCTGCTGCACGAACTCCGGGACGTGCGAGACCAGGATCATGGTGCCTTTGTAGGCATCGAGCGCCTTGGCGATGACGGGAATGTGGCGGAAGTTGATGTGGTTGGTCGGCTCGTCGAGGATAAGGAGACCGGGGCGTTCAATGACAAGCCGCGCGAATGCTAGGAGCCCTTTCTGCCCTTCGGAAAGGTTCCCTACTTTCGTTTTCATAAGGTCGGCTGTGAGGAGAAACCCGGCCGCAATCGGGCGCATTCGCTCTTCATCGCGCGATTTCATCACGCCCATGAGTGATTCGAAGACCGTCTCTTCGAAATTCAGCGTCGAGAAATCTTGGCGATAATAGCCTATCTTCACTTCAGGCGGCACGCTTACGCCTTCGGCCGTTCGGTCCACGATGGATTGCAGAAGTGTCGACTTCCCGATGCCGTTCGGCCCTTTCAGCAAAAGGTGCCGATTCTTCTTCAGCGATAGTTCTATCTTCTGCTTCTTCGGCTTGTGGTTCTTGATGATATCGAACGACGTGATAGTGATGACTTCGATAGGCAGATCTTCCTGCGTAGGAATCGTGAATTCGCGGATGGTGCGGTCTTCCTTGCGGACATCCACCTTCTCCTCTTCCATCTCCTCCACCTTCGTACGCATTTTCTTCGCCACAAGACGCATTTTGCCGCCCTTCTGGGCGAAGAAGTTCGCCTTGTCCTTATTCGCCTGGATTTCCTTCGCGAGCTGCGCGTTCTTGCGGTTTTCCGCTTCGATGCGTGCCGCGATATCCTTCAGGACGGAATTGTAGTTGCCGGGATACTGTTCGACTTTGCGCGTATTCAAATCGAGATAGAGGACACCCTGGGTAAAGGCATTGAGGAATTCCGCGTCGTGCGAAATCACAATCACCGTCTTCGTGTAATCGACGAGGAATTTCGTGAGGTGTTCGATGCCCGCGCTATCCAGATTGTTAGTCGGCTCGTCTAAAAGGAGCAAGTCCGGGTCTTGGATGAGCGCTGAGGCGAGGAGGAGCCGCGCTTGCTGGCCACCGGAAAATGACCGGACGATGCGGTCGTGTGGCGCCGAAAGATGCACGATTTCCAGCACTTCGTCTATTCGGGGGTCGATGTCGTAAATCTTGTCGACAAAACATTTTTCAAAGAACTCACGTACGGTGAGGTCGAGCTGGTCGCGCGGAATGACCTGTTTAGCCGTCGCGATGGAGAGCCGCGCCATGGTGTGAATCGAACCGCTCTCGGGGATATGCTCACCTGTAATCAATGAAAGGATGGTGCTTTTTCCGGCGCCGTTCTGTCCCATGATGGCGAGCTTCATGCCACGACGCACTGCGAAATTCGCCTCGTCGAGGATCGGTTTCGTGTGCCCGTATTCGAAGGAGACGTCCTCAAACCGCACTAGTGCTTCTTCCCTTCCCATAAGTGTCAAACCTTATCGCAATTTCGAGTATTTAGCCACAAAGAAAGACGCGCTGGTCTTTGCAGCGCGTCTTTCGCAATGGCCGAATTATTTTTTTGCCTTCTTCGGTTTCTTAGCTTCCTTCTTGCGTGCGTTGTTTCCTTTTGCCATGCAGGTCATTGATTCCGTTAATCCGAAAATGATAGCATGGGATTAACGCCGACCAACACCGGTCTGATGTGTGGAAAAGGCCGCTCATTTCGGAGCGGCCTTGAGTACTTTATATACCAACTTATTGTGCGAAATCTCGATCGTCCGATCCTCACCCGCGCCGAACTGGGCGCGAAGAATCAAGCGGTACGAGATCCTACCTTCAAACATTTCCTTGTTCTCCTCGACATTGGACGCGAGGAGCTTCAGGTGCGACTTCAGACGCTGCAAGCAACTTCCTTTTTCCTTGCCTTCAGCGGAAGTCAGCGTGCCGCATTGATGCGTATAGATGGTGAATCCGTCGTGGCGCACCTCTATACGTGCGTCAAAGTGCGGCTCGTGCACCTGCTGAGTCGGGATTCTCTCGATAATCGTCAACCGACTGAAGACGAACGTGCGATATGCCTTTATGGCTTCGGCACGTACCTCGCGAGTCGGGCGCCGTATGCTGGGAGGAAGGAAGAAATTATGCTCCCAGATCGATATGAGATGTGACTGGTCAGTCGTCGTAACCGCGATCTTGCAGCATCGGTCGAACGGTGCGTAGAACAGGTAGTATGCGTACTCCTGAGCGCTTCCGAGGCATATCGTCGCCCCGCCCCGTATCAGTGTCCGCACATCTTCTATCCGCATTGCCGTTCTCTCGAAAACGCGCTGCCGCGCATGGGCAGTGATTATCATACACGCCTCCTCTAAGAAGTGGTGAACTTTTCTGCTCGCGTTATAGCACGAAATTGTCGGTTAGAGAATTATGATTGTAGATATGAAGATTTGCATCTCTTTTAATCAAACACTTCACTTCGTTCGTATTGCCGGACATGGATTCGCCCTCCAGATATTTTCTCGCCGCCGCTCGAAAATTCCTAGGGCCGCAGCTCGCGGTCTCGCCTGCTAGCGAGACATCGCTCCGCTGTTCGAATCCATGCCGGAGAGCGCGCAGGCGCTCTCCTTCCGGCACTAAATATCGCTTCGCTCTTTTATTGGCCTTATGGTATGACGTTGGAACCTTTTTAAATTGATGGCGGCGCCATTATCTTAGTATAGTGCCCCCAGACCGGATTAAACGGCACGTCTAGTTTCACTTTATCCGAAGAATCACAGAATAGCTTCAATATCGGCATTATTTCTCTAGATAAACCATTTACATCCCATATCTTGGCCGCAGGTGTACCCGCTAGTCGTGAGGTAGTAAGGTGTCCCACTTCTTTATCTGCGCGAATTTTCGCACTTTCAAGTATTTTAGCTAACATTGGTCGTATTTGTTCCCATTTGCCAATTGTTGCAAAGAAGTCTTTAGCGCAAACATCATCATCCCGTTGCGCATTAGGGTAAAGGAAAGTGATCAGGTTTCTTAAGTGAATGGCGAAAGACTCAACAGGCATATATTCAAGTCCATTCGCGATTAGCTGTTGCTTACTTATAGCCTCAGTTGCATTTAATAGCATTTGAATTTCATACCTGACATGCTCAGAAAAATATTCCATCAGTTGCTTCTCGTTTAGTTCGCTAGTTTTCATGTTTGGCTTTTTACCGTTTTGAAAGCTCTATAATCATGTTCGCTAAGCTGATTTTGCACTGAATTGATTAACCGCAGTCCATGATTAATCTCTAGTCTTTATGATGTTTTTTGCGTAATTGTCCGCAATGTCAATAACTTCGTCGAAAGTAAGAATTTCAATACTGTCTAAACTATTTCGAAGTTTTGTGAAGTCTCGTTTTAAAAGTGTCTGATGTTTCTTTTTCAATGCCGCGCTTTTAACTACTTTATCCCAACTAGATATGACAATAATTCCCCGTGGTCTGTATAGGTTAGTTTCGTCGGTATACTTCGCAATCTTTTCGCGATCTTCGTCTTCATTAAAATGATCCTGCCTGATAGCATCCATGTAATTAGTCGTCTGGATGATTGCCTTGCTTAAATCTGCTGAAAAAGAGAAGTTTTTATGCGAAGAATCGTACACCAAAGCAGGTGTTAAATGAGTCTTTATTTCGATGACATCTACCCCATTGTAATGATTAACTCCCACGAAATCGGGATATTTTACTGACCCCTCAATCTCAAGCCCAACTTTTGAGAACACTTGTCGATACGAGAATATTAGGTACAACAAATTTTGTTCAAAAAATCTCTGCCAAAGAGTCTCCAATTGTGAGATTGGTTTGTCTGGGCTAATCTTCGAGATCAACTCTTTCGCTAGTCTTGTATTTAATTTCCTTCCTTTAAACTTAAGTATTTTTCTTCCCAGGCTGACGACTTCTCCTAATTTATCTTTGATGAAGTAATCATCCAATGCGCGAATAAAACCATCGTCAAATACATTATTCACAATTAACGATTTAGTCAGGTCTTGAATCGCATTTATATCGTTTCCATCGAGATACTTCTTAAATTCAGCCTCCTTCTTTTTTATCGGCAAATTAAAGCGATTAATGAGAAAATTAAATTCACCCTTAGAGGTATTGGTTACATGAACAATATCGCGATTACGATATTTCTTAACGAGTTTATTGAACAAGTGCCTCTCGATAGACGACTTATAGGATTCCCCCCTTCTTTTGACGTCGTTGATGTCCGCAACCATTGCAAAAAATGTCTGTATAGGGATCTTCACGAATTTCTTTGCGGGACCTAGTGAAATTCGATTGAACTTACCTATTTCGATTACTCCGATATCAAAGTCGGCAACTAATACCGTCTTCACTTGAGAAAGCCGATTGATCCAGTACCTGCCCGGAACACTAAGTACGATATTTTTTTGCTCAACTACTGGAATTTTTCTACTAAATTTATTGGTCGTTGGATTGGAGAACGACTCGTAAGAATCGGTGTCGCGATTGTATCTAACGCGATGAATCAAAATGTATTCTTTTGACTCTTCCGCAATCACTATTTTTTCAAGCCTATCAACGAACAGTTTTCCACTTTGCAGCTTTAAATCATTCCAAGTAGAACTCAGGTCATCGTACAAAACCGTGAGCAGATCCCTCTCCGCCTCAACCTGAGGCGCGGCTTCAATGCTCTCGTCGGATTCCGGCATAATGCTGGAACCCTACAACTTTTATGACGCTTGTAAAGACATCATCGATTAGTCCACCAGGCGCCAATCTCTCCGACGAGAGAAATCACGATGCCTGACACCATCAAAATTCCAGCCATGGCCGAAATTCGCAAATCTTTAAACAAACTAATCATTATAAGTACGTAACCACCGATAAATAGCAACAATACCGCTAGTTGATAGCGCTGCCATTTTTTTCGTAGTCAATTGGAAGTCATAGGGTCAGGTCCTTTTCTTACTTTCCATTGGTTTAAATTAATGGTACCTGACCTTATTACTTCTATTACTTGCAGATTCCATCAGACGTGAGATTGCTTGAGTTATACTGCCCATTCTAATTATAGAGATAAAGTATAGTTCCGAGGAAGATTGCCGCAGCGCCACCTGACATTAATCGGATCCCGCCACTATAGCGAGCAAGAAAATATCTAGCTTGTTCAGAAAATAATTTTTTATCGATGGCAAGATCTTTTGACACGTCAGTTTTAAGAAAACCAAAAGTAATCAGAATACCGTATAAAAACACAGCAACTCCGAAAATCGCAATGATGATTCCTAACATATTTTACATCCTATCAGGCTAATAAATATTGGCAATTTGTAATTCACGCTCCTAAAAAGCACTACCTACCAATTGATTTCGCATAAGCGTTTAATGTGCTCTGAATTTTATGCACCTGTGCCTGCAGTGAGGCAACTTGCCCACTGGTGAGTGACCTAGAGCCACTTCCTAATGACTGAACTGTTGGGCTTGTATTGTTCCCGGATCCTGTATTCCCTCCCACAGCACTTCTGGCACTGGTCATGTTTGTGGTTCTCGGGGTTGTAAGCTCACCAATCTGTGAGAAAAGGTGTCAGGTACCTTTTTTAGAGAAAAGGTGTCAGGTACCTTTTTTAAAGAAAAGGTGTTAGGTACCTTTTTTAGGTCTCCCGCGTCCTCTCACAGTAACAACAAGCCCGAACTTCTCAACCATGCGCTCGGTCCACTGCATGGTACCAAAGGGTTTGCCCTTGGCGAGTGAGATACGCACTGCGACTAGATCGTCGTCCTTGTCAGGTTCGTTGACCCAGGCGCGGTAACCGCGCGGGACATCCACAGGTATATCTGCAAGGATTTCCCGTTCTGCAGGTATTCCGTCGAGGCGACGGTAACCGCTGCCCCACTTCCATTGCTCAACTTTCTGCGCAAGCTTCGCTCGTACCGGATTGCGCTCGATGTATTTGATGGCTGCGACTAGGTAGTTGTCTTTCTGCACAAGGAACGACTTGTAACGGCCTTGGTACAGGTGGCCATAGCCGATCGTTTCTTTTCGTGCGTGATACTGCTGCGTATGCGTGAGCGTGAGCCATTGCATGAACTCCGAGAGATCACCATCCTTGCGAGGATATACGAGGAGATGCCAGTGATTCGGCATGACAACGTATGCGAGGAGCCGCATGCTGGTTCGGTCGACGACCGCTTTGAGGAGTGATTCGAAGTGGAGAAAATCATCCTTTGTGCGAAACAGCGTTTGGCGTGCGTTGGCTCGGTTAATGACGTGATATACATGATCACCCAAATCCACTCGAGGTGCGCGGCCCATGTTTACATCGTATCAGTTAAATGGTACCTGACACCTTATTCAATCGGCGCACAAGAAATTGGAACGGCAGTTGCGATACATTGAGACTAAAATACGGGAAAACGGTAGGAAAAAACAAAGACTTGTGGAAGTGTATGCGACTGGAAATATCGAAAAAGATGCCTATATCCTCAAAAACTTAGACTATGATAATGAGATAAACAAACTTGAGGCGGACAGGCAAGATTTAGCTCAGAGGATTCCGTTGCTGCATAAGACTGATGTCATTAATGCAAGCGTTGCACAATTTTGCCAAAGCGGAAAAGTTCAATTATCGAAATGTACCGACTTCGACAGTAAAAGAAAGTTTTTGCTGGATCATGTTAGTAAAGTCATTTTCAACATGAACACCTTTAGTGTCCATGGCTTTGTCCCAATCTTGCTGAAAGAATACGAGGGCAAGAATGAGAGCGTTGAAACTGGAAAGATAGAATTTTGCATCAAAGGAGAGGTCCCGAGATTCGAACTCGTGGGACGGAAATATAGGAAGCCAGACTTCAGCAAACCAATTACTCGCAAGGAGTATGATTTAATTCTGCCGCGAAATCACTAAGCATTCTATCGTTTTCCGCTTCAACTATTTTTTAAACAGAATGTATCCAAATACTATAAACGATATAATTTGTATCGCTGACACTATATAGAATTCCATCGCCACAGACTCCGCACTTAGAGACAAAGAATCTGAAAACCACTGATACATTGCTGTTACCGTAATGATAGCTACTGGAATGAGAGCCCAGGAAAAACGAGGGTGATCATAGGTTTTCCACATATAAACGCTGTAGGAGACGAACAACGTGAATAGGAGGATAGAAATGGGATCCATACGGCCTATTCTATCAATAGAATCGACTAAAAATCAACGCCAATCTCATTTGGCTTTACCTAGAGCACTTGATGCATTGCCTAAGTGTTTACTTGCCCCCGCATAATCGCCTCTGCTTATCGCTGCCGATGCCGCACTAATTGATGCGGAAGCGGAAGAGTAAGATGCATTTCCACTACCTGGAGATTTATTAGAACTATTCAATGAGACGTTGCCCGTATTTGAAACACTAGGCGCTCCGACAGAACTTACATCTTTGTATTGCTCATACAAGTGGTGACCCAAAGCACCTGCCCCAAGACCCAGTCCAGCTGCTTTCATCCAGAGAGGCGCATCACCTCGAGGTGGTTTCCAATCATTTGGATCTTCTGGCCTTGGGTACGAGGCAAACTCATATGGGCGCGAATCCTTGAGGGTACCAGTCTGAAAGTTAGCTGGACTTAGATACTCATGCGCCAAGTACACTCCGCTCGCAACTCCGGCGACTAGCAGAACCCCTCCCGCGAAAGCCCACCCCGGCGGACCAAATGCTAACCCAGGGGCCGCGAGCGCCACAGCCGCAAATTTACCTTCAGGATCCTTATTCACTATCGGATTATTCCGTGCGTAACTATATGAGTTCAGCAACTGAGGGTCCGTCAGATATTGACGTTGATCGATACCCGAGATTTGTCTTATTTCTTGTGGATTACCAATTGCCAAGTGCATTGGATCCTGTGAGATAAATTGACCTCTGTCCCCGCTATAGTACCTCGCATTCAAGTAATTAAGATCAGTCGTATCATCGAATCGCTCACCAATATAGCCGCGGTCAGTAGCAGAACTCCCTGAGGAGACACGTTCTGCACCGTATGGGTAATAATCAAGCGTTTGCGAAATTTCACCGTTTACATCACTAGTTACATTGGTTGAGCCCAGGTGATCGCCATGTATGTAGCTTATGGCTGCACTAGAAGTTGCTGTTGTCGCGGGTTTGAATCCTGCGGTGACCATTGCCCAGTTCTGGCTTGCAGAGCCTGTATAGGTGTCAGTGTACACACCGGTTGAAGTCGCGAGCTGATAGCTGGCGGCTCCAAGGGTCGAGATTACCGAATCGTTGTACAAAGATGTTCGATTCGTCGAAGCAGCGGTGGTGGAATGTCGATGGAGAGTCGTAACGACCAAGTCGTTTGTTGTGAGCGTAGTGAGAGATGCTGAAGGATTACCGCTTGATCCCCCAGCTGTCGCTACAGCGTCTAGTGGAGATGTCGTACTCACACCCGTGAAGGATGATGCCGAAAGCTTGATTGCGTTGGTGTTACCACTCACGGTAACTGACACCGTCTTTGCACCAGTTGATGTCGCGACCAAGTACCACATCTCCGCTGACTTGGTGCCCGTGCGATTTGAACCAGCTTTCGTGAACGAGTCTCCACCCCATGTTGGTGCAGGATGAATAATGCCAACGCCGCCTATGTCTTGGAAGATGTCGGCGGAGAGGACAATTAGCGAGCCGGTATCGCTGACGGTATGGGTCCAAGTTTTTGTGGTCGTACCGGTAAACGAAGTGCTGATATTGGTCGTCGTAGTTTCGAGTGCAATTGTAGCAGGTGTTCCGTACGTGGCGAGTAATGTGCCGGAAGGATCGAAAATATTGGCAGTAGAAACTGCGCCTCTTATATCGTAATACTTGTTTGGATATACGGTCGCGACACCACCTTCTGTAAGAGAAACGCGATTCGTAGTGTGGTCATACGCGTATGACGAGGTCGCAGAGCTATATGAAGTACTTAGGCGATTCCTATAATCCCATGCGTGCGTCCAAGTACCGTCTGCTGTGAGATTGCCTGCGTTGTCGTATGAGTGTGTAACTCCGCCGATTGCGGTCGGCGCATGGGGGTTGGCATAGCCCGTCCCTGCGTATGTGTACGTGGTTGTTGCGGCACCGTTAATGCTTGAGCCGGTTATATTTCCAAGAGCGTTGTATGAGTACTGATACCGATACGGAGTGGATGAAGCAGCGGTAGTAGAAGCAGAGGTGAGACGATACAGGTCGTCGTATCCGTAGAGCACTGTCTTCGCAGCTCCATTGTCAGAATGATCCGTTATTTGCGTGATATTTCCTACCGCATCATATGTGTATGAAATGTCTTGAATGATGCCGCTGAATGGTTGTTCGGTGTCAGCCTCGCCCACAAACTTGAGATTGTCGATATAGATAGTCGTTGCAGTTTCACTTTCAAAAATAAGTTGATCAAGGAGCTCCAGATCGGCTTCAAAATCAGCAACAGGAATACTGACGTGTTTCCACGTACTCGTTGATATACCACCGGTGAGATAATCGGAAATTTCAACATAATCATGCGTATCATTGTTTACGTCTGTGTAGTACAGCAGTATGTTTTGACCACCTGATCCGCCGCCCTTAATTTCAAACTCCAACGTATCGTACTGACTTGCATCAAACCCGCCGTTTGCGTGAAGATCAATACCTCCCCAGGCTTGAGTAAAAACCGCCTGTAAAGAATCAGTTCCTTCAAAGGTGGTACTTGAATGACTGAAATCGATCGTACTGCCCCAAGACCAGTTTGCCCATCCTGCATTTAGTGAATCGTCGTACACGATATAACTCGTGCCGGCGCTCGATGTAGCAAGTGTAAAGGTAGAAGTAGCAGTGCTCCATGCGCCTTCTGCGCCTGTTATATCCCAGAATTTAATTCGCCAGTAATACGTCGTGCTTGAGGCTAATGAGGTGCCTGCATACGAGATACTTGGACTTGTCGATCCTACGGTCGTTGTCGCCATCGAAGTAGTTCCGCTGTCCCAGAAGACGCTACTAAACGCGGAAGTAGTTGCTACTTGAAGACGATACTTATTTGCGGAATCGCTCGTATCTGGATCGGCATAAGTGGCGGTGAATTCTGGCGTCGAATCCGTCACGGCTACTGGATTGGTTTCGTTCTCTACCATTAACGATGTAGGACTTGTCGGCGCCGTGTTTGTTACTCCGGCGCCGATAAAGCTGTTATTGACTATGAAGTTGTCGTAATAGGTTGTGGAGACTCCGTTCTCAGGTGAATACGTAAGTCCGCCGAGAACGCCATCGATATTGTTGGCACTGACATTGAGTGTTCCACTCCCATTGTAACTAGGAGAACCTTGGGTGGTGTTGTTGAGCCAAATATCAACATCACCATTTGTAGTGCCTTTTTTGACCCGAACTTCAATAGTGTTGACGGCTCCCGGAGTGAGGCTCAATCCTGTATCTGTATAGCTGAGGTTATTTCCGTCGAATGTGAGACGCGGTGTCCCCCAATCCTCGACAGTGAGCCAAAGTTGTCCGGCATCGCTCGAGTCTTGAAGCATTAAGACAGTGAAGTAGCCAGAACCGCCCCACGTTGTTGGATTCGGAATCCAAACTTTAAACTGCACCCACACCTCCGATAGTCCCAATCCTTCTTTCTCAAGACCGCCGCCACCTTCACCAGTAACTACCGCTCTTAGTGAATCGGCTCCGACAACTTTACTCGTACTATCGAGTGACGCTGTGACGGATCCCCACGATTCATTAGAACTGAAGGAACACGGGAGCGAACCACATGTTTCGAAATCTTCAGTACCGAACACGTAGGCATAGGCTTTCTCGGGCAGTATGAACGCGAGCAACGATCGGAGTAGATTACCAATCCATAAGCTGATAGGGGCACTTATTTCGCCCTCAATATCGGAGGTAAATCCTTTTTCCACCAAACCTGTTTCGAAAGCCTCAAGTGCATATTCGGCAGACTGGAGTGCAGACTCTGGAACGTCCTTGTGTGATTTCATATAGGCAACACGCTCCTGGAGGAATTTGCGCCACGATTCAGCGTCTTCGGTCGACTTGATGAGGCCTTTTCCAGATTTCACGTCGATGACCGCCTCTGTCGTTGTTGCTAACTCATTAGTGACAATCTCTGGCGTGGTCGTTTGTGTCTCGGTTGTTACATCGCTCTCCTCAGTTGTTGTACTAATAATTGTTTCTAAAAGATCAGATTCTGTGGATGTTGCGTTTGAATCATTCGTAATCTCTAAAATTGTCGCGTTTTCACCTGCTTCCGATGTAGTACTCATATCTGTGACACCCGCGACTTCTCCTACTGAAATACCATGATCATCAGAGACAGAATTTTTGCCATCTTTAAGCAGCTCCTCGATCGATTCGAGCGTTAATTCCTCCAAGGATCCACCCATGCCCCCCAATTGAACTGTTAGAATGCGCTTCACGCGATACAGTTCGTTAGGGTCGTAGGTATACGTAGTAGCAGTATTGTTTCCGAAAAGCTTGTACGAGATGGCACCTGACGGAGCGTAATTCATTTCACTCACGACGTCAGTAAATGAGCCACCCGACGCTTTTTGACGAACAGTTTGTGGTAAACCAGCCGCATCGAAAGAATATGCCACTTGAGAATTATCGGGATACACGATTCCTGTGGTGTTTCCTAAACGATCATAAGAATACGTCGTGACGTAATTAGCGCTACCAATTGTCTTAGTTTCTGAAGAAATACCTCCAACTATGTTGTAGGCGTATTTGGTTACAGCCCCTGTCGAAGTGGCAGCACAAAGGCGTCCTTTGCCATATGTGCAGGAGTCATATGCGTAACTGACTTCAGTGCCGCCCGACCCGGTGTAGTTTTCCGTGAGTTGCCGATTTAGAGCATCATACGTGTAATCGATAATCTGATTTCGAGGATCTTTAGATTGCGTCAAATTCCCTGACAAATCGTATGCATAGGTACTTGTGCCAAAACTGGTGTCTGCGGATGAATGTAAGTCTTGAGCAGTAAGTCGCCGACTTATGCCGTCGTACGTAAATGCGCGAACATTGCTTAATGCATCCGTGAGGTACGTCAGATTTCCTAACGCATCATAGGCATACGACGTCGTAGCGGTATCAAGACCATCGTTGTTGTGCTCGACTACTGTAATTAAGTTTCCGTACGCATCTTTGCCCGCGTCTTTGGGTACCCCATTCGCATCAGTAACGCGCGACTGCCATGGCGTGTACGTATACGTAGTCGAACCTACGGCAGTTGAGATACTTTTTGGACGCTGTAGCGCATCGTACGTGTGGACTACAAAGAGCGCTGAGGTAGTAGTGGCAGATGTGCGCGCCGAGCCTGATGAGAAATAAGGAAGAGATTCCTCAGAAAGTAGACCTACAGAATTATAACGATAATCTTTTACAGCATATGCATCTTCCGCTTCGTTACGCTCCTGTAGGACGCGACCAAGACCATCGTGATATTTATACGAATCGGAAGACGTTGCGGCATTCAGGTAACTACGAGTTTGGACAAGAGCAGGAAATGTATCCGTGTATGTATACTCCTTCGAGAGGACGAGAGTCGTAGGCGAGACTATGTCGGATTGCCACTCTTGCTTAATTCGGCCTACAGGATCGAAAACTATCTGCTTATTTAGGCCATTCGGATCCTTTGAGAGCTTAGGAATTCCCTTCGCATAATCGAAGGAAGTTACCGCAACGTGACCAAGCGCATTAGTGGTCGTCGCTGGATACAAATTGTGTACATCATACGAGAAGGTAGTTATATTGCCACGAGGGTCAGTTGAGGTAGCGACAAACCCACGTACATCATACTGTTTTGTACTACTCGCATAGGTAGCGCCACTAATCCAGTTCTCTTCTTTCGTAAGATTGCCTTTTGTGGCAGTGCCTAACGACAGACTGTCGTAGTAGTAACGCGTCTCTGCAACTGTTGTGCTGGCATTGTTCAATACTGTTTTACTTGTCGGAAGCGTAAGATTGACACTCGTCGTCGCGCTGTAGGTGAATACTGTCGTACGTGTATCGGAACCGACATCGGTATATGTGCCATCTGAGCTACCGGTAACCTCTCCACGCTCAATCTGCTTCAGAAGATTGCCAGTCGTTGTCGCATAGATATACTCCACCGCCCTATCTTTATGCGTACCGCCACCTTCCCAGTCTTGTACGGATTCAGAGATAAGCGGAGTGTAGTAGTAAGTTGCGGTTGTGGATGTGGCTGTTGGCGAATATTCGAAACTGCCCCCTGATGTCCAAGTAAGAATTGTGTCGGTACCACTTGTTGTTGAGGCCGCTCCCGTCTGATTTGTAACCGTAAGTGAACCTGTCCTGAATCTGACAACAACAATTCCAGAGTTACCAACATTTCCGTCAAAACCATTGGCGCCAGTCGGTCCAGCACCATCAGCTCCCCGACCGTAATTGGTTCCTGAAGCAGACGTGCCGTGGGCTGCCCATCCTTTTCCAATTCCGCCAGGTCCATAAATTAGCGACGATCCAGAAATGGAACTCAAGACACCGATTCCTGCGTTTCCACCGAACGATCCTGTACCACCTCCTGAGCCAGCTGTACCAGCGCCGCCAGGTCCGCCAGCCCCTGCACCACCGCCAGAGGCGGCACCTGCACCACTCGTAGCGGCCCCTGCTCCGCCATTGAAATTACTCCCTATGCCCGCAGTTGAGCTTCCGTTATTGTATCCGCCGCCCCCACCACCATTAACGCCATTGCCGGCACCAACGCGGCTAGCACCGCCGCCACTACCGCCGTTTACTTGTAGCGCTGATCCAATTGAAGAAACTCCTCCGTCCCCACCCTTACCGAGCTGCCAACCAGCTGTCCCTGCACTACCCACAGAGACAACGTATTCATTATCACTGCGAAGTAGTAATATTTCGTCTTTCACTTCCCCACCTCCACCTCCACCGCTTTTATCAGGATTATTCGTTCCACCCCCCGATCCACCTCCGCCGCCAACAGTTAATGCCCAAACAGAATCAGTGGTTGTGGAATTACTTTGAATTTCGCCAGTAAATTCAATACTAGACCATTTATAGAATGTCTTTTTAAGCGTATTACCGGAAATATCGCGAACGTCTTCGCGGTACGCTTTACCAATAAGTGAAAAATTGTCGAGCTGTTCACCATTGGTTGTACTAGCAGAATCGCCTTGGTGGTAATACGTATCGGTGTAACCAAGTGCGTCCCGCTTTGTTATCTTCTGAAATCCAGCGAAGCGACGATCTCTGACATTGTTATCGTCGAAGTATATTTTTCCACCTTCATACGTATATGTAAATACTTCGCTCGCACCTAAATTGTCCTGATTCGTTAATTTTGTTACAACGAGCACCGGATATGGCAATTCGGCATTTGTACTTGCCATTTGAGACGTAAACTATGTTCCACGAGAGTTCGACCGCCCGTTGGGTACGTAGTTTGCACAAGTACATCAGCTCGAGCAATCGCTGTAGAGGTACTGATCTTTCCTGCACTATCAAGAATCCCATCGCCATTCCAATCGACGAATTCGTTGTAGTCAATTTTTCCTGCCCAGACGCTTGAACTGGCGACCCCATTGAATATATATTCAGGCATCGTAAGCGAACTCGTTGCAAAGCCACTGCCCGTATTGAGATTCACGTAGTTAGAAGTCCCGATTTCAATGTCTGACACGCCGGCTGCCTTGCTCGAATATGACGGCATCGTATAAGCACGTACGTAGTCTGGTAATTTATCACCATTTACATCAAAGAAGCGAATACCTCTATCCCAACCGTTCGCGTGACGAGTGGTAGTCGCTATCGTCCAACGCGAGTCAGCGCCGCCCCATCCTGTGCCGGTGTTTAAGAAGAATTGAATCTGACCTCCGTCGGAATACATCCAATCGTCAAGTCCATCAGCATTTATATCTACAAATTGTGAAGCACGCAGGTCAGTCGTATTGACGGTGGTCGTCGACATGGAAGCAACGGACGCAAATGCCGAAGTAGAAGACCATGCCTCCTTTCCATTACCGAGAAACGTCCCATTAATTCCGCAAGAGGTCGATGATGCTACGTAGTCTGTAAGACCGTCACCATTAACTTCACCAAAAATGCCGGTCGGGAGTCTGATTGATCCCAAATCGCACGAAAAAACTGGCGTTGCATACGGAGTCGATGTGGCAATCCATCCTAAGCCGCCGCTGTTCTGATAATACTTACGAAAGACAACACCATTAATGTCCTTAAAACTACGCAGGATATCTGCCCGACCATCGCCGTTTAGGTCGAAAAGACGAGTACCGCGTTCTAAAATCGAATATTCGGTTGAGCCACTTTCACCGACGTTGTATGATGCCCAAAATTCGGATGTAGTAGCAACTGTTGTCGACGAAAATAACGGATATTCGTTTTCATCGATCAAGCGACTTGATGCTGTGGTGGTGCTATTGCTCCAAAAGACCGCCCGGTCCGGTAAGCCGTTTCCATCGATATCTGAGGCAACCCTCGCATGGTTCCAGATGCGCGGATTGGCAAAATTTTCGAACTGGGGCGTACTGCTTGAATAACCGAACGATGTTGCGGGAACGGAAAGCTCATTCTCCTCTTCGTCGCGCCCAGTTTCTTGAATCGATGCGAGAAGCGAGCGTAAACCGTTTACTCCACTTGCATACGTGAGAACGTATTTTCGTACCCATTGATCGTTAACAGAAGCACGTACTTCTGTAAGTCGCTTCGTCGTGTCTACGCGAAATCCTGTCTCGTATGAGGTAAATTGATCCGGGCGTGTTTCGTAGGTGAAATCAATCTCAAAGACACCGTCGGTCGATCCATGACCCGTATATGTGATTTTGGATGCATAAATCTCATTACTATCTTTAGTGTATTCAAATCGGATGAAATTATCGTTCGTATCTCTCACTTCTTCAAGCATCCAGGCGTATACATTATCTGGGGTTGAAGTCGCTACGTGTCGCGCTGCCGTCGTGGTGCCGAATGTGTAACGCGTCCCTAATTTGTCGTAGGCAATCCATGTACTGTTGGTAAAAGTGTATCGAACGAATTCTCCGCCCTCCAAGCGATGCACATATTCTCCAGGAGTACTTGTCTCAACAAGTTCACCGCCGAGGGATGACGTAAAGAAATCATCAGAGTATATATTTTCTGACCCTGTTTTATTAAATCGCTTGATGGAAGGAACGGAAACTGCCCATCCGTACCCAGCAATATCGTCTTCGAGCTGTTGGCTATTGTAAATGAGACTTACATCTGGAGTAAGACCATTCCTACCTGGCGGGATTGAAAATGTGATTTGCTGATTGAGTGCGCCGGTGGACCGCTCAACTTCGGGCAGGATCTGCTTAGATGAAAAAAGCCCGGGAACGTCTATGGACGACGAGGGATCTTCTTCACCTAATAAGCTCATCATTTCTCCACCCTCTAGATCGATTCCCTCAAGCTCTGATTCATCGCCGATATCCAATTTCTCACTGCCCTCTTGAGATTGCTCGGGTTCAGCAACTTCTTGTTCACCACCGTCAGTTGACTCTTGTGCAAGCAAAATGCTCTGCGGAAAAATTATGCTGACTACCAGCACTAAGACGACTGCCCTTGCGATCAAAGTATCCGCCCCGCCTTTTATTATCCGCAGAAGATTCCCTGTCTTCATGCGCGTGATAATAAGATGATGTCAAGCGCCGAGATTTCGTAATTGCCGTGTGGATAAGTATTGCGACACGCAAAATGAATATCGTATTGCCGAGATTCTTTTCTTAGGATTTTTTGTGATTAATTTATTTGTAAAACTCGCTTTGCCGAGATATCGATGAGGAAAAAATGTATTCTCAATCTCGCTTTGCCTAGCTAACGTAAAAATATTTTAATTCGAGATTAGCGAACTAATTCGAAATCTATCTGCATTCCTTTTTATTTTGTTTATAAGAATAAAAAATATTCGACATCAATCTCGGATTTTTAGCAATCGTTAATTGCACGGTTCTTCAATTTGCTTCGTCCTTTGTTTGTTTCCCTATTAGTCGACCTTTACCCAGACGACTTTTTCGGGATGCTCTTTCGCGTAGTCACGCGAAGTAAAGCGACCGTTAGAAGCCTTATGCGGCTGCTGTTCGGTCCAGTCTCTTTCCCTTGCCATAAAGGAAGGTTCTGAGCCAGTAATGAGAACTAGACGCTAATCTCGACTAATTTTGCGCTCTCTCCCGCGTCATGCGCTACGCCGGAAGAGCCTTTTTTAGGCTACATCACCCAAGAACTCTTTGCAGATACGAGAACCTGTGGATAACTCGCCTAATTGCTTGATTCTTGTCGGACGAAATTGCTTTGGAAACTCGCGGTTTTCTAACAGTCACCTGCGACGACCTTGCTTACTCCCTCGATAACTCTCGTTTTTCCGGCTTTTTCCCTGACCACTCCAGACACTTTATACTCAACACTCTACGAATCGAAGCGTCTTGAGCACGTGCTCAACTTGGTTGCCGGGCTTGGACATCGAACAGCTGGGAAACCCACGGTTTTCCCAACCTTCCTCCACGGGAAAACAAGATGTTTTCCCGACCCCTTTCTAGTCCGAATCCAAGCCCTCAAAAATGAGCTTCGCTAATTTTTGCCGGGCTTGGATTCGAACCAAGATAGAGAGCTTCAAAGGCTCCAGTCCTACCATTAGACGACCCGGCATTCACTACAATAAATACCACGATTCCTGCTGTCCGCCTATCACGCTTGACGCTTTTCACGGGAGGAGCATGATATGCGAAGACTAAAAAGAGAAATAGGAGGACGCCATGTCGGGAGTCGTAGTGCAGTTCCCAACAGCTTCGCAACCCCAAAAGAAACCAGAGCCGACGTATCTGGAAATGGTAAAGATCTGCAACGAGATGGACGTCGTGTATGTCCGTGCCTTGCTGCAGATGTGCTACGCCAAAATAAAGGAGCGTCAGCCAGGCCTCTTACGTGATCGAGAAGCTACGAAACAGGCCGTGCGCAAAATGATGGCCTCAAACGTCAGGGCGCTGTGGATCTTTTCGGAAACGGAACTCGAAGCGCTCTTAGAGCATCAGTGATACAGGAAGCCCGGAACTACACCGGGCTTCTCTCACGTATCCTTCAGGCACGTCCGCCGGTCGCTCTCGAGATACGTCGCGAATTCGTCGATGCCGTAGATACCCTCCTCGTCGAACATGACGCGCACCAGGAGTCCGGTACGGACATCTTCATTCCAATACTGGTCGAAGACAAAATTCCCGAGCGAATAGTAAATCGGGACGCCCTTGTAGAATTCACGTTCCTGTACGACATGCGGGTGCGCGCCGATCACGAGCTTTGCCCCCGCATCGACGAAGCGACGCGCCAAAGCACGCTGATTCGCCGTCGGCTCGCTATACTCCTCGCCCCAGTGCGCCATGACGATGACGCGCCTCCCTGTCGAGGCTTCAGTCTCGATCTGCGCGAGCACCTCGGCCGATGTACCGCCGGTCCAGTCGCTCCAGCCGATGAATGAAAACAGGAGACCGCCTTTTTCGACCCGCGCCACGCGATCGTTCTCGCTCACGAACGGATCACCGAAATGCCGCACGCCGGCACGCGCAAGCCATTCTTTAGTCTGCACGATGCCATCGCCGCCGAAATTCGTGGCATGATTATTCGCCAAAGAGACGAGCCCGATATTATGACGCTTCAGCATGAACGCAGTGGACGTCGGGAACGTAAACGTGAAATTGTCGGGAGAGCCGATCTCGCTACCGAGACTCTTGCTCTGATACTCAGTTATCGGGCCCTCGAGATTGCCGACAACGACATCAGCGCTCTCGAGCGTATCCTTTATGCACGAAAGAATGTAATCGTCGCCGTCGTTTTGCATAGCGAGACGAACGGTCCGATCGAACATCATGTCCCCCACGAAAAGAATACTCGCCTCACGCGCAGGCGGGACGATCGATGACGATACCGGCAATGGCAGCGCAGCCGAGGGGGCGCCGAAGAGCGACGCGAACCACGCGAATACACCAGCTATCGCAGTCCCTATCTGCATCATGCGTACACTCTACCCCGTGAGATAAGAATTTTCGAGGCTTAGTACAGAATAGCGATTTTGCACACCCGGAATTTTTGCTTTGTCTCCGGATTCTATCTCATGGGGTCTAGCGCACTCGCACAAAATGAGACAGAATATGCACATGTACGAGAACGCCCGATTCTTCTTCTCCGTCCTGTGGCTGGTCGCCGTCGGCGCTTCGTTTGCATTCGCCCTAGCCATCCTCATCTCGTGGGGCGGCTATTGGGAATACTTTTTCGCGTCGCTCGGCCTCCTTGCCGTCGCAACTGCCGGCGTCGTAGTTACTTCTTTGTAAAAACGGGTTTTCCGATTTGCGCAGCAAGCTGCGCAAATTCGTGGAAAACCACCGTGGCGTTTTTGCTCGAAGATGAGCGCCCACCGGGCGCACTCATTTGAATGGCGGCGATTCAGCCCCGCTAGCGGGGCTCTCTCGCCGTCCCACGAGTAGACTTCAAAGCAGCACTGACGAACGCATCGAACAATGGATGCGGCGCAAGCGGGCGCGCCTTCAATTCCGGATGAAATTGCGTCCCGAGCATGAACGGGTGCTCAGATTTAGGTAGCTCCGCGATTTCCATCAAGCGACGGTCGGGAGACTTCCCTGAAAACACCAATCCGGCTTTCTCCAGCCGCTCGATATATTCAGGATTCACTTCATACCGATGGCGATGACGCTCGGAAATCTGCTTCGCGCCGTACGCCGCGCGGGCGATCGTGCCTTCTTTCAGGTCACAGAGATACGCCCCGAGACGCATTGATCCGCCATACGCCTTCTTCGCCAGCTTCTCTTTCTGCTCCGGCATGACATCGATGACCGGGAATTCGGTTTTCGGATTTATCTCGACAGTATGCGCTTTCGGCAGCCCCGCGACGTTGCGGGCATATTCGATGGTCATGAGCTGCATGCCGTAACAGAGGCCGAAATACGGTATTTTTCGTTCACGACAATACCGGATCACATTGATCTTCCCTTCGATCCCCGTCTCGCCGAAACCTCCCGGCACGATGATGCCGTCGTATTCTTCCAATCCTTTCACCTTATTCGGGTCCACCTCAAAATCCTTCGAATTGAGCCACGCGATGTCCGGCTTCACGCCGGCGTGAAATGCGGAGAACTTGATAGCCTCGATGACGGAAAGATACGCATCTGAAAGGACGAAATCGCCGGTGTCGAAATACTTGCCGACGATGCCGATCTTCACACGACGCTTGCCATTGTGCGCATGTGCGGCGAATTTCGCCCAGTCTTTCATGTCGGAAGCTTGCTTCCCGCGCTTCCCGAGCAAGCGCAGCAGTGTGTCCGAGAGTTCATCGCGTTCGAAATTCAACGGCACGTCATAGATTGAATCAACATCCGGCGCGGAAATGATGTGATCGGCCGGGACATTTACTTGTATAGCAAGCTTTTCCTTGCGCTTCGCGTCGAGCGGAACCGCAGCGCGGGCGATGAGGATATCCGGTTGCACACCGTAGCCATTAAGCTGCCGCACCGCATTTTGGGTCGGCTTCGTTTTCATCTCGCCGATAGTCCCCGGAATCGGCATATAGGAAACCATGACGAAAAGGACGTCGGTAGGATTCTGCAGATGGATGACGCGCGCCGCATCTATGAATAGCGCGTTAGAAAAATCTCCCAGCGTTCCGCCGATTTCCACCACCGTGACGTCGCTCTTGGCAAGTTCGGCAGAGCGGCGCAACCGCACCACGATCTCATCGCGCACATGCGGCACCGCCTCGACGCATTTTCCCCCGTAGCCGAGATTGCGCTCTCTATCTATGACCGCCTGGTAGATCATGCCGGTGGTCATGTAATCCTCGGGCCCCAGGTCGCGATTGAGGAATCGCTCGTAATTGCCCATGTCTTGGTCGGTCTCGAGGCCGCTATCCAAAACAAACACTTCCCCGTGCTCCGTCGGGTTCATCGTGCCTGCGTCGACGTTGAGGTACGGATCGATCTTTACGAGGTTCACCGATAGACCGCGCGCGGCAAGAATCTTTCCGATAGAGGCCGTCGCGATGCCTTTGCCGACACCCGACATGACGCCTCCTATCACGAAGACGTATTTATGGCCGTTCTTCCGCGCACGCCGTGAAGCCATGTGCTAATAGGATACCATCTCGCCAGCGCCCGTGTCGCGGCTAGCTGTGGAGATAACGGCGGACCGCCAGGAAGCTGGAAATGGCACCGAGGACGACGCCCGTCGTCAGCATCGCTAGGAAGAGGGACGCGAATTCGCCCGTGTAGTAGTCGAAGACATTAAACGTCCCAAAGAACCGCTCTGAAGGCGGCCCGAGCCAGGCAGCAGCCGGATACATGACCGCGAGGACAATCACCGCCGAAATGACGCCGTAGAGTATACCAGCGACGACGAACGGGCCGCGTACGTACCAATGCGCTGCTCCGACGAGATTCATGACGCCGATTTCGTCGCGAGCAGTATAGATCGCGAGGCGGATGGTATTGAATGCAATAAGGACCGATGCAGCGGCAAGAAGCCCAGCGATAGCGAAACCGACCGTGCGAGCGGCGTTGATGATGGACGTCAGGCGATCGATGACGACCTTATTCTGGAAGTAGTTGATCTTGCTGATAGTCGCTCCTTCGGCCGACGTCTGCTTCGTCTCGAGGAACTGCGCAATTGAACCGTATTGCGAAGTCTCGCGTGCACGGATGGCGAGCGATGCGCCGAGCGGATTCGTCGAGAGCTGGTCAAGCGCCTGGATAGTCGATTGCTCGTTCTTGTGCCGCTCGCGGAATTCGGCAAGCGCCTGTTCGCGCGAGGTATACGTGACTGAGGCGACTTCCGGCAATGGCTCGAGCTCGCGCTTCATCGCAAGCACCTGCTCTTCCGAGGCTTCGGTTGTGAAGTAGACGTTGATGTCGACTTTATTGGTGAGTTCGCGGAGCGCGGAATCGAGAGCGGCACCGCCGATAAGCAGGACTCCCATCACGAAAAGCGTGATGGTCATGATGACGATGGCGGAGAGCGAGACGAATCCGTTGCGGAGGAATCCGATGAAGCCGTATCGCGCCACGCGTTTGGTTGTATTCCAGAAACTCATAGATGATATTTGCCTTCTTTTACATCGCGCACCACTTTCCCCTGCTCGAGGGTAACGACGCGGCGGCCGATGGAATCGACGATGTGCTTATTATGCGTGGTCAGGAGGACCGTGGTACCGAGATTGTTGATCTTCTTGAGGATATCGACGACATCTTGGGCGTTGACCGGATCGAGGTTCCCTGTCGGTTCGTCTGCGATGAGGACATCGGGCTGATTGACGATTGCACGCGCGATAGCCACGCGCTGCTGTTCGCCGCCGGAGAGCTGTTTCGGGAAATTCCACATCTTGTCGGCGAGACCCACGAGCTCGAGCACGTGCGGGACATCTGCCTGGATATCTTCGTCGTCCTTGCCGCTCACTTCCATCGCGAAAGCAACGTTCTCATAGATGTTTTTCGTCGGCAGCAGGCGGAAATCCTGGAAAACGGTTCCGATATTTCGGCGCAGATGCAAAAGCTCTTTATTCGAAAGTCCGGCGATCTCGCGCGAGCCGAAATACACGCTGCCTTCAGTAGGAAAAATCTCGGCAAAGAGCATCTTGAGGAGCGTCGTCTTCCCGGCGCCGGAGTGTCCTACAATCGAGACGAATTCGCCCGGGTCGATTGAGAGCGTAATGTTTTCGACGACGGGCGGGCCGCCGTTATAGAGCTTCGTCACGCGATCGAAATAAATCATGAGAAAACAGGCTTCAGTGAATCAGTCGGGACGGAAATGCAGCGAGCCGTGTGACTATTATACCCCGCTTCATGCGATGTCAAAACGAAAGGCGGCTCTTGGGCCGCCTATTTTTCTTTTGAGTCTTATTTCTTTTCAATCCGGCTCTTGAGACTTTCATCAAGAAACGGCGTTTTCAGGATTGTGTGCCGTATTTCTTCGATTTCACGCTCTCCTTCCCTCAGACTCGCCTGTATTTCTTCACTTGTTCGCTTCGGATACATCAAGCTTTTCTTCCACTGCGTAAACATGAAGTCCTCCTCTCGAGCCGTTATGCCGCAAAATGACTCTTCAGTCAAGCCTTCTCGGCATCCAGAAACGACTGTATATCGCCCTCGAGCACGTTATCCACATCCCTGCGTTCATGGTCGGTCCGATGATCTTTCACAAGCTGGTACGGGTGGAGGACATAAGACCGAATTTGGCTTCCCCACTCGATTTTCGTCGACGCACCGGTGGAAAGGCCGCGTGATTCGGCATCTTGAGCCGCCTGTCGTTGCGCAAATAGTTTTCCGCGAAGCATCTCAAGCGCTTTCTCCCTATTTTGCAACTGACTTCGTTCAGACGTGACGTGTACCGTGAGTCCCGTCGGTGTATGCGTCATTCGCACCGCGGTGTCGCGCTTATTCACATTCTGTCCGCCAGGGCCGCCGCTTCGTGCAACGGTGACTTCAAGCTCGGTCTCAGGGATGTGCGTTTCGCCCATGTCCGGGAGCCGCGGCAGTACTTCGAGAAGAGAGAAAGAGGTCTGTCGCTTCCCCGCTGAATTAAAGGGAGACATGCGCACGAGACGGTGCACACCAGCTTCTTTCTTCAGAGCACCATAGGCACCGGAGCCCGAAACCTCAAACGCGATGGAGCGAAAACCGCCCATGGAATTTTCATTGGAATCGATAAGGGTCGTCTTCCACCCCTTTGCGGCTGCGTATTTCTGATACATGGAAAAAAGCATGCGCGAGAAATCTTCGGCGTCATCGCCGCCGGCACCCGAGATTATCGAGACGATTGCATCCCCTTTGTCATAGCCGGCAGAACCCGCCAAAGCAACCTTAAGATCCTGATACTCTTTCAGCACACCCTGGGCTTTCGCGGGATCGCTCCAGAATTCCGGCGCTCCCATGGCCGCCTCGATGTCAGCTATGCGCTTTTCTATTTCGGGTTTGTGCATAGGTACGCCATTGCCTTTAGCCGGAGGGGAGAATCGGACTCCCGGCCCACACTTTACGAAAGTGTTGCTCTACCACTGAGCTACTCCGGCACGTTACAGGCTGAAAATATATCACATTCCAACGATTTAGACAGGGTATGGAAGGATTGGAATCTTCTTATTTCTCGTTGCGATTCTGTTGAGAATATCCCCCTCTTTAGCTCGATTACTTACAGCCCTTTCCTTTCTGCCATTCCCCCTATTAGAGCCAGCGTACGTTGGTGTAAGCGAATCGCAATTCGGACAAAGAAGACGTAGGTTGTTTTCGATATTGTTGCGCCAGTTTCCGTCGATATGATCAGCGACCAGGGGAACGAGCCCTGTTTTTGGGTTTACTTTTGCCCATCCGCATACACAACACTTGTTTCCAAATTTAATTCGCAGATACTTTTTAACGTACGTAGCGACGATGCCGATTTTTTGAAGTCCACTTGCGTCGCCATCTTTCCATTTCTTGACATATTTTTGATATTGATACTCATGCTGACATGGAATACTGCAATATTTATAGCTCGCACCATACGGCTCTTTACCACAATTGCGACACGGCGTCCGCGGCTTTTTGGGGTTTACCATTTCAAAACAATACCACAAAATCAAATCTCACTGGTCTTTAGTTGAAACACCTGCGAATTGCAGTATCAATATTTTCAATGAATAATTGACATTAGTATATTTTTATAGTAGAAAATATTGAAAGAGAGGAACCAATGAATGACGCAGAACGACTGCCTTCCTACCGGGAGGTGTGGCTTCGAATCCAAGAGATTCACGCGATGTACGCTTCAATAGATCGCATGTATACGTGGTCAACGTGGCTGTTCAGTATCTTTCGCGGTCTGCGAAGTTTGTTCGGCTTCGCTGCTGCCGGCATCTTTCTACAAAGTCTTATGCAGGACATGCTTAAGACCGGAACACCTGGAATGACGACTATCGTCATCGCCACATCCGGCCTCGCGATCATCGGATTGATAACGATCGCAGGGAGCGCTTACGGCGGATGGCGTCAGGAGCGTTTCTCAGAGGAACTCAAGCGTCAGTTGGAAGAGCGACGGATGCGGACGCTCATGTCGCTCGATCTCGGGAGACTATGGGATCCGGCATTTGTCGCGCTCAAAGACCGTCTCGGATGGCGTGGCATGAGTGCGCATCGCGGGGTCATCGAGAACGCACATTCAATTATCGCCGGCATCTCCGGCGTGACGGTCGCATTCGGCATCTTGATCATCCTCGATCCGATACTGATCGTGCTCACGCTCATTCCGGTGATTCCGTCCGTTCTGGAGAAATTGAAGAACGACCAGAAAGAACGCGCGATGTGGGAACGCTATCGCCTGCTGAGCAGGCTACGGCGAACTTACGAAAGCGTCCTTTCAGAGGAGCGAAGCGTGGTACAGACAAAGCTGGTGCGGAGCATCGGCTATATCTGGAACCGTTACCGCACCTTGATGGCGATGGCGGTACAAGCCGAGCGCGAGCTCGACTGGTACCGACTGAAGACGCGCGGCGTAGTCCAAGTAGTGGCGATGCTGTGCTATGTGGGTGCCATATTCTACGTCGGCATGCGCATGGTGAGCGGTACGTTCTCTATCGCTGAGATAATGCTCATCGCCGGAAGCGTCCAAAGCGCTTCGATGGCCGTTGCCAGTCTCGCGAGCAATTTCGCCGATATAAAGGTGGATGCGCTTCACTACCGCACCTTCGTCGAGTACATCGATGCGAAGCCGTCGATCGATGAGAGCACTGCAGGCGTACTCACGCTTGCAATGCCTCCTCGCATCACGTTCGACAACGTGTCCTTCGCGTATCCCGGCCAAGAGACGAACGCACTCGACGACTGCTCGTTCCACATTGCACCGTGCGAACGGGTCGCGATTATCGGAAGGAATGGTTCGGGAAAGACGACCGCAATGCGGATGCTCGCCAAAGTATTCCTTCCTAAGGGCTTCGTCCGAATCAACGGGACACCGCTCGCCGAGATTACACAGGATTCACTTCTCGAGCATCTCATGTATGTCACTCAGGATTCTCAGATTCCGGATCTGAACTTGCGTGAGATCATCACGGCATGCGATGCGGCTGACGTAAACCACGAGCGGTTGCGACTAGCGGCCAGATTCGTGGATTGCACGGCGCTTCTGGACGGGCTTCGGCATGGACTCGAGACAATGCTCGACCCATCCTGGCCTGAAGGAATCGATTTGAGCGGCGGGCAGCGGCAGCGGGTCAAACTCATCGCGGCCTTCTATCGCCTACTCGATCCGCAGGTACAAGTCGGTGTCTTTGACGAACCGATGAGTCATTGCGACGCTGAGACACGAGAGCTGTATTATGCGGCGCTCAAATCTTTACGGAACAAGACCATCATCGTCGTCGCGCATGATCCGCTCTATCTGCATCATTTCGAGCGGGTCATCGTGATGGACAAAGGCCGAGTCATTCAGGATCTGCGCGGCGCTGCGGACATTGCCGCATACCGCAACGAACTTGCACTCAGTCTTTCAGGCGATCTTTTCTCTTAGAAAACGTCCCGAGCCGCACGCGGCTCGGGACGTTCTTTTTTATTCAGAGCCGACGACCGGGATTGAACCGGTGACCTCGTCCTTACCAAGGACGTGCTCTACCAACTGAGCTACGTCGGCTAGCGAGGGAGAAAAAGGACGCTTGCGTACTCTTTTCCCGAGCGACGCCGACGAAAGCCCGTAGGGCTTACTCTCGGCGCGTAGCGGCCACAATATCACGAAATCTGGCGATTTTTAAGCTCCTCTATGATGCCAGCAACGGATGCGTCCGAGATAGCCGCAGGGTCGAGTTTGGCCGCGGTACACACCAACAGTTCAAGTTCACCGCAAAGCTCTTCCGCTTCGACCAGCTTCACTGGCGGCCAATCAGCATCTCCCGAATCGAATTTCTTGACGCGATACCGCTCGCGTGCCTCGCGTAGACGTTCGTTCAAGGTGACGATGCCGGTAGGCGCGACGCGCAAATCGGCGTATTTTACGATTTGCATCTCGATCGGTCCCTCGCGCAAAACCGCTTCCGTGCGCGAAAAGCGCATGTTGTCGATCATCTCGATCACTGCGTCAGGGAGAGCAATTTCCCGCGCGATTGCAAGTGCCACCATGTGCTCATCTGCGCCGTACTTTGCCTGGAATTCGTCCCTGACGACCTGAAGACCTTCGAGTGTATCTGGTGCAATAAGTGGAAGCAGCACCGCATCTGGTCTGAGATCCATCTTGAGGATGTTCCCCATGTCGTGGAAAAGGCCGGTGAGCGCGGATGGCGTCTCATCGGCACCGGCGGCCCGTGCGAGCACGACACTCACGGCCGCTACCCGCAGCTGATGCTGTCGGATAATATGCGGAATGCGGTATTCCTCATAGATTTCAGTCACTGTGCGCATCCGCCCAGCCTAGCATGGCTAGCGCGGTATACCCCGTGAGACAGCCATGAGCGATGTCTCATGGGGTATACTGTTCGCATGCACGAGATGTTCAGACGAGCGGCTCATCGAACCAGCGAGACTATGGGTTCCCCTTGGGCGTTCGGCATCGCTCTCGGCCTGGTCGTGTGTTGGGCCATTGCCGGCCCATTCCTTAATTTCTCGACTACGTGGCAGCTTTTCATCAATACCATCACGACAGTGCTGACATTTCTGATGGTCTTCCTCATCCAGAACACACAGAATCGCGATTCAAAAGCGGTACACCTCAAGCTCGACGAACTCATCCGCGCGGTCCGTCCGGCGCGCGACATGCTTATCGACATCGAAGATATGGAGGACGAAGAGCTCGCTATCCTCCACGAAGAATTCAAGAAGTTCCGCGACGACAAGGTAAACGAGGTCAGGGGCCGTCGCAAATTGGATACTACTCCTCGCGACCAATAAGCGCGTTCACTTGCGAGATAACCTCGTCGACTTTCATTGGGCCGCGCTGATGGTAGATGATTTCTCCTCGCGCATTTATGAAAATCGTCTCGGGCATCGCGTAGCCACCCATCGATTTGAAGAATTCGTCATCAGGGTCGAGCAGCAGCTCGACGGCCATCGGGTCGATACCGAGAGACTGGGTAAACGCCCTTGCTTCCGCTTCCGGTTCGGCTCGATTTACAGCAAGGATACGCACATCATCGCCGTATTCTCCCTTCAGGCGCATAAGGTTTTGCAGCTCCTCGCCGCAGTACGGGCACCACGACGCCCATACGTGAACCACGAGAAGTTCACGCTTGAACTCCGAAAGCGCAATCTCGTCGCCATCGTAATTTTTCAGGACCAGTTCGTACTCGCCCGTAAATGTCTCTGCACTCTCTTCTGGAAGCGAGAAAAACCACCAATAGACGCCGGCGCCGAGAAGTGCAACCAGTACGCCGCCTAGGATGTATACGTGATATCGACGCAGCATACGCATAGTTTACCCCGTGAGATAGGAAAAACCGAGATTGTACACGGATAAATTATAGTCTCTCTACACACTTATTCAGGAAACGTAACCCTTTTATCTCACGGGGTCTACCCTGTCCAATTGAAGAGGAGAATCGAGAAGTCGGCAAGGTTGACCGTCCCGTCATCGTTGAAATCACTCTCTTCATTCGAGGTGTTCCAGTTGAGGAGGAAAATCGAGAAGTCGACGAGATTGACTTTGCCATCACCGTTGATATCCCCCGTCACGCCCGAGGACGCCGTTACACCTCCGACGGTGAGCGTTACCTCGGTACTGTTCCCGCTCGCGCGTCCACCAATGAGCCCGCTCGCGCGCAAAGTCTGAGTGCCGCGGGAAAGATCTTTGCTTGGGACGGTTATCTCCCACGCGCCGTTTGCAGAAGTCGATGCAATAGTGGTGGTGTATTTCTTCTCGCCGCTGGTTCGCAATGCAAGTTCGATGGTACTACCACGGAGTCCCGCGCCGAAAACACGAACATCGGCTGCTACCTCGAGCGCTTCGCTCGAAAGTTCGATAGTCGGCGGGACCAAGAGACTCGAAATCGAGTTACTCGTGCCTTGGCCGAGCGTCAGCGTCGAGGCGACCGATGCCGATTTCCGGCTCGCACTATCCGTCGCGTAAATGAGAAACGTGTAGACGCCGCGCTCGAGACCAGTGAGGCTGGCAGTAAACGCGCCTATGGAATTTGTTTGTGACTGTGTCGCGTACACCCCGTCTTTCAAGACTGTCACCGTACTTTGCGGTGGCGCTAAGCCGGCAAAATTGATATTCGACAAATGGAGGAAATCGCTGCCGTTAGGGACCGGTCCTGGGCTCGTTTCGGACGGCAATACGATAGAGGTGTCGCTGATCGGGACAGCGTCGAGCGCAAAGGTGATTTCGTAGTCATCAAGGTTGTTCGCCCCAAAAAGGTCCTGGCACCGGACAAAGTATGAATACGACGTGCTGTTCTGGAATCCGTCCAGCGTCGTGATGTGCAAGATGCCCCCGACACCGGTAAATGTACCGGTCATATCGCTATATTGAACATCTGTCGATGTCGCGTAGCGACAGACCGCGATTTCGTCCGTCTGTAAGGATATCTCGATGTCTTCGTTACCTGCCGCCACGGTGCCGGAAGGGAGCCCGTTCGAGCGAGTAGGCGGGACGTTTTCGCTCTTGGCAGTGACACCTACTGGCTGCACGACCGCAATCATCGCTTGCCCATGGTCGAGCGATGCGCCTGCTGCATCGCGGGTCAGGACGTCGATAGGATATCCGCCGACCGTCGCAGGATTCAGGAGCGATTGATTGCCCGTCGGCCCGTAGGCCGCATGCGTCCCCAGCTCGATGTGCACCTTCTCCCCCGACGCGACTCCTGTCGATGAATTCAGTCGAATCGTGATTGCGCCGTTCGTTCCGGTCACGACGGTGACTCCATCCTCCGACACTGAGGCAATGGCAGCAAGCGAACGATCAGTAAGCGGCTCGCCACTCCCGACCGCAAAGTCGACGTCGTCGTAGGCAAATCCTGTAGGGATTGTGAAATGCCCTGGCTGCGGCGTGATGACGATTCTTCCGGATGGCGGAATCGCTTCCGTCGTTTCGAATTGAATAGTATAGGTCGTGGTGGCACTCGGAGCGGAATCTGCAATCGTGACGCTCAGGCGTAACAATGCTGCCGCACTGATGAGGTGCACGAGTACCACGAGGAGCGCACACGATGCAAGCAGCCCAAACACCGCGAGACGGTTCGTCATCGTCGTATTATAGCGGAGCGATGCACCACCGGAGTGTACGCATCAGACAGAAATCGTATAACCACGCCTCGAGCGTCTCCAATCGAGAACATAGTTGAGTGCGACGAGACCGAAGAGGATAAGACTCAGAGCGAAACTATACGGCGCTAGTCTTTCACTGAAATTCCAGAATGTGCTTTTGGTCTCAGCCTCGCGGACAAGCGCTTCGCGTCGGTCGAGTTCCGCCTCACGTTCGACGAGCTCCTGAGCCAATGCGTTATACGGATTCGAAGGAACGGCAGCAGAGATTCCGACGGCAGCGCTTCCCAGAAAGAGCGTCGCCCGCATCGGCAGATAAGGCGCCGAAAGACTCCCATACATCGCGAGAGCTAGTGCACTTATAAGGAGCGCCGGACGCCACCGCTGCATACTTAGGCGAAGAGTACGAATATCGCGACGAGGAGCCCGATTCCGAGCAGAGCTATACCGCCCGCAATGAAGGCAAGTCGCGATATTCCGCGGTTATATCGCTGTGAATACGCTTTGGTCTCGTTTACACCCATATCACGCAGTTTGCGGCGAATGTAGGTACGGACGAGGAAATACATGAGGAGGATGACGCCCAAGATAGAACCGAGCGTGATGAGTGTTGGCTTGAGAGGGAGGACCCAGAACGACGTCGAGCGGATGACGGTGCGGCGTTCTTCTTCCCCGTACACGACATTCAGCGTGGCAGTGTAGCGGCCGAGGACGAGGCCGTCGGAATCCCACGATTCCGCGTATTCACGAGTCCCCTGCGGAAATACCGCCGCACCCGTCGCATTTACTTCGACGGTCGCGACTTTCTTGCCGAACATGTCGGTGACCTCAATCGCACCGTGCGGCCGCGCGAGGACATTGCCGCGATTCTCGATATTCATCGTGAACGTTACGGGCGGAGAGTCGTATATGAACTGCTCTGTCGAAAACTCGCGCAAAATGACCTCCTCGGAGATATCCCCTGCCGTCAGAAGGCTTATAACCGTACCGACGCGCGCTCCAATCGCTGCGCCGGTATCCTGTCCCTGTTGCGGTTTTGCTTCAAAAAAGATCCCACCAAAATGCGACCCCGGGGACGCATCACTCGGGACACGTACGGTAAAGGTAATATCCCGGGATTCACTCGCGCCAAGGACGATGATTGAAGTAGGAAGACCTATCCATGAGCTTAATTCGTATGGAGTGACCTCACCTTCTTCTGCAAATTGCGGAACGCCACCGGCATCGATACCAACAATATCTTGCGCACTGAGATAGAGCGTCTTTTCCGCATCTGCAATGTTTGTCACCTGAATCGTGAAGCTGCGTGTCTCGCCTGGCTCTACTTTCTCTTCAATGACGGCGGGCCGCATCTGAAGCCCCAAAGCGGATTGGGCATTTGCACTGATAGGGAGAAACGCAGCAATGCCGAGCAGTACTATCCACAACTGAATTGCTCTCGGTAGATGGGCTATCATGAACCCGTCAAATTAATGGCTATATCGATACTTTACCATGGATTCACTTGCCGCACAGGCGCGCGGCGTGTCTGAATGTTGACCCCTTAGAATACCGGAGTCGCGACGTAGGTCATGGTGTTCGTGTAATCAGTGGCTGCTTCCTGCAACGTCCCGATTTCAACCTGGTAGCCCACGCGCGCCCAGCCTTGACCCTCCGTTGAGCTCCAACCACTCGCCGGTGCTGCGTGGTAGAGGACTTCGCGAGGTGCATCGATGTTTCCGGCCCACAGGTTCGTACCATATTCGTCCGGAGCTGTCGTACTTGACATCGAGCCATCGGAACTGGTGATACCGTAGTGACCGTACGTATTCGGTGAGTTAAAGGTGTTCGCCGGCGACACCCAAGCTGTCGGCACGCTTGTCGACGCGCCATTGATTGCTCGAGGGCGACACCTGAAAATGAAAAACTCACACGGAAATCCGGATGCTTGCGCAAAAGCTTGATAAGAAGCTGCGTCGCCGGAATATAGGATTTACGCGCAACCTTTTCGCAAATGGCGCGGTTATTCAGGTCTCCTTCGCCGCGGTGGTTGAAATATTCGGCATCGTTGCCGATATCGAAGACTCTAAATCGCTTCACTCGGTACGGTTGGTGCACCTGGAAATAGAAACAGAGCGATTTCATCAAGGTAATTCTACCCTATCGCTAACGTGTGGAGCGCGGCTGCGCACAGAATCGTGTTGATACGTGCTCCGGCGCGCGCCCACGTGAGCGTCCGCACCTCTCGATCGCCGTTTTCAGCAAGCGCTTCGCGCAGCGGCTGATGTCGCACCACGGTGAGAATGAGATTTGCGAGTTCATCCGTGTCCCAGAAATCGACTTTGAGTGCGTTTTTCACCGCTTCGGAGACGCCGGATTGCTTGGAGACTATGACGGGCGTCCCGAGACGCATCGCTTCTAGCGCAGCGATGCCGAATGGTTCGGAAACCGACGGCATCACGAAGAGGTCGGCAAGGTGATACGCCTCATGCTGTTCTGGTCCGCGCAGAAAGCCGGTAAAGAGGACGTTTTGTGCGATACCTAGCTCTGCCGAGTACTCCATCATTCTGCGCTCCATATCGCCCGTGCCAGAAATGAGGAACAGCACTTTGTTGTCGTGCTCGACGACGAGTTTTGCTGCGCGTAACAAGTGATCAGGCCCCTTCTGCAGCGTTATGCGGCCGAGAAATAAGACGAGCGAGAATCCCGCATCTTTGAGGCTTGCAAGTTGAAGCCGATTGGTGCCGGCAGTTGGCACAGTATCCTCATCGATGCCGTTGTGGACCACATCGATTTTCGCCGCCGGTATGTTGTAGTACTTGACGATGATGTCCTTCATGTACTGCGAAACGGCTATCACGCGATCAGCCTCTTCCATCCCCCTCTTTTCTATCTGGTAGACATCTTTATTGAATCCTTTGGCCCCGCCGCAGCGGTCATATTCCGTCGAATGGATATGCGCGACCAGTGGTTTTCCAGTCGCCTCTTTTGCGACAAGACCTGCCGGAAACGCGAGCCAATCGTGCGCATAGATGACATCGTAGTCTTTCTCTTCGGCGATTTCTCGAGCGCACTCGCCGTAGCGCAGTACTTCTTCGAATAGACTGGCGCCGTAAATAGAGCGCTTGTCGATTCCGTAGCGCTGATATTCAACAACAGTAACGTACGGAGTGAGGTTTGAGTTGATGGCGCGCGCTCTGACGCCGACGCCGATATCAGCGAATACGACGTTGGCGTACGGGGTCGAAACATCGAGCGTGCGCGGTAGAACGAGCGTTACCTCATCGCCGAGATGTGCAAGTGCTCGGACAATCCCCTGGCAGGCAACGCCTAAACCGCCGCTGTTGTGCGGAGGGAATTCCCAGCCAAACATAAGAACGCGCGCAGACATGGCGTGTACCCTCCTATTTTCGCACAATTAATCAAGAACTCACGCAAGAGAGGTGTATAAACCCGATTGGTATCCCTTGGCGACATGTTTGAAGGGGTCTTTGCAGCGCGTCGTCTGCCGACCCAGATACGAAACGGAGCGATTTTCTAGCAAGAAAATCGCGACCCCTGAGAACATGTCGCCAAGGGATACCACTATAGAATCTCGATATTCCTTACTTAAACTCGTATTTCCCAGGGAAAAGCCGCGCTTCTGAGAGCGGGAACCACTGCATGAGTGCACGCCCGACGATGTAGCGCTTTTGCAGCGGCCCCCAAGTACGAGAATCGGCGCTCTCGTCGCGATTGTCCCCAAGTACATAGTATTCCCCGGCACCGAGCGTGACCGGTTTGGCATCCTTCCCCGGGGGTCCCGTGACATACGGCTCCGCGAGCATAGTTGTCGTGGCGCCAGAGACGATTACCCGCCCCTCTCGCACTTCGACACTCTCACCAGGAAGCCCGATAATCCGCTTCACAAAGTAGATCGCTGGATCCAGCGGGTACTGGAAAATAATGACGTCACCGCGCACGGGTTCTTCCGAACGGTACGTCAACTTGTCGATGACGAGATACTCGCCAACATTCAAGGTTGGCGCCATGGAAGTGCCCGAAACGATAAACGGCTGCGCGATGAAGTATCGAAACGGCGTAATAATGAGAAGTGCGATGAGCGCAAGCTTGATGAAGCTTATGAAGTGGCTTCCACGTGCACCTGCCGCCTCGCCCGCTGCGGTCTCGCCCTCTTTATGCATATCGGAGTACTATACCGCATCACCTGCGCGTGGGGCGATGCTAGACTATTTGCATGTACGGTATTCTCTTGATTGCAATCGCGGAATTTTTCGCGGAAGCGAGTCTCACTATCGGTAAATACGAGGCCGGGAAAAAGAAAGAAAGTCTCTATGCGATGGGGTTCTTGAGCGGCATCTGGGCAACGGCCTTCCTCGCACTCTTCGGTCTCTGGCAGGGCGATTTTCATTTTTCTTTGGAGAGTTTGCCGACATTCACCGTACGCGTCATTCTCGAGATCGTCCTCCTCTTCACGACGCTGAACGCGATTCTCGCAGCGGATCGCAGCACGTTCTCGTTCCTTCGCACGTTCACCATTCCACTTCTCTTGGCAGTCGATTTCGCTCTTGGCTACGTGCTCACGATCGAGCAGGTCTTCGGCGTCTCCCTCCTTGCTATCGCAATCCTTCTCCTCTACCTCAATCACGGATTGAGCCGCCGCGGGAAGATGCTCTCCATCATCTCGGCAGTCGTCGCAGTCGGCACCATCACGCTTTATAAATACAACATCACCCATTACAATTCTGTCGCGGCCGAGCAGACCTATCTGCACCTCATCCTCCTTATCGCCATCATCGTGGCGGCGTGGGTCCGGGTGCGTGAAAACGTCTTCCGTACGCTCTTCCAGCCGGTTCTCCTCTTTCAATCCGTCCTCGCCGGTATCGCGGCTGTCTTTATGAGCTTCGCCTTTGTCTTCGCGCCGGCGTCCGTCATCATGGCTGCCAAACGGTCGTTCGAGATCCTCGCCGCCATGCTCTTCGGTCGTACGTATTTCCACGAGAAGCACGTGCTCTTAAAGCTCGGCTGCGCCATCCTCGTCGCACTTGGCATTACGCTCTTGGTTCTCTAAACCGGAAACCTGCTACTATTAAGGGGCGGATTACCGCCACCTATGAACGAAGTGCTGCTGGTTCTGACGGCTCTCGCAAGCGCACTCTTCGTTGTTGTCTCGTGGCACCTCGGCAAAGAACGCCTGTATAGCGCCATCATCGTTTTCCTCATCCTTATCGCCGCGGTCGGTGGCAAAACGGTCGAGTTCTTCGGACTCACCACGAACACCGGCAACATCTTCTACGCATCGGTCTTCCTTGCTACGTATTTCCTCATCGAGCGCTACGGCAGACGCGAAGGCATCAGTTCCATCTGGATCGGCGGTATCGCGGTCCTTTTCTTTTCCGTCCTCGCGCGACTCACCACATCACTCACCGGCACTCCCGAAACAGCTGCGCTCGACGCCGCATTCGATGTCGCGTTCAGCCCGCTCGCGCGACTCACGTTTGCATCGCTTCTCGCCTACGTCATCAGCCAGACGCTCAATGTGTATCTGTACTCCTATCTCAAAGAACGGCTCAACGGCGGTTACCGCTGGCTGCGCGCCAATGCAGCGAACGCCGCCGCGCAGTTCGTGGATAGTATCGTGTTCTTCCTTATCGCATTCGCCGGCGTCGTGCCGCTTTCGAGCGTGGGCGAGGTCATCCTCGTCGGATTCTCGCTCAAAGTCGTATTCATGATGGTGGCGGCGCCCCTCTTGCGCCTTAATCGCTTTGAAGAAATCGAGGACGAGAGCGCTGCGATCGCTATACGCTGATCCGCTACGCGCATGGGCTCCGCCGCGACCCGCCCCCACCCACTGCAACAAAGTTGCGTTTCTGACGGTCTCACGTATATTCCGCACAGTATCCAAGTACACAAGAGGAGGAATCGATGCGGTCATTGAGATTGCCTGAGGACTTCGTGAGTTTCGATACCGAATACACTACCTGGCCAGGTGCCAAGGAGCGGAAATGGGGCGGTCCCGATGAACACCGAGAAATCGTCCAAATCGGCGCGGTCAGAGTTTTCGATCTCCGTGAGATTGGCACATTCACCTGTTATGTGCGCCCTCGCTTGAATCCACAACTGTCGCCGTATTTCATCAAGCTGACCGGAATCAGTCAGGAGACAATCGATGCGAACGGTGTCGATTTCATCGAAGCGATCGAGAGATTCAAGGATTGGACGCTCGGCCTCCCGTTGTTTAGTTGGGGCGACGATCTCGGCGTCATTAGTGAAAATGCCCTGCTGCTGAGCATCCCGTTACCGATCCCGCGAGAACGTGCGACGGATGTCCGGACGATATTCGACGAGCATGGCATCGACACGAATCTGTATCACTCGAGCAGCATTCCGCGCGCGTTCGGCGAAGAACCGCCGCCGCATGCACATGATGCGTTGAATGACGCGCGTTCGATTGTGCAGGGGCTCTGCGCATTACGGAAACGAATCGCCTGAATTGAAGGCCTGTTCGCGAGAACGGGCCTTTTTCCTTGTGCGAGTGAAGGGACCCGGTCACGAATAATTCTCGTACCGTCGCACAAGAATTTCGCGATCCTTACGGGATCAGTACACCTTGAGGATTTTCTGTTCGCGAGTACACTCCATAAAACCTCTCAAGGTCTTGCGAGGCCCCAGGTATTCGCCTCTCACCCGCCTCGGCTGTTTCGCCTACTGACGTAACACGCCTCCGGCCCGCACCAAAGCACAAAGTCGTGCCTCAATGGCACGACTTTGTGTCTTTGTTGCGCGGCCGACCGGACTCGAACCGGCGGTCTGCCCCGTGACAGGGGGCTGTGTTAACCAGCTACACCACGGCCGCATTTGGATACAGTTTTGCCATTGCCCTTTGGAAAAGCTTATACTTCCTCGGCAAATAGAGGCCCGTATCAGAGGCAGTATTATACATTAATCTGTAGAGCGCAAGGCTATCTCGTGAGCTGAACATTAGCTCAAAGCCCCGCGTTTTACGCTTCAATGAGCCGCCCGTTATGCCGCGCTTCTTCAGCTCATCATGAAGCCGCGAAAGAAATTCTCGACTCCCCGAGGTAAAGAGCGACAACACTATCCAACGTAGATTTTTCCTATCCGAAAACTTCAAATGCTTGAAATAGATGCAACCATCACCATCAAAATATCCCCTAACGAAGTCAGGAAAATAGTCCGACGGAACTTCAGGCATCCTAAGTGTGAGGCTTTTGCGCGGTGTGAATCCGAGTGATTGTAACTGATGATACATTTTGATGCTCCCGATTTGCATCCGATAGCCGACTTTATGCTTAGGATCTTTTGTCCGAATGGCTATTTTATGACTGGATTGCATGGCGGTACGTATCGTACGCAGCAAGTCTCTATCCGTTATGTGAAATTCGATAAAATGTCCCCCTCGGCTGTTCCTAATCATGCAACCATCGGCGGCAAAGAAGCCGAGGACATACGCCATATCATGATCCCACTTCATAAAGAAGTCGTGGTTAGCTGCGCAAATCTTCGACATGCGCAAATTCTATCATGACAGTACATTACTCTAGCCTCCTCGATGTTGGAAATTTTTTTAGATTGCACCCAAACGATTACTTTGTGTCGAGGGTGGGATGGGGACGGGGCCCTATACGCACCGTGCCACTCACGGTGCTCCTCGAAATTATTTTCGCTGCGCTTACCTGTGCCGACGACAGGGATCGAACCTGTGACCTGACGCTTATGAAACGTCCGCTGCTACCACTGAGCTACGCCGGCAATACGCTGCACCGTAGCATTTTTAGTGAGCTATTTCAACGAGTTCCCGACAATTGAAGTCCCTCGTTGAGAACGAATTCGAGATAAGCGTCTACTGCTGCCAATGAGCTTTTTTGTATCCATATCTGCAATAGCTTGCAGGAAGGTCGCGACGTCTCGCTGCGTTCGTAGGTAATAGCGAGCATCGCTGGAGCTTTTCCCCACCTTTATCGTGATACCCCGCCGAAGTGCCTTGAATGCATCTTCGTCAGTATGATCGTCGCCGATAAAGAGCGGAACGAATTGCGCCCTCCGTGCCAAGCGCGCATACATGAATGTAGCCGCTACTCCTTTGTCGCGCTGCACAGCGGGGAGGATATTGTAGACCAGCACTCCATCTATGATGCGGATATATTTCGTCGCTTTTGCTGCAACACGCACCGCAGCGCGAATCTTCGCATGTTCGTGGCGCGGCGCGAATCGATAATGCAAGGACAACGTGTGCGTCTTGTCTTCCAACACTACTCCAGTATGACGTCGCACCAATTCACGCATCTGGACACGCATCTCTTCCAGCGCTATCGCCACTCGTTTAGGCAGCGTGAAGCTCTGCGCTTTACCGTGTATAAAGAATTCGAAACCGTGATTACCAGCGAAAGCCATGTTACGGAATGTCACTTTACGCCGGATGAATGCAAGCGAGCGTCCCGTTATAATCGCGACTGGATATTTCTGCGCGATATTGCCTAAGGCGGCACGAGTCCGCGCGTCCATGCGAGCACTTCGCGGATCTGCAACGATGGGCGCAAGCGTTCCATCGAAATCCAACATGACGACGCAACCTCCCGAGGTCGCGATTCGCGCCCGGATATTCTCCAGACATTTCAGCGCATCTTTCATCATCCCAGATTAGCAGCTGCTTTGATAAGCTCGGCCGACCATCGATATACATTGTAATCCTTTACAGCGTTGCGCATCGTCTTCATGCAGCGGTGCTGCTCGGCCGGCGACATCGAGAGACCTTGATGGAGCGCATCGGCCGTCTCTTCGGCGCTGTACGGATTCACGATGATGGCACCTTTGCGCAGATCGCGCGCGGCACCGGTGAATTGACTGAGGACGAGCGCGCCAGCCTCGTCGCTTCGTGCGGCGACGAATTCTTTGGCGACGAGATTCATGCCGTCGTGAAGCGAGGTGATGAGGCAAACATCGGCGCTTTCATACAAAGGCCGCAGTTCATTGTGCGAGTACTGCCTCCGCTCGAGGACTATCGGCTTCCAGCCGTTTGAGCGATACTTCGCGTTGATGCGTTCTACTTCCGCTTCCACTTGCCTCCCGTATTCCTGATATTTCTCGATACCTTCGCGCGTCGGTGATGCGATCTGCAAGAAGGTGGCTTCGCCGCGATATTCGGGATGCGCATCAAAGAGGAATTCCACCGCGCGCATTCGCTCGAGGATGCCTTTGGTGTAATCCAAGCGATCGACACCGAGGATGATGCGTGGCGCGTGGATATCGAGCCGCTTGAGCGCGGCTCGGCCGGCGGCAGGGTCGATTTCTTTCTCCGCGCTTCCGGTGAACGCGATCGAAATCGGGAACGGCTTCACGTGCGAGACGTGCTCTTCGTGCGTTACGGAGAACTGCTCGAGATCGATAAGCGCTTCCAATTCCTTCCCGACCGTGTCGATGAAATTGTTGCAGTACTGCTGCGTATGGAATCCGACGACGTCGGCGCCGAGGATGCCTTGCAGCACATCTTTGCGCCATGGATTTATCGAGAAGACTTCCGGCGATGGCCACGGGATGTGCCAGAAGAATGCGACCTGCGCATCAGGTCGCGCGCGTTTTATCATCGCAGGAAGGAGTGCAAAGTGGTAATCCTGAATGAGGATGAGCGGGCTCTCGACGTCTTTGATTTCGGCCAGCAGCTCCTCGGCGAATTTCCCGTTGACCGTGCGATACGCGGTCCAATCGGTCTCGCGGAAAATAGGACGCACATGCGCGATATGCGAGAGCGGCCAGAGCGCTTCATTTGAAAAGCCGAGATAGTAGCCCTTCAATTCCTTATCCGAAAGCCACACGCGCTTCAGAGTATATTTCGGTTCGTCTGGTGGGACTTCGATTTTCCCATCTGAATCTGCGGTCTCTTTGTCGGCATCGCCCGCGCCGTAGCCGAGCCACATGCCGCCGCACGCTTCCATGACGGCGGAGAGCGCGGTCGCGACACCGCCCGCAGGCACGATGGCCCTGATATCCCGCCCGACTTTGCGATGGATGAACGGCTCGGCGTGCGAGACGATGTAGATGGGCCGGTCCTTCAGATACGCTTTGATGAATTCCTTCAAGCGTTCGGCTGTCCATGGCGTATCGATCTTCTCCAGGCGCAGCCGCGCTTCTTCACTCGCGGCGCGACGCGCCTGATGGAGGCTCGCGGTCATCTTCGAGATCTCACTGGTGAGCGGCAGCCACAGCCAGTTGCCGCGCGGCAGCGTTCCGTCGCCATCCCCCGCACGCACCGAACGCATCGAAGCCGCAACGTGCGAGAGCGGGCGAAGAATCGCGTACCACAAGAGCGCGAAGATGGTGGCCGCGAGAAGGATTATCTGCAGTAAAAGACGTTGCGCATTCTCCTGCCACACTAAGCGTACGCCTTCATCGATATAGGTGGCGCTCTGGACGATAGCGAGCGCGCCAATGACGCGCTCTTGGTCTTCGAGTGGTTGCATGAACACAAAGAAATGATCTTTGTCTTTGCGCACGAAATGCCCATTTCCCGCGCGGTTGTCCATTGTGCCCTCGATCGCCGACTGCGCGATCGCACCCGCCGGTAGATTTTCGGATTGCACCGAGAGGGCGCCGGTATTGTCGTATACGGCGAGCCCGACGAGCCGCTCGTCGCTGACAAACCGATTGACGAGCGTCGTGAGCGTTCCGGTCGCATTCGCTGCAAACGACGGCTTCACCGTCTCCGCGAGACTCTCTGCCAAAAGCTGCGTGCGCGATTGGAGGCGCGAAGAAAGCTCGAGTTCTTCGCGACTGGCTTGATTGAACGCGAATCCGCCTACGACAAGGCTGAAAACGAGGATAGCCCCGCCGGTGATCAGGATGATCTGGCGCATATCTGAGGAATCCTAGCTCTTTTAGCCCCCCATATCCAGCGTGCAAAATGGTACGCTCGAAATCGCTATCCTTGACAATAAACCCGTGAAGCAGTCAAATGTCTCCAGCTGCAGCTTCGGCTGCCTTGCTCCTTGAAACCCCAACTACAGGAGGTCGCCATGCGACATGCATATCGCCTACTGGCGGGAGCGGCCTTCGTGCTGTCCCCCGCCCCTGCTTCGGCGCTCAACGGCACCGAAGACACACTGAAGAAGTACCCGTATGTGGTCCGCGTCATCGCTCAACGGCCTGGTGAAAAACCAAGCGGCTGTAGCGGTGTTGTACGGAATCGAGCGATGATCATCACGGCGGCGCATTGTGTGTACGAACACGACGCCCCAACGCCAACGATCGATATCTACTACGAGAATCGGCACGGGCACGTGATCAAACGCACGGCGAAAAAAATCTTCCTCTCTGAATACCATAAAGCGTCGAGAAAAATCGTCGCGATGGTAGACAAAGGCGGCGAGCAAGTCCGTAAAGCACTTTCCAAAGAGCGATTCGAGCAGGTCCAGATCATGGCCGCTCAATACGACTTGGCACTTGTGCTTCCGGAGTACCCTATCGAACTCGACGAATACGCGCCGAGTACGATACTGGACGACGATCTACCGTTCGCAGCAGCATTGGAATCGTTGCGAACGAGCGAGCGACCGTGGAACGATGCAGAGCATGCGAAAGTCGTCGGTCTTCTCAACCTACATCAATCGCAGTTCTCAAGAGACTATTCGCTCTCAATCGGGTACGGTTCGACAACATGCAACTACGACGACACCGCTCGAGCCACGTCCTGCACGGGCGACGGCATACGACGCTTCGCACAGCTGAAACGACATGAAGATCGCGATCTCTCGGTTGGTCCACGTGGACGTGCGATTATCCAGACGATTGCATTCGAGCCTGGTGCAGTGGCTACTTTGCGAGGAGACAGTGGTGGTCCTCTTTTCGTGAACGATACGATCACCGGCAAGCTTCGGCTTGTCGGCATCGCTTCGCGCAGTCACCCCAAAATAGGGATCTTCGCGTCTCTTGTACAGAATGCGCAGATCTGGAAGCAGTTCGAGGCCGATCCTGAATACCACTACGCGCTGATGCATCAGCGAATGTACGGAGTGCTTTCACTTGCGCTCTCGAATAGCGGTTCGACACGATACACTTCGGCCGGAATGGCTGTTCGTGATTCGTACGAAGAGGCTGTTAAAGCGGCGCATGAAATATGTGCGAAGAACGGCATGAAAGGGTGCAAAGTAAAGCATGTCTTCGGCCATTCGCGCGATGATTGCTCGTTCGTGGCCCAAGGTATCAACAAGACAAAAGGATACAGCGTCGGCATCGCCTCGAATGAAAAAGAATCGCTCGCTCGTTGCCGTCGTGGCGGCTTCGAGTGCTCGAAAGTTATCAAGGCGTGTGCGTACTGAACACACGCGTCTTAGCCCCTCGCAATCGCGAGGGGCTTTTTCTATGCAGCCGCCTACTTCTTCCGGTTCTTGATACCGGTATTTTTGACGACACCCTCAAGCCGTGCGGCGTGCCACCGTGCGCTACCGCGTGTTATATCTCGTCTATCCATGGCTTAAGCATGACAGAGTCGAATGAACGGCGTGTGAGGTCTAAGATGTCTCAATAAACTCCTCACCGACGCGATGAATGTGTCTTTAATTTCCACTGATGGGAGGACGAGCTGCATGCGGATAGTGTACCCTCATACCGAATCGTGGACTAGAACGTGATGCGCATGCCCATGAGTGCGCCACCTATGGCGAGCGCGCCGATTTCGACGACGCGGAATCCTTCGCGGATGGCGGAGCGGACCACCATCTGTTTGATGTTCATTCCCTCGCGCCCTTCACGACGCTCGGGTTTAGCGGTAGCTTTCTTTCGCCGCGCCTTCGGCGCGGCCTTCTTTCTGGTAATTCTCTTTGTTGGTTGTTGTGTTTTCATATTTTAGTTTGCAGAGGAATAAGCTCCCGAGGTGGGAGAAATTTGTCTCGACCTGACGCTAAACTGCTAACTCGCGATTCGGGGTGCCGCTCGTGCGGGAAGCCGAATTGGATTTACAAAAAGTATAGCACGAAAACGCACTTTTTCAAAAAAGTGCGTTTGGTGCGGCGAATATTTTCGCGTTAGATCGTGTTTCCTTCCTGCTCGTTCAACTTGACCGCGGCTTCAGGCGTGGAGACCGATTTGCTCATGAGAAACATCTTGATGATGCCCCACGCGATGACAAAGTAGACGAACATCGCGAGCAACGTCGTCCACTCGAGTGTCGAGCCGGCGACACGGGTCATGCCGAATACATTGAGGAACGGCGCGGCGAAGATGTACGTGATGGCGTACACGAAAGCGGTAAAACCCGCTTCAGGATTCGCGCCGAGTAATTTCAGGACAAAGCGGAATGCGAGCATGACCTCGATAAAACCGAGGACATACCAGACGACTTGCGTGCCACGATAGAGCGGCTTGGTGCTCGGTGCGATGCGTGAATCCATACGGATGAATGATGTGTGGCGTTAGCTAATGGTCGGTCAATTATACACGAGTGAACATGAAGACTTCATGAGTTCAGGCCTTTTGAGGGACCCTTCCGTGTGCCCCGAATATTTCGCATCAGCCGAGCAGACCCCAGCCGCTGGTGTCGCCGCGGTCTATCGCACATACCAGCCGAATCTTTGTATCCGTGACAACGAATCGCAGACCGCTTTCGCCGCCGCACTCCGTGCACCGTCCTTTCGCCGCTTCCCACGCGGCGGCCTTTTCCATCGCGCCGAGCATCCGCTCCTCCTCGAGCGGTTCGTCTTTGTCGTCTCTCCCAGCATCCGCCGGCTCTAGGTGGAATTTGTAGACTTTGCGTCCGCCTTCTTGCACGCCCGCGGCGTCGACGAGATTGAAAATTCCTTTATCGAACCATACGCCCGGGTCGAGCTTCTCGTATATCTGCACCTGCAGCGGCTCGTGGCGCACGCCGTCTTTGAAATCAATTGCCGCGCGAAAGATGCGACCGTTTTCCGTCACCTTGTCGCTGCCGTACATGAGGAGCTGGTCTTCGGTTGCGCCGCGCGCTTCCGCGGTCGAATCATGCCCTTCGTATGTGTAGCGCTGCTTCGCGGCATCCCATTCATCTTTGAATTCGCCACTTGCTCGCGAAAGGACGAGGAACACACTGAGCTGTTCGCCATTGTTGCGGAAATTCATGCCCTTCTGCAGATTCATGCCTTCGCGCTCCATCAGTTCTGCCGCGGAAAGAATCGAGGTCGCGCGACGCGGCACGTGGAGATCGCCGAGAAAATTCGATGTCATGCGCACGAGTCTAGCACAAGCGTCAAGATGACAACTTGCCAATGCGAAAAAGGCCGCTCGAAGAGCGGCCTTTTTCCTTCCCTACACTTGCGTGACTAATTGATATCCTTATTGACGTTCATCACTTCGATCCACGCTCCCGGAATGCCGAAATGCGGATGATCCTTGAACATTTCAGCGGCGGCTTCAGCCGATTCCGCCTCGATAAAGGAGTACATCATGATGTCGTTGCGGGAATCTTCGATTCCCGCCTTCGTCACCTTCTTCGGCTTGCCGACGCCGGCCGTCTCGGTAATCACGCTCGCATGCTTCGCCATCCATGCATTCCACTCGGTCTGCATCTGCACCTCCTGCGCCTTTCGCTCTGTCTCGGGTAATTTCATCCAATCATCCATGACGCCGTGAGGCATCTGGTACGTTACAAAATATTTCATATACCCGTAGTATAGCAAATCGACTCTTCTCCGAGGCGTCCGAGGCGATTTACTTGACGCTTGAGTGACCCGCGTCTACTGCCGAATGAACACCATCGTCTTTATGTTATCCGTAAGTGTGAGCGTATTGCCGCTCAACGTTATCTTGGAGCTTCCGACCAAGACCGAAAACGCGCCTTCAAGATCCATCAGATTGCTCGGTTCGCCACAGTACGCTCTGGTTCCGGAGACATTGCCATTGAGCACGCCGGATTTTATGAGAAAGCGCGCCGTTAGCGCGTTGCAGAATTTCGCCGTGATGATGCCGTCTTCGAACGTCGAATACCGGCAGAGAATGTGACTAAGTACACCTCTCCACTAGGGATTGCGACGCCATTGTACGAGCTGAGACGGAAAGTAGAGCCGTTGAGGCCGCTTGGTTTTGCTGCTGGCGCTGTCGTGGGCGTGGCAGGCTTAGGCGCGCTTGCCTTCGTCGGCGTTGTTGCTGCCGGTGCGTTAGTGCCTTCGCTCGTAGTTGTTTCGCTCTCTGCATCGGCCTCCATAACGACGCTTTCGCTCGTATTTTCAGAGCCGAAAAACGCAAACGCGGCAACGAGGAGAATAACCGCTGCGAGAGCGAAGAGACCGAATTGATTCTTGAGTGTTTTCATCCGGTCAGTATACGAGTACCCCGCACGGTTTCCCTGCTTATCCCCATCACGCTTCCCGCAATATCTTTTCCATCGCTTTTCCCTTCGCGACTTCGTCAACGAGTTTGTCCATATAGCGGATCTCCTGCATCGTCTTTTCCTTGATTTCCTCCACGCGCACGCCGCAAATGAGGCCCGTGATTTTCCGCCGCTTCGGATTCATCTTCGGCGCTTTTTTGAAAAAAGTAGCGAGGTCGGTCCCTTTCTTAATCTGCGCTTCGAGCCCTTTCGGCGTGTAGCCGGTGAGCCAGCGAATCACCGTTTCCACGTCGTCCTTCGTCCGCCCCTTCCTTTCCACCTTCGCTATATACAAGGAATAGATGCTCGCAAAACTGTACGCATACACGCGCTTCAGCGCTGCGGGAGTCATGGCTTTCATGTCGGGAGTATACCCCGTGAGATAATTGCTTCCAATGTACTACGTGTACGTCATCCGAGGGCCCGAGCAGTTTTATACTGGCTCGACGCGTGAATATCTCACGGGGTATAGCAAATGCCTCCGGAGACTAACTATCGCCGAACCCGAGGAGACCGTGCCGTTTTAATACCCTTTGTGCGTGAGGAGGAATTTCTTTTCGGCCGCAGTGCTTGTGCGGCCGAGGATGGCGTTGCGATGCGGGTAGCGGCCGAATCGGTCGATTATCTTCTTGTGGTCGTTGGCATACCAGGTGTTCTGCTTGTTTTTCAGCGATTTGAAGAGCCGGATGGAATCGCGCTGGATCTTCTTCGACTCGCTATGCATGAACGGCAGGTACAGAAACACCTTTTCCCAATGGTCGAAATTCTTATCGATCCCGAGCGCGACGGCTTCTTGCGAAAGAGCGAGCGAGAGCGTGTCGTGCTTGAACATATCCGGCGTACCGCGAAACATGTTGCGCGAGAACTGGTCGAGGACGATGATTTCCGCAAGACGGCCTTTCGGCGTCTTGCGCCACGCCGCCGTTTCGCCGCGCACGATCGCGTGATAGGTCGGGAGGAATTTGGCCCGGATACGGGCGTCGAAAGTCTTCGTAGGCTTGAAGAACCAATCGTCCGGGCCAAGCTCCTTAAACCAGAAATTAATGACGCTCTCGGGCTTCATATTCACAGTATAGCAAATCAGCGTTTTTTCTTCTTCGGTTTTGGTGCTGATCAACCGCGAGGCACCGCCTCGCGGTTGAAGACTCTCACCCACTACTCACGAGCACCAGGCATGCTACAGTGCCGGATAGATAGATGTGGAGGTATACCGGAGGTAAAGATGCGAATGCTCGTCGTGATTCTCGCACTCGCCTTGCAAGTGACGCCAGCAGTCGCCCTGTGTCAGCGCGACATACTGCTCTTCGATGCGCACTGGTGCGGCTACTGCCGACTGACGAAAGAGTTTTTCCATCGGCAGGGTGTCCACTATAGAACCATCGACATCATGCAGAACCAAGCGCACTGGGGGAATGTTATGACGTACAACTTCGGCAACCCTGGCATACCCGTCACTATTTTTGACGGCAACTGGAATGGCAACCAGCTCACTGCCGGCACGGTCGTGCGCGGGTACAATGAAAGAGAGCTTCGCGCCGCCTTGTGTTTGCCGCAATGAAAGCGCAAAAGTACGGAGGGATGCCCCGCATCCCTCCGCTTTTTTGTGCCTATTCGATAGCACGGTGTCACCGTGCCGATTTTTAATTCCGATCTGCGCCTAACCGAAAAGCTCCGAATGGCTGCCGATGTCGATGAGTACGAGAATCAGGACCTCGTCGAGAACTTCGTACACGAGCAAGAGATCACCTTTAATATGGCATTCGCGATACCGTCGCACATCTCCGGTCAGTTGATGGTCTCGATATGAGGGTGGCAATGGCTTGCGTCCAGCGAGTAGCACTATCGTTTCATCAAGCTTCTTCTCGAGCGCAGGCTTCAGTGCGCCGGATTTCCTCAGCTTCCGAACTGCTCGTTCGAACTGTCGCGTTCTGACGACGCCATACATGGGAAAATTATAACCCCTTCAATGCATCTCGCGCGTCGTACACTTTTCCTCTTTTCAGAGCATCAGCGACTTCCTTATCCCATTTAGCAGCTATCACCGCCATATTTCTCGTCGGAGTAAATGGAAGACCTTTTTCAAGGACTACTTGGTTCAGGAATATATTTACACCTGCCGAAAGATCAAGCCCGATATCCTTCAATGCCTTGCTCGCGGCTTTCTTTATCTTTTCCTCGATTCGGATGCTGAGCGTTGTCATACCGAGTAGTATAGACAATGTACTTACGTTGTCAATACAGTCGTATTTTGTTAGAAGAAAAGGCTCCGCGTGAACGGAGCCTCTTAGTCGGAACGCGCCCTAATCGGGCGGATGATGGATGAAGAGCACGTTGCGCACTGCGACGATGATGCATAGCAGGATAAACGCCGCAGACACACCGACCACGCTTGCATCGAATCCCGGCATCGTCCCGCTGCGATAATCGAGTATCACTCGCACGAACACCGCGGCGAAGCCGAATATCCCGAACGGTGCCACTCGTGAAAGCCGCGCAGCCCTTTTAGCGCTAATCGTCCGAGCTTCCTCAATGTTTCTCACCTTAAGCAGTTCCAGGAATATGAACGAACTAATGATTGCTGCTACGAGACAGACCACCAGCATCACGAGTACAGCGGTGGCTTGCAGAACCCGAACGAAACTCATGTGAGACTGATTGTCGTCACCCGATATCGGCGTTCCGAACGGATAGGCTCCCATGATCGCCCATCCGGCGAGGAGGACGAACAGGACGTATGACCAAAACCTCTCGGCGTGCATCTGATACCCCTTCGTTGCTATGGGTTTTACTGGCGAGACTATGCCATGACATAGCCGATTATGCCAATCCTATCGCCTTATATCGGACGATGTGACCCGACTCCCCACACAGGCTTGTAGCCAGCTCCGGAACCGGATTCGAGCCCGCCAAGACAGCCGATTAAATAAGGCTGCACGCAAGTGACTCGTAATAATTCCTGAGAATGAACGCGGCCTTCATTGACAAAGCTTCGAAAGCGTGTCAATCTATTGGCTGCTGATAAGGATATCAGTGCAACAGCGGGAGAATCGAATGTACAAGACAGCTCTTTCGGCAGTCGCAACAATCATGATGAGCTCTGCGGCGTACGGCCAAAGTCCGTTCGATGCCATCATGAAGCAGTGCGTACTGGAAGCGCAAACTAAAGCACCGAGTAGCGGCATAGGCTGCGATTCGATAGATAAGAAAAAGCATTCGTGCGTAACCGTGGCACCGGCCAAGACTACTGAATCGGTGCTCGAAGTCATTCGAACCGAGGCGGCTTCTTGCCTTCAGAAGAAAGGCGGTCGCAAAGTAGCAGACGAAAAATGCACGAAGTGCCAGCGCGGGTACTGGGACTTCTACGACTTCGGAAAAGGCAAGGGCGTTTTAGTCGTAAAGAAATGGTTCCCCCGTTTCGCTAATCCCTCGCAACAACAAATGAGCCTAAGCTCAATTGATTGATGCGTCCGAACATCCCTCGGTAAACTCTCTTCTGCCGGCGCCATAGGCGCCGGCATTTCTTTATTTAAATTCCTCAATCACGAACAAAACCAAACCTCCCCCCAATCCACATTGAAATGATTGGAGAACCAGGCGCGGGCGGTTTCGAGCCCCAATTTCGTCGGAAACCGTTCTCAAGTTTGGGAGAGCTGAGGAATTGGGGACAGGCTCCCTTTTTCAACTAGCGAAGCATTTGGGTCACGAGCGCGGTCATCTGCTCTTTCTTTTCTGGCTTGCTCTCGGCGATGAGTAGCGTGAGCGCGGTGAGAGCGGCAGGGTTGATGTTGCGCCCGCCTTTGACACGCGCCTTGCGTAGAAACCAAACGAACGAGAACGCCCCCGAGCGTTTGTTGCCGTCGGTAAAAGGATGATTCTTTACGACGAAATAGAGGAGATGCACCGCTTTCTCTTCCGCGGTCGCGTACACTGCTTTGCCGCCAAAAGATTGCATGACATTGCCGACGATACCGGCGATGGATCCGGCACTTCGCTCGTGCGCGAAAAGTTCCGTCGCTTCCCCTTTCCTCTTCATTTCGTCGCGGAAACTCTGAATTGCCGCCGTCAGTTCTTCGCCCGTGAGTTCCACCGCGCGCTTCGTCGTCCCTATCGTTTTGAGTGCATCCTTGTCGTAGGCGTCGAGGGATACCCAGGTGCTCGCGAATTCCTTTATGAGCTCGAGAACCTGCTTTGGGTCGAGCGTCACGTGTTCTGGCAGGAGCGTCTGGACATCGGCGACCGCTTTCATGAACGCATCGTAGTTGCGCCCGATTTGTGTACGGTTGATGGTATATCCCGTGGTGATGTGCTCGCGCAGGGTTGTGGTGGCCCACTGGCGGAAGCGAGTTGCGGTCTTGGAGTTCACGCGGTATCCGACGGAGAGGATTGCGTCGAGGTTGTAATGGCTTACTTCGCGATCCACCTGCCTTTTGCCTTCCGTTTGAACTATCCGGAATTTCCGGATAGTTGCGCCCTCCCTCAATTCCTCTGTTTTATAGATATTCTTAAGGTGCTCGTTTACCGTTCGGACATCGACGCTGAATGCGGAAGCGATCTGGGCCTGCGTCGCCCACAAATTGTCGCGATCGAAATCGCCGCGCAGCTCGATAGCACCGCTCGGCGCTTGGTAGATCACCATATTCTGCTCTGACTTCTTCTTGGCCATGTCTTTAATGGTACCGCTGATGCACGAAAACGCTACCGAGTTACGAACAAAACCAAACCTCCCCCACATCCACATTGAAATGCTTGGCGAACCAGGCGCGGACTGTCTCGAGCTTGAGAGGAAAAGAGAAAAGGCCTGCGAACTCGCGTTCGCAGGCAAATAGACATCAATATCATCCGGGACTGTTACGGATTCTGCTTCGCTCGTTCGGTCATGTACTGACACGTCTCTCGCGCGGCGCTGAGGAGATTCTCGACCTCGCTTTTGAGCACCTCCCATTGTGCTTCGGTGATGAAGAGACCTCCGACGATGCCGTTGGAATGATTGTCGACGATTTCCGTCGCAACGATTCGTATGTTGGTCGAGTAGACGCCGTCGACGGCGTGGCTATGCCCTGCCCCCGTGAAGACGACGTCCCGATCGTGGATACGCATGTCATTGGGTATCGGAGGCGCCCTGCGCACGTCTTCGAAGAACTCTCGGACGAACTTATGGTCTCGCGAAGCCTTCAAATCAACGACCTTTTCGTTTTCATCGGACATTTCTCTCTCCTGTGCTGTCCTCGCGCATCATACGCATTTGCGCCTGAAAATCCACTATTCATACGCTGCGGCTTTGAGGTCTTCAATGCTCGTCCAGAATCGCGCATCGATGCCGACTGATTTGGCAACGTCGACATTCTTCTGGTCGTCGTCGAGGAATCTCCCACTCTCAGAAGTAAAGCGTCAAACACTCTTTTTATGCTCTATGTAAACCGGCAAAGACGCTTGGAATCCACCACAGAACTTCTCGGATTTCTCGCCCATTTCTTTCAGCACAGCGTCCGGCTGCGCCCAATATACGCCGCTTACTTCCTCAATCTGCAGTTCCCCAGGTTCTGCGACGCAGAGAAAGATATCGAAGACGTGCGAGCTTATTTTCCCCGGATAGCGTTCGTTCGTGGTGCGTGCGTGGCCGATGCGTTGTAGGGGTACTCCCGATATTCCAAGCTCTTCGCTTAGTTCGCGGCCTGCCGCCTCTTCGTAGGATTCGCCTGGGTCGACATGTCCTGCTGCCGAATGATCGAGGAAACCGTCGGCTCGCACTTGTACAAGGAACTCGCCTGCCGGATTCTCAACGTAGACGACCGCAATGCGATGCGGCGTGCCGTCTTTATGCGCCACTTCCACTGGCATCGTGCCAATGATTTCGTCATTCTCGTTTACAACCACTACGTCCATGCTCGAATCGTACAGGAGACAGCGAAATTCGACAAAGCAAAAGGCGCAGGGTGTACCTGCGCCTTTGATTTCTGCACCGAGCATTTAGTCCTTGTATAGCTTGCCGCGATTTTTCGTGAGTTTGTGGTCGCCGTCGAGATCGCAGCAGACGCAACCTCCTTCGAACGGGCATGAGCCGCACCAGTTGCGACGCGTGACACCGTCTTCGGTAAAAGCGCGCTCAGGGTGCCGTCGATATGATTCGCCATCGATACCGCGTATCGCGTCGGCCTGCTTTACTGCCCACGCTTCGCCTTTGCCTAGAGCCTCAGCGAATTCTGGATTTGCCTGCATAACCGCATTCAAACGTGCTGTCATTGTCGAATCTCCTTCTGCTCAAACTGTGGCTATCCTACCGTCAAAATTAAAAAAATCCATCGCGGCATAAATGAAACCGCCTGAACCAACTCGTTGGCTCAGGCGGCTCGCATGCTTTCGTATAAATTCTCGTTATTCTGCCGCGTGCTGTGCCTTGAGAGCATCGGCAATAGACACAAACGCCTTTGCGTATGCGCTTACGCGCGTGCCCATACTTTCTGCCGTTAGGTCGGCGCTCAGGTTAGCCGCGACTGCAGTGTCGAGATCCGCGCCACTCAGGCCTTTTTTCATCAGGAAGCTGTACCACGGGAAATGCACCTTGACGCGCTCCATTGCCGGAGCATCCGTATCTACTGTCACGCGATGCGTGTAGGAAACAGGAAGAACTCCGAGCAATTTCCCCTTCCCTCGGTAGTCGACCGAAATTTCGTCGTCGGAATACGCGATATCCTTTACTTTTTCGTCGCGCAGAAGGATGCCTTTCGCGAAGTTTTCGAGATCCTGTTCTGATTTCACCTGTGCATGCGCTTTCACTTTCGCAAGAAACGCGGCTTTCTCTTCTGCAGTTAAACCATCGATATCACTTGCTGCGACGGAGATGCCACCGCTCATTGAAGATACGACACTGCCTTCTGCCGGAACAGGTTTTGGAGCAGCCTGCGCTGGCTTTACGCCTGTTTGGCTGTTGGCGCCGTTGTTCACGCTTGTCGTCGAGTTCGCGCTGCCTTGCAGCGAGACATCGATGCCCGCGTTGGCATTCCCCGTTTGCGTCGTTCCTGTGGAACTAGCTCCCGCCGAAGCATCAATCCCGATTGCGGCGCCGGTCTGCGCGCTCGCGACACCCACACTCATAAGCAACATTGTGATTATCCCCGAAAGTGTTTTTTTCATATACGTTAAGCGTACAGGCTAGACTGACTTCCGTACAGCAGGTTGTCCCCCTAAATAAGAATTACTTCTTCATGAAGTTTGACCTTACGGAATTCTGCGGCTTCCCTAAATCCCCAGACTTGGCTCGGCAACAGGCGCAAGCGCATCTTTGTCTTGGAACGAGACTTTGTTGACCTTGGTGGACACGGGATACATCTGCATTTCTTCGGATGGATATTGGATTTCGATTGCCGCCTCCTTCCCGCCTTCCAGCCACGTGCCTTCGTTTTTTTCGCTGAGGATGACGGGCATGCGGTCGTGGATTTTCTGCATGAGCGAATTTGCGTCGGTCGTGAGGACGGCGAAATTCGGCATTGTATCGGGAAATGACGGCGGCTCCCAGATGCCTGCCATCGCGAAAAGCTCGCCCTCGTGCACCATGATGCGGTACGGCTGTTTGATGCCTTTCTCGCGGCGCCATTCGAAAAAACTGTTGGCCGGGATGAGACAGTGACGATGCGCGAAGGCTTCGTGGAACATCTTTTTTTCGTGCGCCGTGTCGAAGCGGGCATTTGCCTGCGCGGGAAGCTGCGACGCCCATGCGGGCTGGAAACCCCAGCGCGCGAGGACCATCTCGCGCTGGCCCTCCCTCTCGATGATGATGGGAAGGTGCATCGACGGCGCGGCGTTGTAGTACGGGCCCGAGTGGGCGCCCGAGGCGGTCTCGAAGGCGGCAGTGGTGAGCCTGCCGCCAAAGCGGTGCTCGATCTGCACCGTGCTGTCGATGAGGCTAAATCTCCCGCACATGGGCGCATGATAGCAAAAAGGCCCGGGGTCAAATGGCGCCATTTGACCCGCGGAGACTTAAGGCACGTATAGATTGGCAAGTGACACCCAAAAACCGTAAGGTTGAACCTTACGGAATTTGAAAATCCTGCGGCAAGGGCGCGGTGAAGACTTCCTTTTTTCCGTTGAGATTCAGTGCGATTTCGTAGGCGTGGAGCGCAGGGCGCGTGAAGCCGAGGAGTGGTGCTCTGTCTGCAGCGTACAGAGTATCCGAGACGATGGGATGGCCGATGGACGCGAGATGGACGCGTAGCTGATGTGTACGGCCGGTTTCCGGTTTGAGTTCGAGCTCGGTGACGGGCTCGGTGCCATCGAAGAATCTTCGCAGCACGCGCCAGTTCGAAATAGCAGCACGCTTGTCACCTTTCTCGCACACTCGCGCGTACCAGCGCCGCGGCACCTCTTTCGTGCGCATTATTTCCGCAACGATGCGGCCCGAATCTTTCGCGAGATGCCCGTACACGAATGCGCGATATTTCTTCTCGACACGGCGTGCTTTGAATTCGCCTTTTAGGTACGCGAACATCTCGCTGGTCTTTGCCGCAAGTACGACGCCGCTCGTCGTTCTATCCAATCGGTGCACAATGCCGCCCACCCGCACCGATTCACCTTGCGGAGAGACCCACGGCTCACCGATTGCCGCCTGCATCGGAAAGCGCGCGATAAGCCATTCGGCAAGCGACGGCTCTTCAGTGCGCCCGTCGCTATGCACAATGAGTCCGGCTGGCTTATCGATGACGAACAGCTTATCGGTTTCGGCAATGATTCTTGGCTTCGTAACATCCATAGCGGCACAGTATATGATGCGCTGCGCTTCGTGAAGCGCGTAGACTTGTCTTGTTGCAAAGTTGTGCTATAGTCGCGTGAGTAAGGCTGAAGACTTGACCCCAGATGCATAGGAGGCATCGATGACCAGCATGAAGACGTTCCTAACGGATGCCGGATTCTCTCTGGATTTCATAGAGGAAGCGGTCGACTTCTGCACCAGCGGCGACGAGATGGATATCGAACTTCCGGAGGACGAACTCTGTGGGATGTACGAGGAAGACCGCGCACTCCTCGGACTCGCCCCATTTAAAGTTCAGCTTGAACTCGCTCAAGTGGCATGACGGAAAAGACATGAAGCCGTCCCTCTCTCAGGGACGGCTGTGTTTTTTATTTCCTCCCCCTACGCCGCATTCACGCAGCTGCGCAACTCTTCGTGCGCCGTGATGCAATTCGTGCAACATATGACTTTACGCGACGGATGTACGCTATCGTCGCTGTAGAAATCCTCGGTGAGCTTCGCGCAGAAGGCGCAGCGGGAAATGACTTCGCGCCCGAGCGATTCGACGACCGGCGTCACTTGGCGGTTGTCGAAAACATAGAGCGTGCCCTTGAAATGCTTGGCGGGAAATTTCTGCATGTACGTGTGTATACCATCCTTGAGTTGAACCACATTTTCGAAACCTTCTTTTTTGAGGAGACACGTCGCCTTTTCGCAACGGATGCCGCCAGTGCAGACCGCGACAACTTTCTTTTTCTTGAGATGCGCAATCGAATCGAGCTTCTCCGGGAGTTCGCGGAAGAAGCGGAGCTTGGGATCGACAGTGCGCTCGAATTGCCCCGCCTCGATCTCAAAATCATTGCGGAGGTCGAGGACCACGAAATCTTCGTTGGCTGTATACATGGCATCGAGTTCTTCTGCTGTTACTTCTGGAGCAGTTTCTTTCGTCACATCAAACTCCCCTGCGCCGAGCGTCACCACTTCTTTGCGGACCTTGATACGCAACTGCGGGAAGGCGCTCCCCGTCCCCTCGGATTCTTTGAACACAAGCCCGCGGAAACGCGTGTCGCTCCAGAGCGCCTGTTTGTACGCCTCTATGGCGTCTGCGGTGCCCTCGAACGTACCGTTCACGCCCTCATGCGCAATGAGCATGCGGCCCTTGAGCCCGAGTTTCGTGCACAGCGCGATCTGCTCGGCCTTGAAAGCGGCGGGGTCTTCGATACGCACGAACTTATAGAAAAGGATGATGGTGTGCTGCACCCATCTAAACTACCGCAGAATCGTCTGCGCTCCAATGGGCACCATTGTAATACCTCTTACAAACACGCGCGGGCGCTCGCGAATTCTTCTGCGGTGGGGAGCGCGCCGGCGATGATGGCTGCCGCGCGCGCTTCGCCGACCGCTTCGATCATGCAGCTGCGCTGTTCAGGCGTGAATGATGTGGGGACGGCCGAAGGGCTGATGCCGACCGTCTCGAGCGCGGCATTCTGCGCGGGTGAGAGCCGCGGATTCGGCGCACTCTCTTCTGGCGCGCCGGTCCCTGTGTCGCTCGCGTTCATTGTCGCCGGAGTGCGGAGTGCTGTGATGAGCGGGCGCAGCTCGTACGGATCTGCGACATAGAACCAGACGCCGATAAGGATGAGGACGAAGAAAATGACGCCGAGCGCGGTGAAGAAGCCTTGGAGAACCTTCATGCGCGCAGTATACCCCATGAGATACACAACGGACTGCTCCGTATCTCTGAAAGATTCGGTATACATAATTGAGTACGTATGAACTTGGGTCTGGCTATCTCACGGGGTATACCCCGGGATGCAGGGGTTCAAAGAAAGCGGCGCGCCGTGAGGCGCGCCGCTGCATTTTCTTCTTCCATTCGCTACCGAGCATCGGCCAGCAATTCCCGCACGATTTTCTTCACCAACGCGCGCGTGAACGCTTCGACATCATTACCATCGGAGACGGTCTCGATAAACGCGTGTGGTCCGCCGATGACAAAATTGCGGTAATACTCATCAATGTACAGATTGAAGGAACTCAGCTCGGCTCGCGGCACTTTGATGGGCAATCCGTTGATGGTTATTCCCTTTTCGATTGCACGAGCACGGGCAACAGAAAGTTCGATCGGCAGGTATGCATCGGTGAGCGACACATAATGAATGCCATCGCCCGAGATATCAATAATCTGCCGCCTTGCCGTGAAGCCTGACTCTTCGAAAAGAGCAATCGCAAAGCTAATGACGCTTCCAATTGCAGTGTCACCAAAGAAGCTCATTCGCGCCAACGTCTGCAGCCGCGCAGCTACGTCCTCTATACGATTTTTTGAATCAAGAACACGCCAAGGAATCGTCTGCCACTGGCTTCGCGCACCAGACCATTGCACCAAGGTGATGGCCGTGGATTTTTCCAAAATTGCATTCACGACACGCTTGTCGCGAAATGCATTCGCATACCCTTGCCGTTGCACGTTCCACCGATGCGGATTTACGCTTCCCGATTCGTCGAGCGCCAGGACGAGTGCGATATCCACGCGCTCAGCCTGCGCCGACGCCGCTCCACCCATTAGACACATTCCTAAAAGGACTGCCAAGATTTTCATTGGTTGCTCCCTTTGTTAGCCTGCCGGAACTATGCCGGAAGGACGAGAGGGGTGCAATGGGCACCATGTATCGATGAAGTGATGCCCCGGCCGATGAACAGCCGGGGCAGTATCATTTAGACGCGGTGCGTGAGCGCGCTCGAGATGACCGGCTTCGGACAGACCGAGACACCGTGCGCGCCCAAGGCAAAAATGATTGCGACGGCTATTGCGGCGGTGAGAACGGGAATCAGCAGCAAGTGCGTTAATGCCCACATTTGGACGTCTCCTCTGTTTCAAACTCGCCGCATCCTACGCTAATAAATAACGAACCATATCTTGACTTAAATATTCTTTGTCGTACTATGCTGCCTAGTTAACTGCAAAAGAGGGACGCCAAAATGCCTGGACTAATCAGGACACTACTGGGGTACTACGTTACCGTCGAAAATCCCGCAAGTCCCGGCGGCGAGACGATGCGCGTTCGCGTGTATCGGAAAAAACGCGGACACCTGAAGCCTAAACTCGTTCGCGACTATTCCAGCTGCCGCGCCCACATGGGGCGTTGGGAGCATCTTTCCGGCAGTTCTTGGAAAGACCGCTGGAAGAAATTCCCGCGCTGGATAGAAAAAGAAATCAATATACGAGTGTTGGAGTACGCGAAAGCGGTCGAGGAACGGCGCTGGCTGCGCCCTGCGTTCGCTCGATGCGAAACTAAAAATGGCCGGTCCAACATCTCGTTGGACCGGCTTTTCTCTATCTCCCCTTCCCAGATTCGAATTATTGTACGACGACCTCAAACCCACCATAGGCCATCGTGCTCGAATCGAACGGCATCGCAAAATCTTTCGTATCCTTATACTTCTTGTCGAAATGCGCCATCACTTTCTTATTCACCATATCGCGATGCGCTTTGTTCTTAAACGTGATGAACGAGAACCAAACGGTCTCCGTCGGCTTCACGCCGGTGAGCTTCGTAAAGGAAAGAGGCGCGGGCATTCCGCCTGAACCCTTCGTCTTCAAATCATTACCCTTGCACTCCTTATAATCGAGCGCACCGAATTTGCGCCACGTCGCTGCGCCTTCGGTTGCCATCTTCTTGTAAGCCGCTACATTCTTTTTCGGTACGACGAACACGAATCCGTCTACATATCCTGCTGTATTAGTTTTTGTCATGGATGAAGAATATCACTCATGAGTGATAGTTCAATCATTTGCACCACGATTCCGTAAAAGGTATACTGTGCACTCAATAGCGGGGTGGAGCAGTAGTAGCTCGCCAGGCTCATAACCTGGAGGTCGGGGGTGCAAGTCCCTCCCCCGCAACAAAATGCAAAAGACCGGCTTCATGCCGGTTCTTTTGCATTTTGAAGACGGGGAGAAAAGCGCCTTCGCGCTTTTCGTGTGGGACTTGCAGGGCGCAGCGATGTTTCGCTAGCAAGCGAAACCGCGAGCCGGGGTCGCGGAATTTTTCGTGCGACGGAACGAAAAATATCCGTGACCAAGCCCTCCCCCGCAACACGAACAAACAAATGCCCGCGAGAGCGGGCATTTGTGCATGGAACTAAATAAACTCAAATTCTCGAAACACCCTCTCGTACATCGTGATGATGGCATTCTTGTCGCGCTCGGAGAGCGGGAATTCGGCGCCTTCGTGCGCGATTTTGTTGCGCGCGCGGTGCGCTTCCCATGCGTCGTCGATGGTATTGAATTGCGTGCGATTCACCTGCTTCATCTTGTCGCCCATGGTCTCCCCTTTGAATCCTTGCAGGTCGAGGAGTTCGTTGAGCATGATGTCTGCTTCGAGGATGGCGAGGCGCCACTTGTGCTCGTCTTCGGAATTCGCGTGCTCCATCACGCGGCGCCAACGCAGCTGCGTGCGCGGGATGTCTTCCGCATACACAGTCGCCGCGGCCTTGCCGAAGCTCGCCCACTCCGCCTGACGGATCTGCCAGATGCGCAGCACGCAATACGCCATGCCGGCAGCGCACAGGAGTCCGATGAAAATACCCAACGGAAACAGCGGGCCCCAGATGTCGAAGATGGTCTCCGCAGTCCAACCGTTCTCGAGCTCGTGCCAGATGACCGGAACCGCTTCCGGGTGCTCGGTGAATTCATAGAACTCCTCGACGAATTGCGGGTCGGAAGGCTGCATTGCTCAAGTATAACGCGGCAGAATCAGGCGACGCGCGTTTTTTCAACATCGGCACCGATTTCGAAAAGCGCCCCTTCACCGCGATGCGCCGCTACGAGCTGGAAGCCGACGGGGAGTTGCACACCGTCGCGCTCGACCGTGCCTGCGGGTACGGAAATCGCTGGCACTCCCGCCAAGTTTGCCGTCACGCTGAAGATGTCTTCAAGATACATAGCCAAAGGTTCGTTCGCCTTCTCGCCGATTTTGAATGCAGGGCCGGGCGCGGTGGGCATCGTAATGGCGTCCACCGTCTCGAACGCCTTCCTGAAATCCTCGCGGATGAGTTCGCGCACCGCGCGCGCTTTGCGATAGTACGCATCGGAGTATCCGCTCGAGAGCACGAAAGTGCCGAGAATCATGCGACGGCGAACTTCAGGGCCAAAGCCTGCGCCGCGCGATTTCGTATACGTCTCGCCAATAGTGTCGGCAGGAACCGAGAGCCCGTAGCGGATGCCGTCGTAGCGCGCGAGGTTGGTCGAGACTTCTGCCGGACAGATAATGTAATAGACCGGCAGCGAATACGGCAGGTTTGGCATCTCCACATCCACGATTTCATAGCCGGCACCTTTCAGTTTCTCGAGGGTCGCTTCGAAGAGGGCGAGGACATCCGGCTCGATACCTTTTGCAAGGAACGCACGAGGGACGCCGATTTTCTTTCCGGCGCCTTTCAATTCGTAGTCATGCAGCGAGGTACTGTCGTTTGCGTCGTGTCCACGCGTCGCCTCGAACACCATGCGCGCATCGGCGATTGTTTTCGTGAGAGGGCCAATCTGATCGAGGCTGCTGCCCATCGGCATGAGACCGAAACGCGAGACGGCGCCGTAGGTGGGCTTCATGCCGACAATGCCGCAGTGCGATGCCGGCTGGCGGATGGAGCCGCCGGTATCCGAGCCGAGTGCGGCGAGGGCGAGCCCGCCCGCTACTGCCGCCGCGCTGCCGCCCGAGGAGCCGCCGGGAACGCGCGAAAGATCGAGTGGATTCTTCGTGACACCGAACGCCGAATTCTCGGTGGACGATCCCATCGCGAATTCATCCATATTCGTGCGGCCGAGAAACACCGCGCCCTCTGCTTTCAACTTCTCAATCACCGTCGCGTCATAGCTCGCACAATATTTCTCGAGGATTTTCGACGCGCCGCTCGCAATGCGACCTTTGATTAAAATATTATCTTTCACAGCGATTGGAATGCCAGTAAGCGGCTTCGCTTTCCCGTTGGCAATCATCTCGTCAGCCCGCTCTGCCTCTTCTCGCGCCGAATCCGCCCACACTTCCAGATACGCATGAATTTCCGGGTCCTTCTCTTCTATTGCCGCGAGATAGGCATTGGTGAGATACAGTGCGGAGTATTTGTTCGCGTCGAGATCTTTTCGGGCTTGAGCGATGGTGAGCTTTGTGAGGTCCATACGGGCAGGTTATAGGGAATAGGTTATAGGGGATAGCAGAGAGGGTGGTGAGAATGCATTCATACTAAAACCTATTCCCTAGCACCTTTTCCCTTCCTCGTAATGACCTGTTTTACGACGACTTGATTATCACGTTGCGCAGGTGCCGCATCGAGGAGGTCTTTCGTATACGTACCGCTCGGGCGCGGGTCCACATCCTCGCGCATCACATTCCGCAGCTCAGGAGAAAGCGGCACCGAATCCGTCGCCACCTTCTGGATCTCCTCGACGAATCCGAGGATGGCAGAAATCTCCTTCTCGAGCTTCGCCACTTCTTCGGGAGAAACCTCGAGCCGGACGAGTTTTGCGAGCGCGGTTACGTCTACCTGTGTCATTGCAGCATCCTAGCAAATTCCGCCTCGTTCAGCACCTCGACTCCGAGCTCCTCCGCCTTCGCCAATTTCGAACCGGCGCTCTCTCCGGCGACGAGATAGCTGGTCTTTTTCGAGACTGACGAGCCGGCCGTGCCGCCGAGGGCGCGGATTTTCTCTTCCGCTTCTTCGCGGCTCATTGTGGTGAGCGTGCCGGTGAGGACGAATGATTTCCCTGCAAGCTTTCCACTCGCGGGAGCTTCGTCGGCAACGACGGTGATGTGTTCGAGTAAGCGATCGAGAATGGCGCTCTTCACTGGATCGTGCGGCCATTCGTAGACAGATTTTGCGAGGATGGGGCCAATGCCTTTCACCGCGGCGATTTCGGATTCTGACGCGCCGCGTAATTTCTTGAACGTTTTGAAATGCGTCGAGAGCAAACGGCCGGTCTCTTCGCCCACATGATCGATGGAGAGGCCGTAAAGGAGGCGCGAAAGCGCGACGCGCTTTCGCGCCTTTATGGACTGCACTAATTTTTTCGCAGAAATCTCCGCAAAACCTTCTATCGCTAGCAAGTCTCCTTCTTCCAACGTAAAGAGATCGTCAAACGTTGTGATGAGCCCTTCTTCAACAAGCCTAGCAGCAATCTCAATTCCCAAACCTTCGATATTCAGCGCACCGCGTGACGCAAAATGGCGCAGCCGACGCTTTGCCAATGCCGTCGAATTTCGATCGACACATCGCCACGCACTCGAGCCGGGCACGCGCTCTATGCGACCATCGCCACCACACACTGCCACATGTGTCGGCCATTTGAATTTTTTCTCCTTTCCCGTGCGCAATTCCGGCAAGACCTGCACGATGTCGGGGATGATGTCGCCCGCCTTCTGGATGATGACCGTGTCACCAACGCGGACATCGAGACGCGCAATTTCGTCTTCGTTGTGCAATGTAGCGCGCGCCACCGTCGTCCCGGCCACCGAAACCGGCTTCAAATGAGCTACCGGTGTGAGGACGCCCGTGCGTCCTAGCTGCAATTGAATGTCTTCGACGATAGTCGTCACCTGCTCCGCAGGAAACTTGAATGCGATGGCAAACCGCGGCCCCTTGCCGGTGTATCCCAGCGCTCGTTCGTATTCACCTTCATTCACTTTCACGACGACGCCATCCACCCAGTAGGCCTGCGCCCTCCCTTTTTCTTTCCATTTCTCCCAGAACTCAATAATGGCCGAGACGCTTTTCGTATGTTTGAAATGCGGATTCACGTTGAATCCAAGCTCCTTCAGGTACTCAAGTTCCCCAAGCTGGTCATCCGGAAATATTTCTGACGTACGCGCCAATTCATAGATAAAAACATCAAGCTTGCGCGCAGCTGCTATCGAAGGATCAAGCTGACGGATGGAGCCTGCTGCAGCGTTGCGAGGATTCGCAAACGGCGCCTCTTCTTTTGCGACGCGTTCGCGGTTGATGCGCATCAATTCGTGCGCCGGAAGCCAGATTTCCCCTTCCACGATGCAGTCGATGGGGCGCGCAAGCGTGAGCGGTACGCTCTCGATTGTGCGGACATTGTGCGTCACATCTTCTCCAACGTCACCATCGCCGCGCGTCGCCGCAGTAACCAGGAGCCCTTTTTCATACGTGAGAACTACTTTCAGTCCGTCGATTTTCAACTCGCACAGATACGTCGGCTGTGCGTCGGGAAACTTCTCAAGAAGAAACCGCTTCACACGCGCGTCGAATTCGATGATGTCTTCAGGCGAAAAGGCATCGTTCAGCGACCACTGCTCCACTTGGTGCTTCACCTTCCTAAAGCCTTCGAGGGGCTTCCCCGCGACGCGCTGCGTCGGGCTGTCCGGTGTTATGAGACCGGGAAACTCGGCTTCCAATTCGGCAAGCTCGTGCTTCAAGGAATCGAGCGCCTCCGCCGAGATTTCTTCGCGGTCGTGCTCGTGAACAGCGGCACGGTACCGATTAATGCTCGCTTTAAGCGCTTCGTGGCGGGCGCGGACATCTGCGGGAACCATGGGCACAGTCTATCCCGCCCCTTCTAATAGCTCAATTCCACCGATCGCTGCAGTGCTCTGTCGGAAGTCGCAATCGCATCGCACCCGACCGAGTAGCCGTTGGCGCGGATGAGTGTTCGTGGATGGACAGTGTTCTTACGTACCGTGACTCGTGCACAGTACCCATTCGGTTCAAACTCGAATGCAATCGTATACGGGTAGCTCGTCCGATTCCCTGTCGCACCAAGAAGTTGTGCATCGCACGCAGGGTCGATACCGGGAGGCGTCGTGGTGCCGAAATAGTTAAAGCGAGCATCCCAATACAGAGCGCATTCCGCCGCCGTGTCGGCTGCATAAAACGCGTATTGCGAATTACGCCCTGTTGACGAGAGTATGAGCTGCTTTTGTGCGATGGAGAATACCGAAATACCTAATGCAAGTACGAGCGACGCGACGAGCGCCGCAAGGAGGATGGTGAAGCCACGCTTGTTGGAGGGAGTATTCATATCAATTACTTACGCCGTCGGCCACCCATCGATAGAGGTTTTCAGAAAGGATTACCGGTGGAGGCGGGCGGAGCGCATCGGTGCGCTGCACCGTGACCGTGACACGGATCTCATCTCGCCCAGTACCCACGTATTCGGCATGCACCGAGCGGCGGAACGACGAGGGATTCGGTGTACCTATCCAGCCGGAACTCCCGTGGCCATAAAGATTGCCGTCGGTAAGCATGTTTGCACATACGCCTGCGCACGTATCGATGTCCGGTGGATTGACGCGCGCATCGATGATGAAATCCCTCCCTATTTCGATATCACAGAGGATATGGAATGGCTCACCGTCGAATACGCAATTCGCAGGGTTTTCGCCCAGCGCCAACATGAGAATATTCCGGTCACGTACGGCGCGCACGGCCTCGATCGCTTCTTGTGCAAGATTCGACGCAATTACCTGGTCGCGCGAGTAGTATGCTGCTGAGAGGGATTGCATGGTCAGCGACATTGGAGCCACAATCGCCATCGCGAGAATCGAGACCGCGACGAGCGTCTCGACGAGGGTCATACCGCGTTGCGCCGAAGGCGCAACAGGTTTTAGGGTATAGGTTCTAGGTTCTAGGGGAAACGCAAAAAAGCGTAGCATCCTCTCACCCCTAGCACCTAGTACCTTGAACCTGTATTTCATAGATCGAGTACTCGCTGCACCGCGGTCGCCTGGATATAAAAGGTGGTTTCGCTTCGTGTCCCTGCCCTGCCGGCCGTGCCTTTGATGACAAAGATGACTTTCGGCTGCGTGGTGTTGGGATTCAATTGGTCTGCACTCGCGCGCGGTGTGCCAACTACGTAAAACCTTGAATTCACGACGTCGATATCGACTTCCGGTGCAGTGATCGCGATCGGCGTCTCGCTTTCACGTGATCGCCAGAGACGGCCCACGCCACTTGCATCGTCCGCGAAATAATAGACCCACCGTTCTGCATTTAGCGTCGGATTCGAGCCGAATGCGGCAAACGAGAATCGATCATCGCCGCCGTTCCCGCAATCCGCACCCGATGCCGGATTCGGTATCGTGTCACCGCCGCAATTAAAGGTGTTGCCCATGCGGATATTGCGCACCATGCCGTCCACCGCGATATTCAGGTTGTTCATGACGCTCTCGAGCGCGCGCGCCTTACGGTTCGCATCAACGAGCGACAGGAGCGCACCGACGGCTACGAGCATAACGACAACGAAAAGCGTCACCGAGACCATAAGCTCGACAAGCGAAAAACCACGGGACGCAGGGAGAAGATTGAAGGTTGTAGGTGATCGGAAATACGAGAATACATTTCTGCATTTCGACTCTAGCCTATGCCGTATTCCCTGTAACCTGTTCATATTATTGTGCGGAAATCTGCCCCGTAGATTCGATGATGACTTCCGCAGTGTCCCCTCGATTTGAACTCACAACGATGCGCGCTTGGCGGTACGCCGAAGTACATACGTTTCCACTGATGACGCCGTTGATGCAGGCATCCGGTTCTGGGCGTAAGAAGACAACATTCAATTCGCTTACCGCGGTACAGGTGCCGCTCTCTCCGGCAGTCGTCAGAATGACACACATCAAGGAAATCCTGTACCCGCCACCGATAGTCGTCGAGAGGAGTGTTTCGCCCGGAGTATATAAGCCATTGCGCGACGTATCAGCGAAAAGCTCAAAGACCGAAGTTGCTTGTGTGAAATGGACGCCGTAGGCGAGATTAAATTGATCGCTCGCGACCGCATCGCACAAATTCGGATTCGCGACGGTCGGCGTGCAACCGCGCACCGCGATACCGTAGACTTGTGCTTGGCGTATGCCAAGCGCGATGTCGTGCGCAAGGTTTTGCAGGACGATAACATTGCCAAAGCGCGAGTTATTGGCAAGAACCACGCCAGTGAGAATGACGAAGATGCCGGTCACCACCATCAGCTCCAAGAGAGAAAAGCCGTCAGAAACCGCACGAGTTCGAAGCCGTAGAGCTGTGAGAACCAGACGATTGAGAGAGCGCATATGAGAAAGGGCCCGAACGGGATTTCGCTTTTCATTGTAAACGCCGGCACGCTCTCAGAATGAGTTATCCCCGCCTCGTAAGAGGTCGAAGATTGTCTCATGGGGCCCGCGCGCGAAAGAGACTTTAATACAAACGGCAGCGGAATCAGGATGAAGACACCAACGAACGCGCCGAGCGTAAACGCGAGAGAGAGTGCGACGTATCCTCCGAGGAGGCCGAGCAGCCATCCGATGCCGAGCGCGAGCTTTGCGTCGCCAAGACCCATCCACCGTCCGCCGGAAACCAGCCAGAGAAGAAAAAGCGGGAGTGCGATGAGCGGGCCGGCAGCCGCGAGCCACCAATCGCCAAGGCCTATTGAGAGCGAGAAGGCGCCTGCAAGCGCAGCAAACGAATACGACCACACATCGGGGATTACTGTGTGGTAGAGATCATAGACCGCAATAGCAATAAGAAGTGCGATTATTGTTGCACCAAGGAATTGTGCGATTATCGGCACCGGCGCGAGTCCGATGGCAAGAAAGCCGGCGCCAGTCAAAAGCTCGACCACTGGATATTGAATAGATATGCGCGAATGGCAGGTGCGACACTTTCCGCGCAGCGCTAACCATGAGAAAACCGGAAAAAGCTCGTACCACTCCAGCGTCCGATGGCACAATGGGCACGCACTGCGCCCCAAAATGCTTTTCACGCCATGGCGCGCGATAAGAACGTTCACGAAGCTACCGATGATAAGGCCGAAAAGCGCCCAGCTGATACCCACGAAAAGCATTCAGACCAGAATACCACAGCCCCGCATACGCGGGGCTGTAGGAATCCTCGGAAGTTGAAACTACGGGCGGACGCAGTACGTGTTCGGGAGCGAGCAGTTTGGGAGCCCCGCACCAAGATCCGTGTTGTACGAACCGGATGGCTTCGTACCTTCGGTCGTTGCCGAGAGGACGTAGCTTGGGCATGGATCTGCCGCACACGCTGCGCTTGCAGACGTCAGAGATCGGTAACCGTAGGTACCGGAACCCGGATCTGTTGGCATCGTCGAGATGTATGTCGGGACGAACGTTGGGTTTCCCACTCCTGCGAGCGCTGCTGTGGTAATTGCGATTGGATATCGCTGACTTTGTGCGTCGTACATAAGTTCAAGCGCCAATTGCAGCTGCTTCAGGTCTGAGACGCGTCGTGCATCGCGACCCTTCTGACGCGCACTGTTGAGGCTGGCCAAGACGACTGACGAGAGGATACCGATGATCGCGATGACCACCAGAAGCTCGATGAGCGTGAAGCCGCGGTTAAGTTTTGTATTCATAGTGAAAAAAATTATTAATAATCTTGATAATTACGGACGTACACAATACCGTCCTGCCACCGAGCAGTTGACGCTATCCCCGCCGCTACCGAATGTTCCGGTCAGTCCCCCTGCGGGTACCGGACCTTCCATGATAGCGCTAAGGACATAGGATGTGCAGGCCCCAGTAGCAACGGCACACGCGCTATAGGATGAGGTGAAATTCTGATAGATGTACGCGTCACCGTCTGGTTCGAGAGGGACCGATGGCAAGAATTCCGTCGGTGTCGTAAGCGGGGTGAGCGTATCCGGATATTCTCCGCTATTCGCGTCGTTCCAGAGTTCGAGCGCCAGCTGCATCTGCTTCATATCCGAGAGTCGTCGCGCATCACGAGCTTTCACTCGAGCAGTCCCCAGCGAGGCCAAGACGACCGACGAGAGGATACCTATGATCGCGATGACGACTAGAAGCTCAATCAGGGTGAATCCGCGGGATTCTCTTGTTTGAGAATGCATGAAGGCTCGTGAGAATCCCATATGCTATCCGCTAAGGATAAACTACATCTGACCGAATTTTTTGAAAACTGAACTATTCTGGGGAAAAACAAAAGCTCCTCGCGAGAGGAGCTTTTGTTGCGAATCGTTATTACGGACGGACGCAGTAGGTGGTCGCTACTGAGCAGTCCACGATACCGGCAATGTTCGTGTTATACGAACCGGATGGTTTCGTACCTTCGGTCGTTGCCGAGAGCACGTAGCTCGGGCACGGATCTGTCGCACACGCAGCACCTGCTGCGGTAAGAGATCGGTAGCCGTAGAGACCGGAGCCCGGATCTGTTGGCAACGTGGAGATGTACGTCGGGACGAACGTCGGCGAACCTGCTGCACCGAGAGCCGCCATTGTAGCAGCGATTGGATATCGCTGACTTTGTGCGTCGTACATAAGTTCAAGCGCCAATTGCAGCTGCTTCATATCAGAGACGCGTCGTGCATCGCGACCCTTCTGACGCGCACTGTTGAGGCTGGCCAAGACGACTGACGAGAGGATACCGATGATCGCGATGACCACCAGAAGCTCGATGAGCGTGAAGCCGCGGTTAAGTTTTGTATTCATACGATTCGTTATTAAAACTGCTAAATAATGACGCCGATTTCAAACGCGACCAGCGCGATGTGTACATCATACGGCAACACGTACGCAGTACCTGCAACTGAGCAAACTGACTGTGGATAGTGCAGTCTGAATGAGGACTTAAATACCAGCCGCAATGTTGTAAATCGGCATGAGGACGGATGCGAGGAGTATGGCGACCGCAACGGCGAGAGAGACAATCATAATTGGCTCGATAAGAGAGACGAGTGTATCAACTGCGTTATTCACTTCGCGACGATAGAATTTCGCCATCGAATCAAGGATATTCCCCATATTTCCGGTTTCTTCGCCGATCTTGATCATCGCGACGACGATGCCGGGGATTTCCGGATGTTTGCGGAACGCTTCAGAAACCGGAAGCCCCCCTTTCACATCTGCCGCTGCTTCGGCCAAAACACGCTCGTATGTGGGGTCCTCGACGACTGAGCCGGTAATCTCCATGCCGCGAAGCATCTGGATTCCGCTCTTAAGCATCGTCGAGAGGTTATCAGCAATACGCGAAAGGAAGAGCTTCTGGAAGATGCCGCCGATGATCGGCACAGAAAGTCGCGCACGGCTCGCCATTGCATAGCCGCTCTCGGTGCGCACATACCGCACGAGGAAGAAGCCGCCAACGATGATTAAGCCGAGCCAGAGGAGTGCATAGTCGGCCAAGAGAGTACTCAGCCCGATAACCATCTTCGTATAGAACGGCACTTCTTGATCCACCTCTTCAAGCATGACGGCGAGTCGCGGAATGACCATCGTCATCATGAGCGCAATGACTACGAAGAAGGTGCCGACGATGAAAGCCGGGTAAATGAGCGCGTTCTTCGCTTTCGAGGTTATTTCGTAATTTCGATCGAGGTAATCGGCGAGGAAAAGAAATGTCTCATCGAGCTTTCCGGCTTCTTCGCCGGCGCGCACCATGTTCACATAGAAATTAGAGAAGACTTCTGGGTGTCGTGCGAGTGCGCTCGAAATTTGCGAACCGCCCTGGATGTCGCTTCCAATGGAAGTGAGGACTTCGGCCAGTCGTGGCGTGCGCGCTTCAGCTGCGAGGAGTTGGAAAGCACGAAGCGCCGAGACCTGCGCTTCGAAGAGCGTCGTCATCTGACGGCTCAGCATGACAATATCGCTCCCTTTGATCGAATTGAACAGGTTTATCTTGGTGTTGAAGCCCGTCGCGCCACCAGCGTCGGCAGGATCGATAGACGAGATGATGAGGCCGCGGCGCTGCAGCGCCGTGATGGCGAGATCGATAGAGACAGCGTCAATGGTGCCGCCGCGCGCTGCTCCCTGTTCGTCGACGGCAGTGTAGTTGAAAAGCATAGGTCAGCTGGTAGCCTGTAGCCGGTAGCTTGTAGCTAGAGTGCAGTGCATAATTTTTGTTAAGTGCTACAGGCTGCTGGCTGCTGGCTGCTGGCTTATAGCAATTTTTGCAGCATGTTCGGATTGAGCGAATGCTGGTAGGCGCTCTCGACACTAATCTCGCCGCGAGAGACGAGTTCTGCCAGAGAGCGGTTCATATCAATCATACCCTCGCTGGAGGATGTCTCGATGACGGTATTAATCTCGTGCGTACGCTTCTCGCGGATGAGGTTGGCGACCGCTTTGTTGTTGATGAGAAGCTCGTACGCTGGGATAAGGCCACCAGAAATGCGCGGAATGAGTCGTTGGGAGAAGATTCCCACCAGCGCGGCCGAGAGCTGCAGACGAATCTGGTCTTGCTGATGCCCTGGAAACGTATCGATGATGCGGTCGATGGTCTGCGCGGCGTTGTTGGTGTGCAAAGTAGAAAGGACGAGGTGACCGGTTTCCGCTGCGGTTACAGCGGCCGCTTGCGTCTCCGGCCCTCGCATCTCGCCGATAAGAAGTACGTCGATGTCCTGACGGAATGCGCTCACGAGTGCGGTCGGGAAATCTTTCGTGTCGAGGAGAATTTCGCGCTGATCGACAAGGCTCCGCTTCGGCTCGAACAGGTATTCGATCGGATCTTCGATAGTGACGATGTGCTCCATGCGCTCGGTATTGATGAGTTCCACCATCGCAGCGAGCGTAGTCGTCTTCCCTTGCCCCACTGGGCCGACAACGAGGAAGAATCCTTGCGAACGACGCGCAAACGTCTCGAGGATGTCGGGAAGTCCCAACTCGGCGAGCGTCTTGATCTGCTTCGGGATGAAGCGCATCGCGATCGCGGTTGCTCCGCGCTGGTAGTAGGCATTGCCGCGGAATCGTTGACCGTCGGGAGTCTCGTAGGCGAAGTCGAGTTCAAGATTTTTGAGGAAGCGCTGCAATTTCTCATCATTTATCATCACTTTCAGATAGCTGAGCGTGTCTTCAGCGGAAAGAATAGGCTCTTTGAGCATCGGCGCAAGACTGCCGGTGACGCGGATGGTCGGTGTGGTACCAGTGGAGAGATGAAGGTCGGAACCTCCTTCGTGTACTAGCACGTTGATATATTTCTTCAGCTGCGCGTCGTAATCGATGGCCATATTCCCTATATCCCCATTGTACCGTACTTTTACAATGTCTTTTTCCTATCCACACTGAAAGTCACGGGAGTTCCTTCCTTCAAACACGACCCGTGTTGTCGTATTGAAATCGTGAGCTATTGCGGTATGTCTCGCCGTTCCTTTGTTCGCTGCGCAAGGTTTTCTTGAAGGAACTCCCGTGACTTTCCTATCCACGTTATCCGCTCGCGGAAAGCGTCGGCATTGCTTCGAGAGAACCTTGCGCAGCTTGACTGACCGCACGTGGATACCAAGCGCAAAAGATGTGACGGGACGTTGTTGGTTGGTTCGTGTTCGGTGCGAAGCAATGCCGACGCTTTCCGCCCTCACCCGAGAGAAGCATGCTGCTGCCTTCCCGCTGAGCACATCACTTCTTCCCCAACTCCTCCTTCACCATATTGACGACTTCCGACGGAATCATCGTCGCCTTGATTGCATAACGGTCCGCACCGAGCTCTTCAGCCCGTGTTCGGTCGCCATCGGCACCCTGATTCGTGAGCGCGATCATCTTCGCCAGCGGTGCCAATTTTTCTTTCTTGATAGTCTCCAAAAGCACAAAGCCATCTTCCCCTGGCATGGTGATATCGAAAACGACAGCGTCGGGCTTCGTTCCACCGCGCAGCGCCTCGAGTGCCTCTTTGGTCGAGAAGCACGGGTGCACCGCGAAACCTGCCTGTGAAAATTTGAGACTGTACATGTCGAGGAGGAATTTATCGTCATCAACGAGCATCACTGCCTGCTTCCCTGAAGTTTCTTCGGTCATATTGTTGTCGGCTCAGCTGATAAATCCGTCACTTTCGGCGGCGCTCCCGAATCATCCAACTCGGACTCCGGCACTATCGGCGCCTCGACGACCGGCACCACCTCATCTTCCTCGGCAAAGGCAGACGACAAAGTATTCACCTCGGAAAATGGCACCATTTTCGCAAACGCTTTCTTGAGCGCGTCTTCGCGCATGGAAGTCATCCCCTGTGCACGCGAAGCTTCGGCGAGCTTCGAATCCACCGGCGAGGTGAGAATCACCTTTTCGATTTCCGGCGACATCTCCATCACTTCGAATACGGCCGTACGGCCGCGCATACCGGTCGGGCACGTATCGGTGCGCTCGGGCTCGAAGGCGACCTTCTGCACCGGAAAATGGTGTTCTTTCGGAAGCGTCGCCATTTCCACCTCGATGCGCCGCATATCGCTCGCGGAGAGCGGAACTTCGGTGCCGGTCCCCGGGCAGAGCGTGCGGACGAGGCGCTGTGCCATCGAGAGCCGCAGAACCGGTGGAATGAGATACGGCTCCACGCCCATGTCGATAAGGCGCGGAATGGTGCCGACGGCGTCGTTGGTGTGAATGGTGGAAAGGACGAGGTGACCGGTCAGCGCCGCTTGGATAGCAAGCTTTGCCGTCTCGCCGTCGCGGATTTCACCGACCATGATGATGTCCGGGTCTTGGCGCAGTGTGGTGCGCAGTCCCGTCGCAAAGGTATAGCCGATTTCCGGGCGCACTTGGGATTGCACGATACCTTCGATGTAATATTCAATCGGGTCTTCAAGCGAAAGAACGTTCTTATGCTCGCGATCAAGCTCCGCAAGCATCGAATACAGCGTTGTTGATTTACCGGAACCGGTCGGGCCGCTAATGAGGATGAGGCCGTGCGGCGCGGTGACAGCGCGCTTCATCGCGGCGAGGTCTCGCTCCGAAAAACCAAGCTTGTCGAGCGGAATGAAGCCTTGTTCGCGATCGAGAATACGCATCACGATCTTTTCGCCGTATTGCGACGGAAAGGTCGAGACACGGAAGTCGATTTGGCGGTCATCGAATTTCGCGGAGAAACGACCGTCTTGCGGGCGGCGTTTCTCGTCGAGGCGAATCGAGGAAAGGACTTTGATGCGCGCAACGATGGCGCGGTGCGTATTGAGCGGCAGCACCACGGATGTATGCAAATCGCCGTCGACGCGGTAGCGCACGCGCACGCCGGAGGGCGTCGGTTCAATATGGATGTCAGATGCGTGTCCATCGATGGCGTAGCGCAAAATAGTCGAGACGATTTTGATGGCCGGCGCGTCTTCTTGGATGTATTGATCTCCTTTTTGGTCGTTGAGACTTCCCAAATCGAGCAGATACTCCATGTCGCCTTCCTGATTGGCGCGTTCTTTCTCTTTTTCTTTCCCGCCTTTTTCTGTTTCGAGATCGGTAAGTGCGCGGTCCACTTCCCCGCCGATACCTTTGTACATCTGGATAACGCGGTCCAGATCCTTATCCGTAATGCGGAAGAGCTTGAAAGGCATCCCGCTCTTGCGTGAGATGAAATTCAAAGCGTCGATCGCCGAGATGTTGTCCGGGTCCACCATTCCGACGACGAGAATGCCGTCTTCGACGGCCAAAGGCGCTAATTTGTAGTGCTCGGCGCTCTCTTCGGGGATGTATCTGAGGACATCGTAGGAAATCTTCCCTTCGGGAATAGTGCGCGTAGGAATGGACGATGCGGCAGATGCTAATGCCTTAGAGACGACGTTACCGGACACGGAAGGAGGCATACTGCATATTCTACTGTCTCGGGGTGCCTCCAGTCGAGCCGCCATTCCCCGAAGGTGCACCAGCGCCCGCTCCTGCTGCTGCGGCAGCTGCGGCTGCATTGGCCGCGGCAGCCCCTGGCAATGGCGCGAACGGGTTCGGGCGTCCCACTGGCTCCGGGATGATTTCGCTGCCAAAATCCTGCAGAAGCAAGAAAGCCGGGTCCGTGAAGATAGTTCCCGAGAGCGATACGGCGCGCAGCTCGAGGAGCGTCGTCACGATGTCGCTATCTGCTTCAGTTGCTACGGTAAGGTCATCGGTCTGCAAGAGCGAGCCGTCGCCGCGGTCGCGCAAGAAGGAATACCACACCATGCCTGCGAGTGCGACGCCACCGACGATGAGTATCACGAGTTTGTTTTGGAAAATTGCCATAGCGTTAAGGGAGCCAATAGGTTCTGAGCGAGATTTCGTATCGGTACGTCGGCTCACTACCAAGGGAAGCAGCGTCGTTTGCTATCGAAAGATCGAGCACATCGACGATGCGCAAACTAGTCTCAAGATCCAAGAGGAATGTTTGGAACGCATCGTACGTCGCAACCGTCCCGAAGCCCAAGGTTACCGAGTCATACTGCTCGCTCGACGGCCCGATAACCGTTGAGCCTTTCGCTGTTTCGCCGCCAGCAGCCCGCGAGACGACAACGTTTTGGAGAGCAATACCATGCTTTGCTGCAAGATTGTCGAGATCGAGGACCAAGCGCACATTATCGATATGATCCGGGAGGAGCTTGTGCAATCTTTCGATGTCCTGTGGATTAAACGAGTTGTACCGTGAAAGGAGCGATGCTTTCAGGCGCTGCAACTCCGCAGCTTTCTGAAGCGCAAGGTCGTACGATTCGTTCTCTCCCTGCAAAGTCTGCACGGTGTCGTACGCCGGCTTGGTGTAGAAGAAGAAGAGCGCGATTGCTCCGCCGACTCCTGCTAGTGCGATGATGGAACGTATCATATTAGTTTGTTGGCGCGTTTATCGGCGCATCGGCGGGCGGCGCCTGCTGCTGTTGTTGCTGCGATGCATCAGGAACGCCGCTCGGGTCTTCCGGCGTCGTACCGAAAGGAGATTCTGGCGGAGGCGGCTGTTGCGGCAGTGTATCCGGATTCGGCGCACCCACCAGCATGCGGTAATTCAGCGCTTCGCGACGGACATCGGCCGTGAAATTGAAGCGGACACCGCCGATCTGACGGTTGATATCCGAAAAGATAGGATTCACGATCATGCCGCTGCGTGAGAGGAGGTCGGCCTGCAGCGCAATGGAATTCACGCTCTGTGCCAAACCCTGCATCGTGAGAGTGAGAACCGTGTCCGAGGTGCTGAATTCAAAGGTATTGTATGCGACGGTCTGGAGCGTAAGCTGCTCGAGGAGGTCAAAAAGCGCTGATGGCGCGACGTGGCCCGAGAGCACTTTGTCGGCCGCGCGCATGCGGTCGTCGAGGCGCGTGAGTTCCTGGATAAGCGCTGGCTCGAATGCCTGCCGCGCGCGATTCAGCTGGTCGAGCTTGCTCGCATTCGAGCTTGAGAGGAATTGCACGTATAAGAAAACGCCGACCGCGAGCGTCGCCGACGCGACGAAAAGGACCAGCGCGAGCAACACGAAGAAATCGAAATTACCTCCGCGTCTACGCTTTGATGGCGAGACGACCGGAGATTGCGGTATGAAAGAAGATTTGATGCCGGTTTCCATTGTTATTGCCGTAGTCCCCGCAGGGCAAGTCCCACTGCGACTGAGAATCCGGGTCCGATTTCCGTGAGCACCTGATCCAAGAAGGCAGGCGCTTCAGTTCGGCCAAACGGGTTCGCAAGCTCAACCTGTGCGTGCAAAATCTGCTGCGCGACTGGAAGAATGCCGGGGAGCGACGCGCCGCCGCCCGTGAGGATGACATGCGAGACGTCTTTGTTGTATCGCTTCCCGTAACTCAATAGTACCCTATCTGCCTCACTTAGTATGCGCTCCAGTGTGGATATGAGCGATGTCTTGATGCGATCGTTCTCATCTGCCGAATACGCAGTGGATTCCGCGAGGCCACGTTCGCGCTTCACACGCTCCGCTTTCTCAAAATCCCACTGCATTGAACGCGCCAGGTTCTCCGTCATACCCTGTCCGCCCGCAGTAACGAGGTGCGTTACGCGGATGATGCCGCGCTCGACCACATACATCTTCGTCGTCGCCGCGCCGAAATCAATCACAAGGACGGGCGCCACGCCGTGCCCGAGCGAGCTGCGCATCACGCTGAAGATCTCTATTTCGAAGAACGGCACGGTGAGGCCCGTATTCTTTGATATCGTCTGGTAGTTGCGAATCGTCTCGTTGTGGATGGCGACGAGCAAGACTTCTTGCCCTTTCACGCGCAATTGGCTCTTTTCCTGCACGCGGTCGAATGCCGTGTCGGCTTCATCCGCCGGGACGACAAACCAATCAAGCATGACTTCGGAGACCTGCATCGGGATGTACTTGCGCGCCTCGATAGGAATCATGCGCTTCAGCTGTTCCGGGTCGCTTTTCGGCAGATCGAGAATGGAAATGAGGCTTGAAGAAAATGGAATGGAGATACCGGCGGTTTTCGCCGTCACATTCGCTTCCTTGATCACATCGGCAATCGCTTCACCGATGGCCTCCGGCGAGAGCTTTACCGCCTTGCCGATCGCCTCTTTGTTGTACGGGCCGAGCGCGATCTCGCCATACGTCTCGAGGATCGCGGCGCCGTGCGCGCTGCGCAATTGCACGACCTTCGCCGACGACGCGCCGATATCGACGCCCATGAAGCTGGCATCGCCCTTACCCTTGAGGGCGTTGGTGAGAGATTGCGCAAGAGAACCGAGAGAAAGCGCCATATATGCGCACTGATTATACCACGGTGATAGTATCGATTTTCGCCGCGAGGATGAAATCGTTGACGGATAATCCGCCGATCGCGTGTGTGGAGAGCTCCACGCCGACACTCCCCCACTTCACCACTAAGTCAGGGTGATGTCCCTCCGCTTCGGCGATTTCCCCTACCTTATTCGCGAATGCGAGTGCCTGAGCGAAGTTCTTGAAGGTGAATTTCTTCTCGATTTTCTTCGCACCATCGGTAAGTTCCCAATCGTGCACGTCCTTCATGAGCGTTTCGGCTTCGGGAATGGTGAGCGGCATCGCGCCGCCTTCGCACGGGACGCATTTCTGGTCTTTCAATGTCATACAATTATCCTATCATGCTCTCTTCAGCCGCCGCGTTCATCCAAACGCTCCTCGATATTGTCCTCCCGCGTAAGGACCGCATCGTGCGCATCTCGCAGTATCGCGCCGAGGATTTCCCCATCAATCCACAAGAACATGAGGCATGCGGCGTCCGTATCACGACGCTGATGCAGTATCACGATCGAGCCGTCGAAGACTGCATCCGCGCACTCAAATACGATCGCTCGGAGAGTGCGGCCGCTCTCCTCGCATCACTCCTCGCTGATTACCTGCGCGAAGAAATAGCGCAGATGAAAGCGTTCTCGACGAAAGAAATCGTACTCGTTCCTGTTCCCCTCCATTCATCACGGCTGAAAGAGCGCGGATTCAATCAGATCGAGAGAGTCTTGGAAAATCTGCCGCAAGAATTCAAAGACGGCACGCTCTCTCGCATCGAAACGCAGGCTCTCATCCGCACCCGCGCAACCCCGCAACAAACCCGCCTTTCGCGGAGCGAGCGATTGAAAAATGTCGCTGGAGCATTCGAGCTCATAAAGCAACTCGACAACACGGCCGTGATTCTCATTGATGATGTGACGACGACGGGCGCTACGCTGGCAGCGACGGCGCGCCCCTTGGAAAAAGGCGCTCTTTTGTTGGCCCTCGCGCATGCATGAAAAAAACCGCGCGGCATGGTAAGGTATCGCGTACAGGAGAGGTGCCAGAGCGGTCGAATGGAGCACACTGCTAATGTGTTGAACTCGAAAGGGTTCCGAGGGTTCGAATCCCTCCCTCTCCGCAGATTTTCGAAAAGGGTTTCTGAACCAAAAATATGGTCGGCACGAAGTGCCGTCTGTTCTCCATTCCCCCCAAAAAATCCAGAACCCAAAAGGGTTTTCCACGCTCCGCGTGGCTCAAAAAGTACGGTTCGATTCAAGATTTTAAAGTTCGAACCGACTTTTTTAAACAAATGAAGAAATTCTTCATTTGTTTTCTCGTTAGCCAATTCCATATTGCATACATTGGCTTTTAGGAATTTGTCGGTAAGTTCGAACCGATTATGAGATTTTTTCTCAAAAGCCAATAATTTCTCTTTTAAAAGTTGTTTTTGATTCACTAACTTATTTTTAGAATCACGATATTCTTCCAAAGACAAAACATTTTCTAAATATAAGTTCATCAACTTTTCAACTTTTGAATCCAAAAGAGGAATTTCATCTTTTGTTTTTTGAGAAAAAATCTCACTCGATTGGATTTCGGATGATTGGTCTTTTGCATTTTCTTCAATCATCCAGTTCGCCCAATCGAGTGGCAAAGAAACTTTTTTGATTTCATCTTTGATTTGAGAAGTGATGAGTTCCTCACGGACATATTTTTGCAAACAAGGATTTTTCCGTTTGGTACATCGCAAATAATTATGTCCCTTTTGTGTTTCGGTGGTAATGAAACAGCCACACTCTCCGCAACGAAAAAATCCTCTGTACAAAAATGGTTTCAGTCCTTTGCTATGTGGTTTAGATTTTCTCGTCATCACTTCTTGAACGGAATCAAAAAGTTTCTTTGTGATAATCGGTTTGTGCTTTCCTTCGTAGATTTCACCGCTCCATTTTAACAATCCAACATATATCGGATTCTTCAAAATATTTTGATAATTTGAAACGGAAAGCTCCTTTTTGCCTTTTATACCGAGAACATTAAACTTTTCGCGGATTTGTCGCAAAGTGAAATTTCCAGTCGCATAGGTCTCAAAAAGCTTCTTAAACAATGGAGCAAGTGCAACATCGGGAATAATACCTTTACCTTTTTCATTCACATATCCAAGCGGTGCTTTTTGAGGCCATATTCCGTCTTTCACTTTGTTTCTATGTCCGCGTTTAATGTTCTCGGACAAATTATCAACATAATATTTTGACTGTCCGAAAGCTATGGAAAGCATGAACTTACCTTGTGGAGTTGGATCACACCAGAAAGTTGGGAATTTTAGCTCGGTAATTTTACAAGTGTCTAAAAGATAAATAATTTTTCCACCATCAATACTATTTCTTGCTAATCTATCGGGGTGCCAAGCTAAAATTCCCGAAGCTTCACCGCTTTCGATACGGAGAAGCATTTCATTAAATACTGGCCGACCTGGAATTTTTGCAGTTTGTTTTTCTACAAAAATATCGACAACTTCAATATCTTCTTTTAACGCTAAAGTTTTTAATTCGGCCAGTTGGTCGGAAATGCTTCTAACTTGCCGATCTTCCGTATCAGTTGATTTACGAGTATAGATAAAAAATTTTCTGGTGTGATTATTCATATTGTTGCATTGACTAACGAGAAGCCACGCGGAGCGTGGAAAACCCTTTTGGGTTCTGGATTTTTTGGGGGGAATGGAGAACAGACGGCACTTCGTGCCGACCATATTTTTGCTTCGGAAACCCTTTTCGAAAAATTGCGGTGTACTCTGGACAAAATTCGAACCTTTTTTGAAATGAATCCTGACGAAGAAATCTGAAACAATGCGGACGAAGTTTTGCGGAAACAATTTTCTGGGGAAAGGATTCCGCAAAACTTCGGCTGATTCCTTTTTTCTGAATTCGGATGTTGCAAGCGGAGGAGGAGGGGTCTGGGGAGGAATCCTCCGCTTGCTCCTATTTTTGTTTTGGCGAAATTCGGGCGGGCTATCATAAATACATAATATCATATTATTCTAAGTTTGAATATCCTTGTTGTGAATATAGACTTGTAGTATACTATGGGTAAATCAATTAGAACAAAAGAATACGGAGTATTCGTCAAAAGTCTTCGCCAAGCCCGTGAAGAAACTGGATTAACACAGGTTGAGGTTGCAAAGAAACTTAAAAGACCACAATCATATATTTCCAAATGTGAAGCTGGCGAACAAAGGATTGATGTGATTGAGTTGAATAAGTTTGCGAAACTTTATAAAAAGTCGTTAGATTATTTTATCAATTAATTTTTAAATTATATGCACTGGTTAGAACATGTAGAAGCAGCAATTTTACACCTAACTCCAATAATTGGGATTGTCGTGGTAATACTAAATTTTAATCCAATTAATCTGTTGTTATTGCTTATAATATTACTCATATGGAAAATTGCTAATGGAGCATTGTAAAATATATGAATAAAGAAGATTTAAATAAAAAAATATGGTATAGGGCAATAAAGACGGTTTTTGTTTTGGCTTTTATTGGAACTGAAATAATAGGATTATTTTTTGCCCATTCATTGGCGACAGAACCTCCCAGAGGTTATACATATGCAGAATTACAGCAATTAGGTGCTAAGCCTGTAAAAATGACTCGAGCAGAATATCAATTTAAATATGGGGTCGAACCTGTATCTTCAGTGTCTTCAGTAACAAAAGAAGAAGCAATAGCGGAATTGGCGAGGAGGAGATCGATCCCAAAACCTATTGATGTAGAACAGGCGGAGCAAAATAGTTTACTTACAAAAGCTATTTTACTCGGAATTAAACCTAACGAAGTAGAAAGAGAATCTATTGGGAAACTTCCAATTTCTGATTCAGATTTTTTAATTCTAAAATCAAACATTGAGAAAATGGTAGGTATAGGAATTCGTAGTAGAGATATTGATTCTTATGCAAGGATATCATTTGAAAAATTCGATCGAGGGGAACATCTAGAATCTCTAGTGGAATATAAACCTAATTTGTATAAGTACTCGCTGATTGAAAGAGTTGGTATTTATTTGAGTTTTCCATTAATAATTTTGATTCTCTTCGTTTTACTTTCTCGTATATTTTATTACATTTTTCTTGGAGAAAAGTTCCTTTCATTAAAATCATATAGATAACCTAAATGGGCGTAACTGACAAAGAATTAAAAAGGAGGATACTTGAAACGAAAAAAGAGATTTTTCCGCTTGACAGGTTATTGCCTCTTGAAACAGTATATTCAATTTTTCTAGAAGAACATTCTAAAACAAGTGATAGAAATCTTTTTTTTCGTGATAGAAAATTTCAACGCTTAAGAGAAGGATATTTTTCTATATTTGTTGCGATATCTCTAAATGATACTTTAAAAAATAAGCATCTTTTATTATTTCCAAGCTCACAAGATAATGATGTATATATTACTTTTCCAAAAAGAGAAAAACTTGAGGGTTTTGCATTTGATGTAAAAGAATTTACAAATTGGTCAAATTCTTTTGTCGATTTTGCAAATGAAAGTATTTTCCCTAAAATCGGAATTTATAATTTGATTATTGCGACATATAGAAAAATGGATGGAAACGATTTGAAATTTTTAGTTGATTACCTTAATCAAAAAAATATTTCTTCACGAATTTGGATAGTCGCTTCACCGACAGAAGAAAATGACAACAATGAAATCTCACGTGTTACTATCGTAGATAGAAATGGTCTTGTCTATGACAAGACCATAAACCTGAACGATTGGATTGATAAAGATAAACAACAAGTTGTTTATCAAGATGTTGTTAGATTTATTGCTCCTCCTTCAAGAGGTTAGCCCGCCCGAATTTCGCCAAAACAAAAATAGGAGCAAGCGGAGGATTCCTCCCCAGACCCCTCCTCCTCCGCTTGCAACATCCGAATTCAGAAAAAAGGAATCAGCCGAAGTTTTGCGGAATCCTTTCCCCAGAAAATTGTTTCCGCAAAACTTCGTCCGCATTGTTTCAGATTTCTTCGTCAGGATTCATTTCAAAAAAGGTTCGAATTTTGTCCAGAGAATACCGCAAAATTATGAGAGCCCGCAATAATTTTGCGGAGAGCGCCGTGCTAGCCACGGCGGTTTTGCATAGCAAAACGGAGGGATTCGAAGGCCGCAGGCACGACGGTGCTGAGGCGGGGTCGCGCAATTTTTCAGCAGAAAAATATGTGTGACCGAATCACTGCTGGGGCATGCTTCGTGAGGGATTCGAAAGCCGGAGCGGGACCCGCATCAGCAGATGCGGGTGCGAGGCAGGGTCGTGCGGCAAAAATTGCGTCGGCAATTTTTGAACGCCTGACCGAATCCCTTTCTCCGCAAAAAGGTTCCTGACACCTTTTTCCTGCTAAGCATGCGATACAGTCTCGTCGCGGCAGCTGCCGTATTCTTCGTAGGGGCGTTTGGATGGCACGAGTTCTCTATCCGCAAAGATTCAGCGCAGGCGCAGAGTATCGAGCAATCATGTGCAAGCCCGCAGGGATTTGTAATCCAATGCGCAATAGACCACCTAGTGCGACTCGCTCTCGAGAGGGATCTCGGTGTCGCTTTTCACGCGCTGCAACAACTCTATGCGCATGAGCCCCAATTTGCCGCAAAATGCGGCTTCGCTGCAACTGAGTTAGGAAGGCGGATCTTTGAAGCGAATCCGGATTACATGAGCTTATCGCTCACTCCTGAAACCATCTTTTGCAATTTCGGTTTCTATCAGTCGTATGCGGAGCATATGCTCGCAGCCAACAAAGATTTTGGTTTTGCTTCGCCGCATTTGCATTATTTTTATCTTTACCATATATTATACCTAGTACCTAGGTTATAGGTATTATAATAGCAAATATTTCTTATGACAAGCAAGATATTATCAACAAAAAAAGAGAAGTCCTTAAAACTCGCGAAGCAAGCACGCGGAACTTTGGAAAAAGTCATCAAAATGATTGAGGAGGACAAGTATTGTCCTGAAATTATTCAGCAAGCAGACAGTGCGGTCGGACTTTTGAGAACAGTCAAAAAAGAACTTTTGGCAGGACATCTTGATACTTGTGCGTTTGAGCGCATGAAAGAAAACAAGGACAGTGCTATCAAAGAGCTTCTCAAAATCTATAATTTATCAAACTAACTATGAGCACTACACAAACATATAAAATTAAAGGAATGCACTGTGCCTCATGCGCGAGCATCATCGAGCGCACAGTTAAAAAAATAGAGGGAGTTTCTGATATTTCAGTAAACAACGGAACCGAGAAAGCCAAAATTTCCTATGATGCAGGCATTACCTCTCACGATACTTTTAATAAAAAATTAGAACCGCTTGGCTACTCACTTGAAATGGAAGGTGGGGGCATTCACAAGGAACATAGTGGCATCTCACAATCAAAAAACGAAAAATTGCAAGAAGTGGCACAGATGAGATCGGGAGTCTTGTCCGCACTTCCCCTCGCTGCCATCAGTATCTTGATAATGGCGTGGGAAATACTCGGTAAATACCAATTTGTTCCCGCGATGTCTGAAACATTGTACGAGTTTTTCCATCACCTCCTCCCGATTTTTGCGACATTTATTTTCGTGACGATTGGTAAGCCGTACCTAGTCGGCGTCTACCGTTTTTTCCGCTATGGAAAAGCAAATATGGACACGCTTATTGGTCTCGGTACATCAGTCGCCTTTCTATACAGCTTTATCATCTCTGCCTTCGATAAGGTTTTCGCTCCGTATATAAATGTGGAGTTCACCTATTACGATGTCACTATCGTTGTAATTACATTTATTGCACTTGGGAAATATCTTGAAGCAAAATCAAAAATAAAAACAGGGGACGCGATTGAAAAACTGTTCGGACTACAAGCAAAAACGGCTCTGGTGGTGCGGGAGGGGCGAGAAATAGAGATTGCCATAGATCAAGTTGTTCTTGGCGATGTGCTTGTCGTCAAGCCAGGACAAAAGATTCCAGTAGACGGCGAAGTGGTGCAGGGCTCGTCTTTTGTCGATGAGTCAATGTTAACTGGTGAGCCGATTCCTGTTGAAAAAGGTATCGGCGCGCAAGTTGTTGCAGGAACAATAAATACATCGGGAACATTCAATTTCAAAGCAACAAAAATTGGTTCAGAAACACTCCTTGCCCACATCATCAAAATGGTTGAAGAAGCACAAGGAAGCAAAGCGCCAATTCAAGCACTCGCGGATAAAATCTCATCAGTTTTTGTCCCTGTGGTGTTAGTACTCGCGTTAGTTGCATTTGGTGTGTGGCTTTATTTCGGAATTCCTGTCTTTGGTTTTGCACAGGCTCTTGGTTTTGCACTCTCTTCGTTTGTAGGAATATTAGTGATTGCTTGTCCGTGTGCTTTAGGACTCGCAACACCAACAGCCGTAATTGTCGGAGTCGGCAAAGGCGCGCAAAACGGTATTCTCGTAAAAGATGCGGCTGCACTCGAAACACTACACAAAGCCACGGTCATTGTATTGGATAAAACAGGTACTATCACCAAAGGAAAGCCAGAATTAGCAAAGATTGAAAACCGAAGTCAGAAATCTGATGACGAAATCATTTCTATTCTCGCTACGCTTGAATCTAAATCAGAACATCCTATCGCGCACGCGATAGTTGCCTATGCAAGAGAAAAGAACATCGCAATAAAAAGTGTTGAGCAATTTGAAAGCATAAAAGGAAAAGGTCTCTCTGGAATCATCGAAAATCAAAAATATATTGCAGGTAACGCAAAAATTCTTACTGATTTGAATATCAGTTTTGATGCAAAATATCTTGACGAAGAAACAAAGCATGGCAAAACGCCAGTGATTCTTTCTGACACTCGTACCGTGCTGGCGATTGTATACGTTGCTGATCAAGTAAAAACGGAAGCAAAAGAAACTATTGCCGCACTTCACAAACTCGGAAAAAAAGTAGTGATGTTGACGGGAGACAACCAGAACACAGGCGAATATATTGGAAATCTGGTTGGCATTGACGAAGTCATTGGAGACGTGATGCCAGAAGATAAATTGCGAGTAGTTAAAGAATTGCAAGCAAAAGGAAATATTGTCGCCATGGCGGGTGATGGTGTGAACGACGCACCCGCACTCGCGCAAGCTGATGTTGGCATAGCGATGGGTACAGGGACAGATGTTGCGATTGACTCAGCAGGAATCACGCTTCTTGGTGGCGATATTGCTAAGCTCACGAAAGCAGTCAAACTTTCCAAAATGACAATGACAGGAATAAAACAAAATTTGTTCTGGGCATTTATCTATAACCTTGTAGGTATTCCACTCGCAGGAGGATTGTTCTTCCCTATATTTGGGTGGCTTCTCTCGCCAGTTTTTGCAGGATTTGCCATGGCGATGTCGTCCGTCTCGGTCGTATCAAATTCATTACGAATCAAAGCTAAAAAACTATGAAAAATATCACGCTTCATGTCAGTGGTACACACTGTGCTTCATGTAAAATCTTGATTGAAGATATTTTGAATGAGCAAGTTGGCATCAAAAATACACAGGTAAATCTAAAACAAAAAACAGTCTCATTTGACACTGAACTTACCTTCGGCAACGAGAAACTTACTGAAATGTTGAATCAGAAAGTGCAACATAACGGTTACACTTTCTCTGTCGAGAAAAAAGAAAAAATAAAGAAAGATAATGGGGTTATTTGGCAAGCACTACCAATCGGACTTGCGTTTCTTGCCTTGTTCTTTCTGCTTCAGAAATCAGGAATTTTTAACTTCGGAATTGGTGGCACTGCAACGCCTGTAACAAGTTTTGTTATCGGACTCGTCGCTTCGGTATCAAGTTGTCTTGCGGTTGTTGGTGGACTAGTACTTTCACTTTCGGCGACAGTTTCGCAAGATAAAGTGAGTGATACGAAGCCGATGTTTCTATTCCACGGCGGGAGGTTGCTCGGATTTGCGCTCTTGGGTGGAGTGTTGGGTGCGCTCGGACAAGCAATTGGTGTGAGTTTCACTTTTGGAGCAATACTCGGTATTTTGGCTTCGGTGGTGATGATTGTACTCGGACTTAATTTAGTTGGTATTTTTGAAAAAAGTACTATTACACTCCCGTCAGGCATCTTTGCTTTTTTCCGTAAGGTAGAACACAAAACCATTGCCCCGCTACTTCTCGGTATTGGCACCTTTTTCTTGCCGTGCGGATTTACCCAGTCAATGCAAATTGCCGCTTTGTCGAGTGGATCGTTTGTTTCAGGAATGCTTATTATGCTTGCGTTTGCACTCGGCACATTACCAATACTTGCACTTCTCTCTTTCGGCTCGGCTTCGTTTGCTCACGGAAAGCACGCACCGCTCTTCTTCAAGTCTTCGGGGATTGTAGTCATCGGTCTTGGTGTTTTTGCCTTACTTGCGGGACTTGTGGGACTCGGTATTATTAATCCTTTATTTAATATATAATTTACTAGCTAATATCTATGCAAAAAAATACCGTCATTTCAATTATCATCAGTCTCATAATCATTGGCGGGACGCTTTATTTTGTATCTGACAAATCGGCTTCAGACGGAGCAGATAACGAAGTAACACAATCACAGAACGTGGAAATTCGTGATGGAGTTCAGTATGTTACGGTCACCGCGCAGGGCGGGTATTCGCCTCGCACATCGGTAGTACAGCCAGATATACCTACAATACTTATTGTTAAAACAAATGGCACATACGACTGCTCTGCTTCGCTCTCGATACGAGAAGTCGGTTTTCAAAAAATTCTTCAGCCTACAGGCGAAGAAGTTATTGACTTGGAGACACTTAAAAAAGGCGGCAAGGTTCAGGGAGTGTGCGGAATGGGAATGTATAACTTCCAGATCAAATCGAGTTAAGGGAGCCGTCCGCGTAAGCGGACGGGCTTTGTGCGCGCACTGGGCGGGTGGTGCAAGCACATACAGATTTGATTGTGCATCGCACAATCCATAATTCTTTGAGATACCACTAAACTCTCTCGAAGCCACAGAGCGAACACACAACGCCAGAGCAGCCAGCGCGAGCCTGCGAGCGGGCTATGCGTAGGCGTTTGTGTGTGGTTCGCGGTGATTAGAACTACCACCAAACGTGGATACGGGAGCGCCTCGGTCGCCGTGAGGGCGCAGATATGAGCAACCAAAAATGATAAACTAACAGTGCTCTTTTCGTAGACTGAAACGGCGAAGCAAAACCAAAAATTTCCTTTCCATTGTCTTGGACGCTTCGCGGTGGAGGGGTGGGGGGAGGAGACGCGAGGAAAATGCAAGGAAATTTTTTGGTTTTTGCACACGCGAGTCCGCGAGCGTGTCCGAGGCGCATTGGTTCGTTTCCCCACGCAATCGGAGCGTACGATTCAATTCAGAGCCACCACGCGCTCCGCGCGTGCGATTAGTAGCTCTCATCAGGATTCAGCTCGAAATGCATTCGCACTTTGTCCAGCAAACACCGCAGATGTAGAACATATGACAAACATTACTTTTGTGGACGAAAACGACAACGTGATTGGCTCCGGAACAAAGCAGGAAGCATTGGAGCATGGTATTCGACACCGCATAGCACGCGTCTTTCTTAGGAATTCAAAAGGAGAAATCTTGATGCAGAAACGAGGTGAGCATCTTGAGTCCCGACCGGGGAAATGGGATCAATCCGTCGGAGGGCACGTTGACGAAGGCGAGACTTACGAAATCGCGGCGTATCGCGAGATGAAAGAAGAAATAGGTGTCGAAGGAGTGCCGCTTATAGAGGCGGGCTCCTTCTATCGTGAAGAGCAGACCAAGAAAGGAGAATCGCTAAAGCGATTTAATAAAATCTACACCGGCGTATACGATGACGCTGTTTCCCCCGACCTCGATGAGGTCTCGAAAGTGCGCTGGATTTCACCTAAAGAGCTTGAAAAATGGATGGATGAGCGTCCTGCCGATTTTACCGAAGGTTGTATGCGAGCATTTCGAGAGTTCGTTAAGAAATAATGTACAGTAGACCCATGACTACCGACTCGAAGCCAAAACTCTTGTTAGTAGACGACGAAAAGATGCTTCTCGAGCTCTATAGCCTCCGCTTGGTGAAAGAGGGGTTTGATATCGTGACATGCCCTTCGGCAGAAAAGGCGCTCGCAATCCTGAAAGAAGGCTACGAGCCCGATGTCATCCTTTTCGACATCACCATGCCGGAGATGAGCGGATATGAGTTCCTCGAGAGCATCAATCGCCTGCCGCTTCCCCGAAAGTGCCTCAAAATCGCGCTCACCAACGAAAGCCAAGATGGTGAAAAGATGCGCACGGTCGCCCTCGGCGTCCACGCGCATCTCGTGAAAGCTGAATTCACGCCTGCAGAGCTTGCAGCGGAGATTCGCGAACTCCTCGCAAAGTACGCCTAGTTTGCGATATTCCACGCAGGTATTCCTCCGGACCGCGGAGATTTTCTTGCTAGAAAATCTCCCAGGGTTGCGCTGTCCGGGGTCGGCAGACGACGCGCTGCAGATGGTCCGTCAGAACACCTCCGTGGAATATCGCTTATGGGAGCACCTTCTCAATCAACCAGCTGATGAGCGAGAGTACGACAGAGCCGAGGAGCGCCGGCCACCAGCCTGCGACGTCGAATCCAGGGACGATGAATTCCATCCCCCAGAAGAGGAGCGCGTTGAGAACGAACGAGAAGAGGCCCAGCGTGATAATGGTGAGCGGGAGCGACAGGATAGAAAGCACCGGCCGAATGACCGTGATGATGATGGACCAGACGAGCGAGACGAGTGCGAGCGTCATCCAACCGCCTTCCATCATGATGCCGGGAACTAGATTTACCGTGAGATACACCGCAACAGCAACCGCGAGAAAACGAAAGATGAGGTTCATGCGAGTAGTATAGCAAACAAAAGAGCCGCTGTGCGGCTCTTTTGCGATGTTGTTATATTTTACTCTTCAATCGGATCGCCAAACTCATTGAGTGCGGGTCCCGCAAGCGGATCGATTACCTCTTCATCGACATCTTCAGCTTCCGGCAAACCCTCTTCACTTACTTCCTTTACCGGCTCGTCTTCATTTTCATCAACCATAATTTGTATTCGCTAATTTCTAACTCAATCCCCGCTATCGTACTGAATGCTTTACTTCGCGCAAGCGTGCGTGCTGTGCATAACTATTCGCTCGCGGCTCTACCGTCTCGCTCGTGGCCGCTACGAACCGCAGGCTCGAGAGAACATTGCGCAGCATATAGAGGTGCGGCGAGACATACCGCAATAGCTCACGTCTTCAATGCGATTACGAAGGTCGTGTTCGGTGCGAGTCTGCGGTTCGTGGCGGCTCAATCCGCATGGTTAAATGCACGGATGCACCCCCGCGACCCGCTCACCAAGCACTTCCGCCTCACCCAGCCGCAAGTCTCTGCTCTGCGCCGACTCCGCATCATAACGGTTCGCGACCTCCTCTATCACTTCCCCTTCCGCTACGAGCGCGGCGGCGCATCAGGCACCGCCTCAAAACTCGTGCCGGGGACGAAGGTATCACTCGTCGGAATATTGAGCAAGCTTGCGGCGAAAAAACTGTGGCGTAGTAGGAGGCCGGCTACCGAAGGCTGGTTTGAGGATTCGAGCGGCCGTGTGAAAGTCCTCTGGTTCAACCAGCCATACATGGCCAAAATGGCGCCGCAGGGCGTCCCTGTGAAGCTCACCGGCACGGTCGCCGGCACCGCGGAAAAGCCGTATATCACTAACCCCGACGTCGTGGCGATAACCGCCGGTGAAGTGACCGGCGAAGGCATGTTTGCGCCCGATGGCGCCGTTGTCGACGAATCCATCCTCTTTCCCATCTATCCCGAGTCGCGCGGCATCACTTCGCTCTGGTTCTTCCATGCGCTGAAGCGTGTGTTTGAAGCTGGTGCGCACGCGGCGATCGAGGATCCGATACCGGAAAATATACGAATCAGCTACCATCTCCCCGCTCTCTCGACGGCGCTCATCGCAATTCATACACCGGAAGACACGCGACATTCGGATGCGGCGCGCAAACGCTTCTCATTCGAAGAAATCTTCGCCATCCAGATCGCCCGCGCCAAAGAGCGAGCCGAGAACGCCGGATTGCCCGCCTTCGAAATCACTGACGCGCCCGCACACGCCGCACGATTCCTCGAATCCATCCCCTTCCCACCGACCCAAGCGCAGCGCCGCGCGATTGCCGACATCTTTAAGGATTTCAGCGAGCCGCATCCGATGGCGCGACTCCTCGAAGGCGACGTGGGAAGCGGCAAGACGCTGGTCGCGGCCGCGACAGCCTATGCGGTCGTCCATGCCCGCCCTCCGCAGCGCACGAGCGGAACGCTGCAGGTGGCGTACATGGCGCCGACGGAAATCCTCGCCGGGCAGCATTTCCTTTCGTTCATCGAATACTTCAAAGATCTCCCCATCAATATCGGCCTCATTACCGGTAGCGGTTGCAAGAAATTCCCGTCGAAGATAAAAAAAGGCGAAGCGACCGATATCTCGCGCGCACAGCTCCTAAAATGGGTGGCCAATGGTGAGATCGCCATGCTTGTCGGGACGCACGCCATCATCCAGAAAGGCGTCCAGTTCCAGCACCTCGCGTATGCGATTGTCGACGAGCAGCACCGTTTCGGCACACGGCAGCGTCGCGCGCTCGCGCGCAAGGGCGACGCCGCACCGCACTTCCTCTCCATGACGGCAACCCCGATTCCCCGCACGCTCGCCCTTACCATCTACGGCGACCTCGATCTCTCCGTTCTCGACGAACTCCCGCCCGGTCGCGCGAAAATCACGACGGCAATCGTCATGCCGAAAGAGCGCGATACGGCATACAGCAAAATCCGCGAAGAATTAGTACAAGGTCGCCAAGCCTATGTCATCTGCCCGCGCATCAACGAGCCTGACCCGGCGAAATTCAATGCGCTCCAAGCGAAAAGCGCGAAAGCAGAGGCTGCGCGTCTCCAGAAAGACGTCTTCCCAGACTACGAAGTGGGCCTTCTGCATGGCGCGATGAAGCCAGCGGAAAAAGATGACGTGATGGCGGAATTCGCTGCGAACAAAATCAACATCCTTGTCGCGACGTCGGTCGTGGAAGTCGGTATCAATGTGCCGAATGCCACCGTCATCCTCATCGAAGGCGCCGAACGATTCGGACTTGCGCAGCTGCATCAGCTGCGCGGACGTGTGCAACGCTCATCGAACCCGCCGTTCTGCTTCCTTCTGCCGGAAACGAAGGGAGATTTAGCAATGAAGCGTCTGAAAGCGCTGGAGAAATCGAGCGACGGCTTCAAGCTCGCTGAAGCGGATCTCGAGACGCGCGGCGCGGGAGATCTTTCGGGCTTGCGCCAATGGGGCGTCACCGATTTGGGGATGGAAGCGCTGCGCAATACCAAACTCATCAAAGCAGCACGCGACGAAGCATTCGCGCTCATCGAGCGCGACCCCGAGCTCACCAAGAACGCCGCACTGCGCGAACGCATCAGTGCGACAGAGACGCCGCATAGTGAGTAGTGAACAGGCATCACGCCGGAAAGCTCTTCAGGGGTCGCGATTTTTCTGCTGAAAAATCGCTCCGTTTCGCACCGTCGTGCTGCAAAGACCCCTTCAGAGCTTTCCGGCGCGCTGCTACCGCGTCTAGTAGACGACACTTACCCCTACTGTGTCCGTCGTCTGTCCCGAACCGCTGCCGCGCTTGAGCGTGATGGTGTAGGTTCCTGAGCCGCTGTACGTATGAGAAACCTCTCGCGAAACTTGTCCAGCTGCGCAGGTACCGCTTGCTTGCGTCGCGTGCGTGGTGTTGTCACCCCAATCAACATCGTAGGCAGTGCACGCTGATGCGAGCTGGAACGTCGCCAAGACCGCAAACGCATCGCCGCCATGTCCTGGCATTACAGTGAAAGTGCCGCCGCCCGGAGCATTTCCTCCGGCTCCGGTGACTTCGATCGTATACGCACCGACTTCGCTCGATCCACGGAAAAGACGCGCGCGATAGCTGCCAGCCGAATTGTAGCCGTGCGTAATCGCATACGTGCTGACCGAACAATTGGAAACAGGGATATTCGCATCATTCGTGTTGTCGCCGAACTGCACGCGATACGTCGCTGGCGTGCACGAGCCGGATGCATTCGCGACGCCGGTAAAGCTCACATTGAGCGACGCTGCGCCAGAAGCGGGCGTTGCTTTGAAAGTATCTGAACCGGTATTAGTGCCACCTCCTCCGGTGCTGCCACTGCCGCCCACCGTAACTGTTGCGGTGCTCGAATGCGCACCGGCGCGCAGTGTGACTTGGTAGGTTCCTGCGGTGGTATAGATATGCGTCAGCGTCTGGCGAAGTTCGCCACAGCCTCCCGATGGCACATTGATGAGGCGCGTCGGCGAGCCGTCACCGAGAAGTACCTCGTACGTACCTCCGGCGCATGAGCGCGTCGTATTGACTGTCGCAAGGATCGAGACAGCAAGCGGTGCCGCTCCGGAAGTCGGCGAGACTTGAATGAAGCCGCCCGGATTCGTTGGCCCGGACGGAGTAGCAGTGCCACCTCCCGCGCATTGCAGAGCGAGAATCGCGGCCGTACGCGGCCCGACGATTCCATAGCCGGTTGAATCTGGCGTGCCACTGCAGACGATATTGAATTTGCACTGGAACCGCTTCACGGCCGCTTGGGTCAGCGCGCCGTAATAGCCGCTGACGGTCCCTTCAGGATAGATCGCGACATCGCTCGCGAGGAATTGCTGCAATCGAGTGACGTCCTCGCCCGACATACCGAGCTTCAGCGTACGACTTATGAGCGGACACTGGCCGCCAGTAGCGGCGCCAGGAACACTCGGTGTACCGACGGATTGTTGAAGCGCCGCGACCCGCTGCATAAGTTGATCGATCTGCGCGCGTAGCTGTTCCACGGTCTGCGCATGCGTCGCGACTGGCACAAGAAATGCCAAGAGCGAGACGTAGAGCGCTGCCTTTTTCATTCGTCCATTGTCGCACGCGCTCCATGCGGCGCAACCGCTAATACACAGCCAAGTGACGGCTCGCTATTTCTCGGCAAGCGCCATCTGCAGCGCGGCAATCGCCGCTTCACGACCCTTGTTCGCCGCACCACGCGAACGCGCTTTCGCCTGCGCAAGCGTATTCGGCGTTATAACCCCGAAGCCGACGGGAACGCCGTAGGTGAGCATCAAGTCCTGGAATGCGTGTGCGACGGCGTTGGAAATATATTCGTCGTGCTTTGTCTCACCCTTGATGACACAGCCGAGCGCAATCACCGCATCCGGTTTCTTTTTCGCCGCAAGCAGTTTCCGACAGCCAAGCGGCAACTCGAACGCTCCCGGCACGCGGATGACGCGGATATTCTTTTCATTCACTCCCCACTCCTCGAGAATATCGAGTGCACCGACAAGAAGGCCGCTCGTGATATCAGCATTGAAATCGGATACCACGATGCCCACGGAGAGACGCGAAGCATCTTTCGTTTCGACTGGGCGTGTATAGTGTGCGCGTTGCATCGCGGCACAGTATCACTTTCGCCGCGCCGCCGCCAGATAGCGCGCAATGACGTCAACTTCCACGTTCACGCTATCCCCCTTCTGGAGAGCGCCGAGATTCGTGTGTGCGAGAGTGTACGGGATGAGAGCAAGTGTGCATTCGTCTTTCTGCATACGCGCGACGGTGAGCGCGACACCATTAATCGCGATCGAGCCCTTCGCAGCAATGTAGGGCCGAAGCGCCTTCGGGACACGAATAGAAATCTCGTACGGTTCGCGCCCGATACGCGTCACCATTCCCACATCATCAATATGCCCCTGGACGAAATGCCCATCGAGCGTGTCGCCAAGACGCAGTGGCTCTTCGAGATTCACGACGCTCCCCGGCACGAACGAAGCCGCGGTCGTACAGCGCAGGGTCTCCGGCATGTATTCGACGACGAACACGGCGCCTTTCTTGCGTACCACCGTCGAACAGATGCCGTCGATTGAAACGCTTGCCCCTTTTTCGAGCTTCCAGCCGCGCGGCGCTGGAAGGGATACAGCCAAAGAGCCCCGAGCCCTCTCTACAGAGCGGATTTTCGCCGTCGCACGGATAATGCCGCTGAACATCAGTGCACTGTAAAGTATTCCTCAGCCTTTTGCACATCCTGCGCAATCGCCCGTCGCGCCTCATGTTCATCGGCGAAAGCCGAATCTTCTCGCAGTTTTTTCAGCAACTCGATGGTTATGTGCTTGTCATAAAGATTGCCCTTGAAGTGCAGAAGATGGGCTTCTAGGAGTTTGCGCCGCGTGTCGGCATATACGACCGCCTCATAGCGCTCGTATCCGGCCGAAACCAGTGCTGCGTAGATGCCGGAGATTGCTTCATCCGTAAGGGGGATATTCGCCGTCGGGAATCCGAGCTTCTTCCCGGTGCCATTCCCTTTTTGGACAGTGCCGGAGTAAGTCATGTAATTATTATATGTCGTCACGGATATTTTGCTCACCGTCGCTCGCAAAATTCCGCGGTCTCACATCGATTTCTGCTGAAATCGTGCGCGACCCCGCCTCGGCGCCAAGCGCCTCCGGCCTTGCGATGGGGCCCCACCCCCATGTCACCCGCCTCGCGGTTCCGCCTGCTGGCAGAACATCGCTCCGGCCCGGACTTGTATCGAAAAACGACGCGCAGGCGTCGTTTTTCTATCAAGTCCGCCCATTAGGACTCCTGGGAAACCCACGGTTTTCCCAACCTTCCTCCACGGGAAAACAAAGTGTTTTCCCGACCCCTTTCCCGTCCAAACGGACGTCTACTCATTTCATTCGTATCCGCCCGTTTGGACTCGAACCAAAAACCGCGAAGGTATAAGCTTCGTGCTCTAACCAATTGAGCTACGGGCGGGTTTCTCGCTACCCGATGCGGCTAGCGTATCACCTTCGCTACCGCTGGGGCAACCTTCTTGTCGAACATGTCCGGCAGAATCTTGACTGCCGTTGGCTTCTTCACGAGGCCAGCAATCGCTTTCGCGGCCTTCAATTTCATCTCATCGGTGATGCGGCGCACGCCGTTGTCGAGCGCACCGCGAAAGATGCCGGGAAATGCGAGCGAATTATTCACCTGATTCGGGAAATCGCTTCTCCCTGTTGCGATGACCGCGGCCCCACCTTTCTTTGCTTCGTCCGGCATGATTTCTGGTACTGGATTTGCCATCGCGAAGATGACTGAATTCTTATTCATGGTCTTTATCATCGCGGCGGTGATGACACCGGGCTTCGAGACGCCGAGGAAAATGTCGGCGTTGACGAGCGCATCTGCAAGGCCGCCATGCCCGTGAGCGAAGATGACGCCCTCATCAAGCAGTAGGCGCTTCGTCGGATTCAAATCATTCCGCCCATCCCAGACCACACCGACCGAATCCACCGCCACGATGGTCGCTCCCGGCGCATACTTTTTCAAAAGACGCATCGTAGCCACTCCCGCGGCGCCGACGCCGCTCACGACGATCCACGAAGAGTTCAGTTCCTTCTTTACAACCTTCATTGCATTGATGAGACCGGCAAGGACGACGATCGCGGTGCCGTGCTGGTCATCGTGCATGACCGGGATATCCAATGCTTCGATGATGCGTTTTTCAATTTCGAAACATTTCGGTGCCGCGATGTCTTCCAGATTGATCCCGCCGAAAGCCGGTGCAATGCGCACTACCGTCTCGACGATTTCATCCGCATCTTGCGTATCGAAGACGATCGGCACTGCATCGACGCCCGCGAATGTCTTGAAGAGCGCACACTTCCCCTCCATGACCGGCAACGCACCCAAGGCGCCGATGTTGCCGAGACCCAAAACGGCGGAACCATCGGAGATGACCGCGACGGTGCGGCCTTTCATCGTGAGCTCGCGCGCGGATTTCGGATTTTTCGCGACATACGATGAGACGAAACCTACGCCCGGCGTATAGACCAGGGAGAGGTCGGCGCGATTCTTCACCTTCATCGCGCTCTCGATTCGGATCTTCCCGCCAAGTTTCTTGTGGAGTGCCAAAGCCTTTTTCGTGATGTCGTTTTTGTTCATGACGGCAGTATAGCATCGGCCCCTTGTGCGCCGTTTCTGCGCCGCTTATCAACACTCGTGTCAAAAAAACGCGCGACGCGCGTGCTACCGTGCGGGCAGGCAATCGTTTTAACGCTTCTCAAAAGGGAGAGAAGACCATGACGAACGATCTGAAAGAAACGCTCGAGCTGATGCGAACAAAAAAAAGCGCGCATACTGATGTGCCGCGCGACAGCTTCGACGACGAGCAGCGCCACAAAAGCTCGTTCGAGTCGCATCCGCGACCGCAATTACCGAAAGATCCACCGCCACCGAAATAACTCCCCCAGGAAAGCACAACGCCCGACATCATCATGCCGGGCGTTTGCTATGTGAGTGCCTCTATGCGAGCGGCGCGTGCTCGATATCTTGTTTCTTCTTCGGGACGATGCCGTGTGCGATGAGGATCTTCTCGAAGGCGTCGCGCTCGAGATTCTCGACTTCGATGAGCTCTTTCGCGATCGCATTGAGGGCATCGCGATGTTTCGTCATGACTTCGAGCGCTCGTGCGTGCGCACCATCGATGATCAGCTTCACTTCCGCATCGATTGCAGACGCGATCTCCTGCGACTGTTGGTTGGGTTCGATGCCAGCACCGAAGAGCGTGCGGCCGATAGCCGGGTCGAGCGCGACAGGGCCGAATCTCTCCGACATACCGTACTTCGCGACCATGTCACGAGCGAGTGCGGTCAGTACCTGAAGGTCATTCGAGGCGCCCGTCGTGATGTCGCCATACACCATCTTTTCCGCGATGTACCCGCCGAGAGAAACAGCGATATCATCGAGAAATTCGAGTCGCGATTGCATGCGGCGGTCTTCGAGCGGCAGCTTCAATGTGTAGCCTGCGGCGCGACCGCGCGAGATGATGGAGACCTTGTGCACCGGATCGGCGTACGGAAGGACGGAAGCGATAAGCGCGTGGCCGGCTTCGTGGTAGGCGGTGATCTCCTTCTCCTTCTTGTTGAGGACGTGCGAGCGGCGCTCGGGACCGAGCATGACCTTCTCGATCGAACGGATGAGATCGTATTGCGTGATTTCCTGACGGTCTTCGCGGGCTGCGAGAATTGCGCCTTCATTCATCAAATTCGCGAGGTCGGCGCCGGAAAAGCCTGGAGTGCGCTCGGCGATGACGCCGAAATCAGTGTCGGGTCCCATCGGCTTCTGGCGCGAGTGCGTTTTCAAAATCTCTTCGCGATCGCGACGGTCTGGAAGATCGATAGTGACGCGGCGGTCGAAGCGGCCTGGGCGAAGGAGCGCAGGGTCGAGAACGTCCGGGCGGTTTGATGCCGCCATCACGATCACTTTCTCGTTCGGCTCGAAGCCGTCCATCTCGACAAGAATCTGGTTGAGGGTCTGTTCGCGCTCGTCGTTGCCGCCGCCGACTCCTGTGCCACGAATACGTCCCACGGCATCAATTTCGTCCATAAAGACGATAGCTGGGGCGGCCTTTTTCGCGGTCTGGAATAGGTCGCGCACACGCGATGCTCCCACACCGACGAACATCTCGACGAATTCCGAGCCGGAGATCGAGAAGAACGGCACACCGGCCTCACCTGCGACGGCACGCGCAAGCAGCGTCTTTCCGGTACCCGGTGCGCCCATAAGGAGGACTCCTTTCGGGATACGCGCACCGATCTGAATAAATTTCTTCGGATTCTTCAAGAAGTCCACGATTTCGGTGAGTTCCGCTTTCGCCTCGCGCGCACCGGCGACATCAGCGAAAGTAACACGCTGCACTTCGTCTTCGGGAGAAACGAGCCGCGCCATCGAGCGGCCGAAGGTAAACGCTTGCATGCCCGCCCCGCGCACCTGACGCGAGAGGTACCACAAGATACCCAAGAGAAGGAGAACCGGTATGAGAAGCGGCGCGAGAGTCAACGCCCAGAAGCGCACACCGCCTGGATCCTCCACGCTCACCTTCACGCTGGCGACCTCATCTGGTGAGAGGCCGTAGTTCGCGAGCGTCTCGGTAAAGGAGGCTTCGGCTTCCTTGCGGGATTTCTTCTCGGTGTCGTCGTTGTAGGTCGCCGTAATGGTGTCCCCTGCGACCACGAGTTCGCGGACGTGTCCTGCGCGGACATCCCCTGCAATCTGAGAGAGCGGCACTTCTTCGGCCCCTTCGGCCCAATATTCGCGCACGGCGGTGTAGCCGGCGGAGAGCAACAGAAAGACCGCGACCGCAATCGCGAGCTGCGTCCAGAGACCCGGTCGTTCCGGCAATTGTCCCAGCGGTCCTTTGCTTTTTTTCTTCGAATCAGGCATGTCAGGTTCCATCGGGCGCATTATACATATTCACGCCTTCTTTGAAAGGACAGGATACCTCGCGGCTCATGTAGAAATAATGAAAAATCCGGCGTCAGATGACGCCGGCTATGTCGAGCGCTTGGAGCGCCTGGATCCGCGCCCGCTGCGCTGCGCGCTTCAAACGCACAGGATCGGTCGTATACGAGCTTATCGACGAATCGGAATAGAAGATCGCATACGGGATTCCGCTGTCTTCGAGCAAACGGAGATCTTCTGCTCTCCTCGCATACCGCGCTCGCATCGCTTCACGCTGCTTCTTGCATTCGCGAAGCATGAACGTCCGCGAGAGCAGTTTTTTCGTCATGCCCTCCGAACTGCCTTCAGAGGAATTCGCCAAGATGATGACGGCGTCTGGTTTTTTCTCCAGCGTAAAGCGTATCGGCATGCAGGAGACCGCACCGTCATTGTGGCGCACATCATCGATGTACACCCACGTCTTATACAGGCCAGGCATGGCACACGAGACATGCATGCCGTGCACGATTCCGAGGACAATCTTCTTGGCGTCTGCGAATATCTCTGTTGCATCTGCGTACCTCGTGAAGCCGAAGTAGAGCTCCGTTGGCGATGCGTGAATACAATCGACATCGAGCTTCTTCTTGCCGAACTTGAAGATATCCGCAAGATACTGGATATCCGCGACATCCCCGCCACGCAATCCACGCCGTATCGAGATGAAATCCCTCGTGCATTCCTCGTAGTAGATCGACGTACTGAGCGCCGCCTGTCCGGCGAGAAAGTACGCCACGATCGGTGCCCCGGTCGAGACGCCGACCGAATACGCGAACCGCTTGGTGAGTCCGCGCTCTTCGAACGCGGAGACATGTCCGCCGCCGAAGGTGCCCAGCATCGTGCCGGGCAGAGCAACGAGCGCGACTCGAGCACCTGTCTTGTTGAGATACGAAAGTGCGTTGCCACGATCGACGACACGCATGCTATTCCTCCTATAACAAAGAACCTGCTCAGGAGTATAGCGCTGCTGTACGCTGAACCTAGAGACAGGACGCCACGCGGGCGGTATAGTTTCCCGCATGAGCCTCATACGTAACGACAAAATCGGCTTCGACTACACCATCCTCGAGGAAATTGAGGCGGGTTTGGAATTGCTGGGAACCGAAGTGAAATCGCTTCGCGCCGGACACGGCTCTCTGAAGGGAGCCCGCGTCGTCGCCCGCGGCGGCGAGGCGTACCTCGTGGGAGCCACTATCCCTGCTTGGCAGGTTGCCAATGCAGCCAAAGATTATGATGCCGTCCGTACCCGCCGCCTCCTCCTCTCAAAGAAGCAAATAGCCCAGGTTTCTAGCGCTGAAGGACAGGATGGCTTGACAATTGTGCCAATCTCGGTGTATAATAAAGGCCGTAATCTGAAGCTCTCCATCGGCATCGCACGCGGTAAGAAAAAGGCCGACAAACGTCAGGATATAAAGAAACGTGACGACGAGCGCCGAATGAGGAGGACTTCAAGAGAATAGACGAGTGTTTGAGGGTGCCACCAACCGAGGGAGACCATCATGCTGTGGACACTGATCCAGTTCTTCGCGCCGACGGATTTGGCCGCCATCGCGATTCTTGTCTGGAACCGCTGAGGTTCCGGACGGGAAAGGACGAATCTCACGATTCGTCCGCACCCTCAAGCATTTGCTAGAATACGGTTCTCGATCTTTGACAATTGAATAACGAGTGTTTGAGGGTGCGAAGGAGGCGCCTGAAATGGACTTTCTATTGATAGCCATCGGTATCGGCCTCATCATGATGGGCTTCCAAATCTTCGTGATATGGAAATACCGACGTGAGATCTTGACGTTCATCGAGGTCGTTCTCGATGAACTCGAGAAACGTATCAACAAGAAGTAATTCGGGGAGAGCCAACATGCATAACGGCTCTTCCCCACCCTCAAGCACTCGTACAATCACCCTTCCCGTCTCCAAAAAAAGACGAGGCGGGCAGTCCTTCCCCAAAAGATACCAAGCCCCTTGCAGAGTACACAGTTACAGAAATTCCTGACACGACAGACTCGGAAGCATAACTTAACTTGGTATCTCTTGGGGGAAGATTGAAATCGTATTAGTCCAGTCATTCGCAAAGAGTAGATTTTAGGATTTGCATTTTCCTATAACCTAATCCCTAGCACCTAACACCTGCTCTTTGGGGATGATTGGCTTCGACAGGGAGATCGATGCATCTATGTGCATGGCGGAAGTGGAAATCTTCCTAAAAAATTCCAAATTCTAAGTGCAAACAAAACTGCACGGGGGGTTGTTTCGCCGATTCAGGTGAACAACCTCGGCTTCGCCTTCGCTTAACCGCGTCCGGCGACCGTTCGCTCGAAGGTTTCCGATACTTCGAATCGAACGTCATATCATCGGATACGGCTTCCCTACCACACCGTAGGCTAGTCTAAAGAAAGAGTGTCCGGCTTCGTGAGATCTTGTGCATTCTCAACCCACGCTGCCTAAATTCTTCTCACGAAGAAAGTGAATGCCCTACGCCATGTAGAATCGTTTATGTATTTCTCTTTGCACCCGGGTTCGATTCCCGGCGTCTCCACCAATGACAAAACCGCCCGAAAGGGCGGTTGTTGTCGTTATGAGCTTTAAATTACAACTCCACTCCTGCGGTCACCGCCGTATTGCCCTGGCCATCGCTTGTGACATAGACACCGATGACGCGCGTGTCCTTCTCGGCCGCGATGACCTGCATGCCACTGACGGCTGTCGTCGTGGTAATTGTCCACCCCTCCGCCGTCAGGCGCGAACGATAATATTCGATTACGCTTTCAGCTGATGCCGAGACCGTGTACGAAACTGCTGATCCTGTCTCCCCCGTCGTGGGATTGCTGGTACCGGAATAGACGATGTTCGCTCCGCTGTACGCTTCTGGGGCATCCGACGGCCAATTGGCCGGCATGCTGCCGCTCGCACCGACGGTAACGGTGCCTGTATCGCTTTCGTACGTCGTCGAGCCGTCCATGTTGCGATCGACGTCGACACCTGCAGGCGCGAGATACCCGCTGCCGAAGCCGGTACCGCGCCCTGGGCCCATGATCATGCCGCCGATGATGATAAGAAGGATGACGCCGAGGCCGATCCAGAGCCATTTCTTGCTCGAGCCCGCTGCCGGCGCCGCTGTTGTCGTTTCGTCCATATGAATTTTAGAGAGATGCTAATGCCGGCAGTCTGGCACAGGTTCCCTCATCGGCCAAATCGTGGTTAGATGCGTAGAGTTATGGGAAATCTGTATTGGTGGAAAAGCGCGCGCATCTACGAACTCTACGTCGACAAGTTCGCCGGCGATTTCAAGTCGCTCACGATGAAGCTCGGATACTTCGAGAAGCTCGGCATCAATACGCTCCACATCCTTCCTCACTATCCATCGCCCATGGTCGACGGTGGCTACGATGTGATGGACTACCTCAATGTGCGTCCCGATCTCGGTACACTCGAGGATTTCGATCTCTGTATCGCCGCTGCGCACAAGAAAGGCATCCGCGTCATCGTGGATTTCGTCCTCAATCACGTATCCGAACACCATCCGTGGTTCATCGAAGCGCGTCGCTCCAAGGATAATCCTAAGCGCGATTTCTTCTTGTGGAGCGAAACCAATGATCGCTACGCGCTCGGCTGGAACGCGCCATCAGGATTCAAGGATTCGAATTGGATTCCGAACGAAGCGACCGGTGATTTCTACTACGCGACCTTCTATCCGCAACAACCGGATTTGAACTGGGACAACGAAGAAGTGGTGCAGGCGATGCTGGCCAATATGGATTTCTGGGCAGACCGCGGTGTGAGCGGCTTCCGGCTCGATGCTGCACTCGCCTTGGTGAAGCGCGACGGCGTCGAATCGCTCGGCCTTCCCGAGACGCATGCGCTCATCAAGCGGATTCGTGCGCATCTCGATGCGAAATATAAGGGTGAAATCGTGCTTCTGGCGGAAGCGCATCAAGGCCCGCAACAACTCAAGGCTTTCTTCGGTGACGGCGATGAATGCCATCTCGTATATCACTTTCCCATGATGGAAACACTATTCCTCGCGCTCATGTTCGGCGAGGAAGAGCGCGTTCACGAGATGCTCGCGGAATCTTCTGGCATACCGGAAAATTGCGCGTGGGCATATTTTCTGCGCAATCACGACGAGATCTCGCTTGCGACGCTTCCTCTTATCCGCCGCACGACGCTCGTGTCGCTTCTCGACCCGAAAGGCGAATTTCTTTTCAACAAAGGCCAATCAACGGCAGTGCGTCTCGGGAATATCTTTCCGGATGAAGCACGACAACGCGAGGCGCTCTCACTTCTCTATTCGCTGCCAGGGGCGAGCATAATCTACTACGGTGACGAAATCGGCATGAAGAATCTGCCGCGCCAGGATGAAATCTTCGATACGCGCATCTTCGTACGTGGTCCGTTCGACTGGGCGAAGGCTGAGCGCATGGTGTACGACAAAGATTCGCTCCTCAATCACATCGCTCGATTCGCCAACGAGAAAAAGTCTTAGCGCACTTCGCCGAGGTACGGCACAGCTAGCCTTCGTCGCGTCGTCTCCCCTTTGAAGAGCTGCTTCACGCGCTCGGGTGCGTCGCCGCGCTCACCAAGATGCGCGCCGAATTTCATCGCGTCGAAGCTCGAGCCGAGAAAGACCGCGTGCTTGCCATAGCGACGCGAGACACCGTCCACGCTCTCGAACACCTTCCGCGTATCGTGCGATTCCGTGACCGCGCCGAAGAGATCGAGCTGCTCGTGATTGTTCTCCTTGAGGCGCATCAGTGTGATGCCGCTCGCACGGTACAGCTTCCCCTTCCCGAAGACCTGCGGGAACGCGCGCGCGACTTCGCGCAGCACATCCTGCGGCACGTTCGTTGCATAGGGCAGTTTGATCTCGAGGCCGACATACCGGAAATCCTGCGTCTTGAGGAAGAATGAGACGCGATCAGTGACGAGATCCCATCGACGCGCTTTGATACACGCGTTCTCAATATTCTTCGAGAGCTGCGAGAAGACGAATCGCTCATCGCGCGAGGGCGGCGTGAAGGTCTTGGTCTTCTGGATAGATTGATACGTGGTCTTCCTTTCGGTCGAAAGCGGGAACGCGATCTCGCCATTGAGCTCCTGCCAGATCTCCACGATCGGCTTCGTAAGCGTCTCGCGCACCCAGGTTTCCTCTTTCTGTGCGAAATCGAACGCCGTGCGCACGCCGAATTTCTCCAAGTACGCAGCAGTGTTCGGCCCGATGCCCCAGACATCTTTCGCGGGCAGCTTGGCAAGGAATCTCTTTGCCTCATTGAGCGGGATCGGTGTGAAGCCGTCGGGCTTCTTCCATTTCGAGCCGACCTTCGCGAGCGTCTTCGTCGAGGAGAGGCCGACGCTAAAGGTGAGGCCGAGCTCTACTTCGAGTTCCCGCTTGATGCTATGCGCCATGTCGCGATAGTTCATGCGATGCAGGCGGCGGAGCCCGGTGAGATCGGCAAAGCACTCGTCGATGGAATATTCTTCGACGCTCGGCGTGTACCGGCGCACGATGCGGTACATGCGCTCCGAAAAGATGGAATACGTCTCGTAATCCGATGGCAGGATGACCGCGTCGGGAACGAGTTTGCGCGCATCAGTGAGCCGCATGCCACGCGTGACGCCGCGCTTCTTCACATCCGGCGTGCAGGCCGAGACGATACCGCGCTCTTTTCCCGTGATGACTGGCTTCCCTCGCAGCCGCGGGTCTCGCGCTATTTCCACCGACGCGAAGAAGGAGTCACCATCTACGTGAAGAATAGCGCGGGGAAAAGAATGTGGTTTGTTCCAGGTCATACGTACGAGTGAGATGAGCGGCGCTGATCATGGTTATCGTGGCTGCAGGATATAGACCGGCTGGAACGGCGAGAGCGTTCGTTCGATGCGTCGTGGCTGTACGAAGCGGGGCTGCGCAATTGCTCGCGAGCGCTTCGTTGGTGTCGGCGTCATGTCGGCAAGCATCCGGAGGATAGAAGCATTGAGCGTAGCGAATTCTTTCTCACCGGCCTGCCCGAGCTTCTGCGTGAGGCGCGCAGCCTTCAGTGTGCGCATCTGCGAAAGGATCGGGACCCTCTTGCCGTTCACAAGGCGCGGCACGTAGTGCGCTTTGCCGTTGCGCGTCGTCTTCACCAACGGGAGCCCCCAGAACATTCCGTCGCTGGCTTTGCGGTAGACAAGGACCGGGCGCGTGGAGGTGCGGCGCGTGCGCGGATCGATGTGGCGGTACAACCAGACTTCGCGTGCGCTGAACGCGGGGCCGCTGTGGGATTCTTTCGTACCGAACCAAGAGAGGATATTCGTGAACATAGTGGTTTCCGATTGATTAATATTTGCGAACGACGCCGGTAACGATTGCTTCCACTTTGAATGATTCGGTAGGATGGATGTCGGGATACTTTTCATTGGCCGCTTCCAAGTAATAGTCGCTGCCCTTCTTTCGGAGATACTTCATCGTGTAATCGCCGTCCACCATCGCGATGACGATATCCCCCACTTTGTAATTCTGTCGACGCTCGGCGATGACCATGTCGCCTTCGCGGATGCCGGCGTCGATCATCGAATCTCCTTTCACGCGCAAGAGATAGCTGTTCTCTTTGTTCGGCGTGAGGAATTCGTCGAAGTCCATCGTGTCGAGGAGCTCTTCCTCGGCGGCCGATGGGAAACCGGCTTCTACGAGGCCCAGCAACCTAACGCCGCTATCGAGAAGGCCGGGAGAGAGCCGTCCGCGGGCGTCCTTCTGGACGGTGCCGTCATCAACGAGCTTCTGAATGAACTTGAAGACAGCGTTCTTGGATCTAAAACCCGTGAATGCCATGATTTCCGAATAGCCGGGGAGGCGCTTGTGCTTCCCATAAAACGCAGCCAGCTTCTCTTTGTATTGGTCATAGCTCATAGATTTTAGTGATAATTTCTATATGCGTAGTATAAGTGAACGATGGTTCACCAGTCAATCCCCTGCATCTGGGGATAACTTATAGCGTATTCCTTGGCGACATATCCTCCAGACCGCAGAGATTTTTCTGGTGAAAATCTCTTAGGCTTCGCGCCGTCGCGCTGCAGATGGTCTGTCAGATACGTCGCCAAGGGATACGCGCCGACGACTTCGCACATAGTCGGAGGATTCGCAGCGAGTGCGGCATGTGTACGACGGGGGTGCGCAGGCGTGTCGACGCCGAGCTCGAGCGCTGGGCCAGCAGGCCCAGACAGCGACCCCGGAGGACACACGCCGCACTCGCCGCCGATACAACCAAAAGGCGACCGAGGATGGTCGCCTTTGGTCTCGCGGAAACTGATCGTTACTGTGCTATTGAGCCTAGGGAGGATTGAAAATAAAAGCTAGCTTTTATTTTCTCCGACCGACGGCTCAAAAAGACCGTAGGTCTTACTGAGCTGGGGCTGGTGCCGTGTTTCCGCTGCCCGGATTCTGGTTGGTACCCTCTGCGCCGGTTCCTGGTAGTGCGCCCTCCGGAACGCTGAGATTGACATCAATCGTGTTCGGCTGTGCTTGCGCTGGTACCGAAGGTGCGACGTTGGTTGGAATTCCCGGCCACACGAAGACGGCGAAGAGCACGACTCCTAAGAGTAAGATTATTGCGACTGCCCATCCAGCTGCGCCGGAATCGGTATCGCGAGCTGCTGGTGCGATGATTGTGTCTGCCATAAAGAATGAAAGAAAAGACTAGCTGCTGCTAATAAGCCTCATGATACGCATTGCAGGTGAATGCTTTATGAAGGCATTTTCTATCGCTTGTTGCGAGAATGATGGTGCCAACCGAGCGCGTAAATGTCCGGTGCGATATGCCGTATAGCGAAAATCTTGATGCAGATGAATATCGTCAACACGGCAGCCACGAGAAACAGCTTCGGATCCGCTAGCGCACTTCCAAAAAGGACGTACACCGCAAGCGCAGGAATCACTCCGAGCACCGTCCCCGCAATGAACGTACGATACGACATGCTGGTGAGTCCTGCGCCGTAATTAATCGGATCGAAAGGTGCAATCGGAATAAGACGCAAGAACATCAAGGTCTTGAAACCGCGCTTTGCCACAACAGCATCGAGCTTTCGGACAAATTCGATTCGCGAGCGGCTCGCCCACTTCTCGCCAAGGAAACGTGACAGGGAAAACGCAACGAGCGCAGAAATATTTTCTCCAATATAGCCACCGAGGAAACCGATCCACGGCCCGAACGTCGCTCCCCCGATGATGAGCATCACTGAATCGGGAATGAGGAGTATAGGTCGTATCGCGTACGCCAACAGAAATAAAAGAAAACTATACTTAGGATACAGCGCCACAAACTGTTTGATGTCGCTAAACAACGACCCTCCGTTGTAAATATAGAGTGCCGTTAAAACAAGTATCGTTATCCACCCTATCGCGACAATTTTCCGCACTGATGCCATGACTTCAATCTATGCGACTGGGTCGATTTCTTCTTTTGAAAAGATCATCGGAGAAAGTACCGATTGTTCGGGACGAATAGCCCAAGGATGCGGCTGTACCCACGCTTCCGTGCTTGCAGCGTCATCATTGAGAAATTCACGGTTCATCGGGTACGTATCAGTATCTCCTTTCGAGAAGGTTATCTGGTAGAGCCGCGCGGTGGCGTCCTGCGTCACCAGATAAAAAGCGCCGGAACTGAGATACATCAGCCACTTCCGGCGAAAACTTTCGTCATAGCGCTCGGGATTGATGGCGTGGATTGTATCCCAGTTTTTTATGAAATTTTCAGTCCACGCGTTCAGTGTGTAGTAATAATGACGCCGATTGCAAAGGACATCCAGTATTTCACATCCGCCAAGCGCAAGCTCATCGAGAATACGGCCCAGCGGCGGCATGGTAACTCCGGGATACAAGAACTTTCGTATGAAAAGAGCGACATCAGAATCAATGTCGTAGCTCAAAAATTGCATGACCCCGAAACCATCGTCTTTCAGGCATTTTCCCCAATCCGCGACTGCCTTTTCCCTGAACAGATTCTGCACGTGCTCGATACATTCGATGACCAAGATTCGATCGTATTTCTTTCCCGTTGCTGCGACATCACGGTAATCCATATCGTGCACGTTCACTCTTCCCTCGAGACCACGCCGTTTCACTTCTGCACGAAGCCATGTATTTTGCGGGCGACACGTGTTGTAACAATCGACAATCGCACCATATTTTTCCGCAGCACGCATCTCCCCATAACCGAACCCGGAACCTACGGAACAGATTGTCATTTCGGGATGCACGAGCCGCAATTTTCTCAGAATAAACTCCCATTTATTATCTTGCGATTCGTCTACGTTCTTCGTATTTTCGTACCAGAAACCGGTCGAATACGCTCCCGTTGGGCCGAGGTAGTTGAAATAAAATTCGGGATCAAGTCCGTAATGATATTCCGCGTTGTATCGTGCCGATGCTCTTGACCACGCAAGATGTATCAGCATGTGCCAGCGGTTCATAAGAGTGACGAGGGGTGTGTCCGGACGAATCCCTTTTCTTACAGCCTGCGCAAGATGGGTTTCGGTTGCTTTCTTGTATGTCAGATAGCCCAAATAACGCAGATCTCCTTCGATATCGATTCGTTGCTTCACGTATTCGGTTGCAAATCCATATGCACCTAACACAATAAGTCGGATAAAGGTTGACCAGTGCTTGACTATAATTGTGACGTCGGGTTTCTCCTCTTTATTGTGCTCGATGGAACCGTCAGGGAATACTATTTTTACCGATATGGGCGCATCAGAAATACCGTATTGAATCGCCCTAAAAATCACTCGTGCCAAAAAAGACTCTTGCATGTCTGCATTTTAGCCTACTGCGACCGCCCACGCAGTGCCACGCGGGGATATGAGAGACACCGCTACTCCGACTGATTCTTCCGTACGAAAAGCAGCTCGTCTGGCAGGCGGAAGAGGCCTTCGTCGTTCTTCTTTTGCTCAAGGAAGTGCGCGATGAAGCCGACCGTGCGCGGGATGACGAAGAGCGCATTGAAGAATTCCGCTTCGACGAGCTCGTTAAGCTCGATCGTTGAGAACCCTTCGCACTCCGCGAGGATGTCGAGAAGGAGCGCCGCCATCGCGCCATCGACGTTGAGGATGAGGTTGCCGTTCTTCGCGGTCGTGATCGCTTCTACCGCGCGCGCGAAATCGTAATGAGGATGATTCTTGAGGAGTGTGGAGAATTCGCTCAGCGCCGCGACGCGAGGATCGGGTATGCCGACGCGATATTTGCGATGCCCGACGCCGAGCAAGAGCTTCCCTCCTTTCGTTGCGTCTTCCACATACGCGGCTGCATTTTTCCCTGATGCGAGACCGGAGAGCCACGAGCGCGCAGCTTCGTTTACGGCACCACCGAAACGCGGACCGATAGTGAGAAGCCCTGCCGCAAGCGACGAGACGAGATCCTTTCCTGCACGCGCCGTAATTATCGTATTGACCGCGCCGGAGACATTGCCGCCGTGATCGATGAGGAGCTCGAAGATAGCATCGGCGAACGCGTGAGTGATATCGGATTTCATCGGGCGACCGAGAATCGCTTCGAATGCCGCTTTCGAGAACATGCGCTCGCGAGAAGGTTTGCCGCCCTGTACATAGGTCGGCACCGCATCCATATCAGTAACCTCGCGGGTCGAGAGAATGCTGGCTTTGCGGTTTCCTAATTCATCCATTGGCACGACTCTATCATGGAATTCTGGCGTCGATGTAGCAGCAATTGCAGCGAGAAATTCAGGGAAGGTGTCGGGCGCGAGCGCACCTGCAGCACGCAGAGCATCACGCTTCGCGCGTGCGCTTTCGTCGGGTCGCGCGACCAGCGCCTTGGCATGGCCGAACTGCATGCGCTCGTCGAATGCCTCGTCGATGACGCCGGCGACATACGCAATGAGCGGCTTCGTGAGCTTTTTCGTCTTGATCATCTCGACGATTTCGTATTCATCGACTCCACCGAGCTCGCCGAAGTATACGATTGCTTTCGTCGCGTCATCTCCTTCTGCGAGAGAGAGGACATCAGTGAGGCTGGAAACAGGAAACCGATCGCCGCCGATGGAGAGCGAGAACGAGACGCGCTTCCCGGCACGCGCGACTGCGGTGATGAGTTCATTCGTCATGCCGCCGGAAGTCGAGACGACCGCGACGGAGCCTGCAGTTGCGAGCTTTCCTTCCTCGATCTGTGCGAGGCCGGTGCCGCCGATTGCGCCCACTTTCAGATGGCCGCCCACGAGAAGCCCGACGCCTGATGGTCCGGCGATGATTTTCTTCCCGCCATACATCTTAATGAGTTCAGTCTCGTGCTTTTCCGGAACGTTCTCGGCAAAAATGTGGGCGCCGAGCGCATCGGGAAACGCCTCGAAAAATGCCACCGTGCTCTCGAAGGCGCGACGGCCGGATTGCGCGTTGAACATCCAGCCGATGCGCGGCGCGAGCGACGCCGGAATGGCAGAGACGCGCGGGAAGCACGGGATGAGGATTTCGCTTTTTCCGAAAAAGAATTTTATGGCTTTGCGGTTGTTCGTCACGATACCGAGAATCGACGGCGCACTCTTGCCGCACGCATAATCGAAATCCAAGATTGATTGGATGATCCCCGGGTGATTCCCGATCACCAGCGTGCCCTGCTCTTTATTTCTGATGTCGTTGATTGAAATCATATTTTATTTAACGAACGCGATGGCGTCTTCCACGGCTTTCGTGATGACTGCGTCAGAACCATAAACCGCCCCCAGGAGATTCTCGTTTTCGAGAAAAACGCGCATCATGTCGAGCCCGGCTTTCTCGTTCGGACCTCCACGGCGGATGAATATTTTCACACCCTGCCTTCGCAGCTCTTCTGCCTGCTCGGTAAGTGCGTCGATGATGCCGGCGAACGTCTTTTTCACATCCGTGAAATTCGCGACACCACCTGCGATAACAAGGGCTTTTTTCTGCGACTTCGATGCAAGCATGAGCGCGATAACCTCCTTAGAATAGAGATACGTCTCTTCGCGCGTCGGTCCGCCGCTGTATTCACCATAGTTTCCCAAAAGATGCCCCGCACCCTGCAGCTGCGCTTCGTCGGCAATCACAATTGAGCCGCCGCCGCCGGAGAGGAGGAAGAAAAGCGCACCATCGGGATTCAACACATTCAATTTAAGTGATGCAGCGGTCGTCGCCGCGATCGCTTCGACACGCCCTTCTGCCGCATGCTTCGCTCGCTCTTTTACCAAGTCATCCTCACTCCACGCATCGGTAAAGAATTCACCTGCGCTGTCCACGAGAACTGCAGCGTCGAGGAGGGTTGCATCTGAGCCGCGGATGATGAGCGGATTGATTTCGAGGAACGCGAAGAAATGCGCGTCGAATTTTGATACGACGTCGCGCAGGAACGCTTCCGGCAAACCGGTCTTCTCTGCCGCTGGAGCGAAATCACTTTCTCCGGTAATGACGAGCGTCGTCACGGCCTCCGGGTGCGATTCGATCTCGATACCGCCATCTTTCGCATGCAAAATGCGAATCCCTTCGCGCACGCGCTCCATTGAAAAGTACTGCTCTTCAGCAGCTTCGTGAGGAAAAAGCGGCTCGAAGATGAATTGAGAGAAACCTTTCGCTTTCCAACCGGTCATCGCCTCCTTCGCTTTCGCCGCATCGACGTTGATAGCAAGGAGTCCCTGCTTCATGCGCTTCTTCACGCCTTGGTCGACTTTCGCAACCCACTGCCCTTCCGGCACCACCTCGCCCGAGCGAACCGATTTCCCGGCGTACGAATCGCCGACAAGGATGCTCTTGGCTCGATATTCAGTGAGTTTTACGCGGGACATATCAGAGCTTCAGTCGAAAGACCGTCGTGTCTTTCTTTTCAAATCCCAATTTCGTATACAACGCATGTGCGGCCTCGCGCTTCGGTCGGCTCGTGAGGTATACCGTCCGGACATTTTCCTTTTTCGCGATTTCGAGAATCGCATTCATAATCTCCTTTCCGATTCCTTTGCCTCGATATGCATCGTCGACGACCACATCTTCCACGAATGCCGTCTTTTTCGAGAACTTATTCTGGACATACAGCGTACCCATACCGATGATGCGGCTTTCATCTTTCGCTACAACCAAAAAAGCATTAGGGTCGTTGACTATGACTTCGAGTTCCGCGAGCGATGCCGAGTGCTCATCTTTATTCTCGCGAAGCTGGACTAAGAGGCGCGAAATATCAGCAGCTCCCGCTTCAGAGGCCTCTGTGAGGGTGGTAATCATCATGAAGCCCAATCCTACCTTTTGCACATGAACGGGGCAAGAATGCTCAAGCGGCGGGTATACTTCTCGGTATGTCCGTACGCGTCAACGCCTTCATCGTACTTATTGCTCTGTTGTCGGTTGCTATCATCCCGAGCCAACTAACAAAGGCCCAGGTCACCCTTGAACAATGCCAGAAAGTAGGACCCAATTATCGCCCAGCAACTGCCACTGATGCAGCTGTGCGAAACGGCGAAATCCCGGAAGGTACATGCTACGACCCGAACACGATCGGCATCAGCCAAACATCGGAGGAAGCCAAAGCCTATATCAATAGCCTCCCCAAGCAGCCACTGTCGAACTGCGCCCCACCAAACATCGAGAATATACGCAAACTAAATGCTGGGTTCGCGGTCTGCGCAGCGCAATTCTTCAAGGCGTATACCGCGCAATACGGGCAGAATTCCATTCGCATCCGTTCGGCTTACCGTGATGGTGCGAGCGGCGCGAACGCATGCGCTGGCGGCGCTGCCGGATCAAACCATACGCGCGGATATGCCATAGATGTCGGTTCTTGGCCCGAAACGGACTCCAACTATCAGCAGATGTGGCGATTTGCTAGTCAGAATCCTCAATTCGGCGTCTGCTTCCCGTTCCAAGATGGAAGGACGAGTGGATTTAGAGACCGTCCGCACATAATTCTTGCCGGAATCGGTGGGAATGAAGCTGCGCTTTGCGCGCGACAGGGCGTTACGCGAGCGTGCTCGGGAGCTCCTGTCGGTAGCACCACACCACCTCCATATACGCCGCCGACTAACACATTTGCCAACCAACTTCGCCAAGCGCTGGGTATGCAGCAACAACCGCAGATGATGCCGCAGATGCAGCAACCGCAAGCAGCACTGCCGCAGCAGCAATCGCCACTCGGCGCGTTCAATCAAGCGCCCTTGCCGCACCCGACGCAGCCAGCACAACCGGTTTCGGGGAGCATCGGTACGGCTCCGCTCCCGACGCCAGGTAAGTCGGTCGCGGATCAACTACGCGATATTATCAACGGGACGACAACAACCACACACAGTACGTCAACGGCAACTTCCGCGCCTATAGTAATTACTCCCGAAAGCGCCGGTACCGTTGTTTCCGTCACATACTCGAGTAGCAGCCAACAGTACGGAAGCGGCAGTTTACAACCGGTCGGGCAAAATACGTTCAGCTCTACGGATACGAGTCAATCATCCAGCACGCCTGCCAATACGCAGCGGATCATCCAGCTTTATACAACACTGCGAGATGTGCTGATCCGTATACTGAATATCTTGCGCCCGTTCAGTAGCGAGCGATTGCCCGATCGCATCATTGATCTTGAGGAGCACTAACATCCGAGATCTTACTGAACTCAAGACTCTCAACATATCTCTTGATGGATTGGAGATACTAGCCGTCGGACAGGTATACTTCCCCCATGCGTCCGCTGGTAGCTCTCCTTTTTGCGCTTGCACTACCGGGAAGCGCATTCTTGCCGCACTTGGCTCGTGCCCAAGATGCTACGGCGATTTGCACGCCGATTTTCGGTGGTGAGACTGCCGCCATCATGGTCGCGTTCGATAATCTACGGATAGACCGCCTTGAAGGTTGTAATGCGTTTAAATTTCTGCTCGAGAGAAACGGTACTGGGACGAAGGGTGTACCCGGTTGCTACAGGACACAGAACGACCGTATCATAAAATTAAGTCCGGCTTTCGCGGTCGGTCTCTACCGATCGCTCTCAGAAATCGAACGAGTGCACGGCGGCAAGAACATAATTCAATCCGGTTATCGCTGTGACAATACTGGGAGCCACCCGCGCGGATGTGCAGCGGATATCATCTGGGCATCGTGTTCCCAGAAATTTCCGGGAAATACTGGGCAAGCATGGCGATGCTCGTCTGATAGTTTTGAAGCGCCTGAGCAAAAATGGATCGATGCGAATGGAAAGAGTGATCGCTACAAGATTCATCTCCGCCTTCGCTATGCTCCTGAGGGCCACCACGTCGAACCCTTGAACATGCAGGGCTGCAATACTGGCCCCACCGTCGGCGCTCCGCCCGGCACCCCGACATCCGGCTTCGCCAACCAACTCCGCCAAGCGCTCGGTATGCAACAGCAACCGACACCGATGCCGCAGCCGACGCCGACGCAGCCTATTCAGCAGCAGCAATCGCCCCTCGGCGCGTTCAATCAGCCGTTGCCGCAGCCGACGCAGCTGCCAGTCTCCGAGGACCTCGGTTCAAAACCGCTGCCGACGCCGGACAAATCGATTGCAGACATCTTGCGCGATATCGCCAGCGGCACGACGACAACGACAACCAGCACGAGCACTGCCGCGACGACTGCGCCGATTGTCATCACAGCCGAGAGCGCGGGCACCATCGTATCCGTCACGCACTCAAGCGCGACACCGCAGTACGGGAGCGGCAGTTTGCAACCTGTCGGTCAACAGACATTTACATCCAGCAACGAAGGTCAAACGCCTGCTGCACCGTCGAATACGCAACGGATACTCCAGCTCTATCAGCAGCTCTTAGGCGCGCTCCGGAAGATGCTCGAAATCCTGCGTCCGTTCGGTAGTGGACGAGGTAGCGCATCTGCGACTCCTGATACTCATGCGCACTCTGACGAATACTGGTACTAACCCGGCAATATTCCCTGAAGAGGACGTTTGTGGTACTATAGGCACTCCGCACCTCGTGCGGGTTTTTCAACCCGATGGGATTCACTAAATACACTACTCAAGCCGAAAAAGAACGCGTCCGGATGAACGACGGCATCCGCGTCCCTGAAGTGCGCGTTATCGGCGCCGACGGTGGCAACCTCGGCGTCCTCCCTATCAAAGAAGCCCTTGAAAAGGCTCGCGAAGCAGGCCTCGACCTCATCGAGGTCTCACCGAACGCCAAACCGCCGGTCTGCCGCATCACCGACTACGGCAAGTTTAAATACGAACAGAACAAGAAGGACAAGGAAGTGAAGGCGAACGTCCGCGTCTCCGAGACCAAGGAAGCTCAGGTCAAAATCGGCACTTCAGACCACGATATGGGCATCAAGGCAAACAAAGTGGCCGCCTGGCTCAAGGAGGGGCACCGGGTCAAAGTGGATCTTTTCCTCTGGGGCCGCTACAAGTACATGGAGTTCAACTTCCTCAAGGAACGCCTCGAGCGCTTCCTTGCTATTATCCCGGAATCGTATAAGATTGCCGAGCCTGTCAGTAAGAGCCCAAAGGGCCTCTCGGTGACGCTTGAGCGCGATAAAGCAGGGAAAAAGCCTGCTTCCGCGCCCTCCCCTAAGGGAAGCGCTCCGGCCGCAGGTACAGAGGACCATGAAGAGCAATAAGTCATACAAAAAGCGCCTGCGTCTCACCAAGACCGGCAAAATCGTAGCCCGCGCTCCGGGTCATAACCATTTCAATGCAAAGGCAAGCGGTTCGAAGCGCATGCGAAAGAATCGCTCGACGAACTTCCATGCCACCATGACGGCATCCGACAAGAGCCGTTTTCTCAATCACTAATCCACTATGGCACGCGTCAAACGAGGGACACTCAAGAATAAGCGCCGCAAGTACATCCTTGCGCAGACCAAGGGCTACCGCTTCGACCGCAAGTCGAAGGAGCGCGTCGCCAAGGAGGCAATCAAGCATGCCGGAGCGCATGCGTTCCGTCATCGCCGCGCCAAGAAGCGTGAATTCCGCAACCTGTGGGCCATCCGCATCAACGCGGCTTCCCGCCCGCTCGGCTTCACGTACTCCAAGCTCATCGGCGCCTTGAAGCAGAAGGACATCGCCCTCGACCGCAAATCACTCGCAGCACTTGCGAAGGACTACCCAGAGACGTTCGAAAAACTGGTGAAGACACTTTAAATCATAAGAAAAACTAAAGACCCCTTCGGGGGCCTTTTGTTTTGGGCGGATAGTTCGCGCATGTCTGACGGGGGCTGCGCAGGCGCGACGGCGCGAAACGGAGGGATTTTTCAGCAGAAAAATCCCGACCCCGGAGGACATGTGCGAATCGTCCGCCTCGCGCTAGAGAATCACATCTGCCCCCTTGCCAGTAGCAGACCACCCATCATGATTCTGGAAGACGTAGTTTTTCTCCTTCACCTCCCCCACCATCTCGATGAGACGTTCGATGAGCGCTTTCGGATCCGAGTCAAAAACGATGTATTCGCTCGTGCGCTTCGAAGCCTGTATCACTTCACGGATGAACTCGTCGGTCTGCCACGAGCCTTCGAGGACACCTATCGGGCGATGGTCTTCAAATGAGACCGTGAATTCGTTGAGGGTACCGATGCGTCCCGGGCCGATGATCATAGCGTCGGATGAGCGGACGAAGAGGAGGTCGCGGCCGGAGTAACCGAAGCCGGTGTAGACGACCACGTCCATGAAATCCGTCGGGAGGCCGTACACCTCGATGTGCTCGCGCTCCGTCGAAGCTGGAGAAAAACCGATAGAAAAGCCGCAGACATCCTTCGCGCCCATCGAAGCAAGGTACGGAAAGCCGGTCGTGGCTCCAGTCGTGATGATGGCTCCCTGAGAGGCGATCTCGCGGCCAACCTGTTTCGCCAACTCGACAGCTTCGAGCCCAGCACTTGCGATTTCGGCGGTGCCGGATACGCCGATTTTGATTACACCGTAGCCATTTGGTAAACGGCAGAAATTTTTCGGTGGCGCAACGTGATTAGGATGAATCGTTTTCAATTGCTTCATGCCGTACAATTGTATCATGCACAATGAACGCTCGAGCAAGTATGAAGCCGACTATGCCGCCAGCGACATCCATCGTGAGGTCTAAGACACTGTCGAAAAGGAAGTTTGAATCACGCGGCACTCCCGCCCACGCTTCGAAAAGTTCCCATCCGATGCTTCCCGCGATGACGATCATGAAGACATAGCGCACCTCGTGCCCGTAGCCGAAGCGTAATAAGAGCCATGAGCCGGCGAGCGCGAGCCATGCCCCACCCGCGAAATGCACCGGCACATCGAGCCAGACGAAATACCAATAGAGCGACCACTGCAATGCAGAAAGATGCGTCGCTGCGATGAGGACGAGGACCGCTGCCTGAAGTATGAAAATTCCGAGATACGGCATGTGGATACAAAGAAGCCCGCGTTACGCGGGTTCCTTTGAGGCGACCAGTACGGAGCCTGGGCATTGGAGTCCAGGTGGTTACCGCAGCATCGAAACCACAGTCCCGAGCGATATGAGTATCCCTAAAGTTAACCAAGCAGGTTTATATACCGGTCGCTTTCAGTATTGTAGCAAACGCCTGCAATAATCAATACCTTAGAGCCATGTGCCAAAACTACTCAAGAATACCGTCGAGATTCACGTCGTAGAGGATGGCTTCGGAGACGAGGCGGTAGTTCAGAAGATCGCCTTCATTAAACCAGAGGCTCACTTCGCGCTTAGCGTCTTCTTCGTGCTCCGAGCAGTGGATGAGATTGCGGACCGCGCGGTCGTCGACCGCTGAAATACCGTACGAATCGATAGTGAGATCGCCGCGGATAGTTCCCACATCGGAGGTCGCTGGCTCGGTCTCACCGGTGATTTTGCGAATAACCGCTGCTGCTTGATTGCCTTCCCAGACCATCATGAAAACCGGGCCAGAGGTCATAAACGACACGAGCTGGCGGATGATGTCTTTCCCGTACTCAATCGGCTCTTTGTCGGCGGCCATTCCTGCAGCCTTCTTGTCTTCGGCGATCTTGGTCCCCTTCTTGAGGAACCATGCATCGTCTTTGTTGTAGTGTTCCCAAAGCTTCTTCTCGTCGGCGATACCAAAGCGCGACGCCACCAGCTTGAGGCCGGTGCGCTCGAAGCGACCGATAATCTCTCCGATGAGCCCGCGCTGGATGCCGTCGGGCTTGATCATGACAATCGTGCGCTCTTTCTTCGGGTGTGCGGTAACCATAAATAGTCGTTAGTCGATAGTTAATAGTTGATAGATAAATTCAAGGCCCCTCACTACCGTCTCATGACTTCTGACTCTATTAGTAGTTTGGGATGCTCTCATTTGCTGCAGGAGCAGGGCGCTTCGGGGCGAACCGGGCATGTACCTCGGCTTCCACCTCCTCCCGGTCGCGGCCGTAGGTACGATACGACAATTCCTTCAAGGAATCAACATACGTGTAATCCAAGGCTGGCGGCCGTTCCGTCTGGATGGTGAAGGGACGCGCCGGAACCCCATTTACTAGAAGTGCTGCGGCTGCGTGATAATTTTCCTGATTCTCGAGATCGTGTCGTGTGAAAACCGGCGAGTACTGCTTTTCGAGGAATTCGGCGTCGGTAGTACCGATGCGGAACGCCATCTTGGTTCCGACGTTACCTATGACTGCGTCACGGATGCCTTCGTCGAGCTGCGCAATGAATTGGTGCGCGATCGTGAGCGAGAGTTTGTATTTTCGCGCCTCGGAGAGAATGGTCGAAATCGAGGATGTCGCGAAATTCTGGAACTCGTCGATGTAGAGGTAAAACACCGGCAAGGTGCCGCGACTGTCTACGCGAGAGAACGCCGCTTGAAGGAATTTCGACACCAAGACGAGGCCGAGGAGCGAGGCATTTCGCTCGCCGAGCCGGCCTTTCGAAAGGTTGGCGAGGAAGATTTTCTTTCCGTCCATGATTTCTCGGAAATCGAAGGCGCTTTTCTGTTGCGCGACGATAGGACGCATGATGTCATTGGCCGTGAAGACGTCGATTTTCGACGAGATGTACGGGACGATGTTCTCGAGTGACGCTTCCCCGCCGGCGGCCTCGGCAATCTTCGTCCAGAAGTTGATGATGACGGGATTCTTGCAGCGCGAGAGTTTCAGGCGGCGGAATTCATGGTCGGCCATGACGCGTGGAATTTCAAGGAGCGTCGAGCCGCTTGCCTGGTCTTCAACCACAAGCTGCGCGGCGTTGCGGTAGTACTGCTCGAACATCGGGCCGAATGCTTCCGGCACATCGTCGTAGAGTTTGCGGAAAATGTTGTACACCTCGTCGACGACGAACGTCTTCATTTCGGGCCGCGCCTCATCGTACTCAAGCATGTTGAGCCCCATCGGCCGCGATGTGAAGGCTGGATCGAAATAAATGACGTCCTGGATGCGTTCCGGCGGTACCGCCGCAAGGATGTCTTCGATATCGTTGCCATGCGGATCGATGTAAGCGACACCTTCGCCATTTCGCATATCCTGGATAATCATGTTCTTGAGGAGCGACGTCTTACCGGTACCGGTCTGACCGATGACGTAACAGTGGCGCAGGCGATCGCTCGCACCGAAACGCACCAAGGTCTCATCCGCGCCGTAGCGATTGATACCGATTTTTATGCCGTCGTCTGGCGTATCCACCGGCGCTGGCGCCTGTTTGCCACGACTCTTCTTGAGCTCGCGCGAGGTCGTGACACGCTCAGCCGTGAAGTGCACCATCGTCGCGATTTCAGCCAAAGAAAGCGGCATGGCATACGAATGATCGAAGGTGCGGTAGGTGAAATCGCGCAGAAAGTCGCCAATGCTCCAGTTCGAAACTTTGGTAAAAAGGAGCCCGTTCCCTTTCGGGTCGTCGTACTGCGGAAACGGCGCGATGAGATTACTGAGCAGCATGTCTGCACGCGAAGCATCAGGCCCCGATGCGACGAGACGAATCACCGTCGGCGCGATACGGCTCTTGATCTTGCGTCCGATCTCCTCGATCGCCACCTGATCACCGCTTTGCTTCATATGACGATTCTTCTCATCCTCCTTCTGCTTCTCGGAAGTGAAGATCGCTTTCATCACGTCGTGCGCCGCTTCGCCGAGCACGGTCTCGGGAGTTTTCAGTGCCTCACCGATAGGCTTCCCTTTCTCCAATGAACGGACGATCTTCTTGTAGTACTCGTTGTACCGCTCGCCTTCTGAGCCGACCACAATTTGCAGCGCCGCGCCTTCGCCGTGCTTCGCAATTTTCGCGAACGAGGCGAGGAGCACGTTCATCGGGTCGTGTTCGAACATCTCGAAGGTCTTCAGAGGGTACGCCGGGTGGTTTTTCAGACTCGCATACGCAGCAGCGTGTGCTCCTTCGTAGTTGAAGATGTTGTAATCCCCTCGCGCTTCCGTGATGCGCGCATTCGGAAAGACAGATGAGATGAGGCGCTCGGCTAATTGCTTCTTTTCGCGCGGGACGGCGACATAAATCGTCGCCTCTTCGGTACCTTCCGAGACGGCGATTTCGAGCGAGAATCCTTCATGTGGCGAAATTAGCGATAGGAAGCCGGCGTACAACTGCTCTGACGATGCGAGAATCTGCTCGAGCTTCTGCTGCTGCGGATTCTGTTCAGCACCTTCGCCGTGCGCTTGCGGGTTGATTTCAAAAAGGACAAGGTGGAGCGCTCGCGCAATCCGCTCGGGAGGCGCGGCGCCGTTTGCCGGCAAGCCTTCGGCAACATAACGCACTAAAACGCGATGCAAATCGTCCTCAAGGTGCACGTTTTTCATCTTGGCGACGACGGAGAGCGCATTGCGGATGCCGCGTTCCGCGACGATCTGAAGGAGGCCGTCGAGTTGCGCGTCGTGCGCCTCGGGTTCCAAATCGAGCGCGCGTCGAGTGGCGTCGTGCGCCGGCATGATGACTGCCTCGTGGAGAATCTGCGGCTCTGGCGTTGCGCCATAGTCCTGAAGCTCGCGCTTCGCGATGCGATCTCGCTCGAACTGATTGAGCGGATTCTCAAGCTCCTGCTCTTTTTCAGCTACACGTGCGCGCAGATAGGCCAGCTCCTCTTGTGGATTCTTGAATTTATCTTGAGCTGCGGCATGCGGAAGCCGCTCTCCCGTCCCTGCTCGTGGAGGCATGCGTTGATTATAGCGCAAGTACGATGATGCCTACGATGACTATCAGGACGCCTGCAAGCTTCACAGCGGTCACTTCGGCGCCGAGAAAGACGATCGAGTAGACGAACGACGTAAGGACTCCGATTGCGATCGTTGCGGGAACCGCGAATCGCGTGAGGCCGAAGCCATAGAAAAGCGCGAGGCCGAAAAACATGTTTGCGGCCGTGACAATGAGGAGCGGAATCGGTTTGATTGTCGAAAAGAAAGCACTTAATGCGCTTGTGCTTGACCCTCCGCTCAATTGTGCAAACCAGGAAATCCCGAGGTACGCCACGACTGCAGCAGCGACGAAGAAAACCCATTGAGCCATAGACGAAGTCTACTACGCCTTAGTCAAAATCTCGGGACCGTCTTTGGTGACGAGCACCGTGTGCTCGACGTGCGCAGTACGGGATTTGTCTTTGGTGCGATAGGAGTAGCCGTCTTTGTCGACAAACAAATCCCCCGAGCCCCGTGCGAACATGGGCTCGATGGCGATGACGAGGCCTTCGACGAGTTTCTCTCCGCTTCCCGGCGCGCCGAAATTCGGCACATGCGGCTCTTCGTGCACTTCTTTCCCGACGCCATGCCCCGCAAGATTGCGAGGAAAGCCGAGATTATTCTGTCGCGCTATCTTTTCGACCGCGTAACCGATGTCCCCGGTCGTATTCCCTACGCGAGCCGCAGCAATCCCTGCATCAAGCGCTTCGTGTGCGAGTCGTATCATTTTCTCGTCTTCAGGGTCGCCCGTGCCTGCGATGATGGTGACGGCGTGGTCGGTATAAAACCCTTGGTGCTTCAGCCCAAAATCCAGCTTCACCACATCTCCCTCCGCGATGACGGCGCCATTGTCGCTCCCCGGCGAGTGCACGATGACGTCGTTTACGGAGACGCACAGCGACGAAGGATACGGCTTGTCGCCCTTGCGGTCTTTGTGCCCCTTGAAAGCCGGCTCGTCGCCTTGTGATGCGATAAGCTCGAGCGCCCGCGTTTCGAGCGCGAGGGCGGTGACGCCGGGCGCCACCAAGTCGGCGAGTTCTTTGAGGTACACGGCAAGTCGGCGACCGCTTTCGCGGAGCGCCGCAATCTCCTCTGAGCTTTTCGCAATCATGCGATTACTGTATCCCGAGCGCGGTGAGCACGCTAGTGTGGACTTTTTGCATGTCCGGCTCACCGTCGACTTCATGGACGTTCCAGCCGAGCTCGCGTAGTTTCTCGATGGAAGGAACGACGGATTCCTCGTACCACGCGAATCGTTTGTTCAGGGCTTCTTCGGTCGCATCGTCGGCGCGGCCGCGCGCAATGAGCCGCTGCTTCGCGTGCTCCTTCGAGAGTGTGAGGACGACGACGTGCAAATCGGTACGGCCATAGAAACGAGAAAGTTCGTCGACGGCGATTGATTGTTCGGGCCGGCGGCACGTGCCGTCGAAGATGAAATGTTCGTCGCCTTTTACTTCTCGGTCGAAATAGCGCGCGAGCATGTAGATGGCGACGAACGAAGGGACGAGGCCGCCACCAAGCAAGATCTCGTGGACGCGCTGCGAGATAGGTGTTTTCTCCTCGCCATAGCCGCGAAGGAAGTTGCCCATTTCTGCGCGGGCTACTTCGCGGTTCGGATCGCGCTCTTTAAGAAGATCGATAAGGAGGGACGCTTGTGTTCCTTTTCCTGAGCCGGAAATACCGAAAAATGCGACGGTCATCGGCTGCTTTGTTTGGTCGGTCATTAGGCGAGAGTATACCCCATGAGATACGTTGTGTGTAGTTCACGCACGTATCCGACAATGCAACACTCGTCACGGAATAGAATATTCGGATTTTTTATCTCACGGGGCATACCCTTCTTTGCGAAGGAATTCCACACGAAAAAGAAAAGCCGCTGGCGAATTCGTCAGCGGCAACTTTTCCCTCACGGGCACCACGATCGAATAGCAACGTCCACTAAAAGACCTAGGCCAATCAGAGCACATATGCTACCGAAGATAACTGGCGGCCAAGTTCGGAACCAAAGATTTCGTTCGAACTCTTCGTCGGTCAGACCTTCCGACTCATCAGTATGGAGGCTCATTGGTTTTCTCCTCTTTTGATGCGAGTCGTGAAAGAACATAAGGGGTCGCTAGCAACGTGCGCCAGCGACCCGATTCTCACTGAAACCATGACCTGATCGCAACATCGGCCAACAACCCCAGTGAGATGAGAAAACATACGAGACCGAACCCCATGGCCCAACGGGTCTCCCACTTGACCTGGCGAGTGAATTCACTGTCACCAGGTTCATCGCGGAGCTCGCGGAACTCGCGAAAACCCTCGAAGAATCTCATCTTATTTCTCCTTTTCCGGCGATACTGGCGAAGGTGCATCACTTGGTATCGTTTCGATGATCACAGACCTTGGTAGTTGGGCTTTATAGGCATTGACTTGCCCCAAAACTCCATACCAAGCCCATACACTCACTAAAAGTAGTATAAACGAGAAGCCGAAACTTCCCATGAACATCACGCCGTTCCCCGCGGTTCCTGCGGTGAAGAATCCGCGGCGTTTTTTCAGAATCGGCGTCACGATCTTGAGTTCATCTTCGAGTGCTTCAGCGAACCGAAGGAGTTTCAATCGATCCCAATACCATTCGATAAGACTGAGTGCACCAGCCGCCCCTAGTATCATTCCAGCAATAGGGATAATGCCAATGACGTACAAGCGCGGATTACTGACCGCCGCCGTACCCATCTCAATCGACGGCACATCGCGCGGGAACGCGAGCTGGAACGCACCAATCAAACCAACGAATCCGGTGATGGATGCGCCAATAATCGCGTAGCGGACATTTTGCAGATGCCGCCACGTGAGTATCGCTTCCTTGTACTCATCCTTTCGGATGCTTCTGACGATGTCCTCTTCGGCCATCACGCTTCTCCTTTTGTTATCTGTGTCGAACTATACCCTATTTTCCGATGTCTGGCAAGTCAGGCGTTTAGTGTATACCCTTCTTTGCGCAGGATTTCCACGCTACAATGCGCGCGTGAAGAAACGCATCATAACGCTCGGCGGCCTCCCCGGAAGCGGCAAATCATCTACCGGCAAGAAACTGGCCGAAATCCTCAAGTACGAACGCGTTTCGTCGGGCGATTTTTTCCGCGAGATGGCGGCGAAACGCGGCGTCTCGGTGGAGCAAATCAATCGCGTAGCCGAGGAAGACCCGAGCATCGATCGTGATACGGATGAATGGGTACAGGAACGCGGCAAATCCGATAAGCTCATCATCGATTCGCGCCTCGCGTTCCACTGGATTCCCGAGGCGTTCAAAGTCTTCCTCAAGCTCGATGCGCGCACCGCGGCAGAGCGGACCTTTGCGCATATCCAGACCGAAGGCCGCACGAGCCAGACCGCACTTTCTGCAGACGACGCTTTCTTCAAGATGGTGGACCGTATCGAGAGCGAGCGTAAGAGGTACGAAGCGCTCTATGGCGTGGATTACACTGATGAGTCGAACTACGATCTTGTCGTCGATACCGGGCCGAATGATTTAGAGACGGTGACGCGCATCATCGCCGATGCGTATCAGGTGTGGTTGACCACATAATAAAACCCACAATCACGACAACCTTTTTCTGCTTGGCGGCATCCTAGCACAAAAAGAAGCACCCGGACCTTGAGAGTCCGGGTGTGTAGTATGTAGGTCCTACCGAGACCATGCCGCGAGCTCAAGGAGAGCGAGGCGGGGTTGGTCCCCAAGAGCTTCGGTAATCCGCTCAAGTCGGATATTTTTGCACCTTAGCTACAAGTCTGGGTAGCAATACCCTCTCACGTCCAAGTGACATGGCATTAGGCCGAAACCTCATTCTCGCCATGGGACGCTCTCAGACCTGTCGTGAGAATATACCAACGTCAGGGATTGCACAAGAACCAAAACGCCGGGAGCATCCCGGCGTTTTCCGTCGCACTTGAGGTACCTTAGTACTCGCGGATGGATGTCTGCGCGTCGATCTTCTTCACGACGTCGAGAACGACCGAAACCACGATGAGGAGCGCGGTGCCGCCGATGGTGATGGTGGTGATGCCCGTCGCGCCTTGCAGGATGATCGGCATGACCGCGAGGAATGCGAGGAAGAGCGCGCCGACGAGCGTGATGCGCGTGATGATGTTGCCGAGGTATTCGGCAGTATTCGTGCCAGGGCGGACGCCCGGGATGAACGCGCCGTTCTTCTGAAGGTTCTTGGCGATCTGGTTCGGCTCGAAGGTGATGGCGGTGTAGAAGAAGGTGAAGATGAAAACGAGCGCGAAGTAGAGCGTGCCGTAGACCGCCTGATTCGTGAGTGCGGTGTTGACCGCTGTAGCGCCTGCGGCCAGCCAGCTGATCGACGAGTTCGAAAGGAAGGTGGCGATCATCTGCGGGAAAAGGAGGAATGAGAGGCCGAAGATGATCGGCATCACGCCCGCCTGGTTGAGGCGCAGCGGCAAGTACGTGGAAACACCGCCCATGACCTTGGCACCGCGAACGCGGCGCGCGTAGGTGACCGGAATCGGGCGCTCCGCTTCGGTGATGAAGACGACGCCGGCTGTGATGGCGAGGCCGAGTGCGGCCATCGCGATGAGCGTCGGAAGCTGTGTGATGTCGAACGAGAAGAAAAGCTGCGCGATCGAAGACGGGATGATGGCGACGATACCGGCAAAGATGATGAGCGAAACGCCGTTGCCGATGCCGTATTCGGTGATGAGTTCACCCAACCACATGAGGAGGACGGAGCCGGCCGCGACGACGAAGACGTTGATGATCATCGTCTGCGCATCAAGCGGTGGGATGACGCCGTTCTGCTGCAGAAGCAAGAGGAACGCAAAACCTTGGATGAACGCGAGCGGGATGGTGAGGTAGCGAGCGTACTGCATGAAGCGTGCACGGCCTGCGTCCCCTTCTTCCTGATACATCTCCTTCAGCTTCGGGACGAGGACCGTCATGAGCTGCATGACGATGGAGGCCGTGATGTACGGGCCGACACCGAGCATGACAATGGAGAGATTCGAGAAGCCGCCGCCGCTGAAAATATTCAAAAGGCCGAAGAATTGGTTGTTGGCGAGGAATGCCTGGATGCCGCTCGAGTCGATAGAAGGAACCGGAATGGTGGCGAGCACGCGGAAGAGGAAGAGCGCGCCAAGCGCGAAAAGGACGCGATTGCGGAGCGTCGCATCTTCGAGAACGATCTTTACCTTACGGATGAATGCGTCCCACATAGGCTAGGCGACTGAACCGCCGGCCTTTTCGATAGCGGCCTTGGCACCCTCGGAGACCAATGCGCCTTCGACCGCGTATTTCTTGGAAACGGTGGAGCCGACGATTTTCACTTTCAAGCGCAAACCTTTGCGTGAATGAAGGAGGCCGTTCTCGATGAGGATCTTCGGGGTGAGTGCGCCGCTTTCGATGGTTGATTCGATCTGCGAGAGCGTGACGGTCGTCGGGCGCGGCTTTGCGTTCCAAACGGTGCGACCGCGGTTTTTGCCGTAGCCACGGCGTTTCGGGATCTTCTTGATGATGTCGCGAAGTGCTGGGCGGATCTTGTGACCTGCGCGTGCTGTCTGACCCTTGCCTCCCTTCCCGGATGTCTTTCCACGGGTTGAGGACTGGCCACGGCCGACGCGGCGGTACGGGCGCTTTACTCCCTTCGGACGAATGATGGATGAAAGGTCGGCCATACGGGTAGGTGTTAGGTTCTAGGGGTTAGGGTAGGAAAATACTAATTTTTCGCAACGGTCTTCAGCGCTTCGATAGCGGCGCGTGCGTTGTTGATGGAATTGTGAGAACGCGAGTGGATCTTCGCTGTGACGTCGGTAACGCCAGCAAGCTCGAGGACCGCGCGCACAGCCGAGCCGGCGACAAGACCACGACCCGGCGACGGGCGAATCTCGACGACCGATGCTGCGTACTTCGCATGAATATCGTGCTTGATGGAATTGGTCTTGGTCAAATCGACGGTAATCATGTTCTTCTTTGCGTGACGGGATGCCTTGTCGATAGCGGCTGCGGTGTCAGCGGCTTTGCCGAGACCCACACCCACACGACCCTTCTTGTCGCCGAGGACCATACAGACAGAGAAATTGAAGCGGCGGCCACCTGCCATGACGCGGGCGACACGACGGATGCCGAGCATCTTCTGATTGAATTCGCTGCGTTCCGAAGAACCGCCACGGTCACGGCGCGGGCCGCGAGGACCACGATTGCCGCCGGGGCCACCAGGCCCGCCACGACCACCTGCTCCACGTGCACCACCGTAGGGGCGACGCGGCTGGACCGGCGTGGCAGCATTCGCCTGCGCTGCTGGCGCTGGCGTTGTTGCCTTGGTTTCTTCTTTTGGTGTAATTGGGTCGGTCATATGTTTAAAATTCGAGTCCGGCTGCACGCGCAGCATCTGCAAAGGCTTTGATGGTTCCGAGGTACTTGTAGCCGCCGCGATCGAAGACTACCTTTTTTACACCCTTCTCGCCAGCTTTCTTGGACATCGATGATGCAGCTGCTTCGGCGCGCTCGAGCGGGGTCTTCCCTTTTTCTGTTGCCGACGAGACTGCAGCGATAGTGATGCTCTCGGAATCATCGATGAGCTGCGCGACGAGACGCGTATTCGATTTGAAGACCGAAAGGCGCGGGCGCTCGGCAGAACCGATAACGGTCGAGCGGACGCGGCGGTGCCGGCGATCTCGTTGCTGTGATTTTGAAAGTGTTTTCATAGAATTTCGTGTGGTGAGTGTATCGAACTATGCGGATGCTGCGGCCTTCTTACCCTGCTTCTGGCGGACGACTTCGCCTTCGTAGCGGATGCCCTTGCCTTTGTATGGCTCTGGCTTCTTCAATTCGCGTACGGATGCAGCAAATTGCCCGACCTGCTCCTTGTCGGCACCAGTTACGGTGATGATGTTCTTCTCGATGACGGCGGTGATGCCATCCGGGATGCTCACGATGACCGGATGCGAAAAGCCGAGCGCCATCTTAATTGTCTTCCCCTGCAATTCGGCCTTGAAGCCGATACCTTCCACTTGGAGCTTCTTGACGAACGGCGTGTTCACACCAGCGACCATGTTCTTGATGTGCGCGGCATACGTACCCCAGAGTGCACGAGCAAGCTTTGAGCTATTTGCCGGCTCTACGCTCGCAATGCCGCTTTCAATCTTCACGCGTACTGCCGGATGCATCTGCTTCAAGAGCGTGCCGCCCTTTCCCTTCACCTGAATAGAATCCGAAGCGACGGAGACTTCAGTGCCTGCGGGAATAGTGATCTGCTGTTTTCCGATGCGTGACATATAGAATTAGGTTTCAGGTTCTAGGGATTAGGTTTTAAGAAGTTACCATATTTGAAAGAGCGCTTCGCCGCCGACCTGCTCTTTCTTTGCTTCCTTGTCGGTCTTGATGCCCTTCGGAGTCGAGAGGATGAGCGCGCCGTGACCATAACGGACCGGGATGATGTCGCCGAAACCACGATAGATGCGGCGGCCCGGCTTCGAGACGCGACGGACACCCTGAATGATGTGCTTGCCGCTCTCGTCGTACTTGAGGGAGATATCGAGGGTCTTCTTCACCTTCTTCCCTTTCTTTTCGATGCCCTTCACCCAACCCTCTGCCTTGAGCTTCTCCGCGATGGAGAGTTTGAAATTTGAAAATGGAATCGAGACGGTGGCCTTTTTTACAGCGCCGCCGTTCTTAATCTGATTGATGAAATCGCCGATTGGGTCAGTAGTCATATGTGTATTACCAGGACGATTTCTTCACGCCTGGGATATTTCCTTCGAGTGCCTCCTCGCGGAAGCAGATGCGGCAAAGGCTGAAATCGCGCATGAAGCCACGCGGGCGACCGCACTTGTAGCAGCGGCGCACGGTGCGACTTGAGAATTTAGGCGTACGATTCGCCTTAATAATCATCGATTTCTTTGCCATGGTATTGGTTTTCGCGCCGGAGGAGAGATGGGAGCTCCTGCACCCGGCCTTACGGCACTGGGTTATGGAAGCTCTCAAAGTGGCCTAGTTTCTCGCAGTTTACCCCGAGCTCGGTCGAGGGGTCGCCTCAGCCGTCGGAATACTTGCTAAAAAACAGGCCCCCTACGAGGCTCGTGCAATATACGCGAGCGGGGGCTGAAAGTCAACAAATTGCCTTGTTGCCGCTCGCAGGGCAAACGGCGAAAAACCGACGCCGCCGGGAAGTGTTCTCAGCGGTCGCTGTCTGGGCGTGCTCGCCCAGCGCTCACTCTCGGCTCGTCAGCCTGCGAGAGACCGCTTCAAACACATTCCCGTCGTCGTTGTGCGGTTTTTCGCCGTAAGCCCCGTCTCGCTTTCTGCCAGTCCTAGCCTTCTTCTCGAAATATGGCATAATATCTGCAGGCTTGAGATAACAGTAGAGGAGACTCCGATGCAGAGAATGCGTTGGACGAAATGGATAGGCACGCTCCTTGTCATAGGTGCGATTATCGCGGCGATTGACCTGTACTTCGGTACACTGCTCATTGGCGCGACGACGCGATTCTTGTGGAACGCTGCCGTGTTCGCCCTCTTCTGGGTGACGCGAACGCTAGAAGCAGGAATTGTCATGGTCTTCCCCGTCCTGCGCAGGCAGGCGATGAAGATCACGGCATTCTTCACCGGCATCGGTGTCGGATACGCAAGCAGCGTCATCTTAAGCGACGCGCAGTTGAAGAAGGCTCATTCGTTTCGCGGGAAAGTCCGCGCGATGATTACACGTCTGCGAAGCCGGTGGCTCGCGCTGCCTTTTGTCGGGAAACTCGGGGTGGTCGCAGTGCTCATCGCGCTGCAGGTCATACTTATCCCGACTATCGCGCGTTGGGTCGTATTCTTCCCCATCGGCTTCTTGGTCCCCTTGCTCGTGGCTGCACGACAATTCGTCGCAGTCCGAATTATGGATAAGACGGTCGGGCGGGTATATCGCAAGTATTGCGGCGGCTGGCATCGCACGGCAGTGACGAAAGTGAAAAGCGTGCCGGTAGTGCAGCAAGCTCGCGGCGGCGTTCTGTTGCTCCGACTGCAGTACCTGACGGCATGGCGCATGTGGAAATATGAGCCGTGCTACAAGACGGTACGCGGCAGGCGGCGCATCAGTCTCTTTGAGCCGGTTCGACTCTGGTGGCGCGGTGAGCTGAACCGATATGTCGGGAAACCGCTCTTTGCGGGAATCATCCACGTGCGAGCGCCCCTGACGTATGAGCCACCTCAGTTGTGGTACGAGAATAATCCACTCGGTCGCCTCGTCATCGGCATCATGATGCTGATAACGATGTTTGCACTGAAGAGCTCCAATAAACGGAGCTAGAAAATCGAAAGGGCGACCCATAGGTCGCCCTTTTCTATTTACGACCCGAAGTGGCCGAGAAATGCTTATAAAATCAAACCCGCTTCGTTTCCGCAGCGGGTCCGGCTTGATTCGGCAATGCCTAGTCATCTTTTCGCAAGAGCGAAAGCATGTCACCGGTAATGCCCAGGCACACAACGAGACCGAAGAAGCCTGCCTCGGGAGCCTTGCCGCTGTAGAGTGCGGCGATGCTCATCGGAATCATCCCGAAAACCATACCTGCGACAACGAACCATAGCGTGAACTTCAGCACCGGATCCTGCTTCGCAGGACGTGGCTGTTGCACCGTCATTTGGCACCTACCTTTCTGGTTGTCACGACTTGATTCACCATATCACCAAGTCTCTTGTCCTGCGAGATAATCGCCTCTGATGACGCACCCGAGGGTTATGGAAAAAGCCGCCCTCCGAAGAGAGCGGCCATTACTTGTTGCACACATGTGCGCAACGTTAGTTGTGCGGGACCTGCTGGTCATTCTTTCTGTCGAGGCGATCGGCTCGCAAATAAGCGCTCAGAACGACCAGGAAGAAAGTTACCGGTCCGGCGACGATAAGGAACTCCAACAAGGTCTTCATGGCGTTGCTCCTGTTCTCCACCATAAGATGAATGCGATGCCCGCAATCACCACCCATAGCACTATACAAGTTATGAATGCATACACCAATCGGTTCTGCAAGCGATTGCGCGAGCCACGCAGCTTGTCGAATCGCTCCGACGTGAACACCTTCACTCCACCCTCGATCCCGTTGGCGCGCTCAATATCGATGAGAGTGTCGGTCCAAAAATCGAAGAGCTTGCCGTCGCGGATGATGGCATAGAGCAAGAAGAGATTCGCTGTAGCGATGAATATACAGCTACCGGCGACCACCAAGAGCTCCCATTTGTTGGTCGCCACGAGTAGCCCGGAATATCGCGCCGGCATATGCAGGGAGATTCAAATAGAACCCCATTTGCGCACCCATCCAACGCAGGTACGCTTCAGTATTTCTGACCGCGCAGATCCCGCTGAAAGCGAGGCCGGCGGCGATATGCTTCCGTGTACCGTCGCCAGTCGGACCGGCAGGCGGTGTTGCTTGCGTCGTCACGGTACCATCTCCTGTCTAGTTTCAACCACGAACACTATACAACATCTTTATTAATTTATCAATAGTTTTAAATTTGGGAGCGAGACGGCGGTGCGGCGCGTTGCTTTGACGGGGTCTCTCGCAGCGCGACGGCGCGAGAGTGAGCGCTGGGCGAGCACGCCCGAATAGCGGTCACACATATTTGCCTGTTGACAAATTGCGCGACCCCGCCTCGGCGCCGAGCGCCTCCGGCCTTGTGCCGCTCCCTACCTCGCGGCTCACCCGGAGAAGCAATGCGCCGCAGCGCCGCGAGCGGAAACGAAGGCATAAACAAAAAGACCGCCTTGCGGCGGTCTTTTTCATTACTCTGCCTTGAGCGGCAAGCCGAGGTGGCGCAGGAATGCTGCTGCCTCCTTTTTATTCTTTGCGGTTGTCGTAATTGTTACTGCAAGGCCGAAAATGTCCTTTGTCTCTTCATCGGCGGTTTCTGGGAAGACGATTTGTTCCTTGAAGCCGAGCGTGATGTTCCCCATCTCGTCGATAGCCTTCTCGGGAATGCCGCGGAAGTCGCGAACACGTGGGTAGACGATGTTGACGAGTTTGTCGAGGAACGTGCGCATGCGCTCGCCACGAAGTGTGACCTGGAATCCGGCGAGGTCTCCTGCGCGCGTCTTGAAGTTCGCGATGGATTTGGTCGTGTTGCGACGAGCCGGCTTCTGGCCAGTGAGGCGCGTGAGGCGACCTTCGATCATCTCGAGGCGCTTCTTGTCCTTCACGGAGCCGACGCCGACAGAGATGATGACCTTCTGCACACGTGGAGCCTGCATGGCCGAGGTGTACTTGAAGTCTTCCTTCATTGCCTTAAAGGTTCCTGCGAGACGGTCTTTAGTTGTTGGGATTGCGGTTGCCATATCGGTATAGTTATGCGATTTTCGCTTTGCTCTTCACTGCGACTCGCTCGCGCTTACCTTCCTTGGAGCGCTCGATGCGGATGCGGGTAGCTTTCCCGCCCTTTGGGTCGGCGATGGCGATGTTCGAGATGTGAATTGGCATCGGCTTCTCCACGATTTGTCCCGAACGGCTGCGCTGATTGGGCTTGCGGTGCTTTTTCACGAGATTGACACCGTCGATGATGACCATGTCGCGCTTCGCGAGCACGCTCTCAACCTTCCCCGTTGCGCCACGGTTCTTGCCTGCAATCACGATGACACTGTCGCCTTTCTTGATTTTCATAATGTAAATATTGAATGGATGGTGGCACTCAGAATCGAGCATGTTTAGGCACGCACGAAGTGTTTGGAAACACTGAATGACCGCGGCACTATACCCCTCTTTCAAGCAAAAAACAAGAGCGGCTCAAGAAGTTACATCACAAGGCCGTTACCCAGCCATGCCGGTACGGTCCGTCAGCACCCTTTCGAAGGCGGCAATCTGCTCTCTCATGATGAGCGCCCTGCCGGAGTCCGCGTGTGCCTGCGAAATCTCCTTTGCGGGATCATTCATCGAATTTTCGAACATCGGCAGGTCGCGCTTCAAGATACGAATCTTGTCTCGAAGAGTATTGTCATTGAGTGACGCCGCTTCCCTTAGAGCCTCATCAAAATGAGACTTGTTAGCAGTGGTGGTTACCGATTTCATTGGTCTCTCCTGTTGCTACTAATTTAAATGATACAATATTTTAGCTGTCTGTCAAATATATCATTGCCGGTAGCGAGACAGGCAGTCGCTGACATGCTTCCGAGAGACATTGCGCAGCAGATGACGACTCGTGATGACCAAGGGCAAAAGCTCGAAACGAAAAAACGACCGGGGCAGGTCGTGTCGGGTCGGAGGCATGTCAGCGGATGCCCGCGAGCGGAAATTTAGACGATTTCGGGCGCGAGGGTCGCGATGCGCTGATAGCCACGCTCGGCGATTTCACGTGGAATAGGACCGAAGACACGGGATGCCTTTGGCTCCTTCGGTTCCTTGCCGGAGCCGGCGATGAGGACGACAGCGTTGTCATCGAAACGCACATACGAGCCATCCTTGCGGCGGAGCGCCTTGGTCTGACGGACGACGACGGCCTTGTGAATCTCCTTCTTCTTGACGGCCTTGCGCGGCTGTGCGGTCTGGATCGAGATGATGACCTGATCGCCGACCTGCGCGTAGCGCTTTTTGGAGCCGCCGAGCACCTTGAAGACACGTCCGACGGTTCCGCCGGAATTATCTGCGATCTTCACGAGTGTGCGGTCCTGAATCATAAAGTAGGGGCTAGGTTTTAGGTTCTAGGTGCTAGGAAAATTAAGTTTCGTCAGAGACGGCGAGCGGGGTGCGCGAGACGAGCGTGAAGAACTTGCGCTTCGAAATCGGCTTCACTTCCTGAATGACCACCTTCTCCCCCACCTTGGCGGTGTTGCCGGCATCGTGAACGAGGTACTTCTTGGAGCTCTTGAGGAACTTCTCGTACTTCGGGTGCTTTACGTAGCGCTGAACCGACACTGTGCAGGTATCCTGCATGGCCGCCTTGACGACGATGCCCTGAAGAGTCTTTCCGTTGGTAGTTGTGGTTTCCATATCTCAATTAGTTCGTTGGCGGCGCATCTTAGCCTTTTTTGGGCTTTTGCGCAATTTTGCGGGCAGTTACCTCGGTGAGGAGGCGGGCGATGTCTTTGCGGAGTCCGCGGCCTTCGCGGGTATTGCGGCTACGCGAACCAGCAGCTCCAAAGCGGAATGTGCGAAGGGATTCGCGCTTTTCAGCGACTTCCTTGTGCAAATCCTCGACACTGTGTTTTTTGAAATCAGCCATATATTTTTATTGACGTGCGATAACACGGCCTTTAAGCGGGAGCTTGGTACCGGCCTTGCGGAGTGCCTCGCGAGCCATCGCTTCCGGTGCGCCGTCGACTTCGAAGATAACGCGGCCCGGGCGAACCTCGACGACATAACCCTGCACATCGCCCTTACCAGAACCCATGCCGACTTCCGCAGCTTTTTGAGTGCGTGGACGATCTGGGAAAACGCGGGTCCAGACTTTGGCGGTCTTCCCTGCAGCGCGCGTGAGCGCGCGACGAGCAGCTTCGAGCTGGTTCGAGGAGACACGTGCCGGCGTCATAGCCTTCAGGCCGAAAGAGCCGAACGAGACCGAAACACCACGAGTCTCAGGCTTCGTCAGACGGGCTTCGCTCTTGCGGCTGTTCTGCCATTTGCGAAATTTTGCTTTCTTAGGAGACAACATACAGGTTTAATTATTTATTTGACTGAGCGGCTTTAGCGTCGAAGATATCGCCGCGGTAGATCCAGACCTTGATACCGATGACACCGTACGGGAGGTATGCCTGTTCGCGGGCAAAGTCGATGTCGGCGCGGATGGTCTGCAGCGGGACGCGGCCGCGCTTAATCTCTTCCTGGCGCGACATTTCTGCACCACCGAGACGGCCGGCGATTGCGATACGTACTCCCTGCACGTCGCGATTCGCCATCACCTTCTCCACCGTCTGCTTCAAGACGCGGCGGAATGTCTGGCGCTTTTCGAGACCTTCGGCGACCATGTACGCAACGACCGGCGACTGCGATTCAGGAGAGCGGACTTCTTCGATATCGAGCTTGACTGGGAGAAGCGGTGCGCCCTTCACTTTGCGCATCTGCGCGGTGATTTCCTTGATGAGCTTCTGGGAGCCGTCGCCGCCGCGACCGATAACCATACCCGGGCGCGAGGTCTTAATGAGGATGCGGATTGCCTGACGTGAGCGTTCGATTTCGACGCTCGTGACATACATGCCACGCAGGCGCTTCTTGAGGAAGCGGCGGATGGTCGTGTCGATCATCACGTTCTCGCGGTACTGGCGCGGATTCGCGGCAAACCAGCGCGACTTCCAGTCGCGGATGATGCCGAGGCGATGTGCGTATGGATGTACGGTGTGGGTCATAAAGATAGGTACTAGGTTTTAGGTTCTAGTTTGGAAGTGGTCTTTTTTTCCTTTGTGGATTTTCGGGCCGACTTTTTTGCTGCCTTTGGTGCCGTTCCTACCGCTCCCTGCTTTACGCCGAGTTCGATATTGATGTGTGAAAAGGTGCGGCGGATGCCAGCCGAGCGACCACGTGCCTTCGGAATCATGCGGCGGATGACATTGGCCTTGTCGACGGAGATTGTCTTGATGAAAAGATCGTCAGGATTCATGCCCTTCACGCGCGCGTTGGCAACGGCGCTCTCGATGAGCTTCCCCATCTCGGGGCCAGACTTCTTCGCGAGGAATACGAGCGCGTCACGAGCGGCGGCAATAGACTTGCCGCGTACGAGGTCGGCGACAAGGCGAACCTTGCGCGGCGACTGTTTGTAGTTGCTCAGAGACGCTTTCATATTTATTTCTTGGCATCAGCGGCGCCTTTGGCAGCCTGTGCAGCGGCGATTTCGGCGGTCTTCGCCTTCTGCTCCATTTCTTTCTGCATTTTACCTCCGTGGCGACCGAAACGGGTCGTCGGAGCGAACTCACCCAAGCGGTGCCCGACCATGTCTTCGGTCACGAACACGTCATCGAACTTGTTACCGGTGTGAACTTGGAAGGTATAGCCGACGAATTCCGGGGCGATCTGCGAAGAGCGCGCCCACGTCTTGATTCCACCGGCACCAGGTTTGCGGTTCGCGACTTTCTTCGCGAGCTTCACATCGATATAGGGTCCTTTTTTGAGTGATCGTGTCATAGGTTTGGTCGGCGTACTGTAGCTGAAAAATGGCTTAGAGTCAAAATATTTCCCTTATTTCTTCCGTTTGCCGACGCGGCGACGGGTAAGGATGAACACGTTCGAGTACTTCTTCGGACGGCGCGTCTTCTGACCCTTGCCGGATGGCTTACCCCACATGGTCTTTGCACGACGGAGTCCGCGGCCCTGTTTACCTTCACCACCACCGTGTGGGTGATCAACCGGGTTCATAGCGTTGCCGCGTACGCGAGGGCGGATACCCTTCCAACGGCTGCGACCTGCCTTACCGTAGTTCTCGAGGCGGTGTTCGTCGTTGGAGACTTCGCCGATGGTCGCCCAGCAGGTGCTGAGGATTTTGCGGACCTCTGTCGACGGCATCTTGATGTGCGTGTAGCCGCTGTCTTGGGCAACGACTTCTGCGAAGTTGCCTGCGCTGCGCGCGACAATGCCACCGTTACCTGGCTTGAGCTCGATATTGTAGACAAACGTACCGACCGGGATGTTGCCGAGCGTGAGGCGATTGCCACGGATCACTTTCGCGCCTTCAGAGACGATAAACGCGTCGCCCACCTTCATGCCCTTTGGGATGACGACATAGCGCTTGGCGCCGTCGGCATAGACTGCGAGACCGATGAACGCCGAGCGGTGCGGATCGTATTCGATGGTTGTAATTTTCGCTGGAATATCCTTCTTTTCGAACTTGAAATCGACATCACGGAAACGCTTCTTGTGACCACCGCCGCGGTGACGCATGGTGATGCGACCAAACGAGTTGCGGCCGCCAGCGTACTTGCCGCCCTTCAGAAGCGCCTTTTCAGGCTTGTGTCCCGAGAGTGCCTCGCGGTAATTGATACGCGTCATTGCGCGCATGCTCTTCGATGTCGGCTTGTAGGTTTTGATGCTCATATTAGGTGATGGTGATGGTCTGACCCTTATCGAGATAGACGTAAGCCTTCTTCACGCCGCCCTTCATGCCTTTCTTCCCCGTGCGCATGTTGCGAACTGCTTTAGGCTTTACGTTGACGATGGCGACTTTGCGCGGCTTCACTTTGTAAACAGCCTGAATCGCTTCGGAAATCTGGCGCTTGTTGGAATCCTTGGCGACCTCAAAGACATACGCGAAGCCTTCCATCGCCATCGATGCCTTCTCGGTGATACGCGGAGTGAGAAGTACGTGCGCGACGCCGTGCGGAATTGCTACCGCCTTACCTTCCGATGCAGCAGCTGCTGCGTCGGTGTCCTTTTTCTTGTTGCGTGAGAAGAGTGCCATATTAGTTGTTGGTAGATGCGGCGTACTTGCCTGCGCGCTGCGCGAGGATTGCGACCGATGCTTCCGGATTCTCGAGGATAAGGTACGTGTGGCGCAAGACGGAGACTGGATTGAGGTCGCGCACCGCTGCGTAGCGGATGTTGCTGATGTTGCGGAAGCTTTTCACCGAGGACTCCTTCGGATCGGCGAAAGCGACGAGCGCGGCATTCACGTGCTTACTCTCCAGCTTGCCGAGGTCATTCTTCGAAAGTGCGACGAGGGATTTCTTTGCAGACGAGGTCGATGGCTTCTCGAGACCGAAGCTCTCGACGAAGACGATTTGTCCGTCGCGGAGCTTGCGAGAGAGTGCCATGAAGAGAGCCTTCGCACGCATTTTGTGCGGGATGGTGCGGGCAAAGATTTTCTCGTTGCGCGGACCATGCGTGACGCCGCCGCCCTTCCAGATCGGCGAGCGCGAAGAACCATGACGTGCGCGACCGGTACCCTTCTGTTTCCATGGCTTCTTACCGCCTCCGCGGACTTCGCCACGACCCTTCGTGTGCGCGACCGGTGTGCGGGCGTTGTCCTGCATCGAGGTAACAACCTGGTGCATGAGGGATTCGTTCCACGCGACGCCGAAGACATTCTCGGGGAGCTTCAATTCACCTGCCTTCTTACCCTGAGCATTCCAAATGACGCCCGAGAGATTCGTCTCTTCTGTCTTTGCGGCCATGACAGCCTTCGGAGCCTTCTCCTTGGCGACGACCTTCTTTGCTGCTGTTTTCTTGGTTGCCATATATCTAAAATTAGCCGTGAATTTCGACGAGCGTGCCTGGTCGACCCGGAACGGCGCCGGAGATGAGGATGGTGTTTTTTGCAGCGTCGACTTTGAGGACACGAAGATTCTTCACAGTGATGCGATCGCCGCCCATGCGTCCTGCCATGCGCATACCCTTCACGACGCGACCGCCTGCGCGACCACCGCCGCCGATGGAGCCTGGAGAGCGCTCTTTGTTCTTCTGACCGTGTGAGCGAGGACCGCCGTGGAACCCGTGGCGCTTAACAACGCCCTGGAAGCCCTTACCTTTCGAGATTGCCGATACCGTGACCACGTCGCCTTCATTGAACAGCGTCACATCGACTTTGGCGCCGACATCCATAGCCTCGTCAGTGCGGACTTCGCGCATGTAGTGGGCATTCACGCCCTTGAGGTGACCCTGTTGTGGCTTCGCGATGCGCTTGATCTTGCGCTCACCGATGCCGAGCTGGATTGCCTGGTAGCCATCCTTTTCGGTAGTCTTTACTTGGGTGATGGTCATCGGGGTTGCCTCGATGATGGTGGCAGCACTGACAACGCCGGCCTCATTGAAGACCTGCGTCATGCGTCCTTTTACTCCGAAGATTGATTTCATATTTTTACGAAAAAACCGCGCTCTAGCGCGGGATTCTGGGAATTCCGGGCCAGTGGTCCGATATGCGGACGTGGGTGCCTCTTTCGAGGTGGGCGCAGTATACCCACTTCTAGCTATTTTGCAAATCCGAGGCAGGAGTACCCTTCTTGTGCCGGAGCATGAAGAAGACCAGCGAGAGAAGGCCAGCGATGAGCGCGAGGATGGCTATGACAATCGGCGTCGTGAGTGCATTGAGATAGGGAGACACCGTGGCGACAGGCGGATCATCGTAGACGAAAGTCGGGGCCGTATTAGCATCGAGATACATGGTGCCCTCGGGAGTCGATTCCACTTGCCCTGCAATCGCATCGATAAGCTGTTCGAGTTCTGACGCGGAGAGTTCCGCCGTGCGCGGATCCTGCATCAGATCGGCTCGGATCTGAGAGCGGACGTCCTCTTGCGCACTCACCGCGAGTGGAAGCGCGATGATGAGAAGTGCAAGGAGATACTGCATGTTTATGTCTCCTCCCAGCTAGGAATGACGTTTACGCGCGCACTGTCGGTAAAGGTCGTACCGTCGAGCGAAGTGCAGCGGAGAGTGTAGGTAGTCTGTTGGCGGATTGATGATGAGAGGAACGTGCCGCTATTCTGCCCCGAGCGCGAATCGCTGATTTCGGGATTATCTTCGGATACCGTGCACGAGCCTGGCTCCATTTCGTTTGTCGACCAGGTGATGGTCGATCGTTCGCCACTGCGCACCAGTGAGGGCTGCGCCGTGATGTTTCCCTGTCCTGGAGGTGCTGGGAGGCATCCGCCACCTGAGCAGCCGAATGGACACGATTCGTTTACGCGCGACTCCGTGCATTGCGCATCGCGGCGCCAGATCTCATCACCGACGCCATCGCCGTTGATGTCCGGCCCGGCGCAGAAGTTCATGGGCGTGCATTGCTGAGGTTCGAGGACGCATTGACCGTTGACGAGAATGTAGCCTGAAGGACAACCGGTGTAGACGCAGTTACCTGCTCCATTTCGGGTGTAGCCGATCGGACACGAACCACCATCAGCAACGCACTGCGTGCCATTCCACGTCTGACCAGCTGGGCACACGCACTGCGTACCGTTCCAGGTTTGTCCGGCCGGGCAGCTCGGCGTCCCGACGCATTGCGTACCGTTCCAGGTCAGACCAGCCGGACAGACGCATTGCGTACCGTTCCATGTCTGCCCTGCTGGACACACTGACGGCGGCGCGTTCACGGAGACGGTGGTCTGACAATTGTAAGTGGCTTCTGCGGTGCGTCTAGTGGCCGGTGTCGTCACGGTAAAGGTGTATTGAGTCGTCTGAGTCGGCGAGACTGCTCGCGTACCCGAAGAGCCGACTGAACCGATAGTCGGATTTATGACGTAGGTCACACCGGAGCTAAACATACCGCCGGCATTGCTGTTCCATCCAATGGTCGACGATTGACCACTTGTAATTGTCGACGGGTTCGAAACGATTGAACATACGCTCGGCGATGGTACGCCACTGCACGCGCCAGAATAATGCGGACTCGATGGACATGATGCAGGGACGATCTGAAGACCAGCGGCTGAAAGTTCGAAGAATTTCGTCTCTGAAGACGCGACGGGTACGCGACCATCAACACCGCTTAAAAGTATTGCAAGCGCGCCCAGTGCTACTACAGCGGTTAAGATTTCCTTTGTTGAAAATCCCCCGAAACGGTTCCCTCGTTCCATAGATATATAGATTATCGCACATCAATCCTCTTCATTCTGTTGCGCAAGGAGGATGGTGTGCATATTGGCAGCAATGGCGTTGCGGAGCGCTTGCACTCCTTCAGATGCCATCAGCGGGTCGTTGCCCGGATACGCAAGCAACCAATCCTCTTCTGATACGCCGACCGCACTCGCTTCAGCTCGCGTCGCAGCATCAAAAGCGAGATCGATTTGCTCGAGTTCATAATGTGCTGTCGCTTTATTATTGAGAAGCCACGTGTTGTCTGGCCAGAAGATGAGTCCCCAGTCGATTGCGACCAGTGCCTCTAGCGGATGATCTCCCTTCAAGAGGACCCATGCATAATCATTGATGGCAGCCCAGTTCGACGCATCGCCTTTGAGATACGTTTCGTAATCCTTGGCGGCACCATCGTAATCTCCGGCAAAACCTTTAATGAGGCCGCGGATGTAATATGAAGAAAGTGACAGATTTTCGTTAGTTTCTATTTCCGCATTGATCAAAACAAGCGCCTCGCTATAATTCTCCTCAAGAAACGAGATGCGTGCTAATTGATGCCGCGCGAACGGAATCGTAGGGTCTAATTCGAGTGCTTCGCGATATAGCGCACGTGCGCGATGCAGATCATAGGTCACTGCATCTGCCGAATCGAAATGACTCTCGGCGTATGCATAGGCTCGCTCGGCCGATGGATCGAAATACAATTGGAATTCCTCCTCGGCGATGATCAGCTTCCCTTCCGCCCAGCTTCGTGCATTCGGAACGAGCGCAAACGCGGCAATAAGCAGAATCGCGGCGGCGATTACGACCCATTTGGTTGCCGCTGGTTCTGCCGTAGGCTCCGGCGCAATCTTCTTTCGAGCGCGCGCCATAGCCGTACTACTCGATATTGCTACCCACAACGCCTTCGACAGCAGTTTTAAATTCGGAAGAGACACGCGTTAGGGCCGCCGTCGGCTGCCACGCATTACCGTCTGGCGCCGAAGCATGCGCATTGCGTACAAATAGGATGAACGGGTTCGCATCGGGAAACGGCAGACCACGCATATCCTGAGCGAGCAATCCAAGTTGACGCCGTGCGCCATCCGCATCCGTATCTTGCAGAAGGCGGATAGCGTATTCGAAACGAGCGAACGGCAATGCTTCTTTTGCAAGAGCTGCTTTGTGAGCAACCGCGAAGGCGATGAACTCATCGTATTCAGAGCGGTACTGGCTCGAGTAAGGCTCGTCGAGCTTATCTGCAAGGCGGCCAGTAACGACTGCGCGCCAATAGCGATACCAAAAATACTGACTACCCTCGATATGCCACGGTTCGTTGGCGACCTCCTCGGCAGCAAGGAGATCTGCTTCTGCAATATATCTCTGCGTCTCGGTCGCAGATGCTTCCGACATCGTCCACCATGCCCGCCCCTCACTCGGGACCGCCGGACGACTGTGCCAGCGCGCAATATTGATTGCTGCATAGGACGTCGGTGCGACCATATGTGACCATTCATATAGATTTTTGATCGAGCGGTCTGTCTCGCCAGCCACGAGATGCTGGTTGAATGGGGCGTCTGCAAAGATTTCTGCAAAAACGGCGTCGTCGTTTCCCGAGACCGAATATTGCGCGGCAAGCGCACTGATGAGACGCGCACGGACTTCCACCGGCACCGATTCATCGACGATCATCTGCTTCAGGCTTCGCACATCAGATACGAGCGTCGTTTGATCGCCGGAAATACGGTATTCAGCACCGAGAGCTAGCAGCGCCGACCGCGCCTTTTCTTCAGAACTTGCGCGCGGATCGTCTTTGATCGCACGGAAGATGGCGAGCGCGTTCTCAAGATCACCGCTACGCATAGCGGCATTCATCTCGCCAAGCGGTGTCGTCGTGCTGCGCATCTTGTATTTGTCGGGTATGAACGACCATACGAGTGCTAGTGTGCCGGCGATAACGACAATTGCAAGCAAGAGCATGAGGAGGCGCGAAACCGCATGTTTCGGTTGGTCGCCCTGGACTGGTTGTGAAGTATCCATGTCGTTCCCTGACATACAGCTGATTCAAATTTTATTCGCCGTCTCCGTCCCCATCACCATCATCGCCACCGTCACCACAGTCTCCGCCACCGCCACCGCAGCAACCGCTGCCGCAACCGCCGTCATCGTCTGAGTCCCCGCTGCCGCTGTCACATCCGCTTCCGCTGTCGCTGGAAGTGCACGACGTGCATCCTTCGCCGCAGCTGGTGCCGCTCGGTGCGTCCGCATGTGCCACGCCGATACTGGTTCCGTCAGAAACTGTATCGCTCGGCGAATTTGACACTCCGAGAAGGACAAGCGCAAAGCCGACGATAATGAGCACGGCATTCTTCGTCTGTTTGAGGACACGGAGCATTGCCATCATTATGGCGCATCTCGACCAATCACGAAGCGTATGGTGTGGATAGTGCCCGATATCCTGGTATCTCGTCGGTATTACATCGCATGCTACAATCCAGCCGATGCTGATCGATGCTGTATCCGCAACCGAAAGCAACGACGAAAGCGGCCGTGCTATTGCATCATTCCTCTCCTTCATCGAACGCAAACTCGGCGTCCTTGTTGTCCGCGATGGGCGCTCCTTTGACCCCTCCCTTGCTGCTCCGCTCCATCTCGCGAAATTACTCCAAGACAAAGGCATCATCAAGAGCTTCTATAAGAACATCCAGCTGTCCGACGAACCACGCATGCAATCGTGGTCGGCGATCTGCAACAATCGTACCAGCCATCAGACCGGCGGCGCTTCGTGGGACAGCGAAGAACAAGCGCTCTATGCAGCACTTGCAGAAGCGCTTGAGAGATATATCTGGTTCATGAAAGAGGATTACTACGTTGATCCGACTCGCGCCACCGTGGAAGGCATCTCGGCAAAAGGTATTTTTGTTCCGCCGGAGCGGTTCTCCGGCTACAGCGACGAACAACGGGAGTTGAATAAGCGCCGCCACATCACGAAAGATGCTGAGTTCGTCTGGATTCAAGGGCTCTCGTTGGTGCAGAACATGCCGATCTATGTTCCATCGCAAGTCGTAAGCGGTGTCTGGAGCGAGTACTACACGCCCGGCACACCAGAACCAGCAATCCGCCCGCCGATAACCATCGGGCTTGCAACGTGGCCGACGCAGGCGGGTGCACGCTGCGCAGGCGCGAATGAAGCGATCGAACGCGAAGCCTACATGGTGATGTGGCTCAATCAGATGACGATGCAGCGCTATTCCCACGCATCACTACGCGCCTTCGATCCGAAGCTCGGCCGCCTCATCGATGCCTGCGAGAAATACCGCCTGAAAATCCATGTGATTCAGATGCCGACCGATGCGCCGACGCATGCGATCGCCGTCGTTCTCGAAGACTTAAGCGATGTGGCTCCGCGCTATACGATCGGCATCCGTACGCACCGCTCCCTGATCAATGCGGTCGAAAAAGCCGCGGCTGAAGCGTTTCGTGCCCGCCGCGGTCATCGGTATTGGATTCGACAAGGTAACGCCTGGGACCCGGCGACGCCGGCGCGCGACGTCGGACATCGCGATCGCCTCTACTATTGGGGATGCCCGGAAAACGCTCCTCGCCTGAAATTCCTCATCGAAGGTCCTGAGATCGCTGCAAAGCCTGCCGCATGGGAGGCGGATACGTCCGATGAACATCTCGAACGCATCGTACGCTGGTGCACCGAATCGAACCTCGAATGCATCGCGGTCTCGCTCGGTACGTCGCCGACCAACCCAACTCCTCTGCATATAGAGATGATGATCATGCCGGATCTGCAGTGGACCTACCTCTCGGAGACGACCCAAGTATTCGGCGGAACACGCTGGCGCGAGATACCGACGAAGCTCGGCTACGCGCCGCGAACGGAGCCGTTTGCCGACGAACCGCACCCCTTCTCATGAAGCACTTCCTCTCGAAACTGCATACGGGTCTGCGGGCAACGCTGCGAACTAAACGCGGCGCGACGCATCATCCAGACGAGGTCCCGCGCGGAACGCATAAGTCGTATGAGCGCATGCGCCAGATCCAGCTTCCGGAACCGGCTGATATACCCATGTCTCTTGCTGACGCACTTCGCACCCGCAGCTCGGCTTACGGCGGCGACATGAAAGTGTCGCTCTCGCTAGCGGATGCGGGTACGCTTTTCGGGCTCTCTCTGCGCAAGCATGCAGATTCGAACAGTCGGAATTACCCTTCTGGCGGCGCGCTCTACCCCGTGGAAACGTATCTCATTTCGATGGCGATCGAAGGCGAAGAGCCCGGTGCGTATCATTACAACCCGAGCACACACGCGCTTGAGCGACTATGGGACATCTCGCGCGATTTCGATATGAAATCCATCGCGAAGCATCCCGCAGAATTACCCCTCTCGACACTCATAGTTTTCACGTCGTACTGGCGCCGATCCGCAGCGAAGTACGGTGATCTTTCCTATCTGCACGCACTCATCGAAGCGGGACATATGAGCGAGAACATCCTCCTGGTCGCAACGGCGCTCGGACTGAGAACCCGCCCGTATGCGGGCTTTAACGACGACGACATCGCACGCATCCTCGACGTTGATACCGACGAGGAGCAACCCGTGCATTCGATCACGCTATGCCTCCCTTCCGCATAATCGCGTTTTAACGCTTGCTACAATTCACGCACGTATATGACGGATACCGAACGCGCGGAGATACGTGAACGGCTCAAGCAAGTAATCGCAACTCGCGGGTTCGTCTGGGCTTCTGAGGATCAGCCGATCGCACAGAAGTCCTCGCGTCAGACTGCCAGCCAGTGGCTGCTCGACATCCGCGCCATCGCTCTGTCGCCCGCCGTCTTGGACGATATAACGAGGATTTTCTGGGACACGTATCGCACGCAGGCAGCCGTCCAGATTGGCGGGATGGAAACCGCCGCGATACCGCTCATCACCGCCGTCGTCATCAATGGCGCGCGCGACGGACGCGATGTCTCCGGATTCTATCTGCGCAAATCCCGCAAGAAACAAGGCCTGATGCACATGATCGAAGGCGAGGTTCGGCCGGGAAAACCCGTCATTCTCATCGATGATCTCGTGAATGCCGGTAGCTCGCTTCGTAAGCAGGTTGATGTGCTCGAGGAACTCGGCGAAAAAGTGACGGATATCTGGACGCTGGTTCGATTCCGCAACCTCGAAGCCTACGAGTACTTCACGAAGAAAGGAATCCGGGTGCAATCGCTCTTCGAGCTCGATGATTTCGGTAGCATCGGCGTGCGGAATCTCTCGCATACCCACGCACCGGTGACACCGTCACCCTACGAAATCAAATGGAAATTTTCGTCAGGCAGCCCGTCGCATCAGCTCGTTGTCGCGAAATCAGACCCAGCAATTGACGACATCCGTGTCTACGTCGGTTCCGATCGCGGCATTCTCTGGGCGCTCAACCAATCTGATGGTACGGTGGTATGGAAGCATCAGATCGGTTTCCACCCGAAAGGGAAAGGGATTTTTTCGTCTCCCGTTGTATACGACGGCACAGTCTATTTCGGCGGCTACGACGGCAATGTGTACGCGCTTGATGCTGCAACCGGCGCAAAAAAATGGATGTCCTTGGAAGCCGACTGGGTCGGATCTTCACCGGCAATCGCACCGGAGATCGATCGCCTCTTTATCGGACTGGAGTTCGGCCTCTGGCGACGGCGCGGAGGCATTGCGGCCATCGACATGGATACGGGCGCGACACGCTGGCACTATACCGATATGCCATGCTACACGCATTCGACGCCGCGCTATATCAGCGAGCATCGTCAGGTCGCGATCGGCAGCAACGACGGCTGTGTGTATCTTTTCGATGCCGAGACCGGCGCACTCCAATGGAAAACTTCGACGGGACCCATCACGCCTGCGGAAGTGAATTCAGGATTCAGCGCACATGATCTCAAGGAGGCAGTAGCATATGATGCGCAGCGCGATTTGATAGTTGCGGCAAATATGAGCGGCGGAATTTTCATGATCGATCGCCTCGCCGGCGAGATTCGGTCAGAATTCCGTGCAGAGTTCGGCTCCTATGGAACTCCACTCATACACGATGGACGCGTATATGTCTCATCGCTCGATAAGAATCTCTATTGCATCGATCTCGAGAACTTCAAAGAAATGTGGCGCTGGAATGGTGGCGCTCGGATATTCGCATCGCCGACCCTTATCGAGGACAGCATTTATATCGGTGCCAACACCGGCCGACTCACCGAGCTCGATCCCGCGACAGGGAAAGAGCGGAGCATTCTGCACCTCACCGAACGCATAACGAATCGCCCCGTATACAATCCGAATACGAAGCGGTTGTTCGTCCCGACCTTCGCGAATGAGATCTATTGCGTGGAGCGGAGCGCGGAAACTGACGAGAATCCTCACTAGGAAATCCTTATTTTACTCGAGCGACGCCCCGATTATCCCTTCGATGGTCGACTTGAATGCTGGCGAGATAGCGGCGAAGGCAGTGATAGTCTCCCAGCCCTCCCCTTTCCGTTCGTATTGATCGCGAATATTCAGGATGAAGGAATTCGTTTCTTTCTTCGGAACAATGGCGATTTCTTCAGAGAGTCGGTCGAGCTGCTCGCGAGCTGCTTCGGTCTCCGCTTCACGCACGAGGCTCACCGCATACCAATACCGAGCGAACGAGAGCCACTCTCGTGCTCTCAATGCGGGACGTTCCTCGGCCAACGCGATGAATTCGTCGAATTTAGCGCGCACCTGACTCTCATAGGGTTCGCCAAGAATTTCCGCGAGTCGGCCGACGACTACCGCCCGCCAAAACAAATAGAAGTAGTAGTTGCCGCGAGCGGCATAGGAAGCGTCGTTTGCGGACGCAGCGTCAGCCAATTCATCTGCCAACGCGAGATACGTGACCGCATCGCGCGCCGATTCTTCTGAGACAGCTTCAGAACCACCGGCCCACGGGACGCTCGGCTGGCTGTGCCAGCGCGCCAGCGAAATCGCCGCGACTGGCGAGGGAGAGATCTCTAATGACCATAAGGAAAGATTCATGAGTGAGCGCCGATCGTCTCCGGCGACGCGATACGCTGCGAATGGTGCATCCGCAAATACCAGATCGTAGATCGCAGGGTCATTGCCGGAGATCGACAGCTGCCCCACCAGTTTGTCGATGAGCTCTGACTTCACCGCGGGCGCTACATTATTTGCTGCAATCGTTGCTTTCAGCGTCCGAACGTCGTTCGCGACGGCCGATGTATCACCGAGCGCGCGTGCGGCACCGAGCGTGTAGATAACCGCGCGCGCCTTTTCGTCTGCGCTCGCATTCGCATCCGCTTGAATCGCTTGAAGGGATGCGATCGCGCTCTCGTAATTGCCTTGCTGCATGGCCTCGTCGAGGGAAACAAGGTCGACGACAGCTGGTGCCGAGGCCGGTGTATCGCTGAGTGCGTTCCAAATGAGCGGAATGCATACGAGAAGGACAAGGAGCGCGAGCAGCGCACAGAGGTCTCGCAGCGTATAGGCACGCTTTGTACCCTCGCTTGCTGGTGTCGTACTAGTATCAGATTCCTTCATAAGAATTCGCGTGTGATCAGAAACATCCGCAGTCGCCCGCGCTACCGTCGGCAGCGCTGTCGCCACCACCTGTGCACGACGTACAGCTCTCGCCACAGCTCGTACAGCTCGGCGCATCGGCGCGTGCGATGCCCATGCTCTCGGTCATCGAATCGTCACTCGCGCCGCCGACGCCGAATAAGACGATGAAGAAGCCACTGAGGATGAGCGCCGCGTGCCGAATTTGCTTGAGAACGTACATCAATGTCATTATCACGCCAGCTGACGGAAATGGCTATTGACGAATGTGCATAATGTCGCGCGTTTCTAATCGTAATGACACGTCCTTCATTTGAATTGCGCAGGTAGGATTTTTTACGCTTGTCGGCGCGCCGCGGCACGGTACTATATGTCCAATGCCTCGCAAGATAGCTTCGCACGACGCACTCATCGATACGGAGTCGTCTGCCCTTCTGGTGTTGAGTTCATTTTCATCTTCGGTCGCGTTCGTACATTCCTGTACGCCGGACACGCATCAGGTCCTCGATGTGCAGTACCCCAATTACACCAATGAATTCGACTTGATAGAAGTAGACAATGCGAATCTCCCCGAATGGTCATGGAACCGGCGCACACGCCTCTTCGCTCGCACCTCTCTCGTCGCGCTCACCGAGGAACTGCGCCAGAAAGCGAAGCTCGCCCAGGCGAAACAGCTGCTCGCGCTCGATGTCATGCGTCAGCTTTCACTAGCCCGCCGTCGTGTCAGCACCGGCGTCGAATTCCAGGATCGAGTCTATATGACGAAGAAGTTTCAAGCAGAAAGCTTTAAGAGAGCCGGGTATGACGAGAGCCTCGCGCTTGAGTATCCGTTCGTCCTCCAATACGCAGAGCTTACCGGCATGCCGCTGAAGGATGCGGCAGACGAAATCATCTTCAAGGCAGGCATGGATGACCAGCATCTCGCGAATACCGAACTATTGCGCATGCGGTACATGCGGATGATCCGCGATGCAAAGACGCCTGCCAATCTGCGGCCTATCCGTGACGCTTTCCGCCGCGACATGTACGTGAACCCGCAGATCTGAGTCATGGCGTTTTCGTACTACAACCCGAACATCGTCGTCGACAGCGCGAACCTGCACCTGCCGGGGATCGAGCGATTCACGTACATCTTCCAGCTGTTCGGAGCGATTACGATGGCGCCGGTCGATCGCACGAACACGCTCCGCTTCCCCGTGAAGATTGCCAATATCTGCCCTATCCCTGCGATACAGCCCTTCAAGCGGACACTCGAGGACATCTGCAATGAGCGTGCCCGCGTCATCCTTAAGCGTGCCGTGTCTCTCGATTGCGACATTTATGTCTTCTGGTCGGGCGGCATCGACAGTACGCTCACGCTCGTCTCCTTGCTCAAGAATGCATCAGACGATGAGAAAAGACGCATCGTCGTTCTTCTTTCCGAAGAATCAATCTACGAATACCCACTTTTTTACGATGAGCATATCCGCGGGAAACTGCGCCGCACACCGGCGGCGAAGTTCCCCCACATACTCGGCTCGAAGCACCTGTTCGTGAGCGGCGAACTGAATGATCAGATTATGGGCGCTGCGGTTCCCCACGGCCTCATGCTGAAATACGGCGACGACATCATCCATAAGCCACGCAGCCGCGAGATTGCGTTCAAATTCTACGATGCCAAAGTGAACGATCCTATCATCACGAATTTCTATCTCGACCAGTTTGATCGCGTTGTCGCGGCGTGCCCCGTGGAGCTGAAGACGGTGTTCGACTACTTCTGGTGGATAAATTTTACGTTTAAATGGCAGCTCGCCTATGTGCGCATCCTTACCTTCGCCTCCGAGCGGAACATCCCGAATATCACTGCGGAATACATCCGTGATTATTTCGCCGTCTTTTATGACACCGATGACTTCCAGCTCTGGAGCATGCTGAATCTCGATTTGAAAATCAAGGATACGTGGCCGACGTACAAATGGGCATGCAAAGACATTATCTACGAGTACACGAAAGACGCGGTGTATCGCGACACGAAAATCAAACGCGGCTCCTTGGTCTCCATCATGCAACGCCAGAACCCGTACAATTTTGTCGATGAAAAATGGAACTTTCGGCGCGAAGTCCCTGTGGAAGAGTACTACGAACCACGCAACGACTTCGTGTAGGGCGCGATTGACCCTCATTCTTCCCTTGGTATCATCCGCCAAGGTCTGTTCTTGACCTGCAGTCACACGCAAGGAGGTTTGAATGCGCGGCATCGAAACGCTGGTTTTCCTGATACCTCTCGCACTCGCAGTCGTACTCACGTACGTACTGCATCGCGGGCGGAACATCACGACCGACTCGTTCTTCGTCGCTCGACGTGAGCAGAAGACCGTCGTCATCGCGCTCTCGATCGCATCATCGTGGATCTGGACCGTCGCCCTCTTCGTCATACCGCAAAAGGTGTATGAGCTGGGTGCGGTCGCCATGATTGCGTTCGTCGGCGTGAATGCCGGCGCGCTCTTACTGTTGGCGTTCCTCGTCCCCCGCGTACGTGCGTATGGCGGAAACGTGCAGCTCACGCTGCCGCAGTTCGTGGAAATGCGCGACAGTAAGAAAACAGGGGCTGTCTTCACGACCGGCGTCCTCGGCGTGCAGATCTATAGCGTCATCACGCACATGCTCGGCGCCGCGCTCATCCTGAAGGTCATGACGAGTGGTGCCAACAAGGAGATGTTCATCCTTCTCCTTGCGATCGCCTTCCTCATCGTCGCGGCCCTTCGCGGCCTCGAGTCGTCGATTATCGCGGATATCATCAAGTACTCCGCGGTCTTCGGCATCGTCATGCTGGCATTCTTCGCAACCGAAAAAGCCGGCGGCGTCGACGCACTCATGGGCGGTCTCACGGGACTTCGTCCCGAGGAGAGCGGACTCGTCCCGATTAAGACACTCTGGCTCTTCGTCATCCCCGTCTCGGCCGCACTACTGTCGGCTGTGGCCATGGATGACCAGCTGTACCAGCGCGGATTCGCTGCGAAGAATAATCCGAAGCGCGCATTCGTGCTCGCGACGGCCTTCTTTGTCATCATCCCAATCGGGATGAGCATGCTGGGGCTCCTGGCCGCGAACAAAGCACTTGCAGTCGGGGTCACGGATCTGCAGCTCACCGGTTTCCAGACCATTCAAAAGCTGGTTCCCGGTATCTCGCTGTACGTCCTCGCAGCGGCGGTCATGACGGCGCTTATCGGTAGCGGAGGCTCAGCGCTTCACGCAGCCGGCAACGTCGGGGCGAAGAACGTCGCACAGATGTTCTGGCCGCAGATGAGCGACGCAAGCCTTGTGTGGGCTTCGCGTGCGACGATGGTGATCACCTTGGTCGTTGGCACCGTGACGGCACTTGCCGGCGTCGGTATCTTCGAGCTCTGGATTGGCTGGGGCATGTTCCGGGCAGTACTCTTCTTCCCGCTCATCGCCCTCATCATCACGAACCGCGAGTACATTCCATCGGTATTCTCTTGGATCGCCATCGGATTGCCGACGACGCTCGCGTCGTTCGCGCTCTTCAAATGGCTCGGCGAGCCGACGGGAGTCGCATCCGGCGAAGCAATCCTCGTCGCGTGGGGTACCACTCTCGCACTCTGGGTCTGGCATGCGTATCGCTCTAAGCGCTCGCTGACTATCGCCGTATAGGCGCTCTACAAGTAGCCCGGTCTCGTACCGGGCTCCTTTTCTTTGTGCCCACTGGCGGGAGCGCTATACTGCGCGGGATGGAATTCGATGAAGACGATAAGATCGAGCGAACGCTGGAGAAATCGAAGCTTTCTCCCGAGGAGAAGCGTGAACTAAAACGACGTTGGCGCTTTTCGCCGTGGCGGGTCCTCCCGCTTCCGCTAATCTCTTACACCATCGTCGGCGGCTATCTCTGGATGGTCGGCACGCCGGATGCATGGCAGCGCGCCGCTGCGCCCGTCATGGCAGTCCTCATATTCACAACGCTCTCACCGTTCATCCGCAAGGAATGGTTCCGCCGTACGAAACAGAATCTATCAGGAGATCGTCAACATCGCGCATCCGTGCGCGATACATTCGACGACGAGTAGCCAGACCTTTTTTCGCTCGTGGTGTCCAACATAGCAGCGTGAGATACTAGACTCATGTCCGGAATCGCGCGGCTTTTCGAGTACTTCCATCGCACTGCGCAATCCGTCCTCTCGAAACCAACGAACGAGATGTCTGCTCACGGAACGCGTATTATCGGCGCTCTCCTCGATGCCGGCACGAGCACGCTCCTCACCGTGACCAGCCGGCCGAGCGTACTCCTTGCTCTGAACGAACTAGTCCCCGGAAGCGTGTACCTGCGCACCGTACGGTATGGGCGCAACCGCGAAACGAGGGCGCTCTTGCGGCGCAACGCGTCTGAGTATCCGGAATGGCGCTGGTCGCAAGAGAAAGCGCTCTTTCTTCCCTCGCATGTGCCGCCTTCCGAAGAATTGCGCGGCCGTGCCGCGCTTGCCACCGCAAAGCGCGACGCGCTCTACCTCCTTATCGAGCGTGTAAACGGCCTGCGGTTGCGGCCCGAGATAGCGCTACAAGGACAAACCCTCGTCTATCTCGAGAAACGAGACCAAGCTCTCGAATTCAAGAAGCGCGGCTACGACGAAGCGGTTATTGGGGAATATCCGTATGTCGAGCAGTATGCGACTATCGCGAAGCGCTCGCCGCGACAAGCTACCGACGAGATACTTTTTCAAGCACGCCTCTTCGACGATGTCGTCACGCGCTCCGAAGCGGTGCGCCTGCGCTTCCTTGGCATGATTCGCGACGCGCGAGCCGCAGATGATCTTGCGCACTTCGAGGAGGAGCTCGACGAGCTCACGTTGCAAGTCCTCAAATGATATGCGCCTCATCTACTACAAGCCCCGTGCGATGCTCCAGCTCGCCGACGAGAAATTCCCCGGGACGATGCGCCTCAGGCATTACTTCGGCATGTACGGCGCCGGCGCATGCCCCATCGATCGTACCGGCACCATCCGCACGCCCGTAAAAGTGAAATCGCTCTTCCCCATTCCCGCGTTTGAACCTTTCAAAAAGACGTTTGAGCAGATTTGCGATGAGCGCTCAACGGAGATTTTGCAGCGTGCGCGCGAACTCGATGTGCGCATCAATGTCTTGTGGTCCGGCGGAATCGACAGTACGCTCGTCCTCATCTCGCTCCTGAAACAGGCCGCGAAAGAGGACAAAGAGCGTATCAACGTGCTTATGTCGAATGATTCGATCCAAGAGAACTCGCGCTTTTTCCGCGAACACGTGAGCGGAAGCCTTATGCTCGGCATCAGCGCCGACGTCGTGAAGGCGCTCGGAGCGAACGACCTCATCGTAACCGGCGAGCACAATGACCAGCTTTTCGGTGCCGACCTCATGGGCCCGATCGCGTTTGCGCTCGGCCCGCAGATCATGCACCAACCGCTCGATCTCGAGATGTTTGCAGAACAATTCACGCGCGGCGCAGGCAGCATCGAGATGGCGCGGTGGTACATGACGCTCATGGATCGTGTGCGCCAGGCGGCTCCGATTCCGCTCACGACCAATTATGATTTCGCGTGGTGGATCAATTTCACGCTCAAGTGGCAGACGGTCTTTTCGCGCCTCATTATGTTCGTGGAGCCCTCTCGTGCGCACCTCATCACGAAGGAATGGATAGCAACGCGCTATCTCCCCTTCTACAACACCGAGGATTTCCAACGATGGAGCCTGCACAACAACGACAAGAAAGTGAAAGACACGTGGGCGAGCTACAAATGGCCGTGCAAGGATATCATCTACGATTTCACGAAAGACGCGGAATACCGCGACACGAAGACGAAAGTCGGCTCGCTAGGGAGCCTCATGCTCGGCTACGATTCGATGATCTTTATCGATGAAAATTTCGGGATGCATTCGAAGGTAGCGATGGAGGACATCTACGAGCCCGAGAACGATTTCCGCTAGCAGCGTATGCAGCGTACGACGCTCCAGCATCGAGGACTCGGCTTTACCTATACCGAGCATGAAATGCGGCTTCCGGCGAGCGCGGTTGCCGAAATGGTGCACATGCTCACGAAGTGGCAGGCGGTGTTTCCCATGGAAGAGACGTATGTGCGAAATACCTACGGCGTTCCCGCACTTATCGCGAGATTCGATGGCGCGCTCGATGGCACCACGTTTCGGCCGTATGAGATTCAAGGCGGCTGTGGCTGGGTAGGCTATGCGAGCATCGCGAATCCGGCGTTCAAGGCGGCACGGGAGAACATCGCGGCGACATGGCCAGCGTTCCCGCTTCTCATCGGCGATCACGTCATCCACGACGACGACTTGTGGCTACAGCGCATCAGTCTCAGTGAAGCGCTCGCGACAGAAAGCCCGCTCATGATCCGCTATCCGCTCGGCGAATTGCCGTTTGCGACACGCAAAATGCTTATCAAGAGATCCGTCCGATCGATCGAGACTCATCTGGATAAACGATACGGTGTCGCACTGGAATGGTGGCGCATCATCTCATGGGATGACCGCGATGCGATTCCGTGGCACGAATCGTTCGTCATGAAGCCGACTCGTGGCTACGGGAGCACTGATGTGATGTGCTGGACGCCCGAGACGCGGCGCGGCCGCTCGACGCGAACGCAAATCGTTGACGCTCTGAAGAGATACTGCTGGATGGTACTGCAGCCCTTTATCCCGCCGAACGAAATGGAAATCGACGGAGTTTTGTACAACGTCATCTACCGGCCGTTCTTCGGCTTCGATCCCGTGACGCGCAACTGGACGCCACTGCATGGAGTATGGACCGCCCGGCCGGCGCCAAATCTGCGCATTCATGGCGCGTCCGACGCAATTTCAGGGCCACTTATGATGGAAGAGGTATAGAAAAAGACCGGGTGTACCGGTCACGCTCGATAGCGGATGTCTCGCTACATCATTTTTACATCAATACTCACGCCTGATGGGAGGTCGATATTCGTGAGGGCTTCGATAACCTTCCCTTCCGGGTTCACGATGTCGATCATGCGCTTGTGGATGCGCATCTCGAACTGTTCGCGGGAGTCCTTGTCGATGAAGGCGCCGCGGTTGACGGTGTATTTCTTGATATCGATAGGAAGCGGGACCGGGCCGACGACGGTCGCATTGTAGCGAGCCGCGGTGTCGATGATCTGCTTGACGGAGCGGTCCAAAACAGCGTGCTCGTAGGCACGAACCTTGATACGCAGGCGATGAGCCGCTTCCGGCTTTTTGGCGCGCGTGGTTTTCTTTGCGGTCTTGGTTGCTGTCATAGAACGAGCGGAGTATGCACTATTCGGCGGGTTTCTGCAAGTCGACCTCCCTTGCTCCGCCTAGGGCGCGTAGACGGAAAAATCGTTGCTCATGCGAAAATTGAATACCCGCGCCGCCGATTTGCAGATAGCCGATTTTTCCGGATCATACGCAGCGCACGCCTTCCGAGCGACCGATCCGTCATACATATTGGTGTACCCGAAGACGCCTTCGAGACAGAGCCGTTGCTCATCGCTGGTGCCCCAGCCGCAGATGGCATTCACCGACGCCGGGGAATCCGTTATTTGTCGCCACAAGGCATACCCCAGCCCATGCGAGCATCCGGCGCGCAACGCTTTTGGCATACTCGTGCAGAATTGCACGGCATCCGAATAGCCTTTCGATATGTCAATTGCACGGCGTAACTTGTAACGGAAACAGGCTGCCGGATACGGGCTCTCGTCGCACGGATACAGCGCAGATACCGCTCTGTCCGACTCACCATATTCGATATCGCGCTCCATGTACGCGCCGGTGGCACAGTAGTACCGAGCACCGACGCCATACTCATTGAAAATCGCACAAAGTTCGATTGCTGCGGGAATATCGTAATTGGCAAGGACCATGAGCGCGTGTCCAAGCGCGTGATAGCAATCGCCGAGGATGAGATGGGCAGAGAGTTCGGTGCTACTACACATACTCGCGATCTCGGCGCGGAATGCGGGAGTGAGGTCGTCGAAGGTGGCGTGATGCTCTGAATCCACGAATTTCTCATCGCCGGTCTTCTCTGTAAAGAAGCCCATCAGGGCGCCGTGAATGCAGCCCGAGCTACACTGATTCTGGCAGATGTTCGTTGCGACGGCGAGACCCTGCTCTCGCTCATAGATGACGCGACCTACATTGTGCGCTTCGGAATGGCAGAACTGATTGTCATCAAGTACGGCGAGCATCGTATGCGGCCCGAACTCGTCGTAGTGCTCTCGAAAAAAAGAAGCGGGAATCGAGCGCAAATCGCCCTCCCCGGTGATGAGCGCGGCGAATTCTGCTTTTTGTGCAGAAGACGGCACGCCGCCGGACCTCGTCGATGACATCTCTGAGCCGAAGACCGGCGCATTGCTGCCGTATTGCAGCGCAATCACCGTCGCGCCCACAAACACCAGTGCGATGATGACTACGATGGATTTGAAGTCGAACAGCTTTCTCAGCAGAGAATCTGACACGAAAAAAGTATATCATCGAGCAAAGAAATTTCGCCGGCGACCTGAGTCGCCGGCGAACTACCAACTTCGGCGCATCAGCGCTTCAGGAATCGGCGGATGAACGGCACGAGACCGAACGAAAGTGTGATGAGGGTAAGCGCATACATTCCGAACAGGTCCTTTGCATCCCACCACCTCAGGAATCCGATCGCAGCTGCAGACACTGCCGCCATCGATAGAAACACCAAAGGTGCAACTTCTTGAATATCTTCGAGTTCGAGTTCTTTTACCAGCACATCCCAGCCCGAAGGCTTCTGGTTGTGAGATTCATCCATGCTGTCCTCCAAGGTTCAGGCTTCCCTCAGAGTACCATAAAGAATGGTGCTGCAATATCTCATCCGGAATGAGAGAACCGTGTTCCGCAAAGACCTCCTCGCGCATCGCACTCAGAGACTTCCCGCGAAGCGCTGCCGCCTCGTCGATGAGCGCCATGATCGGTTCGTCGCGGTACTCGCCTCGTTCTCGCGCCAAATGAAGCGCGACGATCATCTCTTCCGGCTCGCCGACGCAATCCATCGGCTTGAATCCTTCGATGCCGAGAAGTCGGCGGAATATCGGCATCAGACTCGGGTCGGCAAAGAGATCCTTGCCGGCGATCGCCGCGATCTCGCTGCGCGGTAAGAACGCAGCCAACCCCGCGTACACGAATGCGCATTTGGCGCATTTCCCGCACCAGTACCCGCGTTCGCGCAACGGCGCGTGCCGCACGACATACGAGGGCGCATTGCAGCTGGAGAACGCTTCGAGATACTCGGGAAGCTTCGCGAACCGCTGCATGACACTCAGCGACGAGAGCGGACGCAAAAGAGAGAGCGGCACGATATCCGGCGAGATAGACGTGGCAATGTGGTTTCGCATCAGTTCGTTCGCTTCCGTCGATTTACTCCACTGATGATTCACATTCATTCCCAAGTACTCGACATTGCCCGCATCGGCGCTTCGCTCGTTGGCGAGCGCGAAGTACCGCCGACCATGCAGCGCCGCACCCAAAGCACCCAAGAGCGTCAGCGTCGAGATGAGCGGGAATCCCCCCTGCCATGGCGCCTCTTGCCATAGTCGGCCGAGCATCGGATCGCCATGACGCACTACGACGACCATCGGTCGCCCGATGATTCCCGCCATCACGTACTGCTCGCGTCGATGGTCCCAGGCAAAGAGATCGAACGGGATTCCGCTCTCATTTAAAAGGTCCGCTGAGACGGCTGTATCTTTCCCCGCGCCATTAGCGAGCAATACGCCTGAAAAATCAGGCATGGAGGTCGGCGACGCGACGCGACGCGGGTCGTATGGAAACGCGACGAGGCCGCGGAAATCGACTTGGGCGCGGTAGAAGAATTCACCGAGACCTTTCGTGTAGACCGTATTCCAAAATTCTGCCTCATCCTGCGTGAGCCCTTCCCCTTCGATGCGCAGCTCGGGGGCCAGGTGCGGCTTCCAGTAATTGATGCCAAGCATGATGCGAAGCGATCGGAGGAATGACTCAAGGAGATCTTTCGGCATTGCACGCCATGCTGCCGGCGGGGTCCCCGGAAAGAGCACGGTGTCGACGAACGATATTCGACGACCGTCGTCAAGGACGGATTCGAAGCTGAAGATCGCCGCGGATTCGTCGGGACGCACTTCATACGCGCCGAAAGTGAAGACGCGGCCGCGCGGCCGCCACGCGGCCGACTGCCGTTTCTGTACCGTACCGTCGTTCATCTCGGGAGTATACCAAGCGCCCTTCGGGACGGCGCCTCGCGCTCACTCGAGATACCGATCGAAATCGTAATCCATCCTGAAATTCTTCACGGGACTCGCTGCGAAGCATATCGCCTTGTTCCCGGCATATGCCTCGCACGCCTCTTCTGCGACCGAGTGATCGTAGAGGTTGGTATATCCGAAGGCGCCCTCGAGGCACATAAGCTGGTCGGTTTCGTCGCCTGAGGCGCACACGTCATCCGCCATATCGGGATCCTTGTAGATACGTTTCGCGGAGCCGAACCCGACGCCATGGAAGCAGCCGCGCCTCTCGGCGCCGGAGAGTCTTTGACAGAGCGCGATAGCAGCTTCGTGTCCGGTATCCAGGTCGAACACCCGCCGCATCTTGTATCGGTAACACGCTACCGGGTGCTCATTCTGCGCGCAGGGATACACGTTGGATACGAGCGCATCCGCCGCTCCGTATTCGATATCACGTTCCATGTAGATGCCCGTGACGCAGTTGTAGATCGCGCCGAGGCTGTGCTTTTCGAAGAGCTCGCATAGTCCGGTGGCGGACGGAATATCGAAATTGGCAAGCGCCATGAGCGCATGGCCGATCGCATGGTAGCAATTGCCGATGCCGATATGCCGCGTCACCTCGCCTCCTTCACATACCCCGAGGATTTCGTCTTGCAACGCGGGCGTCAGGTCCTCAATCGTGGCATGCCGCTCGGAGTCTGCGAATGCGATCGAATCGGATTTCTGTGCGAAGAGACCCATGAGGACGCCATGTATGCATCCTGATGAGCATTGGTTCCTACAGATATTCGTCGCGACGGCGAGGTCCTGCGTGCGTTCGTAGATGACTCTGCCCAGGTTGTGCGCTTCGGAGTGGCAGAATTCAACGTCATCAAGGACCGCGATCATCGCTTCCGGCCCGAACTCGTCATAATACTCGCGGAAGAAAGTAGCCGGCAAGGTCCTCACATGCCAATCGAACCCGGCGACTATTTCGGTGAATGCCTGAACTTTCTCGGGAGATGCCTCAAGAAGCACATCCGAGCCCGCCCCCATCTCATCGTCGAACGACACGCTCGGCCTCTCCACCTCTGGCCGTTGTTCAATACTGGCCGCGATCGCGACCAGTATGAGCAAACATATGATTGCGCCGACAGCTGGTATCAAGGATTTCCTGGATAGTGACGTCATCGAACGAAGTATAGCCGATTCAACTTCAGTAACCTGCTACAATTCCGAAGCATGTATCGCGTCTTTTCACGTCCCGGCTACGCCGCGCTCGCGATTGCGGCTGCGGCCTTCACCTTCGTCGTGACGCTTATTGCGCACAATTTCCGTTTCCTATTCGATTTCCTCTCCCTGCAACAGGTTTCCCTGAGCGACGCGATGATGTTCCTGCCAATCTTTGTAATCGAATCGATTGCCGGCACTCCGCGCTTGGACCTCATCCTCGCTGCAATCAGTGCCGTTCTTATCGGCATCGTGGTTTCGCTCAGCCTCTTCTATGCACGCATGCACCGAGCGGCGCCGTCCTTGGCGAGTGGTGTCGGATTCCTCGGCGCGATTTCCGCATTCTTAGGCTTTGGCTGCGCGGCCTGTGGTACCGTCTTCCTCGCATCAGCCTTTGCGGGCTCTCTCGGCGGCATTGCGGCACTCCTTCCGTATGGCGGAAAAGAAATCAGCTTCCTTGGTATCGGGCTTCTGGGGATGGCAGCCTACACGCTCGCACGCAGTATCAGTCGGCCAGCTGTGTGTCCGATTTAGTTTTTAGTTTTAAAGCGCTTGTTACGAACCTTGTCGTGGCGGCATGAGATCCATTGGAACGCTGTTGAGATATATCTGCACGCTGGAGACCGTCGGGAACTGCAGCGCGGTTTCCTTGATCTGGATGTCCGCACGCGGGTCGTCGCAGATTCCGGCGAGGCCGGAGAGCTGTCCTTTGACATAGATATTCGCCACACCATTCACGATTTCGGCGCGATCGAATTGCAGCGTCGCGGCGGTGCGTGGGATGAAATTGTAGGCTGTGCCTCCCGGCACGCCTTCTGGCTCTGCAAAAAGAAGATTAAGTGCAGCAGTGAGCGGAGCCTCGGTGCGTGGAATCTGGCGGGTCACCATATTCACCGCGTCGCAGCCGAGCTTCTTCCCTGGCCCTTTGCTCGTCGTGTCGAGGAGCGCGATCTTCACATCCATTATTTCGGTATTTTCTACGATCGGCTCGGGCACCTCGTCATTCGGCGCCGTGCGGTGCGTATAGACATAGGTTCCGCCGACCGCTAGTACGAGAAGCGCTATGGCCGAGATGATGAGGTTCGGGTTCATGCCGCAATCGTATCATGTAGAGGCTTGCGCGCTATGGCAATTCTGTGGTGGCGTCAATTCTCGTCTTTACCGGATCGAGCCCATGGCGCAGGAAGACGCTGTCGGGAATCTTCGAGAGTGCGAACGAAACGAGGAGGATGACTATCGTCGCATCATCGAACCAGCCGATAATCGGAAAGATATCCGGGAGGAAATCCAAAGGAAGCGCCGTGTACATGAGCGCCGCAGCCGGCAGGATCTTCGCGACCAGCGGCGATTCCTTGTCGACAAAGACGCGGGTCGTGCGGATAGGATGCCGCGCCAGTGTGCGCAGTTTCCACAGAAGCGTGAGGTGATAGAGGGCCATGGATGTCAGATTTTTTCCGCGTTCTTTTCCGCGTATTTCTTGAAGTTCTCGAGTATCGCTTGCCAGCCGCTCTTCTGCAGCTCTGCCGAATTCTCTTGTTCCGGGTCGAAGGTCACGCGCAGGTGAGTGCTGTTCCCCATCGGCATGAATTCGATGCGCGCCCGGCGACCGTCTTCCATCGTGTATGCGAGGAGTTCGTTCTCGACGACCTCGGTATACACGCCATTGAAGTCGAAGCCGGCGGAGCCGTCGCGCGCTTCCATGCGGAAACTGAATACGCCGTTGACCTGCACGTTATTCACCGCGCTCGGCGAATGCCAATCATCCGACGCGTGATTCCACTGCATGACGTGCGTTGGATTCGTGTACATCTCCCACACCTTCTCGACCGGCTCGTTGATAGGTGTCTCGACCATGATTTCCCCTTTGTTCCGTATCTCTTTCGTTACGTTGTTGTGATCCATGCCGGGAGTATAGTAAGCCGCGGTGCCTATCGCACCACGGATTGAATCCCCTCTTTCACTTTCTCGACGATAGTCTCCTCGTCGGTTTCCTGCATGTCGTTCGCCTCGTCGTTGATGCCGCCTTCCGCGAGTAGCGTCAGCTTCTCATTGGTCGCGCCTTCCTCGTCGAGCGTCTCCTGCAGCAGTTCTTCCACTTCCGTGTGCGCCATCTCTTCGGCCCAAGCCACCGCCGATCCGTAACCCGCCATCTCGTAATGCTCGACATACTGCGCGGCGGCAATCAGTGATGCGTCGCGCGCTTCCGCATCCTTCACGTTCGCGATGCACCACTCGGCATCCTTGATGAGGCCGTCGATAGCAGCCGATTCCCCCGAAAACGTGCCCGTGTGTCCAAGCATGGTGAGCGCAGACTCAAGACGTTCTTTCTGTACGCGCGTCTCTTCGAGATGCATCGTGAATGCATTCTTCAAATCAACGTCCGTCGCGGCTTTCGCCATCTTCGGAAGCGCTTTCATGAGCTCGTTTTCCGTGTAATGAAGCGAGGTGAGCTTCAGCATGAGCAAATCATGGAGCGTTGAATAACGATTGAGTGTTGTTTTTGTTGCCATAGCGAAAAATGTTTAGGGTAATGACCCATTATACGCTTTCGCAATGAACGAAAAGTGAAATGCTACCGCCGTTCGATGCGAAAGGTAAATCGATACGAGGAATCGGGAATCGCGATGCCCTCCGACGGGTGCGGCGTTACTTCCGTGAGCGTCACGTCGAAATCGCCGAAGCGCTGCGGCTCGCCGAGCGTGAGTACGTGCTCGCCGTGAGACACCGGCGTCGAGAGAATCGTGCGCACTTCCACGGTCCCCGCCCAGACACATTGCACATCCTGTGGGCAGCGGCTGTCGGCAAGGACTTCCTGCGGATTCACCGTGACATCCATCGCAGTCGGGCGTCCGCCGAGGTACGTGGTGAGCGTCGCCGAGGTGCGATCCGGCGATGGGCACGGTGCGAATTCGCACTGCGTTCCAGATCGCCCGACCGATGTGCCGTCCGGGCAGATCATCGCATCGGCATTACAGGCATATGCTTCCCGCTCGACAGAATCCGTCACCGAAAAGATGCCGACCACCGGGTACTTACGCCAATGATCCGTCGAGAGCAGCTCGATCGGCGTGATGGTGCCGTTTGCGGTGAAGCGTTCACCCGGCGTGAGCTGTGGCGCCTCTTGCGACATGAGCGCGAAATCGACGGCATAGTATTCACCCGCGTCGGTCTTGATGCCGAACGCACATTCGTCGGTCTGTGGCCCGCTCGTGTCTGTGTGCGGCAAGCAAACGAATTCGCCCGAGAGCGTCCCGCGATACGCGGCGATCTCGTTAGGCATCTGCTTCTCGTTGTAGATATAGGCATTAAACGAATAGAAACCGGCAAGGACGACGAGCGCCGCGCTGCCGAGGATGAGAAGGGTTTTCATATATACAGTATAGACGCAGCGGAGGCGACGGCATTTCACAAAAAAAACGCCCCGGACTTTGCTGGTCCGGGGCGCTTCTACTTCTCTTTCGGGATAAGAACTTCGGGGATCGTCACCTCAGGATTCGCCTTCGCGACGTCATCTCGGAGCAACTTCCACATCCGCTTCGCATCGAGGTTCTCGTAGTCCTTCTTCTCGAGATACCGCTTGATGGCCTTGGCTGCAGCGGCGCCCCGCTTCACGAGCTCCTTCGCCGCGTCCGAACGCTCATACCTATCGGAAGGCTTCTTTTGGTCGAATCGTATATCGCTCTCGAACCGTGCAATCAGATCCTTGATGGACATTTCGTCCACCGGATCAGGCTGCACGACGCGCAACGTTGGCTTCTTCGCCATATCCACGCTCTCCATCTTCCGTCTCCCTCTCGCATTTCGTACCCAAACTCGCGGGACAATACCAGAAAAGGCTTGGCAAGTCGAGGCGACGTTTATTTCTTGAAAACAGACTTATATGGCCCATAGTCTTCCATCTAGCCGTTCGATTTCCAGCGGAAATGGCGCGGGCGCGTAAGCGGTCGTATACTACCCGCATGAACAAGGACATCACCGCGTACAACCGCCCGCTGGCGAAGCCCGTGAAGGCAATTTGTACGAAGCTCGCCAAGGAAATCTCGAGTGGTCTTCCCAAGACTGAGAGCAAGGTATGGCACCGCACGGCCGTCTGGTTTCTCGAGGGGAATCCTGTCGTCGGGTACGCCCCGCGCAAAGAGGGCGTCCAGCTTCTCTTCTGGAGCGGGCAATCTTTCGACGAGCCCGGCCTCTCCCCCGAAGGCAGCTTCAAGGCCGCCGAAAAACGCTACATGGATGCGAAGGAAATAAAAAGCGCCGAGCTGAAGCGCTGGCTCAAAAAAGCGGCAAAGATTCAGTGGGACTACAAGAATATCGTAAAGCGCAAAGGCAAACTGGTGCGGCTCAAATAAAAACGCCGGCGATTCTTGCCGGCGTTTCGGTTGTTGTGTAAGTGCAAACTATAGATTGTGCAACGCCGCATCACTCACGCGATATCGCGCCCATCCGTTCAGAACCTTAGCGCCGATCGATGTGTAGAAATCGATGGCGACGGTGTTCCAGTCGAGCACTTTCCACTCGAGGCGACGGTATCCGCGTTCGCGGCAGATCTCTGCCAGCTCCTTCATCAGCGCGATTCCAATACCGTTGCGTCGTTACTCAGCCATGACGAAGATGTCTTCCAGGTGCATACCCGGGGTGGCTTGCCACGTGGAATAGGTCTGGTAGTAGAGCGCAAAGCCGACAACCTTGCCGCCTTCTTCGGCGATAAGGCATTCGAACGGCGGCGTCTTTAATCGCATCTGCGATTCAATCTGCTGCGCCGTTGCTGTCGCGGCTTTCGGCTCTTTCTCGAATGTCGCTAACTCCTTGATCAGCCTGACGATCTCGACGGCATCCTCAGGCTTCGCATATCGGATCATTCCCGCTTCCTCCTTTTGAACTCCGATTGCAGCGTACACGTTTGCACCATCTCGTGCAAAGGCAGGACCGTTGGCCTATCGCTTGCGGCACTCCTTCGCGAGTTCGTCGAAGAAGTAGTTGTCGCCACGGTTCTCGCACGCATCTTTCAGCGGCATGCACCCTTCCCCGACGAGCGCGTATCCTTCCGGACAGACCGGATCGACAATCGGCGCTTGCGCCTCATTGCCGCCGAAGATTACGTACGTAGCAATCAGGATAAGGACTGCGATACCCGCGAAGAGTGCCATCTTGTTCATACGGGAATTATGAGGTCCAGAGAGGGCTCGGGTCAAATGGCGCCATTTGACCCGACCCTCGGGTCAGACGGGTCTATAGGTGATGTTGGTAGTCGTCCCGGAGCGGAAGAGTTTCCCCTGTAAGACCAGCTGGCTCAAGTACCGCGTAGCCGTGGAATCCGACACCTGGAGGAGTTTTTGGACATCGTCGTTCGTGATGCGACCTTTTTGGGCGGCGAGAACGAGGATTTTTTCGAGGCGGGCTTTTTTGCGGAAGCGCAAAGCCTCGAATGCTGTGCCGAGGCGGTCACGGATTGGGATGGCGGCGGCTGGCGCGGAATCTGGGGCGGGGGTGGCGGGTGCCGCCGAGGATACGGCGGCTGGTTCAGGCTTTTGTTCTGGCGGCGTCGGCGGCGGTAATGGATTCGAAGGCGTTGAAGGCGGCGGCGTCTGTGAAGTTGCCTTCGGTGGCTCTGCCGCCGTTTCTAATTCAATCTCGGGCATAGGCTCTGGCACTGGCTCGGGAACAGACGGCACGGCAATTGGTTCAGGTTTGGGTGAAGCCGGTTCCATCACGGCCGGAGCCGCCTCAACGACGGGCTCTGGCGCTGCGCTCGGCACTTCGACTACAGGAGCCGGCGCCGGAGGCGCCGGCGTCTCCGCCGCTCCTCCTGCTATTCCCCCATCCGATGCAACCACATCGCTCATGCGTGAAGGATACTATGAAAAAAGTACGACCTTGTGCTAAGGTGCAAACTGGAACAAATGGAGGATAGTTGTGATGGCCACGAGACTCTCTATCCCGCCTCGCGGGATTGCAGCACGTATAGCTGATCGGATCGCATATCCCGTGATGTGCCTGCCGCTTTTTACCCCTTGGGGCGAAAGCCCGCAGCTGACACATTTCTGGAATAACATCAAGTTGCCGCTTAGCTCTACTGACGAGCTCGACCCAGGATTTATGGTGACGTGCGACGGTGATCCGTATGCCGTCGTCCGCCGCAGCAGGATTGATATCCGGTTCCACCTCGGCGGCTGGTCGAAGTATGTGGTACTTCTGCCTTCCGAGTGGCGTGATGATTGGTACGTCGGCTGGATAACGGCGAATAGCGCGGGTGTATCGCGGATCCCGATCAAACGCGGCGTACGCATGCTGATCGGTCCTGAAGAGACTGCCTTCTTCGCGGTACGCACGAGCGATTGCGAGCAGATCAGGATCAATCTAGTCGGCAAAGGAGAACTTGGAGATGGCAGCGTCTTCGGCTACGTTCCCCTGCACTAGAAATGGCCCGCGGACACTATGTTCTGCGGGCCCTCTTCACATCCATCTCACATCCTTCTCCTTGCTCTCCTTCACCCGATACTTTGCCATTTTCGTGATGAGTCCTCTCGGAAGCGGCTTATCCAAGGAAAATCGGATGCTGGCCTTGCTTGTCGTGTACCCTTTCGATTCCTTAGCGAACGCTTTCAGAACCGGCGGCGTCGGCATGAGGCTCACGTGCTTCTTGTACGCAGCATAGGCAAAAAGGATGCGTGTGTAGGAAAAGGTCGGTGCTCCCCACTTCACCGCTTCCGTCGCCTTCGGAGCGACCTTCTTCAGAAGCGCACGCATCTCTTTCAGCTTCGCGCGGCTCTCCTTCGGTGCTGCAGAAATGTATTCGGTGACTGTCTTTGGTTTTGCCATGCGATTACTGTAACAAATCTTCGTGTATCTCTCGCATGGATTCGAGTACCTTATCTGCCTTGCTGAAATCGTGGTGGCGCGAGGCATCGTGCGGGATCGCATAGACCTTCATACGCGCATTGTGGGCAGCTTCAACGCCGTTTTGCGCATCTTCGAGGACGAGACATTCCTGCGATGGAACACCAAGAAGTTCAGCCGCTTTCAGAAACATTGTCGGGTCAGGCTTGCTCACGAGCACATCGTCTCCTGTCACGATTACTTCGAAACGGTTTCCAAGACGGAATTGGGCAATGAGCTTTTCAGTAAATTCCCGGAATGACGAAGTGGCGATTGCCTTCATGATTCCTCGCTCTTCAAGAAGATCGAGCAGTTCGACAAGGCCTTCGTTCATACCTACGAGCGAAAGGTCGTTCATGATCATGTCACGACGCACAGCAATCAATTCCTCGACGGACACGCTCATCTTGAAATACTCCTTCATCACGAACAGTGCCTCACTATCTTTCTTACCCATCATCTGCGTCCGGACTGATTCGTCCCACACGACTCCATACTTCCCCGCCAACTCACGCGTCACCGTTCCCCACAATTTTTCGGTATCAAACATGGTGCCGTCCATGTCGAAGATAACTGCTTTAATCATAACGCTTCGGGATATAAGTCTTCTTTTAAGAACGGAACCAGCGCGGAAATGACCGCCGGTGCATACCAATCGGCATACGTGAGGACGTCGTTGGTCAGGGGACCGATCGTACCGGTCGTGGTTTTCGTTCCTGTTTTTCCGAGAACGGTGTCTGTCGCATGGCTTTGCTCCATTCCCTCGTTCAGGATGAGGTGTCGAATGGCGGGAGGTAGCGCAAAAGAGACCGTGCGACCGTGGCCGCGCTTCTTTGCCTTTGATTCAATAATGACCCAGCCGAAATTGTAGAGATCGTCATGCATTTCTTCGACGCCTCCTTCGAGGCCCACGTAAAAATCAGCGTCGGGAACTAGTTCGCGTGCATGCTTGATCCTTCCGAGTGCGCCGCTCCGGATCTCATCGTTCGAGAGCGGTTGAGCACTGATACCAGAATCCGCCGGGACGCATTCGAATATGAAAGCGATATCGGGAAACAGCATGGTGAATCCGCGTTTTACCGCCTCTTCTTTGACCGGACTTTTCGAGGCGACGATCACTTTCATGACCGGCATTATAGCCGAAATGCGGAAAATCGAGAGGTCACCGAGAGGCACTCACTTCACTGTGTATACGTTCTCCCACATGATGACATACTCGAACTTCTTCCGCGCGGTCTCGGTCGCCAGCACTTCCGGATTCGAAAGGCCCCAATAGAGCGCCCATTCGTAGAAGAGACCGCGGAAGTGGTCGATGTGGTAGTCGTTGTTCTCCATAGTGATGACCACGCTGCCATCGAGCGTCTTTGTCGAGAGATCCGTATTCTTGAATACGTATCTGCCGATATAATTCGCACTTAGCATGAGCGTCTTGAAGCCCTGACTGGTGCGCGGTGCGATACCCATCGTCATGCGGCCAAAAAAAGTCTCGGAGAAATCGCGGAAATGGAGGCGGCCTGCTTCGAAGCGTTTTGTGGCCGGATCCGTCTGGCCGTTGAGGAGGTCGTACACCGTCTCGATGACCTGTATCTCGAGAGACACCGGATAGTCATCAAACGAATCGAATGCGGTGAATCTTCCGATGCGCCTCTGAAGCTCGAGTAAGCCCTCGTCGCCCTTCTCACGATGCAGGCGTTCGATATGGCTGTTGATGAACATGCCCTTGATGAGGGGTGTCCGGTCCATGGGTATATGGTAGCAGGTAGCCGCCCAAGGCCGCGTGGTCTGATGCAAATCACGCTCTAGGACTTATTCGTGCAGAACACTTTCTGCCTACTAATTCCTGCTTCCCCTACGCCCCGACCGTCTCTCTGATCTTCGCGATAACCTGATCCGGCTGCACATCGCTCTTCACGATGTACGCAATCGGGTTCGTCGCAGCGATGTCTTCGCGCTCTTGGTCGCTTTCCTGCGAGATGTTGGTGAGATAGATGATAGGGACTTTCGCACCCCAAGCCGATTCGGCGCGCAGCTTCTTTACCATCTGGTACCCGCTCATGACCGGCATGCGGATATCGACCAAGAGGAGGTCTGGCGTCTTCTCGCCCGCAAGCCGGATTCCCTCTTCGCCGTTGGCGGCGGTGTGCACCGTGTAGCCAGCTTGCTGGATAAAACTCGCGAGCGCCTCGCGCAGGTCTTTCTCGTCTTCGATAAGAAGGATTGTTGCCATGGGGAGAGTATAGCGCGTCTACCAACGTACGAAAGGGCTTACGAATGCATTTTGAGGCGTTTTTCGATTGCTGCCACATGTTTCCACAGTTCTTCAATGTCATTTTTGTATCTGCTGCCATACTTCTCAACATCCGCTTCGAGCGTTGCGAGGTTTTGCTTGATGCCTTTTAACTCTTCCTCTATTGAATACAACCGCTCTTCGATGCGAAGAATATCCTCTTTTGTCGCGAGCGTTGTCATGTCGTCCGCAACTGCAGCAAAACCCTTCTCAACAAGAGACGCAAGGCGCTCCAAAGTCATGATGCGCTTTTTCTTCATACGTCTTTTTTAATGAGATTGTGCTTCTCGAATTTGCGCACAATATCCACGCCGCATTTCGTACAAAATTCGAATGTATCGAACCCAAGAGAGGCAGTAATGCGATTTTCGTACCCTTTCGAGGGTATTACCTTCCTACAAATATCACATTTGCGGACCAACATAGACACCCATTGTAGCACGCACGAAAAAGTCCGCCTTTCGGCGGACTTTTTCGTGCTGGGTATTCTCGAGTGGCTATACCCTAATGGCTAGTGGCTAGACCGTAATCTTCGTCACAACCCCTGCGCCGACCGTTTTTCCTCCCTCGCGGATAGCGAAACGCATCTGCTCTTCCATCGCGATTGGGCTCACGAGCTTCACCTTGAAGGTAACCGTGTCGCCCGGCATAACCATTTCCACACCTTCTGCAAGAGTCACTTCGCCCGTTACGTCCGTTGTGCGGATGTAGAACTGTGGCTTGTAGCCCGTGAAGAACGGCGTGTGACGGCCGCCTTCCTCCTTCGTGAGGATGTAGACTTCTGCGGAGAATTCCGTGTGCGGCTTGACCGAACCCGGCTTCGCGAGAATCTGTCCGCGATGCACGTCTTCCTTCTTCAAGCTGCGCAAGAGAACGCCGGCGTTGTCGCCTGCCTGACCTTGCTGGAGGGACTTGTTGAACATCTCGACACCGGTGACTACCGTTTTCACCGTGTCCTTCATGCCGATGATCTCTACTTCCTCGCCAACCTTGATGATTCCGCGATCGATACGGCCCGTAACGACGGTACCGCGTCCTTCGATCGAGAAGACGTCTTCGATTGCCATGAGGAATGGCTTGTCGAGCTCGCGGACCGGCTCCGGGATGTATTCATCAAGTGCCTTGATGAGCTCCATCACCTTGCCGCCCCACTCGCCTGCCTGATCCGGATTCTCGAGTGCCTTGAGGCCCGAGCCGCGGATGACCGGTGCACCCTTCCCATCGAAGCCCTGCTTATCGAGAAGCTCGCGGACTTCCTCTTCGACGAGATCGATGAGTTCCTTGTCGTCGACCATGTCTACCTTGTTGAGGAAGACGACGATCTTCGGGACTCCGACCTGCTTCGCAAGAAGGATGTGCTCGCGTGTCTGCGGCATGACGCCGTCAGTCGCTGCGACCACGAGGATGGCACCGTCCATCTGGGCGGCACCCGTGATCATGTTCTTAATGTAGTCGGCGTGACCCGGCGCGTCGACGTGTGCATAGTGGCGGGCCGGCGTCTCGTACTCGGAGTGCGAGAGCGAGATCGTGATGCCGCGTGCCTTCTCTTCTGGGGCCTTGTCGATCTGGTCGACGCCCTTCACCTGTGCGGTGTAACCGCCACCTGCCTTCGAGAGGACGGTGAGGATTGCGGCCGTGAGGGTCGTCTTTCCGTGGTCGACGTGACCAATTGTGCCGACGTTGACGTGCGGCTTCGTACGTGCGAATTCTTCTGTTGCCATAAATATAGCTTGTAGCTAGTAGCCTGAAGCCAGTAGCTCTAAGAGATTAGTAATTCTAGTAACGGGCTGGACGCCCTAATATGCCAACGCGTTGGGTGCTCCGGTATTTTCCCGCTTTTCCCCTCCCTGCTTCGCGCGGGTCGCTAATCCGCACAGAGAGAATAGGCAAAGAAATACGCACGGAGCGTGCGTGCGTGCATACTATCAAAAAGGACCGAGAGTGCAAGAAATGGCGCCTGAATACAGTCTTTCCGCGACTTCATAGTGTGCCGAGAGCGTGGTGTACAATGAGCACGACTCGGCATCAGGGACTATGCACGACTACCGACCACACCATTTCGATATGCGCGGACTCGCCTGGAGCGTGGGCATACTCGGCGCCATTGTGGGCGCGGTTGCACTCGGGAGCAACTATGGCGGAGCATTTGCCTTGGAGAGATTCCGCGTCGCACCGCAGGGCTTGGTGGCGAGCGCTGCAGCAATACCGGAAACGGCGGCGCGTGTGGAAGAAGCACCACGGCTCGAAGGCGCTACCCTTTCGCGCTTCACCGTGGGCGAGAGCCAACCGCCCGAAGTCTCCGCACGCAGCTACATCATCGCCGATATCGAATCGGGAGAGATTTTCACTGCGAAAGGGCCGCTCATCCCGTACCCTATCGCGTCCATCACCAAGCTCCTCACGGCGAGTGTAGCGCTCGACACGTTCGCACCAACAACAACGATTAAGCTAAATGCCGAGGACCGCCGCCGAGCAGAAGGTGCGCCAGGTTCAGTCACGCAGGACGATTCCTTTGCGCTCTTCGATGCGCTCCACGCGATGCTCACCGAATCGAACAACACCGTGGCGAACGCACTCGCGCGCACTGCAGGAAACAAGGAATTCATGAATGCGATGCAGGCAAAGGCTAGGAAGATTGGCATGGCGGCGAATTTCGAGGACCCGTCCGGCCTTTCGGCGCTGAACACCGCAAGCGCGTTGGATATCCTCAAGCTCACCCAGCATCTGTACGATAATTCGCCGAGCATCCTTGCGATGACGCGCGCGAAAGAGTTGCGCATCAAGGCAAACAGCGGCCGCGCCTATACGCTCTCGAATTACAATGTCTTCGCCGGTGAAAAAGGATTCTTCGGCGGGAAGACCGGCTTCACTGATGCGGCTCGACAAACCATGACGACCGTCTTCGAGGTGCCCGTGAAAACGACGCGCCCCTTGAAGGATTCGCTCGGCGTGGAGACGGAAACCGCCATCATCGCCATAATCGTCCTCGGCTCCGAAGGGCGAAAGGCCGATATCGAAGAGCTTCGCGACTGGTTCGAAGAAAACGCCCGCATGGTCGCGCCGCGACTCGATTAGTTAGTCCTCACTCGCCAAGCGCTCGATAATCTTCACCTGATTCCCGAGAACGGCGTTCCTGAATGAATGCAAACCTTGCGGGGCAAGCATTGGGTCGTTCCCCGGATATGCCATGAGCCAATCGTGCTCGGTAAGTGCAGTGATTCCTCTCGCTGCGCTGTGTGCAGCATCCGCAGCTTCTTCGTATCGCCCGAGCTCATAGAGGGCGATCGCTTTATTATGAAGGAGCCACGGACTCTTCGGCCACTGTGCCAGCCCCCACTCCAAAGCTTCAAGCGCTGCATCAGGTTTTCCTGCTTTCAAAAGTACCCATGAATAGTCATTGATCGCTCCCCAATTCGCCGGTGTCATTGAGAAATACTTCTCGTATACTGCGGCTGCTTTTCCATACTGCCCATTGAATCCAAGGAGTAGCGCTTTCACATACAGCGCATTCGGGTTCTCATCGCCGTGAGTGCGGATTTCCCTATTGATACGCTTGAGGCCACGCACGTAATTCCCTTCAAGAAAATCGATGCGCGCCAATTGGTGCTGGAGGCCAGGATGATCCGGATTGATTCGCGCTGCAACGAAATACAGTTCTTTCGCTCGGGCCACATCATAATCGATCTCCGTTAGCGCACTGAAATGCCGGTTGCCGTATTCATATGCACGCTCGGCAGATGGCGCGAAGGTTAGCATGGCGTCTTCTCTCGCGTGGACGACGGTAGAGATGTCCCAGGTAAGCGCGATCGCTGAGATAGAAAATACGATGAATGCAGCTGTGGCACGCACTACCATGACTTAAGATTCGGGTTGACGTACGAGCGAGCCTTGAAGGCATTCATCTCGGCGGCGGTGTTCGCAGGGATGAAGTACGTGTACGCGGTCGAGAGCTGAGTTCCGTGTGCACCTGCCGCGGTGTTGCCGTTGTTCCCCGTCCCACCGAGACTCACTCCCGTGGCGACCGGCGACGGACTATTGCCGCCGTTGCCGCTATCCCCTGCTGCACCACCTCCACCGGACGCTGGCCTATTGGTCGAGGCCGTGACGCCGCCAGAGCTCCCGCCGCTATAGCGCACCGAGCCTACGCCGCTTGCCGCGGCGCCTCCGGCTGCAGCTGCCAAGCTCCCTGCCGTTGCCCGTCCATTGCCGCCCGCACCGCCCTTGGCGCCGCACGAAGATACAGCGAGTGTCGCTCCGTTGAACCAGGTGTCGCCACCAGCAATACCGACGCCAGGGGTTCCGAATCCACTGATCGGCACACGGTTCCCACCCGCGCCGACCTTATACGTGATATTGGCACCCGGAGTCAGCGTCACATTGGTGACGGAGGAAAATCCGCCGCCGCCGCCGCCCGTTGCTGCTGCGGTCGATCCGAGCGCCGAGCCGCCGCTTCCTCCGCCACCGACGCAACGAATGATGTTGTTGCTGTTGTTCCAATCGGCGGGCACAGTCCACGTCGTTGCTGTTGTCGTAGAATTGACCAAGAGATATCGCTTTATTACTCCGGCACTTGTCGTATTTCTGATGGCAATGACGCCGATTGCACCGCCGCCGCTCTCCGGTGCGCCCAGATTCGATGCTGCACCACCACCTCCAGCGCCATACCTCCCTGCATCTCCCCCGAGCGGAGACGTACCACCTCCGAGACCGGAACCGCCGCCGCCATAACCTCCTCCGGTCGTATTCGTCGCGCAGAGACTCATGGAGTTATTCGTCACCCCATATTCAAATTGTCCCGAGGCTATCAGAAAGCCATTACCGTGCGCGGTAAGATTACTATGAAAATATGACGGATTCGATGCGCACGAAGCCGGCATTATGGCGAGCCCTGCAGCGGAAAAATCAGTGAAAAAAACCTCGGATGATACGAAGCCCTCGCGAGAAACGCCATTCAGTAGCAGATACAGAAGTATTGCACATGCAATCGGCACGAGAAGTATCTGTACAACTCCCTTCAGAATGTGCGGCGGAAGCCACCGTTCGCCGCTCATAGACCACCCTTCAGGCTTCTCACTTCATCTTTCAGCGTATCGATCTCACGCTGTTGTTCCTGTATAGCCTGCACAAGGATCGGCATGAGACGCGCGTAGTCGACAGATTTCATACCGTTGATATCGGTATTCACCGCTTCAGGAATGATCTCTTCGACTTGCTGCGCGATAAAGCCAATATCCTCTTTCCTTGCTTGAGGTGTATCGTCATTCCACGTGAACGAAACCGGTTCGAGCGCAAGCAGTTTTTCAAGACTACCGTCGAGAACTGCGATATCGTGCTTGAGACGCGCATCGGATGAATACAAGAATGAACTCGCAAGCACGCTGCCGGTCACATGCAGCGCCTGCGTCGGTGCGGAATTATTGATGCCTACGAGCCCTGCGGACGTGATGAAGATACGATCCACGCCTGCAGTCTGATCGCGGATGGAGAAGGCATCATCGGTGTTTCCTCGCATGACAAGCCGATATTCGCGATCGCCGCGCATCATAATACCTGATTGCGAAGCGGCTGCAGCTTCGAGATCTATGAATGCGCCTCCGCTCACGTCACGAATGTGCAAATCTTGTGCAGGACTTGGTGTGCCGATGCCGACGGCAGTGCCGGAATCATAAATAATTGAATTACCTAGAGTACTCGCTGCAGTAAACTTTGGAACATAGTTCGTGGTACCAGTGCCCCCGACACCCCCCGAAGCTGCAGCCCACGTCCCATCGCCGCGCAGGTAGGTCGTATTGTTTGCAGTGCCAGTTCCGAGACGCGCCGTAGCCATGACACCAGTCGTGATTTTTGAAGTATCGAGCGCTGGGATGTCTGCTGCTACCATGGTACGGAACGTCGGTAATGCAGCGCCACCCGATGAGGGGCCCGCCAGAACAGTGTTTGCCGATTGTGTCGACGTGAGAAGTGATGTCGAAGGCCACGAAGTGATACACGAAGCATTTATACAGAAGCCTTCCCCTCGGATATTGCCTGATGCATGTATGCGCTCTAGCGGCGATGTGGTACCAAAGCCAGAATTTCCGGACGAATTAAAGCGGATGCGTTCGGCGTTATTCGTATAGAGCGCAAGATTACCGTCGCTCACCCAATGAATGCCCGTATCAGTGTCTCCGATCGCAAGCTTTACCAAGGGCCCTGCGATTCCGACGCCAGCGTTCCCAGAGTTGGTGCTATAAATATTATTCCCTGATGACAGCCAAACTAAGCTTCCGCCCGAAGCAAAAGACGTCCACGACCCGCCGCTATTCTTGAATTCCATCGTGCCGTTATTGTTTCTGAAACCGTAGCCAGTATCTCCCGCGGTCGCACCGAAATTCAGGAAGCGCCAGTTTGATGCACCAAGACCGCTGATGATCGCGTCGCCACCATTGACGAAGAGCGAGCTGGCTTCGAGGACGCTGTTCACATCGAGTCCGCCCGCCTTCGACTGAGCTGTCGAGCTGACATTGATCGGCGTCGCCGCGTTGTTGTTCGGCGGCGTGCCCGTCGGATTATTCCACTGCGCCGCAGCGAGTAGCGGGAGCATGAGCGCACCGACAACTATCGCAGGCCCTACCCTACGGAGATACATAGCAATCATTGTACGTGAATTGTGCATGTCGGATTGAGTTTTCAACATATCAGCGCTCCACCCAGGTAGGAACGACGACGGCGGTCGCGGTATCGACTTCCGTCGGATCTTCGTCGAGCTCGTTCGTGCACGTAAGCGTAAAGATCGTCGTCTCGGAAATGACGTGCGATGTCCCCGCTCCTTCATCGGCACCCGTCAATTCCCAACCCGGAGGGCCCTGATCGCTGGTAACAACGCACGATACGGTGCCTTCGACGTCCCAGCTGATTTCTGTCGTGTTTCCTGTCGGGACGAGCTGTGGAGATAGAGTGAGCGTGCCATTGGCATCTGCGGGCGTGACGCAGGGAATCACACCCGGTGAGCAGATAAGGCCCGCGCCACATTGGATGTTCTCATTGATCGTCGTGGTGCAAACGTTGTCGTAGTGCGTCTGGTCGGGACAGATATACGTTACCGTGCACGGCGCCCAATCGGTGTCCGCGTATTGGAAATCTATCCAGCCGACGACATCGTCTCCCCAGGCGAAGCCTGAAAAAGCTGTGCCCGAGAGGGTGGGTCCATAGGCGGGGGATGAAGTACTCGAAAGACTGATCCATCCGTCCCAGCCACCGCCGTTCGAAAGCGCACGCATCCACCCGCGCATATTATTGTCCTCCATCCGTGCCGCACATCCCGTACCGCTTGGACACCCTGTATCTGAAGTGTATGCCTGGATTAATCCGATATTCGAACTCCATGCGTAGCCGGACATGAGGCCCTCTGCATCTATGGCGATTCTGTAATTTGAGGTTCCGCAGACGCTAGTGCCTGTCGTCGAGCCTGTGAGGCAGTTGAGCGATATCCACCCGATATTTGAGCTCCATGCATAGCCCGTCATCTCACCCGCAGTTTGCGAAAAGGTCGGCTGCGGTTTTCCGAACATCGTATATGTCGCCGCGGAAAAGGTCGCAATGATAGCGAGAATCGAGAGAAAAATGCCGAATTTATCCATACTCATTGCTGCATCTGGGCGCGCAGTTGTGCGCGTATTGCGTCTTCTTCTTCGGTAGTAAGACTTGATTCTGAAGTAGCCGCCTGTTCGGTCAGTGTTTCGCGGATGGCTTCCTCTTCCGCCGGAGCGAGACTTGACTCCGATTCCGCGCTCGCTTGCATCGATGCACGAAGATCTTCGCGTATCTTATCCTGCTGCTCCTCCGTGAGTATCGCCTGCTCCACCTGAGCCGGCGCTTCGGGAAACCATGTGGGCCACATCCACACCGCAACGAAAACGAGCGCTGCAGCGACGGCAAATGTCGCTGCTGCCGTTAGTAACCGAACCTGCGGCGTCATGAGATGGTTCCCCTCCATGTAAGCAGTGTACCGTATTACGCCGCGCGCGCGGCGTCGATTGTGCACATGAGGTCGCTTAGCGGACATTCACCATCGCGGAACATGTAGCACTTCGGCCCGCTGTATCTTTCACACTCATCGTTACAAAAGGATATCCGATGGTTTTCGCGACAGCATTCCACGTGCCACCCATGGAGAGATCGATTGCCGGCGCGTCGAGTCCGGTCACCTCGCTACCCTGCATGAAGGAGAGCGACGCCGCATTCTTCGATTCCCACGAGAGGACGATGATCTCGCCGAGGCGATAGTTGTACTTGTCCGATGTGATCGTGCATGACGGCGAGCCTTCCTGCCCCGCAGCTGCAGTCGCACGTGTCGCCGCAGTAATCGATTGCTGTGCGATGCTCTGCGCACTATCCCGCACCGATTGCGGCAACGATGGATTTGCCGAAACTGTCTGCAACAGCATGAGCGCAGTCGTAAGAAGCTGTGCGGCGGCTTCGAGTGTCATAAGAAAATAGTACCACGCGCCTCTCTCAGCGTACTACCGCGAGCAATTCATCAAGGCGAGCCGGGTCTTCGGGCCTACTGCACCGTACCCGGTCGTCGAAGGCGAGCCACTCGAGACGATGCCCTTCTGTGCTTGCCACTTCTTGACTGCTGTCTCGGTAATAGCGCCGAAGTACCCTGTCGCGGAGTCGCTTGCGAGCAGATTCGCTGAGATTAGGTACCGTTGCAGTGCGGTCACGTCCGTGCCGCGCGAACCGCGGAAAAGATTCCTCGATATATTCGGACACTGGGAAGCACCGACGCTCGATTGATTCCCCGAAGTCAACGCCGCAATCTGCGCAAGCAGCACTTGCACCTGCGCCTGTAGAGCAGCTGTCAATTGAGCTTGCGTGCCTAGATCTGTCGTACTCATCGGCTGCACTGGGCCCGTCGGCGTCTCGACCGGTGGCAGTGGGTTGTACGGGATGCCTCCGGAAACCGTACTGGTGTACCAACACGAGGAGCCTGCGCAATTTCGTAAACTATTCAAGACACCGGAAAGCATCGATTTGAGTCCGGTGTATGAAGCATCAGCATGCACGCTCGTCATCTCGGCAGGGTCTCTGGCGAAATCATACAGCTCTTCCTCGCCGGTCTCGTGCCGCACGTACTTGGCCGTTGCCGAACGTACCCCAGCATATCGTCCCGCGAATACTCTCGGGTCATGTCCCGTCTGATCATTCCCTTCGAAGAAGAATGCGCTGCGCCACTGCGCTGCGCCATTGAATAGCGGCGAAAGCGTCCGGCCGTCGAGCGAACGATTAGGGCTAGCCTTCGCGCTCTCGACTATCGTCGCGACGATGTCGAGATTCGTGACCATCTCAGTTCGTGTCTGACGCGCCGCGATGCCCGGACCACGTATAACCAGCGGCGTACGGAGCGACTCTTCATACGCGAGGTATTTGTTGTTGTTGCGGCGATGTTGGCCGTGGGAATAGCCATTGTCCGACGTGAAGATTATTATCGTATTATCGAGTTTCCCTGCAGATCGCAGCGCATTCACCACCGTTTCCACCATATCGTCGACGGCGAGAACGGCCTCTCGTTGATCGCGATAGAGCTTGGTTGCAAACGAAAGATCGGCCAACGAATGCTGTTGCATGAAGAGCGGTTTGTCACTCATGTCTGATTCGTTGAGGCTTGCCCACTGTGGCAGCGGGAGATTAGCGAACCTGCCTGAATGCCGCGGGGCGGGTTCAGGATTCTGTCCCCTGAAGGAGGTCTGCGCGATGTGAGGCGCGGCCGGCGTGAGCCAGAGGTAAAAGGGTTGCGAGGAACCGCTCCTGCTAGCGATGTAACTTGCCGCTTTCTGTGCGAGCACGTCCGTCTGGTAGTCGGCGTCCGACTGGCCATATGTCGTGATGACGCCATTCTCATTGAGCGCATAGCCGTAATACCATGTCGGCCGCACGAGGACCTTCCAGGTGTCCCATCCTGGAGGGACTGTCGGCGAAGTCTCGGGGTACCAGTTGAGGTACTTACCTATCATCGCCGTGTTGTAGCCTGCACTCTTGAGCCACACTGGAAGCGAGTTGCCTTCGGTGGGCTGGAATACGCTGTATCCCCCCTGCGTCTCGACCTCATTACCGAGAACTCGGTGATTCGTCGCATTCTGTCCAGTCAGGAAGCTCGCGCGCGACGGACAACATACCGGAAATTCGACGAAGCTGTTCGAGAACGTCACGCCTTGATCTTGCAAGAGCGATTTCACCTTAGGCATGATCGAGAGCGAGGTAGCCTCTTGGTCGTCGGTAAAGATGACGACGATATTCGGCCGCGTCTCCACCACGCCGCTCGAATCCCCTCCGGTAGCGTGCATGGCAGATATTTCCGCCTGCGTGAGCGCATGATTATAGATGCGCACGTCATCAAAACGGCCCTTCGAATACGCGCCCGTGTTCAGATTCCCACCTACGGTGAGGTTGGCAGAGACGGAAAGCGTACCGTCCTGTTCGGTAAGCGAATTCAAGCGCGTCGTCTGTTCTTGTACGCCATTAATATACAGGCGGTAGCCATTCGTTCGATCCCCGACCCCCACGAGGAAGTACCACGTATCAGGCTGCAAGACGGTCGAACCCGTTTCGGCATATCGGACACTCGCGTCGCCGTCTCGTCCCTGCAATGCCAGATTGCGATTCAAGTCGATGAATAATCCGTACCCTGCAGTTGCTCCCGTCTGTTGCTTGATGACGAGAGGCGAAGGCCCTTGCGACGGCTCGTAGCGGTACCAGAGCGCTATCGAGAAATTTCCGGTGCCGATATCAAGCGAGGCGCTATTAGGTACGAGCAAGTGATCATCGACGCCATCGAAGAGGAGCTTGTTGCCGTTTTGTGTGCCTAAGAAGCGTGCAGCGCCGTTCATCAGTGTCCCGCTATTGCCGTTGCCCGATGAATCCGATGCAACGCCGGACGGTTCGTTGAAATTCCACGACGCAACGTTGGCCGCTTCCGCTCCGAAGGGAGAAAGAAAAACGAAGCTCGCGACTACGAGGATTTTTAATCGTGACATATCAGTGATAATGACACGTAATCTGCGCATCGAAATGACTCGATGGGGACACAGCCTAGGAGCCGTGGATTACACGCGGCCGCCCTCTCGGGCGGCCGCGCTAAATTCAATTGGGGAAAGAATTACTGCCTGCTCGCGATCACCTCCTCCGCGACATTGCGCGGGACGATTGCGTAGTGCGAGAACTCGAGGTTCGGCACCGCGCGACCTTCGGTAAGCGAGCGAAGCTGCGTCGTGTAGCCGAAGAGCTCCGAAAGCGGGACCTTCGCTACCACGACACGTGCCTGACCACGCTCGCCCATCGATTCGATGAGACCGCGCTTGGCGTTGATGGAGCCGGTGACATCTCCAAGGAATTTCTCCGGAGTGACGACTTCGAGCTTCATGATCGGTTCGAGAAGGACCGGCTTCGCTGCCTTCATCGCGTCCTGCATGGCATTGATAGCTGCGAGCTTGAAGGCGATTTCAGAGGAGTCGACATCGTGCGCAGAGCCATCGTAGAGTTCGACGGAGATATCGACGACCGGGAATCCGGCAAGGACACCGCGGTCCATCGCCTCCTTGAGACCCTTGCGCACCGGCGTGATGAATTCCTGTGGGATGACGCCTCCTTTGATGTTGTTGATGAATTCGAAATGGTCTTCGCGATCGACGTTGTGCTTCACCTTCTCGCCTTCCACGATCGGCTCGAGCGGCTTCACGCGGATCTTCACGTGGCCGTACTGGCCGCGACCGCCCGTCTGCTTGATGTGCTTGTACTCGACATCCGCATTCCCTTGAATCGTTTCGCGGAACGCGACCTGCGGCTTGCCAGTCGTGGCTTCGACGCCGAATTCACGCTTCATGCGGTCGACGAGGATTTCGAGATGGAGCTCGCCCATGCCGGAGATGATCGTCTCGCCGGTTTCTTCATCGGATTTGACGCGGAAGGTCGGGTCTTCGTCGGAAAGGCGGCCGAGGGCGATGCCGAGCTTCTCTTGGTCAGCTTTGGTCTTCGGCTCGACGCGCATGGAAATGACCGGCTGCGGGAAGACGATGCTCTCGAGCGCGACTGGGTGGTCTGCGTCGCAGACGGTGTGGCCGATTTTCACTTCCTTCATGCCCACGAATGCGGCAATCTCGCCCGCAAAGACCTGCGTCACTTCTTCGCGCTTGTCTGCCTGCAAGCGGACGATGCGGCCGATGCGTTCTTTCTTGTTGTTGGCGGAGTTGTAGACAGTGTCGCCTGCTTTCACCGAGCCGGAATAGACACGGAAGAACGTGAGTGCGCCTACGAACGGGTCAACCTGCAATTTGAAGACGAGTGCTGCGAACGGGCCATCATCGAGTGCCGGACGCGTCTCTTCAGCGCCAGTATCGGTATTGATACCCTTTGCCGCCGGAAGGTCCAGCGGGGATGGCAAGTAATCGACGACCGCGTCGAGAACGAGCTGCACGCCTTTGTTCTTGAGGGATGAGCCGGTGAGGACGGGGAAAATCTCGTTCTTTATGACTGCCTTACGGAGGTTGGCCTTCAAGACATCGAGCGGAATCTCCTTCCCTTCGAGGTACTCGTTCATCAGCTTCTCGTCATTCTCGACGATGCGTTCGATCAATTCAGCGCGATACTTCTTCGCGTCTTCCATCATGTCGGCCGGGATGTCGTATGCGATGACTTGCTTCCCCATTTCGCCCTCGAACTTGTACGCTTTCATCGAAAGAAGATCGACGACGCCGTTGAAATCCCCTTCGGAACCGATAGGAAGCTGCAATCGGACGGCTTTCGTTGAAAGGCGCTCGAGAATGGATGCGTATGATTTCTCAAACGACGCGCCGGTGCGGTCGAGCTTGTTGATGTAGCAGATGCGCGGCACTTCGGCTTCTTCGGCATAGCGCCAGTTGGTTTCGGATTGCGGCTCGACGCCGGCTACGCCGTCGAAGACGACAACCGCACCGTCGAGGACGCGCATCGAACGCTTCACTTCGGAGGTGAAGTCGATGTGTCCCGGAGTGTCGATGACATTGAAACGGACCTTCTGCGAGAGGTCGGCGCCCATATACGAAGGGTTCCAGAAGCAGGTGATGGCCGCTGCGGTAATCGTGATGCCGCGCTCTCGCTCCTGCTCCATCCAGTCGGTCGTCGTGTTGCCGTCGTGCACTTCGCCGATTTTGTGAGACTCCCCTGTGTAGTAGAGGATGCGCTCGGACGTGGTGGTCTTCCCGGCATCGACGTGCGCCACAATACCGAAATTTCTCACCTTCTCTAGCGGATAGTCGCGCTTCATATAGTTGCAAAAGGTTGAATAATCACGTGGCGCATGGCGGTGGAAAGGGGTCGGGAAAACTCTAGTTTTCCCGTGTCGGAGAGCAGGTCGAAGACCGTTGAGAACCGAGAGTTCTCAAAGCGCGACCCAGACGCGCTGACGGGTGCGACGATGCCGAAGTTGCGGACCTTTTCGAGTGGGTAATCGCGATTCATAGAGGTGAATATTTAAAATGAAAACGCCCGGAGGCGTCGCCATAATGTACTAGAAAACCTAGGAATTGCAAGATTTTGCTTGCTCGCGTATATTCAATTCGGCAAAGCAAGAAAGGATTACTGCCGTGAAAAGCACCAAGCTCCTTGCCCATACGCTCGCGTGGATTGTCGAAGAGGAGGCAAAGAAGAATCGGCCGGAACCTCTTACGTTAGTCAGTTTGAGTTTCTGTCTGCGCGAAGTCGCTCGGAAGCTTGCGGTCGACGATAATCTCGTCTGCGAGACTCGTCGCAAGCTTCTGAAGCTGACCATGGCCATCGGTACGAAGACGCATGACGTGTTTGCGACATCGGAAGCGAAGGCACTCCTCGCGGTAGCAAAAGACGTCTTGTAGCGACAAAAAATCGGCGCGGCTCTTGGGGAGCCGCGCCTTTTTCATTTCTTCTTTTTCGGACGGACCACCTGCCATCGTCGCTTTCCTTGTTCCCGCTCGACGCGCAAGGGAGTTCCCTCGAAATACATGACGCGTTTCTTTTTATATGCAATGGCGATGCCCGGCACTTTCTTTACGAGCGCGGGATGCTTCAGAAGATAGTTCTTATCTAAAGTCACCACTCTCGTAAGCGCATCTTCGATCTTACGCTTCTCCAGGTACGCAATCGCCGCATCTGCGCCTGAATCATCGATAGAAGCTTTGCCGGGATACCATACATACTTCCCGACAATCGTCTTCGCTGCGGTACCTGAATCCGATGCCGGCAGATTCTTGCGCTCTACATCGAAAAATCCGGAAAGCTGCTTGGCATCATTCTGAATTTGCCGTTCAAGCACTTTGAGTTTCGCATTTTTTGCGGCTTCTATTTTCTCGATTTCTTTCTGGGCTGCCGCCTCAATCAGTTCCATTTCAAGCAATACGCTTTTGATGGACGATTGCCGACCCACGGCGTCATCGAGCCGCATATCGGTACCCAACTTCCTGACACTCATCGCTGTGTTCCTCCTATAGAGCTAAGCCTGCGGGCAGTATGCCCACACCCGCCCTAAGTGGCAATGAAGCCCTTGCGTCCGAATATGAGCGTGTTACATTCGAACTATGAATCAGATGTTCACAAAGACGCGTCGTACGACCTCTCCGCGAGAGAGTGTTGGCGCTTTGTGCATCTAACCTAGGCCCTAACACCCTCCCGCGGAGAGATTCGCGGGAGGGTGTTCTTTTTTCACCAGAGAGGAAACTATGGCATACGTACGGGATGACCAGAAGGCGTCACGGTATAAGGCGCTCCAGAGGGAGCTGCAGATTGTCGAGGGCGAGATTGCTGTCCTATCGAATACCTACGCGGCCGAAAACGTGCGCCTCTACACGCTCAAGCGTTCCCTCGAGCGACGGATGGATGAACTCAAAATCGGCTGCCATCTCTTGCAGCGATAACAGAAGCGGCGGCCTCTGGCCGCCGCTGACTTTTTTATAAAACGTTGAAAAGATACAAGAGGGCGATTATCCCGACAGGAACTCCCAACATCCACAAGCCAATGCCTTTCATAGATTTGTATATGTTTAGAAAGGGATAAACTCCCTTTTTGTAAGCATGCCGCATCGGCCATGAGACCCAGGTGAAGCAGGAAAACAATAAGCGTCCGAGAGAAACGCGCACACTGCGGATTAATTGAAAGTGATTGACTCGACGATCGTGCGGCCGACCGCTGCCGCTGCAGCAGCGGATATATGTGGCTTCCCTGTCCCGTATGGGAATATTACCGCAAAAGACTTCTCCGGTGTCGCATCGGTAAAGAGGTACTCGACGACGCCATTATCGCTACTTGTATTGTGGGAACGATAGACGGTTTCCTCTGCTATTCGCCCGTCTATCGCGACGTTTTGGGTACTCACGATGGATAACGTTTCGCTATTGTCGACCGGAGCATTATTGAGCGCCATATGCGGATCGCCCATGCCTACCTGCCCGGCGTAACAGGTGATCTGAATCCAGTTAGGGTGCCCTGCGTGCGTTTGCTGCTTTTGACAGTTCCAGGAATTAACAGTTCCCACTGATATACCTATTTCGGGAAGCGCATACGCCGGCGCCGCTTGAGTTACTGGCGCGAGAGCCACTTGAGGTTTAGTAGGTGTGGGCATTGGCGTAGGCTTTTGCTTTTGTGCCAAGCCTTGTGTTTGCGTCGTTGACGATGAAAAGTCTTGATTTTCAATCGATGCTGTAGGCACCTGCATCGAGTACCAATATATTCCCGCGCCAAGCGCAACAGCCGCTAATACAATGAGAATTTTATTCATATGGAAAATGTAGCACGGCCCCGCTTTCGCGGGGCCGTGTGTGCTTTCGAGTGTTGATTGTTACCACGCAAAGTGCGCAAAAGCCTTGTTGGCTTCTGCCATGCGGTGCGTCGTCTCCTTCTTGGTGACAGCTGCGCCTTCACCCTTGATTGCAGCCTGAATTTCCTTGAGAAGCGCTTTGTCCATAGGGACGCCCTTAGTGCCTTCAGCAGCGTCAACCATCCAGCGGAGACCGAGTGCGAGGCGACGTTCTGGGCGAACTTCACGTGGCACCTGGTAGTTCGCACCTCCGACGCGGCGGGAGCGGACTTCGACGGAAGGAGCCGCATTCTCGAGCGCCTGCTCGAAGAGTGCGACGGGATCGCCATCCTTCTTCAATTCCTCCATCACTTTGTAGACAATCTTGCGGGCAGTGTCCTTCTTGCCGCGCTCCATCACGTAGTTGATGAGCTTGTGAACCTTCACCGAGCCGTAGACTTCGTCAGGGCTTGGCATGTTTCGATTTTTTACAGGGCGTCGCATAGAGGTAGGTTATAGGGAATAGGTTACAGGTTGTAGTGAATTACTTGGCAGCCTTCGGCTTCTTAGCACCGTAAAGTGAGCGGCCACGGCGGCGCTTGTCGATGCCGGCGGTGTCGAGCTTGCCGCGCACAATGGTGTAGCGGACGCCAATGTCCTTCACGCGACCACCGCGTACGAGGACGACCGAGTGCTCCTGGAGATTGTGGCCTTCGCCGGGGATGTAGGCGGTGATTTCCATACCATTAGAAAGGCGGACACGGGCGATTTTGCGGATAGCCGAGTTCGGCTTGCGAGGGGTCTTCGTGGTGACACGGGTGCAAACACCGCGCTTGAAAGGTGAATTGAAGAAAGTCGGACGATTCTCGAGTGTATTGAAACCGCGACCGAGTGCGCCGGTCTTGGATTTGTAGACGCGCTTGGTGCGTCCTTTGCGTACGAGCTGATTGATGGTTGCCATGTTCTAGAAAAAATCGCGCTTTTCAGCGCTCCGGCAGTGTACTACGGCTCTTCCCCTATTGCAAGAAAAGGGGCCCGCGCGAGCGAGCCTCTTCTGATATGTCCAGACGCCTAGTAGTTAGGCTTCCGAACAGGATGCAGCGAAAACATGAGTGGGCGTCACCCATACGGTTCCGGCACCTCGCTGTATCAGGCCTTGTACCTGGAGACTAAACGCGCGGAGCACGTTTAGTGTGTCCGGGTTGACGTAGCCGCTGAACTCCTTCGATATCTTCGCGTCCCACGCGCTATCCAAGTGAGCTGTCGCGTATTTGCTGATGCCCTGCCCGTCCGTCGCTCGAAACCGCAGTATTTTGTCATCTTTCGGGCCGTAGAAGACATGAATGTACGGCCACCATTCCTTTTTCACGCTCATTGATCTGCTCCTTAGCTGGCAGCACCGCGCTGTCCGCCGTGAGTATGCGACCGAACCTACACGCTTGCAAATTACCATGAAAAAAGAGCGTCCCAATTCGGAACGCTCTGCAATACATGTCCTACCTCGAGACCACTCCGCCGTTGTAGACGATATCCCCGATGAAGAACATGATGATGAGTAGAAGTGCAGCTGCTAACATGCGGTCAACAATAGGTTCGGACCGCGGGTTGTGACCTGGCATTGACGGTACCGTATACCTCAATCTCGCCACCCACAACCGCACCTGTTTGAGGTACTTGTTCTCTTTTGGCATTGATTGCCTCCTTGCGGTTCAACTAACAATTCGCGCAACAACCAGCAGTGCGAGCGCTGTGGATACTGACCATGCAAAATATAGCATATTGGCTATTTTCTTCATGGCCCTCGCGACCACCGCATCTGCGCCGAAGAAAATTCCTCTTTCGATTGCAAGGCGCAATTCTAATGTTCTGCCACGCCACGCAATTACATCGAGCATCCCGGAAATCACTGTCTCGATGAGAGTACTGTAGTACGTTAGTACGATACCGAGCCAGGGGATGAGCAAAAGTGTAAGCCTGTCCAAGGGCACTGCACCAGGTTTCGCAGCGACTATCAGGTACGTGCGATACAAACTAAACAGCACTGCAGCAGCCGAAATCATACCTGCAGTAACAACGATTCTTGTACCTTGCAGGAATCGCCAATGATTACCAACACCAACGTACTCCTCTCTGTCTCCGGCTCGTTTTTGAAGAAATTCGTCCCATCGCGTGGTCATGCACACCTCCTTCGGGAATCTCGTTCCTTCTCAAACCTAATCCGAAACGGATTAATGTCAAACTCCTGCAACCGCGCGAGCAATCGAGTACACGAACGAACCAAAGGCGCCTCCGGCGATGAGAATGAAGGCGATGACGATGCCGAATCCGAGGAACGGATTCTGCTCGAGCTGAGCGCGGAAGCGGTCATAGCTTTGGGAGAGCGGGTTGGGCAGGACGGCCGAGAGGATTTTGGAGCCGTCGAGGGGCGGGATGGGGATAAGATTGAAAATACCGAGCATGATGTTCACCTTGACGATAATGAAGATGACCGCGTTCAAATCCGGCGATAAAAGACCGGATCGCATGACGATTGCCGCGAAAAGCGCGATAGCGAAATTGGAGAGCGGCCCCGCGAAAGCTACGATGGCCTCTCCCCACTTCGGGGAACGGATGAGATTGTACGGATTGTACGGGACCGGCTTCGCCCAACCAAAGAATATCGGCGAACCTGAAAGCGCGAGAATGAGCGGCAAGAGAACGGAGCCGAACGGATCGAGGTGCGGGATGGGGTTCAGCGTGAGGCGGCCTGCATAGCGAGCCGTCGGGTCGCCGAGGCGGTCGGCTGCGACCCCATGCGCCACTTCGTGAATGACGACTGAAAACATGATGACCGCAATGAGATAGACCGAATTGATGAGTTCCATGCGCAAAAGTGTAACATACGGCTTAAATACTCGCTCTTTGCATTTTTCGTCCCCGTATCGTATAGTTCCCCGACATATGGCACGTGAATGCGCAATCACAGGCAAGCGGTCCCGCGTCGGAGGCGGGTATTCTAACCGTGTCCGCGCCACCAAATTCAACCCAACCGGGAAGAAGCGGAATCAGGTCAACATCCAGAAAAAGACCGTTTTTGTCCCTGAATTGAACCGCAAAGTCACCGTGAAGGTCTCTGCCGCCGGCCTCAAGACTATGCAGAAGCGCGGTGTCTATATCACCCTCCGCAAGGCAGGTCTCGTCAAATAATTGCACGTCGGACACATGAAAAGCCGCTCGGTCGAAACCGAGCGGCTTTTTTCATGGCGTTGCCATTATGAATGGCAACCAGAATCCAGATGTGTTGAAGAGCGCTGCCACAATCGTCGTCGTCACAAGTATCAAAATTGCAGCAGCATCTTCCTTCCAAGTAGATGTGCGTGGGTTTTGCATACCTAATCTCCCGTCTCTGTGTGCCTTTTAATAATGTACCAAATTTTCCGCTTGGTACAAAAAAGAACCGAGGTTTATTTTCGGCGCACCGAGATCCCATCGGAAACAAAGGTGATGCTTCCCTCCTCGCACGTGTCGAGCGTCAGAATTTCGAGTCGAGCGATGGTTGCCAGCACCTCCTCGTGCGGATGACCATACGAGTTATCGCATCCGCGGGAGATAACTGCATATTCCGGCGAGACGTAGCCGACGAATATGAGCGAAGACGATGTGCGCGAACCATGGTGCCCGACCTTCAAGACATTAGCTTCGAGTGCCTCACCGTCGAGTTGCACGAGATACTCTTCGATTGCCGCGGGTGAATCCCCGGTGAGCATGAACGCGGTCGAGCCATACACGAGCCGCGCAATAACAGAGCCGGTATTCGTCTCGATTTCTGGTACCCCGCGGTCAGGGAAAAGAATTTCCAAACGCGCGCCGTCACCGAGATCAATAACGTGCCCGCGCTCGAGAGTCACGACCTTTGCTTTTTTCCCGACAACGGATTGTGCAAACGCCACAGCATCCGGGCCCTCGGAATCTTCGACGCTCGATTGTCCGACAAGCGCGACTTGGTAGCGAGCCAACACATCGACAAGCCCACCAATGTGATCGGCATCCGGATGCGTCGCTATGACGACATCGAGCGAACGATCGAAAAGCGGCATCTCCCGACTCAACTCACGAATGACCGCGCGATTCTTGCCACCGTCAATTAGAACCTGCACGCCACTCGGCGATTCAATGAGCGTGGCGTCCCCCTGCCCCACGTCAAGAAACGTTACCGTCATCTCACTACTGGTCGATGCCGATGCGAGCGCCCACCAGATGACCGCAACGACAAGCGCAAGCACCAGGATGACAACACCGAGCACCTGCGCGCTCCTCTGCATAAGGATAGTGTATCCCAATTTGGCACTCATCCGGCACCCGTGGTACAGTGTCGTGCCCATCAGATGCGGTGGGTGTATTGAAGGGATAGGCAATGAAACTCAAGACCCTCGAATCGTCGATAGCGGATCGATTGAATGAACTCACGCCAATGAAGCAGGCGGACCACGGTGCCTTGATCAACCATCTCACGATTCTCGATCGGGCGGATACCGTGCAGTTCGACCACTCATTGGTCACGGCTGTCGGGACCGCGCTCACTACATTTGGCCTCGATGCCAATACGAGTGACGACGGAATACTTGGTCGGCGGGTCGCTGCAAAACTCGCGGCACTCAACGACCCACGGAGCAGACTTCGAGCGTTGAACTGATTCAAGTTCGTCATTAGTTTCCTCGGAGCGCCTCGGCGCCCGAGGCTTTTCTTTTTCTCTTCACACTTCCGCGTTATAGTGAATCTCATACTAAAACCTATCCCCTAGAACCTATAACCTTCCTATGGACTACACCGCAAAAACCTTTACTCTTCCAGCCCTCGACGGCATTTCCGAAGAATCCGTCAAACAGCATATCGGTCTTTACGAAGGTTATGTGAAAAATTTTAATGCGATATCGAGCAAGCTCGTCGAATACGCGAAAGATTCTGAAGGCAATGCACACGCGCTCTCCGAGCTGATTCGCCGCAAATCGTTCGAGTTTGATGGCATGCGCTTGCACGAGTTGTACTTCGAACAGTTCGAAGGCGGTTCGACTGCGCTCACCACAGGCGGCCCACTCGAGGAAGCTTTCAAAAAGGAATATCACGGCTACTTCAAAGAATATTTCACCGCCATCGGCAATATGCGCGGCCCCGGCTGGGCGATGCTATATTGGGATCCAGTCGGTCAGCAATTCCAAGCAGGCTTTTCTGGCGAACAGCACCAAGGGCATTTCGTCACGCTCCCCGTAATTCTCGCGCTCGATGTATGGGAGCACACCTTCATCCTCGACTACAGCGCATCAGGAAAAGGCAAATATCTCGAAGCATTCTTCAAGAATCTGAACTGGAAAGTCGCGGAAGATCGCTTCTCCACAGCGCAAAAGGCTTGACAGCTATATTCTGCGTAGTACCCTACCTATAACCATCCGTGGATGGTTTTTCAAACGGACAACAAACGGAGAGTGACATGCTTGTCACCGACACCGCCGGGCACTACACACGTGAACTTCAAACGCACAGCTCTGGTGGAACCGAAATAATCAATCGTCTCCTTGATGCCATTGTGGCCAAAGAGACCCTTCATGGCGATTTGCATTCACTCGAACTCGCCATCGAACAAATCGTATCGAGCGGTCTTACGGACGAGCTCCGGGCCGCACGTACGCAACTGCATCTTAAGCGCATGCGCCGCGACAACGGTGCGAGCCTTACCCAGATGGCGGAACAGAAGCATCGATGCCGCGACATGTGCGGCAACGATTAATCAGCATCTACGGATGCTGCTACGGCGGGGTCATCGCGACTCCGCCGTTTTATTTTTGCGTGAGATTAATATAGCGAGCACGGCATAGATGACCACGAGCCAGAAGAACGAGAACGCAGGTAGTACAATTTCTGAAAACGGTAACCATTCAAAGAATCGCGCGACCGAAGTTATGTACCACAAGAGAATATAGGCCGGAAATCCAATGAGTGGCGCAAGCGGGCCGGTCACGAGCCCAAGAACTCCGGCGACAAACGAAAGCAACATTGCATACGGCACGACGATGAGCGTGAGGAGATTCACCGGCAACGCATAGAGCGAGAATGCGCCGCTTTGATACAAAATGAGTGGCAAAACCGCCGCCTGCGTGCCCAGTGTTGCCGCAGCGACTTCGCGGAGCCCGAACCGATTCGTCACAAATTGCAGTCGAGTTTCAAAAAGCGGTGAGATTGCGATAAGACCAACCGTCGCGATAATTGAGAGCTGAAATCCCGGATCAAATGCCAACACATAGGGATTCCACAAAACCATACCCGCTGCCACGAGGGCGAGCGCACGACCTGCAAGATAGGTGCGGCCCGTTGCCTTTCCCGCTGTCGCGATGACCGCCATCGATGCCGCGCGAACGGACGATGACGCAAGTCCCGTCATGAGCGCGAAAAAAATTGCCACGATGATTGCCAGTGAGAAGCGTACTGCGTTACTGGTGCGTGCAAGGAATCTCTCGATGGCGCCGATGACGACCATGATGTTGTAGCCCGAAAGGACGACGATATGGATGAGCCCGACAATGCGGAAGGTTTCCGAAAGCTCGGTGCCAAGCCCGCGCTTGTCGCCCGCCGTAATGCCGCCCGCGAGTCCTGCTTCCGGCTCCGGGAGCGCGAGAGCAATGCCTTCAAGATACTTCTGCTTTATGTATATCGCTCCCGCCTTGAGCGGATTGCGCGAGCCTTCCCCGATGCGCTCAACTTTCGCGAATGACATCTCGTAGCGGATGCCGTCTTTCGCGAGGTACGCGGGGTAATTGAATTCGCGCCCTGCACCAGCATCAAAGGCTTCTGGCAGCCGTAGCCCCCCTTCCGCCCGCACGATGTCGCCGTAGCTGATATCAGCGTGGAGCGGCGCGATGACGAGCATGCCTGCATGTTCGATAGTCGTCGAGCCTACCGTTGCCACGCGAACAGAAATTCGCACATTGTTCTCGCGACGATCAGGCTCATCGACGACACGACCTTCGATGACGACTTTTTCGCCGAGACGGACATCAAGTTCCGACGTGGTTTCGAGAACGCCGATATGCATACGCGCGCCGCCAAGCGCAAACGCGACGGCGAATAGGCACGCGAGGAGCGCCGGTGGCCTCGAAAGCCGCGCGACAAGCGTGAACAAGACTATTACTCCGCCAGGCGCCGCAAAAAAGAAAATCGTCCACCAGCCGAACGCCATGAACGAGCGCGCAAAAACGCCGCATATGAATCCCGCGACCGCCGCCCAGAAGAGCTGCGCCTGCATGAAGAAAGTGTAACAAAAAAAATAGCGGCGCCCTTGCGGACGCCGCCTCCACTTGGAGTTGACCTACTTAGCCGGCGCGATACTGCGCGACGCGTTCTGGCCGAGCCTCTGCAGACTTCCCTGGCCCGGTCGCTGGCCCGAAGGCAGTGACGGTCGCTGGCGCGATGGCAGCACCCGCCGTCTGGACGGGTCGCATGTCGGTCATGCTTCTCTCCTTGAAAGTCCGCGTTAAGTTCAATCCCCCAGATGCGGACTGGTCTGGGCTGTATGCATCATAGCGAAAAAATGCACCGGTCCACAAGGACCGGTGCGGTATCACCACTGCTCTACCTCGAAATACGGCTCGGGGACTTGTTCGAATCCCGTGTAGTTATAGTACGGATCCATACATCCCTGCTCAAGATGCAGCCATCGGCCGAGTTTCCAAAGGACCATGCCTGCGACAATATCGGCAGTAGGACCAGCGGCTGGCGTCTGGACGCATCCGCCGAGCTCCTCTTCCGCGCTCACTTTCATATGGTATTCCCTGCCGAAATGATGGGCATGCGAGATATTGTTCGGGTCGAGACCATACGCCCGTCCCCCTGTCGCTCCCATCCGCCCGTCTCCGAGGAATGAGACTTTCGATTTCGCTTTGATCGCTTCAGAGAGGTCGCTTCGCGGCTTCATCGAATCGAGTCCGAATAGAACGATCCCGGTGAACGATGTCTCCGCAGTCGCTTTCCCATGATGCGGGACGACATCGACATCGCGTCGCATGCCTCTTGCTATTTCGATGCATGCATCGACTTTCCCCCTGCCGACGAACCGCCCATACTCCGGGACGTTGTGCGCATTATGCATCTCGACGATATCATCATCGATGACATGGATGCGCGGCGGGCCAACAGGCACGAGTGCCCGCAGATAGCGAAACCCAAGCGCGCCGACTCCGACTAACCAGATGTCTCTACTCTCCAGCCATTCAGGCCGAAGGAACGATGCGAGCTTCCAGTCCATTTTCAGTACTCCTCTCAAGAACAACCTCAGGGCACGATAGAGAAAATACACGTGAAAGACAAGAGGCACCCGAAGGTGCCTCTTACAATTTCAGGAACTCCTCCAGACGAGCGGCGTCTCAAGGTACCAACGAGGCACCTCAGAGGGGTGGACTATCGGCCATCCTTTCATATGCTCCGATGTCGCGGGGCACTCAGTGAACCGGACCAGCACGTTGGCGACGACATCATACTCATTGATTCGTAGCGCAGAGTCGAGCCGCGCCTGCGCTTCGGGGCCGAAACAAGTTACGACACCCGTCGACGCTATCTGCGGGGCGATGAAATTCGTCGGACGCTCCAGATTGAGAGTCTTCCAGCGAACCCATCCCGTCTTCGGTTGATCAAGATTGATCTCGATGACGTATTGGCAGAGGCGGTACCAGACCGATCCCGCCGACGATGCTCCATAGCAATACAACCGATCCGTATGCACCGTCAGTTTCTTATTGCCGCAGGTGACTGATGTGACTCGCGGTACGGCGTAGATACGTGCAAACATGGCCCGACCGCGCCCGTACGTATCATTCTTCCGTAGTGTTTCTAGGGTACGTTCGGTGCGGGATTTCTCAGCTCGAAGCTGCACCAGTCGCGTCTGCTTCTCACCGATCTTCCGACGGCGATGATAATCCAAGATCGGCCACCGGTATTCCCGGCTAACGATATATCTTTCGCACGCTCGCATCTCTTCAAGGAGATCGACGAGTCGCAGTTCGAGCCCGGACACGCCAGGAGCGTGCGCGCTTTCGTACCAGGTCGCGAATACGTGTTCGGATTTCACGTACGCTTCCGACGTCGAATCCATCTCATTTCTCCCGTAATGATCAGACCTCCGCACGGTGTACCGCGCCCGAAGATGAATGTCAAAGACTATGCTTTCGGCTTGTCGAGCTTCTCGAGACCCAGGAGCTTGAAGACCGCATAGATGATGAGACAGAGGATGAGGAAATCGACGAGAACCATGACGAAATCGCCGACGAGGAACTGGCCGATGGCGAAATTCTTGATACCGTCGGCGCGGCCAAGAAAGAGCCCGACAAACGGATTCACGATGTCAGTAACGAACGCGGTCACCACTTTCTGCACTGCGGAGCCCAAGACGAATCCGATGGCGAGACCCATCACGCCGCGCTCGCGTACGAATTCGAGGAAGCCGCCGAATGCCTTGTGTGGAGCATGAAGAATGCCGCGGCGCTCTTCCGGTTCCGGGACGATCTGGATGTCTTCTGTCATAAAACGCATTATACAACTTCATCTAACGCCTCGTTGACCAATCGGTCGGCTTCTTTGTTCTCGGCTCGTGGCACGTAGCCGAAGGTGACGCGGCCGAATTCAGGAAGGAGCGCTTGTACTTTGGCGACTTGCGGTTTCAAAGTCGGTTCTTTTATTTTCCAGTTGCCAAGAAGTTGCTCGACGACAAGCTTCGAATCAAGCCTGAATTCGATGTCGCTGCCTGAAAGTCCGAGCTCTTTCGCCTTTTCGAGCGCGATAACGACTGCCTCGTATTCTGCCCAATTATTGGTCTGCACCGGACCGAGATATTTCTTCACTTCAGCGACAACCGTGTCACCTTTCAGAATAACCACGCCCGCGGCGGCAGGTCCAGGATTCCCTCGCGCACCGCCATCGGTATAAATTACAATGTTGTTCATAACTAAATTCGTTGTGGGATTACCACAAGCCCTCCTGGGAAACCCACGGTTTTCCCAATCCTTCCTCCACGGGAAAACAAGTGTTTTCCCGACCCCTTTCCAGCACGCGAGCAAAAGCTCGCGTGCCACCATCGGTATAGATAACGAGACTCATTTACGCTGCCGAAACCGGCGTGATGTCGGTTGCCTTGTGCTCAAGGAAGCGATACATATGCACCATGGCGAGCGCGCTCACCGGGATGGTGACGAGGAGGCCGATCACAAGTGCAAGGAGACCAAGGATGTTGATGCCGACGATCGCAAGTACGAAAAGTAGCAGCTGCCACTTGTGGCCATTCGTGATCCTCCAGCTTTCCTTCATAGCCTCGATAGGGCCCTTTTTCTTGTCGACGATGAGATATGAGGAGAAAAGAAGGCCAAGCATGAGAATAACGCCAGGAACGACGAGCAACAGGAAGCCGATGAGGACCACAACGCCCACAAGGAGTTGGCCGAGCATATACCACCAGAGCGGCGTCGGATTCCAGAGGTCATTGAGCTTCACGGTCTCGATGGAATCGTGCGCGCGGATGGCGAAGGTGAGCATGCCGATCTCGATGAGAATACCGATGACCACGCTCGCGATGATCATGAGAACTCCCATAAGGCCCAGATTCGCATCTTCGGCCGGCGTGAGGACACCCGAGACGACACCGCTCGCGATCATGGCACCGACAAACCCGCCGATAAGGATGCCGGGGCGTTTCTTAAACGTCTCCCAGCCGAAGCGTAATGCTTCGGAAATGGAAAGCTTTTGCATGCCGCCAGTATAGCAGAATCAACTCTGTGTGTGCATGATGTCCACAATACGCAAAGCAATCCGGTCAGGCCCTCGGAAAGAATCGCGCTCGAGAGTAGCCAGCATGTCCACCTCCTTCCCCGGCTCGGGTGCGACGGAGAAATCCATCGGTGTCCGGAAAAACTGGAATGCTCGCTGCCGCGCTCCGGTTTCCGGACACACCAAGGTGACCTCAGTGTGATTCATTTCCTTCCCAAATTGGCGAGCAAAGGTTATTCGTGCGCTCCGGACACGCAAGAGCGGTTTCGGGTTTCCTTTGCCGAAAGGCGCAAGCGCGGCAATCTCTTGCAGAAGACTGCTCGAAACTTGATAGAGAGAAATATCCAAATCTGAAAGCGCTGTCGGTACCTCAGGAGCAGCTACTAGCTCGTTCGCCGCAGCAGCCAAGCGCTCTGGAAGCGTATGCACGGCCTCGTGCGAAACCGAGAAACCTCCCGAAGCGTGGTGTCCGCCGAATTCTATGAGCGCGTCCCCCGCCTTCGCAAAAAGCTCGACGACAGAAATCGAACCGTCGCTTCTCGCCGAACCTTTCAGTTTCCCATTCGCATCCCTCCCCCACATGACCACGATACCGCCGCGACCTTCCATCACCGAGTTCGCCGCAAGACCCATGAGCGACGGCTTCCATTCAGTATCCCCAAGGACGACGACTTTGTCCGTATCTGTGAAGCGGGCACGAGCGCGCGCCTTCGCTTCACGCACAATGACGCCCACCGTGCTGCGCCGTTTCGTATTCAGACTTTCCAGCTTCGCAGCCAACAGCTCAGCCTCATCTGTATCCTTCGTGGTAAGGAGGCGAAACGCGAGCTCGGGTTCGTCCATGCGCGACGCGGCGTTTACGCGCGGCGCAATCGAGAAACCGATGTCATCTTCGGTTATGGTCGCCTGTCGCACGCGCGTCTTGGCACAGAGCGCGCGGATGCCAGGACGCGGCGACTTTCGCAGGACCGTGAGTCCGAAATGCGCGAGCGCGCGATTTTCGCCGACAAGCGGCACCATGTCGGCTACGGTCGCGATAGCCACCAGATCCAAAAGCCACTTCTCCCAACCATCGGGGATGGCAACGAAATTCGGCAGCTCGCGCTTCTTTCCCTCTATAAGAAGGGCGCAGACCAGCTTCCACGCCATAGCGGCACCGCAAAGGTCCGGAAACGGATACCCTTCGACCCCGCTCAGGGCAGGCGGGCGGATTTTCGGATTCACGAGCGCATACGGCGTCGGGATCTCTCCATGAATTTCGTGGTGGTCCGTGACAATGACATCGATGCCCGCCTGTTTGGCATGCGCAATCCCTTCATGCGCCACGGTCCCTACATCGACAGTGATAATCACCGCGACACCACGTTCCTTCAGAGTATCAATTGCCGAAGTATGAAAACCATACCCTTCGCGATCGCGATGCGGGATGTATATCTCGACATTCTCATACCCGATCTTATCGAAAAAATCATGGAGGACGGATGCGCCGGGGATGCCGTCGCAGTCGAAATCGGAATATATCGCGATCCGTTCATTCTGCTGTATCGCCGCGAAGATGCGTACGACAGCGCGCTCCATGTCATGCAGGAGGAATGGGTCATGCGTATCGCGCGCGTAGTCAGGCTTCAAAAAACGCTCAATCGCCTCGGTATCCGTGATGCCGCGTTTCTGGAGGAGTGTCTGCACTAAGTCCGATGTCATCCGTCTGATTGTAGCAAAATGAAAAAGAAGAATACCCCGCACTTCCGTTGCCGGAAATGCGAGGTATGGGAAGTAGGAGCCCAGTCAAAGAACTGGAATTTCCGTATTGCGAAGAAGAAGACGATAGCCGGCGTGCCACCGATCGCTAAGAGCAAGTGGAATATCATTGATTTCCCACTGTCGGTTCCGCCGGTAAAAGCTAAGGACCGACACGCTGCCCTTAGCATCTTCGACGAAAGCGAAGTTGAGAAAGCCGTCATCATGAATGCCGACGTCCTCGCCGCACTCCTGTCGCTCGACGAGCGAATCCACCTCTTGAAGTGTGAGCGTGAGCCGACGTTCCTTTAGTCGTAAGATTATTTCTTTATCAGACGATTCAGATACGGCTTGCACCGCAGCACGCGACATTTCCCTAAAGCTAGTTCCAGGCGGATCGTGAAGCATGTACACTCCGACCGCATTGAATGCATCGGCGATCTGCTCGTTGGTGAGATCAATGTCGATTTCGACGTCTCGATAGGACCAGAGTTTTCCCGTGAAGCAGTCGGACGCCTTCTTCGGCTTGACGTTCACCAAGTCCACCGTCTTGTAGTGGACGAGCACAGGGGCACCTTTACCCATGACAATTCCTCCGAAGCTCACTCCACGACCTAATGCCGTGAAGACGGATTATATAATACAATGATATATGACTATCTGTCAACTTCGCTTTTCGTCCCATTCGCGCTTTTGCTATACTTCCTGTATGCCCGACCCCCAACAGTTCCTCTTGTCTCGACAACGCACTGCAACGTATCCACAAGCCATCTGCCGCGTATGAGTGAAAAATCTGGAACTGACGGGGCAGGCTGCATCTTCTGCAAAATCATCCGCAACGAACTCCCTTCCGTCCGCGTTTATGAGGACGCTGACACGCTTGCGCTCCTTACGATCGAGCCCATCACCACTGGGCACACGCTGGTCATGCCCAAAACGCACGTCGCAAACGTCTTTGATGCGACGCCTGAAGTATGGGCAACGGTGCAGGAGACGGTCCGCAAAGTTGCCGGTGCCATCGAACGCGGTCTCGGTGCCGACGGTGTGAATATCAATAACAACAACCGCGAGCACGCCGGGCAAAGCGTCGACCACATTCATATCCATATCATTCCCCGCTTCAAGGGCGATGGTATCGCGCTCTGGCCACAGCACAAACGCCGAGAAGACGAAGGTGAACCCGTCGCCGAAAAAATCAGAAAGGCCCTCTCGTGAGGGCCTTTCGTTTAGTAGGTACCTCCGCTTGTCGAGGTACACTGCCCCGTGTGGAGGAACTGTGCACCAGCTGCATCAGCGCCGCAGCGGTTACCGTAGGTCTGGGGTGCTTTGAGCTGGCAGATTGCTGGGCAGATCTGACCTGCGCCACAGGTGTTTTCACATCCGGATGGACGCGCGCAGACCGGATCATACTGCATCGTACACATCGTTGGCGAATCACCGACCTTCACCGTGATCGAAGCGCGTGCCGAGAGTCCTGGACTATCCGTTACCGTAACGGCAACCGTGTACGTCCCCGCGGTCCAATACGCATGCGAGAAGACGGTGGTTTGATTTAGAACGGCGCTTGGGCGCAGTGACGAAGACGCAAGCGGCATTGTGCTGTCACCCCATTCCATCGAATACGAAAGCGGGCCATTCTCGGGGTCGGTCGCGGTAACGACCCACGTCCCCGTCTCGCCGACGCGCAGTGCAGTCGGCCCGGCCAAGCCGGAGACGACCGGAGGACGATTATTCGTCGAATCAAAGTAGCCGGTGCAGTATGCCCTCTCCTGTATGAGGCACGCTCTTAGGGTACACATCGCATTGCTGCCTGACGTCTCGCGCGAGCACGAATTGCAGCCGTCGTACCACGCTTTGCACTGCGGGTCGCTCGCCGGGTCTACGGTCGTCGCACGGCACGAGCCTTCATAGAGGAACGAGGCGTTATCCGCTTGCATCATGCAGCGGTTTCCATAGTTCGTCGGCACCGGATTGCACGGCGTCGTGATGCAGTACACCTGCTTTGCTCCACACACCGGCGCATATTCTTTCGTACATGCCTGTGGTCCGCCCGTGCCAACGGTGATTTTTACCTGCGAAATGATCGTCTCTGGGCAGCCGCCGATGCACATCCCGCCGGTTTTCTTTAAAGTCGCGATGTACGTGCCGCTTTGCGTGTACACGTGTGAGAAACGTGACGGAGTCGGGCATCGTTCGCCCATGCCGTTGAAACTCGAGAGACACGACACCCAGTGCGTCGCGCTTCCGTCCCCGAAATCGACAACTGTGTCCTGACCGTCATATGCGCTCGGCCGTGTGGTTCCATCGCCGATCTGCGACGTGAATGAGACCGTGAGAGGCGCCGAGCCGGAGCTCGGTGAGGCTGAAAGCGCATTACCGGTTGTCATGCCGCAGCGTACGCGAAGCGCTGCCATTGATTTCGGTCCAAAAATCCCTGCACGCTCAAGACCATTGTTTCCTTGCCAGTTAGCGAGTGCGCCGGCAGTAAGAGGACCAAAATAACCCGTCGCTACTCCCGCGAACATCCCCTCGCTTTGAAGGAACTCCTGCAGTGCACGCACGTCATCACCCTGCGCACCCTGTGCCAGTGCGCGATTAATGACCGCGCAGATACGCGGAGTCGAGGTCACATTTGCAGGTGCAGCCCGCTGGCTCACCAGTGCATTTATCCGCGTCGTGAGCGCGCCAACCTGCTGCATAAGAGCGTCGATTTGCGCCTGAACACCGACTGATTGCGCCAAGACTGGCTGACTCGCCCCGGCGACGAGGGTGATTGCGACGATACTGGCAATGAGGATATTACGCATACGAATAGAGGTGCTAGCTTAAGTAAGTAGCCTTATGGTATCAGATGCCCGATACCTTCTCAGACGCACGTGCAGCTGTTTCCTTTCTTGCTACTGCTGGCTAGACGTAGCTGAAACCGTTACCGACGTTATGTGCTTTACCTGATTCCAGCTCTGGTCCTGGACGTAGACGTAGATGGTGTACGTACCAGCTGTCAGATAGGCATGAGTGAAGGTTGCCGTTCCCGTAAAGCCGTCGTCGCCTCCCTTGACCGTCTCTTGATTGAAGGACGGATCATTCCAGACCATGCGATAACGAAGCGTAGCGTTTTCTGGATCGCTCGCGCTTACTACCCATGTACCAGTCTCACCAACACGTAAACTAGCTGGTCCGGTAACCGACGATATTGATGGCGCCTTGTTTTCAACCTTTTCCATCATCTCCTTTTTCATCATTTCTTCCTTCTTCATCGCATCCCACGTCATCCCATCCTTTTTCATTTCGTCTTTCATTGCGTCATGGTGCATCTTGGCGCCCTCTGTTCCGCACCATGCCATGAGCCGCTCACGTGAGAGCGGGCCGAAATTACCCGCTTTCTGAATACCCTCCTTCTCCTGCCACTTCTTGACGGCATTGCTGGTGAGGTCGCCGAAGTATCCTGTAGGCTTCACGCCCAGAAGACCATTCTCATGGAGGAATTCCTGAAGCGCGAGGACATCTTCGCCCTCGGCACCCGCCTCAAGATTGCGCAACATATATGCACAGACACGCTTCTTCGCTGGTGTCGCACCATGATTTTCGTGCATCTGAGGCTTCATAGGTGCTCCCAACGCCGACTGGAGAGCCGATAGCTGCTGTCTCAGCGCCTCAACTTGCTTCATTAGGAGTTGTAACTGGGCTTGGATATCACCCATGGCTCCCGAGGAGGGCGCGACGGATGAATCGGTTATCGCGCTCGCAGGAGAACCCGCGAACATGAGGACTGCAACGAACAAACCGGTAACGAGTCGTTTCTGCATAGAAAAAGACGCTTATAGTAGTACACCTAGTATATCGTTCCGTAGCGTGCACCTCTTAGGTTATCCCAATTGTTCTGACGCACGGGCAAGGTCGTCGGGATTGGTGATTTGAATCCAATTCGTCGCTTCAATGACATGCAACGGTATCCCTCCCGCTTTCGACGCGGCGATTACCGTCTGCGGCAACCCCATTTCGGTCGATCCAGCCGCCTTGGGAACCTGCGGATAGTCGAAAATGCGGCTATCCAGCGCAAAAGTACTGGTATTGATGGCACCTTCACCTCCACTATGATGACCGCTCTCGATGATGTCCACGACCATATTTTCAATATCGCTCACTACCTTTCCGCCACCCGCCGTGTCGGGAACCCGTTGCACCAAAACAGTCCAATCACAGGCGAGAAGGGCTTCAAAATCTTCACGCGCATAAATATCGTCTCCGTTGATTACTAGGAATTTCCCTTGCAGGTGATCTTTTGCCTGCCACAGCGCATCGGCGGTACCGCCGACGATATTCTTCTGCTCGACATACGTCATCTTCTTCCCATTGTACGAATCGCCAAATTTCTCGCGAATCGTATTCCCGAGGTACCCTGTGACGATGATGATTTCGTCGACGCTTTCAGGAAGCGCATCAAATTTGTGCTCGAGAAGCGTCTTCCCGCTCACTTCAAGCATTGGTTTCGGCAGCGTCTCGGTGAGAGAGCCCATGCGGGACCCGCGTCCGGCGGCGAGGATAACAGCTTTCATGTGAATAGGTTACAGGTTTTAAGAGTAAGGTGCTAGTAGGAATAACGAATGAGGGCATTTCCAGAACCTAACACCTATTCCAGCGCTTCAATTCCGGGCAACGTCCCTTGCGCAAGGAATTCGAGCGTAGCGCCGCCGCCCGTCGACAGGAAGCCCAGACTCTCGATGGCGATGCCGCTCTCCTCGAGGGCGGCGATAGTATCTCCCCCGCCAATGACACACTTCGCCCCTTCCGCGACTCTACGCGCAATGATTTCTGCTATTGCGTGCGTGTACGCCGTGAACCCTTCTTCGTAGAGGCCGGTCGGTCCGTTCCAAATGATAAACTCGGCGCGACCGATATACGGCGCAATAAGCGCGACCGAATCCGGCCCGATGTCGACGATCTTGTCATCGCTCACGACGTCTTTCGGAAGCTTCACATATGCATGACCATCGCTGCGTTGCGCGGTCACATCATTCGGTGCGATGAAGCGCGGATGACCAACGATTGCCATGCTCGGAATCTCGTCGGAAATCTTCGAGCGTCCTACCGGAAGTCCTTGCGCGCGGTACACATCGTTCGCGAGTGCCCCCGTCACGAACGTATGGTCATACATCTCGAGCAGTTTCTTGATGAGCGGCACTTTCGTCTCGAATTTCGCACCGCCGATGATTGCGAGTGCCGGATGTGGCGGGTTCAAAGCTTTGGAAAGCTCCACCACTTCCGCGCAAAACTGGATACCTGCATATGACGGCATGAGTTTCGGCACTCCCACCATTCCTGCACTCGCACGATGCGCGCTCGGGAAACAATCATTCACGTAGATGTCGCCGAGTGCCGCGATTTTCTTGCAGAATTCCGGATCATTCGCTTTCTCGCCGGGGTCGGATTGCAAATTTTCAAGCAGGAGGATTTCTCCATCGCGCATTGCCGAAAGCGAACTTTGTGCGAGGTGGCCGAACAGGTCCGGCACGTAGGTGACGGGAATGGAGCGTTTGAGCGCATGCGCGACGGGCTCGTTCGTCTCTTCGGGCTCACGACCTATTTTTGAAATGAGAATAATTTTCGCGCCCGCATCCCGCAAAAGCTGCAACGTCGGAAGCGCCTTCTTGAGGCGGAAAAGATCAGTGACTTCTCCTTTATCAACCGGAAGGTCTAATCCGGCACGCACGATAACTTTTTTGCCGCGCAATTCTTCGCGCGGGACAGTGTCGATACTTCGCATATCAACCAGTATGTACGGCGCGCAGCAGTTCGGCAAACACGGTCGCGTCGGTCGAAGCGCGACCGACGAGGAGCCCGCGTACATCGCCATCCTTGAGCATCGTCGCGGCATTCGAAGCATCGATCGAGCCACCATAGAGCACTTTCACGCCATGCCCCGACTCACCGAATTTCTCAACGACTGCTTTTCGTATGAAAATGCTCATCTCATGCATTTGCGGCGGCTGCATCGCCTTCGTGGCGCCGATCGCCCATACCGGTTCATAGGCCACGATGAGCTTGGAAATCTTATTCGCAGGAAGCCCATCGAGCGCGCTGTGCAATTGTTCGCGAACGACGGAGAAATGCTCGGCGCCAGCACCGCGACTTTGCTCGCCAATACAGAGAATCGGCGTCAAGCTGAGTGCAAACGCAGCCGCAACCTTTTCGCGAACCACCGCATCGGTCTCGCCGGCTGCGCGACGCTCCGCGTGTCCGATAATTACATACGATGCTTTCGCATCATTTGCCTGCTGCAGAGAGATCTCGCCAGTATGTGCACCGCCTTCTGCTGCGTGCGCATTCTGGATGGCAAAGGCAGTGCGTCCCTGCGCGCCAGCGGCGAGCGGTTGAAGGAAGATTGCCGGCGGAGCAACGATGAGCGTGACGTCACGAGCGCTCAAAGCAGCTCGTTTCGTAGCTGAAAGCAGCGCCTTGGCCGCCTTCAAGCTTGGCGGGTTCATTTTCCAGTTCGCCACGATGAGCGCTTTCATTGCGGCGATTGTAGCATAGGGGGCAAAGATGTAATCCCTCCTAAACTAGATTTACTCTGCGGAACATAGTACATACTTCCGACGAAGTGGCACGCCACTACTCCTCCCTCCAAAGCACCAATTTGTAGTCAGGGGACGCAGCCGGCGTAAACGGTGGTGGACTGAATGCCAAGAGGCGGTCGTATTGGTCGTTGCGCGTCGCATAACCGGAGCAAAGTGTGCCTCCGCAGGTCCATTGCGTGCCGATGCGCTGATTAGAGATGATCGAGCCGATTGTCGTGAGCGACGATCGCTGGACGAACGGCGTGCCTCCTTGCCCGACACCATTCGAGCCACCCGTCTGATAGTAATTGCGACCGACATATCCGCCCTGCGCGACGAAAACACCGCGAATCGTCAGGTTATCGGGCGAAAAGAGTGGAATCAGGACGCTTTTTTCCGCAATCGCTGTGAGGCCAGACGCACCGGTATTCGAGGCATAGGTGATATTGTCGTTGATGATGATGTCCGGCGCATACGAGCCGGTGTCAGCCGCAACGACCGTCACCTTGCTCCCGACGACCCCCTCGATCCATATCTTCGCTTCGGAATAAATGAGCGGGCAATCCGGTGGAATCGCGAATGTCCCGATAAGCGGGCTGTTGTTGACCGTATGATAATCGCTCACCCACGTCCCAAGATTGTCGATGTGCTGGCTCTGACTCTTTCCGGTACCCATCACGCGCCGGATCTCGACAGTATCATTCGCGTTGAATCGTATGAGGAAGCCGCGCTGGTCGGTGCCGCCGACCGACGGAAAGGAGTTCCCTTGTTGCACACCGTTCACCCGCACGTTGGTGGGGTTCAAGATTATGCCGTCTGCGTCCGCATACCCCTCGAGCTCCGTGAACTCCGTGCCGATGCCCGCGAAATCGAACGACGAGACCGGATAGCTCCAGAGTGCCGATCCGCTACCGCCCCCGAAGACCCCGTCTCGCGCTTGTGATGGCGAGCACCCGAATGAGGGGTCACAGGTCCACGACGAAACGGCGCTCGTCACCAGCGAGTTGTTCGTGCCGTCCATGCGGATGCCGCCGTTGGAATGGTATGCACCGGTGATGTTGCGGTCGGCACCCGCCCATACGTTGGCGTTGATGATGTTGGAATACTCCGCGACCGAAGGACGCATATAGCGCGCAGCGATTCGCCGCACGTATGTCGGACTCATGTCGGCTCGCCCTTCGGATTCAAGATCGACCCATTGCACTTTGCCGCACGCAGCCTGCACCGTCGCGGTCACCTCCGCCTCCCCGATGCGACCGCCTTCCGGGTCATTAACAACATACGTGTAAGGCGAGACAAGTCCCGTGCCGTCGACGAGGATGTCGGGATTATGCGCCAGGAACCAGCGATAGTATTCGAGCCCGCTCTCGGCGATGTTCAGCGCCTGCTCGCGCGCATAAAGGGCTCGGCCATAGCGGCCTTGCATGAGCGTGTAGCTCAGGATGGTGCCGAGGAGGAAGAGGAAGATACCCATGAAGACGAGGACCAGCATGACGGTGACGCCGCGCTGCCGCATGCGGTGAGAAGCCTCCGACTTGTTCTGTATACTTTCTGCGTTCTGCATATTATTTGAGGTTGCGCAGCATCGCGCTGGAGCGCAGCGTGAACTGGTTCGGCAGGCGGTTCGGATTGATATTGACGACGATCGTCGTCTCGACAAAACGCACTTCGGCGATCTTCGAGAGGTCCATCATGCGATTACCGTTCACGTCATAATACTCGAATACCGCAAAACCCTGTTCGGTGTTACGCACGTTGTCCGAGATCACGTTTGTCACTTCCGGATTAGCGTATGTCGGCGGATCCCCTGTCGGGTCCACGACAGCGCGGATGAGCGAATTTCCCGTGAGATAGAACGTCACCTGTTCGATAAAGGGGTCGGCATCGATATCGGCATAGAACGAGAAGCTCGTCGGCGACATCGAAATGATGGGCCACGCGCCATTCGACGAAAACGCCGCTTCACGAATGATCTTCATCATGTTATCTACGCCGCGCTGACCAGAAGTGACGGCGAGCCCCTGTTCTATCGCGTATGAGTTCGTGCGGTAGAAATACAGCACGCTTTGCATGAGGGAGAGCATGATGAGCGACGTCATCGTCACCCAGATCACTGCTTCAACCAAGGTCATGCCACGAGTAGACTGCATATCAATAGAGGATAATGGAAAGCCGCGAGGTCCCGGTTACATTTACTTCGCTCGAAGTATACGCAGTGTATCCGCTCGCCGAGACGTTGATGGTGTAGGGATTGCCGCTCCCGACGGTGCCGGATGAGAGATTGCGGTAGAGCACGTGCCCGCACAGGTCGGTTTCCTCGGTTGCGTCGTATACACCGCGCTGTAGCTGGACCGATGCATTTGGCACGATGGCGCCATCGCTGCTGCGGACATCGACGAGAAGCGAGTTCGTCGTGTGGTCGGCGAGGTAGATCTGGATGACTGATTCGGTGCTGGGGAGGACACCGACAGGCTGTGGCGGACACGATGAGACGATATCGTATCCGGTCGACGAAGGAACGGAGAGCGTGTAGAGGTCCCATTCCACGTCGGAAAGCGTAACGAGTCCTTGTGCCGAAGTCGTATGGTCGGCGTCGTACTTATAGATGAGTGCCCCGCCCGCGTTAGTACCGATAGTCTTCGCACCACGCAAATTAAAGTCGATGTCCGCGAGCGGCGTCGGCCCGATTTCGTAGGTAACCGACCAATCGTCGATTGACGGCGTCACGTTTGCATCGGTACTTGAGAGCGACGCACCGATGCGAAGAGCGCCGTGTGTCGACGTCGATACGCCAGAGAGGTCGATCGGCGGCGAACTGAATCCGGAGGAGTTCCCTGCGAGGACGCCGTTCGGAAGCGCGTCGCCATCGGTATCGTAGACGCGATATATGATTCCCGTCCCGGCGGGCCTCTCGTCGCTCCACGATACTGTTCCCCACCTGAAAAGTGGCGAGGCAGTAACATCCGCCGACTGCACGAACCCTTCCGTCGCATACGCACCTTCCCCGCCCGCGAGCTGCACGCGGCCCACAATGTCGATATTCGACGTCGTCGCCAACTGCACATCATTCGCAAATCCGTCGCTCCAAGAATCCTCTACGATCTCCTCATACGCTTCTATTCGTAACGTCGAAAGGAGATCGATTTCGAAGGTCGCAGCGGTCGTCTGATATGCCGCGACTCCCAGATGCGCCGGTATCGGATTCGTATTCTGAGCCGATACTTCATAGGTCTGCGCCGTCGAATACCCTGCCTTGGTAGCGGTAAGGATGTAACCACCCGCGGGTGGTACACCGAGCAGTGTCGCCGTCCCCGTCTCGTCGGTGTAGATCGTGAGATCGACTGCCGGACTTACGCCAGGATTCTCCACGGTGACCTGTGCGTTCTGAATGGGCTGGAATGCCGCGTCCACGACATGGACGACGAGAGTGCCGCCGGGGACATCCGCCTCGATGCCGTTGGGCGGAGAAATCCGCCCGACCATGGTGATAGTGCGTGTCCCTTGGCGCGACTCCCACGAAATAGTCACTTTTACTGCCTTGTAGTCCACAACGATGTCGTTTGTATCATCGACGCCGGTGCCGTCGTTAGGGTCATCTTCGTATCCCACGAAGATGCGTTGCGTGTAGGGGATGTTATTGAGCGTGGTCGTCGCGATCTGCGGGAGCGCTCCCGAGGGGATGCCGCCCGCGGTGCCGATCGCATCGTACGAGAGACTGCGGATATATTCGATCCGTTCATTGGCGAGCGCGATCGCGCCCGCACGAGCGGCATTGTTGCCGACGGCCTGAATCGCGAGCTGGAATGCGCTCGAGATTCCGACGAATACGACGAGCATGAGCGCCGTCCCGACGACGGTATCAAGCATCGTCACGCCACGCTCCCTTACGCGGTGGTGCATCTATATATTGTAACGTGAAAATTTCTCCGCTCGCGGCTGTGGGAGCTTTCCTTTGCACCGAACACGGAGTAATGCGTAGCTTGTGTGTCACATCTTTTATTGAATGCCTCTCCGTGCGAACAATCTGCTGCGCAAGGTTCTCTCGAAGCAAAGCTCCCCCAGCCGTCTCGCTACCCAAGGTAGCGAGACGGCGATGCGTCGCGTTGCTTTAACGGGGTCTCTCGCAGGCCGACGGGCCGAGAGTGAGCGCTGGGCGAGCACGCCCAGACAGCGACCCCGTTAAAGCAATGCGGCGTAGCGCCGCGAGCGGAAATCTGGAGCATGTCAGCAGAAGACGCTGCCGCGAGCGGAACTCTAGATATTCTCCGACAACTGATAGATAGGTGAAATCATCGCGATCGCGAAGAAGCCGACCGCGCCGCCGATCGCCACCATAAGGAACGGCTCGATGATGGTCGACATGTCTTTCGTCTTGCGGTCCACCTCGTCCTCGTAGAAAATCGCAAGCTTCTTCATCATCTCGGTCAGCGCTCCTGTTTCCTCGCCCACGGAAATCATTTCGCCAACAAACGGCGGATAGAGCTTTTCAGCGCGCACGAAAGCACTCGAAAGCGGCTCGCCTTTCGCGACGTTCTCACGTGCCGTCATGATGACCGCCTTAAAGTAACTGTTTTGCACGACGTCGCGGGTAATTTCAATCGACGTTATGACATCGACGCCCGACGAGAGAAGCGAAGAGAGTGTCCGCGCGGTACGCGCCGCATTCACCTCTTTCACTATCGTACTGATGAGCGGAAGGTGCAGCATGAGGAAATCCTTCATCCGACTGCCGACGACCGTCTTCAGCCCAGTGTAGATCCCGCCGATGAGGAGGAGCACGCCACCGATCGCCACCACTGTGTATTGGACGAGGAAATTGCTGACGTTGATGATGGCTTGCGTCGCTCCTGGAAGCTCTGCATCCATCTCGGCAAACGTCTGCGCCAAAGTCGGCACGACGTTGATCATCATGAAGATGCCGATGCCGATGATGGCAACGACGATGACGCACGGATAGAGCATGGCGCCTTTGATCTTCTTCTTCAGCTGGTACATGCGTTCCATCTGCTCGGCGATCGTGATGAGGCCTTGCGGCAATTCGCCCCCTTCCTCGCCGGCGCGCACCATCGCGATAAAGAGCGGCGGGAAATTGCGCGGGAAAAGCGCCAGCGCGCTATGCAGCGTCTCGCCGCGACGCACGGCGCTCGAGAGTTCCGCGATTATCGATGAGAGGCGCGCGTTCTTGGTTTGCCGCTCCAATACAGCGAGTGCCCGCGCGAGCGAAAGGCCGGCAGAGAGCATCGAGCCCAAGTTGCGCGCAAAAAGGACCTTCTCGTATTCCGGCACCGTCGAGAATTTCGCATTCCAATAGGCGATACTCCAGAACCCGCGTCGACCATTCTCTTCGAGTGAGATTATCTTCCCGCCTTCGCGTCGCACCACATCGTACAGTTCGAAGCGATCGCGTGCTTGCGCGATGCCTTTATACACTTCCCCGTCGCTTTTCTCAGCGGTGTATGTAAAACGAGCCACCATACAATTATATATGACATTTGCCTGAAGAAAGTGAATATGCAAGGATGTGGCAGACGACAGTACGAGAAAGAGAAAAGAAAGGGAGCAAGATGCGGAAGGAAATCACGCTACCACTCGGTTACTCCCCGACGTACACACCCGAATCCGAATATCGGGAGTTCTTTGAATATCTTTTCGGACCGTATACAGAACTGCAATTCCGAGTCGAAGAGGTCAGTGACCACGTACACCGCGTTCGCGTCGAAGGCGTCAACCTACGCAGACCGCACCGTCCGTACATTGAAGAGCAATTCACGGGCAGCGACAAGTTCGCCCATCGGACCAAGAACGGCCGCTCTATTGAATGGGCGCAGATGTTCTCGTGGCCGCAGGGAGAGATCCGGCTTTCAATAGCTGATGACGTTTCCGAAACACTGCCAGTGGAAGCCCTGGCAGCCGCCGAGTAACCGTAGGACCGCTCTCATCGAGAGAGCGGTCCTTTTCTATTCCGTAATCACGCGCAAGACTTCCTCGATCGTGGTCACTCCTTGTACTGATTTGAAAATACCGTCCTCGATCATGGTGAGCATGCCTTCGGTCCGCGCTCGTTCCGCCATCTCGTCGGCAGTCGCGTTTTTCATGATGAGTTCCTTGATGGTTTCCGTAACTTCCATGACTTCGTAGATTCCTTTGCGGCCTTGGAATCCTTCCGGACTCTCTGGCGACACTGTCGGCTTCCAAAACGGAACATTCTTCCACGTCGCTTCTGGTGGAATAATCGATTCTTCTTTAAGCGCCTTCAAAACCTTGCCCGCATCGAGCGCTTCCTCAAGATGCGTTTGTTCATCGCGCGAAAGCTCGTGCTTTTCTTTTGATCCCGTAAGGACGCGCACGAGGCGCTGACCGATGACGACGCGAAGCGTTGAAACCAAAAGAAACGGCTCGACGCCCATGTCGAGAAGGCGCGGAATCGCCCCCGCGGCGGAATTCGTGTGCAAGGTTGAGAGAACGAGGTGACCGGTGAGTGCGGCATTGATCGCGAGGCTCGCTGTTTCTTTATCGCGAATTTCGCCGACCATGATGATGTCCGGATCCTGTCGCACGAGTGCGCGCAAGCCGTTGGCAAAGGTGAAGCCGATGTCGGGACGCACCTGCGTCTGATTGATGCGTTTCATCTGATACTCGATAGGATCTTCGACCGTCGAGATGTTCACATCCGGTGTATTCAAAAGATCTAAGAGCGTGTAGAGCGTCGTCGATTTTCCGGCACCGGTCGGACCGGTTGTGAGAATGAGTCCGGTCGTCATACGCATTGCCTCGTGCATCGCCTCCAAACCTTTTCCATGGAAGCCCAGTGCTTCGAGCGAGAAGCCGGTTACGTTTTCACGCAAGAGGCGCATCACGATTTTCTCACCGTAGTAGACCGGCAGAATGGAGACACGGAATGAGATTTTCTCGCCACCAGCTTCGACACCGAAACGACCGTCTTGTGGAAGGCGCTTTTCATCGAGCCGCATATTCGAGAGCACTTTGATGCGCGCGGTAATCGCGGGGGCGGCATGTTTCGGCAACTCCATCGCATCGTGCAGAAGTCCGTCGATACGATAACGTATGAGGAGCGCCGTTTCTGCGGGTTCGATGTGAATGTCGGATGCGCCCTGTGCGCTCGCGTGGCGCAGCAATGTGTCGACAATGCGCACCGCGGGGACGCCTTCGGCCACTTGTCGCAAGTTGCCGTCCTTGGTCTCAGTCACGCTTCCCTGCAATGCTTCGGTCTCGCGCTTAATGACATCGCCGAGATTATCTTTGAGGCCGCGTTGATACTGTTTCATCGCCGCTTTGATCGATGCAGCGTCGGTGAGGCGCGGCAGAATTTTCAAGTGGGTTTTCTTCTTGATGAAATCGATCGCCGCAAGATCGTCGGTGTCGAGCATCGCGACCTCGAGCTCATCGCCACGGTGGTTGTACGCGATGATCGAGTTGCGACGTGCGACTGGCTCAGGAATGAGCGACAGGGTTTCAAACGGAATCTGTTGGCCGGAGAGCGAGATGAACGGAATGCCGAGGATATAGGCATACGTGCGGCGCAGCTCATCCTCGCCGATTTTGTTCTCGCCGATGAGGATCTCGCCGATTGGTCGGCCGCGTTTCTTCGCTTCAAGATCTGCCTCGTCGAAATCCTTGTTGGAGACGAGGTTCGCGTCGGCGAGGAATGATTTCAAATGAGTATCGCTGATGTACATAGTGTTTCCCTACACTGAATAGGCGAAGTATATCAAAAGAAAACAGCCGCGCCCGGAGGGCGCGGCTGTCATTATGTCGACGCAGGAACCAGTCCTCTCTCGTCTTCTGTATATCCCGGAGGCATGCATTCGCATGACAGGAAGTACGCGAATGAAACGCCAAAAAACACCGCCGACACGAATACGAATATCCGCGTCGCGTGCGCCACATCGTGCAGCATCTGTTGACTCACGAGCGCCACGATTACGAACAAGATGCAGCAGAGCAAACGCTTGGCGACATCGTCCCACAATTTGTTTCTCGTACCAAACGTTCGTTGCCCGTGCCGGATCCATGCCGGTCGGATAATGAAATCCGATGCGACGATGAGGCCGACGACATACACGATACCGATGATCCCTGAATAGATGTAGAGACCGGGGATTGCGACGAGCCCTGTAAAGATCCAGTAGCTCCCGCGTGCGAGCGTTACATGTGTCAGATGCAATGCTGACGTATGACATTCGATGTACCAGGCTACTGGTTCGAATACTTCTGACAGCAGCCACTCATCTATTTTCTGTAAGACACTCAAAGCAACCTCCTTTGTACTGGTTGGCCTACCGAAGTGTTACACCGCTTCAAGACAAAAATCAATCCAACGAATGCCGTCGCCAAAGCTTGCGCAAAACTACGAGGAGGATGAAAACCGCGACGCCATAGAACACTAAGACTGAATCGGTGAAGAAACTGCCGATGGTATAGAACTGAATTTTGAATCCTTCGAAGAAACCACTCGTGTCCTGAATCTGTTCCGTGAGAGGCTTGGGATTCACGAGCTTCTCCTCGATGTCCGGCAAGTCTTTTGCCGCGGCCTGTTTCGCGGCCCTCTCCTTCGCCGCCTCATCTTTTTTGCGATCGAAATAATTCGCCATCGAATGCCGCAGCGTTTCCGAGTGTGAAAAAACCGTCGCGGTAATATCCTTTGCCGTTTCGGTCGCGCCGTCGAGCGATGACGTGGAGGTGCCGGCAACGGTCGGCGTTACCGCTTCTTTCTTTTTCGAATCTGTGCCCTGTACTTTTTCATCAGCATCCGAAACTCCGTCGTTATCATCGTCAGCATCCTTCGCATCAGAAATTCCATCGCGATCATTGTCGGGTTCCACGGTCAGCGCGTTAGCAGCTTTTGCCTCGGCGGTTACGCGAACTTCTTTTTCTATATCGCCGCTCACGGTGACAGCGCGCGTTATCTGGACGGAAACGGCATGCGTGCCTTTCGTGGGGACGAAGGTAACTGATGCCACCGCGCCGCCAACATCTGCTGGCAGAGAGAAATCCGCCGTGCCAATCGATGTATCGTTCGAAAAAAATTCCACCGTGCCGCTCACGGCGTCGGCGCCTTTTTTCGTAATCACCGTCGAGGCTATTACCGTTTCACCTTCCGTTGTTTTTTCAGTGGAAAGCCAGACGGGGTTTGATACGAATCCGACTTCCTGCGCATCCGCGATACTCACCGCGGCGAATGCGACGCTAAAAGAGATGCCGAAAAGAAAGATACTTTTAACAAGCCACATCGAGATTATTGTATCCCACTCGTCACGGCTGAAACTACAGACATGAGGATAAATGCACGAAACGGCGAAGCCCGAAAAGGGTTGACGTCCGCATCGGAGGGAGTATACTATTGGGACAGCTGAATACAGCGATGTATCCAGTCCGGCCGAAAGCCGGACGTTTTTAATAAAACTGCTGTGGATTTACTAAACCCTATTCCCTAAAACCTATCACCTATTCATATGGCCCTCTTTGATCTCAAGACCCTTAACGCCGCGCTCGATGAGCTGCAGGCAGAAAAAGGCATTTCGCGCGAAAGCGTCGTGGAAGCAATTGCAACCGCGCTCGCTGCCGCGTATCGCCGCGAGTACGGCAAGCGCGGACAAATCATCCGCGCGACGTTTAATCCGGAGATGGGTGATTTGGAATTCCGTCAGGCCAAAATCGTCGTCGATGACACGCTGGTGCGCAAGGAAGACGAAGAGCCAACGAGCGAAGAAGATCATCGTTCGCGCTTCAATCCGGAGCAGCACATCATGATTGAGGACGCACGACGCATCAAGAAAGACGCTACGCTCGACGAAGAAATCTCCTTCCCACTCGAGACGCAAGAAGAATTCGGCCGCATCGCCGCGCAAGCCGCGAAGCAGGTCATCATGCAAAAAATCCGCGAAGCAGAACGCGCATCTATCATCAGTGAGTACGGCGAACGCGAAGGCGAAATCGTCACCGGACATGTCCAGCGATTCGAACGCGGTAATCTCTACATCGACCTCGGTCGCGCAACCGCAGTTCTTCCCTACGACGAACAGATTCCCGGCGAGCGCTATCGCCAGGGCGAGCGCGTCCGCGCACTTCTTTTGCGCGTTGATGAGGGTATCCGCGGAACCTTCATCCGACTTTCCCGCTCGCACCCTCGTTTCCTCACCAAGCTGTTCGAAACGGAAGTGCCGGAACTTGCTAACAAAGTTCTTGAAGTAAAAGGCGTCGTACGTGAGCCTGGCAGCCGCGCTAAAATTGCGGTCCACTCAACCGACGACCATGTCGATCCGGTCGGCGCATTAGTCGGTCAGCGCGGTGTTCGTGTTGCTGTCGTTACATCGGAGCTTGGTGGCGAGAAAATCGACGTTGTCGAATGGTCGGAGAACGCCGGAGACTTTGTAAAAGAAGCGCTGAAGCCGGCGCAGGTGATGGACATCGAACTCATCGAAGATGAGAACCGCGCGAGCGTGCTTGTTGCCGACGATCAGCAATCGCTCGCGATTGGTCGCGGTGGCCAGAACGTCCGTCTCGCAGCTCGCCTTACCGGCTGGAAAATCGACATCCGTTCTGTTGGTGGCGACACCAAGAAAGAAGAAGTTGCTGATGTTCCGGTCGAAGCAGAAGTTGCAGAAGTAGAAATCATCGCAGCAGATGCAGCCGTTGAAACCAAAACTGCCGAAGCGCAAAACGACGGCGCAGAACTCACGGCGCCAGATGCCGGCGAAGACCGCGACATCCCTTCGGAGAAAGTCGAAGAGGAACAAAAGTAAGCCGTGTCGCGCACACGCGAACCAGGCACGTCTTTTTGGAAGAGTGCGCGCCACCGCGCGCTCTTTACTTTTAGTGCGACCTAAAGGTCGCATACCAATAGCCTCGCATTAAAAAGTTTCAACACGGGCCGCCATGTGCGGCCCGTGTTGTTGGTGATCTAAATTTTCAACGCCGGAATGATTTGCTTCTTGCGAGACACGATTCCAGGCAGGACGATGGTATCGCCGGCAACTGTGACGCCGAATGAAGTTTCGATAATTTTTTTCGTCAAATCGTTATAGGTATATACCGTCGCTTCTTCTTTCAGAATATCTACGACGAAGAAAAGAACGTCGTCGGTGTCTGATTCCTCTTCTACTACGTTTTTTATTGCGCCGATGATTCCTTCCGTGCGCGCAAGTATGCTGCTCGGCGTCGTGGTTTCCACCACCGACACGCGAATATTCTTATCCCCTACCGCGAATTTCTTACTATCTAGATGCACGAGGCCGACATCCGTGTAATCCGAGACATCTGATTTAGCGGCGAACATCTCGGCCGCATAATCGGAAATTTGTATCCCGAGCTGATGCGCAAGCTTTTCCGCAATTGCTTTGTCGTGCGGCGTGGTCGTCGGCGAGCGGAATTCGAGCGTGTCGGATAGGATGCACGAGAGCATAATGCCGGCGATGTTTTTCGGCAGCGAAACATTGGCTTCCCCCATGAGGTCGTGAATCACGCTCGCCGTGCATGCAAGCGGACGCATGGTAATACTGGGTGGCGAGTCGGTCGAAAGTCCGCCGACGAGCTTGTGATGGTCGATTATCGTGAGAATCGTCGTATCGTTAATGTTGTCAAAAAGCTCCTGCGGATTGTTGGTATCGACGATTATAACCTCGTCTCCTTCCGTAACACTTTCGAGCAGCGCCGGTTGAGGGACTTCCCATCTATTGAGGACGAAACTGGTCTCCTTATTCAAATCTCCCAGAACGTAAGGCTCTGCAGTAGTGGTGGTGTGATTGTTCAGGTACCAGGCCCAGAGAATTGCGCTGCCGGTAGTATCGGTATCGGGTGATGTGTGTCCGAAGACTTTAATAGTAGCCATAGATTGCCGCAGTATAGCGGCGTTTCTCGCAAATTCAACATGAAGTCGGTTATGCACATTCACGGTGACTCGCCTTAGGCGAGTTGGGGCTATGCTGTACCCATGACTATTGCAACCCGCCTCACATTATTCTCGCTCGCCGCCCTACCTATCAGTCTCCTCGCCTTCCCCGCTCTCGCTCACAACGGCGTCAATCACGGGACGGATGCCGAGGCGTCAGCACATCTTGAGGTTCGGACCCCGCCACTTAAGAAGCCGCTTGATGCGGTGAAAGCTCGCGCACAGGAGATTAAACAGAACGCGATGCGTACGCCGGGGAACGCATCGGGTACGCCACCGATGCGCACCCAAGAGCGCCCGATCGGTGCGCGTGCCGTCGAGAGCGGTACTTCGACTCCTCGCGGACAGCTCGTCAGCTTGGTTCGCACCCACATCGGCAACATCACACAGCGACTTACCCGTGTCCTCGAACATCTCACCCGCTTCCTTGATCGCATCGAGGCGCGTATCGTTAAGATGGAAGCCCGCGGTGCCGATGTAGCAGCGATAGTTGTTTTGCATACGAATGCCGTCGAAGCAGTCGCCACCGCCGAGGCTGACGTCGCATCGCTCAAAACTATCATCAGTTCGGTTAGCGAAGCAGACGATCGTGCCGCAGTGCGCGCCCGCATCAATACGGCAGTCGAGAAGGCACGCACGAGTGTCCGCGAAGCCCATGAGGCAGTGCGCACACTAGTCTCAGCGCTCGTCGCTGCCGCAAAGGCGGATACCAGTGCCCGCGCCGAGGTTGAAGTAGAAGCTGAAGTTGAAGTAGAATAACCGTACGTATATGCCCGACCAAAACCAAAATCCCATCGCTGGCGGTAGCCAGATGCCAATGACCCCCGAAGAGCAGCCGCGCGGTGGCGTCGGTCCGATTGCCGGCGCCATCATCGTTATTCTCCTCCTCGTCGCCGGCGGCCTCTATTTCTGGGGTGCCAAGCTCAACGAGAAGTCACAGGAGAACACCATGCCGTATATCCCAAGCAATGACACCATGCAGATGCAAGATGCGAGCGCATCTGCCGATGCGGAACCGCTGCCGCCACAGAGTACGTCAGACGAAGCGTCGTCCATCGAGGCCGACTTCAACGCCATGGATTTCGATTCTATTGAGTCGCAGAACGAAGCGGAACTCAATAACATCTAGAGAGGCGGATGCCTGCGGAGTGTCTCGAGAGAACCTTGCGCAGTGAGACGGGGTTGGGGCTCCGTCGCAAGGCCGGAGCAGCTTGGCTGCGAGGCGGGGTCGCGCACTTCGCCAGTAGGCGAAGATGCGTGACAATGCGCACGTGTCCGCTAGCGCGGCTCGTCTTTTAGCGGTAGTATCGCGCAATGTCTCAACCAAAAATCACCCGCGACGAAAAGACGTGGGAGTTTGAAATCAAAGCCGAAGTCGCATTAGCGCATATCGACGAGCACCGCGCACACGTGGTGAAGGAATTACAGCGCGATGCCAAACTCGACGGCTTCCGCCCGGGGAAAGCGCCGGAAGCTGCGGTCGTGAAGGCCGTCGGCGAAGCGGAAATTCTCCGTCGCACCATCGAGCATGCGGTGCAGCACGAGCTGCCGGAACTTCTCGCGAAAGAAAACGCCAACATCGTTGCCGCACCGAAAGTCATGGTTGAAAGCGCACCGTCTGCCTTCCCCGCCGACAAACCCATTATCTTCACCGCCCGCGCACCAATGGCTCCGGAAGTTACCCTTGCCGACTATGCGTCCATCGCTAAGAAGCACAATGAGAAAAAAGAAGAGGTGGTCGTAAGCGACGATGAGCATGCGGCGACAATGAATCACCTCAAGCGTGAACGCGCTCGTATCACCAAAGTCGAATTAGGCATGAAGGCAGAGGAGGCGCACGCCGAAGCGCAGAAGATGGAAGAGAAAGACCTCCCCGCCCTCGACGACGAATTCGTAAAGACCCTTGGCTACGAATCGCTCGAGAAGTTCACGGATTCTGTGCGCACCAACATCAAGACGGAAAAAGAAATGCAGATTACCGAAAAGCGGCGCGCTGGCATGCTCGACGAACTGATCGAGGCCTCGTCGGTGAAATACCCGAAGATGCTGCTCGAATACGAGCTCGACGAGATGCAATCACGCATGCAGGCCGATCTCGAACAGATGCGTGTCACGTTTGAAAAATATCTCGCTGAAGTAAAGAAAACGCGCGAGGAGGTGCGCAAGGAATGGGAGCCGATGGCTGACAAGCGCGCCAAGATGCGCCTCGTCCTCGCCCACATTGCGATGAAGGAAAATCTCGACGCCGACCCGACCCGCCTTGAGACGGAAATCAAACACGCCAAACAGCACTACCCCACCGCCGACGACCAAGGGCTCCGAGCCCACATCCACCACGCGCTTCGCAACGAAGCTGTCATTGCGTTTCTAGAAAGCCAAAACTAACGCGACTCTAAAGATTCCAGATACACTTTGATACGCGCTCTGTCTTCATTGTCTTTTTCCCCTTTGTAGTAAAGCTCTATAAAATCAATCCTAATCTCAGCGTCTCGGTATGCATAAATGATTCGCATAGTACTTTTTCTCAAGTACGCGCACGCCAACCGCACTTTGTAAACTTTTACCTGCTCATATTCATGTAGACAGTTCCAGTGTTTGCCATCATTACCGTGCGGCAACTTCTCAAGCACCTCCTTGAACGCGGAAATATCTTCTTCTAGGGAGCGATATTTCTTCTTGAGCCTTCTCAAATCACGCGTAAATTCGGGTAGCTCGTGGAACTCCATACGAGAGCAAATTACAACTCCTCATAGGTTCGCACCGAGAGTTTGTCAGGTCGATAAAAGACATGCTCATAATTTAGATCTTCTCCGTGTTTCGCCGCTATCCAAGGCGTATCTTCATGCGTAAGCCCTGAAAGTTCAGCTGCATTTCGATCCGAGTACCGCGCAAGAACATCCTCAATCATCTCAAGTTCCCTTCCCGTAAGAGTAGAGAGATCGGCCGATTTGATGGGTAAGAATTTTTTTTGGTCATGCTCGAAATAAGAGCTCTTTACCTCTTCGAGCTCCCCCGATGCTTTCATTTCCTGAACAACTGCGGCAAACATTCTCGGTGTCGGTCCGTGATGATTTCGAATATATCGCAACCCCATAAGCTGTTCGTCATATTTCTCGTAGTAATCAAAATCGATAAAATAAAGTAATTTGTAGAGTACCGTCATGCCGACGTTAGGCTTACCCGCTGTTTTGCTCAACACATACAAAAGTACCTGTTTGAATTTATCAAGGCTCTCATTGGGCACACTAATTCGCATATCTGCACCGGCTTCCTTCGGTTCCTTTCGACTTGATGCAGGCAAAACACTTTCAACCGGCTTCTTCCCGAGTACGATGCTGTCTAGCGAAATATCAAACATGCGAGAAATTCGCTCCGCTTCGGAGAGTGTGAGTTCCCGCTTTCCTTGTTCGAGTGAGATATAGGTTGGTCGCGACACACCAATACCTTTTGCAACGGTTTCTTGTGATTCCCCCCTTTCCTCCCGTAATTGGCGAAGAAGTCTGGCTTGAGACATGGTTCTATTATCCATATGTCGGATATCTTGTCAAGAATATGTTATCAACATTGACATTAAGGATCGATGAATCATTATTGGTAGTAACTGGACAACCGGGAATTATTCGAAACTCACGATATGCGCATGACGAAATCTCAATCGTTCAAGCTCGGTCGCGACGCAAGAACCGGGGAATTCGTGCCTGTTGAAAAGGCAAGGAATAACCCGGATCGCTTCGTCGTCGAGCACGTTCCAAAGCGGGGATTTGGTGACACCGACTAAAATTGGTGTTTGTCTAAACCCCGCCGACTGGCGGGGTTTAGAGTTGTGCCACCGTATCTACTTCCCTCATGATTCTGTTAGTCTCGAGAAGAGCTACGATGATTCTTTGATAGTGCGTGATATCTTCACTCGTCAGTTCCCTGCCCTTGCGATCTTTGAGCCATTTCTGTGCGGGCTGATAGCCGCCGACATAAAAGTTCCATGCCACTTCCGGCACGCCGCCGAAGTACTGCTCGGCGTTGATGTATACCTTGTTGCCCTTGCGCGCGATTTTTTCGACAACGTTTGAGCCACTTTCGGGATACGAAGTGATGTACTTTCGCACTTTCGGCGACTCAAGCAAGTGCAACTCTCGCAACTCCGTACCAAGCGCGACGAGCGCTGCAAACTGTTTTTTATCTTTCGGGTACGGTACGCGCGGAAAATCTATTTTCAAAAATTCTTTGTATTTTTCACGATAACTTGGTGAATGGAGAACAGCATAAATATAATCAAAGATATCTTCGGGCGTCGTCTTGCTGACAATTTTTTCTATCTCATCAACAATTTTCTTTTTTGTGATTTGCCGCCCTCGATCCATCGTCTGCGTAAACATATAAGGGCAGAAAACGAGAATTATCGAATGGCGATATGGCGTCTTTATCTAAAATCGTATTTGATACGAACACATTATTTACGTTTCCTCTGCGTGAATTGCGCACTAATATAAGCGATAGGTTTTCATTGAGCATGGCCCTCATTAGAAGAGAGCGCGGATAGGCCATAAAGCCCTTCGTTTTACCCGAATACCACGTGCATCTAAAATCGAAGGGGTGGTAAAGAACTTTTGTAAAAACGCCCTTGCCACTTCGAATATCCGCGACAGCAGCCCTTATCGTCCAGTCTTCTCTCACATTCGGATCATTCTTATCTGCTTCAAGCTCGTATTTCCCTTGCAAGAAAGTAGGGTCTTCAGTGCGAAAATCATTAAGCACTTTATCTATACCCTCATCATCAAACTGATAAACAAGTTTATCGCGTTTTGTCTGTATCCCAGAGTTGTATTCGGAAAATAATTCTGCGATTGAGAACCCTTCCGAATAACCTGTTTCTGAAGAAAAATTCTTCGGCACGAAAAAGTAGGATGGCTCTGAATATTTGAGCTTCTGCCATTTGATTGACCGCATGGCGCTTGTTTCAAGTTTCGCGAATTTGCTTTCCCGAGTGCCGTAAAGCTCCGCATGATGCACGGAGCCAAGTCCTTGTTTCGCTTTCTCTTTGCGAACAAAAATAGAAATTGCTACTCCCTGCTGGATACTAAAAACGTTTTCGTCGTCCTGCTCTTTCTTGCGCGCGCTTCCATGTAAATCGAGAATGTAGATGTCGTCGAATGTTTCGAGCAGATGCTTGCGCATTTGCCGGTGCGTGATGCCGTCGATGTAGGAGTTATTGGTAATCATCGCCACAATGCCGGTTTTGTTTTTCTCAATGAAATGCTCGGCAAGGCGGATAAACTTGATATAGTCGTCATCTAGATTTATCTTTCTCTCGCCGAGGTCTTTTTTGTATTCCTTTATGAGATTTTGAATCCATTCTCCTTTGTTGGATGAGCTTACGCTGTAGGGGGGATTGCCGAGCACGACCATGATTGGCGTTTCGTTCTTGATGACCGCCGCTTGCTTTGCTTCCTCGGCGATGCTCTGCGCAAAGCCGAGCGAAAACATATCTGTTTGCGGCCCTGTTTGTTCAAGCGAATTGGTGAGATAGATTCCGAGTCGTTTGTTAAAAATCGTAAAGCCCGTTTGTTTGAACGCGATGCTCAACTTTAAGTGAGCGATCGTGTAGGCGGCCATCATCAGCTCGAAGCCGTGGATGCGCGGCAAGAGGTCGTGATGTACATACGCGGGCCAACGGCCTTTTTGTCCCTGCTCAATAAGACGTTCGTATATAAGGCGAATGACCGCGCTTATGAACGTGCCCGTGCCAACAGCCGGATCAAGCACTTGTACTTTGTGTCGCCCATCCGGCAGTTTCGCCGTATCCGCGAGTCCATCCGCGAGTCCGAATTCTGTTTTGAGTACGTGATCAACTGCGCGGACGATAAATCGCACGACAGGAAGCGGCGTGTAATACGCGCCCATTTTCTTGCGAAGAGCTGGGTCGTACTCCTTCAAGAAGTCTTCGTAGAAATGGATAACGGGGTCTTGTCCCTGTGTCGCGCCGTTTTTCTTGAAGTATTCCTCCATCAGCTCGCGGACATTCGCGTGCGCGAATACTTCGCATAGCTCGTCCACGATGTATCGGAGTCGTTTGTTAAAATCCGGCCCCGCAATGTGATTGAAAAACTGTCGCAAGAACGGGTTCGATTCCGGCACCAGGTCGCGCGCCTCGGCGCGGGTGAATGTGTCGGGTGATTTTTCGTCATGATGTCGCGCAACAAAGAGCCCATACACGAGCGTTTGGGCGTACATATCGGCAAACGCCTCCGGCGTGAGGTCATGGACGAGCGTTTTCTTTACGGATTCGTATATCCGAAGCAGGTCCGTATCGGTGTCTGTCTTATCCGCGAGGAAGCGACGCACGTTGTCGCGGATGCGCCGCGCTTTTCCTCCCATAATTGCCGCGAGTCGTTTGCCGCTCTTGATGCGCTCCGGTGCACTTGCGAGAAAATCCTTGAGTGTGCTTTCTAATTCAGCGTACGCACTTGGATTCGGTTCGATGCGATCGCCAGAAACCGTACCAACTCGAATTGGTTCGCCATACCGTGCACCATTGCGATAGAAACGAAATTCAAGATAGTCGGTCAGGATGAGATTTGAATATCCCAAATATCGCTCCATTTGCTCTGACTTTTCTTCCTTATCGAGCTTTACACCGATGTCTTTTGTCTCGGCGTATCCGGAAGTTACATCGCCCCTCAAGAAAACAAAATCCGGATTGCCATGTTCGCTACGGGACGGGTCATTAAGGATTTTGAGGGTTGGAGAAAGTTCGTGTATGAGTGCTTCAAGGGTCGGACGATATGCATGCTCACGCGCCTGCCCCGTAGCGAACTTTTCCGCGATTTGAGCAATGTACTGACTAACCGCCATTGCGGCATTATGAACGAAGCTTGACTATAAGGCCAGTTGCATGCGTGCTTCCTTTTCTATACACTCACCGAATATGAAAACACCAATCACCGCACAAATGCTCGTTCCGATGGTCATTGAGAAGAGCGCTATGGGCGAGCGCGCGTATGACATCTACTCTCGCCTCCTCAAGGAGCGCATCGTGTTCCTTGGCGGCCCGATAGATAGCGACGTCGCTAATCTCGTTGTCGCCCAGTTCCTCTTTCTCGCCTCTGAAGACCCGAAAAAAGACATCTCCTTCTATATCAACAGCCCTGGCGGCCATGTGACCGCAGGACTCGCGATTCTCGACACCATGAATCACATCCAGCCCGATGTCTCGACCGTCTGCGTCGGCATGGCAGCTTCTATGGGAGCCGTTCTCCTCTCGGCAGGCAAGAAAGGCAAGCGTTTTGCCCTTCCGAACGCCGAAGTCATGATCCACCAGCCTTCCGGAGGCGCCGAGGGTATGGCTTCCGACATAGAAATCACCGCGCGGCACATACTCGCCACCCGCGAGCGCCTCAACAAGATGCTCGCAAAAAACACGGGCCAAAAGCTCGAGAAAATCGAGAAAGACGTCGATCGCGACTTCTTCATGACCGCAGAAGAGGCGAAAACCTACGGAGTCATTGACAAAGTGCTCGAATAATCGTCCATTCTATATTTTCGCAGCGTCGCGGCCCCTTCCCAGATGAAGGGGCCGGTGCTATAGTGCCAGCACACCCTTATTCAAAACCATGTTTATAACTTCCCTCCCGCACACCGACATGTCCCGAACAACGGCCGAATTCCTGAAGTTTTCCTTAGTTTCTGTTTCGACCAACGAGCCCATGTAGTCTGCGGCCGGGATTAACCGGCATATGTCTTTAAAACTGATACTCGCCCTCCTCGCTCTCTCGGGAGTGGTAGGAACGGCGTTCGGATACTTCCTGCGCTGGATTATCTCCTTAGGTAAGCGCGGCTCGATGGAGCTGGAAATCAAGCAGATGATGCTCGACGCCCAGGAAAAATCGAAGCAAATAACCGCAGAGGCTGAAAATCGCGCTCGTGAGAAAGAAGACCAGATTTCGAGCGATCTAAAGGAGAAAGAGCGCGACCTCAAGCAAGTCGAGGACCGCCTCGTGAAGAAAGAAGGTCTACTCGATCAACGCCAGCAGAATATCGATGAAGAGAGCGAATCTCTTAAAGCCAAGGCAGACGAAGTAGCGGCGCTCAAGACTAAAACACTAGATGCCATCCAAGAGCAGCAAGTGAAGCTCGAGAAAGTCGCTGGGCTTTCGAAAGATGAAGCTAAGAATGAGCTCATTGCCTCTATCGAGAAGCAATACGAACAGGATCTCGAGGGCCGCATGCGCAAGCTCGAGATCAGCGGCAACGACAAGCTCGAAGCCCGCGCAAAAGACATCCTTACGACCACCATCCACCGACTCGGCAACTCGGTCGTCTCCGACGTCCTCGCAACGACCGTTTCGCTGCCGAACGACGATATCAAAGGCAAAATCATCGGCAAGGAGGGGCGCAACATCCGCACCTTTGAGAAAATGACCGGCGTCGATGTCATAGTCGATGACACGCCAGGCACTATTACCCTCTCCTGCTACGACCCGGTACGCCGTCAGATCGCCCGCATCGCACTCGAGAATCTTATCCTCGACGGCCGCATTCAGCCGGCAAAAATCGAGGAAGCAGTGCAAAAGGCAGAGCAGGAAATCAACAACATCATCAAGAAGAAGGGCTCCGAAGCCGCTTACAACGCCCGGGTCACGAATCTCGATCCGAAGCTCTTCATGATCCTCGGCCGTCTCTATTTCCGCACCAGCTATGGACAGAATGTCCTCGACCACTCGGTGGAAATGGCGCATTTTGCCGGCATGCTCGCGGAAGAATTGGGTGCAAATCCAGCAACTGCCCGTGCTGGTGCCCTTCTTCACGACATCGGCAAAGCTGTCGATCATGAAGTACCGGGTACTCACGTTGAAATCGGCCGTCGTATTCTGCAGAAATTCGGCGTCGATCACGCGGTCGTTCAAGCTATGCAAGCACACCACGAGGAATACCCGTACGAGACTCCCGAGAGCATGATTGTCCAAGTGGCAGATGCAGTCTCTGGCGGCCGTCCAGGAGCGCGCCGTGACTCAATCGAGCAGTATGTGAAGCGTCTCGAAGACCTCGAAGGCATCGCCAAGCAGCATACCGGCGTCGACAAAGCATTTGCCATCTCTGCCGGCCGTGAAGTCCGCGTCTTCGTGAAGCCGGAGGACGTCACTGACCTCGAAGCTCGAAAGCTCGCCCGCGACATCGCCGATCAAATTGAGAAAGAACTCCAATATCCAGGAGAAATCAAAATCAACGTTATTCGCGAAAACCGCGTCATCGAATACGCACGGTAGCCTTATTGCTATCAATGGTAAAAAACCGGCTTCTAAGCCGGTTTTTTGCTTCCCAACTGCTCTGCAGCAATGAAAACTGTGTAGTTGAATTTCAGGTCTTGAATACTCTCTTCCAGAATCTTGAGCTTATACGTCTGCGCCGCGTTGCGAGAGGCAATAACCGCTGTCGTTTTCGCCAACGTCCCTTTCGCAAGGTCTTCGGCCGCCTTCGCCGTATCCAGATACTCCCCGACTTTCACTTTCGGCCAGATACGCTTCAGATACATGCGGCACTGCTTGATGGCCTGATCGTGCGAGACGATTTTCTTGATCGAATCCGCCGTTACCCCATTTTTAACCAAAAGATTGTGGTGCACGTCTATTTCAAACATCTTCTTGATGTGGAAGTTGTGCTTTGCCATGGCATGCACCGCCTCAAGCACGATCCCGCCATTCGAGTTTTCAATCGGAAAAATGCCGATGTCTATATCTCCTTTCTCAAGCTCAGAAAGTACATTTTCGGCGGTGATGAGGTATAAGATCTCAAATCTCTTCACGTTTGCGTGTTTTTTTGCATAGGTTCGGCCCGCTTCTTCGGAGAAACTCCCCTTCGCTCCCATTACGCCTATTTTCATTCGGCTGAATATACCCCGATACTACACACATGGCAACCGTTGACAGGGTCATAAAACGGCTCAAAATGGTGCTACCTTAGCAATTTCTATAATAGTTATACCTATGGCAAATAAAATGGACTTGGTGGAGAAAGTTGCGTCCACCATCGGATGCACGAAGGCAGATGCCGAGCGTGCCGTCGAATCGATTATCGGGGCTGTAACAGATTGCCTCAAGCGTGGCGAAGAGGTCTCTATCGCTGGCTTGGGTATCTTCGAAGCTAAAACCCGTGCAGGACGAACTGGTCGCAATCCGCGTACTGGTGCAACTATTCAGATTCAGGCGATGAAAGTGCCTAAATTCCGCGCTTCCAAGACTCTGAAGGACGCTGTTAAGTAGCAATCTCTCCCCCATCGCGCAAAACCCGCCATATGGCGGGTTTTGCTTTATATCTCTTCACTCTTCAGGTACAGTATGAGGGCGCGGGATTCGTTCAATGGTAGGACATCAGTTTTCCAAACTGAGGACAGGGGTTCGATCCCCCTATCCCGCACTGTGAGCATGGCGAGACTGTGCGGGATAGCACTATGCCGAGGCATTGTGCGCAGGAGGCTCGAAGGCCGGAAATACGTTCCGCCAGTAGGCGGAACTGTGAGGCGGGGTCGCGAAAACTTCTGTCTGTCGGGACGGAAGTTATTCGTGGCCGATCCCCCTATCCCGCACTCGACCTGCATTTCACGTGAAAACAATTTTTCGGGGCGCAGAGAATCGAACTCTGTCATCTTGCTCCCAAAGCAAGCGTACTACCGGTATACGACGCCCCGTCCGAACGATTCTAGCATGAAAATTAAGAAAGCCTGAATCTTATAGGACATCTGTTCTATTGGACGTCCTATAGTATCTGCTCGAACAGTCTGCACCGCGCAGAGCGACGATTGGTATCCAGAATCACACCAACCGCATCTATTTGAAATTCACGTCTATCTCCCCTACGCTCCATATAGAGCTCTGCGGTTCGAACGACCTTTCTAAGCTTCGCAGCATGAATTTGTTCCTCTGGACGATACGAATTGTTTTCACGTGAAATACTCTCGAAAGCTGCCGACACAGCCTTAACCTCAACAAAACGAACAGTTCCCGATTTTTCAGCGACTATATCTATTTCTCCCCACGGTCGTCGGAAGTTCATCTCAATGATCGTGTACCCTTTTTTCTTTAGGAACGTGGCTGCAATCTCTTCACCCAACGCCCCTGTTCGGCTTGTTTTGCTCTTGTGCATACCATTTCACGTGAAATACTATCGTTATGTTACGTACGTTACATGTAAATGTTTCTTAACGGCCTTGCATATGTCTAATATAATATGGCTATAGAGCAGGGTATTTTGGCTAATCTGACTATAATAGCTGGTCTTGACGTCCAATTGTCCACATATCCCCAGAGTTTTCCCCATATTGGACCATCTCGCTGAAATATGGCTTATGTAAAGGCTTTTTCAGGGTCATGTACAAAGGCACGTAATGGATAAGGAATAGGACTTTGTGGTTTTACATGCATGTAACCGCAGACTGTCTTGTTCCTGAGACATGGCTGTATGCATCATTTAGTTATGCGATAGCGCGTACCACTGCAAAGCCAAAGGCATTGCAGTGCCGCAGATCGGCGAGATTCTGGATTCCTTAGTTCGGAACACTTCGAGCATAGCTCGAAGTGCCGCACGTCGTCGCTCGAACAAAAAAGAGCCCAAGGGCTCTCTTTTGTTACTCACTCCTAGTGCGGATAAGGAGAATCGAACTCCTATTTTCTCGTTGGCAACGAGGCGTTTTACCACTAAACTATATCCGCTGCATCCCTAAAACACGGTGATTATACAGGAGTTTTCGGGGGAGGCAATTGTGGAGGGGAGAGCTCGGTCACGTATGATTTCTGTTCCATTGGTACGGTAATTCCGGCGGTCACCCGTAATTTTCTGTGGAAAATTTGCGCGACCCCGCCTCGACGCCAGGCGTCTCCGGCCTAGAGAAAGCGCCCAGCGCTTTCTCACCCGCCTCGCGGTTCCGCCTGCTGGCGGAACATCGCTGCGGCTAGCATTGAGACGAAAAAACGTGCCGCAGGGCACGTTTTTTCGTCTCAATGCTCCCGCCAGGATTCGAACCTAGAATACGACGTCCGAAGCGTCGCGTGATATCCATTTCACCACGGGAGCGTACCGGCATCATACGTGGAATTCATGCTTGGTGCTAGAATGCGTTCATGCATCATGAGGTCCCGCAGGCAGTCCTCGACGTCCATGCACGCCTGCAAAAGGCAGGTTTTGAGGCCTATCTAGTAGGAGGATGCGTCCGGGACATGCTTATTGGACGGCCTCCGAAGGATTGGGACATCACGACCAATGCTCGACCTGAAGAGATCCAGCCACTCTTCGAAGAGACGTTCTATGAAAATGACTTTGGTACCGTCGGCGTTGTCACCCAATCAGTTGACCCGCGTCTCAAGGTCGTTGAAATCACTCCATACCGCATAGAAGGGAAGTATACGAATGCTCGGCACCCCGACGATATTCAATGGGCAAAAACGGTCTCAGATGACCTCAAGCGACGCGATTTTACGATAAACGCAATTGCGTACGATCCGGCATCTGATACGCTCGTAGACGAGCACGGAGGCGCAGAGGACCTGAAGCGGAAACTCCTTGTGAGCGTAGGTGGCCCGAATGATCGTTTCGCTGAGGACGCACTTCGTATGCTACGCGCCATACGACTTGCAGCTGAGCTCGATTTCACGCTCGACGGGGGAGTCGCAGCTGCTATTGCGTCGCAGGCCGATAAGCTGACGCACATCTCCCGTGAGCGCATCCGCGACGAGTTTACGCGAATCCTAGAGAGCGATCGGCCGATGCAGGCCATTTATGTGGCTCAGAAGCTAGGTATTTTAAAGCATATTGTCCCTGAGTTGGAAGAAGGTATCGGCTGTGCGCAGAACCAGGCTCACTCATTCGATGTTTTCGAACATCTTCTCCGCGCCCTCCAACATGCGGCGGATAAAAAATGGGCCTTGGACGTCCGGTTGGCCGCGCTTCTCCACGATATAGGCAAGCCGGCGACTCGCCGCTGGTCTGATGAAAAAGGCGACTGGACTTTCTACGGTCACGACGTCGTCAGTGCCAAAATGGCGAGGAAAACACTGTCGGATCTTCGATATCCAAAGGAAGTAGTAGGGAAGGTAGAAACGCTCGTACGTTGGCACATGTTTTTCTCCGACCCGGATACCGTAACGCTAACCGCCGTTCGTCGACTGATCGCGCGTGTTGGCCCTGAAAATATGGATGATTTGGTCAATTTGCGGGTCTGCGACCGAATTGGCACTGGTCGGCCAAAGGCGCACCCATTCAGGCTACGAAAATACATGTCGATGATCGACGAGGCTCTCCGAGCGCCTCTATCCGTCGGAATGCTCAAAATCGATGGCGCACGAATGATGAAAATGGGGGAGAAGCCAGGGCCACGCTTAGGCTGGACGCTTCACGCGCTTCTTGAAGAGGTTTTGGATGACCCTACACGTAACACCGAGGAGTATCTTGAAAATCGCGCCAAAGAGCTCTGGACTACGCCTGAAAAGGAGCTACAGAAGCTCGGCGAGGAAGGGAAGAATAGGAAGACTTATGAGGATACGGCAGCCGTAAAGGCGCTTCGCGACAAACACCACGTCTCTTAAGGGATACGTCAAAGCAAAAGCCGCCCTGGGTAGCACCCAGGTCTTTCAATTCTGGATGCCGCAGAGCGGCTTACTTTTTTCCTGTTCGCGAGAAGAGGATATTTTCGACGTTAACGGACGTACTTATTCCAATTTGTGAGGTTGCTGTGCACCCTCTATGAGAATGGTTGTACTAGTTTAACGCGAGGCCTCAAAGAACACGGATACAGGAAGTATCTAGCTCAGAAAGCGATATCCCGAGCTGTGGTCTTTTAAGAAGATTGGTTTCCCTTATTACCTTCTTTGTTGACCCTAATGAGGCTTACGCCTCCTAGGGAATAGAATAAATGGTTATCGGACATTGTAAAGGACACTATGTGGATAACTTCATCTCTGTGTCCTTTATTATTTCAGGTGATTGAGCTCTAGGCTGACAGGGCAATGGTCTGATCCTAAGATGTCCGGATGGTTTTCGGCTTTTTTCACCTGCGCCGCTAGCGCCTTGCTCACAAAGAAATAATCTATCCGCCAGCCGACATTGCGTGCCCGGGCATTCGAGAAGTTGCTCCACCAGGTGTAGTGGCCATTTCCCTTGGTAAATAGTCGGAAGGTATCGACAAAACCTGCCTCGACCATGCGGTCGGCTCCTTCTCGCTCCTCCTTCGTATAGCCGTGGCCTCCTTCATTTTCCTTTGGCTTGGCGAGATCATCCGGCGTATGGGCAACATTCAAATCGCCGCAAAAGATTACAGGCTTTCGCTCCTCGAGCCTCTTAAGGTACGCAAGGAAAGCAGGGTCCCAGTTCATGTGGCGGAGCTTCAGGCGGCTCAAATCGGGCTTGGCATTAGGCGTATAGACGGTAACGACGTGGAACCCGTCGAATTCTGCCGCAATAACTCGCCCTTCCATATTTGGATCGCCATAGCCGTCATCGGCAAGCTTGTATTTCTTGCAAATATCTACCGGTAGGCCGTTCGCGACACTCAGGGGTTTTTGCTTAGTAAAAATTGCAGTGCCAGAGTACCCCTTTTTAAGGGTCGAGGAATTCCAGTACTCCTCATACTCTGGAAGGTCGATTTCCGCCTGCCCTTGCTCCGCTTTTGTCTCCTGCAGGCAGATAATGTCCGGTTTCAAAGCACGAATGGCTGGTACGAAGAGATTCTTGCGATTGACGGCGCGTATGCCATTAACGTTCCAGGAGATAAGCCGCATGCAGGGCATCATACCAGAGCCATTTTCCTTCACGCGAACATCACTACGCATAGGCTTTAATGTACCTACGGAGGGCGGGACCTTCCGAAAAATTTATGAACATTTCAAGGCACAAACAGCTCTTCGAGGCCTCTTCAGAGAAGGGGAGTTCGGAGTGGATGGCCTTTAACGCAGTCCGGGGCGATGTCGTGGACGCGTACAAGGTTTCCGCACCGAAGCAGGTCACGCCGAAAATAATCCGTTTCGGCGCTGGACGACTCCTTATCCTCAAGCAGGCTTAGCGGCGCTTGCCGTGGAAGTTCTTATGGACTTCTCGCAAGTGCCGGTCGGTGACGTGGGTGTACACCTGGGTCGTCGCGATATTGGCATGCCCCAAGAGGGCTTGGACGCTGCGTAAATCAGCGCCGTTTTCAAGAAGGTCGGTCGCAAATGAGTGCCGAATTACGTGCGGTGTCACGGTGCGGGTGATTCCGGCTTTTATGGCGCACTGTTTGACGATCAGCTCGACGGCACGCGACGAAAGGCGTGGATATCCGCCTGCCTTTCCACCGGTCCCACCTCTGCCATAACTTACGAATAGGGCCTCGCTCATATCTTTTCGCTGCTTTAAGTACTCGGCTACTGTCTTTTTTGCCCCATCGGACAGGAAAACAACCCGTACTTTGTCGCCTTTACCTCGGATCGAGAACTCATCACGTGTCAGATCGATATCAGCATCAAGCGAGCAGAGCTCTGAGACACGCAATCCGGTGGAGAAGAGCAGCTCGAGGATGGCGCGATCACGCGAAGACTTGAGGTCGCCGCCGGCCGGCGCTTTCATAAGGCGGTTCAACTCGGCTGTCGTTATGAGATCGAGGTCGCGACCGCCCACTTTTGCCAATTCTATCTTCTCGGGGGAGAGGGATGCGATCTCATTCTTACGCAAGTATTTCAGAAACGCCCGTAGCGCGATCATGTAGTAATTCTGCGTCTTTCGCTTCATGGAACCGCTGGTTCCCGCCTGGCGGTTGAGCCAGATGCGGAACTCGCGGACTGATTGTTCGGTAAGCTTGGCAGGGGAGGAGATTTTGGTCTGCGTAAGGAAACGAGTGAGATAGCGGTCGTAGTTCTCGATAGTCTTTACCGAGCGCCCTTTCTCTATCTCAAGATACTCAAGGAACTGCCGTTTGAGCGAGGTGAGATCCTGTGCCATGCACGAATTGTACCAGCAGATATTGTGCGAACTAAAAATAGCCGCTCTGCGACAGGAGATGCTCTATTTGAGATACTTCTTCTGCCTGAGCTTTTCCGGCAAGTAACTGTCCTTGTGCTTGAATCCGGCTTCCCATTTCTGTCCCGTGCCATACCCGAGTTGCTTCATCAGTTTCGTAGGCGCGTTGCGAACATGGAGGGGAATCGGGAGATTACCGAACCTCTTCACATCCTCGAGCGCGAAAAATACGGCGTCATATGCCCGCCGATCTTTCTTACATGTTGAAAGGTAGGCGACCCCATGCGCGAGGTTAATGGTGGCTTCCGGGTAGCCGATCTTTGAGACCGCATCAAACACGGCATTCGCGACGACGAGCGCCGTCGGCTGTGCGAGGCCGATGTCTTCTGACGCGAATATCACCATGCGCCGCGCGATGAATTTCGGATCTTCGCCGGCATCTACCATCCGGGCGAGGTAGTAGATAGCGGCATCCGCCTCTCCTGCCCGCATGCTCTTTATGAATGCTGAAATGGTGTTGTAGTGCTCGTCACCTTTTTTGTCGTAGCGCAGATGCCTCGACTGCACTGCCTCTTTCAGGGTGTCCAGACTGATCTTGCCGTAGAGTTTGCCCGCTGTCTCTAAGACAGTGAGCGCTTGTCGTGCATCCCCGCCAGTCATTCTGATGAGCCACGCCTGAGCGTCTTTAGGGACTTTCAGTTTCGTCCGCTTCACTATGCGCTCCATATCCTTTTCCGAGAGCTCGTTCAGCACGAAGACACGGCAGCGGGAGAGAAGCGGTGCAATGACCTCAAAAGACGGATTCTCCGTCGTAGCCCCTACCAGCGTTATATCGCCCCTCTCGACGAACGGGAGGAGGAAGTCCTGCTGTGCTTTGTTGAAACGGTGTATTTCGTCGACGAAGAGGACGCGCGGCTTCTGGTTTAGCAACGTCCCGCGCGCAGGGAGGATGCGCCGGATGTCGTCTTTGCCGGCTTCGACAGCCGAGAGCTCAAAGAAATCGGCGCTGACAGCATTCGCGTAGATGCGAGCCAATGTCGTCTTGCCGCTTCCCGGAGGTCCCCAAAGGAGAAATGAAAAGAGTTCCTTCTTCTCAATAGCAACGCGCAAGGGCTTCCCCAATCCGACCAGATGCTCCTGCCCGATGAATTCATGAAGCGACGTGGGCCGTATTCTAGACGCGAGTGGTTCCATGTCCGCAGTATGCCCCTTTTCAGGGTTGCGCGAAATCGGGAGCATAGTATCGTTACGCGATGTCAGGAAAAACTATCACTGCGCTTATTGTCGTTATTATTATTATTATCGGCGGCGGATTCCTTTATACACAATATGGTTCATCACTCACGGGCGGCACGGAGACGCCGGTCGTCGAGGGGTCTGGCGCTCCACTGGATACTCCTCAAGTAGCTGGTCAGGATGCAATAGTCGGCGAAGGCGCTGAAGCCCTCCCTGGTTCGGTCGTAGCAGTACTCTATGTCGGCATGCTCGAAGACGGTACGGTCTTCGACAGCTCCGCTAATAACAACAACGAACCGTTGGTATTTACCCTTGGATCCGAAGGAATCATCCCTGGCTTCCAGATCGGCGTGAACGGCATGCGCGTTGGCGGCGAACGACGCCTCTCCATCCCGCCGGAATTGGGATACGGTGCACAAGATGTGACCGGTCCTGATGGTGCAGTTATCATTCCAGCCAACTCGACCCTCATCTTTGATGTTCGACTGGTAGAAGTAGGCGCAGCTGCGGACGCTTCCGCTGCTACCGAGGAGACAGAAACGCCGACAGAATAGACCACATCCTCCTCCTTGGAAGGGGTTGCGCGGTACTTCATATCGTGCTACTCTTCCCGCATGCTGACGAAGCGAAAGAAGGCGAACGAAATGGGCAAGGTAAAGCGCCATGACACTGACACAGGTTCTCCCGAGGTGCAGGTCGCTATCCTTACGCGCCGTATCGAGGAGCTTTCGGCACATTTGGATAAAAATCGTAAGGATAAGAGCTCGCGTCGCGGACTCCTCGGCCTTGTTGCCGACCGCCGCACGCATTTGAAGTACCTCGAGAGCACCAACAAGCGCTCATACAACGCCCTCACCAAGAAGCTTGGTCTCAAGAAATAAGCCCGTTGGCCTGCCGCTCGCGGCCCTCAGCCCACTTCATACGCATTTTTCGCTCCGTCAGGTAAGATGTACCGAGTGACATCTTTTTATACATCAGTATTTATTATGCTACTGGCTCCAAGCCACTAGCTACAAGCTATTTTATGTCGATTATCAAACATCCGGAGCAGCGTGTCGGCGTCTTTATCGATACCCAAAACGTCTATCACAGCGCCAAGAACCTCTATCACACTCGGGCGAACTTCGGGAATATCCTGAAGGACTCCGTGGCGGGGCGTCGCCTCGTGCGTTCCCGCGCCTATTCCGTCACCACAGAAAGTGGCGAAGAAAAAGGCTTTTTCGAGGCCTTGGCCAAGATTGGCATCGAAATGATTACCAAAGACCTCCAAATCTTCTATGGTGGCGCCAAAAAGGCAGATTGGGACGTCGGCCTTGCGGTTGATGCTATTACGGCTTCACCAAAAGTAGATACTATCATCCTCGTCACCGGCGACGGCGACTTCGTCCCGCTTGTGGAATACTTGCAGTCGCACAGCGGCTGTCAGGTGGAAGTGGTCTCATTCGGACGCTCGACCTCAGCGAAACTGAAGGAAGCCGCCGACGATTTCCTCGATCTCGATGAAGATCCGCGCCGCTATCTCTTGAATTACCGCGGAGCTCCGCGCCGTGCAGCCCGCGGCGGACGCACTATACCGTCCGAACAGACGGACGAGACGCTGCGGGAGGTCGAGCTTGAATAAATAGTTTTGGATTAGAATAAGAAATAGCCGACATATGTCGGTCATTTCTTATTATTTTGCTTATGGTACAGTGCAAATATTATCGAATAACCGTGGCGGCTGGATAGGCAGGATTTGACCCAAAGAAATACATTGGGGTCAATGCTGAAATCTGGTCGTCACCCTCGACTTCGCTCGGGGTAAACTCACGACTTTATGCAAAAGAAGAAAGAATACTCCATCGAGGTAGGAGGCAAGACATTAACCGCAGAGTTTAACGATTGGGCGAATCAGGCGAATGGCTCCGTCTTGGTTCGCTATGGTAACAGTGCCGTTTTGGCCACGGTCGTGATGGGCTCGAAGGAGAGTGATAAAGATTATTTCCCGCTCTCGGTTGAATACGAGGAGAAGTTTTATGCAGTCGGCGCAATACTCGGCTCCCGCTTTATGCGCCGTGAAGGACGCCCGAGCGACGAAGCAGTCCTTTCAGGACGCATCGTCGACCGCACCATCCGTCCGCTCTTTCCGAAGGGCTTGAAGAAGGACGTGCAGGTCATCATCTCGGTCCTTGCGCTCGAAGAGTATGACGCGGACATTCTTGCGGTAAACGCCGCTTCGCTCGCTATCGCTACATCAAACATTCCATGGAACGGACCTGTTTCAGCTGTGCGCATTGGGATGGAAGAGGGGAGCCAGAATTTCATCGTGAATCCGTCTTACAAAGAGCGCGATGAAGCAGGGGATCCGAAAGCTGTGCTCGACCTTACCGCCTGCGGCAAGGACGGACTCATCAATATGATTGAGGTCGGCGCACAAGAAGTGACCGAAGAGACCTTGAATGCGGCAATGACGAAAGCTTCCGAAGAAATTGAAAAGCTCCAAAAGTGGCAAGCAACAATCGTCGCAGAGCAGGGCGCCACAAAGGCAGCATTCACTAAGGCTGAGCCGACAGCGGAAATGGAGGCATTTTTCAAGGAATCCGTCGAGCCAAAGCTTCTTGCAACCAAGGGCAAGCTCGGAAAGGAGGAAATCAATTCATTCAAATCAGAATGGATGAAGGCAGCGCTTGAGAAATTCACTGATACGTCTCCAAGCCTCCTCGAGGCCGTGTACGAACACAATCTCGACCAATACGTCCACGACCTCGCTATCAAGGAAGGGAAGCGAGTAGACGGCCGTGCAATGGACGAAATCCGCGCGCTCTATGCACAGGCGGGCGGAGTCTCGCCGGTCATTCACGGCACCGGCATCTTCTATCGTGGTGAGACACATGTCTTGGCCGCCCTTACCCTCGGTGGCCCAGGCGACGCACAGCTTCTCGACACTATCGAGAACCGCGACGTGAAGAAGACCTTTATGCTCCACTACAACTTCCCGCCGTTTTCTGTCGGTGAGACGGGCCGCGTCGGCGGCTTCAACCGCCGCATGATCGGCCACGGAGCACTTGCTGAAAAGGCCCTTCGCGCAGTCTTGCCGGATAAGACGACCTTCCCATACACCATCCGTATCGTCTCCGAATGTCTCGCATCGAACGGCTCAACATCGCAAGCAACCGTCTGCGCAGGAACCCTCGCGCTCATGGATGCCGGTGTGCCTATCAAAAAGCCAGTAGCTGGCATCGCGATGGGAATGATGTCGGATGCAAAGGCAGGGATACACAAAGTTCTCACCGATATTCAAGGTCCGGAAGACCATCATGGCGATATGGACTTCAAGGTCGCCGGAACCGCCGACGGTGTAACCGCTGTACAGATGGACGTGAAAGTCGAAGGCGTGCCGCTCAATGTCCTTGCCGAGGCTTTTGCGCAGGCGAAAAAGGCGCGTCTTCAGATTATAGAAGCAATCACGAGCGAAATAGCTGCACCACGCGCCGACATTTCGCCACGTGCACCGAAAATCCTCACCATCAAAGTTAAGCCTGACCAAATCGGCCTCGTCATCGGCCCTGGTGGAAAAACCATCAACGGCATTCGCGAGAAGACGGGAGCTAGCGACATCACCATCGAGGAAGATGGCACGGTCTTCATCACCGGCACCGGCGGCGCAGCAGAAGCCGCACACGAAGAAATCTTCCAGCTTACCCGCGAATACATGCCGGGCGAGCGCTTCGACGGGGAAGTGACTCGCATGATGGACTTCGGTGCCTTTGTGAAGATTGGCCCGAATGCCGAAGGATTGGTCCACGTTTCTGAAGTGGCGCCGTTCCGTATCGGCAGTATTTCCGAAGCTGTGAAGGAAGGTGACATCGTCCCGGTTGTCCTGAAAGAAATCGACGAAAAAGGACGGTATAATCTTTCTATCAAGGCCGCTGATCCTGAGTGGGCAGCCCGCAAGGGTCTCACTCCGAGTGAGGGCGGTCATGACAATCATGGGGGAAACCACGAACGCGGGGGACAAAGGGGCGACCGACGCCGCAGGTTCTAATCCAGCGGTCCCTTCGCCACAGCAGCCGAAAATCGAAATTGACAGCGTCGACCTCTCGAAGCAATTTGAGATGAAGACTTCAGGTGCGCTGCCACCTGCTCCTATCGTAGCCCCAGCGAAACCCGCACACGAGGTGGACGAGGGCGTTCAGAACGATATCGCGCGCATCCTCGGAAGCGTGAAGCTACCTGATCGAAATGCGCCTGTCGCACCGCAACCGAAAGACCCTAAGGGATACGATACGCAGATTGGCGCGAGCTCTGTGCTTGCCAATGCCGAACGTGCGGCACTTCAAGCACACGTGCGCGATGCCGCGCTTGCGGTCAACGATTCTCTCGGGGCTGCAACGTCGCATTCGAGTGACAACGTACGCGCGCTACACACCCTGAAAGACGATCTCCAGGATGTCGTGCACAACCAGAAAATCTCGGTGGTGCGCGCCGCTGCGCTGCAGGAGGAAAAGCGTCACCGCAGTGGAAGCAGCCTCATACCACCCGATGAGTTTGCCCCGCCGGTCAAGGCGCGTCGCACAGCACCGGTCGTCGCGACTTTGATTCTTTTCCTCGTGGGCGCTGGAGCGCTCGCAGGAACCTATTTGATACTCCAGAATCGTTCCGTTGATGCAATCGCACCCGTACCGTCAGGCCTGCTTTTTGCTGAGCAGACGGTGCCACTTCCACTGGACACTCTGGCTCCCACCGACGTGCGCCGCGAGGTTGCGAATGCTCGCGGCGCCGGGGCACTTTCCCTTGGCGCCATCCTGCAGGTGCGCCCTACGCTCACACAGCGTGACGCACGAGGCAATGAAGTTAACGCTCCGGTGAGTTTCGGCCTTTTCATGAATCGCATCGGTGCGGCACCGCCCGACCAGCTTGTCCGCGCACTGAGCGACGATTTCTTCTTCGGCATCCACACCGTGGACGAGAACGCGCCGCTCTTTGTCATTCCGGTGCAATCATACGAGCACGCATTCGCCGGCATGCTCGAATGGGAAAAAACAATGAACTCCGACCTTGCTCCCATGTTTGCGGCGGTTCCGATGCAGACCGTCGGCCCTGACGGCGTTATCGTCGAGCGCGTCTTCACGGATGCCGTCATCCAGAATTACGATGTGCGCGTCCTGCGCGACGAAAACGGCACCGTACAGCTCTACTATTCGTTCCCGACACGCAACATCCTCATCATCGCCGAGAGCCAGTATTCGTTTCCAGAACTCTTGAGCCGCTTGCGGGCCGATCGTCGCCTCTAATCTTGCGCGCTCGAGCGTGCTTGGTATCATGCGCATATGGAACATTTGTCTGAACCAGAAATAGAAGAATTGCGCGCAGCACTTCACGCGGAGAAAGACTCACTCGAAGAAGAGCTTTCCGAACACGGCCGTAAAGTCGGCGACGATTGGACGGGGACTGCGAAAGGATTCGAGGGGAACGAAGCCGATGAGACCGACGCAGCTGATAAATTCGAGGAACTCTCGGTGAATGTCGCACTCGTCGAAGAGCTCGAGAGCCGCTACAAGGAAATCCTCGCGGCAATGCTGCGCATCAAGGAAGGCACCTACGGCATCGCGACTAATGGAGAACCGATCGATATCGACCGTCTGCGCGCGAATCCCGCTGCAACGCACAATATATAGCTGGTAACTTGAAGCCAGTAGCCTGCAGCTATTTGGGAAGTTATTCTACCGTAAAAGCTACAAGCTACGAGCTACAGGCTGTAAGCTATTCATATGCACTTCGCCCGGGTTTTCGGTGCGCAGCCGGCTCTCCCAAAAGCGCAGGTCGTCACCGTCGAAACCGACATTACGCGCGGCTTGCACGCGTTCTCCATCGTAGGACTCCCAGACAAATCGGTCGCTGAAGCGCGCGACCGCGTCGCTTCTGCTATCAAGAACACCCGGCTGTCCGAGGCGTTTGTCTCTCCTAAGAGCACTAATAAGAAAATCGTCATCTCACTCGCACCTGCGGAACTCAAGAAAGAAGGTGCTGTTTTCGATGTGCCGGCTGCGCTCTCGTATCTTGTGGCGTCGAACCAGATCAAATTCAAGCCGGAAGGGAAGCTCTTTGCAGGGGAGCTCGCGCTCGATGGGACCATCCGCCCGATTCGCGGCGCGCTCGCAATCGCACGAGCAGCCAAGGATGACGGATTCGCTGAACTGTATCTGCCGGCTTCGAATGCCGATGAGGCGTCCCTTGTGTCGGGTATCGAAATATTCCCCGTAAACGACCTCGCTCACCTGATTCGACATCTCATCGGCATGGAACAGATTGCACCATTCCGCCGGATTCGGACGAAGACACGAATGGAAGACACTCCGCTTGACGAGATACGCGGCCAAGAGAGCGCCAAGCGCGCACTTGAGATCGCAGTGGCCGGTAGGCACAATATCGCACTCTACGGCCCTCCTGGGACCGGGAAGACGATGCTGGCGCGCGCCGCCGCATCGCTCTTGCCGGATTTGTCCGAAGACGAAGCTATCGAGGTCACGACCATCCACTCTCTGGCCGGAACGCTCTCGGGGGAGGCGATTTCGCGTCCGCCGTTTCGTTCGCCCCATCACACGTCGTCGTATGCAGCTATCATCGGCGGCGGCACTATGCCGCGCCCAGGAGAAGTCACGCTCGCGCACCGCGGCATCCTCTTCGCAGACGAGTTTCCCGAGTTCCACCGCGACGTCGTGAATGCGCTGCGCGAGCCGCTCGAAGACCGCGTCGTCTCGGTGGCGCGCGCCAAAAGCTCCTCCATCTTTCCGGCGAATTTTATGCTCGTCGCGGCACTCAACCCATGCCCGTGCGGGCACTGGGGCTCCGAGCGATGCGTCTGCATGCCGTTTGCGGTCGAGAAGTATCGCCGCAAGATTTCCGGCCCCATCGCCGACCGCATTGACATGTGGGTCACAGTGCCCGAGATCCCGCCCGAAGCATTGGCAGCCAAGGCAAAGCGCGCCAGTGGTGAGACGAAAGCGGCACGAGAGCGTATCGAGGCTGCGAGAGAGCGGCAACTGAGCCGCTTCGAAGGGGACAGTCGCCTCACGACCAATGCCGACATGCATGCGCGCGATATCGAGCGCTTCGCACTCTTGGATTCCGACGCAGAACAGGCGCTCATCGATGCCGCTCGACGTCTGAAGCTCTCACCGCGCGGCTATCACCGGACCATAAAACTCGCGCGCACCATCGCCGACCTCTCTGGCAGCTCGGAACTGAAAACGCCCCACATGCTTGAGGCGCTGCAGTACCGCTCGCGGGAAATGTAGCCGCTAGAAGAAGTAGCGGAGCGAAAGAATTACCTGCGTGAAGAATTGAAGGTTCATATTTAGAATGGGTTACGACCACCTCCGCGAATCTCGAAGTGAAGGTGCGGGCCTGAGGAGCGACCGGTGTTGCCGACATATCCGATAACCTGCCCTTGATTGACCGCTTGGCCCTTGCCGACGCTGACGGAAGACATGTGCGCGTAGAGCGTCTGAGAGCCATTGTCGTGCCGGACGACCACGTACGAGCCGTAGCCACCGTTCCAGCCACCTTCAAGCGCGATGATGACCTCGCCACCCGCAGCTGCGACGATGGGCGGACGAGACGCGTTCGGCACAGCTAGGTCGACGCCGTTCGTACCGTGGATTCCTTGGGTACGCGTACCGCCTGGGAGCGGGTTCGTGTAATAGCCCGCATACGAAGGCGATGACTTGCTTGGCGCTGATACCGAGGCGGTTCTCACCGGTTCCGGCTCTACCATCTCTTGACCGTTCGGGATAATGATGTTTTCGCCGGCCGAAAGCGCGCCTACGATGCCGTTGAACTGGGCAATTTCCCCTGCATCTCCCTTGAATTCTTTAGCAATGGAGTCGATAGTGTCGCCCTTCTGCACCGTATAGCGGACGCCGGATGTCGGGAGGATGGTGAGCATCTGCCCCGGCTTGATAGGGCCGCGGATGTCGTTGGCCCAGACGATAGTGTTGATACTTACCCCGAACATCTCGGCGATTTGCGAGAGCGTATCTCCTTCGCGGATGACATAGATACTGATGGCATCTTTCTGTGGAACGACGGTCTCACCAAGGAAGCCGCCGGCACGCGCCGCACTCTCGTCCTCGATCCGGACCTCGCCGCCGCCTTTAGCGGGATTCGGGTCGATGTTCATGGCTGGGCGAGGGAGCGGTATGGACTGGACGCTCTCGAAGGTAAGCGACGCCGCGTCTGCGGTGCCGCGAAACGCCTTTTTGAAATCCGCCACTATGCCTGCCCGTGCGTACAGCGGCAAAAGGGCAAGAGCAAGGAGTACCATTGAAAGAACGAGCGCTCTCGAGCGTCCTACATTCTGCAGCGAAAGTGCGCCCGTTTGGGCCTTTCCACGCTGACTATCCGTCTTTGTCATTCCGTTGCCCGTCTCGCGAGGGGCATGGAAATCCTGTTTCTTATATGCGATAAGCCAAGTTTGACGGCTTTCCCGCTTGCAATTGGCAGAGAATCTCCCTGTTTCGTCCAACTACGAGCTTTAAGCTATGAGGCGGCATTCTGCGGTCTGTCTTTCGGTGGTCCCCGCTTGGGAGGACCGGGAAGGTCGGCATGCCAGCCGTTGTTCACGGTATCCTCACTATCGAAATGAGTCAATAAAGCTCGGATAGCACGAGGGGATAAGAGAAATGTCAAATAAAGAAACCTACGTGCTATAGTGAGCCGGTGAATTCTGCTATCTATCTAGAAGGGCTCAACATAGCCCAAAAAGAGGCGGTCCTGCGCACAGAAGGGCCGCTTCTTATCGTTGCCGGTGCCGGTGCAGGGAAGACGAAGACCATCACGCATCGCATCGCACATCTGATCGCTTCGGGCGTCAACCCTCGAGCCATCCTTGCGGTCACTTTCACGAATAAGGCAGCCGGAGAGATGCGCTCTCGTGTCGTCGGACTCATCGGCGGCGAGGGACCAACACCCTACATCACTACTTTTCACGCGCTCGGCGCCCGTCTTTTGCGAGAATTTGCTGACGAAGCCGGGATTCCACGCTCGTTTACCGTGTGGGACCGCGATGATAGCTCGCGTGCTGTGAAAAAAGCGCTCGTCGAAGCCGGATTGGAGAATATGACACCCCGCAAAGTACTCTCTGCCATCTCTCGTCAAAAAGGGGACGGCCGCACCGCCGAAGAATATGCCGCAACGGCAAAATCAATCTATGAATCATCGATTGCTGAAGCGTGGCGCGCCTACGACCGCATCCGAGAGAAAGAAGGCGCTTTGGATTTTTCCGACCTCCTCTCCCGGACGGTCACTCTTTTGAATAAACGCTCGGACGTCGTCGAAAAGCTCCGTCGTCGTTGGACGCATCTCACCATCGACGAATACCAAGACACAAACAAAGCCCAATTCGACATCGCGCGACTCCTCGCGGGCGAGGCGTGCAATATCTGCGCCGTCGGGGACCTCGATCAGAACGTTTATTCCTGGAACGGAGCCGATATCACCAACCTGCTCTCATTCGAGAAGGTCTTTACCGGTACCAATGTCGTCCTCCTCGAGGAAAACTACCGCTCGACGCAGACCATTCTCACCGCCGCCAACGGCGTCATCGAGAAGAACGCGCGCCGAATCCCAAAGCGATTGTTTACTTCGAACCCAACAGGGGAGGCAATTCAGCTCTTTGCAGGAGAGAGCGAGCGCGACGAAGCTTTTTTCATTGCCCGCGAAGCACGCTCGCTCCTCAATAGCGGTGTGAGGGCGTCGGAAATCGCGATTTTGTTCCGTCAGAATTTCCAATCGAGAGGACTGGAAGAGGCGTTCATCTCGCTCGGCATCCCGTACCGTGTCCTCGGCGTGCGCTTTTTCGAACGTGCGGAAGTGAAAGACATCCTTTCGTACCTGCGTGCGGCACGCAATCCGCAGAATATGACGGATTTCAGCCGTGCCGCTGGAGTTCCGACGCGCGGAATCGGCAAACAGACACTCGAAAAGGTCGCTGCTGGAAACGAAGCCTCGCTTAGCGCTGCTGCGCGAAATAAAGTGCAGGCATTCCGAGTCATACTCAGTCGCATAAAAGCGGCAATCGAGACGAAACACGCCTCGGCAGCGGTCGCTTTCACACTGAAAGAAAGCGGTCTTGAAGCGTCGTTACAGGATTCTGACGAAGACAAGGAGCGGCTCGGCAACATATTCGAGCTTGTCGCGCACTCCGCGCGATACGATGACCTCCCGCCGCCCGAAGGCATCTCGCAACTGCTTGAGGATGCAGCGCTCATGAGCGATCAAGACAACCTCGCAGAACCGCGTGAAGCCGTCGCGCTCATGACAATCCACGCCTCGAAAGGCTTGGAATTCGATGCGGTATTCGTAACCGGCCTCGAAGAAGGACTTTTTCCATCTATACGCGAAGACGAGGCGGCAACTCGCGACCCCGAAGAAGAGCGTCGTCTTTTCTACGTGGCACTCACGAGAGCACGCAAGCATCTCTATCTCACGCTCGCTGCAAGCAGAGCGCGATACGGTTCTCGCGAAAGCGCTCCACCATCCTCTTTTCTCGACGATATCGACTCCCGCCTCATCACGTATGCTGATTCAGGCAGGGTTCCGACTATCGAACTTCTATGACCGGAAGGCGCCTGGGCCAGCATTTCCTGAACGCGCAATGGGTCGCCCGCGATCTTATCGATGCCATAAAGCCCCGAGAAGGGGAAGTGATTTTCGAGATTGGCCCGGGGCGCGGCGCACTTACCGAACGATTGCTCGCGACGGGTAACACCGTCGTCGCCATCGAGAAAGACGCAACACTCGCCGAGCTTCTCCTTGAAAAATTCAAGACGGAGATTGCCACCGGCAAATTGCACCTAATACAAGGAGACATTCGAGACGCTGATAGCTACGACGTCCTCGAAATGCGACCCTATGTCATCGCGGCAAACATTCCGTATTACATAACCGGTGAGATTATCCGAGATTTCCTCACGGCACAGCATCAACCGCGCGCGGCGGCTCTTCTCATCCAGAAAGAAGTCGCTGAACGAATTTGTGCGAAAGACGGGAAGGAGAGCATCCTGTCGCTATCGGTGAAAGCGTACGGGAAGCCTCGGGTAGTAGCTAAAGTACCCGCGAGCGCATTTAACCCGCCACCCGCGGTGGATTCCGCGATTCTTCTCATCGATTCCATCTCTCATGACTTCTTCGCTGATATTACAGAGGAGCGTTTCTTTGCGCTCGTGAAGGCCGGGTTCGCATCAAAACGCAAGATGCTTGCAGGCAATCTCACCGCCCTCATACCTGAGACTCACGCCGCGCTCGAAGCCGCAGGAATCGCCCCGAAGGCGCGGGCGGAAAATGTGTCACTATCCCAATGGTACGAGCTTGCTCGTCGCTAATTACCGGGAGATGGTTCGGCTCGATCTGACCAGTCACCTGCAGTGTCCGAATCGGAGAGCACGGTGGTTCGCACGAGAGAGTGTCCGACGCGCAGTAACGGTGCTGCCGGAGTGAATGCACTGGTGTCGGATCCCCACGAAACCATATCAACGACGAGGCCGGCCGGGTTAATGAGGCGAACAACGCCGCTTGCGCCCATGTTTCCGCTTGACGACGCTTGGACGATGCTGACGTTAGTCGGGATGTTCCAGAATGCGCGTGTATTTGTCGCTTGAGAGACGATGATGAGTTGTCCGGCATCTACTGATGCAGTTGGTAGCGTCGTCGTTGCTCCGCCCCAGACTATTCGCCAACCGGCGAGATTCACGGTTGCGCCTGTTGCGTTGTAGAGCTCCACCCATTCGTTGGTAGGATCGATGCCGTGGGAGCCATCCACCATCGCGAATACTTCGCCGATGAGAATACGGCCGACGCCGCCGCATTGGCCGGTAGGGCCAGGTGAGCCGGGGCAAGTCTCGGGCGGTGGATTGGGCGGTACTCCTGGTGGTGGCGTACCACGCCCAAGAGCATCACCCAATGAAATCGATGCTGATCCGCCGCTCGAACCCATCATATCGATGTGCAATCCTGGCACGACAAGGAGTGGGAATATCGAATACACACAATAGTACGGCGCGCTCGCGAGGCCGAGCAGCCATTGGCCGACCGCACGTGGCGGGCCGAATCGGTATGTGCGCGTTGCTGGCGACCAGATGTATTGGCCGCCGCGCGGCGCGCCGACTGAAGTGAAGATTGCAGCGTTGTAACACGGCAGAAGAATGCCGATCGAACCGCCAAACGGAATGGCGTACGCGAAAAGCGGAAAGAGAAGCGCGAGCACGCTAACAGCCGCCACACTCCGAGTCATGCACGCATTGTATCACTGAGACAGCGCAAAAGTGTACTACTATTAGTACATGACCCGACAGCAGATCGGCATTGCACTTGCAGTACTTGTCGCCGTCGGCCTCTCGACCGCCGCGTTCATGCTGTTACGCTCGTCCCCCGAAGTGACAACTGATACGTGGAGCGCCAGCGGTGGCTTCATGCCGTGGCGGGATAGCACACCGCTCGATGCTCCCGCACCGCCACTGCGAACCGATAGTCCAGTGGAGTCTCTCGGTATCGTTCCGCTACCCGTTTCTCCGACGGGGGACGCCAACGGCGGATTCGACGACCTTGCCGCGCTTCTCAAAGATCTCGTACAGCCTACAGGGCCTGCACGTGCGGATACCGACCCAGCAACGCCGAGCAGCTACGCGTTCATCCCGCAAGGACTCCTCAGCCTCCCGAGCACGAAGCCTCAGTCGCCTGAGCAGAGTGCCCTTCGTGAATACGGCAATTCCCTTGGCCTCTCGCTTCAATCGTTCGCCGATTTGCACCCGAATATGACCCAAATCCTCAAAGATCAGGCGGAGGATCGCGCCAATAACAGCAAATCGAGCGCGCTCAAGCGCCTAGGCGCTGATTTCATACAATTAGGAGACGATCTTGCGGCCATGGATTCTGTCCCGGTATCAGCATCGAGCGCTCATAATGCCCTCGCGGCGGCTTACCGCGAAGCCGGCATGAAGCTCGCCGTCATCCCCGATGCATCTGCCGATGATGCGTTTCTCAACGCGATAAATTCGTACAATTCCGCTGCTTCCAACCTTTCGCAGCGGATTGTCGGCATGATCGACCTCTTCGTCAGTCGCGGTGTCATCTTTTCGCAAACCGATCCCGGAAGCGTCTTCACGTTCGACGCAGAAGCTTCATATTGAGCGACTTGACGGTGCTATACTTTTCGTGTGGACCGTGTGAACGCGAGAACATCTCGGGGAGTTTCGCATATCGCCGTAACTGCGGCGCTCTCAATCGCACTCCTTGTTTCTGCCGGAGGCATACAACTCGGAAAAACGTATGCGAAGCCAATTCCTATTGACCCTGCAACACTCGAACCGGCAAAACCGCCCGCATATGTCGAGATTGAAGATAGCGACGAAAACGGTACCCCGGACTGGCAAGACGAACTCGCACGCTCGGGAATAGAGTTGCCGTCCATTGCTAGCTCCTCGGTACTCGCCGCGTCTTCAAGCGATCCATTGGCGGATATCGGCGGCGCTGTCATCCAATCGATCGTAACAGGTTACCTTTCGCTCAAGCAATACGATTCATACACACCCGAAAGAGGGGAGCGACTCGCCGATACTATCGCTGACAGCCTGAGGGCACCCGATACTTTCGTCCCCCATGCGGCCGATCAGCTTCTTCTCGACGAGGACACCTCCAAGGAGCGTGTCCAGCAGTACCGAACCGATATGCGCATCGCTCTCGAGCCGCTCCTCTCAGATGAAGAATATGAACTGACGCTCTTTGCCGCATATCTCGAGACACGCGATCAATCATGGCTGGATCGTCTGGCAGCTTCGGCGAAGCGGTATCGCACTGCGGAAAAAAATGTTCTTGCGCTACGCATCCCAAAGGACGCAACGCCCGAACATCTACGACTCGCGAACGCGTTCGGCGCATTTGCGCACACACTGGAGCGCATGACGCAGTTCGCCAACGATGCTTTTGCAAGCGCGGCGCTTCTGAGGACTTATAATGAAGTGGAACGCGATTTCGATCTCGCGTTCGATGGATTGGTCAGATACTATGCACGAACTCTTGGCGACAACTAGCGTCCGTCTTCTCTTTTGTGCGTCGATCGCCGGCGCGGTGTTTTTTGTTGCCACCGTCGCGCATGCGCAAGGTACCGAACCGCCGCCCGAAGGCCCCCCACCACTTTCAACTAATGGAATCTTTGGCTGTCGGGGCGCGGGCGCGGGCATCGCCAACGTCGGTACCACGCGCGCCATCGGCGGCGTCTATGTGCCGGTTAATGACGCAGCCGTCACGCTGAATACCGGCTATCTCGTCTACAAAGAATGCGTACTCGACGGCATGTCGCGTAACATTGCACAGAACGCCACTGCCGAAGGAGTGGCACAGAATGTCCGTAGCTTCGAGACGGGGCGCGGAGGGTCGGCACAATACGTACGTAACCAGAAAAATGAAATAGTAGAACGCGGCGGCGGTGTCGTCGCGAACAATGTTTCTAGCGCCTCTATGTCGGGCATGTGTAGCGCTTTCCAGCAAGATGCGCAACGTAATGTAGTCCGCGGCTACTTGCGTAGCATTAGCACTGACGGCCAACGATACTCATGCCCCCTCTCCTCATCGGGTACGCCGAATTCGGAATTGACGTACCAACAATGGTTTGCGCAAGCCCGCCCGGATGGAAACATAATCGGTGCTTCAGGAAACCTTGCACGGGAAGTCGCGGAAGATCTCGCCGAAGACGAGCAGAACATCCGTCAGGTATGGGATTGGAACCGCGGCGTCTATTCCGTCTTCGATGGCAATCCGAATCCTCTGCAGGCGAATATCGTCACACCCGGCTTCTTGATAGCCGATTCCATCTCTCAATCGACCGGGTCCGGCTTCCGCCAGCTTGAGAATGCAAATGAGATCGATCAAATCGTCTCAAACCTTTTCGCGGGTCTCACGACCCGCCTTATCGGCAGCTCGAGCGGCATCGCGGGCCTCATGTCTCCATCCAGCGGGCAACCGGCATATCTCGACCGCATGGTCTCGCAAACTCAAGCAATGGTTCGCTCAGGCGCCGTAAGCGCAGCGCTCGCGGTCCTTGCCGGCGCTCGCTCGACTGAAGCAGCATACTTCGCCGCGAAGCAGGGGATAGCAACGGCCGTCATCGGGGCCGTGAATCAGCTCCGCGGCATCGAAAACCAGTGCTGGGAGCTTATCGTCCCGGCCGTTCGTACCCATGCTGCAGCCAATGGCAACCCGACGCTCGTCATTGCCACATCCACGCAGTTCTCACAGGCAATCATCGACGCCGAGCTCCGCACCCTCGCGAGCACCACTGCTGTCGAGGTTACCGTGGCGCAACAAGCACTCTCTCGCATCGATCAGATGATCGTCCAAGTGCAGAACAGCGCATCTCCCGCCGCGCAGCAGCAGGTCATCCTTCAGCTCGAGCAGATGATAGCCAACAGCGAAATCCATTCAACTCAGGATGCGCAGAACGCATCGTCGCAGCGCGATGCCGTCGCTAGCGCGCTCGCCACGCTCGTCAACAATACGAGAATTGCCTGGGCAGATTCGACCGATCCGACGATAGGGTGGTGCAACGTCAACAACACCGCTGTAGTCGAGCGATGGTTTGGTGAGTGGCGAAGATAAATCGATATGTTGGATATACTTTTAGGAGGTCTCAAAGTCGCTGGTGCTACCGGCGCTTTTGCAGCATCGAGCCTGACCGCAGCTAGCCTCGCATGGGTAGGCGGCACTGCCCTCGGGATGATGAGCAAGCTGCTCGACATGTCCATGTATGCACTTGTGGCTCGCTTCGATACGGTCATCTACGGCGCGCTCAGTCCCATCATCAACCAGCTATGGACGGCATTTCGCGACATTTCAAACATCCTGATCATAGGGATGTTCACCTTTATCGCTATATCGATGATACTCGGCTCTCAATCTTTCGGCTCAAAAAAGTTAATTGCGCGCGTCCTCATCATCGCCGTCCTCATAAATTTCAGCTTGCTTTTCGGTCGTGTCATTATCGAATCCTCCAATTTCGTCGCGAGGCAATTCTACTGCTCCATGATCGCAGGCACCGGCTCTGAAGTCTGCTCCAGCGGAAGTACCGGAGCGCTGAACCTCGCCGCAGTCGGCAACGCAGAGACCGGCATCGGACTTGAATTCATGAAGTTCCTTGGGGCACGCGGCTTCGTGGAGACGCGCGCAACCGCCGACAAGATTTTCAATGATTCGGGAGGAAACGCTCTCACCGGTCGGCTCTATTCGATACTTTATGGCGTAGCGGCGATGCTTCTCATGCTCGCTGCAGCGGCAGTATTTGCATACATCGTATTCCTCCTCGTAGCACGGGCGATTCTGTTTATTTTCCTTCTCGTCATGTCAGCACCCGCTTTCGCGGCTTATCTGATTCCGAAATACGGAGAAATGTATTGGAGCATGTGGTGGAACGCGCTCCTGCGCAACGCTATCTTCGGTCCGCTTCTCATGATGCTGCTCTGGGCCACGTTTCTCATCTCGCGCGGATTATCTGATTCAGTCACAGGAACACACGGTGGTTCGTTCGACATGCTCTTTTCTAACCAAGCATCAGGCTCGGGCTATCTTGCGCTTCTTGTCTTTGCCATCATCCTCGGCATGTTATTCGCGGCGGCGCGCTTTGCGCAATCATTCTCTCGTAGCATTGCTGGTTTCGATATGACCAGCGCAATGACTTCGGCTCCATTTGCGGCTTTTTCACGTTATGGAATTGCACCACTCATGCGCAACATGCCGGTCTTTGGTGGCCGCGGGGCGGCCAGGCGCGCACTAGATATTGGCGATGAAATAAGCGCAGAAAAAAAGGCAAAGGCGCTGGCACCGCGAGACACGTACGACAATTCGAAACTTGCAAAACTAATTAAAGAACAAGGAGAGGCAGAATCGAAGTCAAAGAGGACTTTTGATCCTCTCAATACGACAGGCGGGCAGTTCCTTGCTAAACAATTAAACACGCCAAGCTTCTTGACAGGAAAGACAAAAACGAATTTCGCAGAAACAGCAAAAGATAGGGCGGACGCAGCTGCAAAAGGCGCTGCAGGTACTGCGCTTTCTAAAAATGATGCTGATGAAGCAGCAGCCAAGCATTATGAGGATCAGAAGAAGGTAGTCGACGAACAGCGTCGAGCATCGAGTGATCTCGTCAAAGCCGCGGAATCTCTTGCAAACAGCACGAAGAAATCAGAGGGTGTCGAAGGGGAAATTGCGGCCGGTCAAGCAGAACTCAAGGCGGCTCGAGAAAATCAAGCGAAGATACATGAAGAGGCTGAGAAGAAACTAAAACAACCTGGGCTTACCGATGATCAAAGGAAGGAAATCGCCAGTTCTCGAGATGCAAGTCTAGATGAGCAGGCACAACGAATCCGAAATGCCAATAAGGTGGTGCTGGATATGCAGAAACGAGCTGCTGTTATCGACAAGGATAGCGGTGTTCACGACGCTCGCGAGAACCTGAGGAAGGCCGAAGCTGCATCCAACGCCCTTGGAAAACAACAGCGAGAAAAAGCGAAGGACATCTTAGAAAACGATGCTGAAGAGGTCGGAAAGCTCAGTGAGAAAATATTGAGCCGTAGCTTGGCCGGCGCTTTTTCTAAGATCGTTGAAATGACGCCGGACGACGTAACGACCCGAATGGCGCGAGACCTCGCTAAGAAGAAAATCAAGGCGAAAGGCGCAAAGGCGCGCAGAGAAACGGATGATGCTATCCTGAAAGATGCGAATGAGGCTGAAGATAAGCACTAAAATTTCATGAGTACTATACCCGATACAACGAATGGTGAAATAGCCGAAGAAGCGCAGCTTCAAGCCTTGTTTGCTAATCGACTCGCGCAATTGCCAAAAGCGCTGCAAGACGCTATCCAGTCGGCGGAACTGGAGAGTAAACTCCGAGCTATTGCGCAGCGCTATTCCATCCATATTGATCGAGGCGCTCTTCTTGAAAATGAGGTCAAATTGACACTTTTCGGTTTCGAAAAGGTTGAAAATCTTGCGCACAGTATTGAAGCTGAAGTAGAAGTGGATGCCACAACAGCTCAGAATATTGCCGAGGCGATCAGTGAAGAAATATTCGAGCCTATCCGCCAGCAGCTGGAGCGGAATTTGGAACACCCAGACGCACATGCAGCGGCTGTCTCGGGAACGGAAGCCGCACGGACGCAGGCGCTCGATGAGGCTCATGCGGAAGCGATGACGACGGCGCCTGCCGTGTCCCCAGCGACACCGCCCGCTCCAACACCGGATGTAAAAATCACGCGGCCGACAGAAGCGTCAGCATATAAACCAGGGGAGCCGAGTCATGCACGCGCTTCAGTTCATGATGATCCGTATCGCGAATCGCCGGCTTGATGAAGATGTTTTGCCGTTGCGTGCCGGAATCCTTGATATAATCGCGTAATGCAGTTTCAGGTTCCTCAGTTCATCGAGGTCGAGGACAAGATTTTCGGGCCTTTCACCTTCAAGCAGTTCGTCTATATGGCGGGCGCAGCGGGCATCAGTTATATGCTTTGGCGAACGTTGCCTATTTTTCTCGCCGTTCCCTTTATCGGACTCTTCGTCGGCGGTGGGGCAGCGCTTGCATTCTTCAAGTACAACGGCCAGCCGTTCATCATGGCGCTCGAGCACGGATTCTATTACATCATCCGCACCAAGCTCTATCTCTGGAGCAGCGAATCCAGCGCGCCGAAGGTTGTCGCGGCCGCGCCTGAAGTTGCAGCCTCCTTCGCGCCAAATCTGTACGTCCCGCGCCTCTCCGAGAGCAGGCTGCACGAGCTGGCTTGGAGCCTCGACATCAAAGAGCGCATCGCCACTGGAGTGAGTGACGAGCGGGATCGTGTCAGCGTCCCACAGAACGACATCATCGCTCCTATCCGCACCGCGCGCGACGCGCTCGTACGCTAATATGCCCAATACCTCTTCCACACCTCGCGCCAGTACCAAATCCACGCAGAATTTCGTGCCGGTTTCTGAGGTGCGCGACGGCGTCGTCGTCCTCAAAGATAAGTCGCTCCGCGCGATACTGCTGGCCTCGTCGCTGAATTTCGCTCTGAAATCCGAAGACGAACAGACTGCTTTCATCGTTCAGTTCCAGAACTTCCTCAATTCGCTCGATTTTTCGTGCCAGATCTTCATCGAATCACGCATGCTCGATATCCGGCCGTACATCGCGACATTGGAGGTGGCATACAAAGGCCAGCTCGACGACCTCATGCGGATTCAAATCCGCGAATACATCGAGTTCATCAAGAGCTTCACGGAGGCCGCCAACATCATGACGAAAAACTTCTTCGTGATCGTACCGTATTCTCCCTCGGCGATTTCGATCTCGGGTAGCAATTCCATCGCATCAAAGCTCGGCATCGGTGATTCGAAACAATCCGGAAGCGACGCAAATCGCACATTCGAAGAACAGGTCTCGCAGCTCGAACAGCGCGTCGCCATCGTACAGCAAGGGCTCGTGCGCTGCGGCGTCCGCACTGTCCAGCTCGGTACCGAGGAGTCCATCGAGCTCCTCTACAAACTCTTCAATCCGGGCGAGGATGGGAAACCAATGCCTTTAAATAGCCAGTAGCTGGTAGCCTGTAGCCGGCAGCTATGCAGTCACACAAAGAACTCGGGGTGTGGAAGAAGGCCTTGGAACTAACCATTGACGTTTACCGTATTACCGAGTGCTTTCCATCTCGCGAGATGTACGGTCTCTCATCGCAAATGCGCCGAGCGGCTGTTTCTGTAGCTTCAAACATCGCCGAAGGCCGCCGTCGGGGTACCGACGCTGATTTTCTTCACTTTCTAAGAATGGCTCACGGATCTACCGCGGAATTGGAAACGCAATTGGATATCTGCAAGGAACTATCGTTCTGCACGCCGGAAGAACATGAAGCCCTTTGTACGAAACTAAACGAAGTAGGTAAAATGTTGCATGGTATGATGAAAAAACTGCGCTAGTCATATGTCGCTCTCTTTTGCTACACGCTACTGGCTACAAGCTACCAGCTAACCTATGGGACTTCTCGACTTTTTTGGAAAATCAGGGCCAGAGCCGGCTGCCGTCTTACCGGTCTTGCCGGAAGAGATCTATCGCACTGGCGTCCTCGGCTTGCAGGATGTCATCGCACCGCACGCCCTGAAAGTCTCTCCTCGAGAGCTCGACTTGGGCGAGAAGATCGCACGCACCTTTTTCGTCATATCGTATCCGCGCTTCCTCACGACGGGCTGGTTCGCACCGATCATCAACATGGACAAAGTGCTCGACGTCTCCATCTTCATCCACCCGATGGACACCAATGAGATGCTGCGCAAGTTCCAGAAGAAGGTCGCCGAGGTTCAGTCACAAATTTCGACGCGTGAGGAAAAGGGGATGGTGCGCGACCCAATGCTCGACACCGCCTATCAAGATCTCGAAAAGCTGCGCGACAGCCTCCAGCAGGCACAGGAGCGTATCTTCGAAGTCGGACTCTATATGACCATCTACGGATCGAGCCGCGAGGATGTCGACAAAACCGAAAGCGAAATCCGCTCGATTCTCGAGTCGCGCCTCGTGTATATCCGCCCAGCGCTCTTCCAGCAAGAGCAAGGCTTCCGCTCGGTCTTGCCGCTCGCCAACGACGAACTCAACGTCCACACCAAGCTCAATTCCGCGCCGCTCTCATCCATCTTCCCGTTCATCTCGTTCGACCTTACCTCCAACCGCGGCATCCTCTTCGGCATCAACCGCCACAATTCATCGCTCATCCTCTTCGACCGCTTCTCCCTTGAAAATTACAACTCGGTGACGTTCGCGAAATCCGGCGCCGGAAAGAGCTACATGACCAAGCTCGAGATCCTCCGCAGCCTCATGTTCGACACGGAAGTCATCGTCATCGACCCGGAGCGCGAATACGAATACCTCGCGGAGACGGTGGGTGGGCGCTATTTCAACATCTCGCTCTCGTCTGAACACCATATCAATCCGTTCGACCTGCCGATTCCGCGCGAAGACGAGAATCCGGGCGACGTCTTGCGCAGCAACATCATCACGCTCGTCGGACTCTTCCGCATCATGCTCGGCGGCCTCACTCCCGAGGAAGACGCCGTCATCGACAGGGCAATCACCGAAACCTACGCGCTGAAAGACATCACGGCTGAGGCGAATTTCGCCGCTGTCGAGCCGCCGCTTCTATCCGATTTCGAGCTCGTGCTCTCCGGCATGGAAGGTTCCGACTCCCTCGTTGCACGCCTTTCGAAGTACACCAAGGGTACGTGGTCGGGATTCATGAACCGCCCGACGAACGTCGACATGAACAAGCGCCTCATCGTCTTTTCCGTCCGCGACATGGAAGACGACCTTAAGCCGGTCGCGATGTACATCATTACGCACCACATCTGGAACGTGGTGCGCAAAGAGTTGCGCAAGCGCCTTCTCGTCATCGACGAGGCGTGGTGGATGCTCAAGTCGGCGGATACGGCGTCGTTCCTCTTTTCCGTCGCAAAACGTGGACGAAAATACTATCTCGGCATCTCCACCATCACCCAGGACGTCGCCGACTTCCTCAATTCACCCTACGGACTCCCGATGATTACCAACTCGTCGATCCAGATCCTACTGCGCCAGTCGCCGACGTCCGTCGATCTCGTACAAAGCACGTTCAAGCTCTCCGATGAGGAGAAGTACCTGCTTCTGGAAAGCGATGTGGGGGAGGGCATCTTCTTTGCCGGATTGAAGCATGTCGCCATCAAGATCATCGCCTCGTACACGGAAGATCAAATCATTACGTCCGACCCGTCACAGATCCTTGCGATCAAGAAGGCGAAACAAGAGCATGCGGCCAATGCGGAGACCCCCGAAGCCGAGGCGGTGTCTCCTGCGCGAAGCATGGCGTCGCATTCGTCGACCCTCGTCTCTCCCGCCGCATTTTCCGACGCGCTACCGAATCCTGGCACCGTATCGCTCGAAGACAAAGCTGAAGCGCTCATCGCAAAACCGATACTGAGCATGCCCGAGCCTGTGGCAGCCGCCCCTGCACCGGTAGCCGCGCAGATGGCAATCGAACCCACGCCCGCTGCACCGGCGGTTTCGGCCTCCGCACCAACCCCTGTTTCCGCTCCGGAAATGCCAGTAGCCGCGCCAGTTGTTCCACCTCCACCCGAGACGAATCCGGATCGACCCGTATGATGCGCATCCTTGTTGCTCTCGTACTCTTTGCAGCGCCGTTCGCGCACGCGCAACTCTTCGCGCGCGAGCTCACGCTCTCAATGTCGCCTGAATATCCGGCTCCTGGCGAGACCGTACGCCTTTCAATTCAGACACATGCGCTCGACCTTCCACGGTCGCAAGTCATCTGGTATGTAAACAAGCGTGAGGTTGGGCGAGGTTTCGGATTATCAGAAATTACGGCGCAACTCGGCGCCGCTGGTTCGGCGACAGAAATCCGTGTGGTCGCGGAGGATATTGAAGGACTCATCGCGACCAGTGAGACGGTGATTCGACCGACCGAGGTAGATCTCCTCTGGGAAGCGACCTCGTACGTACCTCCTTTCTATGAAGGCCGTCCCTTACCGGGCGGCAGCACTCCCATTCGTGCGCAGGCTGTCGCGCGGCTCCGTGCTTCTGGCGGTGCTCTCATACCGGAGCGCGACATCGTTTACACGTGGTACCGCAACAACACCATCGTCTCGTCGGGCCGCGGGAAATCGAGTGCACTGCTTCCCGGACCGCTCCTCTTCGGGGCCGATTCAATCCGCGTTACCGTCGAATCCGCAGATCGTACCCTGAAAGGTGCGGCCCAGACCCGAATCGTTGCCGTCGAACCCTTTCTATCCTTCCATGAAGACCATCCACTCTTCGGCGTCCTCTACCACCGATCCTTGGAGGGAAGTGTGAACACCCTCGAGACCGAACTCGATGTCACCGCTGTTCCGTATTTCGCGGATATCACGTCACCAAGTGATCAGGCGCTCATCTATGAGTGGAAGATGAACGACTATACGATAACGGCTGACCCTGTTGACCCGCAGACACTTGCTCTTGCTGCCAACGGCTATCGCGGTGCAGTCAACGTCACTCTCGCGCTCACGAGTGCGCGCGACATCGCGATGCGCGCAGTAGGATCCTGGACTCTTGTCTTCGGTGCGGCGGATACCGGTTTCTTTGGTCAAAACCCGTTTGGCGGATCTGAATGAATATGCAGAAATATTTTCACATCTTCAGCTATATCGGTATCGCCGCCATCGTGCTCCTCGTTCTCGGTCTCGGGGGCTGGTATCTTTTCTTGCGCGGACAACAAGGCAACATCAGCGAACTCGCCAGCCAACGCGGCTTCGATATCGCGATCCCGTCTTTTACCGGTTCGCGCAGCTCGACATCAGAGAATATCGCGGCAAGCGTGACTGACGAAGGGCTTCTTTCGGTGCAGACGACCGAAAAACCGCCACGTCTGTGGCGTGTGAGCGCAACTCCCGTCGCAGGCTCGAGCTTCATCGGAGCCAGTTCGACGTTGCGGTATATCGAACGCTCTACTGGGCATGTGTACGACGTCGATCCTGCAAGCGGAAAAGGGGAGCGTCGTACGAACACGCTCATTCCAAAGATTTATGATGCAACAATCGCGTCCGACGGCTCAATCCTGTTGCGCACGCTAGGAGAAGAAGGGGAGAGGATGGCGATTGCCGCGACTTTCGGAACTACGACAGAAGATGGCTTCTTCCAGCTTGAAACCGCGAATCTGGGCGCGAATGTCTTCGCCGCATCATCAGCGCGCGGCCGCGCAGAGATGCTGCTCATGGCCGAGAGCGCGGGAGGTGCAGAAGTTATCCGCTCGCGCGCCGACGCCGCGCCCCAGTCCATCATTTCTTTGTTCTTAAAGACGCTCGAACCGCTCCTTCTCACTGACGGGCGCATGTTCCTCAGCGAACGCCCAGTAAGCGGACTACCGAGTAGTGCGTATGAAATCGTGAGCGGAGCCCTCATCCCTTTGGTGCGGAATATTCCCGGCCTTGCGATTCTCCCACGTCAATCTTCTGGAGCACTTCTCTACAGCTCCGACGATGGCGCACGGCTTCGTCTCTTTGCTCGATCCGCCACGAGCACGTCAGCCGAATTAAGCATCAGCACTACCGCGAAAAAGTGTGTCTGGGCACCCGCCGGAGTGAGCACGTCGACACCAACATTGTTCGCGTATTGCGGCGTCCCGCAGAGCGCGACGCCCGCCGGATTCACCGACAGCTGGCTGCGCGGCGCGGCGCACACTGCCGACGCGTGGTATACAATTGACGTCTCGGCAGCCAAGACGGAGCGTTTCTTCATTCCGGAAGGCTCTATTGCGCTCGATGTCGAAGATCCGATGATTGACGCGAGAGGAGAATACATCACCTTTACGAACGCTCGCGATAAATCACTGTGGTTGCTAAGAATTAAAGACTGATATGCCTTCAGCCAACGAACAAAACGTACCTCTCGGCCAACAACTCGCTGAAAGCGCGTCGGTCTTGGGAAATCTATTCGCATCCAACGATCTTGCGTCGTTCTTTAATGCGTTTTTCAAAGTGGCAATAGTGGCCGGTGCTATGCTCGCGGTGTTGCGTCTCGGCTACGCCGGATTCCTGTACATGACAACCGACTCCTTCGGCAACAAAAGCCAAGCAAAAACCATAATCCAAGATGCCGTCATCGGCCTTCTGCTCCTCTTGTCGATTTGGCTCATACTCAATCAGATCAACCCGAATCTTCTTAACTTGAATATCCTTCAAAGCGTAGAGCGCGCACCAGCTGGATCCACACAAGGGTCACAGCCGTCCGGAGGGAATCCTACAGGAGGTGGCGCCGGTGGAACTCAAGAAGAGCGAGACGCAGAGTGCGGAGCCTTCGGCAACTGCCTCTAGCTGGCTGAATATTTGATGACCACGCGCCGGGTACGACCTTCTCCTTGTGATTCAGTCTTCACATTCGGTTCGTCTTGAAGTGTCGTGTGCACGATAAGGCGTTCATAAGCGCTCATAGGGGAGAGTTCAACGTCATATTGGAAGCTGCGCGCCCTCTCTGCCATCATTTTTGCCTTGGTCTGCAGATCTCGGATCTGGCGAGTACGATATTCATTGACATCTACCAAGAAGTGCGACTCTTCGGCGCCCTCCAAAAGCTGCTTTTCGACCATTTTCTTTACGAGAAAATCTATTGCGTGGATGGTGTCACCATGGCTACCGATGAGCTGCTTGCCATCCTCGGCTTCGATCATATATATGTGCTGACCAGCAACCTCGAGGGTCGAGATTCCTTTATAGGGCGCGCCAAGCGTATCAAGAAGGCCGCGAAGTACTGTTTCCACGTCCGTTTGCATGGGTGGACTGTATCACCAACCGCTTCTCAGGGCCAGTATAGGGAGCGAAGGGGCGCAAGATGCCCAATCGGGCGTTCCTGAGACTGACATTTCGCGCTTCACAGCGGAGCGTTACGCGAGCGGTATGCTTGGAACGCCGGTATTCGGCTTTACCGCAGCCTCTTTGAAGCGCCGACCCATAGCAAATTCCTGTGCGAGCATGAAAAGATTTGATGCGGTCCAGTAAAGAGGAATGGCGGCAGTTACGGTATAGGCGATGCCAGCCACGATTATGGGGAGGACATAGCGGGCTTGGAGGTCGAAGCTATGAGCCATGTCACCCGAAAAGGTTGGTTTATCGGTCTTTTCCTTCGGCTTCCTAGGGCCCATCGAAAGTCGGGCATAGAGGAGTTGTGTGAGGCCCGCTGTGGCAGCGAGCAGGATGCTCCTCCCCCCCATATCAATGAGTCCGAGGAAATCCATTTTCACGTTCTCGGGTGCCGGCACAAATGAGTAGAGAATGGCGGTGTCCACGTTCGGTAACCCTCCTTTCCAGAAGACCCAGTAGAGCCCGAAAAGGATAGGGAACTGCAGCAAGATGAGGAAAAATGAGGCGAACGGGCGGATATTGCGCTCGCGATAAAGGGCAAAGATGGCGCGAGCCTGTTCTTCCTGCTTGTCCTTGAATTTCTCCTTTATAGCCTCCACATCCGGCGCGATGGCACGCATCGCTACCTGGGTACGAATCGCCTGTCGGGAGAGGGGGATGAGGGCGACCTTCACCAAGATGGTGAGGATAATAATCGCGATGCCCATGTCGTGGGCAGGGACGATGTCGACCAGGTACACGAGCCCGTTATAGAGAGGATCGTAGACCAGCGTGAAAAACGCCGATTTGAACATCGGCGTATTGTACCTTACTTGTTTTCCCGCGTCGCGCGCTGGATAAGGTTCTCCAGGTCGAGCGCGAATTCGTCAAATGCAGCCTCCGAAGCGCCTTTCTTCGCGATTACAACTAGGACTATTGGGGCTCTAAGCGACGGGAGAAATCGCCCCATAATGGCTCTACTGCGCCGTTTTATGCGATTCCTATCAACCGCATCGGCAGCAATTTTCTTGGAGACCACAATAGCCGCTCCGGCGCTTGAGCGCTCCGGAATGGTTCCGTAGGAGAGAGAAAAAAGCTGGCCCTGCAGACGGCGAAAACCACGCATCCGGGTGAAATCAGCGCGGGAGAGGCGGTATCGAGAGGGCATTAGAGCGCGAGGCGCTTGCGGCCCTTCTGGAGGCGGCGCTTGAGGACACGACGTCCGGTCTTGGTGGCGAGACGGGCGCGGAACCCGTGGGTGCGGGCGCGCTTGCGCTTCTTCGGCTGATAGTTTCGCTTCATGTCGACAAAATAGCACGCATTTACTGCTTTTTCAAGCCCAACAGGACGTATCCCTTGGCGGCATATCCTCCAGACCGCGGAGATTTTTCTGCTGAAAAATCTCCTAGGCTTCGCGCCGTCGCGCTGCAGATGGTCTGTCAGACATACCGCCAAGGGATACGTCGAGAGTTATCCACAGGTTGTGAACACCTTTGCCGTCTTCTGTCGATGTATCTAGTTATCCACAGGCAGCGTATACTGTGGAGCGTTATGCGTGCGTGCTGCTCTCCCTGCGTTCTTATACGCTATTCAATGCTTATATGACGAATCGTGAACTTTGGCAAAACGCGCTCGTCCAGATAGAGTTGGGCACCTCCGAGGCATCGTTCCGGACTTGGTTTCGCAATACTGACGTCGTATCTCGCGACGGAGCAAATGTGCAGGTAGCCGTCCCATCAAAGATCGTGAAGGAATGGCTTATGGACAAGCATCACAAGCTTATCCTTGGAACGCTCCGGTCACTCGACAATACGGTCCGATCTGTAGATTACGTCGTCAATCGCTCGGCAGGGGAGCCGCGTCGGGAGCCACGCAAGGAGTCCCAACAGAACGCGTCGCTCGATCTTGGGACGCTATACATCGATAAGCGCGACAACCTCAATCCGCGCTACACCTTCGACACCTTCATCGTCGGACCCTTCAATCAACTCGCGCACGCCGCTGCGCGTGCGGTCATCGAGCGTCCGGGTCTCACGTATAATCCGTTTTTCGTGTACGGCTCGACCGGACACGGAAAAACGCACCTCATCCAGGCGATCGGTAACTACTTCAAGAAGTCTCACAGCAACAAAAAGGTCTTCTATGTCTCGTCGGAGCGCTTTGCGGTGGATTTCATCAACTCAGTCTCCAAAGGGCGCGCGAATGAGTTCAAAGACCAGTACCGTCAGTACGACGTTCTCATCATGGACGACATACAGTTCATGGCAGAGAAGGAGCGCACCCAAGAAGAGCTCTTCCATCTCTTCAATGCGATGCACGACAACAACAAGCAAATCATCTTCTCATCGGATAAGCATCCGATGCTGTTGCCTGGCTTCGAAGACCGTGTCCGTGGCCGCCTCTCTGCAGGCGTCATCATGGAAATTCCAGAGCCCGACGTCGAAAGCCGCACCGCTATTGTGAAAGCGAAGATCGAGCAGCTCGGCTTCAATCTGCCTGACGACGTCCTTATGCATATCGCCGAGAACGTCCGCGGCAACATCCGCGAGCTCGAAGGCATCATCAATATGATCGTCTGCAAATCACAGCTCAAAGGGAAGCCGATCACACTGCCTGACGTAAAGACATTGGTGAAGCATAATGTCCGGCCGTCGAAGGGTGTTTCCGTCGAGGAAGTCGTGCGGCGCATCGCGCAGTACTACGAGGTCGCGGAGAAGAGTATCTACGAGAAGACCCGAAAGAAGGAGGTGGTGAAGCCCCGTCAGATCATCATGTATATCCTGCGCGAGGAATTCGCGGTCTCGTACCCATCGATCGGAGATAAGCTCGGCGGAAGAGACCACACGACGGTCATCCATTCATGCGAAAAAATCAAAGAAGAGGTGAAGCGTAATAATTCGCTCGAACTGGAATTGGAACATATCCGCACACTCGTGCATGCATAGTGGATAACTACTGGATTACTATCGAACAGCCTGTGTATAAACCTATGGAAACGAAACCGGACGGAACACAAAGCGCAATCCACACATCACTTCCTGCCTTCTCCTCAGAGTATTCCACAGCCGAAGGGCACAAAATAACCGCGCTACAGAAAGGTTTTCTGGAGTTTTCCACCTATCCACCTCGCTAATAGTAATAATAAGTATTCTTTAATTTAAAAATAGAAAATCTTCCCGATATGCAGTTCTCCACACCGAAAGATAAAATCCTGAATGCCGTACTCATCGCAGAAAGAATCGTCGGGAAGAAAGAATCCCTCCCGGTACTCTCGTGTATCGTTTTTGACGTCGGAAAAGAGATTACTATTCGCGCGACAAACCTCGAGGCAGGGGTTGAGATCAAGGTGGCAGGGGAGATTGTGGAAAAAGGTACGCTTGCAGTGCCAGCGTCGGTCGTCGCACAGACGCTCCGTGCGGTTTCTGGTGATAAGTTGACGTTGAAGACCGACGGTCAGAACCTTCTTGTAGAAGCGCGCGGCTCACGCACACTGATTAAAGCAGTGCCGCACGACGAGTTCCCAACTCTGAGCGGGAAGACCGACGGGAAGGGGATTCGCTTGTCTCGTGTTTTGCTGCTTGATGCGGTGCATTCGGTTGCTTACGCGGCATCGACCTCGATGATCCGTCCGGAACTAGGTAGTATCTATCTCTCGGTCGCAGACGGGAAGTTGCTCGCCGTCGCGACCGACTCCTTCCGTCTCGCTGAAAAAATCGTCCTAGAGTCTTCTGGAGGGGGTTCTGGGGATATTCTGGTGCCACTCAAGCATGCACAAGAACTGATGCATATACTCGAGCGTATCTCAGGTGAGACCGTCGAGCTTTTCATTGATGATGCGCAGTTGGTTGTGGTCGCCGAAGGCCTCACTTTCACATCGCGCATCATTGATGGGAACTTCCCGAACTACAAGGAAATCATCCCGAAAGACGCGACATCCGAAGTGACGCTCCTTAAGAGTGAATTCGCCGAAACATTGCGCAAGGCACGTGTCTTCGCGGGAGCGGACCAGCATGTCGGCTTTCATGTGTATCCGAAGAAGAAGGTCTTCGATGTGATGGCGCAAAGCGCGGCAATCGGTGAGATGTCGGACAGCCTTGAGGCCGCCCTCTCAGGTGAGGATATTGATGTAAATTTTCATATCGGCTACGTCACCGACTGCCTACAGTCGATCCAATCGGATTCGATAACACTGCGCTTCAGTGGGGCTGGGCGTCCGCTCATCATCCGCGGGGTATCTGACAACACGTTCACGTATCTCGTGATGCCATTGAACAGATAGTTCGGACAAACTCGCTATTCGATGGTGAAGGTCACTGTCGACTCCACTTCGCCTGCTGTCTGTGTCTGCGCGACTGCGCGGAGTGTCGCTTGGCCGGTTGCAGCTGGCTGAATGGCGATCTGATGCGGTGGTTGGTTGGAAATGCCAACGAATTCACCGTTCATGTAATACGAGACGCTTTCGACGCCGAGCGAAGTCTCATACTCGACGAATGTCTCGAATCGCTCGAGAGGAATAGTCTGATTATCGGCCGGGAACGCGATTGCCATGCGAATCGGCATAGCATTAGGATCTCCCGGAATTTCGCTTACGATTTGACCGCTCCAGAGGCCGACCCCGTATTCCCAGTACGAAAGCTGTGAGTCAGAGTAGTTCGGGCGGCCGGTGCGCGGTTCATCTTTGTTTACCCAGTACAGGATTTCGTGAACTCCTTGTGATGGGTTGGTGTTCCAATTGCCGCGCAGTACGGCGGGAAGTGAATCGCGTTCTGGATCAGGTGCCGGCGGCGCGAAGTCGCCCCCGGGATATTTCTCGAGTGCGACGTCCATGAACTGCCGCCACATCGGGGTCACGATGAGCCCGGAAATCTGAGTCATCGGCGTCGGAGTGTTGTTGCCCGCCCAAGCGCCCGCGACCAGCGACGACGAGTAACCGATTACCCACGCGTCGCGGTTGTCGTTGGTGGTACCGGTCTTTGCTGCCACGTCGAGTCCAGGGAAGTGGAGCGGAGAATTGGCGCCGTAAAGCGGCGTGCGCGCGACGTTGTCGGAGAGGATGTCGCTCACCGTGCGGGCAATCTGCGGGTCGAGGGCGCGCGTCTCTTGCTGTTCGAACTCCTCAAGGAGCTCACCGTCGCCGTCTTCGACGCGCAAAATACCCGTGGGAGGCACGCGCGTGCCATCGTTCGCGAAGACGCCGTAAGCGCTGGTCATCTCAAGGAGGGTGACTTCACCGCCACCGAGGACGAGCGTGAGACCATAGCGGCCGGCTTCGACCAATGTCGAGATGCCCATATCGACAGCGGTCGAGATGGATTCATTGATGCCGGCAAGGTAGAGCGCCTTTACTGCAGGGATGTTGAGTGACTGTGCGAGCGCGTTGCGCACCGAGACCGGGCCGCGGTAGATGCCGTCGTAGTTCCCAGGGCTGTAGCACGGCGATTCGGTGCGCGTGACTTCCGAGGGTCCGCACGAAGTCGAGAACTGGGTCTGGACGTCGAAGAGCATGGTCTCGGGCGTGTAGCCTTTTTCAAAGAGCGTCGCGTAGACGAACGGCTTGAAAGCTGAGCCCGGCTGGCGCGGCATGATCGTGACATTCACTTGGCCGTCGATGTCCTCATCGAGGAAGCCGCGCGAGCCGACCATTGTGAGAATCTGACCGGATTTCGGATCGATAGCGACGAGCCCGGCATTTTCGGCATTGAACTGTTTTTCGTTGGTGAGTGCTCGTTCGCGGACGATATTCTCCGCCTGCTGCTGGAGGTCGTAATCCAGCGTCGTAATGACGCGCAGGCCGCCATTGGCGACGGTGTCCGCGCCGTATTTCGCCTCGAGATATTCGAGGATGAAGAAGACGAAGTGCGGCGCCTTGATGCCCACGTCGGCGCGATTCTGGAACTGCACCTGTTCTTGCGAAGCAGCAAGCAGCTCATCCTCACTAATGTACCCAAGCCCTCGCATGCGCGAGAGGACGAGGTCTTTACGCGCATCGAGCTCGTTGCGGCGGGTGCCGTATGGCGAAAAGCGCGTCGGTGCCTGCGGGAGCGCTGCGAGGTATGCTGCTTCAGCGAGAGATACATCCTTCGCGGCTTTGCCGAAAAAGTAACCCGATGCTTCTTCCACGCCGTAGACGGTGCCGCCGTACGAGGTCTCATTGAGATAGATATTCAGGATCTCGTCCTTTGTGGCGATCCGCTCGAGCTTCAGCGCCAGCACGATTTCCTTCGCTTTGCGGATAGGCGTTTTGTCCGCAGTGAGCAAGGTGTTCTTGATGACCTGTTGCGTGATGGTGGAACCGCCTTGGCCGCGGAAACCTTCGCGCAGCCCGAGATTCACGAGAATGGCACGTAAAAAGGCCATCGGGCGGAAACCATTGTGTTGGTAGAACTCATCGTCTTCAATCGCGACGGTCGCGTTGCGGATGTAGGGCGAGATTTCCTCGAAGGGGATTTCGGTGCGGCGAACCGCGCCATGGACGTCATAAAAGACGACGTTTCCGGTGCGGTCGTAGATTTTTGTTGACTCTGAGACCGAGCGATTCTCGATATTTTCGATTGAGGGGATGGTGGCGAGGAGCGCCCACGCGACAAAGACACCTGCACACATGATGCCGGCGAGGAGGCTGAAGCGGATGACGTGCCGCCCCCATAGTGGTGTTGCAGCATGAAGGGCGCGCACTTTGCGGCGCATTCGACTGAAACGTGAGGTCCCTTCGCTCATACGTATGCAAATAGAAAACCGGATACCCGGCCGACTTCAAAAGTGTAGCGCGGAAGTCAGTCGCCGGCAATTCACCCCGTTAGAAGTCCGAACCTGGCCGTGTTCATGTTCGTGCACTCGCACGACAAGTACACATATCTTACGACGTATGACACGGCACAATCATGCAGGTGCATGATTGTGCCGAGGACTTCTAACGGGGTTCATGAAGACATTGCGGCGCCTTAATGGTTACGCGCCTGCGCCAAATGGGTGATACCAACCGCAATAGCATCGTATTCATCATCGCGTTTGATCGGTTTCTCAATCTTCAAAAGAAGGTGAATCATGTGCGTGATTTGTTTCTTGTCGGCCTTTCCATAGCCGGTCGTCGCGTTTTTGATTTCTCCCGGCGTGTATTCGCGAACCGGAACACCAGCTCGCTGGGCAGCGTGCAAGATGGCGCCGCGTACTTCGGCGACTTGCATGGCGGTTTTTGCGTTGTTGTTGAAGAAGAGCCTTTCAAGTGCGACAGCATCGGGGCAGTGGATTGCGATGAGGCGTTCGACTTCGTTGGCAACTTGCGCGAGGCGCTCGGCGAACGGCGTCTTTGCCGAGGTTTCCACACAATCCGAGTAGATATACGTCTCCTTTCCGCTGTTTTTCTCGAGGACGGCGACGCCGCATCGGCCGAATCCGGGGTCTATGGCGAGTACCTTCATGGGAAAAGCGTATCACGCGGCCTCGAGTGCCTCTATACTAGTAGTATGCACCTGCATATCTGGCGTGGACTCGTCACAGATTTCCTCAGTGTGTGTCGAGGGAAGAATCTTTTGTGGCATGTTCTCGCTATAGGCGTAACCGCTGTTCTCGTCCTTTCAGGCGCTGATTGGCAGTTTTTCGAAGCGACACGTCTCGAAATCCTCTACTGGCCGATTATGATTGCCGGGATAGGCGGATTCTTTATGCCAGTCTTAGTGCCGCTGGGGATGTATCTCTGGGGAGAGTTCGCGCACCGACCGTTTCTCATGATGAAAGGCGCCGCCGTGGGGCGGGCGGTTATCATCGCGTATGTCGTCTCTATCATCTACAAGGCGCTGACGGGGAGGGAAGAGCCGGAATTCCTCACAACCTTCTCGCTGGTGGATAATTCGCGCGCATTCGATTTCGGCTTTCTCGAGTACGGCGTCTTCTGGGGGTGGCCGTCTTCGCACGCGGCAGTTGCCTTCGCGCTCTCGTTCACGCTCATCTTTCTCACGCGCAGTCTTTTGGTGCGCATACCGGCTGCCGTCTATGCAATTTTCATCGGTTTCGGTGCGGCAGTCGGGTTCCACTGGCTCTCAGATGTTCTCGCCGGTGCCATTCTCGGACTTCTTGTCGCGACGGTAGTCAGTCACAACTTCCGCGTCAATTAGCTCGATCGACGTTAGGCCGCGTTTGTATAGACATCTTCGACGTCGTCCAAAGCGTCGATGAGTTCCATCACTTTCATGAGCGACGCGTCGTCGTCTTCGGAAAGGGAGAGGGGTGCCGTCGGCACGTAGCCCTCAGCGGTTTTTTCGAATGCCCAGAGCGCTGAGCCGGGCGCCGCGAGATTGATGGCGTGTTTGGCGAAGATTGCTTTCAATTCCTGCAGTGTCCGGTTCGTATTGTCGGTCAGAGCTTCGATGATGACGGCTGCGCCGCCGGGGCCGTAGGCTTCATAGACGACGCTAGTCATGGTCGAAGCATCGGAATTGGAACCTTTCGATACGGCTCGTTCGATTGCTTCGCGCGTCATGTTGGCCGCTTTTCCTTTTTCGATTGCAGAGCGTAGTGATGCCGCACTTAGATCACCACCGGCTAATTTCGCCTCGACCGAGATGCGCCGCGAGAGCTTGGTCCAGAGCGCGCTTCGCGCTTTATCATTGGCACCTTTCTGCCGCTTGATCTGCGCCCATTTGTTGTGACCGGACATTAGGGATAGGGTATAGGAAAATATCTACAAGCCAAGTGAGGGCTTTTGCGGCGCTGATTCACCAAGGTGCTCGTATCCTTTCGGTGTTACGACACGTCCGCGCGGTGTTCGCTCTAAAAGACCGAGCTGCATAAGGTACGGCTCGTGCACTTCTTCAACCGTTGCATCTTCTTCCGAAAGGGCGGCAGAGATTGTCTTTAGGCCGACAGGGCCGCCACCGAATTTGTCGATGAGGATGCCGAGAATATCGCGGTCGATTTGGTTGAGGCCGAGCTCGTCTACTTCGAGAAGCGCGAGCGCCTTCTTTACGGTCGCAAGGTTGAGTCGCTCTCCGTTCACTTCGGCAAAATCTCGGCACCGCTTCAAGAGATAATTGGCGGTACGCGGTGTCGCACGGCTACGACAAGCGATTTCCCGCAGCGAATCGTCATCGATGTCGATACCAAGGATGGCCGCCGAGCGCTTCAGAATGACCGCGATTTCGTCTTCGGTGTAATACGCGAGGCGAAAGACGCCGCCAGAGAACCGGCTGCGCAAAGGCGACGAGAGCATGGAGATGCGCGTCGTCGCGGAAATGAGCGTGAAGGGAGGGAGCTCGAGCTGCACGGTGCGCGCACTCGGCCCTTTTCCGATGACGATGTCCAAAACGCCGCTTTCCATGGCGGGGTAGAGGATTTCCTCGATGGTGCGGTTGAGTCGGTGAATTTCGTCGATGAAGAGGACGTCGCCGGGGGAGAGGTTGGTGAGGATGGATGCAAGATCGCCGACGCGCTCGATGGCGGGGCCGGAAGTGGAGCGCAGATTAGCGCCGATTTCTTTGGTGATTAAGTGAGCTAGCGTGGTCTTTCCTAGGCCGGGTGGGCCATAGAGAAGGACGTGTTCGGGCTGCTGTTTGCGGCCTTTTGCGGCATTCAAAAGGATTTGCAGGTTCTGCTTGATGCTCTGTTGCCCGACATATTCGTCCCATAGCGCGGGGCGCAGCGCCTGATCGAGCGACCGGACGGACCCGCCTCGCGTCGGTTCGTCTTTGCGAGGCGAGGCGGATTTTCCGCTTGGTTCGGCTGTTGTATCCATAGTTGACAACGGCACACTAGCATGCTAGAGTAGCTGGCAGTGAGGCGTCTCAGTACGCCCTTTTTTATTGCCCGATTTTCGTGCAATAAAGAAGAGCTGTCAGAGGCGCACATCTCCAAGCGATACCAGGACTTCACTAAGGATGGCGGCGGTGGCCGCCTTCGGGCTGTTTACTACCCCTTTCCTCAGGTCACGTCCGACTTTCGATGATCCATTGAAAGCATCGCTTGGGGATGTGCTTCTCCGACTTCCTCAAGTATACCCTAGAGCAACTCATTCGACATGAAGGTCGATGTCCGTTTCTTCACATTCACAAGATATACCGCAGAATTTTTTCTTCTGCACGAAAACTAGCATTGCATCATGAAGATGCAATGCTTTTTTCGTGTCGTGATGCGCGTTTTGTGCAAAAAATCGCGCGAGGCCACCATGATTTCATGCGCGCAAGGCTGCACACAACTTTTTCACGCGAGAGCAAGGCGCTCGACGATACTATTCGCGCTTGCGCCAGCGGAAAAAACATCGCACGCACAAAATATTTTTGTACGTGCCATCAATTTTGCATTTCGATTACGCTGCAGTGACTACGCAAGCGTCTCCAACATCACTTCGTCGTGCAAGTCGACGATTCTGCCAAGCTCGTCGAGCGACGTGACACCTTGCAACACCTTGATGATGCCGTCCTGTGCCATGCGGCGGATGCCTTGCGGCTTAGCGGCGCGCCAAATCTCGCGCTCACTCGTCGTTGTGCGGATTACTTCTTCGACAGCGCGGTCCATGAGAATGACTTCTACGACGCTGATGCGTCCTTTGTAGCCGAGGCCGCCGCATTTCTCACAACCGCCTTCTTTCGCGATCCACATGATGTTTTGATTTGCAGGGAGGTCTTCCGGATGCGGCATGTTCTTGAGGATGGGCGCCAGCGTCGCGGCTGCTTCGCCTTCGATTTTCGTCTCGACGCGGCAATTCGCACATAGTTTTCGGACGAGACGTTGTGCCATGGCGACGGTGAGAGCCGCACCGAGGACATCGGCATTCACATCCATATCCAAAAGGCGCGGGAAGGTGCCGGCAGCATCGTTGGTGTGAAGTGTTGAGAAGACGAGGTGACCAGTGAGCGATGCGTTGACTGCCGTCGAAGCGACTTCCGCATCGCGGATCTCGCCGACCATGATGATGTCGGGGTCTTGGCGGAGAGTTGAGCGCAAGCCTGCAGCGAAAGTGTAATCGCGCGAAACTTGCGTCTGCACAATGCCGGGGAGGTGATATTCAATTGGGTCTTCAATGGTGACGACCTTTATGCCCGGGGTAGAGACTTTCTTCAAGAAGGCATAGAGCGTTGTTGTCTTTCCGCTTCCCGTAGGTCCCGTGTTGAGGATGAGGCCGTTTGGTTTTTCGATTTCCTTTTCGAAGAGTTCGATGAGATACGGCGAGAAGCCAAGTTTGTCCATCCCGAGCGCGATGGTGGACGGATCGAGAAGGCGCATGACCATCGTTTCGGCATACGCGCCCGGCAATACGGAGGTGCGGATTTCAATCTCTTTTTCATTCACGACAATTGAGAATCGGCCGTCTTGCGCGGCGTTTTTGATATTAAGCTTCAAGCCAGAGAGCAGTTTGAGGCGGCTCGACATGAGGTTGTAGGTGGTTGCATCGAAGGTAATGACCTCGACGAGGACGCCGTCGAGGCGATAGCGCATGCGCACGCCGGTTTCTTCCGGTTCCAAGTGGACGTCGGACGCGCCGAGAGAAAGGGCACCGGCCATGGTGACTTCGAGTGCGCGCGAGATGCGGTGAGTGTCTTTGCTGCCGATGTGCTCGAGGATGTGCGCGCGGACATCTTCAAGCGTCTTTAATTCCTGCAGCATGCGCTGGATGGTCTCGCTGGAGAGCGTGAGGATGCCGGCTTCGGTTTCGGTTGCGTATGAGATGTCGTGAAAGCGATCCCATGCATGCTCAAGCGAAGCCTTCGAGGCAATCATCCGCTCGGCGGTGTAGCCGAGGCGCTCAAGATTCTGCACAGCACGCAAAGCATCGTCGCGTTCGGGGGAGCGCATCGCGACGAACACCTTCTTGTTGATCTTGCGGAAGGCCGCTACTTCGGCGGCGCGTGCTTCTTTTTCGGGGATGAGGCGCAGTGCGTCGGTATCGATGGATTTCGAGGAGAGATCGACGTATTCGACGCCGTATTTCGCGGCGAGCATCTGCGCTAAATCCTCCTCTTCGCGCTTACGCAGTACGGCGAGACGTTCGTCTTGCTTCTTGTCGTTGAACTGGGTTGCCATTAGGTAGCATTGTAGCGCATCTGCGTATGAGAAAAGCCGCCGGCGAGGTGCCGGCGGCCTGTTTGTTGTTCTCGCTTATGCGAGCGCGATGATCGTGGAGTACTTCCAGATGGCGAGATTGCTGCTCTCGCCGCTGGGGCTCCGAAGTTCGAGCACCGGATCGAGGATTTCGACGTCCTGCACGAGTTCGTGGATAACGAGCCGTGATGCAGGGCATGCGACCAGTGCTTTCCGAGCGACGGTTTGCACCTCGCGAGGTAGTGCGAAGATACCATCGAGAGAAAGGTCTTCTTCGACCCAGCGCGCCGTGTTCATTCGCACGCGAATCGGTCGGTCGAGTGCGATGGTCGCAACCCAGCCGGCGATCGAGCACGCCCCGATGATGTACAGAGCATTCCACCACAGGCTCGGTTCACCGAATGGGGCGAGACCGAATGCTGAGTAGATGAGCTGTGCGAGGAGTGTTGGCGCTGCGATTACGATGCCGAAAACCACTCCGCCATATGCCATGAGCACGCTGATTTCCTGCGCCGCGATTAGCACAGTGCGCGTGAGACGGGCGAACGGCGTCTTGCGGGGCGCGCTTGCTAGTTCAGCCGCTTTGTGCGCCTCGACGGCTTCCTTCAAGAGCGGCGTAAGGCCGGCTACGCGCAGTTGATCATCTTGTGTCGCAATTCGTTGGGCTGTGAGCTCCAGAATCTTGACATGTTCCATCAGATCAATCCTTTCTGACTTCTCGCCAGTCCATCCGACGAGTCCTGCTCGCACGGTAGCACAAAAGATGGAATGATACAGTCCATGGTTATTTCCGGTGCAGAAGCGATGGAGAAGGAGGCCGCACGGTTCGTGGCTGGTCTTTCGCCACGCGCGGATGGCGCGACAGTTGTGACGCTTTCGGGGGACCTCGGGGCGGGGAAGACTGCTTTTGTGAAAGGGGTGGCAAAGGCGCTGGGGCTCAGTGAGCACGTGACCAGTCCGACGTTTGTCATTATGAAAATGTACGACCTCGAGGGGCAGGCGTTTAAGAAACTGGTGCACATCGATGCATACCGCTTGAAGGGTGCACATCATTTGAAGGTACTTGGTTGGGATGAATTACTGCGTGATTCCGGCAACCTCATCTGCGTGGAATGGCCCGAGCAAGCCGAGGGCGCAATCCCCGAAAGTGCAATACGCATTATGCTTCGGTATAGTGGTGAGCATGAGCGCCAAATCAAGTATGAAGGTAGCTACGAAACCGGCATCGAAAGCAGGAAGGAAGCGATTGGTAATTCTTGATTCGCACGCAATCCTGCACCGCGCATATCACGCCATTCCTGATTTCGCGACCGCCTCGGGCGAACCGACGGGCGCCCTGTACGGACTCATCACAATGCTTCTCAAGGCGGTGTACGACTTCAGCCCCGACTACATCGTCGCGGCGTGTGACCTCCCAGGCCCGACATTCCGCGACAAGCTTTTTGAGGCATATAAAGGAACTCGAACCGAGATTGATGAGTTGCTCGTCACGCAGCTCAAGCAGGCGCCGGATCTCTTGAAGGCGTTCGGCGTGCCGGTGTATTCGGCGGAAGGCTTTGAGGCGGATGACGTCATCGGCACGATCGCAGAAGCGGTGAAAAACGACACGGACGTCATCATCGCGACAGGGGATGCCGATATGTTCCAGCTTGTGGATGATGAACGGGTGCAGGTCTTCCATCTGCGGCAAGGTATCAACGATGTCGTCCTCTATGACGACGAGCGAGTACGCGAGCGATATGGCTTCGGGCCGGAGCGCATCATCGATTTTAAAGGAATCCGTGGGGACGCATCGGACAATATTCCCGGTGTGCCGGGTGTGGGCGAGGGAAGCGCGACGAAGCTGATCGAGAATTTCGGCTCTCTCGAAGAAATCTATGCTGCAATCGAAAAGAAGGGAGTCGAGAAAGTCGCGAAAGAGGCTGGCGTGCAGAAGCGCTATGTGCAGCTGGTCGCCGACAACAAAGAGAATGCGTTCTTCTCGCGCGGCTTGGCGACCATCAGCCTCGACGTGCCGATCGGTTTCGAGCTCCCGGAAAAGGAGTGGAATATCGCGGATCATATGGAGGCGGTCGATGCTGTGTGCGACCGGTACGAATTTCGCACCATCAAAGAGCGACTGCATTCGAAGCTGAAGACACTCGTTGCAGCGGATATCGCCGCCGAGGAGCCAGACGAGGAAGTAGACGCAACGGAATTGCGCGAGACGGCGCTTATGCTCTGGCTTTTGCACAGCGATATGACCGAGCCGACGCAGCAGCAGATGCTGGATTATGCGCAGACGAAGAAGTTTTCCGACGCGCGCGTGACTATCGAGAAGAAACTGCGTGCGACAGGTCGCCTCGCCGAAGTGTTCGATGGGATCGAGCGGCCGCTCATTCCAGTGGTGCAGGAGATGAACGCGCGGGGAGTGTGCGTCGACAAGCAGCTCCTCGAGCGGACCGCGAAGGAATATCGGAAAGAACTGGGGGAGATCGCGGGACGTATTTTCAATCATGCAGGACACGAATTTAATATCCAATCGACGCGCCAGCTTGCGACAGTCTTGTACGACGAGTTAAAAATCACACCGGAAAAGCAGAAGAAGACGGCGACGGGTCTGCGCACGACGAAAGAAGAGGAGCTCGCCAAGATGAGCGATCAGCATCCCATCATCGAGGAGGTCCTGCAGTATCGCGAGCTGCAGAAATTGCTCTCCACGTACGTAGAGAAGATGGTCGAACTCATCCAGCCGGATGGACGGCTGCGCGCGGAATTCCTGCAGGCGGGAACCGTGACGGGACGCATGGGATGTCAGAATCCGAATCTGCAGAATATCCCCATTCGCACCGAATACGGTCGCCGCATCCGCAACGCCTTCAGTGCGCCCGAAGGGAAACGCATCGTCTCACTCGACTATTCCCAGATTGAATTGCGTGTCGCAGCAGGACTCTCGGGCGATGAGAAGCTGATTCAGGTTTTTAAAAGCGACGGCGACATTCACACGGCGGTCGCGGCGAACGTCTTCAATGTGCCGGCCGAAGCGGTGGACAAGGAGATGCGCCGCAGAGCGAAGGTCATCAACTTCGGCATCCTCTATGGCATGGGAACCAATGCTCTGCGAGCGAATTTGGGTGGCAGCGTCTCGCGCGATGAAGCGGCGAATTATCTCCACGAATATTTCGCCCAGTTTCCGGATCTTTCGAAATGGGTGGAGAAAATCAAGCGGGATGCTGAGCGGCAAGGCTTCGTCGAGACTATCTTCGGCCGACGACGGTATCTTTTAGGATTCAAGTCAGCGCTGCCGGGAGCTCGTGCGCAGGCAGAACGATTTGCGGTGAATGCGCCGATCCAAGGTACGCAGGCAGATATCATAAAGCTCGCGATGGTGAAAGCGGACGAGATGATCAAGGAGAAGGGGTGGGAGGAGCGCGTGAAGCTCATCTTGCAGATTCACGACGAACTAGTGTATGAAATTGATGATGAAATTGCCGAAGCGGCGGCGAATGAGATTCGCACCGTGATGGAAACGGTTGCACCCGCCGAACTTCTTGGTGGTGTGCCGATTCGAGCTGAAGCGGCTATTGGGGATGATTGGGGGAATACGACTAAAATCTGATATGCATCTTTTCCTCGGCACCGACAGAGAGAAAGCGCGCGCGAAGATGCATGCGGCGATTGCGAAATTGAAAGGCGCAGACATCGTACGGATTTCAGATTCGAATAGTGTCGCAGATTTACACGCGGCTTTGCGTGGCGGAGGGATGTTCGGTGGGAAGAGAGTACTGGTCTTCGAGGGTGTGTGCGTGAATCCGGAACTCATTGAAGTGTTTCTCGATTCGCTTGAATTGCTTGCTGCCTCGGAAGACACGGTTTTCATCTTCGAAGAAAAGCCGCTTGCCGATCTGCGCCGAAGACTCGAGAAGCATGCGGAGAGCGTGGAGAAATTCGATGCGCCGAAAAAAGAGCGCGACTCCAGTATTTTCAAAGTCGCCGATGCGATGCGCGCCGCGGACAAGAAGGCGCTGTGGGTTTTGTATATGAAAGAGATCGCGAAGGGTAGCGCGCCAGAGGCTGTGCACGGCATCCTTTTTTGGGCTGCGAAGGATATGTTGCTGAAAGCCACGAGTGCCAAAGCCGAGGAGCGCGCGTCACAACTCGTTGCGACACTCGTCGAACTTCCGCATGAAGCGCGCCGTCGCGGCGAGGATGTCGAGTACGCGCTTGAGCGATTCACGCTCACAATACGGTAATCGAGGTCGCGTATACCTTTCCGACAGGTATGAGGGGGTCTTTGCAGCGCGACGGCGCGAAACGGAGTGATTTTTCAGCAGAAAAATCACGACCCCTGAAGACATGTCGGAAAGGTATACGGCGATTGTGCACACGCACGCGTAGACAGGGCGCTCAGGACTCGTACTATATAGATGTGACGTACGCTCCTTTCGCATTTTCCGCCGGGCTACTCGTAGGCGCACTCGCGCTCATGGCTCCGCTCTCTCTAAATGCGCAGACAGCGCCGACCTGTACGCTCGTTGCAAACCCTGCGGTCGTTGTTCCGGGCCGCGGCTTTACGCTTTCGATTATCTCAACCGGCGCGACATCGGCCACCATCAACAATGGTATCGGTTCCATCGCACCGAATGGCTCACGACAATCGGTAAGTATCGCGCAGACGACGACGTATACCGCGACCGTAACTGGCGCGGGTGGTAGCGCTACCTGTACGACGACGGTACTTGTAGATGGTACGAGCGGCGGCTTCGGTACTGATGCTGTGGGAGGTACTGGCGACTCAGGGGGAAGTGGAGGAGGCGGCGGTGGTACGGACCCTTCGAAAATTCTGCAAGGCCTCGGGCAGTTGCTCGGAGGCCTCGGGCAGTTGCAAAACTCGCTTGGGGGGAATAATGCGCAGAATGCAGCGTGTATGCCTCGTGTGCAAATCGACGGATGTGGGTGCAATCGATCAATGGGGCCGAATGGTTGCAGGCCAGATCCAACGAATAAACAACTTTGCGTTTGCACGAACTCCACTGCCGGTTTCACTTCAGTAGGGCAGTGTATGGCAACCGGTCAGTGTCTCGGTCAGCAAAGCGGCGGCGGCAGTGGACAGCAAGGCGGCGGGATGCAAGGCCTCGGCGGCGGTTTGCAAGCACTCGGAAGCATTCTGCAGGGCCTCAGCTCATTGATGGGTGGCGGTGGCGGAGGAGGATCCGGCGGGGGAGGTGCCGGCGGTGGTGGAGACTACCAATATCCAGGCGGCGGCTGCTCGCAGTACTACTACACCGCCACGACGACATCGGACCCGTGCGCTATCTACCAGCCGAACTACAGCGACTACTACTCGAATAATCCAAACGTCTCGGACTCGCTGTTCGATGATTACGACTATCCGCTCATACCGGTTGCACCGACACCAATCAGCGATCTTCTCAATATCGGCGGCGGCAGTGGCGCGCCCGGAAGCGGGACCGGTGGGGCCACGGTGGATGAAGGGGACAAGGAAAAAACGCTTCTCGACAACCTGCAGAAAGGATTCTCGAGGGTCGCCGGACTCTTCAGCGGCGACACGCTTGCGGCCGCGTGTCGTACGCGCCCGTGGGCGGGCGGCGGCGTCATCGCAGGGGTCGCGCCTGATTCGTTCTTCGACGATCTGTGCCGGCGGGCCGGTTACAGTGGAAGCTTCGGCAGCGGTACGGGAGGAACATCATCGTTCGGCTCTGGCGGCACTACAGGCTTCGAGTCTGGGACGACAACCAACATCGCGACGCCAAGCGCAGAAATCCGCGCCGAACCGGCAGCGGTACGCCTCGGCACGCGCACCTACATCTTCTGGACATCCGGTTATGTCGTCTCGTGCAGCGTGCGGGGACCGAGCTTCGAGCAAAACACGCTCTTCGGCGCAGGGGCCACGGTGCCGATCACCGGTCCCACCACCTTCACCATCAGCTGCATCGCGCCGGACGGCACGATGGTGAGTGACTCTGTGACGGTGAATCTGGCTATTTGAGATAGGGAATAGCCACTAGGGTTTTGCCAATAGAAGGAAACAATTCGAAATTCGCACTATAGCGTGGTATACATTTGTGTACCTCTCGTAGCTCAATGGTAGAGCAGGCGCCTTTTAAGCGTTCGACGATGGTTCGATTCCATCCGGGAGGATCAGAGAGGGAGATCAAATGCGAGCGGTCCTGGGCCGGTGAGGAGGAGTGTGAGACACATGATGGCGACCAGAGCCAGCGTGCCGCGCGGGGCCGTGCGGATGGCTGGCGAAAATATGCTCACGAGCGCAAGAATGAGCGCAGTGAGCGCCGCTGCTTGGGTATAGAGTCCGATGAGAATCATGAGCGCGAGGACAGCTTCGAGCGCACCGAGCGCGACCGAGTGAGTGTCTCGCAGTGCGAAATGTTGGCGCGCAATCAGGGCGAGTGTGACGGCGACGGCGATGCGAATAAGGAATGCGGAGAAGGGAGCTAAGAAGAGGAGTTCGGGGAAAAGAGAAAGCATGCCGAAAGGATAGCATGCGCTAAAGCGCCATGATAGCGTGCGCGCATGCAGATTGCCGTCTTACTCCACAACGTGCGCAGTGCGCACAATGTCGGTTCTATTTTTCGAACTGCAGACGCGGCAGGTGCGCGCGAAGTGCTCCTCAGCGGCTATACACCGGCTCCCGTGGATAGATTCGCACGAACGCAGAAGGAGATTGCGAAAACTGCGCTCGGAGCAGAGGCCTCGGTGCCGTGGCAAAAGCATTTCAGTCCGCGACGCATCATCGAATCTCGTCGAGCGGCTGGTTGGCGAATCGTCGGCGTCGAACAGGACGCACGCGCTCGCGACTATCGCGCGTTTGCGGCGAAGATGCCGACACTCTTTGTCTTCGGTAACGAAGTGCGCGGCCTCTCGCCGATGCTGCGTGCCGCGTGCGATGAGCTTATCGAGATTCCGATGCGTGGGAAAAAAGAATCACTCAATGTCGCCGTTGCGGCGGGCATCGTTCTGTTTTCCGTTCAGTCTTAGTACGTGAAGACGCTCACCGTGCGACCTTGTGCGTCGAGAAGCCGGATCGCGTCGTGCGAATCGAGCCAGAGTTCACGTGAAGTGCCGAGATAGATGCGCCACACGTCACCGTTGAAGCCGCTGCGGAAACGAAAGCGGCTTACGCAGCCGTTGTAAGAGAGCGCATCGGCGAGGACGGTGCGGCAGGACGCGCTTGCATCCTGTGGCACCGTGGGTGTACGGCATTCGGGAGTACTGGCGATGACATCGAAACAGCGATCGCCGTAGGCGCGGAGGTTCTCTTCGGTAGTGGGAATCGTTTGTGAGGGCGATGGGCACATATCCGGCAGGTGCGGTACGAATTGCGCGCTCTGATTCAAGTAGCCGGTGCAGAGATTCTCACGGAACGAGACGCCGACAGGGGACGCGGTGGTTGTGATGTGTGCCACTGCGCCCGGCTCGAGCATGATGGGTCCAAGGATATTCGCACTTCCTTCGATGTAAGGCGATGCCGCAAGCGGAATCTGGATGCGCATACCGGTAAGAGCGCTCTCGAGCGACCAGCCGCTGACATCGATGGGCGCAGCATTCGCATAGTTTGCGGTGATCTGGATGTATTCCTCACGCGGATTCGACGAACGGATGCCATAGATATCCTGCACGATGCCGACTTTTCCGGAATACGGAGACGGCGTGCCAAACGTGCGCTGCTTGCTGGCAGCGGCGTTGAGCTGGTCGTATTCGGCTTCGAGCTCGTAAACCTGATTCTGGTATGACTTTGAAGCGTAGGCTGCTTCGTACTCTTTGTTTGCATAGCGGTCCGCTGGGGTGTCGTCCATCGATAGATCGAGTGCATCGGTGATATCGAGCGCGGGGAAGATCTCGACTGGCTGCCACGGAAGGCGGAAGCGGGCCGGGTCGTTGCTCTCGACGGCGGTATTCCACGTGTCGCGGACATCAGACACGGTGCGTCGCGGTCCGCCGCCGATAATCCACATAGCAAGGAGTGCGAGCAAGGTGAACGCAATGAGTCCTCCGAGGATCGGCTTGGTCATGTATATATAGTACCCGATTTCCTGCTGTCCTTTCGGCTATTTCGCGAGGAGCGCGCGCAATTCCTCGCGCACCACCTCGGCGTCACTCCAGGGGATGCTGCTACCGCGCGGCCCTTGGATGGTAGGGTCGGTGCCTTTCCCAGTGATGAGGACGACGTCGCCTTCTTTCGCCTGGGCAAGTGCGGCGCGGATGGCTTCGCGGCGATCGAGGATGATTTCAGATTTCTTCTCGCTCATCCCGCTGGCGAGCATATCGATGATGGATTTCGGGTCTTCGTCGTACGGGTCTTCGTTGGTGAGGATGATGCGGTCGCAGTGCAATTCCGCGACGCCGCCCATGACTGGCCGCTTCCACATGTCTCTGCCACCACCGGTAGAACCTAAGACGCAGATCTTGCGGCGATTTTTGAAAGAAGAATACAGCGCGGCGAGCGAATCCGGCGTGTGCGCGTAATCGACAATGACGGGGAAAGCTTGGCCTTCGTTGATATCCTCGGCGCGACCGGGGATATGGGTAAGTGAGTCGATGCCGTGTTGGATAGCGACAGTAGGAACGCCGAGTGCGTGTGCTGCTGTTGCAGCCGCGAGGGCGTTCACGAGTGAGAATTCTCCCGGGAAGTGCACATCCATGCGGAGACCATCGAACGTGAAGTAGCCGCCTTTCTCGCCGCTCTCGAATGGCGCGGCATTCGCAAGTGCGAAAGCGAGTGGCCTATCAACCGGAAGCTGGAGGAATCGTGCAGAAGCACCGTCGTCGGCATTCGCCACCATGATGCGCGGGCGCTTGCGCGAGCGCACGAGTTGTCGGCCGATGGCGAACTTCGCATCGGAGTACGCTTCGAACGAACCGTGCGATTCGATGTGCTCCGGAGCGAGATTAAGAAAGATGAGGCAATCGAGATCGATGAAGCGATGCCGGTGTTGGCGCGCGCCTTCGCTGGTCATCTCGACGAGTGCGACCGAGCAGCCGTGGTCCGCTGCTTTCGAGAGGAAGCGCTGGAGAAAAAATCGCCCCGGCAGCGTCATGCGACGTTTGTTCGGTTTTGATTTTTCACCGACTTTGAATCGGATGGTGCCGGCAAGCGCTGTCGAATGACCGGCCGCTTCGAAAATCGCATTCAGATATTCGAGTGTCGACGATTTTCCTTTCGTGCCGGTAACCGCGATGACCGTGATGCGTTTCGAAGGGAAGCGATAGATGAGAGCGGCGAGGAAAGAGAGTGCGTAGTGATACGCGGATAGTATCGGGGCAGGGAGGACGGCGGCGAGAGCTTTTTTCATGTGTTGTTTCCACCGAGTTTCTTAAGCGCTTCGCGCAGACGGTCGGTACCTTTTTGGAATGTATCGGGCACGAGGCGGAGCGCATCGCGCGCTTCGGCCGGCGTGTAGCCCAGGGCACGCATCGCCTCGAGCGCTTCTTCGTCGCCTTGCATCGCGCCCGAATCTCCCACGATGCCGAGGCCGACTTTGTCGCGGAGCTCGACGATGATTTTCTCGGCGGTCTTCTTGCCGATACCGGAGACGTTGGTGAGATATTCGGCTTTGCCGCGAGTGATGGCGCTGCGTAGCGTCTCGACACTCGCGATGTCCAAGATAGCCAAGGCGCTTTTCGGGCCGATGCCGGAAACCGTGAGGAGGAGCTCGAAGAATCGCATCTCTTCTTCTGAAGGGAAGCCATACAGATCGAGGGCGGTCTCGCGTACCGCGAGGTACGTCCACAGGCCGGTTTTGCTGCCGGCCGAGAGACGCGCGATGGTTTCCTTGGTAGCGGCCACTTGGTAGCCGACCCCGCCGCACGAGAGGATGACGTATCCCGCACGTACCGCCGCTACCGTCCCTTCAAGGTGTCCGATCATCTGCCTATGATAGCGCCTTGCGCACTTGAGCGCGACGGGGTAGTATCGCGCAATGGCAAATACGTCTTCCGCCAAGAAAGCTAACCGCGTCGCCGATCGCCGACGCGTGTTCAACCTGCGCCGCTCGAAGGCCATGAAGGATGCGGTGAAAGAGGTGGGGAAGGCGAAGGACGCAGCGTCCCTTTCCACGGCGTTCCAGGCGATCGATAAGGCGATGAAGCGTGGCATCATCAAGAAGAACACTGCCGCCCGCATGAAATCGCGACTTGCGAAGGCAGTTAAGTAATTACAATCTTGGTGCTCTCGGCAGGAATCGAACCTACATTACTTCCTCCGCAAGGAAGCGTCCTATCCGTTGAACGACGAGAGCTGCGTGCCAGCGACCCTGTCCTGGATCGCATATGCAAGTCCGAGTATCTCCTTTCTGACGCTGCTGTCAAGGTAGTTGATAAAACAAAGCCCCATGAAGTTCTCTCGGAACTTCCTTGTCGCGCTACGTGGCTTGATCCAAATCTTTCCGCATTGGGAGAGTGGGATGCGGGTGAGTCGCGACCAATATCGCTTCGTCTTTTCGATATCGTGATAGGAGTGTACGTGGATACGCAAGCGCAGTCGTGTCTCATCGACAGAGTAACAGTGCCGCAGAAGTGCCATATACAAGTTAATCATGCGCGGATCCGAATTAGCGAAGCGGAGACCTGAGACATAGCGCGTCTTGGTCCCTTCTGCCCAGTACAGCATGGAGAGCAGTGATTTCAAATAGAGAACATCCTTTGCGGGTATTCGTTTCGCCATTTCAATTCCACGGGCGGTAAAAACAGCGTCGCGCTCATTCCGTGCCCGCATGATCGATGTCCTCGCGATTTCTCTTGCATTTGCGAGATGTTGTAAGCGAAGTTCCTCGGTAAACACGGAGGGGTATTTGTGTCCCAGCCAAGTACAGAGTGTGCTGCGTGGAATTCCGGTTGCTCGCGAAATCTGCAGGTACGATTGCCCGCTTTTTCGCAGACGCGCCGCCAATGTTCTCTGCTCGTGCGTGTAGACGTTTCTACGCATGAAGTAATCGTACACGAGAACACAAATATAGACCGACGCTTAAGTACGAATAATGTGGATATGTCGCAAGTGTCCACACTATTGCATTGCGACGATGTCATTTAGCGCGCATCATATGCACATGCCACGCAAGCGTTCTTCGAAACGCCGCTCTTCACCTATCGCCGCGCTTGTCGCCGTTCTGGTTCTTGGTAGCACTGCACTCGTACTTGAATCGTACAACCCGATTATGCAGGAGAGTCAGCCTGCGGCCGTACTTCTTGCACAAGGGGCGACTCCACCAGCAGCTACGCAACCCCCAACGGTTCAACCCGGGTCGGAGCAGGCAGAGTGTGTTTCCGGCGTTGATTACACTGTAAAGATTCAAAACGGTAGTCCAAAAATCTATTGCAAGGTGAAGTGGCAATGCCCGAACCAAATATTCACTTCTTCAGGGACTTCAGATGCAAGTAAGCCAACCAGTAACCATGGTTGCGATTACGTTTATCCCGAGCCAGGCGTTCCTGTGCAGCCTAAGCCCGATCGAACTTTGTATGCTCAGCAGGAGCTCCTGAGATGCGATAACCCAAGCCAAGAGGAGGCAAGTAAAGTGTCGTACTGTCTTTCCGGAGATTTGACCGCTGGAAATAAGGAAGAATGCAAACAGATCGGAACCTGCAAACCAGGAGGAACGGTAGATGGTAATTCGATTACGGCAGTCAATCATCAGTCGATGGTCTCGGCCCAGCAGGCGCTCTCGAGCGGCACGAGGTCAATTGAAATCGAGCGAAGCAACAACGAGCTTCTCGACAAAGTTCCGAGCTCGCTTTCAGAAGGAATAAATTCGGCGTTTGAGCCAAGTATTTATGATGGCGTAAAGCCTGGAACATGGGATGAATTACAGAGTCTTGAAAATTCTGGACCAACGTATTCACAGGCGGAATTGGAAGCTTTAGGTAAAACGCCGGGGGAGATTGATCCGCTGACCTCTGATTTGCCGGTACCGCCTCAGGGAGATTTGGGCACCCAGGGGAGCTTGAGTCGCCCGTGCACAAATGACATTACTTGTGCGGCAGCAAATGAAAAACTTCGAGAGGCCGACAATAGATTTTTGACTTATGGGGGGTGTCAATCAGATTCGTGTAGGGCGGGTTTCGAGGCGGGCAATGCCCCTCCTTCGCAAGAATCATGTTCATGGGCAACACGCACGTTGAATTTCGGCACGTGTCCGACTAAGGACGGGTCACGTCCTCCAGGACAAGAGAAGTCATGCAATTTCCTGAGGGGTCTCATCGGCGGCTGTGGGGGTCAGGGTCAACAGCAACAACAGCAGCAATGCGGGTACGTGAACGGCCGGTATATTTGTATGAACAAGCCGCAATGCAGCCCAATCCAACAAATGATCTCCGGTTGTCCGAACGCATTCGGCCAACAGCAGTGTGGTGGCCTCACGCTCATGCTCAACAAATGCCCGCCAGGTTCACATAATCCAAATAATCCTTCGAACCCATACAACTATCCGCAACCGACGTGCACAATCAACGTCTCGCCACAGAACGCACAAGCAGGGCAACCTGGACAACCAGCGCAAGCGGTGACTATTCAATGGCAGTCGCAAAATGCGCAGTATGCGAACATCTCCGGACTTGGTCAGGTTGGGCCTAGTGGCTCGACGCGTGCATATCCGCAGGGTCCGATGACGTACTCGATGAATGTCGTCGGCCATGGCAATCAGCAGGGACAGTGCCAAGCGCAATACGGTGCAGGAAATGGCGGTGGAGGAGGCGAGGGAGGTGGTGGTGGCACAACCGGCGAAGTAAAAGCCGAGATTTCATGCCAGCCACTCAAAGCCGACATTGGCATGCAGGTCGCTGTCTCGTACGCGTGTCAGAACTCTTCGACGAGCGTTGGTAGCGGATTCTCGACCGGCGGCGCGCTCTCCGGCTCCAGTGTGGTAACCGTCGCCGCCCCGAGCTTCGGCCAGCACACAGTGAACTACGGACTCACGTGCTCCAGAGAAGGCAAAACACACAGCGCGCAGTGCACCATTGATGTGAACAAAGCAGCAATCGTCTTGGTGGCGGTCCCCAAGACCGTTGCATCAGGCGGAGCAGCGAACATCGCCTGGGTGACGAGCGGTATGGAGTACTGCACCATCTCGACTACCGGTACCGGCACCTCGACCATCAGTGCAACCTCGACGCCGACAGCGGGTTCCATCAGTTCCGGGCCGCTCACAATCACAACGGACTTCGGTCTCACCTGCGAGACGAAGAATGGGATGATGAAGGCGGCGACTACTACTGTGGAAGTCCGCTAACACGCGACTGGAATTAGTCGCTAAAAACCAAAGAATTCGAGAATCTTGTGCGCGAGAGGTTCCTTCATTGGGACCTCTTTTGCTTCATGGTGCAGGAGATAGGCGCGGATTTCTTCAGGATCGATTTCGCCGATGGGAATGATGAGGTTTGGCGACATGAAGGTGGTCGTATCGACCAGAAGCAGAGGTTCCTCGAGCTCTTCATCTACCCAAAAGGAAATGATGCTGGGGAAGGCGTGAAGGTCGTTGCCGATGCGGATGCCTTTCTCGCTGATTTCGAATTCATGTAATTCGGGCGGCTGTTTGGCAATAAAGCCGATGGTGAAAGAGGCAAGAAGGATGACGATCGCAAAGAGGAAATTGCCGAAAATGATACTAGTTATCGCAGCGCACACGGCGATGATGCCGAGCGCCCAAAACCAATCCGAGCCACGCTCGATGTGCTCGTGTTCGTAGGCTTCCCACAGTAACGTTCCCTGACCTTCGGGCATGGAGACTATTGTATCGCGTTTTCAACAGATATACGCAGCTACGGGCAAGAATACACGTCGTATCTGGTACAGTGGATTAGTGACTGAGCATTATAAAAGAAATCCGAATGTTAAGTGTGATGTCTGCGCCAAAGCGGTCTATAGACGCCCATCTCTCCTTCGCATCAGTAAAGGTCGAGCGTTTTGTAGCTTGCCTTGTTATGCAATTTCGCAGCGTATAGAAACGCCCTGCATCGTTTGTGGAACTCCGATAGTGGCGAGTAAGAACGCCAAGACGTGCGGGAGGGCGTGTGCTAACAAAAATAGAGCGGGCATAAAATATAAGATAGGTAGACCTCGGGACAAAGTAGTGACGGAGCGGGCGTTGAAAATTCGTCTCATCGCACAACGGGGCACAAAATGTGAACGGTGCGGCTATTCAAAGCTCGAGATTTTGCATGTTCATCACAAGGATAGGAACCGAAAGAACAGCGATTTATCAAATCTCGAACTTATTTGCCCCAATTGTCACTACGAAGAGCACTATTTAGAAAAAAGTTGGCTTAGTGGTAGTCTAGGAGCCTAGGGGAGGGGTGGCAGAGTTGGTCTATCGCGCTTGTTTTGAAAACAAGAGTGCCGCAAGGTACCGTGAGTTCGAATCTCACCCCCTCCGCAATGGTTTTTAAATTTCTTGTCATTGGCTGTGTTTTTGCAGGTGAAGTTCTTGCTATTGGGGCCGAACTTCTCGCTTCAAAATATGCCAATGACGGACATCCGATGCTGCAGACGTTTCTCATTTTCATGATTCCGATGACCTTAGGCGGGGCATTGCTCCTTCTTGGGTATATGTACGGTTATCTGCATTTGAAAAATATCTGGCTTATTACGGCGCTCTCGGTTACCTCCATTCTAGTGGTGGAACCTATTCTCGCGTATGTGCTCTTTCAACAATTACCTACGCTTGGAGCCGGCGTAGGTCTCGCACTTGGTCTAGTTGGCATCTTTGCGGTACTTGTTCTGCCATGACAAAGATAATGTTATTTGGCACGTTCGACATGATTCACCCGGGTCACGAGAATCTTTTCACGCAAGCGCGTGCTCTAGCCGAGGATCCGTATTTGATAGTGTCGGTGGCGCGGGACAGCGCGGCATTACGGCATCGTGGGTTTGCGCCGCAGAATAGTCAGGATGATCGACTGGTGGACATTGCATCGCATCCGCTTGTTGATACCGCGGTCCTTGGTGACGAAGAAGGGTTCATCGAGCACATCAAGCGAGCATCGCCGGACATTATCGCGCTGGGGTACGATCAAGCGGGGGAATATGTGGAGAATCTGGAGCGCGAGCTTGCGGCGGCGGGGCTCTTGGTGCGCATCGTTCGCTTGCAGGCATTCGAGCCGGAGACGTACAAGACGAGCAAGCTTCGCGGATAATCCGCTAACGAGTATAGTGTGCGCATGAGATACCTCGGCATCGACTACGGCTCGAAGCGCATCGGCATCGCCATCTCGGACGAGGCGGGCGGTTTTGCGTTTCCGAAAAGTGTCATCCCGAATGACAGAAAGGCGCTTGAGACTATTCTTTCGCTAATCGAATCGGAGAAAATCGGGGCGGTGGTGGTGGGCGACACTCGCGCGGCGAACGGCGCGGAGAATAAAGTGACCTTCGAGGCCGACCGCTTCTGCGAAGCGCTCGAGGAGAAAATGGAAATCCCGATGCATCGCGGATGGGAAGCATGGAGTTCAGCAGAAGCGGGGCGTTTTAATCCTGACGGAGGGCACGATGATTCTTCTGCAGCCGCAATCATCCTGCAGCGCTTTCTGGATTCCAACACGAAACGGATGTAGAGTGCGCGTATGGACGAACCTATACAAAAAGTAGAAACGGTAGCGGAGCCCGCGAAAGAAGCAGCCAAACCTGAAATCAGCTACGACGATTTCGCGAAGCTCGAGATCCGCGTCGGCACTGTGCTCGCAGCAGAACTCATCCCCGAGACCGACAAGCTTTTGAAGTGCACTATAGATTTCGGAGACTTCGGCACTCGGACGATTGTCTCCGGTATCGCCCAATTCCGGAAGCCGGAAGAGATCATCGGCAAGCAGTTGCCGTACATTGTTAATCTCGCGCCGAGGATGCTTCGCGGCGTGGAGAGTCAGGGCATGCTCCTAGCGGCCTCTCCTGGCGGGGAAGGTCTGGCATTACTGCATCCTGACGTTGCGGTGCCGAATGGAACTAAGCTGAAATAGTTGTCCTGCAATTCCTTCATCTTCGCCGTTTGGCGGATTTTTTGTCGTATAATTCTTGACATGCAGTTCACGCGCTCGCTCGCGCGCTGGTTTCCGGTGCCACACGCTCTTTCGCCGCATGCATCCGGTGTCGACATCACCGATGCGTCGATAAAATGGCTCACACTGCGGCCGGCACAACGCGGTTACTCGATAGCGGACTATGGCTCCCAAGCGCTCTCGCCGGGCATCGTGCAGATGGGTGCCGTGCGAAATACCGACGCGCTCGCCGAAGCTCTCAAGGAAGTCCGCAAGAAGACGAGAATCGTGTTTGCGCACGCCGCGCTTCCGGAAGAAGGAGCGTATGTCTTTGATATGCAAGTGCCGCTCGGCTCATCTCGCTCACAAATCATGAACATGATCGAATTCGAGCTCGAGGGGCGCGTGCCGATTCCGCCGAAGCAGGCGGTGTACGATTTCGATCGCGTCGGCACCAGCGCCGAGGGAGATGAAATCGCCGTCACGGTCTTTCAGCGCGAGCTTGCCGATGGCTACGCAGCCGCTTTCGATAAAGCTGGAATCCAACTCCTTTCGCTCGAAATCGAAGCGCGCTCCATTGCGCGTGCGGTTTCCTCACCTGGCGACCCGATTACGCTGCTTGTCGATTGCGGCAAGGGGCGCACCGGCGTCGCCATCTTGAAGCGTGGCATTCCCATCTTCACTTCTACCATTGAGCTTGGCGGGGAAGCGATGAGCCGCGCCGTCATGGATACGCTGAAAGTTACCGAAGACGAGGCGGTGGAATTCAAGAACGAGCACGGACTCGTCCTTGATGACCCGGCGAAAAAAGCGACCGTGCAGGCAATCGACAAAGTGGCCTCGCAGCTTGCAGATGAGATTGCGCGGCATTACCGCTTTTGGGATACGCGGCGCGCAGAGAGCCGCGAACCCATGGCGCAGGTGGAGCGTGTCTATCTGGTGGGCGGCAGCGTCAATTTGAATGGCTTCCCGGAATACGTCGCCGGTCGCGTACATGCATACACGGATCGTCCTAATGTCTGGCGCAACGTCGCCTCATTCGACGATTTCATCCCGCCCATCGAATTTCGCACCTCGTACCAATACGCCACGACCGTCGGCCTTGCGCTGCGCGGCGTCTAATATATGTCCAACGTACTTTCTCCAAATGCAAAGAAACAACTAGACCGACGCGCCCGCTGGCGCGCGCTGTTGGTCCTCGGATGCGCCGGCACGCTTGCGGCGTTTATTGCGATACTGTCACTTGTGCCGACGTTCATCTCAATTGCCTCGGCGAGAGCGTCTTTGGACGCGCCATCGGTAGAAGAGCTGGGGACTGCGCGTGAGTTCCAGGCACAGGCCCGTCGCACGCAAGCGCTCGTTGATGCACTGGAGCCGCTGGTCATGGCCTCATCAACACCTTCGGAAATGCTTGCTGATGCACTCGCACTGATGCCGGATGGCGTCTCAGTGACGATAATCACGTATCACGGGGCGCAAAATCAGCTGATTCTGGACGGCGAGGCGCCGCAACGCGCATCGGTCAATGCATTTCGTGATGCGCTCCAAAAAAGCGAACGCTTCAAGAAAGTTGAAGTCCCGGTCGGGGCGCTCGCCGGTACCCAAGAAGGCCGCTTTACTGTTACGCTCACAGCGCTCTAATAATATGAATTCGTGGCTTTCAGGAAGTATGATGATCGTCGCAATCCTCGCATGGACCGGCTTCGGCTTTTTCGTGCAAAGTATCGCGAGCGACCGCGCCGAATACGCCGACACACTTTCACGGACCGAGCAGGATTCCGTGCGTGGCGACAGTGCAGCGCGCGTGCGCTCCACCGTCGAGAGTTCCATCGACGAGCGGGCTGCGCTCGAGCGGATTTTTTCGATTTCCGTCTTGGATGTAGTCGAAATTGTTGAGCAATCGGTCGCGGCAGCTGGTGCGCGTGATGTCGTCATCGAGGATGCATCGAGCGCATCCAGCGTCGGTGATCTTTCTGCCGTATCCATCGCGGTCAATGCACATGGTTCTTTTGCGACGGTTGCACGGGCAGCATCGCTTCTGGAAACGCTGCCGATTCCGGCGTCGCTCGAGAGTTTCGAGATGGAGCAATTGAAAGGAGGGAACGATTGGCGCCTCACTGCACGGCTTAGGATACTCATGTCACGACCTTCGCTATGAAATTAAAGATCTTTTCGAGGTGGCGCGAACTGCGCGATGCGCGGCACGAGCCCGAAGGCCGGAAATCGCTCTCGCGCGTCTATTGGGCGACGCTTATCATCTTCTTCTTTATCTTTAGTGTCTCGTTCATTGTGTACGGCATCTGGCAGTTTTCGCTGCCGCTTCGCGGTGTGGAGAGCGAAGCGAAAGTGGCAGCGCCGCAGATTCCGCTCCAGCGCGGCGAATTACAGGCGGTCCTCGAGGCATTCGATGAGCGCACGATGCGGTTCGAGGAGCGGCAGGGAGGCGAGCCCGCTGCGCCCGCCAATCGATAGCATTCGCGAACAAGCGGTTTTCTGATACAACTAAAGGGTTCTTGCCCTCGTAGCTCAATGGATAGAGCCGCGGACTTCTAAGCCGTTGATGTAGGTTCGATTCCTACCGAGGGTATTACATGCACTGCAGTGGGCGATACAGGACTCGAACCTGTGACCTTTCCGGTGTAAACGGATTGCTCTACCAACTGAGCTAATCGCCCGAAATTCCATCCTACTTGATATAGTTGATTTATGGAAGAACTCCACGCAATCGTGAGCGGCCGCGTACAGCTGGTTATGTATCGCGACTTCGCGACGCGCAAAGCCAACAAGCTCGGGCTTGTCGGCTTCGTGCGCAATCTTCCTAATGGGACGGTGGAGGTGATTGCGCAAGGAGAAAAGGCGCAGCTTGAGCGGTATGTCGAGTATCTCAACAAAGGTTCGGTCCTGTCGCACGTGGAAAATGTCGCCGTCGAATGGCGCATTCCCCAGAAAATCTTTGACTCGTTCGAACTGGTCCGATAGGGTTGAGAGATGTCTCAAGAACAAAATGCGAAGCCGATCGAGTGCATCGGATTCATCCTCGACGGTAATCGTCGCTGGGCGAAAGAAAAAGGCCTTCCGCAGCTCGAAGGGCATCGCCGCGGATTCGAGAACCTGAAATCGGCGGCTCGGTGGGTGCATGCGCGCGGCATCCCGCACATGGTGGTGTATGCATTCTCGACTGAGAACTGGAACCGGTCGGAAGAAGAGGTTGCGTATTTGATGGACATCTATCGAGGCATGATTCGTTCTTGTATCGAAGAGCTCGGGAAAGAGGGGATCCGCACGAGATTCATCGGGCAGCGCGAGCGCTTCGCCGACGACATTCAAAAGTCGATGCTTGAAGCAGAGAAAGAGACCGAAGCAAATACCAGCATGTCGCTTTGGATCGGCCTCTCGTATGGCAGCAGGGCGGAGATCGTCGAAGCAGCACAGACGCTTGCGATGGCGAACACCGAAATCACGGATGACTCATTGCGTGGCGCATTCTGGAGCGCAGAGATGCCGGACCCGGATATCATCGTCCGATCAGGTGGGGAGCAGCGCCTATCCAATTTCCTCCTCTGGCAAGCGGCGTATAGCGAACTATTTTTCCTTAGACCGTACTGGCCCGATTTCGATGAAGAAGCGCTCGATTCGGTTCTAGCCGAATATGCCGCACGGGAGCGACGGCGCGGGAAGTAGCTGTTGCCCTCACAGGGAGGCTATGTTACAGTTCCGCGACGTATGACGGCTGCAACCAAAGCGCAGGGCGCCAATAAGATCATGGACCTCCAGCCCGGGGATACTGTTCGTGTGTGGCAGAAGATCGAGGAAAAGGGGAAGACCCGCCTTCAGGCCTTCGAAGGACTCGTTCTTGCCCGCAAGCATGGCTCTGAGGCAGGCGGCACTTTTACTGTCCGTAAGGTCACGTCCGGCGTCGGCGTTGAGAAGATTTTTCCAGTCCACTCGCCGATGATTGACCGCGTCGAAATCGTGAAGCGTGCACGCGTGCGCCGCGCCAAGCTCTACTTCATCCGCGAGAAGGTCGCGCGTGAGGCACGTCGCCAGCTCCGCCGCCAGCGCCTCGTGAAGGATTCCGATGTGACTGCCGAGGAGGTTGAGGTGGAAGCGGTAGCAGCCGACGCTGGTACTCCGGAGGAAAATAAGTAGGACGAGAGCGCATTTTTTATTTACCAACAATTGGTAGCTGCTATATACTTGAGGTATGCGATAATAAGCTGATGGGGAAGCGGGGGCCGAAACCAAAAGGTAAGGTGAAAATAAAATGGTCGCCCGATTTCGCATATGCAGTCGGCCTCTTGGTTTCCGATGGGTGTCTGTCTCCGAGCGGTCGCCATATCATTTTTACCTCAGCGGACAAGGAGCAGCTTGAGAATTTCATGCGAGCGCTCGACATTGAGGTTCACATTGGCGCAGTTCAGAATAAAAGCGGGGGCGCCATGCGCGTTCAGTTCGGCGACGTTCTGTTCTATAAGTTTCTCACGCACATCGGCCTGATGCCGAACAAATCGAAGGTGATAGGGGAGGTTGGCATTCCCGACGAATATTTTTTTGATTTCCTGCGCGGATCCTTCGACGGAGACGGGTGCACCTATTCATACTGGGACAAACGTTGGCGTTCGAGCTTCATGTTCTATACGAGCTTTGTCTCTGCAAGCAAATCCCATGTGGACTGGTTGCAAAAAGTCATCGCGCGTAAGCTCGGCGTGCGTGGCCACATGACCCATGGAAGTCGGAATAAAGCACTACATCAGCTCAAATATGCGAAAGCAGAGTCGCTCGTACTCCTACGCGAAATGTATCGTCGAAAGAACTGCATCTATTTGCGAAGGAAAAGATTGAAAATAGACCGAATGTTGCGTATAGTTGGCGAACGTCTTTAGTCACAGTACCGTGGCTCTTGACAAATAGCGCGCAGGTGGTGGAATGGTATACACGCACGTCTGAGGGGCGTGTGCCTTACGGCTTGGAGGTTCGAGTCCTCTCCTGCGCACTAACGACGAAAAGAGCTGGCCTGCGCCAGCTTTTTTCGCGTTAGTGCGAGGCGGAGCGATGTTCCGTCAGTAGACGGAACCGCGAGCCGGGGTCGCGGAAAAATGCGAGCGACGGCGAGTATTTTATCTGTGACCACGTCGCATTTAATCCTTTTGTTCCACGTTAGAGAGTATGCTAATCTGCCACCCGGCCACAACTGAAAGAGGGTACGATGGACAAACTCTCACGCGATTGCGCGTCGCTGGTTATTCTCGGAATCGCCTGTATATTTTTGGCGATCCTCTTGCTGTACGGACTCGTCGGTAGGCAGTACTACGTAAATATAGATACCATCTCGATCGTTCACCAACTCATGGGATGGAATATTGGCGTCACGATTTTGGTGAGCCTACTGCTTCCTCCAGTTATCTTAACGATCGGACTCTGGCTCATCTCGTGCGCGTTCGAGTGATTGTAGCGGCCGGACTCGAAGTCCGGCCGCTTTTTATTGCTATCATGCACGCATGCGCCGGTATCTGGGGAAAATCCCGCGCTCGACGGAAGAGCTGTTGCATTGGCACGAGCGATTCATCTCGCCGCTCACACTCCTCGTCGGCTTTACACTCGATAACTTCGCACTGAAGCGCGTCGATCTTTTCTGGGGGAATGTCCTACTCTTTTCTTATCTCGCCGTTGCCGCGACCGGTATCGTCATCTTCCACCTCATCGAATCCGGCCGGTGGCGCAGTCGATTCTTGTTGAAAATTCTGCCGTTCGTACCCGCGACGATTCAATTCGGATTCGGCGGCCTCTTTAGCGGCTTCGTTATTTTGTACAGCCACAGTGCAGCGCTCGCAACGAGCTGGATTTTTGTCGTTCTCCTCGCGCTCCTCATGATCGGCAACGAACGCTTCCGTCGCTACTACACGCAATTCGCGTTCCAAGCGAGCATCCTCTTCCTCGCGCTCCTCACGTTCATGTTGTTCTTCCTCCCGCTCATTACGGGAAAGCTCGGCACCATGATGTTCTTCGCGAGCCAAGCCATCGCCATCGGTGTCACACTACTGTTCGTCCGCTCATTTGCACTTGCGGCGCCGGAAGTCTTCAAGCCTGCGCGTTGGACGTTGCGCAAGTCTGTCGCATCAATCCTGCTCATCTTCAATATCCTGTATTTCACCAACGCGATTCCGCCGCTGCCGCTCTCGCTGAAGGAGGCGGGTGTGTACCACGGTGTGGAACGCGCTGGAGACGTGTATCAGCTGCGTGCTGAACCTTTGCAGTGGTATCAGAAGTATCTCAACTACAACACCACCTTTCATCGTGCGCCGGGCGAGCGCGTGTATGTCTTCACCGCCGTCTTCGCACCGACGAAGATCTCGACAACCATCGAGCATCATTGGCAGCGGTACGACGAGGCACGAGGGGAGTGGATAGAAAAAAGCTCGGTAGGTTTTGCGATTCAGGGCGGGAGGGATGGCGGCTATCGCGGCTACACCATTTTCGACAAGGCGGAGGCGGGCGCGTGGCGGGTGGACGTCGAAAGCGGAGGAAAGCTCATCGGTCGAGTGTCGTTCAGAATCGAAGAAGTCGGGGTTCCGGTTGCAACGTATGTAGAGGAGTACTGATGGTAACTACGTTTTTCATCCACATATCCGCTTACAGAATGCGGAGTATCACCGCGGATGCTATTATTAGAGCCATGGGATACGTACAGTGCCGGCGTTGTGAAAGAGAATTCTACGTTAAGCCCTCACACCTCCTCCATGGATATGGGAAATTTTGTTCTCGGGCGTGCAGCTTCGCTAGTATGCGCAGGGGAGTATCGGTCAAATGCGACGGCTGTGGTGTGGCGGTGTACCGGACGCCGAAAAATATCAAGGCTTCGAAGAGCGGGAAATATTTCTGCGGCAAATCATGCCAGACCCGATGGAGGAATCTTGAATTCACCGGTACGCGGCATGCAAACTGGCAGCACGGCGGAGGGTCGTATCGGAATATAATGAAACGAGCAGGAATCGAACCGATCTGCAACTTATGCCAATCAAACGACGAGCGGGTGTTAATCGTGCACCACAAGGATGTGAATCGAAAGAATAACGCACTGAGCAATCTCATCTGGCTTTGTCGCAACTGCCACTACCTGGTGCATTTGTACCCGATTGGACGCGAGAAAGGATTAATCGTATAGTCATCCCTGATGGTGCCTATAGCTTAGTGGTAAAGCTCCGGTTTGTGGTACCGGCGACAAGAGTCCGATTCTCTTTAGGCACCCCAGAAAACTGTGCACAACAGCCTCGCTATGAGCGCCGCGGCGGCATATACTTAGGGAAAGGTCGATAGACAATTTTCATAACATTATGAAAATACTTCACATGATTGCGTTTCTCTTGCTCGTCGTAGGCGGCATCAACTGGGGCCTCGTCGGCCTCGGCATGTTCCTTGGCGGCGATTGGAACCTCGTCAGCATGGTCCTCGGCTCTATCCCGATGCTCGAGTCGCTCGTCTACCTTTTGGTGGGCGTTTCTGCTGTCGTCATCGGCATAACGCACAAGAAGGATTGCCGCGCATGCAGCGTGAGCGCTCCGACGATGTAGTCTCTCGTTCAGTTTGAACGCACACAGCCGCCCCTTGGGGCGGCCGTGTTGTCGAAAGATGTAAAGTGCTATCCGCATATAAGTAAGGCATTTCAGTGGTGAACGTCGTATGAACAGAGGAAACTCATGGTACGATTTTTGTATCACTTATTTATAGAGTCTTATTATATGGAACCATCAACAAGCGATAGTCGCGTATTGCACGTCTCGCCGCCAGACTTACTCGTCAAAGTAGCCGCAGCCACTCTTGCGATGCTCGCACTCTTCCTCCTCATTCTTTCAGTGAAGGCGCTGAAAGAATTCCGCTACGTCGGCAGCGGCGTCACGGCGTCGAATACGATTACCGTCTCGGGCTTAGGGGAAGTGTTTGCCGTGCCGGACATTGCGACGTTCAGTGTCTCGGTACAGGAGGAAGCGAAAGAGGTCGAAGACGCACAAGAGACGGCTACTAAAAAGACGAACGACATCATCGAATACTTGAAAGGAGAAGGAATCAAAGATCGTGATATCAAGACCACTGAATACAATGTATACCCGCAGTATGACTGGCTGCAGGATTCTGTTCGCGAAGGCATTGTGACTCCGGGCAGGCAGGTCTTGCGCGGCTATCAGGTCTCGCAGACGATTTCCGTGAAAGTGCGTGATACCGAAAAGGCGGGTGGACTCCTCTCGGGTGTTGGCTCGCGCGGCGCATCGAATGTCTCCGGACTCTCGTTCACTATCGATGATGAGGACGCTCTTAAGGCCGAAGCGCGGCAGATGGCGATCGACGAAGCGGCGGCCAAAGCAATGGCGCTTGCCGACCAGCTCGGGGTAGACATCGTACGCGTCGTTGGCTTCAGTGAAGATTCGTATGGCTATCCGCCGGAGCCGTACATGGCTCGTGGCGGCATGGCGATGGACATGGCCGTTGCGCAGGAGGCAAAGATGGCACCTGAATTGCCAGCGGGTGAGAACAAGATCACCTCGAATGTGAATGTGACGTACGAGATTCAGTAGGTTGCGGGGGATAGGTTTAAGGGGATAGTCGCGGCGGGGCCTTCGGCCCCGCCGCTTGACTTCTGCACCAAAGAGCCCTACAATCCATGGCGTAAGTAAGCCCCCGCAGGGGGTTTTATATTAGGCAGATTGTGCATCCGTATTTTCTATACCCTAGAACCTATTACCTAAAACCTGATTTCTATGGCCCTCATCCAATATCTCAAAGACACTCGCGGGGAATTGAACCACGTCGCATGGCCGACGCGCGTGCAGACGCTTGTCTTCACGTTCCTCGTCATCGCGCTTTCCGTCTTTATCGCGCTCTATCTCGGCCTTGCGGATTATCTCCTCACCACCGGCCTCGGCGAAGTCGTCGAGCAATTCCCGGGCTCCTCGCAGCCGGCACCTATCCAGATCGAAGGCATCGAGACCGAGCCAATTCCGGCAGAAGCGTCCGTCGACATTGATACACTTATCCCAAGCGGCAACTAACATTTGAAATATGAAGCAGACCTACGGCACAGAAAGGGAATGGTACGCAGTCCACACATACTCGGGCTACGAGGACGCCGTTGCGCGCAACCTGAAGCAGCGCATCGAATCATTCGGCATGCAGGAGAAGATCTTCGACGTCGTTGTTCCGACCGAAAAGAAGATCAAAATCAAGAACGGCAAGAAGACCGAAGTGAAGGAGAAGACCTTTCCGGGCTATGTGCTCGTGGATATGATCGCCACCGATGAAGCGTGGTCGGTCGTGCGCAACACGCCGCAAGTCACCGGTTTCGTCGGCACTGCCAATCAGGCTGTTCCGCTTTCTCCCGAAGAAGTAGAAAAAATCCTCAAGCGCACTGCAGGCGAGCAGGTCCGTCATTCCATCGACCTCGCCGAAGGCGACGCGGTCTCCATCATCGATGGCCCGTTCAAAGACCTCGAAGGAAAAGTGGGGGAAATCGACGAAGAGCGCGGCAAGGTGAAAGTCCTCGTTCCTATGTTCGGCCGCGAGACTCCGGTGGAGCTCGAAGCTGACCAGGTGCAGCGGATTTAATTTGTAGTTTTTTGCCGCTCGCGGCAGTGCAGTACATGCCTCCCTCGGGCAAACCCGAATTGCAAGCTTGCAATTCGGGCTCGTCCTCGCCAGCTGCGGGGTCCCTCGGCAGGCATGTACTGCGGTGCCGTCTCGCTTCCTCTTGTGATTACATAGGGGACCCCTATGTACAAAAAGAATCAGGGACCGCTCGGGTCCCTGATTTCGTGTGTGCCTCATTCGGCGACTTTCTGTGCGCATGATTCGGCGAGCTTTCGGGTTCTTTGTGGGCACCAGAATCGGATGTACTCGTCCGACTCGAAGATGTCCATGTAGCACCGGTCGGCGCTTAGCTGACCGCGGCCGAAGTTGATCCATCGGATCGGCGATGCGTGCGTCGTAAAGAGGCAGCGCATCATCGAACCTTCGGTATCGCGCGGGATTGTGAATACGACCGACGCGAGCATACGAGCACGTCGTTCCGATTCCCGGATCCGCTCCTTCAGCTCATCAATCTTCCACTGCAGGCCGTGCTTACTCGGGAGACCGTCTGATAGGTATCCGAAGAAGAGCCCAAGCCAGAGCAGGGCAGCAATCGACAGGATCGTGTTCATCCTGCCCAATGTAGTTCGGTCCATGGGCTATCCTCCAGAGAGCTCAATCTATCCTAGGCGTACTCTAGCAGGGGTACCGCGAGGCGCAACGTGGTTTTGCTTTTTTTGAGCTACTTTGACGACGATGCTCGCACGTGGTAAAGATTCTTCAGCCGACAGTAGTTATGGAGGTATGTCGTGGCTGAAGAAGATGACGAAGTCGCTGTAGAAAACCCGCCGATAAAAGATCCGGAGCCCATTTCGTCGGGTCCGATGTCTATCAATCTCGGAGCGATACGCAACACCGAGGCGAATCTTCGTTGGCGAGGTGCTCAATGGAGTCTCGCCCTCAATCTCTCCGCGATAGTCGCTATTATGTATCGCATTATTACGGTGGAAAGAGTCGGCATTCTCGAGATGGCCGTGTTAGCGTTCAGTTGCGCAGTCATCGCGATTCTCGACGTGCAGTGGTATAACGTACTTAGGAGAAACGGTAGGCTCTTGGATTACTGGAACGCAAAGTTAGCGGAGCACGAGCGACGCAACAGTATCCGCGGAGGCATGAAATTATTCACGTCGCCTGATTACAGGAAACTTGCCGGTTCTCGTGACCGTCTGCAAAGAAGATTGGAACGAATCACGGTCTTCTTCACAGGTCTTTGGACAGTACGCGCGGTCGTGTTTTTCACGCTCGCGGCATCAGCAGCTTTGAAAGGAGGTACCTGGTGAAGACGGAACTCTGGCGAATAATCGCACTAGCACCGTTCGGAATCTTCATCGTGTCGGCTCTCATATGGTCTCTCTACGACCTTTGGGCCACACGAAAAGAGGAAAAAGCTCTCGAACTTACGCAGAGCAAAGGCTGAACGCGCCTCGCTCTTTCCCGCCCGCCGGCATCACCGGCGGGCTTTCTAACTGAAGATTGGGTAGGACTTGAAAAACTAGGGGATTCAAGCTATAGTGCCCCGACCTAAAGAAACTAACGATATGGCCAAGGAAATCACCAAAATAATCAAATTGCAGATTCAGGCAGGCGCCGCAACGCCTGCGCCTCCTGTCGGTACCGCGCTTGGTCCGGCCGGCGTGAACATCGGTGAATTCGTCAACCAGTTCAATACCCTGACCCGCCCAATGATGGGCTCCGTTGTCCCAGTTGTCATGACCGTCTACAAGGACCGCACCTTCACCTTCATCGTAAAAAAGCCGCCGGCATCCCGCCTCATCCTCAAGGCCCTCGGCATCGAGAAGGGCTCCCAAAAGCCACAGAACAAGATCGCAAAGCTTTCAAAAAAGCAGCTCGAAGAGGTGGCGACTGAAAAGATGGAAGACCTCAACACGCAAGATATCGAACAAGCCAAGCGCGTTATTGCTGGTACCGCCCGAAGCATGGGCATTGACGCGGAGTAGGGAGTGTCGATGGACCTTGCGAGATATTTTGGAGCCTTTGGCAAAAAGATATCCACAAGGTGTACTGCTCCTGTAAGGAGTCGATTCTGAGCTTTAAACCCTCTAAAAAACACGCCGGTCAAAAAGTGCCGGCGTGTTGAGAGCGTTTGTGACTGGTCTAGTCCTTGTGCGCATGGTCCTTCCAGTGGCGTTGTTGTTCCTCATCAAATTCGCGCAATAGGCGGTCTACATCCTCTTTCGTGCGGACTTTCCGCAGATACGCCTTGAATTTCTCCACATCAGACTTGTATGTTGAAAGATCCGTAACATGATAGTCCATCGGACTAGGTTTTTTCGGAGGTATGGTGCTCATTATTGTCTCCTCTGGCTGCTGCTCTCACAATATCACATGCATACTCGTTATAATCACTCGACGAACCCCTAGAAATGAACGATAATCGCCCCATGAAAGGGCGATTTTTCGTAATCGACGGCATCGGCGGCTTGGGGAAATCGACCCAGATCGAGATGCTGAAAAAGCGCCTCGGCGCGAAGGCAGTCATCACGCACGAGCCGGGCGGGACACCGCATGCAGAAAAGCTGCGCACGTTCTTGCGCACGGTCGACGGCCCCGAGCCTGATCCCTTAATGGATTTCTTCCTCTTCTGGGCGGCGCGCTCGGATCATGTCGCGAAGAAGATTCGGCCGGCGCTGAAAGGCGGGAAGCATGTCGTGAGCGACCGTTTCGATTCTTCGACCTTTGCCATGCAGGTGCGGGGCGACCGTAACAGCAATTGGGAACGGCTTTTCTGGATGTGTCGCGAGCAGGTGCTTGAGGGCGCTTTGCCGGACGCGTACATCGTCATCGACGGCTCAGTGAAATTGGCACGCGGGCGGCGGGGGACGCGCAGCCGCACCGAAGACCGTTTCGATGAGAGGGCCGACGCGTATCAAAATCGGATTCGCAAAGGCTATCTCGAATTTGCGAAGAAGATTGGAACACGGGCGCACGTCATCAAAGCGGATCGTTCGCCGCAGGACGTGCATGCAGATGTGTGGAAGATCGTCGCGAAAGTACTCGCGAAATAGCCCCCATTCCCTTGCTTATCTTATGCACCTGCATAGAGATAAGCAATGATTAACGTGACGGGGTTGAAAAAGAATTAGGCGCTCCTCGCGGAGCGCCTGCTGGTTACTTCAATGATCGATGACGCGTGCCTTCTCCTTGATGTCTGGGTGAACCATTTCACCACCGAAACTTCTTTCGATGGGAACCATAAAGGTCGTGCCTCGGTCAGTATGGTAAAAGGCACCAGACCCATCAGGGATAGTCGCAGCTTTTCGCGGACCATCGGCGAGCGTAAGCGTGAGCGTCGACGCTCCTGACCGCAGAAGCTCTTCAGCGTCGAACGAAATATCGTCCGTCAGAACTTTTCTGTTGCGGTACAACAAGATTCGCACGAGCGGCACAATGACCGATACCGCGCGTTCGACGTCGATATAGGCGATTATGAGTTCCGGCATGTCTGGACTCTCAATCCAGGTCCATTGCCTCCCTCCACATTCCTTCGTTTGATACACGAGGCGGATTGCAATCGTTCCCACGGCACTTCTCCTCTTCTGTATACTGGCACCTTCCCACTAACTGCGTTCTACCATTTTTTGTGTACAATTCGCAAATGAAGCAGATTCGCGAGAAATTAGCGGCCGCGTTGGAAATGGAAGGGGTAGTCGTCGAGGCCGCTTCAATCGTGCTTGAGCACACGGCAGATTTTGCGCACGGTGACTATGCGACGAGCGCGGCGCTCGCGTATGCAAAAGAGTTGATAACGAATCCGCGTGCTCTCGCGGAAAAATTAGTTGCGGCGATGGGGGAAATCGAAGGCGTCTCGAAAATCGAAATCGCTGGACCGGGGTTCATCAATTTCACGCTCGATAAAAAGTATCTGGCAGAGATGCTCGAAATCGGCCGGACGCATGGCGAGAAATGGGGGAGTGGTGTCGGGATGAAAGGACGAAAGGTGATGGTGGAATATACCGACCCGAATCCTTTCAAGGAATTTCATATCGGGCACTTGGTGACGAATGCCACAGGCGAGAGTATTGCGCGTCTTTTTGAATTCGCGGCCGCGGATGTAAAGCGAGCAAACTATCAGGGAGATGTTGGTCGCCATGTGGCGCGGGCAATCTGGGGTCTCATGCAAAGCGGCGAGCCTGCGCATGAGGTGAAAGCACTTGGCCGTGCGTATGCGGCGGGTGCCGCAGCGGACGTTGATGAATCCGTCGCAAAGGACGAAATCACGGCAATCAACAAAAAGGTATATGACCGCTCGGACCCGGCCGTGAACACAATCTACGACCTCGGTCGCACCACCTCGCTCGCGCATTTCGAAGAGCTCTACAAAATCCTCGGCACAAAATTCGATTTCTATTTCTTCGAGAGCGAGACGGGACCGTTTGGAAAAGAGGTAGTGGAGAAAAATATGGACAGCGTCTTCGAGAAAAGCGACGGAGCCGTTATCTACGACGGTGAGAAAAAAGGTCTGCACAAGCGCGTGTTCTTGAATTCAGAAGGTTTGCCAACGTACGAAGCAAAAGAGCTCGGCCTCTCGAAGATGAAATTTGATAAATTCGAGTACGACACATCGGTCATCGTGACCGGAAACGAAATCAACGAATATTTCAAAGTGCTGCTCGCGGCAATGGGCGAAGTCTTCCCCGAGCTTGCTGCAAAGACGCGGCACACCTCGCACGGCATGATGCGCCTCACTGAAGGGAAGATGTCGAGCCGAACCGGAAATGTTATTACCGGCGAATCACTCATCGAAGACCTTGCCGAAGTCGCAAAAGAGCGCGCCACGGAAAGTCGCGCAGAAGACAAGGAAAAACTCGCGCAAGAAATCGCTGTTGCCGCTATTAAATTCCAGATTCTGAAAGGCGGCACGTCGAAGGATATTATTTTCGATCGTGAGCGTGCGCTTTCGGTCGAAGGCGATTCCGGACCATATCTACAGTACGCGCACGCACGTACGCACGCGATTGTCGAAAAAGCGAAAGAGGCGGGAATCGAAGGGAAGCTGGATGCGTCGCAGGAAGCGAGCACGCTCGCACGCCTCATCTACCGCTTCTACGAAATAGTCATCCATGCGCAGGAAGAACTCGAGCCGCATATCGTGGCAAACTATCTGATTACCGTCGCCTCGGCATTCAATAGCTGGTACGCACAAGAACAAATCCTCGACGGGACGCCGGCGGCAGCACACAAAGTCGCGCTCACCGACATCACCCGCCAAACCCTCAAAAACGGTCTCTGGCTCCTCGGTATCCCTGCGCCGGAGAAGGTGTAGTGACATTTTATTGAAACGTGGTACTGTATTCTCAGTCGTAAACTAACAAGGGAGCAGGCGATGCCACATGAAGGCGCGGTTGCAGATTTTCTCGCTTCGCAACTCGCGAGGCGAGAGGCAGAGCGAATACGAGAGGCAGACGAAAAGAGGCGGCGTGAAGAACAAAGGGCGCTAACAAATCGGGCGAATCTGGGATTTCTCCTTGTAACTTGGAGATTCATTTTGGTAACTCGAGCAGCATTTTTCGCACTTGCAGGCGCGGGCTTGTCTCATATTCTTCAGAACATCGCGTCATTTCTCGACACTACCAGAATTATTCCTGTATTCGAGACGTTGTTCGGAAGGGAGACTGTGATATTCAGTATGGTCAGGCTGATTACGCCAGCTCAAGCGGGAATTCTCGTCGCTGCGGTCATTGCGTCGATCGCTATTTGCTCATTCGCGATCGACGTAATGCTTTCTCGTTTACAGGCTGGATGCGTGAAAATCGGAGTAGCGTCTGAAAAGGAGCTTGAAGTGCACGGGCTGTTTTCCGAAATACATCGTCGCGGTCTGCTCATTAGTATCCCGTATTACATAGTCCGATTTGCTATAGTGGCAGTAGGACTCACCGCACTGTGGTATCTAACCATCGGCCGATAGAGGAGGCGTTATCATGCGCAAAATTCGTCTACCCAGGCTTACGGAAGAGCAGAAAGACTGGTTCGATATTGGACAAATGGCTCTAGTAGCACTGCTCTTTCTCGTGGTGTTCATCATCGCTAAATACCACTAGATCTTGTCGCTACCCAATCAAAAAGCGACCAAATCATTAGCGGCCTCGCGAGAGGCCGCTTCATTTTTGCTACACTAACCCGATGACCCAAGCAGAAGCGCACTCTATTCTCAAGCTTGGCGTGAATGTTTTTCTCACCGGCGAGCCAGGGGCAGGGCAGTGTGACAGAATTTGACGCAATGTGTGGGCGCTGTACAATCTGATGCATATTGATTAATATGCATGCATGACCAAGAATATTCCCATCTCAAAAGCGCGCGTGAATCTCGGAGCAGTCGTGAAGGGTGTCCGCGAGAAAGGGGATGTGGTTGTCTTAGAGAAAGACGGGATCCCTGTCGCCTCCATCGTCAATGTGGATCTAGTTGAGGACTTGCGTGATGCAATCGATCTCGCGGCGGCACGCATGCGAAATGCGGGCACGCCTATGATTGACTGGGATTCCATCCGGTCTAGATATGTATAAGGTCGTCTTCTTTGCAGCTGCGAAAAAAGAGCTCGAATGCTTGGACGGAAAAATAAAAGTCAGGATTGTCTCGGCAATCGAAGAGCTGAAACGTCTCGGGATTCATGCCAAGCAGACGAAGAAACTGCAGCCACCGATAGGAGGGTATCGCATGCGAGTGGGCAGTCACCGGATCCTGTTCGATCGGGACGGCGATATCATCCTCGTGCACCATATCTCGAAACGCGCTGACGCGTACTGATGAAATGCAGGTATCGTACAGCCTTTTGCTACACTAACCCGATGACTCAAGCAGAAGCACTCTCCATTCTCAAGCTTGGCGTGAATGTTTTTTTGACCGGAGAACCCGGTGCGGGGAAGACGCATACTATCAATGAGTACATTCGTTGGCTGCGCGAGCGCGGGGTTGAGCCGGCCGTGACGGCTTCGACCGGCATTGCGGCGACGCACGTGGGCGGCATGACGATACACAGCTGGAGCGGCATTGGCATCAAGAAGAATGTGACGGATTGGGATATCGAGAATATCCAATCGCGCGAGAAGACGGCGCTACGCATCGTGCACTCGAAAGTCTTGATAATCGATGAGATTTCCATGCTCGACGCGGCGACGCTGGAGAGCGTCGACCGCGTGCTGCGCTCTCTGCGCCGCCGTCCGATGATGCCGGAAGAGCCGTTTGGCGGGTTGCAGGTTATTTTCGTCGGCGATTTTTTTCAGTTGCCGCCGGTCTCTCGCGGCGAAGCGGCGCTGTTTTGCTTTGCATCGAATGCGTGGAAAGAGGCGAATCCGGTCGTCTGCTATCTTTCCGAACAGCATCGTCAGGAAGACGGGAAGTACCTCGACCTTCTGAATGCGGTGCGGCAGGGAGATGTGCAAGAGCATCATCGCGAGACATTGCGCGGCCGCATGCAGATTGAAAAGAAGGTAAAGGCGACGCGCCTGCACACGCACAACGCCGAGGCCGACCGGCACAATGACGATTCGCTCTCGAAAGTGGAAGGGAACGCGCACGTTTTCCATATGACGAGTCGCGGCGCTCGCTCACTCGTGGAGGGCTTGAAGCAGAACTGCCTTTCTCCCGAGACGCTGACGCTGAAGGAGGGTGCGTCGGTTATGTTTACCCGCAACAATTTCGAAGAAGGGTATGTGAATGGGACGCTCGGCGAAGTGGTCGGCTTTGCACCCAATGGGTATCCGATAGTTAAAACGAAAACAGGGCGGCGCATCGAGGCCGCGCCGGGGGAGTGGAGCATCACCGATGGTCCGAAGATCCTCGCGCAGGTAACGCAGATACCACTGCGTCTCGCATGGGCGATTACGGTGCACAAATCGCAAGGGATGTCGCTCGACGCTGCGGTCATCGATCTCTCGCAGGCGTTTGAATACGGACAAGGATATGTGGCGCTTTCACGTGTGCGCTCTTTGGAGGGGCTTTTCCTCTCCGGCTTTAACGACCGCGCTTTGATGCTGCACCCCGACATTGTGCGACAAGATGCGATTTTCCGTGCGAAATCGGATGCGGCGCAAAAGCGCATAGAGACGATTCCGCGTGACGAACGAGAAGTTCTGGAGAAGAACTTCTTGAAGGCTATCGGGGCGCACGAGCCGGAGCCTATCAAAGAAAAAGAAATGGCCGCCGACGCTAAAAGCGATGCCAGCAAGGGCAAACTCGCCAAAACCCGCGAGAAATTCCCGAACGCCGGCCGTCCGTGGACGAAAGAAGATGACGAAAAGCTAACGGAAATGTTCGGCGCAGAGACGCCGATGAAAAAGATAACGAAAGAATTCGGCCGCCAAAGCGGCGCAATCAACGCGCGCCTCGCCAAGCTCGGACTTATCGAAGACGACTATTGGGCGAAAAGAGAGAAAAAGAAGAAATCTGATATAGTCGAGTAATGAAGCGCAAACTCCGTGTGGCGATACTCTTTGGGGGGAAGTCGGCCGAGCATGAGGTATCGCTCCAGTCGGCGCGGAATGTGGCTGCGGCGCTCGATCGGAACAAATACGAGCCGGTGTATATCGGCGTGAAGAAGACGGGCGAGTGGCTGGCTCCGGGGGTGTCCGAGCGGTACTTGGCGCTCACGGCGAAGCAACAACAGACGAAGGGGCCGGAGAAAAGTCGCGAGATTGTCATGATGGCACCTTCCGGTGGTGGGATTCTCACGCGTGATTCCGGCGCGGTAGAAGGGAAGATTGATGTCGTCTTTCCGATTCTCCACGGGCCATTCGGCGAAGACGGCACGGTGCAGGGGCTCCTCAAATTGGCGGATGTGCCATTCGTCGGCGCGGGCGTTCTGGGTTCGGCAGTGGGGATGGACAAGGATGTGATGAAGCGATTGCTGCGTGATGCGGGTATTTCGATAGGGAAGTTCATCGTTCTCCGCTCGCACGAGAAGATGCAATTCGCGGACGCAAAAAAAGAGTTGGGGCTGCCGATGTTTGTGAAGCCGGCGAATCTCGGCTCGTCGGTTGGCGTCTCAAAAGTGCACACAGAAAAAGAATTCAAAGCGGCGCTCTTGCACGCCTTTCAATTCGACACGAAAGTTTTGATTGAAGAATTCATCAACGGGCGCGAAGTCGAGTGCTCCGTCTTGGGTAACGACGATCCGATCGCATCGGTGCCGGGCGAGCTTATCATCGGCCACGAGTTCTATTCGTACGAAGCGAAATATCTCGACGCCGACGGCGCAACACCGCGCATTCCGGCGGACCTTTCGAAAGCGACAAGTGCGCGGGTGCAGGAACTCGCCATCGCCTCATTCAAAGCGCTCTGCTGCGAAGGCATGGGCCGCGTGGATTCGTTCGTGACGAAAGACGACAAAGTGTTCGTCAATGAAATCAATACCATTCCCGGATTCACCAATATCAGCATGTATCCGAAAATGTGGGAGGCGAGCGGGCTTCCATATTCAAAACTCATCGACCGCCTCATCGAGCTCGCCCTCGAGCGACATGAAAAGGAGAAGAAACTGAAGACGTCGCGGGTGTAGAAAAAAGAAACCGGCCAGCCCCGAAGAGGGCTGGCCGATTGAGTGCGCTAGCGCGTCTGTGGTGCGCGCAGGAAGAAGTCGACAATCATCGTTGCTATCCATGCGACGAGGAAAATGACCATACCCTGGCTCACCAACATATCGACGTACTTCAGTTCGATATTGAGGACCCGCGACAGCGAGAGCGTAAGCGGCAGGCAAAAGAGCAGTGTGGTCACGAATGCGATGCCGAATCGAGCGAGTAACGCAGTCATATCGACTAGCGAAAAGCTCCGACTGCTCCACGAGCAAAATACATCCGCGATCCGGATCGCGAACAGAGACGACGCGTAGAGCGCGACCCCCAACATTACCGCGAGGTACGCGGACTGTCGCAGGATCTCGAAGATAGGGTTGTTTTCAGCTCCCACGAGAAACATCCATATGAGTACCGTGAGGAGCGGTGTGACGAAATATCTCTGCGCTTGCATTACTGCCTCCAAAGTTGAACTGATGGCACCGTACCTCGTGGAGTCGCTAGCGTCAATCGTGGAATTCGAATGATAGGATGCGGGAATGGAACATCTGGATGCGCGACGAGCTTCGCCAGAGACTGCAGAGGGGAAGCTTGAAGAGATGCGTGCATTCGGTGAAGAATACCGATCGCTTGTGCGTCGTTTCGCGGGTCTTGAGATTGGTAACGACCAGCGTCCTACCAGCGAGCACATCCGAAAGATGGAGCGTGGTCTCGACGGGTTCGTGCAAGACCAGGAATCTCGTTTCGAGTCGACTTCTGGCGGCATGTCCGCTGCTGATCTTCTGAAGCAGTCGTTCGCGTCTCCCGAAGTGCAGGCGAGCATCGACGCGAACGCGCAAGAATTCCGCCTCGTGCGTTCTTCGCAAGGAATCTTTGCAGTCGTGATGCCGCCGATGCGTATGCAGGAGTTGCGGAGGGGTGCTCAAGCGGTGGCCGCGAACCATCACCCGAACGGGGGAGTGTCGTATCTCATGCTCCAAGAACGCACTGACCCGGCGGACAAGGAAGAATATCTGCGCGAGAATATCCCGCACGAAACACATCACATTATCTGGCAGCCGCTCGTGCGCAGCGGATTATTCGAAAGTACGGAAGAGGGAGATGCGTTCAAGTCTGCGTTCCAATTGTTCCGTGACGAATTGATGGCGCGGTCGGTCAGCAGCGGAGCCCTCGCCGGCTACAATCACATTGCACGTCTGAGCAGCGATGCTCGTTCCGAGCTCGAACGAGAATTCCCTGGAAAAGCAGACGAAGTCATCGGCGTCATCGCGGACCTCAATGGAGAACTGAACGAGCTGGATGCCGTAATACGCACCAGCACACAGGTTACGAAGATCGATATCCTCAAGGTCGCCGTAGAGGCGAAATCGTTCGTCGAATTGCGCGAAGGAATCACAACCATTCGTGAGTTGTGCAGTCACTTCCCAAAGAAGGAGGAACCACCCGCTCAAGGAGATGATTGGACCAGTGTCTCTGTGTAAGTCTGCAGTCCTTATCCTCGAGCGACATGCGAAGGAGAAGAAACTGAAGACGGCTAGGTGACATTCTTTAGATTCGTGGTATTATCGTGCTAGGTTAATCCACCATCGGAGGAGGAAATGGATAACGATGAAGCAGTTGCCGATTTTCTCGCGCAACGACTGGAGAAGCGAGAAGAGGAGCGAAAGCGTCTGGAAGATAGAAATGCGCTAACGCATCGTGCGAATCTTGGCTTCCTGCTTGTTACGTGGAGATTCATATTGTTGGCGCGCGCAGCGCTCTTTGCGCTCGCGGGTGCTGCGTTGCAATATACGCTCCAGAATATCGGATCGTTCGTGAATACTGCACGATTCGTACCGGTTTTCGAGACGCTCTTCGGAAGGGAGACGGTGATGCTAAGTATTGTTAGGCTTATTACGCCTGCGCAAGCTGCAATTCTCGTTGCGATTATTATTCTGTCGATCGCGGCAGTGATTTTAGCGGTCGACATGACACTTTCAAGACTCCAGGCTCGTTGCATCGAAATTGGAATTTCGTCTGAACGAGAACTTGGCGTACCCGGGCTCTTCTCAGCAATACGAGGGCGGCCGTGGCTAATCGCGTTTCCGTTCTGGATAGCCAGAGGTGCTATAGTGCTCGTAGGTGCGTCGGCCCTATGGTACCTCTTGATCAACAAATGAGAGGAGAGCTGCGATGCGCAAATTCAAAGTTCCAAAGTTCACGGAAGATCAGTGGGACTGGATAGAGATCATCTTCTGGTCTGCGATCTACGTAATATGCTTCGGCGGCGTCATCATTCTCGCGGGCTACTACAAAATACCGCCACCGTTCTAATCGGCACATGTGCCACAGCGGCCTCTTCGGAGGCCGCTCTTCTTTTGTCGAATCAAAGTTCTCGCGAGGAGCGACGCTCTCTGCTACGATAGCGCAATGACTGACCAGGGACGTCCAGCGAAGAGCGAGACCGCGAAGCGTGAGGAAGAGATCCTCGCTTTTTGGCGGGAGAACAAGACGTTCGAGCGCTCGCTCGAGAAGGACGCCCCGAACGGCGAGTTCGTTTTCTATGACGGACCGCCGTTTGCGACCGGGCTTCCGCACCACGGCTCGCTTCTTTCATCCATCATCAAAGACGTGATTCCGCGCTACAAGACCATGCGCGGCTTTCGGGTGCGTCGCCGCTGGGGCTGGGACACGCACGGGCTTCCCATCGAGAACCTTGTCGAGAAAGAGCTCGGTATCAAGACGAAGAAGGAGATCGAGGAAATCGGCATCGCGAAATTCAATGAAGCTGCGCGTTCGATGGTGTTGAAATACGTGGATGATTGGAAGGTGTATGTCGAGCGCGTCGGGCGATGGGTAGACTACGACAATTCGTACAAGACGATGGACAACACGTACATCGAGAGCGTGTGGTGGGCACTGAAGCGCTTGTGGGACAAAGACCTTTTGTACGAGGGCCGCAAAGTCCTCATGTACTGCCCGCACTGCGAGACGCCGCTCGCGAAAGCGGAAATCGCTGCAGACAACACCTACAAAGACATCACGGAAGAAGCGGTGACGGTGAAATTCAAGGTGAAGAATGCTGCGGCGCATGGATTGCCGGAAAATACTTTCTTACTTGCATGGACGACGACGCCGTGGACGCTGCCGGGGAATGTCGCTTTGGCGGTGGGGAAGGAGATTGAATATGCGCTTTCAACGATCGGTGATGGGCACATCATCACTGCTGCGACGCTGGTGCCGAAGGAGGCTGCGATAGAAAAAAAGATGTCGGGCGCGGAATTGGTGGGCATCGAATACGAACCCCTCTTCAATATTCCGCAGATGCAGACAGAAACCTCGCACAAAGTGTACTCGGCGGATTTCGTCACCACAACCGACGGCACCGGCATCGTCCACACGGCCGTTATGTACGGCGAAGACGACTACGTGCTTGGGCAAAAAGAAAACCTGCCGATGGTGCAGATGCTGAACGCCAACGGCACCTACAACGACGTGGTGCCGGAGAGCTTGCGCGGGCAGTTCATCAAGACGGCAGAAAAAGAAATCAAGCGTGATTTGGAAGCGCGCGGGCTCCTCTTTGAAAAGAAAAATCATACGCACTCGTATCCGCACTGCTGGCGATGCGGCACGGCGCTCATTTACAACGCCGTCGCGTCGTGGTTCATCAATATCCAGAAGGTTAAGGGGCGTATGCTTGAGGAGAATCAGGAGGTGAATTGGGTTCCCGACCATCTGAAGAACGGCCGATTCGGGAAGATTGTCGAAGGCGCGCCGGATTGGACGATTTCGCGCAATCGCTTCTGGGCATCGCCGCTCCCGATTTGGAAATCGAAGGAAGGTGCCGTGATGGTTGTCGGTTCGCTCGAGGAAATAAAGCAGCGGGTGAAGAAAAGCGGCAACACGTATTTCGTGATGCGCCACGGCGAGGCCGAGACGAACGAACAGGGAATCATCTCGTCGGACGTCACGAAAGAATTCCATCTCACCGAGGAAGGGAAGGCAATGGTGCAGAAAGCGGCGAAGGGCATGCGCGAGAGCGACATCAAGCACATTTACGTTTCTCCCTTCGCTCGCACGCGCGAGACAGCAGCCATCATCGCGAAAGAGCTTGGCGTCCCCGAGGAGCGAATCACCATCGACGAGCGGCTCGGCGAATCGCGCTTTGGCGAATACAGTGGTCGGCCGCTTTCGGAATACCACACGGCGTTCCCCGACAAGATGGACCGCTTCACGGATGCGCCACCGGGAGGCGAGACCTACACGCAAATCCGCACGCGCATGATGCAGGCGCTCACCGATTTCGATGCGAGGCACGCGGGCGAGAACATCCTTATCATCTCGCATGGCACGCCGCTCTGGCTTCTCACGAGTACGGTGCGCGGGATGGGAAAAAGCGAAGCCATCGAATCGCGCGATGCGCTCTATCCGAGGCCGGGCGTCGCCGAAGAGCTTCCGTTTGCCACGCTGCCGTGGAACGCGGAATTCGAGCTTGATCTCCATCGCCCCTACACCGACTCGCTCGTCCTCATCGGTGACGACGGCGCCGAATACACGCGCATCCCCGAAGTCGTGGACTGCTGGGTGGAGAGCGGCTCGATGCCGTTTGCGGAATATCACTATCCCTTCGAGAACGAGAGCGAATTCGAGAACCGTGCGCCGGGTGATTTCATTGCCGAATACATCGCGCAGACGCGCACGTGGTTCTACTATATGCACGCGATGGGCGTGGCACTTTTCGACCGCCTCGCATTCAGGAATGTCGCCGTCACCGGTACCATCCTTGCCGCCGACGGCCAGAAGATCTCTAAATCGAAACGCAACTACACCGACCCACTCGAACTCATCGACACGTACGGCGCGGATTCGGTGCGCCTCTACCTCATGGGCTCTCCCATCATGCAGGCGGAAGACCTGCGGTTCCGCGACGAAGACGTGCGCGAGGCGCACAACAAGATCGTCGGCATGCTCTGGAACACCTTTAAATTCTTCGACCTCTATCAGAAGGACTACGACGGCCTCACCGACGCACGCAAGAGCACGCACCCCTTGGACCAGTGGATTATGGCGCGGCTCGATGCGCTGATCGCTGACGCCACGACAGCGATGGATGCCTACGACACGCCGAGCACGGTGCGCGCGATCCGCGCCTTCGTCGACGATTACTCGACGTGGTACGTGCGCCGCTCGCGCGAAAGGGTGAAAAGCGAGTGGCACGACAAGCAGTACGCGCTCGCGGCGCAGCGGGAGAGTCTGCGCACCGTCGCGAAAGTCCTCGCGCCCATCGCGCCGTTCTTGGCCGAGAGCATCTGGCGCGGTATCGAAGGCGGGGGAAGCGTGCACATGGAAGAATGGCCGAAAGCGCTCTCGCACGGACTCGTCGCGCGCGTGCTCCACGGCTCCGACGACAAGATTCTTGCAGATATGGCGAAAGTGCGCGCGCTTGTCTCGAAGGCGCTCGAAGCACGCGATCGCGCGGGCATCAAAGTGCGCCAGCCGCTCGCGAAGCTCACTATCAAAGATGCGGGGCTTTCTGATGAGCTGCTCGAGATCATCCGCGACGAGGTGAATGTGAAAGTGGTGGAACAGGCGGATATTGCCGACGACATCGTGCTCGACACGGAACTCACGCCGCAATTGAAAGAAGAAGGCTTCATTCGCGAAACGATTCGCGCCGTGCAGGATGCGCGCAAAAAAGCTGGGCTCAAGCCCGGGGAGCAGGGTAGTGTGTCGATTACCGTCACACCGGAGAGCCGCGCGATTGTTGAGCGCAATTTGCCTGCTATTCAAGAACAAACAAAGACGAGCGTGAGCATTTCCTAGAACCTATCCACTAAAACCTGTAACCTGTTCTCCATGTACCAAAAATATTCGACCGACGCCATCGTGTTGCGCGGCTACGAGCGCGGGGAAGCGGACCGCGTCTTCGCGCTCTACACGAAAGAATTCGGCTCGCTCTGGGCGCGCGCATCGGCGGTGCGACGCGAAAGTTCGAAGATGCGTTACGCCATGCAGCCGTATGCGCAGGTGCGCGTCTCCTTGGTGCGCGGCTCGAGCGGCTGGCGCCTCGCGGGCGCTGCGAGCGTCCGTGCTGTAGAGACAGGGAATCCGGGAGCGCGCACCTTCGCGTGCATCATCACGCTCGTCGAGCGCCTCGTCACTGGGGAAGAGAAGAACGACTATCTGTACGCCACACTCGCCGAAGCGCACGTGGCGCTCATGGATTCTCCCGCCGAAGCGCAAGCGACCATCGAGCTTCTGTGCGTCGCGCGCGTACTTTTCGCGCTCGGGTACGTTTCCGCCGAGGCCGCGGGCGCGGCTTTGTTTGCGCATTCTGCGTACGGCCTTTCTGAATTGCAGGCCACCGAAGAGACGCGCGCGAAGCTGCTGTCGTCGGTCAATAAGGCCTTGTCAGAGACGCAATTGTGACGTGATATCATAATAAGATGCCCGATAGGCCGCATTCTTTTGACGGCATCGATCCGGCACGCGAGGAGCCGCCGGTTGAGATGGACCACGAAAAAGAGAAGATCGAGCGGTTGCGCCGCGCGATGTACAGCCGCGCGCTCGAGAAGAACATCAAGGAAAAGCCGCGCCACGAACTCGAAATGGAAAGCGCCGTCGTGGGCGAGGATTGGAAGCATCCCGAAAGCGGGCCGTTCAGCGGCACCATCGCGCCACCGAAAAAATTCCAGTTCATGCGCATGTTCGTGCGCGCCTCCATCTACATCGGCGCTGCGTTCTTCGTGGGCGCCGCGGGCTTCATGGGCTACTACTTCTTCGTAGGTACCGGCAGCATTCCGGCATCTCCCGGCAACATCGACATCTCCGTCTCGGGCCCTTTGCAGGTGCAAAGCGGCGCCGTCACCAAGCTGCAAATAGCCATCGTGAACCGCAACCGTGTCCCGCTGGACGCTGCCGAACTCGTCGTCTCCTTCCCGAAAGGTACGCGCTCGGTCAACGATCTTGTCACCGACCTTCCGGCGCTGCGAGAATCGCTCGGCACGGTGCCCTCGGGCGGCCGCAAGCAGGGAACCGTCGGCGCCGTATTCGCCGGCCAGGAAGGCGTGCGCGAGACGGTGAGAGTCGAAGTCGAATACCGCCTCGAAGGCTCGAGTGCGCTCTTCGTCGCTTCGACCGACTATCAGATCATCTTCTCCTCTGCACCGATTTCCCTCGCCATCGACGGCAACACCGAGATTACCTCGGGCCAACCTACCGAATTCCTCATTACGCTGGCTTCGAACGCCGATACGCCGGTGCGCGATGTGCTTCTCGCCGCCACGTTCCCGTTCGGCTTTACGCTCGCGCAGTCCGATCCGCCGCGCGCGAATAGCGGGCTGTGGGAGATGGGAGATTTCTTGCCGGGGCAGAAAAAGACGGTGCTGCTGCGCGGGACGCTGCGCGGGGAAAGCGGCGACGAGCGGGTGTTCCGCTTCACCTCCGGCACACGCACGGATACGAAAAAGACGACCATCGAGGCCATCATGGCGGAATACGCTCATCGCCTCACGGTTTCCAATCCGTTCCTCGGCCTGAAGATAACGCTCGATAAAGACACAGGGCTTGCCGGCGCGGTCGTCGGCCCAGGAGAAACGGTGAGCGCGAACATCGAGTGGCAGAACAATCTGACGACGGCGATCACCGACGCGGTCATCGTCGCGCAATTGAGCGGCATCACCATCGACGGCACCACGGTGAAATCGAACGACGGCTTCTATCGCTCCAGCGACAAGGTGATGCTGTGGGACAAAACGACGACGAACGGCGCGCTCGCGAATCTGGCACCCGGTGCGAAGGGGACGGTGAATTTCACGTTCCAGATGCCGACGACCGAAGAGTTGCAAGGAATCCGCGATCCGAAACTCGTCATGAGCGTGCAAGCAGCCGGGCGGCGCATCGCCGAGACCAACGTGCCCGAGACGCTACAAGCTACCGTTTCGCAGACTATCCGTCTCGCCTCCGACCTGCAGCTCATCGCGCAAGGTCTCTACTACAACAATCCGCTCTCCTCCACAGGTCCCATCCCGCCGAAGGCGGGCGAAGAGACGGTGTATGGCATTGTGCTGAGCGTCACCAACACGACCAACCGCATCAACAACGCGGTCGTGAAAGCGACATTGCCGCCGTATGTGCGCTGGACCGGCATCTTCGCGCCGGCGAGCGCCGACATCTCGTTCAACCAGAACGACGGCACCGTCACATGGCGCGTCGGCACCATCGAGCCGGGTACCGGCACCGAAGTGCAGGTGAAGCAGCTCGGTATCAATGTCGCGATGACGCCGTCCACCTCGCAGGTCGGCCAGCAGCCACAGCTCGTCAGATTCATGACACTGACCGGCACCGACGAAGCGACCGGAGAGGAAGTGACGCGCTCGGCAAACGACATCACCACCAACATCAACACCGACCCCGACTTCGCGCCGCAGAATGCGACGGTGGTGAAGTAGCTGTGCGGCAGCGTTTTTTAAGGTATAGTCGCCGATATGTCTGACGTCTCGATGGAAAAGATTGTCTCCCTCGCCAAGCGGCGGGGATTTATCTATCAAGGCTCTGAAATCTACGGCGGGCTTGCGGGCACGTGGGATTACGGACCGATGGGCGTGGAATTGAAAAATAACATCAAGAACCTCTGGTGGAGGATGTTCGTGCAGGAGAGAGACGACATGTATGGCGTCGATGCGGCCATTCTCATGCATCCGAAGGTGTGGGAGGCGAGCGGACACGTGAGCGGATTTTCAGATCCATTGGTGGAATGCACGAAGTGCAAAAAGCGCTTTCGCGCCGATCATCTCGAAGACAAAGTGAAATGCGCAGAATGCGGTGGAAAGCTCGGCGAGGCTCGCCAGTTCAACATGATGTTCAAGACGCAGATCGGCGCAACCGAAGATGCGACGTCGGTTTCGTATCTTCGTCCCGAAACTGCCGGCGGTATGTTCGTCAATTTCAAAAATGTCATCGACAGCCAGCATCCGAAGATGCCGTTCGGGCTCGGGCAGATAGGGAAGGCTTTTCGTAATGAAATCGCCCCGCGCGACTTTATTTTCCGCTCGCGCGAGTTCGAGCAGATGGAAATCGAATACTTCGTGAATCCACGCGATTGGGAAGCGAAATTCGAAGAATTCCGCGTTGCCATGCACGAGTGGATGAAGCGCGTGGGTATCACATCCGGGAAAGTTACGGAGCTCGAAGTGGCAGATAGCGACCGCGCACACTATTCCAAGCGCACCATCGATTTCGAATTCGAGTATCCCTTCGGTGTGAAGGAGCTTTATGGCCTCGCATATCGAACTGATTTCGATCTGAAGGCGCACGCCGAACACTCGACCGTCGAGCTTTCTGTTCTGGATGACGAGACCAATGAAAAATATGTACCGCACGTCATCGAGCCGTCATTCGGTGTCGACCGCACCGTGCTCGCGGTCCTTGTTTCGGCGTATCGCGAAGAGGGAGAAGGGGACGCCGCGCGCGTCTATCTCGCTCTCCCGAAAGAAGTCGCACCCGTCAAAGCCGCCGTCTTTCCGCTTCTGAAGAACAAGCCCGAACTTGTCGCGAAAGCGCGCGAAGTATACCTCGCGCTCAAGAAAGAGATTCCGCAAATCATGTGGGACGACAACGGCAACATCGGGAAGCGGTACCGCCGCCAGGATGAAATCGGTACGCCGGTCTGTATCACCATCGATTTTGATACGCTCGGCGAGAGCGGCGACGAGAAGAAAGATACCGTAACGGTACGCAATCGCGACACGGGCGAGCAGGAGCGAGTGAACATCAGCGATCTCGTGGCACGCGTCAGGTAGCACCAAGTGGTCGGAAGAACTGGGAAGCAGCGCGGAGACTTTGTGGCATGCTTGAGGGGGTCTTTGCAGCGCGACGGCGCGAAACGGAGCGATTTTTCAGCAGAAAAATCGCGACCCCCGAGGGCATGACGCAAAGGATACGCCTGCGTGGTCAAGCGAAGCTTCAAGCACGCGGCATGATAGAATTTCCCCATGCCTGATCAGACGATCACGATAACCACAGGCACCATCGTCCGTGTCGTCGCCATCCTCGTCGGCGCGTGGCTGCTGTTCCTCCTGCGCGACCTGGTCCTCATCGTGGTGACTGCAATCGTCATCGCTTCGGCCATGGATCCGGCCGTAAGAGCCTTCATGCGCTGGAAACTGCCGCGCATACTCTCCGTCATCCTCCTCTATATCTTGGTCCTCGGCGCGCTCGGCACTGTCTTCTATCTCTTCATCCCGACCGCGCTCCAAGAAATCTCCTCCTTCATCACGTCGCTCCCGAGCTATCTTGAAGTCCTCAATCGCATCGGCGCCTACAACGAATACGCGGCGGTCTTCGGACTTCCGTCACCGGAGAATCTTGCGCCAGCGGATCTTCTTGCGGGCGCGCGCGAGACCTTTCAGACCTCCGGCATCTTCGGCAATGCCTTTGGCAACTCCTTCGGTGCCGCCGCAGCGCTCTTCGGTGGCGTCTTCTCGTTCATTCTCATCTTCGTCCTTTCGTTCTACTTCACTATGGCCGATACCGGTGTCGATGATTTCCTGCGCGTCGTCACACCGCGCCGCTACCGCGCGTACATGCAGGATCTCTGGAGCCGCTCGAAGCACAAAATCGGCCTTTGGATGCAAGGGCAAGTCTTGCTCGGTGTACTTATCGGCGTCCTGGTCTATCTCGGTCTCACTATCCTCGGCGTCGAGCACGCACTCCTTCTCGCCATCATCGCCGCCTTCTTCGAGCTCATCCCCGTCTTCGGCCCGATTCTTGCTGCGATTCCCGCCGTCCTCATCGGATTCGCCGGGGGAGGGCTCACGGTGGGACTCCTCGTGGTCGCGCTCTATGTCATACTGCAGCAGTTCGAGAATCACCTCATCTACCCGCTCGTCGTCACGAAGGTAGTCGGCGTGCCGCCGCTCCTTGTCATCCTCGGCCTCATCGTCGGTGCGCAGCTTGCGGGATTCCTCGGCATTCTCCTCTCCGTGCCGATTGTCGCGGTCGTGCAGGAATTAGTCCGCGACTACAGCCAACGAACGACGTTTGCCAGCGACGACTGAAGCGTGTAGCTTAGATACATGCCACGCACCTTTTACATCACGACGACGCTTCCGTACGTCAATTCGGATCCGCATGTCGGATTCGCGCTCGAAATCGTCCAAGCCGATATCCTTGCCCGATACCGTCAGCTTCTCGGCGACGAAGTTTTTTTCAACACCGGCACCGACGAGCACGGCGTGAAAATCTACCGCAAGGCGCAGGAGATGGGCATGGAGCCGCAGGCGTATGTCGACGAATACGCATCGCGCTTCAAGCTCCTCAAGGAAAAGCTCAATCTTTTTCCAGAGCTGCATTTCATCCGCACCTCCGACCCGAAACATATCGAGGCGGCGCAGATGTTCTGGCTGCGCTGTATGGCGCAAGGGGACATCTACAAGAAGGCGTATCAGGTGAAGTACTGCGTCGGCTGCGAACTCGAAAAGACCGACTCGGAATTGGAGGGCGGGAGATGCCCCTTGCACCCGACGCTCGAAATCGAGCGCATCGACGAAGAGAACTATTTCTTCAAATTCTCTAAATACCAGATTCCGCTTCTCGATTTCTATGCGCGCCGACCCGACCTCGTCATTCCGGATTACCGCTTCAACGAAATTCGCCGCTTTGTCGCGCAAGGGTTGGAAGACTTTTCCGTCTCGCGCCTCAAGTCGAAGATGCCATGGGGCGTACCGGTCCCCGACGACGACGAACAGGTGATGTACGTGTGGTTCGATGCCTTGGTGAATTATCTCTCGACGCTCGGCTGGCCGGCAGATGAAGAGTTGCTGCGGAAATTCTGGGGAGTTATCCCGTCGCCGAAGGCCTTGCAGGTCGCCGGGAAAGACAATCTCCGTCAACAAGCGGCGATGTGGCAGGCGATGCTTATTTCCGCCGACCTTCCCTCGACTCGACAAATCGTCATCCACGGTTTCATCACCTCAGAAGGGAAGAAGATGTCGAAATCGCTCGGCAATGTCGTCAATCCATATACGCTCGTCGATGAGTACGGTGCCGATGCCCTCCGTCTCTTCCTCGCCAAACACATCCATCCGTTCGAAGATAGCGATTTCACCATGGAGCGCTTCAAGGAAGCCTATAATGCCGACCTTGCCAACGGCCTGGGGAATCTCGCGGCCAGAATCCTCACGCTCGCCGAAGCAAATCTTTCCGCAGCCATCATAAAGCCGCAGCCGGTCCCAGAGGATTTTCCTGCCATCTACACCAGCGCTTTCGACAGGTACGACTACAACGCCGCGTGCGATTATGTCTGGAAACTCATCGGAGAGCTCGACAAAGAACTCACCGACTCGAAGCCTTTCGTGGTTGTAAAGGAAGACCCGGAGAAAGGGAAGGCGATGATTGCCGCCATGTGCGCTCGGCTCTATGTCATCGCGCGCCTCTTGCAGCCAATCATCCCGACGACGAGCAACATCATAAAAGAAGCCATCCTCGCCAACAAAAAACCAGCAAATCTGTTTCCGCGGAAGGAGTAGTATGCGAGACGTGATAGAGCGAGTAGAGATGCGCGTAAAGAAATTGCTTTCGGGAGAATCCACCGGGCATGATTGGTACCACATAGATCACGTTCGTGCGCTCGCGTTGCGGATAGCAGAGAAAGAAGGGGGTGAGCGAGATGTGGTCGAGCTTGGAGCGCTCGCGCACGAAATCGGTGACCGGAAATTCTATCCAGACAAAGTTGAAGGGCTGGCTGCGACTCGGAAAGTCCTCGTGGATGCTGACGTCCCGCCGGACATCGTGGTAAAGGTTGTGCACATCGCGGATACTATTTCATTCTCGGGCGGCAAGATTCCGACCTCTCTCGAAGGAAGAATTGTCCAGGATGCCGATCGTATGTTCGCACTAGGCGCAATTGGTATCGCTCGCGCCTTCGCCTATGGCGGCAAGAAAGAGCGGATGATCCATGATCCAGCGGCTGAGCACTCGCTGACGACCATCGGCCACTTCCACGAGAAGCTTTTGCGCTTGAAAGACACGATGAACACGGCAACCGGAAAAGAGATTGCTCAGAGGCGTCACCGATACATGGAGGATTTTCTCGAACAGTTTCACTCAGAATGGGAATCAAGCGATGCATGAAATACTTCGACGCACATACGCACGTGAATTTCGCCGCGTTCAGAGACGACATAAGCGCGGCCTGAAAGCGGTTGCTGCGAATAAGCTTCATTGACAATTCGTCAACAAATAGTTATCTTTTAGCTATGGCTAAATACATCGCAAAAGACTCCATTATCGGTCTTAAGGAACTGCGCGACAATGCTGAGAAATACATCGCGGCGGTCGGGAAGGGTAAACGCTTCACCGTCTTCAAACACTCGAAGCCGGTATTCGCGATTGTTCCTGCCGAGGAAGTCGAATACGATTTGGAAGAGCTCGATGGGCCGGGGTGGAAGACGCTCCTTCGCTTCCCTAACAAGGAAGGCATCACGGCGGCGGATTTGATGAAAGCGCTTGAGCGCAGCCTGCATGGACAGAATACAAAAGTTCGTTCGTAAATTGAGTGGGAGCGAAGCGCGGCGCGTGCTCGAAACAATTGCTGCGGTGCAGGCCGGACGACTGGAGAGGTTAGCAGAAAAGAAATTGAAAGGCGCTTCGGGACACTATCGAGTCCGGGTTGGCAGAGTTCGCATTTTGTTCACGAAGATCAATAATAGGAATATCATCACTGGCGTGGATTTCCGCAACGACAACACCTACTGACATGAAATACTTCGATGCTCATACGCACGTGAATTTTGTCGCTTTCAAGGACGACAACGAAGCGGCGATAGCGCGCGCTGCCGAAATAGGGGTTGCGATGAATACCGTCGGGACGCAGTTTGATACGTCGCGTGACGCGGTAGCGATGGCGGAGAAATTCGAAAACGTCTATGCCACCATCGGCTTGCATCCCATTCACACGGGAAAGTCGTACCACGACGAAAAGGAGCTCGGCGAAGGAGGGAAGACCTTCACCTCGCGCGGCGAAGATTTCGATGCGGCGGCATATGAAGCGCTCGCGGCTTCTTCGAAAGTAATCGCGATAGGGGAATGCGGGCTCGATTACTATCGGCTTGAAGCAAACACAAAGAAGACGCAGGAAGATGCATTCATCCAGCAGATCGAGCTCGCGAACAAGCTCGAGAAGCCGCTTATGCTCCACATCCGTCCTGCCTCGAGTGCAGTCGAGAGGAATGCATACGACGACGCACTCGCCGTACTGAAAGCGCACGCCAAAGTGAAAGGAGACGTACATTTCTTCGCGGGAGATTGGGCAATCGCTCGAAAATTCCTCGATTTCGGCTTCACGCTCTCGTTTACGGGTGTCATAACCTTTTCCACCGACTACGACGAAGTCGTCCGCAACGCACCTTTGGACATGCTGCTCATCGAAACCGATGCGCCGTACGTCGCACCGAAGCCGTATCGTGGAAAGAGGAACGAGCCGGCCTACGTGGTCGAAGTCGCCAAGGCCATTGCTCGCATTAGGGGGGCCGACGAGGAGGTGGTTCGAGAGCAACTTTTGGCCAACGCGAAGCGTGTATTCAGCATTTAGTGGCTAGGAATAAGGGCTTCTTGCGATTTCCGAGGGTGCGTGCTACAGTGCGCCGACATGGCCGAGAAACACACAGATGATGAAGTAATAACCCGCGTTTACGAGGCGGGCTATCATGTTGTTCCGAACATCCCTGAAGCGGATGTCGAGAAAATCGTCGCCGAAATCCGCGCTGAAATCGAGCGCGCAGGAGGCTCGTTCATCGCCGAAGGCGCCCCAAGTCTGGTCAAACTCGCGTACGGCATCGACAAGCGCGAGAACGAACGCCACATTGAATACGATCGCGGCTACTTCGGGTGGATTAAATTCGAAGCCGCGACCGTAAGCGCAAAAACCCTCACCGATTTCCTCAATCAACACGCATCAATCCTCCGCTCGATGGTCTTCAAGACGCTTCGCGAAGACACGCGTGCGAAGTTCAAGGCGCCGCAGCTGCGCGATGTGAAGCGAAGCGACGTCATCAAGGCAGCTCCGCGCAGGGCTGAAGGCGGCGGGGAAGCGGTCTCTGAAGTTGATCTCGAAAAGGCGCTGGAAACGCTGACGAAGGAGTAGCGAGAAAAAAGTATGTATCTCAACAAGGTTCTTCTCTACGGTAACCTCACCCGCGACCCGGAGTTGCGCGCGCTTCCGAGCGGAATGAACGTCGTCAATTTTTCCATCGCGACCAATCGCGTCTTCCGCGACCGCGACGGCAAAAAGCAGGAGCAGACCGATTTCCACAACGTCGTCGTCTTCGGTCGTCAGGCAGACACCGTCTCGCAGTACTTGAAGAAGGGAAGCGGCGTCTTCATCGAAGGTCGCTTGCAGACTCGTTCGTGGGAGAAAGACGGTCAGAAGATGTATCGCACCGAAGTCGTTGCCGATCGTGTCCAGTTTGGACCGAAAGGGGGTGGCGGCGGCGGAGGTGCTCGCGGCCCGGTAGCAGATGAAGCGCCGATGGATATGGGTGGTCCACAAGGCGGTGGCATCGATTACCCGAAAGATGATATCAACCCGGACGATATACCTTTTTAAACTAAAACCTATAACCTAACCTCTATAACCTAATCATGTATGGCAACTAATAACATCCTCACGCAGAACGACATTCAGCACATCGACTACAAAGATGTCGACTTGTTGAAGAATTTCATCAACCCGCACGGCCGCGTCATGGACCGCCGCAAGTCGGGCCTCACCGCAAAGCAGCAGCGCATGGTAGAAGAAGCGGTGAAGCGCGCCCGATTCATGGGGCTTATGGCGTACATTCAGAAATAAGCAGCAGGCAGTCTTTCAAGCGCGCAACCTCCACAATCGTGGAGGTTGTTCGTTTGTGGGGAAAGATTGTCACATCGAACCACTCGTGTATCCTGTCGCGAGGCTCTTCAAAAGAAGGAATAAGAATCATGTATACGGGCAACGAAATGCTCCGAGAAGTGATGCGAATCGTTTCGTTCACTGGGGTCGGTTTTCTTCTGATGCATCTGGCATTCGAAGCAGGTCTGCGCGCTCGCCCGAGCTTGCTCGCATCATTCTTCATCGCGCTCCTTCTGGCATCGATGGTCCGTACCACGATTCAAGAGGAAGGTGATCGATCGAAAATGGCATGCCTCATGTACCTTTCGGTCGGCTGCTTCGTTCGCACCGGCATCGAGTTCATTCGATAGATTCGCTCTGTAAAACGGCCCCGCAGGAATGCGGGGCCGTTATCTTTCATACCGCGTACCTTATTTCGCCCGCTCCACGTACTCTCCCGTTTCGGTGTTGATGATCAGCACGTCACCCTCCTTGATGAACATGGGGACGTTCAGCGTCGCGCCAGTTTCAAGCGTCACTATTTTCGAGCCGCCCTGCGCGGTGTTGCCGCGTACATCCGGCGGCGCATCTTTCACCGCGAGCGACACTTTGATAGGGAGCTTCACACCAAAGATTTTCCCATCAAAAGTCGAAATTTCCACTTCCGTGTTCGGCTTGAGGAATTGCCCGCCGTCCACCAGCTCGTTGGAAAGCACAAAGCGCTCCGATTTGTTTGCCGCTTCGTGAAAAACCCATTCGTCCTTGCGTTCATCGCGAAAGACAAATATCGCCTGTCGTTTCTCGATCTCCGCCTCGTACAGCTTGTCCGACTGCTGGAAGGAGTATTCGATCTGATTGCCTTTGATGAGATGACGCAACTTGGTCTGATTGACGGGACGCCGTTGTTGCTTCTGCATGATGTTATTCCACATGCAGACGTACGGCTCGCCCTCGACGAGTACCGCGACGCCAGGCTTGATTTCATTGTAATTCAACATATCGGCGTATTCTATTCAAAATCGAGTGAAAGTCCAGGAAATACGCCACAGTTGCGTCGTGCGCAAAAAAGTGGTATAGACATGCGACGAGCTCCAGAGGGGAGCTCTTGAACATTGAGAGGTACAGATGCGTAAAAAAGCAATCGTGGCCGCAAGTATGCTCACATTGAGCGTGCTGCCCGCTTCGGCATATGTGCATCCATTCCACATGGACGCACCAACGCCGTTGGAAATGTTCGGGCCACAATCGACATACGGCCAGCGTTCGTTCGATGCCGAATCGTTCGGGCAGGTCCTGTCTATGGGTGCGGAAATCGCCATGAGCTGCACTGGAGGAGGAGTCGGCTGCGCCATTGGTGTCGGCCAAATGCTCTTCGGTTTGATGCAGGGAAATGGCGGGCGACAGCAACAGCAGCAGCCACGTCAATACGCCGAACGCCCGCGCACGGTCACCAAGCACGTCGGTCCGACGCGGCAGCAGCTTGCCGCTATCGAACGCCGGGCTGAAGAGGGGGCAGTACGCCGGTTCAATCAGTACCTGGAAGAGAAGGGTCTGATGCTCGCACCGCGACTTACAGTGCGTCCTTCGCAAAGCCCGCAGACACCAACGCCGCCAGCTGCTCAACCTGCACCACCGTCTGCTACGACACCGGCACCGCAGGTGCAACAGCAACGAGTGCTATGGAGCGCCGTATGGCGGTCAGAGCTCTCGCTCTCACCGACGCCGGTGTTCGAGCCGGATACAACGGTGGTATCGCCTCGTCTCCGTGGCTTCAGTGACTCGGCAAGACCTGTTCCAATCGTCGGCATCCCGGTGGATACGCCCGACACTGGAACCGTAATGAGGAAGTTGCTCTCGCTCTAATGCTCGAATTTTTTCGAGCGAAATCACGCCCCCGCAGCTTCGGCCGCGGGGGTTCTTCTTAATCTTCTTGTCCAAATCAGCAATTCGTGGTACTAAGCGTCTACTTCGGGAATGTCTCCCGAGGCAATTTCTCTACTCAGAGGAGGAAGCACGAGATGAAGAGGTTGCTCTTTATGCTGATGGCGGCCGCCGCATTGCTATTCATCGGCTTCGCCGAAAGCGCCGATGCTCGCAAGGGTGGAGGGTTCCGCGGCGGAGGAATGAAATTCCGCGGCGGCAATTTCCGTAGCTTCAAGCCGATGCGGTTCAATCGCGGTTTCTCTCGCGGCCACCGATTCGGCGGTCGCAGATTCACCAAGCCCGGCTGGCACGGCAAGCAGTACGGCAAGTACCGAAAGTACAAATCGTACAGCAACAAAGGTCACGGCAAGCACGGTTACGGCAAGAAAGGGAAGCACGGCCAAGAATACGGGCACGGGAAGCGCCGCGACTACGGTCACAAGCACAAGCGCGACTACGGCAAGCACCACAGGGGTCGTGATTACGGAAAATACCGCAACAAGGGCCACAAGTGGGGCAAAGGCCGCGATCGCGACTACGGTCATGGCCGCAGGAAGTATATGGTCGAGAGCAGCTACGGCGGCGGGTCGGGAAGTCAGGTCGACATCTCGAGCGTCATCTCCGTCCTCGCTACACTCTCGACAACGCACGCCGACAAGGACGAAAACTACGACGTGCACGACGAGAAGACCGGTCGCACGATTGCCCAGTTCAATCCGAAAGACTGCGGCTGCCCGGGCGATTACGAAAAGATCTATCAGTACGTCATCGAGCGGGCGAAGAAGCAGTTCGGGCCGCCGAAAGGCCACGGCTCGATGAAGGACGAAAAGCACCTCGGCCCGCCGATTCGGTAAGGTCGACACGCATGAACACCCCGCAGTCTATCGCGGGGTGTTTTCTTTGTATCAATTATTCGTCCGAACTCGGTGCACTCCGCGTCGGCGTTCCACCGCTCTCCAAACCCTTACGAATGTCTTTCAGAATCGCATTCAATACCGGCTTGTTCTCGCGCAGAAAGGTGCGCGCAGCGTCATACCCGCGGCCCATTTTCTGTTCGCCATAGCTATATGCACCGCCGGAAGATTTCTCGAGGATGCCAAGTTTCTCGCCAAGTGCGAGCGCTTCGCCTTCGCGCGAGATTCCTTCGCCGTACATCATGTCGAATTCCGTCTGGCGAAATGGTGCAGCAATTTTGTTCTTTACTATCTTCACGCGATGCCGTCCGCCCATAATCTCATCGCCTTTCTTTATCTGCGCGATGCGGCGGATGTCGATGCGCACCGACGTATAGAATTTCAATGCCTTGCCACCGGTCGTCGTCTCGGGATTTCCAAACATCACGCCGATTTGCATACGAATCTGGTTGATGAAAATGATGAGCGTCTTGGTTTTCGAAGTGATAGCGGTGAGTTTGCGAAGCGCTTGCGACATGAGGCGCGCCTGCTTGCCCATCTGCTGCTGGCCCATATCGCCTTCGATTTCATCTTTCGGTGTGAGCGCCGCAACAGAGTCGATGACGATGACATCTATTTTTCCGCTGCGCACCAAACTCTCTGTAATCTCGAGCGCTTGTTCGCCGTGGTCCGGCTGCGAGACGAGGAGGGAATTGATATCCACGCCAATCTTCTTCGCGTATTCAGGGTCAAGCGCGTGTTCCGCGTCGATAAATGCGCAGATGCCTCCTTTCTTTTGCGCTTCCGCGATTACATGCAGGGAGAGCGTCGTTTTTCCCGAGCTTTCAGGCCCGAAAATCTCGATGATGCGTCCGCGGGGGAGGCCACCAATGCCGAGCGCCCAGTCCACACCAATAGAGCCGGTGGGAATAGCATTCACGTCCACTTTGGGCGTTGCGCCGAGCATCATGATGCTTTCGTCACCGAATTTCGTCTTGATTTCCGCGAGCGCGCGGTCGATGTCTCTATCTGCTCCTGAATTCTTCGGGATAGCCTTTTCTTTCGTCTTTGCCATACGGGTAGGATGAATCGTTAAGGGTAAGAATAGATGAAGTATACCCCATGAGATAATAGGTTGAATGTACTATGTGTACGTGATTCGGGGCCCCAAGCAATTTTACACTGGCTCGACCAAGGATTTGAAAAAGCGCTTTTCCGAGCATGCCGAGAACAAAGTATTCTCGACCAAAGGCCGGGGCCCGTGGGAGATTGTGTACTACGAGGCATCGCTCTCGGAAAAGGACGCCCGTGAACGAGAGCGATATTTGAAAACTGCTTGGGGCAAGCGGTATCTGCGCAACCGCATGAAGTATGGATAATGATATCTCACGGGGTATACCCCAGCGCTATTCCGGCGTCGCCGTCGCTGCGGGGATGGGGAGAGGGGAAGGAGTGCCGGAAGAAGGAGGTGGCTCGTACAAAATGGTGAGCGTCCGTTCGGTGCGGCGGCCGCGCGCGTCGTGCGCATCAAAGATGAGGTAGTTGGTGCCCGGGGCGAGAAGGTACGCTTCAGAGAATTCGCCCGCTTCGGTGACAGGGATGCGCGCGCCGTTGAGACGCAACTCGGTGATGCGCTCGGCCTTGCCGCTAATCAGCGTATACGGCTCGCGCACGACAACGGTCTCTTCGGGAATCATGATCCTCGGACCATACAACATGCCCCACGCCTCATAGAGGGCGTAGGCGAAAAGCAGAGCGAAGAATAGATACAGCGCGATACGCACCGGCTTGGAATCTCGTGTGGGAGTCATATCAACGATCAAAGTCGTCGACGACGTCCGGGCCAGCGGCAAGTTCGTCGGCATTTCCAGCACCGATTACCTCGCGCGCCTTGGAGCCGCTGCCGGGGCCAATGACGCCACGGCTCTCCAGCATATCGATGAGGCGGGCGGCACGGGAATAGCCGACACCAAGCTTGCGCTGCAAGTACGAAGTAGATGCCTTTCCGGCTTCAAGGACCGCCGCTTTCGCCTCATCGTATTTGTCGTCATCTTCGCCATCATCCTCCAGGGAAGAGAAGATGGAATTCGGGCCTGCCTGCGCGTTCTCCGAGAAGTCCACGCCGCCCAGAGGTGCATCGTTGTTTTTTGCGACGAACTCCGCCACCTTTTTGACCTCGTTCTCCGAGATATACGGCGCCTGGATACGGCGTGGCTTCGACATGTCATTCGAAAGGAAGAGCATGTCGCCCGCACCCAAGAGCTTCTCGGCGCCACCGGTGTCGAGGATGGTGCGCGAATCTATCTGCGAAGCGACCTGGAAGGCAACACGAGCCGGAATATTTGCCTTGATGAGGCCAGTGATGACCTTCACGGAAGGGCGTTGTGTCGAGAGAATGAGGTGAATACCGACCGCACGGCTCATCTGGGCAAGGCGGACGATGCCGGCTTCGAGCTCTCGCGGATACGCCTGCATGATATCGGCCAGCTCGTCGATGATGACGACGATGTAGGGCATAGCTTCGGGCATCGGCTTCCCAGTGTCGCCCTTGTCCACCGCCGGCTTAACAACGTTCTCGTGGTACGAGGAGATATCGCGCACCCGCTCGGCTTCCAAGACGTTGTACCGTCGATCCATCTCTTTCGCGAGCCACTTCAAGGCGAGAATCGCTTTCTTCGCGTCAGTGATGACCGGCGTCAGGAGGTGAGGGATATCGTTGTAGAGCGTGAGCTCCACGCGCTTCGGGTCGATCATGACGAAGCGCAACAGCTCCGGCCCCGCGCGATAAAGAAGGGAGACCACGAAGTCGTGGATGCAGACCGATTTTCCGGATCCGGTGGTACCGGCCACCAGCATGTGCGGCATGCGGGCGAGGTCGGCGAAGTGCGCGGCGCCGGTTATCGAGCGGCCAAGGCCGAGCAAAAGCGGCTTCTGGGATTGCTGGAATTCATTGTCGGAGAAAAGCGGTGCCAGGCCGAGCGTGGTGCGCGAGATGTTCGGCACCTCGATGCCGACAAGCGCTTTTCCCGGAATCGGCGCTTCGATGCGCACCGGGGAAGCCGCGAGCGCGAGCTCGAGGTTGCTCTGCAAAGCGAGGATTTTCGCGAGGCGTACCCCTTCAGCAGGCTTCATGGCATAGCGCGTCACGGTCGGACCTATCGAGACTTCGTCCATCTCCACTTGGATGCCGAAGTTCTGCAACGTGCGCTTGATGATGTTCATGTTCGCCTTCACGTCACCCACTTCAGGCTTGCCTTTGTTCTTCCCTAAGAGTGAGAGTGGCGGCGGGGTATAGACGGAGTTCGACGCGGCGATGATAGGGAACGCCCCTTCGACGGCAGAATTCTCGCCGGTATCAGCATACTTCGGGGTCACCTCCTGCATCGGCTGCGGCGCCGGCTCGCGCTCTTCCGTCTGCTCCTCTGGTACGTCATCTTCCTCATCCGCGTCCTCATCATCAAGACCGCCGATCGGCACATCAGCATCCTCGTCAAGAGGCGTGCTCGAAGTCCCGCGCAGGCGCGCGAAGATGCTTCCGAGATTGATATCGAACGCCACGATGATCGCGATCACGATGAAGGAGACGAGGAAGATACCGGTCGCCACCGGGTCCAGTGCCGTGATTAGAGGTGCCGCAATCAGCGAGCCCACGATGCCGCCTTGCTCCGGTGCGAAGAGTCCGACGAGGCCGAGTGAAGAGACGAGGAAGACGACGACACTCACGATCTCGATGAGACCGAAGCGGTTCTGGAATGATCGCATGAGGGCGCCCGCAAGGATGATGAGTGAGAGCGGCAGGAGCATGTACCCGATGCCGAGAAGCGATTCAAGTACTGAATAGAGGAGCGCGCCGAAAGTACCACCGATGTCGAACGCTGCGAGCGCGAGGAAAATCGCGACGGCAACAGACAGCACGGCGAATACGCCGCGTATCGCTTCCACACTCACCGGCAACGGGCGGGGCTCTGCCTCCACCACCGCCTTTCGTTTCTGTTTCTTCTTATCGCGCTTTGCCACCGAGTAATGATATCACGCAGTGCCAATGCCTTCATTGCAAGAGGACAGATTCGGGCGTATCCCACAGTGACATATTTGACAGACCATCTGCAGCACGTCGTCTGCCGACCCCGGGAAAGCGCAAGCCTAGGAGATTTGTCCAGCCAGAAAAATCTCTGCGGTCTGGAGGATGTGTCGCCGTGGGATACGCAGCGTCCTTTCCGCCGCACAAGATATCGGTCATGTCCATTGCGGTACCCATGGACCACGCTATACTGCGAAATATGCCAAAGGGACATGAAAAGGAACCCTACAAGACGTCCCAGAATAGTGCTTTAGATAATGTAAAAGACAGTAAGGACGTAACGAACGTCCTACATATATTGGACAGTCATCCCATAAGGACAAATCCTTTTGGAGCCAATGTGGCAGGGGATAATTCCTATAGGCGCGCCGAGAGAATCGGCGCGGCTCTGCATCTCATCACTAATCATGTCCCTGATACGGAACCTTTGCGATTGTCCATTCGCGAAGGGTCTCTCAGACTCATGAGCGTCATCCTTGAGTTGCGCGCCGGCTTTCGAGCTCCGGCGTCCGATAGAGGTCAGGCAGCGCTCGCGGATATCCGCATGCTCATTTCCCATATCCGTTTATTAGCGGTCTCGGGGTATATCTCGGTCCAGAACGCCGGAGCTATCGCCGAAGCGCTGGACGATCTCGGGAGCCTTCTCACCGCGGCTCAGCGATCTTCACTCTCCGAGCAGGTGACGATTTCGCGCGATGATCTCATGCCGCCTGCCCACGAGCCAACGCGTCAGGAGCGTCAGCAGGCGGTACAAAAAAGGACATATCGGACACCTTTGAAAGCGGTCCGCTCTATGCCAGAGAGCAGTGGCGCTCGTGCCAATCAGATACTCGACATACTGAAGCTCGGCGGCGCGCTCGGCATCAAGGATATAGCCGCGAATCTTCCCCAATACAGTGAGAAGATGATCCAGCGGGAGCTCGCGAATCTGGTAGTTACCCGGTCGGTAGAGAAGGCAGGGGAGAAGCGGTGGAGCAAGTATCGAATCAGTCCTTAAAGATGCCTTTTGCGCGTGCCGATGTCGACGATTCACCCCACGAATTCACGCAGAAGTTGATTGACTTTTACCTCCTTGTACCGTATCTTCATGGAGTAACTAGTCGCCCGGAATCGGCTAAAAATGGGCCTTTGTCGGCACTAGTTATCCACAAAGACACCGAGGGACAGCATGAATCCTCGATGAGCGCTGGTTATAATTGCGTAGATGTAATCGCCCGGAAGGGCGTTATGTCTCGCCATCGGCGCAACGAACTGGTGGTCTGTACTTTGACAGATGAATAGAGAATGAAATGGGGAGAGCTTCAAGCTGAAAGGCTTGGGGCGTCTGTACGTCTCCTACTACTAGAATAGGTAGTGAATTACGCACGTTCCAGAAATGGTCGCAATGTCCAGTCACGGTTGTACGATTGAATGACAGTCTTCTCGACGATGCTAACCCTCGTTCCCACTTTATTAATTGGGTGCGGGGCTAGCAAAAATTATAAGTTGCACGCCATTTAGCAGTGTGCACAAAAATGCTTGCATGGTTCTGTCGAAAAGCCATCGCACGCTTCCAGCTTCGTATCGCAAGATGCGGGGCGGGACAAAGGTCAAATACAAACTATGAGTTTAGCAACAAAGAATGTTGCGACGATGCTCGTTGGTTCTGTCCTGGTTCTAGCGCTTTCGTTTGCAGTTGCCACACCGGCAAAGGCAGACATGCTCTCGGATCTCCAGGCTCAGGTCCAGGCGCTCCTCGCACAAATCGCAGCCCTTTCGGGTGGCACGGGTTCCCAGCAGGTTGAGGGTCTTGCCTGCTTCAATTTCTCGATGACCCATCAGTTGGGTTCAACGGGAGGCGAAGTCATGCAGATACAGAAATTCCTTAACAGTGTTGATGGTACGCAGGTCGCTACAGCTGGCGCCGGTTCTCCGGGCAACGAGTCTTCCTACTACGGTGCGCTCACGCGTGCTGCAGTCGCGAAGTTCCAGCAGAAGTACAGCATCGCTCCGGCAGCAGGCTACTGGGGTCCTATCACCCGCGCAAAGGTTGCGCAGATCTGCGCAGGTGCGCAGGCGGGTACACCAGGTACACCAGGCACACCGACGACTCCGGGCACTTCCGGTCTCAACGGTACTGCAGGTACAGCTACCATCACCTCGACATCGGAAGATGTTGAAGACGAGGTCCTCTCGGGTACAACTGAGAAGATCGTTGGCTTCAAGGTGGAAGCACAGGGTTCTGACCTCCGCGTCACGAACATCCGTGTCCGCTTCGACAAGGACAGCGGTGCAGAGTCAGCTTCGTCTGACATGCTCTCGTCTATCTTTGGCGAAATCAGCATCTGGGCGAACGGCGCGAAGATCGGCTCTATGGCCGCTTCCGCATTCTCTCGTGATGCAGCTGGTATCTACTCCGCATCCATTCCGGTCGACATGATCGTCCGCATGGGCTCGGCAAACAAAGTTACCTTCCATGTCGGCGCGATGGCAAACAGCTCGCTCGACTCGGATGATGACGGCAGCTCCAACGACTGGCTCGTTCAGGTTACGCAGGTTCGTTACACTGACGCTTCGGGCGCGGTCCTCTTCGAGGATCCGAACGCAACCGTCAACAACGGCGGCGCAACTGCAGCTATGACCGGCGCTGGCGTTTACGCCAACCGCCTCTCGTCTTCTTCGGACGTCACACTCCGCATGGGCGAAGGTTCGGGCAATCCGAAGGCAGGCAACGTCGAAGTATCTGAATCGAACAGCTCTGATGTGACTCTCGCTGAGTTCACGCTCAAGGCTGAAGGTGCAGACATGTACTTCGATCGCCTCGTCGCTTCGACGACCGTCACCGGCGTCGATCAGGTCAGCGACATCGTCCAGACGTTCTACCTCATGCGTGGCACAACCCGCATCGCGGAAACGACTGGCGCGACTACAGCAAACACGACGTACCAGATCGTTACGTTCAGCCTCGACGATATCGAAGAGATCTCATCGGGCTCGACGCAGACCTACCGCATCGTTGCGAAGGTCAATTCGATCAGCACGACTCCGTCGGCAACGGCGTTCTCGAAAGGCGACTCAATCACGGCTTCAACGTCTCCTTCAGTGGGCGACGTCAACGCTCGTGTGAAGTCTGACGGCAAGTCGGTCGCGGATCGCTCTGGCTCGGTCTCGACGTACACCCAGACGCTCTACTCCGAAGGTATCCAGATCTCAAAGGTTAGTGAGAGCTTCACGCACAACGCGAACGCAACCACTCCAACCTCGAGCACTGGTGAGTTCAAAGTTACGCTCCGCGTGACGAACTTCGGTGACGACGATGTGTACATCCCGCTTAACACTGTCGCTTCTACGTCGGCTACGGTCGGCACGGTTGGCGTCAGTTACGGCGTACTCAACAGCTCGAACACGGCAACGTCGACGACTGGCTTGAGCACGTTCAGCGCGACACTCACTCGTGTCTCGGGTGGAACGGAAGAATCCAGCTCGGTCAAGATTAGTGGTGGCAGCTCGGCTGATCTTCAGCTGACAGTCGTCTACAATCCATCGAACGGTGGTGCAGCTCAGTATCGTGTTCAGATCTGGGGTGTCGGTGCTTCTACGGCAAACGACTCCACAGCTGAAACCTTTACGACAACTGTACCTGTCGAGGACTTCCGCACGGGCTTCAACACGATCAACGACTAATCTCGCTTGATTCAGATTTCGCAAGAAATCTCCGGTCGGGATTCGGCCCGACAAACAAAAACTCCCCCGCAAGGGGGAGTTTTTGTATTTGGACCACGCATAAGCGTGCACACCGATAGTGTATTTCATTCAGGCTCAGGCATCCGAAAACCATCAAGACAATCCATTTACAAAGGACCGACCTTTGTATATGTACAAAGGTCGGTCCTTTGTAAGGTTTCTGTATTATGCTGGCGGTATGGAACGGCGTGTGCCGCTTACGACCGACGAGACATACCATGTCTTCAATCGCGGTGCACACAAAAACGTCATATTTACTCATCAAGATGACTACGAAAGATTCCTCCTCCTTTTGTTTCTTTGCAATACCGCCTCCTCCGTCAACATGCGCGACGTGCTCACACGTTACAAAGGTCGGTCCTTTGCAGATGTATTTCAATTCGAATCGAGAGAATCTCCACTGGTAAGTGTATTTGCCTACGCTCTCATGCCCAACCACTTCCATGTCGTACTTCGCCAGGCAGTGGACGAAGGAATTACGAAGTTCATGAAAAAAGTCGGCACTGCATATTCGATGTATTTCAACACAAAGTACACACAAAGTGGTGTCCTGTCGCAAGGTCGATTCAAAAGCAGTCATATCGGCGACGAGGCGTATTTCCGGTACATTTTTTCGTATGTGCATCTTAATCCTGTGGAATTGATTGAAAGCGATTGGGAAGAGAAAGGTATTCAGGACGACCATCGTGTGCGTGAGTTCATTACAAATTATCGCTATTCCAGCTTCTTCGACCATTCGATCGGTACTCGGCCGGAGAGGGCAATTTTGGATATGAAAGAGATCCCTGATTTCCTAGCGGGACAGAATGATATCGAAGACTTTCTAGAGAGCTATACAAAGGACCGACCTTTGTAAAAGAGTTATGCACACCTGTCACTTGTTGTTCATGAAGCGAGGTAGATACTTGCGGCATGAGTCGTGGAGTTACACTCCTCGCATTTGGCATCACTAGCGTCATCGCTGTTGCGCCGCTGAGCGCAAGTGCGCAAGAAAGCCCGAAAGAGATAGGATTCTACTGCGTACCTGACGAATCAAGCATCGTGGATGGTCAGTACTACGAGATTCAAGCGAATGTCTGCGTCTTTGAGACATCATCGCTCGGCGGCTTCGGCGTGTATCGATACGCATATTTTTATAAAGGGGAGATAGGAAACGCAGTTCGGATATCCGGCCAGGCAATAGGGTGGAGCAATCCAGCAGCGCTCGTCGGTGATCTCACGAATTTTCAGACCGCCGGTGTTCAGCAAGGAGATTCTATATTCTTGGCTGTTTTCCAGATGCGCGAGCCCATAGCGCAACAAGATGCTCAGGCATTTGACGCGTTTTTTCAACACGGTACGGGTGCGCCACCACATGACAACTACGCCTTCATTCGATTCACCTACGGCGTTGCTCCAGAGACGCAGCCCGACCCGGTCATCATCATTCCCGGCATTCTCGGCTCCGAACAAGTAGATGGCGAGTGGGTCATCGATCCAATCCTCCACACCTATGATGATCTCATTGCGACTTTGGATGTGAACCACTACACTCCTGGCGTCGACCTGTTTCCGTTTCCGTACAACTGGCGGAAATCAAATGTCGAGACAGCAGTGTTGCTGAAAGAAGAGATCGACAAAGTGAAAGCTATCTGCGACTGCGACAAAGTCGATCTCGTCGCGCACTCGATGGGCGGCCTCGTCGCCAGGCAGTACATCCAGTCGGACGCATACGAACAGGACGTCGACCAACTCATTTTCCTCGGCACGCCCCATCTCGGCGCACCAAAGGCATACCTGATGTGGGAGGGAGGGGAGTTGGGGCCTCGAGTGTTATCCGCTCCATTAAAGACCTTGAAGGACGAGTTTGGAGAACGAATTCTGGCGCTTGAAGCCAAAGAGGAGGGCTTTGATTCTCTCTTCGACTATATCCGGAATGCACCTATTCATTCCGTCAAGGAATTATTGCCAATCTACGACTATGTGTTTGATGGAAATCAGCTTCGCAACTACCCGGATAATTATCCTGAAAATCAATTCCTCGTAGAGCTCGGCGAAAATCTCGATTTACTTCAGAGCTCAGGAGTAGAAATACATAACATAACAGGTGATGCGGGTGAGTCTTCAACGATAAATGGAATCACTGTGGTGGATTCACCAAAGCCCCCACGATGGGAGCATGGCTATCCGGTCAATTACGAGCTTCCTTTCGGTAACCAGGGTCTCTTACTTGCCTCGGGCGATATGACTGTCCCGACAGCGAGTGCATCAATCGTTAGCACGAACTTGCGAACAAAACAGTATTCTCATGACAAGCTCGTGGCTGCTTCTGCAGGAGATGTATATGAGACACTGACTGGTCAAGTCGCAACGACGATAGTAAGCGAATATTCCGGCCTTGATATGAAATCCCTTCTAATCAAAATGCTTTCACCAGCCGATTTGTTGATCGTCGCACCTGATGGGAAGAAAATAGGAAAAGAGAATGGTGCGATTATCAACGAGATTCCCGGCGCCTTCTACACTGGATTCAACACGAACACCGAATTCATTACCATACTCAATCCGATCGATGGCGAGTACACTATAGTCACCGAGGGGATAGAAAGTGGCGAATATACCGTCGAGACTGACTACATCACCGACGCAACGACAACCTCTACTCGCTATACCGGTACAACCGTACTGGGCGAGTACGCCGAACATGTCCTTACGTTTGACGCCGACCACCTTGAAGAGATAAATATCACCGGACCCGACCGCGAGCCACCGACTATAACCATTTCTTCGCCACTCACGAGAGACTACGAACGATCTATGACCATACCTGTCGAGATAACCACAGAAGACCTTTCTGGTGTCGCATCTCTTGAAGTCCGCCTCGGAACAACGACGATTCCCAACCATCAATCTCTCGATCTCTTCTTCCTCCCACTAGGTACACACATGCTTGTCGCGTCTGCCGAAGATATTCACGGCAATGCAACAACTTCGTCGCGCGAGTTAAGAGTGATTGCGACCGCTTCTAGTACTGTCGCCGACATCAATCGCACGCACTCCCTCGGTTGGATGACGACTGAAGTGCGAGACATCCTCCTCCAGAAGATGCAATCGGTTCTCACCCTCATTGCAAACCTTAACGCTCATCGCGAGGCAGGAAAATTCGAAGCCGTAGCGGGCGTCGAACAAGCGCTTGATAACGTTCTTTCAGGCGTCATACTGAAGGAGCTAGAAAGGCACCGAGGGAAGGGATTGGATGAGCGAGCGTATTATTTACTGAAGGAGGACATTGCTTGGTTAATAAATAATTAAGACTAATATGTTCGATGGCCTGGGTGAATTCGTGTTCAATATTGCATTGGTAAGCGGTGTAGTGTTCTCTGTCGCAATTTGCACGATTTTAAGATATTTGTTTGATAGAAGTTGGATGCTATCGATCACGATAGGTGCAGTCGTTGGCCTAGTACTCGGCTTCTTTGCGTCTCCATATATCTTTTTCCTCTACCTTGATTTTAGAGGCATTTCACTATAAGAAGGCATTTGCCTTAAAACCCCGAAAAGTGCAGGGCGTCAACAGAAGAGGGTAGCTTTAACCTACTGATTTGGAGGTATCAAATGAACTGCCAGATATCGCTTGCCGAGCGGATCTAGGCGCTACAGACTGAGATTGAGTTGTGGCAATGGTGCCCACGGTCCAACAGAAGATGCAACCGGTTCTCGACCTCACCGCAGCGCTCGACGCACATCGCCAGGCAGGAAGGATTGATGCCGCGGCCGGAGTCGAACAAGCGCTTGAAAACGTCCTCATCGGCGTCATACTGAAGGAACTTGATCGAAATAAGGGTGAGGGTCTGGGAGAGCTAGGATATAAACTGTTAAAAGAGGATGTCGAATGGTTAATAACAAATAAGAAATAGTCATGGCCATCATTCGAGGTTCAATCATCATCGTTTTATCTTTTCTTGTGGCGTATTATGGTGCGTCTATGGGATATCATCTATTCTCATCATCGCTTGATTACGGCATCTTTGCTTGGATAGTCGCGATTTACTCTCTTACAGTATCGCTGCTCTTTACGATTTTTGAGGAGAAGCATCCATATGTGTGGGTAATTGTCGCAATTGCCCCCTTACTATTCCTGTTCCTGCGCTTGGTTTTACCGCCGCTAGAGTTCATCACTTCATTCAATCTTGGGGACTCAGCGTACTTGCTGCTTGGCTGGAGTGTTTTCATTGTCGTTGGCATTGGTAGCGGCGTAGTGATTAAAAAAATTTTGATGCGATTCTCACCGAAATTCTTAACTCGGCTGAGTTCATGACAGTTGCTCTAAAACCCTGAAAAGTGTAGGGTGTCAACAGAGGGTAGCTTCAACCTAGTGGAGGTTCGAATGAACTGCCAGATATCGCTTGCCGAACGGATAAAGGCCCTGCAGGGTGAAATCGAAGAGGACCAAGCACTCGCAAAAACCGACGACGATCGACGGTTCTTGCGAGCGAAGATGGACGAGCTCGAAGAGCTTGTGACGAAAGCAGAAGAGGCAGCCTCAAAGCCGTCTCAACCGAAGGAGGTTAAGATGCCGAAGCGTCCCCGAAAGGAACCTTTGCGTGCAGTGCCGCTTCAATCCGCTCCCGACGAGAAGATTGTAGCTGAACCAATGCCGACGCCGGTGCAAAACGAAGAGTTCGGCTTGCCGGATCCATACGCTGGCGAGCGGTATCTGAACTACAAGCATCCAGACACCGGACGCATCAGTGGCAAAGGGATGACGTACGAGCAAGCGGAAGACTTGCACGCTCGAAAGCTCTTGCGATACAAACGAAAGAAGGAGTGAGGGGTGCTCGTGTCGAAACGAGCACCCTTTTCTGTTGTATAATTTTGCCATGACAGAAAGGGGAGCCAACTCGTTCGTGAAATTCACGTTGGGATTCACGGTTTTCATAGCAATCAGCTTCGGGCTCACCTATGCCGTGAGTACGTATTCGATCGCACAGGAGCGTGAGCGCCAAGTAGGCGCTGCCTATCGCGCCATGGTCGGCAACGACGAGAGTTGGTGGCATCGTCTCTTTTGATTTTCATCTAATTTGACACCTCGCCCCTCTGAAGGTAGATTGTGCGACAAGGGCCAGAGACAGCGAGCATCCATATGGAGTACCATATGGACGACGTCGTTCGCCGATCATGAAAGCAAGTTTTCATGATTCGGCTCACTAGTCGCAATAAGTCTCGCCGAGGTCGAAACCTAGCCCTGACCATTAGTTGGCACTAGCTCGAAAAAGAGCATATGCAAACAAAGCAGCAGAAAGTAGAGCTCGTCGAGAAGCTCGCACAGAACATCAAGGATTCCATCACGACGGTCATCGTCCACTTCAAGGGCGTGAATATCGGCGAGGAAACCATGATGCGTCGCGAACTCCGGGCGAGCGGTGTGAAATACACTGTCGCGAAAAAGACGCTCATCAAGCGGGCGCTCGAGAAGCTCGGCCACAATGTGGAAGAGGTTCCTCTCGAAGGGGAGATCGCCATCGCTCACGGCGGTGCCGACGACTCCACGCTCATCGCGCGTCTCATGCACGGCTACGGCGCGAAGTTCCTCGGAGCCGACAAGGAGAACAAGATTTCCATCCTTGGCGGTATCTTCGAGGGCAAGCTCGTGGGTCAGCAGATGATGCGCGAGATCGCGACGATTCCGTCCATGGACGGTCTCCGCGGCATGTTCGCCAATATCATCAACTCGCCGCGATCGCGCTTCGCGATCGTCCTCAGCGAGGTGGCAAAGACGAAAACCAGTTAATAACCAACTATCAACGATATGACACAGGATCAAATCATCGAATCAGTCGAGAAGATGACAGTGTTGGAACTCAACACTCTCGTCAAGGCGATCGAAGAGAAGTGGGGTGTGAGCGCGGCAGCAGTCGCGGTCGCGGGCCCTGCAGCAGCGGCAGCGGAAGAGAAGACCTCGTTTGCGGTCGAACTCACTGCCGTAGGTGACCAGAAGGTCGCCGTCATCAAGGTCGTCAAGGAAGTTCTCGCACTCGGCCTCGCCGAAGCGAAGGGTATCGTCGACGGCGCTCCGAAAATGCTCAAGGAAGACATGTCCAAGGAGGATGCGGAAGCACTTAAGGCGAAGTTGGAAGCAGCCGGCGCGAAGGTTACTCTCAAGTAACTTTTCCAGCTCTTCACGAAAAACGCCCCTGACAGGGGCGTTTTTCTATGGTGCGGCAGATGTATTACCTCGCGCTGAAAAGCTCCGATGGTACAATCCCTCCACACTGACGATGCCGTATGCAGAAAACTACCGATTTCCTTACCACTCTCATCGAACCGAACCGCGCAAAGATTCTCCGCCTCTTCGTCCTCTACGATACCGATGAGCACACGCTCTCGGCTCTAGCAGAGCGCACCGGCGTCGCGTCGGCCGTCGTTGCGAAAGAATTAGACGCGCTCGCGTCGCTCGGGGTCTTGCGAGAAGCGAAAGGGCAGGGGAAAAACGACAAAGAGCGCAAAGCCGCGACGCGCTATTCCTTCAACTACAAATTCAAGCACGCGCAGTCGCTCGCCACCTTCGTGCGCGCCGTTTCCGAAGACCGTTTCGACGATGTAGACCGCGCGCTCAGGCACGCAGGGCGCTTTTCCGCGATAGTTCTTTCCGGCGTTTTCCTCGGCGACTTGCAGCGCCCGGCCGATCTCATCATCGTGGGCGACGCGGTGAACGAAAAGCGGCTCGAGAATGCGGTCCGCTCGTTCGAACCTCGCTACGGGCGTGAGATCCGCTACGCCGTCTTCTCGACACCGGAATTCCGCTACCGCCTCACCATCCACGACAAGCTCGTCCGCGACACCCTCGACTACCCGCACCGCATCCTCCTCAACAAGCACAACCTCCTCTAGGCACGAAGCCAGTATTCCCAGAAGACACATCCTCCGGACCGCGGAGATTTTTCTGCTGAAAAATCTCCTAGGCTTCGCACCGCCGTGCTGCAGATGGTCCGTCGAATATGTCTCCTGGGAATCCTCACGAATCACGACACGATTGCTGTCCACATGAAGGCCTCATGATGCGCCCCGCTCGGTGGCACCGTTGTTATCATGAAAGAGTCGAAATTTTAATAACTGTTTATTTTGCCTAGGCATATATGATAGTTGCACAATCGGCGAGTGTCCTGCAGGCCTCGTTCAACGATGTGTGGTTCACCATCGTGTCGTTCGTGCCAGCGATTCTCGCAGCCGCCGTGATATTCATCATCGGCTGGGTAATCGGCATGATCCTCGCGAAGGTGATCGAGCAAGTGATAGACGTCTTGCGCATCGATGATGCGCTGAAGGCGTCTGGCGTGACGGAAGCCGTGAAAGATGCGGGTTTCCATCTCAGCGCCGGTAAGCTGCTCGGCGCACTCGTAAAGTGGTTCGTCATCGTAGTGTTCTTGATGACAGCGCTCGAGATTCTCGGACTGGTTCGCGTAACGATCTTCCTTCAACAGGTCGTTCTCGCATACATCCCGCAGGTCATCGTCGCAGTCTTGATTCTCATCATCGCGGCAATCGTCGCGGAGGTGGTCAAGAGTGTCGTGACGGGTTCGGCCCGCGCGGCAGGTGTTCGCCAAGCGAACATGGGAGGAGCCATCGCCAAGTGGGCGATCTGGGTCTTCGCTGTTCTTGCGGCGCTCAACCAGCTCGGTGTCGCTGCCGCATTCTGGCAGACGCTCTTCACGGGTATCGTAGTGGCACTCTCGCTTGCATTCGGCTTGGCCTTCGGGCTCGGCGGCAAGGAGGCGGCTGCTCGGTTCATCGAGAAGATGCGCGACGAAGTCACGAAGGACTAGTCGCCACACAAAGGAAGGAAGTGCCGGCCGGCTGCCTCTTCGAAAGAGGGCAGCCGGCCGGCTTCCTATATCGGGGGAGGGCATCCCTTGGCAGCATATTCGACAGACCATCTGCAGCGCGACTGGCGCGAAGCCTAGGAGATTTTCTAGCAAGAAAATCTCCGCGGTCTGGAGGATATGCTGCCAAGGGATGCCCCCTTTTATCCCCACCGCTATCCCCACGATATCCTCTGTTTAGGCCGCAAAACCCCATTCTTGACATTACAGGTCAGCGCCCTTATACTCCTTTTTACATATGTTTATCAAGCAAGAAGCACTGAAGTGGCGTGAATAGCCAAGTTAATTCTTGTGCTACCTCTGGCCGCTTCTGAGCGGCTTTTTCCTTGCCCTGAGAGCGCGAAAGCGATCAAAGGGGAAACGTATGTGGCTCGTTGACAACTGAAGAGTGACACAACTATTCAAGCTCGCCTGCAAGGGCGAGGTTGAATTGAAATCAAAAGAATCAAACATTTCGTACCGGTTCAAGTATGCCTAGATCGACATCGAAGGCATGCTGGTCTTCCCGGGCGGAATGCAGGAACCTTCCACCGCAAGGTGCAGGGATTGTAAAGACACAAAAAAGTCCACACCTCTAGACAGGGTGTGGCAGGATTTTCTTCGCAAGAAGAAGATCAAACACGTGGTTCCCAGAATTTCTAACGAGATTCTGGATAAGGGCGTGCGGTGGATGCCTAGACTGAAGAAAGCGATGAAGGACGCGGTTTGGCGGCGATACGCTTCGGGGAGGTGCCCAGCAACCTACGATCCGGAGATTTCCGAATGGGATAACCCCTGTATGTGAACCATACAGACTCAGAGAGTAAATCCTCTGTAGAGCAGACCACGGGAAGTGAAACATCTCAGTACCGTGAGGAAAAGAGAACAATAGTTATTCCCCTAGTAGCGGCGAGCGAAAAGGGAGGAGCCCAAACTCAGCCACATAAATAGCCTGGAGCCATCAGCTAGTAGCCGGTAGCAGAATTCGTTTTGCTACAAGCTGCAGGCTACGAGCTACAAGCTATTTATGCGGATGGGGGTTATAAGGCTACAGCGCTAGCAATAGGTAGAGTCAAAAAATGCTTAGTTAGAAGAATCGTCTGAGAAGGCGAGCCCCAGCGGGTTATAGCCCCGTATTCGAAAACGAAGCATCTCTATGGCTGTAGTTCTTGAGTAGCTCGAGACATGAATAGCTCGGGTGAATTTGCCAGAACTAACTGGTAAGGCTACATATTTCTTCAGATCGATAGTGAACTAGTACCGTGAGGGAAAGGTGAAAAGAACCCCGGTGAGGGGAGTGAAATAGATCTGAAACCGCATGTCTACAAGGAGTTGAAGAGGTCGCATTTATTTGCGTTGCCTCGACAGCGTGCCTATTGAAGAATGAGCCAACGAGTTGATGTGTACGGCTTGGCTAAGGGGTTTTCCCCCCGAGCCGTAGCGAAAGCGAGTGTGAATAGCGCGTTTGTCGTACATATCAGACCCGAAGCAACGTGAGCTACCCATGAGCAGGCTGAAGTTTCTAGAAATAGGAATGGAGGGCCGAACCCGTAGATTGTGCAAAATCTTGGGATGACTTGTGGGTTGGAGTGAAAAGCTTATCGAACGTTGTAATAGCTGGTTCTCTCCGAAAGAGCTTTCGGGCTTGCGTCGTATGTTCCTGTTGGGGGTAGAGCACTGGAAGGTCTCGATAGTCCGCAAGGACACGAGTCCTATCAAACTCCGAATACCAGCAGTCAGAATACGGCAGTTAGACGGTGGGGGCGAAGCTCCACTCGTCAAAAGGGAAACAGCCCAGATCGTCATCTAAGGTCCCTAAATTATAGCTAAGTGCAAACAAGGAGGTGGAATTTCAGAGACCGTCAGGATGTTGGCTTAGAAGCAGCCACCATTCAAAGAAAGCGTAACAGCTCACTGACTTAGAGATTCCGCGCCACAAATGATCGGGGCTAAGCTATATACCGAAGATACGGATGTATCCTTCTTTATTGAAAGATACGTGGTAGGAGAGCGTTTTATGTGCAATGAAGCCAAAGAGGTGACTCATGGTGGAGCGCATGGAAGTGAAAATGTTGGCACGAGTAACCGCAAGGCATGTGAGATTCATGCCCGCCGAAAGAACAAGGTTTCCTTCGCAATGGAGATCATCGAAGGGTTAGTCGGTCCTAAGCCGATGGCAAACGCCGCAGGCGATGGACACACGGTTAATATTCCGTGACTTGTGTATAGAGTGATGGAGGGACGGAGCGCTGTATTCCAGGCCCCTTATTGGATTGGGGTCGGCACCATGATTATGCTTTCTAGGTAAATCCGGGAGGCAAATGAGAGCGGTGTCGAGAAGTGGAGATTCGTCAAAGCGAATCTGGGGGAGCGCGCTTTCAAGAAAAACTTCTAAACTTATCTATATACGAACCGTACCGCAAACCGACACAGGTGTTCAGGTCGAGTAGACCAAGGCGAACGGGTGAGAGATCCTCAAGGAACTCGGCAAAAAAGCGACCGTACGTTAGCAATAAGGTCCGCCTTTGTCTCCCGCAAGGGAGGCGAGGCCGCAGCAAAAGATTCCCAACCGACTGTTTACCAAAAACACAGCTCCCTGCAAACTCGTAAGAGGAAGTATAGGGGGTGATGCCTGACCAATGCCGGAAGGTCAAGTGTGGAGGGTGTGTGCCCGCAAGGGCAGATGCTGGACTACATAAGCCCCGGTCAATGTCGGCGATAACTATGAACGATTGTAGTTAAAAAATTCAGCTATTTGCTGGAATATCTGCGCATATCAAAGTACCCAGATAAACTATTTGGGTAAAAATCTTTGATCGATGTCTAATGCTAATTAGACGAGCAGACAATCAGCAGGGAAGATTCACGAAAGTGAAAACCCTCAGAGACTACACGCTGAACTCGTCCTTCTTAATTGAGGCAAACGAGATGATATAGTCCGGCCTCTATGGCGACATAGAGAATTACGTGCAGCTACTGCAAATATTATTTTGCGCACGTAGATTAACATAGGCAAATCGTCCTAAGGTTTCGCATTTCTCTAAAGAGGAGTGCGGAAGGACTGGGACTATTTGTACTGTGAGCCAAAAAACAACGCTGCCTATCCGTGTAAACGGATGTCCTCATAAAATTTGACCATATGCTGGTAACTCCGAGTATCTTCAGGTACTAGCCGCAAGGCAGTAACAATTCTGAAGTGCGGACAATCAGCAGGAAAGACTCCCAAAATCAGGTGCTATAATTGGACGTATGAGCACACCGCCAAGTATTGGTTGGTATTTGTCAGGATTCAGTGATGGTGAAGGAAGCTTTAATGTTTCCCTCCGCCAAAGACCGGACCACAAACTTCAATGGCAAGTTGTACTTACATTTAACGTAGCCCAACGAGATGTCACGAATCTTCTGCTTCTGCAAAAACATTTGCAGTGCGGCAGATTACAAAGACGGAGTGATGGAGTCCATTACTTTGTCGTGACGAATTACGTCGAACTCGTAGAAAAGGTGTTTCCGTTTTTTGAACGGTTCCCTTTTCAATCCAAATCTAAAACCAGAAACTTCGCATTGTTCAAGCAAATCGCGGATATCGTATATTCTGGAGAGCACCTCGCTCGCAAGGGATTTATGAGAATCATCGAATTGCGGGAAAAACTGAACGAAGGAAAGGGAAGGAAACGGAAATACGAAAAACAAGACGTCGTTGAAGATTTTGAGAGAATCCTCAGAAACCAAACGTCAAACAAACAAGCGTCGCTTGTTTGAAGATAGAGTTCGGGCCGCATAGCGATATGTGGAAGGAGACCCTAGCGAAATTCCTTGTCTGGTAAGTTCAGACGCGCACGAATGGTATAACGAGTTGGGAACTGTCTCGAGGATTTGCCCGGTGAAAATACAAGGGCGGTGAAGATGCCGCCTTCCTGCAGCTAGACGAAAAGACCCCAGAAGCTTTACTGTAATTTGGTATTGAGTATACGATTTTTCTGCGTAGCGTAAGTGGGAGGCTTTGAAGCGAAGATCTCGGTCTTCGTGGAGCCGTCAATGCAACACCACTCTTGAAAATTGTATGTTCTAACCTCTCCGGAAAAAACCGGAGAGAGACAGTACCTGATGGACAGTTTCGGTGGGGCGCTGTCCTCCTAAAAAGTAACGGAGGAGCCTATTAAGGTTACCTAGTCGCGAATGGAAACCGTGACGATAGTGCATTGGCATAAGGTAGCTTGACTGCGAGTCGTACATGACAAGCAGGCGCGAAAGCGGAGCAAAGTGAACCGACGGTCCGCATTAGATGCGACCGAAGATTAACGGATAAAAGTTACTCTGGGGATAACAGGCTGGTATTGCCTAAGCGTCCAAAGCGACGGCAATGTTCGGCACCTCGATGTCGGCTCATCTCAGCGCGGGGCTGAAGAAGGTCCCAAGCGTATGGCTGTTCGCCATTTAAAGAGGTACGTGAGCTGGGTTCAAACCGTCGTGAGACAGGTTGGTCTTAATCTGCTGCAGGCGTTGATTCTTGAGGAGAGTCGTTTCTAGTAAAGTATTGCTACTTCAGGGAGAGATCCCTGATGACAATGTGGCTTATAACGGTGAAGTCTAATGCGCTCCCGATCCGAGAAGAACTTGTGCACAGGTCCGTGTGCAAGGGACTCGCTTGAGGACCGGAAAGTGCTACGATAATACCGTGGGAAGTCGACTCAAAACCGATCTGGCTTGGATCGCAGGGTTTCTTGATGGCGATGGCAGTTTGATGTTGCAAGTGAAATTACGTTCCGACACTAGTCGAGGCGTACGCTTCATGGCAACTATCTGCCTCTATCAAGACACTCGGCATGAAAAGCCGCTCCTATGGATACGAAAACAATTTGGTATCGGCTATATCTCGCGCAGAAATGACGGGATTACCGAGCTGAGGATAAGCGGATTCGAGCAGGTGAGAAATATTCTCATCGAGCTCCAACCCTTTATCCGATTTAAAGCAAAGCAGGCGAAGGCATTGAAGAATGCCTGTACGCTGCTTGCTGAAAAATCATTGCGTGTACTATCCAAGCGTGATTTGCAAAAACTGGTAGATCTTGCCGTCGAAATACGGACTGAGAACTACAAAAGCAAAAGCACATTCACGAGGGAGGAATTGAATCGGAGGTTGAGTTTGACCCCGTAACGACTGTGGTGCATCTCGCACCCGACTCATATGCAGAGGAATCATCTTTCGAAGATGACTGCTCATATGGGTAACATGCCACCAACCTAACCCGAGAGGGAAGGTTGAAGATATAGTCTGTGCTCCATGAAAGTGGGGAATGAACGACGAGAGGACCGAAATGAACGAACCGCTGGTCTGGGGGCTGTGACGCCAGTCGCAACGTCCCGTAGCTATGTTCGGAACGGATAACCGCTGAAAGCATCTAAGCGGGAAGCCAACTCCAAGATAAGGAATCGTTATAGACCCCTGAGAGATGATCAGGTTGATAGGCACCAGGTGTACGTGCAGCAATGCATTCAGCCGAGGTGTACTAATACGTCGATCAGAACTCTCGTTAGGAATTGTGGGAATATGCGTGGGAAGCGTGAATTCGCTTTCATGTGTCTATATCAAATCTTTTGATTTCAAGTTGTGTCACTCTTCAGTGTCAATGAGCACTGAAGATCTTTGTACTGTTTGAAAATTGTGTGTTGGTGGTTTGGCGATTGGGGTCCACCCGTTCTCATTCCGAACACGGCAGTTAAGCCAATCTGCGCCGATGGTAGTCGTAAGGCAAGAGTAGGTCGCCGCCAACACAGAGTTTTCAAGCACAATGACCACCGTACGGTGGTCATTGTCATTTGTGGGAAGAGAGCACTTTTGATAGAGTACGTAAAGGTGAAGTCGCAACGGAGATTGTCAGATGTCCCAAGCTACAAATCTGCCACCGGCAAACATCGAACTGCTCTATTCGTATCGGCACGATACGCACTGCTTTACGATCAAGGAGATTCCGGGACTCATTGTCATGGATTGGTCTTTGCGGCGTGCGTACGATAGCGCCGTCGAAGGAATGCTGCAGCACACTAAAGCGGTGTACGGCGTACAGGTGCAATACGACATTCTCGACGACTTTACCGAGTTTGAGAAATATAAGCGCGTCCGCTGCAAATTACGCACCGTTCATTGAAGATCACCACCACCGTTTCCCTTTGCGGGAAATGGTGGTTTTTCTACTATAATAGGGACATGTCCTGGTCATCCCGCCGGCAGGCAGCCTACATATTCGGCGTTATCGCCTTTTTCGGCACGCTCGTCGCGGTGCCGTTCCTGTATTGGTACTCCAACATTCAAGAATCCTGCTTCGATGGAATCCAGAACCAGACTGAAACGACAGTCGACAAGGGTGGCCCCTGCAAGCTCTTGGACGACCGGACGCTGACGCCGCACGCCATTCTCTGGGCGCGCGCCTTCCAAGTGCGTGATGGCTCCTACAGCACGGTCGCGTATGTGGAGAACCCGAATGAGAACGCCGGCGTGGCCCTTGTCCCATATCGCTTCCGTCTCTACGATGATCGCAACGTGCTCGTCGCCGAGCGTGAAGGCTCTGCCTACATCATGCCGGGAGCTATCACGCCGATTTACGAAGGCGCGATCGATACCGGCAATCGCATCGTGGCGCGATCGTATCTCGAATTCAGCGCACCACTGGTGTGGGAACGTCTCTACGATTCGAGCCGTGCCATCGTTGTCGCCACCAAGGATTTATCCGACCCCGGTTCCGCTCCACGGCTCGCGGCACGCATACAAAACAAGAGTGTCACCGATCTGCGCGACATCGAGTTCATCGCCGTTGTCTTCGACACAGCCGGGAACGCCTTCGCTTCATCGGCGACACTCGTCGACTCGCTCGACGACGGGGAAGAGAAGGAAATTGTCTTCACGTGGCCGGATCCGTTCCAGTATCTTCCCGGGCGCACCGATGTCATCCCGCTCCTTGCGCCGCGCGACAGGGAATAGGCGCGGATTAGCTTGACCTGCCTCGCATCCGTATAATCCTGGGATGCCGCGTCCGCAGCTCCCGAGCCTCCGCCTCTTCGCCCATATCGATTGGTTCCTTTTGGCCGCCGCAGTCGCGATCGCGCTCCTCGGCCTCGTCACCATGCGCCCTTTGGCGGGCGATTATGAGGCGTTCTACGACCGACAGATCATCTGGATAGCCGTAGCCATTGGCGTCTTCTTCATCACGAGCCTTCCTTCATACGCCTTCCTGCGCCGCACGCCCGTCGTCGTCGGTCTTTTTCTCGGAATCGTCGGAATGCTCGGACTCATCTTCGTGACCGGCAGCATCTTCTCTGGCGCACAAAGCTGGTTCAATCTCGGGTTCTTCGCCATCCAGCCGTCCGACCCAGCCAAGCTCATTCTCATCATTGCGCTCGCGAAATACTTCGCACGCCGCCACGTTGAGATTGCGAATATCAAGCACATCATAATATCTGGCGCGTATGCGGCGGCGATATGCGGACTCGTGTTCCTTCAGCCGGACTTTGGCGGTGCTATCATCATTCTCTCAATCTGGTTTGGCATGGTGCTGGTAGCGGGAATCTCATGGAAGCATCTCGGAGTGCTCGCCGCCATCGGTATCATTGCATTCGGCAGTCTCTGGATGTTCGTGCTACAGCCATACCAGCAACAGCGCATTATGACCTTCATTCATCCGCTTGCAGACATTCAAGGTGCCGGCTATCACGCGTATCAATCGACGGTTGCGGTGGGGAGCGGGAAATGGCTCGGGAAAGGAATAGGCTTTGGCACCCAATCAAAACTCAGATTCCTTCCAGAGTACCAGACCGACTTCATCGTCGCGGCGTATGCCGAAGAATGGGGCTTTCTGGGAGTTTTAATTCTCTTTGGGCTCTATTCGGTTGTGATGTTCCGCACGCTCTCACTTGCCGCACGCGGTTCCGACAACTTCGCCATGCTCTTTGGAACTGGCGTCGGGCTCATGTTCCTCGCTCATATTGTTGTTCATGTCGGCATGAATCTCGGCCTCATGCCGGTGACCGGTACGACGACGCCGTTCATGAGCTATGGCGGGTCGCACTTGATCACGGAGTTCGCCGCGCTCGGCATTTTGATGGGTCTCTCTCGTCGTGCACGTGTGGTGCGATCGGTCGAAGATAGGACCGAATTGGTCAGCGTGTAGTGTATAGCGCGACTGTTTCGGCAACCATACGCTCTAGGGTGAAATCTTTTTCTATACGAGCATGGAGCGCTGCCGCCGTGCTGCCCACACCTGTAAAAGCGAGCGCTTGTACCATTCTCTCCGCAAGCTCTGCCGCATCATCCGGCCTCACGAGCGTTCCGGTCGTCTCGTCGATTAGCTCTGGAATCCCACCGACGCGGGTCGCAATGACAGGAACTCCAGCAGCACCTGCTTCGAGAATGGAGTAGGAAAGCGCTTCGGAGCGCGATGGGACGAGGAAACAATCAAACGCAGCCACGAGTTGCGCAGCGTCGGGAACGAAACCGATGAGATGGACGATGTCGGCGAGCCCTGCCTCACGTATGCGCTTTTCCAGCGTCGTGCGCTCGGCGCCTTCGCCGGCGATAACATAATGCACCCGCGAATCTTTATGAACGACGGTGCGCATTGCCTCGATGGCCACATCCAGCCCTTTTACCGGATGCAGTTCCGCGAGCGAACCGAACCAGAAGGCGTCACGTGCGACGTTGAGCGACGGGTGATTTGCAGCGAGCTTGAGACGCGCTTCTGCGCGCGCGAATATTTGTTGAGGGGCAATGCCGTTGCGCACCACGGTAATTTTCCGCTGCGCAAAAGGTAGGCGCATCTGATCGCGAACGCTTTGGGATACTGCAATTGTTCGCTGCGCGAGAAGGACGGTTATCCAGGCGATGAGGCGGATAACTGTTTTCGACAGCACTCCACGAGGCTCATTGAATGCCCACGCATGTGCCGTGAAGACGACTCTCACGCCAGCGATGCGGCCGGCAAGCGCGCCAATTCCGCCCATCTTCGAGCTGTGGATATGGAAGACATCGGGCCTCTCGGCTCGAAGAATTCGCACCACCTCGAAGAACGTGCGGATGTCTCCCGCCAGGCTGACGCGCCGTTCCATGGCTGCAAGCGGGATAGTACGGATGCCCACGGCTTGGAGTCGTTGGACGAGGAGACCTGATCCACCACACATGACTGCGATGTCATGGGTATCCGAAAGGGAGCTGGCGAGGTCAAAGACGTGCCGTTGCGCACCACCGAAATTCGACTGCGTGATGCCGAGGAGCACCCTTTTTTTCGCCATGTAGAGCCATACTACCGCTTTTTCGCGCGTAACCAAAGCGTGATATAGTGCGCACGATATGCGCTCGGTCCGTACCCGGGAACTCCTGCTTCTTTTTATCGGCGACGCGTTTTTCCTCGTTGCCGCGCTCTACCTCACGCTCCTGGTGCGCTATTTGGGATTGCCGTCATACGACCTCCTCATGCTGCACCTCGTCCCGTTTTCGCTTCTCTTCCTTATCTGGCTCTCCACCTTCTTCATCACCGGTCTTTACGACCAGCACACGATGATTTTCCGCGCTCGTCTTCCTGAGAGGATTTTCCGCGTACAACTTGGCAACATCGTCATCGCCGCACTCTTCTTTTTCCTGATTCCGATTTTCGGTATCACGCCGAAGACGAACCTCCTCTTGTATCTCCTCATCTCGTTCGGTCTCATAGCGGGGTGGCGCATCGCGTTGGTGCCGTGGCTCCTACGCCGCGAGCGTGGTGAGGCGCTGCTCATTGGCGGCGGAAGTGAGTTCAAGGAACTCTTCAACGAAGTGAATGAGAACGAACGGTACCCCTTCCGCTTCACGGATTCGCTCAATATCGATCACGCGGATGGCGGCTCGCTTTCCGATCAGATTTTCGTCAAGCTGCAGAACAAGAACCTGTCGTTCGTCGTCGTCGATCTGCACCACCGCAAACTTGCGGGCATCTTGCCGTATCTCTACAAGCCGATTTTCTCCAACGTAGAATTCATCGACGTGCGTGAGCTGTACGAGGAGATTTTCGAACGCCTGCCGCTTTCGGTCCTCGGTGATGAGGAATTCGTTCAGCACATGCAAGAGCGCCGCCCGCCGACATGGTATTTCGTGGGGAAGCGCGTCATCGATATTCTGGGCGGCATCGCGATGGGTATCGTGACCGCATTCATAACGCCCTTTGTCTGGCTCATGATGCGTCTAGAAGGTCCTGGCCCTTTATTCATTACGCAGCATCGCATCGGGAAGGATGGCTCGGCGACCGTCGCGCACAAGTTCCGCAGCATGCGATTGAACGAGGGCAAGAGCTCGTCGTGGGTGAAAGAAGGGGAGAATGGCATTACGAAAGTCGGTGCGATCCTGCGCCGTACCTCGCTCGACGAATTTCCGCAATTTCTGAATATCCTCTCGGGCGAGCTCTCGCTCATCGGACCGCGCAACGACATCGAAGGGCTCGCGAAGCGCCTTGCCGACGCGATTCCGCACTATATGTCTCGTTACAGCGTGAAGCCGGGCATCACCGGTTGGGCGCAGATCAACCAGCGGTACGAGCCGGGTAATATCAGCCCGCAGTCCATCGAGGAGACCAAGATGCGCCTCATGTACGATTTCTACTACATCCGCAACCGCTCTTTCATGCTGGACATCATCATCGCGCTCAAGACATTGAAGAGGATGGTTTTTAGGGTCAGCTCGTGGTAATTTTGATAAGTGAATCACACTATTTTCATCACCGGTGCTGCCGGGTACGTCGGCTTCGCGCTCATCGAAAAAATCGTGGCGCGCGAGGATGTTTCCCGCATCATCGCCCTCGATAAGGAGGCGGCTCCGGACGAGCTCCGGCACCCAAAGGTGACGTATATCCAGGCCAACACGAACGATGACTGGCAGGCCGAAGTGGCGAAGTATTCACCCGACATTGTCATCCACACCGCCTGGCAGATCCGAGATATCTACGGCAATTACGCGCTGCAAAAAGCGTGGAACATCGACGGCTCCGACAAAGTGTTTGATTTCGCACTCGCTGAGCCGAGCGTGAAGCGCCTCGTGCATTTCTCGACCGTCTCATCGTACGGGGCGTATCCGGATAATACGATCGAGCACCGATACACCGAAGACGAACCATTCCGCAAATCCGATTACAACTACGCCGAAGAGAAGCGTCTCGTCGAAGTGTCGCTAAGGAAGAAATTCGAAGAAGCTCGCGCGAAAGGGAAAGAAATCGATGTCGCGATCATCCGCCCCGCCGCGATCACCGGCCCTCGTGGTCGCTTCGCGCGCATCCGATTCGGTCTGCAATCAGCGCTCTCCGGGCAGCTCACTGGCTCGTTCGTCTACAGCCTTGTCTCGTTCCTGACGTCGTTCGTTCCTGCGCCGCCGAAGTGGGCTCGGCAATTCATACACGAAGACGACATCGTCGACATCACCGAACTGCTCGCGTTTTCCGAAAAAGTCACGGGTTACGAGGCTTTCAATGCATGTCCGCCAGGGCCGGTCGTCTTGGCGCCCGACATGGCGAAAGCAGTGGGGAAGCGCATCGTGCCGGTGCCGCCGTCGCTCATCCGTATCGCGTTTTTCTGCATGTGGCATCTCACGCGCGGGAAGATTCCTACGGCGCGCGGCGCCTGGAAAGGGTATTCCTATCCCATCCTCGTCGACGGTTCGAAATTGACGCGCCTTCATGGCTATGAGTACCGCATGGCAGCGAAGGACGCCTTCGTCTATACTGACGGCCGTTACGAATCCGTCGTCCCGCAATCTCGCATCAACAAACGCCCACTATGAAAATCCTCGTAACCGGCGGCGCCGGATTCATCGGTACCAATCTGTGTGAAGCCCTCGCCGAAGCAGGGCATTCAGTGACCGCGATAGATAATCTTTCGGTCTCGGCAGACAACGTTCCGCGCCTCGAAGCGGCGGGAGTGCAGTTCGTAAAGGCGGATATTTCTGAATACGAGGAAATCGAGGCGCACTTCAAAGGCATCGATGCTGTGTATCACCTAGCCGCAATGAATCGCGCGCAACGCTCAATCGAGAATCCGCGCGCGGCAAACGCTTCGAATGTGACGGGGACGCTCAACGTGCTCGATGCGATGCGCATTCACAAGGTTCCAAAGATTGTTTTCGTCTCTTCGAGTTCTGTGTACGCGGGTCGCGACGGTGCGCTCAAAGAAGATGGTCCGCTCTCACCGCCGCATCCCTACGGCGTCGGGAAGCTCGCAGGGGAGCACTACGTGCGCATCTACGGCGAACTGTTCGGCATCCAGTGGGTGACGCTCCGCCTCTTCAGCGTCTACGGCCCCTATCAGCTCGGAAATATCGATAAGGCTGGTGCGGTCGCCAAATTCATCCATCTCGCGCACGAAGGGAAGTCACTCCCGATATACGGCGACGGCACTTCGCTGCGCAATTTCACCTATGTCGCCGATGTCGTGCGCTGCCTCATGCTTGCTCTCGAAAAAACCGAAGCGCTCGGGCACGTCATCAATATCGCCAACCCTGAGGAAATCACGGTGCAAGCACTCGCTGAGACCGTTGTCCGAGAAAGCGGCTCAGTGTCAGAGATTTCGCACGAGCCGCAACTGAAAGGCGATCCGTCGCGTAATTTTCCAGACACCTCGAAAGCAAAAGAGCTTCTTGGTTACGAACCAGAGATCAGCGCCGTCGATGGCGTCCGAAAAACGATCGAGTGGTTCCGCGCGAACGGCGCCGCCTAACTATGCGCATCGACGGGAAGGCTATCGCTGAAAGCGTCTTTCAACGCCTCGTCGAAGAGGATGTCAGCGGCCGCACGCTGGGGCTCCTCGTCATCGGTTCGGATACGGTAACGGATTCGTTCGTGCGTCAGAAAGCGCGCGCGGCAGAGCGTCTTGGTGTGAATATATTGCGACGCGACCTTCCGGATACGGCGACGACCGAAGACGTACTTGCCGCGCTCGCAGCATTGGCGATAGACACGAATGGCGTTATCGTGCAGCTGCCGCTCCCGTCGCAGATTGATACCGAAACCGTTCTTGCCGCGCTTCCGCCCGAAAAGGATGTCGATGGGATTTCCGAATATCCGCGCGTCCGTCCGCCAGTGGCAGAGGCGGTGGGGGAGATTCTCGCTCAATCCGGCGTACAGGTACACGATGCGAATGCCGTTGTCGTGGGTTCAGGCAGGCTTGTCGGGGCACCTGCAGTGGCGCTTTTGCACTACATGGGTGCACGCGTCACCGTTCTTTCTCGTGGTGATTCGCTTGATGCGATGAAAGATGCCGACATCGTTATCCTCGGAGCAGGAGAGCCAGGGCTCGTGAAGCCGGAGAATCTCAAAAAAGGTGTTGTCCTCATAGATGCAGGAACCAGCGAATCGAACGGGAAGATAGCAGGAGATGCCGATCCTGCATGCGAAGAAAAAGCATCCGTCTTCACGCCCGTCCCCGGCGGCGTGGGCCCCATCGCCGTAGCGATGATTTTCAAGAATCTTGCGACGCTCTTGAATAAGTAAAAGGCGGGAACCGATCTGGTTCCCGCCGTGCTTCAAAGTGCGCAGCACTTTTCTGCGACCTTGAATGCTTGCCGGTTGTCTTTGATGCAATCGACCGCTTTCGGCGTGAGTGTCGCATGTACGAAGGTGACTATGGCGATTCGGTCGTCCGTTCGCTCGGTGCGAGAATCGCGTACACCGTGAATACCGCTCATGCCATATTTTCCACCGGTGAGACCGTAAAACTTCTTACCGGGAAAAATTGCAACACGATCCCACGCTTTCTCGGCGATTCGATGCGAGGCGCCTTCGCGGTCAAAGAGTACCAATCCTTCTTCCGATGCCCACCAATGGATAGTGAAAAATGCGCGATCCATATGCGCGTAGGCATCGGCGTTTCCGGCGCGATTACCGACGAGCGGCAAGTACCGGAGAACGCGAGTGACCGCATTCGCGTCGGTGACATTTCGAGAGAGCGAAATTCCGTATTCCCGCTCGAAATGAAATGCGACAAGTTGCGCATACATTCTCGCTTGCGTGGTGAGTGCTTTGCACGACTCAAGGAACGGTGTAAAACGCTTTTGTGTCGCATCATCAGGAAACGGCCATATCGCTGGGGGCGATTGGTAGTGGAAAAAGTATTTCCGTTCCGCATCGTCTCGATAGATGAGTCCCGCTTCCTGGTCCCAGCCCATCTCGTCCTGCTTTAGGATCTGCTGGGCGAAGATTTCGTGGATCGACGCATCATTCGTCATCGTCCGCATGCCGTCACGGATGATCGGCATGTGTTCGGCAAGGATGCTCGGATCGATATCGATCTCTGCAAATCCACGCGTGGCAATGGTATCAGCTGCATCGTGATAGATTGGGCGCTCTAATACGCTTGAATTCATTTTGACCTCCGCTCAAGGCTTTCAAAGAGCCTCCAGCCATCGTACCGTCCTTTCAGCCCTGCGGGTTTTGCGCCCGATTCCGTTCGTGGCCCAATGAGGGGATATCTGGTGGATAACTAAAAAACGGGTACAATCCTAGGCTATGTGGACGTATAGGGTCTCGGGCATAGCCATCCTTCTCATCGGCGCCGTTCTGGGCTGGTATGTGTATTCGTCGCAGATCGACGGCTCCCGCCCATTCCGCCTCGGCCTCGACCTCTCCGGCGGCACCCAGCTCCTCTATGCGGCCGATCTCAGCGCCATTGCACCTACTCAGATCGAAGACTCCATGGACGCCTTGCGCGAGACCATCGAACGCCGCGTCAATCTCTTTGGCGTCGGCGAGCCGATCGTGCAACGCGAAAAGGGAAGTTCCGTCGCGGGCGGTGGCGAAGAGCGCCTCATCGTCGAGCTGCCAGGCATCACAGATACGCAAGAAGCCATCGCGATGATAGGTGCGACACCAGTTCTCGAATTCCGGATGCTGAAGGATGAATCCGCGCTGCCGCAAGAAGATGCGACTTCGACCGATGCATTCTTCGGCCCAGCTATCCTTACCGGACGCAATGTCGCGCGCGCCGAGCTGCAATTCGGCCAAGGGCAGGGCGGGCTCGCCAACGAACCGGTCGTCGTCCTCAATTTCGACAGTGAAGGCACGCAGATTTTCGCCGACACGACAAAAGCGAATGTCGGGAAGACGTTCGGCATCTTCCTCGATGGCCAGATTATCTCGATGCCCGTTATACGCGAGGAAATCCCAGGCGGCACCGCCGTCATTTCAGGAAGCTTCACGCCCGAGAGTGCGCGCCAATTGGTGCGCGATTTGAATTTCGGTGCGCTCCCCGTTCCGATAGAGCTCGTCTCGACGCAGACGGTCTCCGGCACACTCGGTGACGAAGCAGTCCGCGACGGCATGCTTGCAGGCGCCATCGGGTTCGGTGCCGTCGTCCTATTCATGCTGCTCTGGTACCGTCTCCCCGGCCTCCTCGCATCACTCGCACTCCTTTTCTATGTCGCGCTCTCGCTGGCGCTCTTCAAGCTCATTCCGGTGACGCTCACCGCTGCCGGCATCGCAGCGTTCATCCTCTCTATCGGCATGGCGGTGGACGCCAATGTCCTCATCTTTGCTCGTATGCGTGAGGAGATTAAGAAGGGGAAGGCGATCAACGATGCGGTCAACGACGGCTTCGCACGTGCATGGCTCTCGATCCGCGACTCGAATATCTCGAGTATCATTACTGCCATCATCCTCTTTTGGTTCGGTACCTCTATCATCAAAGGCTTTGCGCTTGTCTTCGGCCTCGGCGTCATTGTCTCGATGCTCAGCGCTCTCACTATCTCCCGCACCTTCCTCCTCGCACTCGCGCCTCAGAGTGACAGCAAGCTCGCACGTTTCCTCTTCGGCAGCGGCGTCAAAATCTAATATGCTTATCGTCACTTATCGCAAAGTATTCTTCGCGCTTACTGCGGCGCTGACGGCAATCGCAATCGCGACACTGCTTTTCTTCGGCCTCAACGTCGGCACGGAATTCACCGGCGGCGTCCTCGCAGAAGTCCGCTATGAGAATCGTCCTGCGCCGGAAGCATTGCAGGCAGCGCTCACAGATGCCGGGCTTGAGAGCGTCTCGGTGCGCGCAGCGGGAGACGACAAGCTCATCGTCCGCGCGGCACCGCTTTCGCCCGAATCACGTGACGCGCTTCCTGGCGCCATTCTTGGCGGCACTATCGAGCGTCTCACCGACGTCGGTCCGTCGATTGGCTCCGAATTGCGCACGAAGGCGCTTATCGCAATCGCACTGGTCGCGCTCTGTATCGTTCTCTATATCGCGTTTGTCTTCCGGAAAGTCTCTTCAACCGAAATGTCTCGCGGCACCCGAGGAATTTCGAGCTGGTGGTACGGCCTCATCACCATCGTGACCCTCATCCACGACCTCGCCATCCCGCTCGGCGCCTTCGCGGTATTCGGGTACTTGTGGGGAGCACAGGTAGATACGCTCTTCGTCACCGCCATCCTCACGGTCCTCGGCTATTCCGTGCACGACACCATCGTCGTCTTCGACCGCACCCGTGAAAATCTGCGCCTCAACGAAGAAGCACGCCGCAAGGAGGATTTCGAGCTCGTCGCGGGTCGCTCTATCGAGCAGACGTTCGTGCGTTCCGTGAATACCTCGATGACGACGCTTCTCGCTCTTGGCGCACTTTTCTTCCTCGGCCCGGCTGCGACGCAGGATTTCTCGCTCACGCTCATTATCGGCATCCTCGCTGGTACGTATTCATCGATCGCATTAGCGACACCGCTTCTGGTGACGGTCGCGAAGTGGCAAGAATCACGGGCAAAATAAAAGAGTCTCAAGACCTCTAGGCTCAACGATTCCAGCTGGCGCCAATAAGCGATCTGCCACTCGGCGTCAGGACGAATTTGTCGCCGAGAGGCCGCTCGATATAACCCCCGACCACAAGGTCTTCAAGGTCCGTAACGGTGCCGCTCCAAACGCTGTCAGTGAAGTCGGCTACGGAAAAGGCCGCATCCGGCGAGCGGTCGTAGAAGAAATTGGCAAGTGTGTCAGTTGGTTTCGACATAGTTCTCCTCTCGTTCGTAGTGTACGCGTCGGGTGCGGCATGTACAAGATTCGATTTCCGTCGGTCAGAGAGTACTATGCAGACATGGATGTCCGCATCGAAGAGAGCTGGAAAAAGCATCTTGCTCCCGAATTCGAGAAGTCGTATTTCAAAGACCTCACTAATTTCGTCCGCGAAGAATACAAGACGAAGACCGTTTTTCCGCCGCCGATCTATATCTTTCGTGCGTTTGATCTCGCGCAGTTCGAGAAAGTGAAAGTCGTGATACTCGGTCAGGATCCGTACCATGGTCCCAAGCAAGCGAATGGCCTCTGTTTTGCGGTGCATGAGGGAGTTCGGACGCCGCCATCGCTGCAGAATATTTTCAAAGAACTTCGGAGCGATCTTGGGAGAGACATCGATACGAATCCGGATCTCTCGCGCTGGGCACAGCAGGGAGTCTTACTTTTAAATGCGACGCTGACGGTCGAGGCAAGGAAGGCGGGTTCGCACCAACACAAAGGGTGGGAAGAATTCACCGATGCCGTGATTCGTGCACTCAATGACGAGCGCGAAAGGTTGGTGTTTATCTTGTGGGGAAATTATGCGAAACAAAAAGGCGCGCATATCGATAGGACGAAACACTGTGTATTAGAGAGTGCGCACCCCTCGCCGTTCTCAGCAGACCGCTTCTTCGGCACAAAGCCTTTCTCGAAGACGAATGACTACCTGGTGCAGAATCACATAAAGCCGGTAAATTGGTAAAAAAAGGGCGATGCTTAACGCATCGCCCTGGACTCCACGGGGTTACCAACCTTTTCGCTCGTTTTTTCTTTTACGAGATCTTTCGTGCAGTCGGTCGGAAAGATCGTTCTTGAATGCCCGCAATCCGCGCGACGGATCTGCTTTTACGCTTGCGATCCACTTCACATACTCGGGATCGTTGCGATACAGCGGTCCCCACATTTTCACGTAGAGATCGTCGTGTGCTTCCGGATCTTGGTTAACCATTGATACCTCCTAAAGAACAAGCCCCCTCTTAGAGAGAGGGGGCTGATGTGAATCGAGTCTAGTTCACAGCAATCCTCTCCCTCGAAAGGGGGTTCGTAAACCAATACCAAGCGGTGGAATGGATCTGCTGTTGCATACCCCTAAGTTAGCATGTGGAAAATGACCGTCAAGCATTGTCATATACGCACAGGCGGCGGTTGACACAGAACAGGCGAGTGATAGCATCGAACGTATGGATTCCTTTAGTCGTGCGATGCTCTTCGGCATGATGATTCTCCTTCGACAGGGGGCTCTCGCGATGGTACGGATCCGATAAATCCGAAACCAAACCGAAAAGCCCCCTCTACAAAGAGGGGGCTTTTCGTGAATCGGGAATGGAGCTTGAAATTCGAACTCCGCTCCCGGGTCACGTGATCCGGTCCAGGTAATCCTGGTTTGTTCTAGAGGAGCAAAAACAATGGGGAACAAGCAATCTCCGAAAGAGGAGAGTTCTGTCCAGACTCGGCTCAATGAACTGCGGGAGCTCGGGAATGAGATTCCGCAAGGTCCGCCCATGAGCCGCGTAAAGCGCACGCAGGACGTCCCCAGTAAGCGGACGTACAACGACCCGATGGGCATCGCGGACGGTCCCAAACAGCCCGACTAGTCCACAACAGCCCGTTCCCATCGAGCCGTCAGGTCAATAGACCATGACGATTTGGCCTCCGGATTCATACCGGAGGCCTTCATTTTTTGGCTTAATTGCGCGGCTTGACAGAGCTCGTGAGGCAGCTATACTGCACCAGTCCATCTCACTCTACTGACATAGAGGCCCGTGAGATTCAAGGATCCCACGAGCCTTTTTAATCGGCGTGTGGTGAGCTCGTTGAAAATTGAATAGAGCAACAAACACTGCTAGAGTCGCAAGACTCTGGCAACACACACACAAGCAAGAACACAACAAAGTAAAAAAAGTAAAAGAAAGCAATCGGAACGAAAGTAACGTATCGAAAGATGCGCATTCTTTTGTTCCGTCCAACCAAAAAAGTTCGGAGTAGAAATACTCCGTCTTTACTGAGAGTTTGATCCTAGCTCAGGGTGAATGCTGGCGACGTGGATAGGGCATGCAAGTCAAGGGGGCCGCAAGGCAACCGGCAGACGAGATAGTAACGCGTAGGAACGTACCCAGAAGTCGGGCACAGCTCGCCGAAAGGCGGGGTAATTCCCGATGGTGTCGCAAGACTAAAGATTTATCGCTTCTGGAGCGGCCTGCGTAGTATCAGCTAGTTGGTGAAGTAATGGTTTACCAAGGCTATGACGCTTAGGGGAGCTGAGAGGCTGACCCCCATCGATGGAATTGAGATACGGTCCATACTCCTACGGGAGGCTGCAGTCGAGAATATTCGACAATGGGCGAAAGCCTGATCGAGCGACGTCGCGTGGTGGATGAAGTCCTTCGGGACGTAAACATCTTTTATGGAGGAGGAAGTTATTGACGTTACTCCATGAATAAGGGGCTCCTAACTCTGTGCCAGCAGGAGCGGTAATACAGAGGCCCCGAGCATTACCCGGAATTATTGGGCGTAAAGGGTGTGTAGGTGGTCATATTAGTCGCCTGTTAAATCCCAGGGCTTAACTCTGGAATCGCGGGCGAGACGGTATGACTAGAGAGCGTAAGGGGTGAATGGAACTCATGGTGTAGGGGTGAAATCCGTTGATATCATGGGGAACACCGAAAGCGAAAGCAATTCACTGGTACGTTTCTGACACTGAAACACGAAAGCGTGGGTAGCGAACGGGATTAGATACCCCGGTAGTCCACGCCCTAAACGATGATAACTGGATTTGGGGAGTATCGACCCTCTCCGAGTCGAAGCTAACGCGTTAAGTTATCCGCCTGGGTAGTACGGTCGCAAGACTAAAACTCAAAGGAATAGACGGGGGCTTGCACAAGTGGTGGAGCGTGTGGCTTAATTCGTCGCTAAGCGAAGAACCTTACCAAGGTTAGAAATCCTACTGCACGCCTAGCGAAAGCTAGGAAGCCTTCGAGGGTGTAGGACAGGTGATGCATGGCTGTCGTCAGTTCGTGGTTTGAATCGTTCCCTTCAGTGGGGTAACGAACGCAACCCTCGTTGCCTGTTATATTTGTCAGGCGAGACTGCCCCCTCACGGGGGAGGAAGGTGGGGATGACGCCAAGTCAGCATGTCCCTCTGATATCTTGGGCTGCACACGCGCTACAATCGCCGTTACAACGAGGCGCAATGTCGTAAGACGGAGCAAATCTTTAAAAGCGGCGTCAGTTCGGATTGAGGTCTGCAACCCGACCTCATGAAGCTGGAATCACTAGTAATCGCGGGTCAGCCACACCGCGGTGAATACGTTCTCAAGCCTTGTACTCACAAATAAATGCGCCCGGCAGCGCATAATTCAAAGTGGTTAGAATCCACTCCTCTTCTTTCGTCAGAAGAGCGTAGCTGAAAGATAGGACCAACGCCGCGAGGAATGGTCTGAAGGATCTGGAAGCAAATAATAGCCGCTACATACCAAGCTGTATCGACCCATTAACCACGGCGGTGAGGATGGGGAAGATACCAAGAAAAAGCTGTAGCAGGATGTTAGGAATGGAATTATGCGTGACCCGTGGGAGATCTCATGTGCCTATGGAACTTGTGCACATGAGAAGTCAGCTGCGTCGTAGTAGTTACTCGAAAGAGTGATGAAGGACAAAACCAAAGAGATTAATTGTGTACTTCATTGAGGAGTCAGCAACAGGAGAAGTACGATGATGGCAACATATACCATCCGTTACGAGTACGCATCGGCAAGTGAGCGAGTTCCGATAACGATGTTCTTTCGGAGCAAAGATCGCACGCGCGCAATGCAAAAGTGCAACAGAAAGATTCGCCAACTCAAGAAACAATACGGCACTCTGCAGATTTATCTGCAAGTGCAAGAGTCGGCAATCGTGTTCGAATCGCCAGAGCGGGCGAAATATGTGCAACGGCGCGAGCCAATATACATACCAAATCCGCATTGCAAGCGAGGATGGACAATGCAACCCTGAAGAATCCTGTGAGGCGAGTTCGCTCGCCTCCTCAATGAAGTACACAAAATAAATTTGGACTCGCGTAGTGCGGGAAATCCGCTCGCTACGTGGGAACGCGAAATGTTCCAAAAATCGCATTCGCCCGTCAAGTCAGGGAAGTTGGGAGTGCCCGAAGCACCTTCTTGTAAGGTATCAAGGCAAACTCAATGACAAAGACTAAGTCGTAACAAGGCACGGGTAGCGGAAGCTGCTCGTGGATTCATTCTAACTACGATCTATGTCCTTCGGGACCACTAGATACGTGTAGTCGATTTATGTGTCTCAGCTGAGCACATAAGGGTCATGACACTAGACCCCTCAATGTGTCGGACGCCGGGAAAGACCGGGGTATTGGACGGAACAAAAGAGTGTGTATGCAAATAGGTTATAGCCACTAAGGTATAGCCAATAGTGAAAAGCAAACACAAAACGCCCTAAGGAGTAGTTTTGTGCTACTCAAACAAATCGGCATGCGAGCCGGTACGATATACAATCACCTCGGTTTCCGAAACGTCATAGACCAAAAGCCAGTCCGATGCAAGGTGGCATTCCCATAATCCTGCGTACGTGCCGGAGAGCTTGTGAGGCCTGAACTGAATCGGTAATCGGCCTTTATGCATCAGCATGTCAAGCGCTTCGTACAACCTGTTCTCACTGAGATTCCGTTTCTTAATGTTCGCAAGGTCTCGTACGCACCGAGGCTTGAAACGGACACGGCGCATAGCCTAGAGAGACCTCACGTATTCTTGCACCTCTTCAATAGACGTAAAAACCTTATCGCCCTTCGTAGAGCGCCGACCAGCTTGTAGTGCGCGACGTGTCTCGGCATTCGGCGTGTGGCCCGGAAACGGGCATTCGGCTTCGAGCACGAGACGACGATCGCGTACGAATTGTCGCGTCATCGCGTTCATGACTGTTGTAAGCGGGACACCGAGCTCTTGTGCTATCTTTTTAGCCTCGTCTCGGAGCTTCTTGTCCATTTTTATGGTCAGGGTGGTATTCATACCATTATACTACTTTTAGTATGATTTCTTGTCAACCGCTTGTCAGACAATCGAGGCTCATGGAAAATTTGGAAGGAATCGAATCGTACGGTCGTTCCCAAAAAGGACATTGGAATCGTGATATCATTTCCTCATCATAACAACACTTCTTTAAATAAAATATGGATGAAAAGATTCCCAAACCGAATCCGGTTGAAAAGATGAAAGACATGGCTCGTGATACCGAGGTTTCTGGTCCTGTAAATGCGGATCTTGTCGCACAATGGCTCCAAGAACAGGGACTGGATGGAATCCCTGACACGAACCTAGGCCCTGATACAGACGATGAAGGAAGGCCACTTCTTGACGGAGATCACCATTTTTTTGGCTACGATAGAGTCGTTATCAAGGACAACAAAATAGTTGCACTAAGGAGTTGGCCGGAAAAATCGCCCTTAAGCAAGCCAACCTTAAGAGTTGGCGATCAAATTGTTGTTGAAGGAGATAGCAAGGGTTACGCCCCCTCAGGGCATGCTCCCGACTCTTTGGCAACGATTGTGGGATTTAGAGAGCCGTTCTTAAAGAATTCGAGTGACAGAATAATTCTCCTTAGCGATGGAAAAACCGCAGGGTGGGTGAAGCCGAGTAATATTGCTCAGTGAATGCTCTTATGACACCTAAAAACACAATCTGCCTTTGGTACGAAAAAGATGCACTCGCCGCAGCCGAGTTCTATGCTGCCACCTTTCCCGACAGCAAGATTGGAGCCGTCTTTCACGCACCGTCTGATTATCCAGACGGCAAGGCAGGTAATGTACTAACCGTCGAGTTTACCGTCTGCGGCATTCAGTGCGTAGGACTGAACGGCGGTCAGGCCTTCAAGCAAAGCGAGGCATTTTCATTTCAGATTGCGACGGACGATCAAGCTGAGACCGACAAATACTGGAACGCGATAATAGGGAATGGCGGCGTTGAGAGTCAATGCGGCTGGTGCAAGGACAAGTGGGGAGTGTCGTGGCAAATTACGCCGCGCACGCTGATTGAAGCGCTTGCGGCAGGCGGCGACGAGGCAAAGCGTGCTTTCGACGCAATGATGACAATGCAGAAAATCGATGTTGCTGCTATCGAGGCGGCTCGGCGCGGGTAGGTCCCCGGTTCTAATCAAGCTCTTGTAACTTCCTATCACGAGCTTTTTTCGATTCTCGATGTAGCCTTCGGCGAGTTTGGTCCAGGCGAGCGTTCCGATTGCGGTACGGATTGCTTCTTTCTCTTCGTCTGAGAGTGTATGCGTCTTCAGGAGATTCGTAAGAATCTCAATGACTTTTTTCTCATCCATTTTATATTGCTCAATCGTCGGTGATGCCGTTCATCTGCTTCCACTGTTCGATGGCTTCCGGATGCTCACCTCGCACACATGCGGCCACCCATGCATCGGCTTCCGCGCCGCTCGGGAATGACATGTAGGCGAGCGCTCCTGTGCAGATTGCGTCGATATTGAGTTTGCCCTGCGGTTCGGGATAGGCGCCTTCGTTGCCAGGCGGAGGGGTACCGATAGACGGCGTGTAGTCGGTAATTGGGGCAGATGCAGAAGGCATGACGAATACGTAATATCCGATAACGCCGATAATGATGAGGCCCAGAAGAGCAAGTATGATTTTCATAATTGTGATGATATCACCGATGACGCAGCGGCTTATGAAGCACTTACAAGAATCTGAATGCTCGATCACACTGGCAGGAAAGTACTCCCGGGGCGCACATATGTGGAAAACTCATTTGGAAGCCCATTCATTGAGTACTATGAGTGCATGTACCGCTCCTCCTCTCGAGGCTTCACACTCATCGAACTCCTCGTCGTCATCGCTATCATCGGCATCCTCTCGTCGGTGGTTTTGGCATCGCTCAACAGCGGCCGTTTGCGTTCGCGTGATGCTCGCCGCGTCTCCGATCTGAAGCAACTTCAGATCGCACTCGAGTTGTATTACAGCAACTGCAACGTCTATCCAACGACATTGGTCACCAGTGCCGCGACAGGGTGCCCGGCAGGAACGACACTCGGTTCTTTCATCCAATCGATTCCCGTTGACCCATCCACGAGCGTCGTGTATTTCTACGCAGGCCTCGGTTCGGGCGCAACGTGCTCCAGTTATCACCTGGGAGCGGTCATGGAAGTGAATACGGCACCAGGCATCAGTCAGGATGCTGACGCCGCGGTCGCGACAATTTGCACCGGCAGCGCCGCCGATTTCAGCGGCCTCTCAGCTACGTGCAATGCGACCGCAGGAACCGCTGCTCCGGCCGGCACCGAACGCTGCTACGACATCAAGACGTAATCGACCTTTGAGGGGCTGGAAGGGTAGTTTTTGTCACGACTCCTATCAATATGTGTCGAAGGCCGTGAAAGACCGCGGGTTCATGGACGCCTGCCGGCAGGCAGGGAACCCCAGTACCACAACGCGCTGCGCTGGATACGGGGCAGGTAAAAGAGTGTGAATCGATTGAGTGACGCCAAACAAAAGTACCCCGCCGACACAAGCGGGGGTTTTTGTTGTCCACAATCGTACCTAAATGTACAATATCACCATGTTAAATATAGATATACTAAAAATATGAAAGGAGTCGAGAAAGAAAGGGCGCTCGAGCTGAGAATAAAGTACCAAATGGGCTATTCGGCCATTAGAAAGCAAGTAAAAGTGTCAAAAGGGACTTTGAGTATTTGGTTGAAAGATTTGCCGCTCTCTGATGCGCGCATTCTTGAACTCCGGCGCGAAGCATGGGGTCGAGGTATCGCTAGTCGCGAATTGTTCAGGCAAACGATGCAAAAGAAGCGAGAAGAACGCGAGCGGATTATGTACGCAGGAGTACGAAAGAAATTCTCAAAAATATCAAAACAATCGCTTTATATAGCGGGGCTCATGCTGTATTTAGCCGAGGGAAGCAAGCAAAACAAGTACGCAATCTGTTTGGCGAATACGGATCCGAAAATAATAACATTCTTCATGTGGTGGATGGAAACATTTATGACTGTCTCGCGTAGCGAAATAAGAGGTCAATTGCACTTATATGAATCAATGGATATTAAAAAAGAGAAAGATTTTTGGTGTCATGAACTCGGCTTGAAACCCGATCAGTTTTATAAAGACCAAATCCGAAAATTACGCTCATCGAGCTTCTCCTACGCAGGATCTCATAGACATGGCACTTGCCAGATTTACCATCACAGTGGGGAGAAGAAAACGGAACTAATGTTGTCAATCAAGGCTTTTTTTGATACATATAGAGGTCTGCGCGCATAGCTCAGTAGTAGAGCATTCCTCTGATAAGGGAAAGGTCGTTGGCGCAATCCCAACTGCGCGCACAGAGACGAAAAGGACTGGCCTGCGCCAGTCTTTTTCGCGCTGTGCGAGCCGGAGCGATGTCGCGCCAGCTGGCGCGACCGCGAGGCCGGGTGAGACGAGGGTAGGGACCCGTCGCAAGGCCGGAAGCGTCTGGCGGTGAGGCGGGATCGCGCAACTTTTCAACAGAAAAGTATGCGTGATGGGAAAATTCCTGAGCGACGGCGAGTATTTTATCCGTGACCACAAAACGCAACATATACGTCGACACACCCCACAATCAGTGTAGACTAACCCCACATGAACTACCGAGTCGTAGGCGGCAAACCTCTTGCAGGGGAAGTAACAACTAACATCTCCAAGAATGCGGCGGTGGTCCTCTTGGCTGCTTCGCTCCTCAATAAAGGGACAACGACCCTCAAAAAGATGCCGAAGATTGAGGAGGTAAAGCGCCTCATCGAAGTATTGAAATCCATTGGCGTCTCCGTCGAGTGGGTCGATGGGGACGTCGTCATCGTGCCGCCAAAAGTGCTGGATATTTCGAGTGTTGACAAGGTCGCCGCACAGCGGACGCGCTCAATCGCGCTCTTCGTTGCACCACTCGCGCACCTGATATCGTCATTCGATTTGCCTGCCCCGAAGGGATGCGATTTGGGGAAGCGAAGTCTCGGCGCGCACGTAGATGCACTTGAGCGTCTCGGCATCGGTCTCGAAGGTAGCGAAGACACGCACAGCTACCATGTCGAAGTCGGCGAGAAAAAGCCACGTGAAATCATTATGTACGAAGCGTCAGACACCGGTGTCGAGAATGTCCTTATGGCAGCGGCGAAAATTCCGGGAGAGACCAGCATCAAATTCGCGAGCGCAAATTACATGGTGCAGGATCTCTGTTTCTTTCTCGAAACGTGCGGTGTGAAAATTGATGGCATCGGCACGACCACGCTTGTGGTCCATGGGATTGAAGACATCAATGCCGACATTGAATATTCGCCGAGCGAAGACCCGATTGAGAGCATGTTTTTCATCGCGTTAGCCGCGACGACGAATTCTGAAATTCTTGTGCGTCGGTGCCCGATTGATTTCCTCGAGCTGGAACTGGCAACGCTCTGGAGTATGGGCGTTCGGCACACACGCTCCGATGAATATCCGGCTGATAATGGGAAAACACGCCTCATCGATATCACCGTGAAAAAAGGAGATGCCTTAAACGCTCCGCCGGAGAAGATCGCGCCGCGTCCATATCCCGGCATCAACATCGACAATCTGCCATTCTTCGTCCCCGTAGCGACGCAAGCAAAGGGAACGACGCTCATTCATGATTGGGTCTATGAAGGCCGCGCTCAATACTATCTTCTAATGAAAGAACTTGGTGCGGATATGCAACAGCTCGACCCGCATCGCGTCGAAGTCACCGGCCCAACCAAACTCCATAATGTCGAAATTGATTCTCCGCCAGCGCTCCGCCCTGCGACAATGCTACTCATTGGTATGCTCGCGGCGGACGGGGAATCGGTCCTACGTGATGTATACCCGATCAATCGCGGCTACGAACGCCTGCACGAGCGCCTGAAAGCATTGGGCGCGGAAATTGAGGCGATAGAGTAGCCGCCCGTGGGTTACGAGATGAGCCATTGACAAGTTTGATGAAGAGGTGTCTAATCACAAAGCCTGCAATTGGCAGGTGCTGAAAAAAGGAGCTCGAAATGAGCATCATGACGTGGCTATTTGGGTCCAAGAAAGTGACCCCGCCCGTTCAGCAGTCTAAGACGGTCCGATCGAAAAAAACCCATCAACTGCCCAAACCCGAAAGCGATTGGGAAGCAGTCATGGTCAAGTGGTACAGACCCCATCTAGGGTATGGATTCTTGACCCGTGAAGGAGGAGGAAAGGATATTTATATCCATGAATCTCTCCTTAAGCATCGCGGCATCGAATCTCTGCGAGAAGAGCAGAAAATCGACGTCAAATGGGCATCAGTGACGAAAGGACTTGAGGCTGCCGACGTGCGTCTTCCGAAATAGCCCCGACCTTTAACAGCGGAAGGGGCGCTAAGACCGAAGGGTTTTCCGCCCCTTCTTTCTTTTGTATACGCCGAAGGCTAGAATGCACTCCTGGGGCACGTGGTGGAATTGGTATACACGCACGCTTCAGAAGCGTGTTCCGCAAGGATTGGGAGTTCGAGTCTCCCCGTGCTCACCTATGATCGGCATTTTTGATTCTGGTTCAGGCGGCCTCACGGTCATGCGTGCCATCCGCGAGCGGCTGCCATCGGCCGACATTCTCTATTACGGCGACATCAAGAACGCGCCATACGGCTCTCGGACGCGCGAAGAACTCTCGGTATTCACGCTCGATGCCATGCGCTTTCTCCACGATTCTGGCGCGCATTCCATCGTGAGCGCATGCAACAGCGTCTCAGCGTCGCTCGCCGTCTCGCTGTTTGACGCGTTTTCGATCGAGCCGAAACAGCTCATCGAAATGGTGGGTCCTACCGTGAGCATGTTCCGTGACTCGCCGGCCAAGATTTTCCTCGTCGCGACGCCCGCGACCATCCAATCCGGTATCTATCAGAACGGCTTCCGTATGATCGGAAAAGACGTAACGACGCTTCCCATCGATAAGCTCGCCGCGATGATCGAGGCAGGAGAGACTGAGCCAGAAATTGAGCATTACGTGCGCAATGTTTTCACGATGACGCCCTACACCGAGCATGATGCCCTCGTCCTCGCGTGCACGCATTTTCCTCTGGTGCGCGATATGTTCCAGCGCATCGTGGGGGAGCGTATCGCGGTCATCGATCCGGCGGAGGCGGTGGCAGCGCGCGTCGAGAACCGCTTCTGGCCGCGCGAAGCAGGGAGCGGCATCACGCGATTCGCAATCACGAAGGATTCCGATGTCTTCCGCGGCCTGGTTGCGCGATTGTTCCCGGAAGCGCAGTATTCGATACACGTCGTATGAATTACTCGGGATTTTTCGAAGGGAAGCGCGTAACAATAATGGGCCTTGGACTCCTCGGTCGCGGCGTCGGTGATGCGGCATTCATTGCAGAGCACGGTGGCATCGTGACGGTCACCGACACAAAAAGCGAGGCGGAGCTCGCGGAATCCGTGACCGCGCTTAAAGACCACGCGATCATGTTCCATCTTGGCGGGCACCAAGAAGCGGATTTCACGGGTGCCGATATGGTATTGAAAGCTGCCGGCGTTCCGCTCGATTCATCGTTCATTATCGCGGCGCAAAAAGCCGGCGTACCGGTCCATATGTCCAGTGCGCTCGCGGCGACGTTTGCCGCGGCCGCTGGTGCGACTATAGTCGGTATCACAGGGACGCGCGGCAAATCGACAGTCGCACACATGATTCATCATGCCCTCGCCGCTGCGGGGAAACGCACGCACCTTGGCGGCAATGTGCGCGGCATCTCGACTCTCGCGCTCGTTCCCGCGATCCGCGCTGGAGATTTCCTCGTCTTGGAGCTCGACTCGTGGCAGCTGCAGGGCTTCGAGTATGCGGCGTTCAGCCCGCACGTCGCCGTCTTCACCAATCTCATGCCGGATCATCAGAATTACTATCCGGATATGGATACGTATTTCAGAGATAAGGCGAATATCTTCCGATTCCAGAAGGCAGGCGATACGCTCATCGCGACGCCGGAAATGGCGACGCGCATCAATGGCGCTGGTGCGGAGAACGATGCGTATCGCAAGGACGTCCATGCGCCGATTCCGACAGAGTGGGGAATACAGCTCATGGGTGAGCACAATCGCGTGAATGCCGCACTCGCCGCCGCCGCTCTCGAAGCGCTCGGCCTGACAGAAGCCGAAATCCGGAACGGTATCGCGTCGTTTGGCGGCGTGCAAGGGAGATTGCAGTTCGTACGAGAAGTAGATGGTGTTTCGATCTACAACGACAACAATGCGACGACTCCGGAAGCGACGATGGCAGCACTGGAAGCCATGACCGCAGGGGAAATCGTGCTCATCATGGGCGGTTCCGACAAAGGCTTGGATATGAGTACGCTCGTCGGCACCATACAAGCGAGATGCAAAAAAGTGATTTTTCTTTCTGGCACCGGTACGGAGCGTGTTGCACCGCTCCTCGTAGATGCGCCGATTTTCGATTCGCTCGAAGCCGCGCTAGCGTCCGCGAAATCTGCCTCAGCCGAAGGCGACTGCATCCTCTTTAGCCCTGCTTTCGCGTCGTTCGGAATGTTCAAGAACGAGTATGATAGAAATGACCGCTTCCTCAAAGCTGTCGAATCGTTATGAATCCGCAGCGCGTCTACATGATCGGCATTGGTGGCATCGGCATGTCCGGCCTCGCGCAGCTTTTGAAGCATCTGGGGCACGACGTGAGCGGAACCGACCGCGAGGCCTCACCCACGACGGCGCTCCTTAAACGGCGCGGCTTTACGGTAGAGATTGGGAATGAAGCTGAAATCCCCAAAGAGACAGAGCTCGTGATTTATAGCGACGCAGTGTGGCCAGATCATCCGCAACGCGTAGCGGCTGAGGGAAACAACATCCCGCAGCTTTCATATTTCGAGGCGCTTGGCGAAATATCGAAAGGCATGCGCACACTCGCGGTTGGCGGCACTCATGGCAAGACGACGACGACCGGCATGCTTGCGGCTATCCTGCAGGCTGTCCGCGAGAACCCAACAGCTATCATCGGCTCAATTGTTCAAGACTTCGGCTCGAATTTTCTTGCTGGAAAAAATGATCTCTTCGTCGTCGAAGCGTGCGAATATCGCGACCACATTCTTCGCCTCGCGCCCGAAGTACTCGTGGTCACAAACATCGAGCTCGATCATACTGATTTTTTCGCTACGATCGAGGATATCCAAGCAACGTTTCGAACAGCGATGGAAAAAGTCCCGGCCGAAGGCGCGATCGTGACGAATCCAAGCGATCCGAATATTGCACCGCTTCTCGACGGTCTCGCAGCTCCCGTCATCGACTACACTTCAGAAACGGTGCCGGTGCTCTCGCTTATCGGCGATTTTAATCGCGCAAACGCGCAGGCAGCGAAAGCAGCTGCGAAAGCTGCGTTCCCGAGTATTTCGGAATCAATCGTGGACGAAACGCTCGCGACGTTCAAAGGCTCGTGGCGCCGTTTCGAATTCAAGGGCGAAACAGCAGCTGGTGCGCTTGTATATGACGATTACGCGCATCATCCGACAGCAATTGCGAAAACAATTGCAGCAGCGCGTGAAAAGTTCTCTGGGAAGCGCATTGTTGTGGCGTTTCATCCACATCTCTACAGCCGCACCAAATCACTCCTTAAGGATTTCGCGTCTGCGCTCGCGACGTCCGACGAGGCACTCATCGCGCCGATCTACGCCGCGCGCGAAGCACCGGATCCGAGCGTCTCGAATGTAATTCTTGCCGAGGCAGTGACGGCCGCAGGCGGCTCCGCGGTAGCCGGCGATTTCGAAGATATCCGACGCGCCCTAGTTCAGCAGAAAGATGATACGCTCATTATCACGATGGGAGCGGGAGATATCTATAAAGTTGCGGAACAAATAGTTAAGGAATGATATGGAGCCACTTTTTAAGGAGAAACGCGAGATATCATCCCTCATTCCGTATCGCATCGTCGAGAATGAATATGAATTCTTCCTTCAGAAGCGAGACAAGAATGCACGAATAAACCCAGGACTCTTTGGGCTTTTTGGAGGAGGGCTGGAGAACGGAGAGGCTCCGGAGGAAGGACTGTTTCGAGAGATTGCCGAAGAGTTATCATACAAACCGGTGCATCACGAATACTTTAGTCGCTTTGAGACGAACTCCAGCGTGTTGCATGTCTTCGTAGAAGAGGTATCGTCGGATTTCGAATCGAGCGTCGTAATAGGAGAGGGGGATTATGGAAAGTTCCTGAAGCCAGATGAGATCTTATACGCGAAAGAGATATCTATGTTCGCTCAGATGATTATCTACCAGCTGCTGCGTGATTTTTTTGGGAAGAAATGATATGGGTACACTTTCTATAGTCGCAACGCCTATCGGCAACCTTGAGGACATTACGCTCCGTGCGCTACGTACGCTGAAGGAAGCTGACGTGATCTATGCCGAAGATACGCGAGTTACGGCGAAATTGCTTGCGCGGTACGAAATAAAGAAGCCGATGTATCGGCTCGATGAGACCAAAGAGACAGTGAAGGCGAAAGAGGTAATAGCGCGCCTAGAAGCGGGCGAGAATATCGTGTACGTGTCAGACGCAGGAACGCCCGGCATTTCCGATCCGGGCTCGCGTCTCGTAGCTGCGTGCCGCGAGGCAGGTTTTCAACCGGTAGCGATTCCGGGCCCGTCCGCGCTCACTGCGGCGCTCTCAATCGCGGGGGTCGATGCAACCGAATTCGTCTTCCTCGGCTTTTTGCCGCATAAGAAAGGCCGACAGACGGCACTGAAGGCGCTTGCCGCCGAAGAGCGAGTATCGGTCATGTATGAGTCTCCGCACCGCATTCGGAAGCTCCTAGAGGAAATTGATACGGTCGCGCCCGAACGCGGTGTCACGGTTCTGCGCGAGCTCACCAAAATTCATGAAGAAGTGCTCTCTGGTACGCCGCACGAATTGAAAATGCGTCTCGAGACCGCGGATTCGGCGCGCGGAGAATTCGTCGTGATTGTTCACCAGAAAGGATAGGGTATACCCCGTGAGATACACGAGTTTGAGTTCCCGATAATTCAGAGCTACCTGTCGTTCGGACTTGCGCAACAACCATGACTTTCCTATCTCATGGGGTATACTCGTGTGATGACAATCGACGCGCTCATCATGATTTCAGGGGTCCTTGTGGCGATCCTTCCGTTCCTCGGTTTTCCGATCCAGTGGGACAACATCATCCTCGTCGTCCTCGGTCTTCTTATAACCGCTTTCGGCATCGTCGTCCGTCGTCGCAGCGTCCGTCGCTCTTCCCACGCCCATAGCTCGTTCGTCGAGAGCGCGCCGCGCGCCGCGGACCAGCATGAAGCAGCCTAGGCAGAGCATCTCTCACGGTGCGCTCTGGTCCGTCGGCGCTGTCATCGTCGTTGCTCTCATCGCGGTCGCCATCTCCTCCGGTATCGGCGCGAAAGCCGCTGCAGCAATTGCAGGCGCCTACGACGCAATCGCACCAGGAGCGGTTACCTATACGCGCGAAGGTACGATTACTCCTCCTGATGAAGCAGCGCCCGAGCCGGAACCTGTTAGCCCGATTGTCGCGCACCTTCCGACTCCCGAGCATGTGAAAGCGGTGTATATGTCGCAGTGCGCCGCGGGGACGCCGTCGTTTCGCGAATATTTCAAGGAACTTCTCGATACGACCGAACTCAATTCGGTCATCATCGACATCCGCGATTACACCGGCTACATCGCGTTCCCGTCGGAGCACCCGCTCTTGAAAGATTTCGTCTCGGACGAATGCGGCGCGCGTGACATGAAAGCGCTCATCGAGTCATTCCACGAGAAAGGAATCTATGTCATCGGCCGCATCACCGTCTTCCAGAACCCTGCCCACACTAAGGCGCACCCCGAGCACGCCGTGAAGCACACCAATGGCGGTATCTGGAAAGATCACAAAGGACTCGCGTTCGTCGATGTCGGCGCCACCGAGTACTGGGAGTACGTCGTCGCGCTTGCCAACGAATCGTATGCCGTCGGCTTCGACGAGATCAATTTCGACTACATCCGTTATCCGTCGGATGGGGATATGGCCTCCGCCGTCTACATTAAACGTGACGGGAAGACGAAGCAGGAATTGCTCGAAGATTTCTTCAAATACCTGCACGAAAACGTCGATGAGGGAATGGTCACCTCGGCGGATCTTTTCGGCATGGTGACGACGAACTACGACGACCTCAATATCGGGCAGGTGCTCGAACGGGCGTTGCCGTATTTCGATTTCATAAGCCCTATGGTCTATCCGTCGCACTATCCGAAGCAATTCAACGGTTGGAGCGATCCGAACGATGTCACGTACGAGCTGATGAAATTCGTAATGCAATCGGCTGTCAATCGCACTGTCTCGACGACGTCGCGCATCCCGTCGCTCGCCTATACTCGTATCGGCACCTCGACTCCAGCAACGTATTCGAAGCCGGCCTACCCGAAAGAGAAGATGCGCCCTTGGCTTCAGGATTTCGATTATCCGGTCGAGTACACGCCGGAGATGGTACGTAATCAGATCCGTGCGAACGAGGAGATCGGACTCCACTCCTACATGTTCTGGGATCCCGCGAACAAGTACACGAGTTTGCGACAAGTCGTGAACCCTGAATAATCCACCGCTTCGCTCGCGCTCACTTGCTTTTCATGAGCGGCGAGGCATACTGCCGTTTAGCTGGGGTCAGCTCGAACTGAACGGGACAATGTAGTGCGTGCATTACTTACGACTCTCATGATAATCGGCACGTTGATCGCCGGGTGTCTCGAACTCGACTGGTTGCGAATCAAGAACACGTTTCCAGGTATGGACGATTACAAGTCCATTCAGGCGGAAATCGATGCCGAGTCTGGCCAGTCAAAGACTGCCACAAAACTAGGCGGCGTCCTTCAGTGACTCTGCCCCACAAAACAAAGCGCGTCGATCCAGACGCGCTTTTCCTTTTTTAGCGCTATAATCTTCGATATGCCTCCCAAGGGAAACGGGAGCGGCGACGATGAGCGCCGCATCACATACTTCGCGACTACTCATACGCGCGGCAAACGCGAAATGTTCGGCATCCGTGCTATCGATCGTGGAAAACACATGTACGTCATCGGGAAGACCGGCATGGGAAAATCCACCATGCTCGAAAATCTCGCGATCCAAGACATCCAGAACGGCGAGGGCATCATGTTCATCGATCCGCACGGCTCGACCGCCGAAAAGCTCTTGGATTTCGTCCCGCACGAACGCATCAAGGACGTGCTGTATTTCGCACCGTTCGATACCGATCATCCGATCGGCTTTAATGTCATGGAAGACGTCGGTTACGACAAGCGGCATCTTGTGGTTTCCGGCCTCATGGGCGCCTTCAAGCGCATCTGGGTCGATGCGTGGTCGGCGCGTATGGAGTACATCCTTCAGAACGTGCTACTCGCGCTCCTCGAATATCCCGAGACGACGCTTCTCGACGTGAACCGCATGCTCACCAATAAACCATTCCGCGCGGCGGTAGTTGAGAAGATCACAGATCCAGTGGTGAGATCCTTCTGGACGGAAGAATTCGCCACCTACACCGACCGCTATACCCAAGAAGCCACTCCTGCCATACAAAACAAAGTCGGGCAATTCGTCTCGAACCCGCTTATCCGCAACATCGTCGGACAAGCAAAATCCTCGTTCGATCTGCGCGACATGATGGACACGAAAAAGATCGTCATCGTAAATCTCTCGAAAGGACGCATGGGGGAGTCGAACGCTGCGCTCTTGGGCTCCATGCTCACGGTGAAGATTTATCTCGCCGCGATGAGTCGCGCGGACGAATCGGCCGCGCGCATGCGAGTGCTGCCGCGCTGTTACTTCTATGTCGACGAATTCCAATCGATGATGAACGAAGCGTTCGCCGACATTCTTTCAGAATCTCGCAAATATAAGCTCGCTCTTACGCTCGCCAACCAGTACATCGAGCAGATGGAGGAGAACGTGCGCAACGCCGTCTTCGGGAACGTCGGCACGATGATCACCTTCCGTGTTGGACCCTTTGATGCAGAGGTCTTGAAAGTCATCTATGAGCCCACCTTTTTTCCGGAAGATCTGGTCAATCTGGGAATAGGACAGATCTACCTTACGCTCATGATCGACGGTGTCGGCAGCCCGCCGTTTTCCGCTGAAACCATTCCGCCCATTGAGACTCCCGCGATTTCCTACCGCGACGACGTCATCCGTGCAACACGAGAGAAGTACGGCCGCACGCGCGAGGACGTCGCGGCTATGATCGCCAAGCGTCAGCAGGATTTCGCACCGCCGCCTGCCGCGCCGAAAGCCCCTCGCGACGATCGCCGCCCGTCGGGCGGCTCCTCGGGGGGTTCTTCTTCGGGAGGGCCGCGAGACCGCCAGTACGACGCACCGCGACGCGATGTACCGCGTCAGGCGGCGCCTTCGCCACGCACTGAGCAGCCTCGGCCTGCTCCTGCACCCACCCCTGCGCATACCTTTACCCCCGCTGTTGAACGCGCACGAATAGAGCCACGTGAAGAGCGCGTCGAAAAAGGCGACGACGAACGCCAGCGTTCATCGCTGCGCGATGCGATCCTCTCGGCACGTCACATCAGCAAGCAAGGCGAGACGCGCTCTCCCGCCGAGATATTACGAGCACGATTGCAATCGAAGCCACCTCAGGCAGAGCCGAGAGTTGCACCGACGCCACAACCCGCGCGACCACCGCGCCCACGAGTTGAGCCGGCAGCCGAGGAATCGGCTCCTGCTGCACCACCTCGACCACGACGCGACGAAGAAATTTCTACGGATGCACTCCGAAAAATTCTGAATGGATGAACCGTGTATTTATCTTGCTTGCATTTGCCGCAGTGTTTCCTGTGTCGGCTAGCGCGCAAATCATCATCACTGAGATCATGTACGATCTTGCGGAAGGGTCGGATAGCGGCCGAGAGTGGATTGAGGTTTTGAATATCGGCGCCGCACCGATTGATCTCACCGCGTGGCGATTTTTTGAGAGCAATTCCCATCACAAGATTTCCGGCTCGCGAAAACTCGCGCCTGGCGAACATGCGGTCGTCGCGGACGATGTCGCGAAGTTTCGCGTCGACTGGCCAGAATTCATTGGTCTCGTCTTCGAAAGCGCGTTCAGTCTCAATAATGACGGCGAGTCTCTTGAGATGCGTCTGGGCGAGCGGGCGTCGGATTCAATGACGTACGACAGTTCGATGGGCGGGGACGGAAGCGGAGAATCGCTGCAGCGCGTCGAGAGCAGCTTCATGCCGGGCGATCCCACTCCGGGCGAACCGATACCGGAAAGCGGCCTCGCATCAGCGCCATCCAAAGAAACGGCGCAGGTTATCTCGGACGTGCCAATAGAAGTCATCGGCGAGCGTCGTAACGCAGCGACGGCCGCTGTCGCTGCGGCAACCGTGGAGGGGTCCTGGCAGTGGTGGCTCGCTCCATTTGCGCTTGCAGTCGTCGGTTCTGGCGGACTTGTACTCTACCGAAAGCATCGCGACAATGAGTGGGAGATTGAAGAAATCGAGTAGTCGCGCTAGGCTGAGCGGATGAGCGCTCTCATGCTTGTTACAGGCGGCGAAGGATTCGTCGGTTCCAACCTCTGCGCGCGCCTCGCTCAAGAGGGGCACCGTGTCATCTCGCTCGATAATCGTGCGACGAGCGGAGAGGGTCGCCGCATCGACGGCGTCGAATACCGTAGCGGGCACACGAAAGATATCGCCACTCTCGTTCCCGAAACGCCCGACCGTATCTATCATCTCGCGGAATACGCGCGGCCGGAGAAAAGTTTCGAGGATATCGCGATGGTGCTCGACTTGAACATGGTAGGTACGTTTGGCGTCCTTGAATATTGGCGTAGCCGTAATCAGTCCAGTCCTTGCAAACTAATCTACGCAGGCTCATCGACGAAATTCGCCGATGGCGGGCTCGGCCGCGACCAAAGCCCGTACGCGTGGACGAAAGCAGCGAATACCGAACTCGTGGGTCGGTATGGCGAATGGTTCAAGCTTCCGTACGCGATTACGTATTTTTACAATGTGTACGGCCCAGGGGAGCGCGCGGGCGCCTACGGCACGCTCATCGAAATTTTCCGGCTGCGCACTCTTGCAGGGGAGCCCCTCAAAGTCACCGCGCCTGGAACGCAACGTCGCAACTTCACGCATGTCGACGACATCGTTGACGGACTCGTCCTTGTCGGCGACAAAGGGGAGGGCGACAATTTCGGCCTCGGGAACGCGCAGGATTATTCCATCCTAGAAGTAGCTGAGCTCTTCGGCGGCACGATTGAGATGCAGCCAGAGGTCGCCGGTAACCGAATGACGTCGGTCGTCGACACCGCGAAATCGCTCGCGCTCGGCTGGTCTGCACGGCGTTCGCTTCCTGAATACATCAAGAATTGCCTCACCGCACGCGCATGAAAAGAATCCTCGTCTTCTCGCTCGCGTATTTCCCGAAGCCGGTCGGCGGCGCTGAAGTCGCGCTGAAGGAAATCGCTGAGCGAAATCGTGACATCGAATTCCATGTCGTAACGCAGCTCTTCGACGCAGCCTTGTCGCGCGAAGAGCTAATAGGGAATATCCATATCCATCGCATCGGCAACGGGTCGGGCTTTCTCGCCAAAGCGCTCTATCTGCCGCGAGCGGCGCACACGGCGCTTGGCCTGCATCGAGCACAATCTTTCGACGGCGCATGGGCCATGATGAGTTATATGACGCTGCCGATCATGCTGATGCGTCTCGGTGGTGCGCGCATGCCGTACGCCATCACGTTGCAGGAAGGTGATTCATACGGTCACGTTTTCGGCCGTCTCCGCGTCCGCATCCTTCTGCCATTCTTGCGCCGTGCATTTCGCAAGGCGACGGCCATCTCCGCGATATCGACGTTCCTGGCAGCGTGGGCACGCACGGTGGGTTTTACGGGCGACGTACCGGTTATTCCCAACGGAGTCGACGCCGCACGATTTAGCTCGATTCCGCAGCCGCAAATCGACGAAGTGAAGGACCTGCTTGAAAAGAAGATGGGCGACGTATTCCTCATCACCACCTCGCGTTTGGTGAAAAAGAATGCGCTCGACGATGTCATCAATGCACTCCCGCTCCTTTCCGAAAACGTTCATTTCATCATCCTCGGCACAGGCCCCGAAGAAGACGCACTGAAGCGCCTCGCAACAAAAAGGGGAGTTTCGGAGCGTGTGCGATTCTGCGGCTTCGTAGCGCAGGAGAATCTGCCGAAATACCTAAAAGCAGCTGAGATTTTTGTGCGGCCGTCGCGGACGGAAGGGATGGGGAATTCCTTTATCGAAGCCTTTGCAGCGGGACTCCCTGTTATCGCGACGCAAGCAGGCGGCCTCGCCGATTTCATCTTCGATGAAAAGCGCAATCCGGGCGTGCCGGTCACCGCGTGGGCAGTCGATCGTGATTCGCCGGCACAGATCGCCGACGCGGTGCGCGAGATCATGGCACGACCGGAAAAGGTGCGAGCCGTTGTCGCGACCGCCCGTGCCATCGCCACTGAAAAGTACGGTTGGGACTCCATCGCAAAGCGCATGCGCGACGAGATTTTCGCGCCGATTCTCGAATCGTAAACGACCGGGGAGTATACCCTCACCACATGTTTGAGGGGGTCTTTGCAGCGCGACTGGCGCGAAACGGAGCGATTTTTCAGCAGAAAAATCGCGACCCCCGAAGACATGTGGTGAGGGTATACGTCCCAAGCTATCCACTTGCGCTTTTCATGTGGCGCGGTAGATTGCAGTTAGCCCACGTCTACTCCTGTGCAATTCGGGCTCAACGAGGAGAATGCCGATGAAGACGACACATCGCTTCGAGACGACTTACCGTCGTTTGAGGACGATACCAAGTCGTTACATCCGAAATTCGAGTACCGTGTATCGAGGAGACCGTCTTGCCTTCATTGATTATTTCGCGCTCCGGCCAAGGCGAGCATAAGACCTGGGATTTTGCGCTCTTAGTGAGCCACATACTCGACGGGGACGCCACAAGCGTCCCCGTTTTACATCCCCCTGCAGATGCTATAGTTTTCGCATGAAGATCGTCATCGCGACGCCATTCTACCCACCGGAAAGCGGCGTCCTCGGCATGTACGCGCAAGGGTTCGAGACCGCCCTGCGCAAGAAAGGTCACGAAGTCATCGTCACATCCTATGGCAATCTGAAGCGGCTGCCGCCCGGTATCCGTCACTTCGCGCTTTTCTATCGTATTTACAGCGAAATCTGGAAGAGCGATTTCATCCTCGCCTTAGACACCTGGAGCGTCGGGCTTCCGGCGCTCCTCGCAGCTGCCGCGACCCGTACGCCGCTCATCGTGCGCATCGGAGGAGATCCGGTGTGGGAATCATACGTCGAGCGAACGAGGCAATCGGTGCGTTTTTCGGAATTCTATGAGGCGAAACGCCGGCTTTCACTGAAAGAGCGCTTGATGCGAGCCGTCGTGCGGCTTATCGTCCGCGATGCGAAAAAGCTGTTCTTCAATACGAAATTCCAGCGGGACATCTGGCAGAAGGCATACGGATTCGATGATGCGAAGGCCGCCATACTGGAGAATTTCGTACCACCCAAAGCAGAGGAGATGCCGGCACAAGGAGTTAGTTTCATCGCAACGGGCCGCAACATCTTCCTCAAGAATCGCGACAAGCTCGATCTTGCTTTCGCCCGCATCCGCCACAAGTATCCGCAAGTCGAACTTGATACTCGCGCGCTCCCGCAGGCCGAACATCTCGCACGCCTCGGCGCCTGTTACGCCGTCATCATCGCGTCAGTTTCTGAAGTCGGCCCGAACACCGCTATCGATGCCGTCGTTGCAGGGAAGCCGTTCATTTCGACCGAGGATTGCGGCGCGAAGGAACTGCTTGAGGGGTGCGGGCTTTTCGTCGACACACGTACCGATGCGGCGATAGAAAAAGCAATCGAGACGATGCTGAATCCGGCGGAGTACGAACGTCTCCGTGCCGGCATCCGGGCGTTCTCATTCACGCACTCATGGGATGAAATGGCGGACGAGATTCTCGCCGCCCTGTGATATGCGAGTGATTTCCATCGGGTCAGATCGAAGTCTCGGTGTCCCTTCGAGTGCGAGTGCCCGCCGGCAGATCGCGTATGGCATGCGCCTCGGCGATCTGCGCATCATCGTCTTCTCGCTTATAGACCAGCATTTTCCGTCGTATGCGCTCTCCATCGAGACGCACGTGTACCCGACTTCTTCAAAGCGACGCCTCGCCTATGGCTGGAGCGCCTTCTGGATTGCAATGAAGCTTCCGGCGCCGGACGTCGTCACGGTACAAGATCCGTTCGAAACCGGATTGGTGGGGTGGATGATCGCACGGCTTCGCAGAGCGAAATTCCATGTGCAAGTGCATACGGATTTCTGCTCGCCGGCGTTCCGCACGCACTCGTTCGTGAATCGCATCCGTGTCAGGATTGCTCGATTCATAATCCGACGAGCAGATCGTATCCGCGTCGTCTCGGAGCGTATCAAGGATAGTATCGAAGTCGCGTACCATCCGAAGGTACCGATCTCCGTTCTGCCGATCTATGTCGACATCGAGCACTTCAAAAAAGCGCGCTCTGGAGCGATCGCGGGTCGATTCTCGAAATTCTCGAAACGCCTCCTCGTCGTCGCGCGCCTTGAAAAAGAGAAAGACGTCGCGCTCGCTATCGATGCGCTCGCGAAGACGCCGCAGGATGTGTGTCTCATCATCGTAGGCGAGGGAAGCCAGAAGAAGAAACTGGAGAAAAAAGCGGGAACGCTCGGTCTCGCTGGTCGCGTATTTTTCGAAGGAGCGACGGATCCATGGCCGTATTACGCACTGGCCGATCTCATTCTCGTGCCGTCGAAATTCGAAGGCTATGGCCTCGTCATCGTCGAAGCGCTCGCTGCAGAAAAGCCGGTCCTTGCGACTGACGTCGGTGTCGCGCGAGAAGCCGGAGCTATCATCACTTCATCGGAGAACTTCGCCGATGCGCTCGTGGGTTGGATCGAAAACGGTCAACAGATCGGCGTTCTCCTCGGCTACCCATATCAATCGTTTGACGAATATGCTGATTCCTACGCAGCAGACCTCATCGCAGCGGCGGGGAAGAATTTGGAAAAAGAAAAGGAGCCGCAGTTGCCTGCGACTCCGAGTACTCTGTAACGCACAGATTCACGCTTTCGGAATATCGGTGCGTGCTACATACGTCTTTTCGAGGAGTTGTGCGACTCCTCGAACTTCGATCGCATCACGCCTGGCTGCTGAGCCGCCGCCTAACCGCTCGGCGACAGCATCCTTCCGCTCCAAGTCTTCAAGCACCCAGAACGCTTCGGCTGAAATGATATCAGCCCAATGTCCGACCTCCCTGAAAAGGCGCAGAGTTCTTCCGACGTGGTAGTGACTGGTAATCACCGTCGGAAATGTTCGTCCCGAACTGTTCGTGATTATTTGCACGTTCCCGCCTGTGTTCGAACCGGAAACGCGCCATTCGAGACGCTCGGCTGCAATACCGCAATCTTTCTCAAGCATCTGGCAGATAGCCCATGCCCGAGGAATCTTTTCTTCGCGATATCGCCCTTCCATTCCGCCGACAATGATAATCTTCTCTGCGAAATTGAGCCGCATGAGGGCAGCAAAACCGTCGAGGCGAAGATCTGCAAACAGTTTTTCGCCTCCTCCGAGATCAATATCGGCTGGCATAAAGCCGCTTGCGGTATCGGAAGTCTTCTCGATATCGAACGCGAGACCGAACGCCGCTGGCAGTGGTTTTTCGAATCTGAACACGTGAGCCTTCCTTCTTTCTGTTCAAACTCGTTTGATTATACAATACTTTTCCTCCTGAATCAAACGCTCCGGGTTCGGACGCATGCTATAGTCTCCCAGTCATGTCATCCAAAAAACCAGTCATCGGTCTCGTCGGCCAGGGATTCGTCGGGAAAGCTGCAGCAGATAATTTCGCGAAGCGCGGATTTACCGTCATCCGCTACGCTCTTGAGGAGCCGTATCGCGCGAACAAAGAGAAAATCAAAGAGGCCGATGTCGTTTTCATCGCGGTTCCGACGCCGACCACGCCGAAAGGGCACCTGACCCGCATCGTCGAAGAGGCGGTCTCCTTGGTTCGCCCTGGAGCGATCGCCGTCATCAAATCGACCATCATCCCGGGCACGACTTCGCGCATCCAGAAGATGCACCCGAAGGTAATCGTACTCAACAATCCGGAATTCTTGAGCGAGAAGACGGCGCAGAAAGATACCGACGAACCGTTTGTGAATATCGTCGGCATGCCGGTCAAAAGCGCAAAGCACAAAAAAGCGGCAGAGCTTGTGCAATCCATCATCCCGCGCGCGCCATTCAAGATGATTTGCTCGAGTGAAGAAGGGGAGATTTACAAATATGCCCACAACGTCTCCGGCTATACGCAGATTCTCACCTTCAATCTCATGTACGACATGGCGAAACATTTCGGCGCGAAGTGGGAGAACATCGAGAAGGCAATCATTGCCGATCCGTACATCCCTAATCGCTACGCCTCGCCCTTGCACAAAAGCGGCCGCGGCGCCGGCGGGGCGTGCTTCATCAAGGATTTCTCTGCGTTCGCGAAAGCTCACCATAAGCTCATCGGACATAGCAAAGCATCGGCGTTCATGAAGGCAGCCGAAGCGCACAATATCGCGCTCCTTGCCGAAACCGACAAAGACATCACGCTGCTCGAAGAAGTGTACGGCGCTCCCGCTATCGCAAAGGCTCGGAAGTCGAAGAAGAAGTAAGCGCACGTGCTAAAATCGCGCCATGTCTTCGTTCATCTCGCGCATCATCGGCCTCACAGAGCTGCGCATAGTACGTTTCCTCATCTCCGGCGGCATCGGCTTCGCCTCGGTGATGCTGCTTCTGTATTTTTTCACCGACATTCTCGGGTGGTGGTATCTTGCGTCGTTCGTCGTCTCATTCTTTATTGCGCAGTCTATAAGTTTCACATTACAGAAGTTTTTTACTTTCCGAGACGCTACGGTCGGCGCGCGTCGCGTCGGAGGACAGGCGGCAGCGTTCGTCTCGTTGGGCGCCTTCAATCTCCTTGCGAATAGCGCGCTTCTCTACGCTCTCGTCGAGTACGGCCAATTCCACTACCTCGTTGCGCAGGTAATCATATCGCTCATCATTGCAGTGTGGAGCTTCCTATTTTTTCGCTACATTTTCAGGGCGAATATCGTGGAGGGTGAGGTATGAAGCTCTCGATTGTCATTCCTGTTTTTAATGAGAGTTCGACTATTCGCGAAATAATCGCCTGCGTTGAGAAATCGCCGTTTCCCGCAGCGTGGGGAAAAGAGATCGTTATTGTGGACGACTGCTCCACTGACGGTACTCGCGATATCCTGAAAGAGTATGAGGCGCGTCACACGGTGATGTATCGTGCAGCAAATGGCGGGAAAGGAAGTGCAGTGCGCGACGGTATCGTGCAGGCAACAGGCGACCACCTCCTGATTCAGGATGCCGATTTGGAGTACGATCCTGCGGACATTCCGTCGATGATTGCCGCCATCACGAGCGACAAGGATGTGATTCGCGGCTCGCGCGAGCTTTCGAAAGGGACGCGCAGAGGCGGATTCCTTGCCCGCATAGGCGTTTTAGGAATCACCAAGCTATTCAATCTCCTCTACGGCACTCGATTAACAGATATCTGGACGTGCTACATCCTTTTCCCGCGAACCGCCGGTCAGTATTTCGCGGCCGGCCGATTCGAATCGGAGCTCCTTTTTGCGGCGGCTTGCGTGCGCAACGGCTATTACACGAAAGAGGTTGCCATCTCGTATTATCCGCGGACGACGGCAGAGGGGAAGAAGATTAGGTATCGCGATGGATTCTACGCTGTCTACGCGATTGTCCGAGACTGGCTCGTGCATCTGCCGCGCGTACTGCTCTTGCCGCTCGCCGCGTATTTCCTCGCCATGGCGATTGCATTTCCGATTACGGGCATATTCAACGATCGCGTCGATACGGCGGTCTATGTGGCGCAGATCGAAGGCTATCAGGCGCTTCTAACCGGCGGCGGATTTTCTCCTGCGCTTGCAACGTTCAAGCCGCTTCCGGGGATGGTTGGGGCGCTCCTATCATTCATCGTTCACCCGTACGTGGCGCTGTTCGTCATGAATATCGCGCTTTTCTTCGGTTTTATCTTTGCATTCTATGGGATGTTGCGCCAACTATCATTCGAACGATTGCATGCGGCGGTGGGAGCTTCGTGGGTGGCGCTTGCATATCCCATGTTCAAATACGGATTGGGCCTCGGAACGGATTTGTGGGGGCTCTTTGCGGCGACAATGGTAGTGCTGTTTGTGCTATGCGCGGTACGAACCGAGCGCCGTTCCCTCATCGTTCTCGCCTCTATCATCGGCTTTCTCGGTTCGCTCGCAAAAGAAACGGCAGTTTTGGGCCTTCTATTCGCTGGTCTGTATCTTTTGAGTTTTGTTTTTTCGTGGGGCATACGCCGGACGCTGCAGTGGCTCATACCCTTGTGTGCACCTTTTTTCGTCCTACAAGGACTGTTCCTAGCACTAGTCGTGTGGTTCGGCGGACCGACGTTTCTCGATTGGTATAATGTAAATACGGCAGGGTATACCGAGACCTACTATCGTCTCAATTTGTTTATCGGTGTGATGCTCTCTGCTTTTAGTGTGCTCTTGATGTATGCCGGTGTCGGGCTTGTGCGCGCATGGCGTTCGCGCGATATCCTGAAAGCAGAGTGGCATCGCACGTTTGCGTTGCTTTTTCTCGCGATGGCGCCCGTCATCATGTGGCCGATATTTATTTCTCGAGTTCTCTTTATTTTTGCGCTGGCGATAATCCCGCTCGCGCTCTACGGCGTCGTACCGGTGGTGCGCCGCCTGCCAAAACTGGCGTTTCTCATCTTTGCACTACCGCCACTGGCAAGTATTGGGTTGTTTCTCGTCAGTCGAAATGAGGCACTGTACACTGTTCTTCAGCGCATGCTATGAAAATCCTCATCTGCACACAAGCGGTGGACCGAGATGATCCTATCCTCGGATTCTTCCACGCGTGGATCGAAGGATTCTCAAAGCGTGCTGAAAAGATCACCGTCGTTTGTCTACGCAAAGGGAACTACGATCTTCCGGATGTCGAGGTGATCGCACTCGGCGAAAAAAAGAAGTTCGCCCGCGCACTCGAACTGCTTTCGATCGCCTACGGAAGAAAGGGGGAGTACGACGTCGTTTTCGTCCACATGAACCCAGAGTATCTGGTGGCAGCCGGGTGGCTCTGGAAGCTCCTCGGCAAGAAAACGGCACTCTGGTACGTGCACAAGAGCAAAAGTCTTTTGCGTCTCGCGATGCCATTTGCCGACATAATCCTGACCGTGTCAAATGAGACCTTTCCGATAGCAAATAGCAAGGTCAGCGCAGTGGGGCATGGGGTAGACACGGATTTCTTTCATCCAATCTCGGCTGTGGATAACTCATATAGGGTAGTCTCGGTTGGCCGAGTTTCGCCTCGCAAGAATACCGGCGTCATGATCGATCAGGTCTTGGCATTCGCGCGTGGCAAGCACGATGTGCGCTTCGATGTCTATGGCACCTCCGTAACGGCGGAAGAAAAAAAATACGAAACGGAATTAACGACGCGACTTCCCTCTTTAGATACGGACGAAATCGTCACGCTCAAAGGCCCCGTCTCACATTCTGCCGTGCCGAGTGCCCTTCTGGGTGCGACAGTCTTCCTGAACATGGGAGAAACCGGCGGCGTCGATAAAGCCGTCCTGGAAGCTATGAGTATGGGAATTCCCGTCATATCGACGAGCAGGGCGCACGCACCACTGCTCGCGCGCTACCCGCAGCTGGTCGCCGACGGCGCCGACGATGTGCCGCGCGCGCTTCAGTACGTCTACGCGCTCCCGCATACTGTGCGGACGGCTATCGGCGGCGATCTGCGCGAGACTGTCGTCGAAAGTCATTCCCTTCCTAAGCTTATCGAAACAATCCTATGGACGCTCTCGAAAAACAAGTAGACAAAAGCGCGTACCGCTTCGAGCGGTATGGTGGCGAAGACCGGTTCGTGAGCTATCAGGCGCAGCTCGCCGAGATATTCCGTACGAACCCAGCGCGCATGCTGGAGATCGGCGTGGGCGATAAGGTGATAGCGAGCTATGTCACCAATAATACGTCGATTGCGTACACGAGCGCAGACATCGCCGACGATGTTGGCGCGGATGTGCAAGCGTCGGTTACCGATCTGCCGTTCGAGGACGATTCATTCGACATCGTGTGCGCCTTTGAAGTCCTTGAGCACCTCCCTTTCAATCAGTTTGAAAAAGCACTCAGCGAGATGTGCCGCGTCGCAAAGACGCACGTCCTTATCAGCGTGCCGCATTTCGGTCCGATGCTGTCGCTCTCCCTCAAGATTCCCTTCCTGCCGCGCATCCGCCTCGCCTACAAGATCCCGTTTCCGAAAGCGCATGCATTCAACGGGCAGCATCATTGGGAAATCGGAAAAAAAGGGTATCCGACATCGCGGATCCGCGCAGAGCTCGAAAAGCACGGCCGCATCGTCCGCGATTTCGTCCCGTTCAACAGCGCCTACCACCATTTTTTCACGCTGGAGCTTCGGGCGCGAAACTAGTATCATTACCCCATGTCGAAAATCCTGATAACCGGCGGGTGCGGTTTTATTGGCACCAACGCGGCCGTGCATTTTGCAAAGAGCGGTTGGGAGGTGCATTGTCTTGATAATTTCTCGCGGCCCGGTTCACGCAAGAACGCCGAGTTCTTGCGCGCCGAAGCGTCGGCGGTCACCATCGCTGAGATGGACATCGTAACCGGCAAAGATGCAGTCGGTGCGTACATTCGTGAAGGCGCCTTTGACGCGATTATCCACGCCGCAGCGCAGGTCGCGGTCACCAGCTCGGTGAGCGATCCCTTGTTCGATTTCAACGCGAACGCACTCGGCACGCTTATCGTCCTCGATGCGGCGCGGCAATGTGCAAAAAAACCGATCGTCATCTTCACATCGACCAACAAGGTCTACGGCGACCTCACACACGTGAAGCTTGAGGAACAAGCGACACGATACGTCTTTCCCGAGCTTCCGGCAGGCGTCAGCGAGGAGGCGCCGCTCGATTTCCATTCGCCCTATGGCTGCTCGAAAGGCGCGGCCGATCAGTATACCCGCGACTGGCAACGTATCTACGACGTCCCGACTGTTGTCTTCCGCCAATCGTGCATCTATGGTGCGCACCAATTCGGCATCGTGGATCAGGGTTGGGTCGCCTACCTCACCATGCTCGCTGCGTTTAATCGCCCCATCACCATCTTCGGAGATGGCAAGCAAGTACGTGACCTCCTCTACATGGATGATCTCGCGCGCGCGATGGAAGCTGCGATTGAACACATCGACGTGACGAAAGGACAGATTTACAACATCGGCGGCGGTCCGGCAAATACGAGTTCGCTCCTCGAATTCGTAGCCCTCTTGCGATCGAAACTCGACCTTCCTGTCTTGAATAGCTTCGGCGATTGGCGACCAGGAGATCAGAAAGTGTACATCTCCGACATACAGAAAGCCGAAAAAGATTTCGGTTGGACGCCGCAAGTTTCGTTCGAGGACGGGTTCGACCGCATGCACACGTGGATCGTTGAGAATCGCCCGATGCTGGAGACGTACCTTTGACATGAAAATCGGTTTCGTCGCAGAGCCGTACGAAGAGACGAACGCCTCTGGCATGGGGTACGTCGTCGTCGAGCTTATGCGGCACCTTCCCGCCGCGGGAAGCTCGCATGAGTTTATTTTCTACTCGTCTAAACCGATCGATCCAGCATTTGTTCCCGGCTCCTACGAGAATGTACTCATCCCGCGCGGCTTCCTACGTAAGTTGTGGTTTTTCTTCACACTGAAAGAGAAGCCCGATGTCCTCATCTCGATGGTGCCGATGCTGCCGCTCATTGTGCGCGGCATTCGGTATGTGCCGATGTGCCAAGAGCTCGCGAGCCAGAAAATCGCTCCCGTCGGATTGCGCGAGAAATTGTTCGCATTCGTGCGAGATCAGATACTTATGCGGCTCGCCTTCGCGCGCGCGAAAAAGGTGATAGCCGCGTCGGAAGCGACGAAAGAGGATCTAATGAAATTTTATGGCCTCCGCTCGGAATCGATAGTCGTGAGCTATGATGGCTTTCAATCGCTCGAACGGTTCGCAAGCGAGGCAGTACCGATTGATTCGGCACTCCAGCCGTATTTCTTTTTCGTTGGGAAAGTGAAGCCACGCAAGAATGTCCACGGCATCGTTTCGGCCTTCATTTCATTGAGGGAGCGGGGAGCGAAATGCAAATTGATTCTGGCGGGGGACTACGGCGGCGAGTACTATGAAGGCATCAAAAAAGAAATCGATGCGCACGGTCTTGCGGACGATGTGCGATTCGTCGGCTACACGAATGGGGCAGAGCTGTACATGTATTTCACCAATGCACTCGCATGCCTCTTCCCTTCTTTGAACGAGGGATTCGGGATGCCGATTGTGGAAGCGATGAGTCTCGGCGTGCCCGTCATCACATCGAACATCTCGTCGATGTCTGAAGTTGCGGGCACGGCTGCCCTTCTCGTCGACCCGCACGATGTCGCCGACATCAGCCGGGCGATGGAGAGAATGTACGAAGATAGCGCGCTGCGTGCGGAGCTCATCGAGAAAGGGAAAGCGCGCGCCATGGATTTTTCGTGGCCGAAAGCGGCGCGCGAATACATCGCAGTAGCCGAATCGGTATGAAGATACACACCCCCGAGCCGCTCGCAGGGCATCAGATAGTCAATCTGTTCTATTTCAAATTCGCGCCACATCAGCAGGTGGGCGGACTCTTTCGGGAAAATTTGCCACCGAATTTCTTCGAGACGGATGTGACATTCGTAGAATTGGATGAAGCCGAGGCGATTGTGCTGCCGAATAATTTCCTGCATCTCGATACGGCGGCACGTGAATACATTGGGCATCATCTAGAAGGCGCACGCGTGCCGGTCGTCGCATTTTCCTTCGGCGACCTCACGCACGATCTGCGTTTCGATCCGCGCCTTCATGTGCTCCGGCTTTCCACCTACCGCAGCCTTTCCGGAGCGCGGGACTATCTCGTCTCGACGCTTGTTGACGACCCGGCGCCGGCCGGCATTACTGTCCGCCCGAAAACGCCCTTGCCGCAGGTTTCCTTCTGCGGACAGGCTTCCTTTCGCGGTTGGCAGCAATGGCTGCGCTACGGGGCAAAATGGGCCGTTTATACGCACCTAGGCCTCTTATGGCCGAAGATGAAGGCTCAGCTGGTCGGCATTTATTGGCGCCGCCGGGCGATGCAGGCATGCGCGGCCTCTCCCTTGCTTACCACCGATTTCATCATCCGCCGCTCATTCTCCGGCAGCACCAAGACCATCGAATTGCCGGCCGAAGAAGCGCGGCAGCAATTTCTCGAAAACATGCAGGGAAGCAATTTCGTTCTCGCGCCGAAAGGGGACGGGAACTACTCGAATCGCATGATCGAAGCGGTCGCGATGGGACGCATTCCGGTCATCATCGATACCGACATCGTCCTGCCGCTGGAGAGCGAAATCGACTACACGAAGATCAGCGTACTCGTGCCGATGCACGACATCGCGAACACGGCGAAGTACATCCGCGAATTCTACGACCCGCTCTCGCCGGAGGAGTGGGAAGCACGGCAGCTACTCGCTCGGGAGACGTTCGAGAAATTCCTGCGACAAGACCAGTGCCTGCGGCATGTATTCAAGACGCCGTTAGTACAGTAGGATGCGCGTATGAAAAAATTGATTCGACACGGGGCATGGCAAGCGGTGCAAGGATTTGCACTCCTCTTCGGCTTCCCTGTTCTCGCGCCGGTTTTTCGGACCATGGCAGTCGTGGCGGTGCATGGTCTCGGCTACGGCAATAACCGCAGCCACGCATTCTCGGGTGAAGAATGGTTTGTCCGCCACGTGCTCGTACAGGCAAAGGTTCGTACGTGTATCGATGTCGGTGCGAATGTGGGGCAGTATGCGATGCTTCTTACGAAACACGTGCCGGGGCCTATCTATTCGCTCGAGCCGCTCCAGTCTTCGTTTGATGCACTCGTCGCAAATGCGCACACGTCGGTACATCCGCTTCGCTATGCGGTCTCGGACACCGACGGCGAGGTACAGATTTTTTCGCGCAAAGAAAAATGGGAAGGTGCGACGCTTCACCACGATCTTGCCGGCGAATCGGCAGTCGCGGAAGTCGTGCCGGCGATTACGATCGATACATTGGTGAAGAAACACAATCTGAACAACGTAGATTTCGTGAAAATCGATACCGAGGGGCATGAGCTTGAAGTCCTGAAGGGCATGCAAGGCCTGCTGCGAACGGCTTCGCCGAAATACCTGCAGATCGAATTCGGCGGCGCACACCTAAAGCGCGGCCACACAATCTACCACTTCCAGCAACTTCTTCCTGGCTACCAGCTCTACCGCCTTATGTCGCACGGTATGGTGCGGGTAAATCCATCCGACGCCATGGATAATTTCTTTATGTTCTCCAACGTCATCGCTGTCCACGCAGGCGTGGCGGCGAAGTCAGAGCAAGGGTAGTATTCGTTTGTGAAGCACAGCCTGTATCTCATCTATCACGGCCGCTATCCGAGCGAGAAGGCGGCATCACTCTTTGCTGCCAAAAGCGCCGAGGCCTTCGCCGACGCTGGCTCTGAAGTGACGCTTATCGTACCGCGCAGACTCGGACGGGTGCGGACGGATCCGTATGTTTATTTCGGTATACGAAAGAATTTCAGAACCATCTTCGTGCCGACCATAGATATCTACTTCGCTCCAATCATCGGACGATTTGCGCACCAAGTGAGCTATCTCGCGTTTACACTCTCGCTCGTTATCTACCTTCTCCTATTCAGACGACGCGACACATGGGTATGTTCGAACGAATCATTTCCACTTCTCGCGGCGACCTTTCTGACGTCGCGGACTTTGTACGAAGTACACGACTTCCCCGAACGGAGTCTGTGGATGTACCGCCTGCTTTTCGCGCGCGCGCGATTGATACTTGCGACGAACGAGTGGAAAGCGAATGCATTGCACGAGCGATTCGGCGTTCCGCGCGAGAAAATCATCGTCGAACCGAACGCCGTCGACCTCACGCCATATGAAAACGCGCCAGAGCGGGGCGAGGCGCGCAACCGATTAGGACTCCCGCTCGACGCAAAAATAGCGGTCTACACGGGACATCTCTACGCATGGAAGGGTGTCGATACGCTCGCGGAGGCTGCGAAGCTTATGCCGGAAGTGCAGGTATATATAGTCGGTGGTACCGCACACGATCTCGCTCAGTACCGGCAGCGATACCAGGAGCCGAACCTCCATTTCGTCGGTCACAAATCGCACAGCGAAATGTTACATTGGCAAACATGCGCAGACGTATTGATCCTTCCGAATTCTTCGAAAGAGGACATTTCATCACGGTACACTTCTCCAATGAAATTATATGAATACATGGCCAGTGGAGTGCCAATTGTTGCTTCGAATCTCCCTTCCGTGAGAGAAATCGTGAACGACGAAAGTGCTATTTTTTTTACTTCAGACGACGTTGTGTCACTGGTCTCCGCTGTTTCTAAAGCTATTCAGGAGGGTACAACTACGCGGCGCACACATTCAGCGCGAACCAGTGTCCTCGAGCATTCTTGGCAGAATCGAGCGAACCGGATACTCGATAAAATTACGCACATATGAGTACGGCGGGAATCGTAGGTAGAGGAATCGCATGGAGCGCAGCAGGGGCCATGGCGGGAAGAGTTATCGGGCTCGCAAATATCCTCCTCATACTCACACATCTGAGCGTGTACGAATACGGCCTCATCGAGTTAACGATGTCGGTTGTATCCACTATCGGGTTATTCATGCTTCCCGGGCTCACATCAGTAATCATTGTCGACATGGGAACTGAGCAGGCATCCGGATCTTTGGGGAAGGCGAAAGGTCTATTTCTGCAGTATTTCGGATTGAATCTGTTGCTCGGTATTACCGCCTGGGCGTTGCTTTTTTTCGGATCGACCATCATCGCTCAATTGACGGGGAATCTACTCATTGATGTGTTCTTTAAGGCCATATCGTTCATTTTCTTGATTTCACCTTTCAGAGTCGCATCGAGTATGCTTGCCACAGTCTTATTACGATATGGCGACCAATCGTTCTTTTCAGTCGTTGAGGAATGTGTAAAAGGATTATTTCTCATTATCGCTTTTTATGGGTACGATCTTGGTGCCATGGGATTGCTCTATGCGAATGTGTTGGCTCCGTTGTTTGCCGTGCTTATATTCTTACCTCGCACGTTATCTGCGTACCGACATTTCAGTAATGCGTCTTTTGAAGTTTCGCGTCCGGTGTGGCAGATCCTATCTGACCATAGAAAGTGGAGCGTGGGGTCTTCGTATGTAAACACGCTCAGTCAGAATGCTCGAATCTGGATCATTAAATTGATGCTGGGAACAGAAGCTGTTGGTATTTTCGCATTCGCGTACGGAATTTTCAGTCAGATTGTCGGCCTCCTCCCGCTTTCCTCGGTACTTACGCCGCTCGTGCCACATTACATGGCGGATTCCGTACGCCTTGGTCGCCTGATACGCGCCTCGATTAAGCTTCAAATCGTTCTGGCTGCCAGTATCGTAGTTATCGGGATGATTGCGACAATGCATTTCGTGCACTTCTTGTTTCCCAAGTACGAAGCCGCAATACCTCTAATTCTGGTCGCTATGTTTGCGATCATTCCGAATGGGATTGCTTCGACCCTCAATCCTGTGTTTGCAGCTTTTAAGGCTCAGCGCTCGATATTCTTCGCAACAATTCTCAAGCTGACCTTAATTGTGGGTATATTGCCTGTGTCTCTGTATTTGATCGGATTAGTCGGGGCAGCGGTAGAGCTATTACTAACCACGACCGCAAGTATGATCGAACGATATTTTCGGGTCAGAAGGTTTGTTCCAGAAGCAAGAATTCGTCTCAAGGAATTCGTCCGGATGGATAGTTTCGAGCGTGACATCGCAGACTTGCTTGTCAGCAAATTTCGAGCGCTCATCAAACGATAATCGTTTATCGAACAAAGCTTTGCCTAATGACTATGAAAACACTCTTTATCTCGATATACGACGGCGACATGGAGAAGAATATTCTCCGTTCCGGCGTTCTTGAGCAACTAGCTCGTGAATCTATCCGGATCGTTCTTCTCATTCGAGGCGCAAACACAGGAGGTAGGATCGACTACTATAAGAAAAATTTTGAACATGGATCAATTATCGTCGAGACACTGCCGAGCGCTGACTCGCGTTTCGAGCGATGGATGTATCATCTGTCGTGGAACTCGCTCCCTACACGCTCGGCGTATGTAAAGCGTCACGATTTGTATCTCGCTCACAAGAATGTGTTTCGGTACGCGCTAGAAAAGTTTGCGGGAATCTTGGGGAAGTTCCAGTTGTGGCGGGAAATGATACGGTTTTTATATCTGCATCTCTCAGACGATTATGCCAATGATCTTTTCGAGAGGTACGAACCCGCGCTCGTTTTCGCTCCGAACATGTTCTCAGCGGAAGATTGCCGATTACTGCGAGCAGCACGAAAGCGAGGAATACGAACGCTGACAATGGCGAAAAGCTGGGACGTACCAACCACGCGCGGGTTCACTCGGGTTAAAGCCGATGAGATTCTTGTGTTCAATGATATAAACGCTCGGGAAATTGTTGACATCGGCGATTATGCGCCGGATAGAGTGCACGTTGTCGGCTTCCCGCAGTTCGATGCGTATACCAATGAATCAATCTATGTATCACGCGAGCAATATTGCGAAGGTATCGGTCTCGATCCGAACAAGGAATTCGTGCTGTTCGCGGCGCCAGGAGATTTCAAGAATCCGTATTCGCATGAGATCATGAAGGCTCTTGATCGGGCCGCCGATGAAGGCAGATTCATCCGTCCGGTGCAATTCCTGGCTCGTTTCCATCCGAAATATCCTTCGAAGGGTGAATTACTCAAAGGTCTGAAGCATTTCGTCCTCGATCGTCCAGGAACCTATTTTTCCAAGGATCTTGAGCGGGCTATTGACGCGCCTTCGACAACGACGTTTCAGTGGACCTATACCGATGCAGATATAGCTCATCTCGCGAATTCCATCTACCATAGTGCGATGGTGGTTAATACCGAATCGACGATGACTCTGGATGCAGCGGCTATTAACCGTCCTGTCGTACTCATCGGATTCGACGGCGACAGAAAACTGGACTATTGGCATTCGGTTATCCGCAACTACAGCCGAGAGCACCTCCAAGGAGTCCTTCAGACCGGCGGTACACGGCTTGCGGAGGATTTTGATCAGCTGGTTGCACACATCAATACGTATCTCGCTAACCCGCAGGAAGATGCGAAAGGGCGTGACAGGCTAAGGAGCGAATTGTTATTTAAAGTGGATGGTCGCTCATCAGAACGAATTGTGCAACATGTACTCGCGATGATGTCGAATATCGTATGAAAACAAAACTGCTGTATGTCTACGAAGAACGAGTCCCGCAGGCGCTGCGTGATTTGGTACTCTCGTTCATTCCGCTCGGCGAGTTCGAGATCGAATCGATGACCTATCTCACTCCTGACGATGACAGAATCAAGAAACTTGCCTGGGCGGATGTGGTGCTCTTTGCACCTGGCAGGCACATTCCCGACGAAGTGCTTGCTGCTGCAAAAGACGTAAAGCTGATGCAGCTGTGGAGTTCAGGATACGATAAATTCAATGTTGCAGGCTGCACTAAGCTTGGCATCCCAGTCGCGAATAACGGTGGCGCAAACGCCTGCTCCGTAGCAGAGCACGCTGTCCTTCTCATGCTTGCGGTGTATAAATGGCTGCCTGACAGCCATCGTAGAACTGTTACCGGGACATGGACGGGGAACAGTCATGGGTTGGATATGTTCCTGCTCAACGGAAAAAAACTAGGAATAATCGGATTCGGAAATATCGGACGCCAGGTAGCTCGAAAGGTATCGGGATTCGATATGGATGTGCGGTATTTCGATATTGCACGTGCCGACACAGCAATTGAGTCGGAATACAAAGCACGATACGTAACGCTTGATGAGCTTATAGCCGAATCAGACATCATCACGCTCCACCTGCACTCCAATGACGCGACGCGAGATATTATCGATCGTTCGGCGATTTCTCGGATGAAGAAAGGGGCGGCGCTGATCAATGTCTCTCGTGCCCAGCTGGTAGACCAAGATGCGTTGCGAGAGGCGCTTATCGAGAAGCGACTCGGTGGTGCTGGGCTCGACGTGTATCTGAAGGAGCCTACGCAAGCCAATGATCCGCTGCTGACATTGCCGAATGTCATCGCGACGCCCCACATGGCAGGGTCCACCTACGATACCTATGCCATGGTTATGGAACGAGCAATCGAAAATTTCCGTCGAGTAATGCGTGGGCAAGAAGCGCGATGGATCGTTAATGCTCCACGACCATGAGTGAGCTTCATTTACAAACTCCGCCGAAGACTAATCGTCAATTATGGAGTTCATGGCGCAAGGCGAATTATGCATATGTTAAAACCGCGTTGAAAGGTTTTCAGGATAAGGCGGAATTGTTTGACCTAGGCGCAGGCAGTGTTCCTTTTAGGGATATTTTATTTCGATTCAAATACACTGGTGTGGATTTCGTACCATTCCCAGATGTGACGGTCGTTGCCGACCTCACAGCACTTCCAGTTTTGGACGAATCAGCTGAGATTATTACGATCATGAATACCATTGAACACGTGCCTGATACTGACGCCCTCCTTCGTGAAGCGTTTCGGATTCTAAAACGAGGAGGAACTATAATTGGAACCGTACCGTTTCTGATGCAGATACATCAAGAGCCTCATGACTATAATCGATACACTTCTCATCAGCTTGAACGATTACTTACGCAAGCGGGCTTTGAAGAGGTGAAAATCACACCGTTGGGGAATTTAATAGATGCATATGACACTATAGAGCTCAAATTCTTTGCCGCACTTCCCGGATTATCTAGTCGTATTGCTCGGAAGTGGCGGAGGCTTGAGATGAGAATTTTGCGCACACTGTTCTCGAATGTTCCAGCAACGCATGTATTTACAGAGGGCTACGGTTTTACAGCAACTAAATCAAGCTGAAAACTATTTATTTTGTTGATACGCACGTATCATGAAATGATACGCATCTTTCGATTTGAGTATCTCGCTGGAACTGCGCGCATCGGCACCGAAGATTACGAGGGAAAAATCATTCTCTTCGAGTACGTTCACGATATAGGAGAGTTTGTTCTGTTCGTTTGAAGGGTTGTAGTGATACTCGAAAACCATTTCTCGAATCAATTTCAATTTACCGCTTTCCACCAGTTCGCCCAAGACGATTCCTTCGCCCCCCTCGATATCCATTTTCATTAGATCAATAGGGCCGGTGATGTAGGTAGAGAGCTTCGCTGCCGGTACATCAACAGGTGTAAACTCGCGCCGAGACGATTTGGTCGCATGGACTTCTTGGATACTCGTTGAGCCTCCTGGTTTGCCGCTCATCTCCCAGAATTGCACCGTGCCGCCGTCTTGCTGACCAAGCGCTGCACGTACGCATGTTACATCCTTCAGGTGCGCAAGATTCTCCTTGAGGATCTCAATGTCTTTTCAGATGGTTCGAACGCGGTGATGCGTGCATGCGGATATCGCTCTTTCGTATAGAGGGACGTTATGCCGATGTTTGCACCGCAATCCAGAATCACCGGTGAAGCCCTGTCGCACGCGACACTATAATCTCCCAGCAAGAATACTTCTCGCAGGATAACGCGTAGGTCACTAAACGAGAGCGCACGAATCGTATGGCGCTTGAATGAAAAAGTCAGTTTTCGAGGATTGAGCTTGTGCAACGCGATGATCCGATAATACCCGACGAGGTTCGCCACTTTCTCGGAAACGGATATATCTTTTCGTGCGAACAATATCGCGAAATCGTAAATCTTTTCAAGCATGACACGTGAACTGTAACACCCACTTAAAGGGTTGCAACATTCTGAGTCTAGAGTACATTCAAGCGGATGAAAGCTACTATCGACGTGCTGTCTCACTACTTTTCCAAGGAGAAAATAACGCTTGTTGACATCGGCGCACTTGGTGGAACGAAAGCGCCATGGACGAACGTTCGACCGATGCTGCGGATAGTCGGTTTCGAACCGCAAGACGCCGTGACGGAGACGATAAGAAATGAAAACGGTGATCTGCAGGGAGGTGTTGCAATCGGATCCGAGGAAGGCAGTGCGACGCTTTATATCACTCAGAAAGCCGACAACTCGTCGCTGGCTATGCCAAACCATGCGTTCACTCAGCGCCTTGCTGTGAGCGATCGATACGTGGTGACGAAGCAGGAGGCAGTGAACACGATGTCGCTCGATTCGTGGCTGAAGAAAGAGAGTATTTCCTCCGTCGACTTTCTCAAGATTGATACGCAAGGGACCGAAGGAGATGTTTTGAAGGGTGCACAACACACACTGTCATCGGTTCTGGGCCTCGACATCGAAGTGAACTTTGCAAAACGATATATCGGTCAGACGTATTTTTCAGATATCGACGCTATTCTTCGCGATGCCGGATTCGTGCTCTTTGATTTGCAACGACGGTATTTCAAGTACGCTAATGGTACACATCTTGGTGGCCCGAAGGGGCAACTGACCCATGGAACAGCGCTGTATTTCCGTTCTATCGAGAGCTTGAACGATGTACTTGAACGAAGTGATGCACGACGAAATTTTGCGGCGTTCCTTTCTATCGTGATGTTGTATGGATATTACGATTATGCGCTCGAAGCGCTGAATACGTACGGAGATTTGTTACCAATAGAAGAGCGCGCACTGCTTGAAAAAGAAATCAATTCGCAGCTTTCTTGGAATCAAAGGTTACCTCGCCTTAGCATTCGATTTCGAATCGCTCGGCTTTTCGATGCGATGTCATGGATAATCAAGCAACGATCGCGACTCGGTACATTTGGAGATGATTCGATAGGGAACGTATCATAACGCTATAGGTTACTGCGAGCTAAAGTTCCAGGTCCCGTAGGTTGTACGATTTCGTTTTGTACTGCACAATCCTGACGTATGCACATCCTCGCTATCATTCCGGCCCGCGGCGGCTCCAAAGGGATCCCGCGCAAAAACATCAAACCCCTTGCCGGGAAGCCGCTTATCGCCTGGATGATTGATGCAGCTAAGGGCTCAAAGCACGTTACGCGCACTATGGTCTCGACGGACGATGACGAGATTGCTGCGGTGGCACGAGAGCATGGCGCGGACGTGCCATTCCTGCGTCCGAAAGATATAGCAGCAGATATGTCGACCGATGTGGAATTTCTCACGCACGCGCTCGAAACGCTGAAGGAGAGCGAAGGTTACGAGCCCGATGTCGTGCTGCGGCTGCCGCCGACCTCGCCCCTCACTACGTCCGCGCATATCGATCAAGGTATCGAGACTTTGATCTCGGACGAGACACTCGATGCAGTACGTCCGATTATCGAGGTGCCAAAACATCCCTATAAGTTCTGGAAGATTTCCGACGACGGGAAAACGCTCGAACCGTTCCTTTCAAAGGAATTTACCGGCTTCGACGAGCCGCACAATCTCCCGCGTCAGCTTTTCCCTAAGGTGCATATGCATACCGGTTCGATGGATGTCATGCGTCCACGCACGGTACTTGAAATGAAATCTACGTCTGGTAACCGTCTCGGATTCTTCGAAATGCCGCTCGAGTGCAGTGTAAACATCGATCACCCGCTCGATTTCGATCTCGCAGAGCTCTTGCTCCGGCGCCGCTTGCAAAACTAAGACCCGCACCGAATTTCGGCGCGGGTCTCTTTTTTGTGGGAGAACTACAGTTGCTTGATAGCCTCAAGCATCCGGGCGATTGCCACACCTTTTGTGAGCGATGGAATCATAGCTCTCTGCGATGAGCGCAGTCGCTCGACTGCTTCAATCGAAGTTTTCTCTCCATTCAGCGCAGCATGGATGCAGGCGAGGTGATTTCCCAGTGCATAGATGGACCCTGCTTCCCATGATGCTTCTGCAACGTTAATTTCCGTGTGCAGAAGTCCGAGTTCACGCTTGATCCATTCCTGCATCAGAAATCCCTGCGTCAGATCGATGATCGGGATTCGTCGGCATGCGGCATGGATGGCGACGGACGCAGTGCCGCCATGAACGACGACGTCACATCCAGGTACGAGATCATCAGTCCGGCAATCCGGCATCGCAACGCGCATACCCGACTTGTTGCCGAATTCAAGCAGCGGTGCGTACACGTCAGGCGGTGTCTTGTCGCCGGGGTGTTTTGCCAAGAGTACGATAGGTTGGCGCTCTGTCTCCGTGAACGGGAATGCTGCGTCAATCGCATCAAGCCAAAGCCGCATATTGACGACGACATTTTTCGTTCCTGGGGCGAGGACGACGAAATCCTTTTCCGACGCTCCCGCTTTCGCGCGAGCTTCAGACGCATCCGCAGGATTGAAATACGCTTCCCACATCGGATTCCCGCTTGCAACTATCGTCGCAAGAGGGAATAGGGAATGAGCTCGTTCGCGCTCTTTGTCGTTGAGGACGAAGAGAATACTTGCTTCTTCTCGGAACGGCGCGAACCATGCGCGTTGCCACGCACCGAACGTATCGGCATAGAAGCCCAATGACGTTCCGTGCGAGACGGCTTGCGTCGCGGCAAGGATTTCCATCGCCGCGTTCTTTGCGGGTGAAGATAGCCCGACAAGGACGATGTCAGAATCCTCGACCAAACCGTCGAGTACGTCCCGTGAAGGCGGTTCGTTTCTGCCCGCATTGAGGATGACACTTTTGACATCAGCGCCGACTTTCGTCAAAGCTTCGCGCAGAAGCAAGAATGCGTTTGTCGGGGCGATGTCATGCGCCACGAGGAGCACTCGCTTGTCCATCTTTCACTCCTTTTCTAGACCAAGTCTATTTTGATTATAACACGAAAGCATTATTTTAGGAAGAGGCGCGAACGTATTCCCAAGGCATTGAACGCGTGGTATGGTGCGTCCAGACTGAACATTAAGACTGAAAGGAGGTGCGTTATGCAACGCACATTCGACTTCCAAAATCTCTTCGTTTTCGAGATGGCCAATAACCATCAAGGAAGCGTCGAGCATGGCCTGCGGATTATTGTCGCGATGGGCGCCCTTATGCGAAAGCATAACGTCCGAGCAGCAATAAAGTTCCAGTTTCGTGAACTCTCGTCGTTCGTGCATCCGGCTCACAAGGCAGGAAGTGCGAATAAGCATGTGCCGAGGTTCCTCTCGACGGCTCTCTCCGAAGAGCATTTCGCACAGATGGCGACAGTCGCGAAAGCCGAAGGGTTGCTCGTGATGACGACGCCGTTCGACGAAGCTTCGGTAGTAGTAGCGAAGCGCCTCGGGGTGGATATCCTCAAGGTGGCAAGCTGCTCTGGCACGGATTATCCGCTGCTGCGCGAGATCGCGGCGGCCGGACTTCCGGTTCTTGCCTCCAATGGCGGGCTCTCGAAACTCGAGACGGGACTGCTTGTCGACGTTTTCGATGAGGCCGGCGTTCCGTTCGCTTTGCAGCACTGCGTCGCGAAGTATCCGACGGATACGAGCGAACTGCAGTTGAAGCAGATCGAGAACCTGAGGCGGTGGTTTCCGCATCTTGTCATCGGTTTCTCGACTCATGAGAAGCCCGACAACGTGGACGCTATTCAGATGGCGTACGCGAAAGGCGCGAGGACATTCGAAAAGCACGTCGGCGTGCCGTACGGCACTATCACGCTCAATGCCTATTCCGCTAATCCGGAGCAGGTTGATGCATGGCTCACAGCATGGGCAGAGGCTCGTGCTGCGGATGGCGAAGAAGAACGCGTCATCGACGAGACGGAGCGCACCTCACTTCTTGAGTTGCAGCGAGGTGTGTTCGCGAAGCGGCGCATCAGCGCGGGCGAAAAAATTTCCCGTGATGATGTGTTTTTCGCATTCCCGATGCAGATAGGTCAGTGCACCAGTGGTGCATTCGTGCCGGGCTACACGGCCATGCGCGAATACGAACCGCACGAGCCGATCGGTGAGATTCCTCACGAGAAATCGCACGAGGAACTTATCCGAGAGGCGCGCGTGAAGGCCTTGATGCTCATCAACGAGGCCGGTGCGGTGCTTCCTCGCGAATTCGCGTGGGAATTCTCGCATCACTATGGTATGCCCGAATACGAAACGACGGGCCTTACGATGGTCGAGATGCTGAATCACGAGTATTGCCACAAGCTTCTCGTGGTATTCCCTGGGCAAGGGAATCCGCACCACTTTCACCGCATCAAGAAAGAGACGTTCCGGCTCATCTGGGGCGATCTCTATGTCGAATGCGGCGAGGATCGGATGACACTCACGCCGGGAGACCTTTTCACGGTCGAACGCGAAGTAGAGCATCACTTCCGCTCGGAGACAGGTTGCGTATTCGAGGAAATCTCGACGACGCAACTGCCAGACGATTCCTTCTACAGGGATCCTTCCATCAGTCAACGGCCACGGGAGGCGCGCAAGACTCGCTCGCTTTCACGTCGTCGCTGATTGCTTTCGGAGGCTTTGCTCACGCAAGGCCTCCGTTTCTTTTTGCTTGTGGTCAAGCCCGCTTTTCATTACGATGCAGCGATGCATATCAAAATCATCGGAGCCGGGTCTATCGGCAACCATCTTGCACAAGCGGCGCGGCGCATGGGATGGAAGGTCACTATCATCGATCAGGATGCGAAAGCGCTCGAGCGCATGAGGAATGATATTTATCCGTCGCGGTATGGTGAGTGGGACGAAGAGATTACGCAATTCGTCGCTGGGGAAGAGCCGAAAGGGGTGTATGACATCATCATGATAGGGACGCCGCCACACGTGCGAACGAAGCTCGCACTCGAGGCGCTCAAGGAAAAGCCAAGGCTCATATTGCTGGAGAAACCGGTCACTTTTCCGTTTGATGGTTTACTCGCATCACTCACGAAAAAAGCGAAGAAACAACGCACTGCTCTCCTTGTCGGGTACGATCATGCAGTTGCAAAATCGATCGATCGCGTCGTCGAGCTTCTCAGGAAAAAGACTATCGGCGAAGTATTGACGCTCGATGTGGAATTCCGTGAGCATTGGCAAGGTATTTTCAAAGCTCATCCGTGGCTTTCTGGCCCGCAAGATTCGTATCTCGGCTATTGGAAGAAAGGCGGCGGTGCATCAGGTGAGCATTCCCATGCATTGCATCTCTGGCAGTATTTGGCACGTGAAGCGGGGCTCGGGACATGGAAAAAGATGCACGCACTTTTAAAGTTGGAAAAGAAAGAAAACGTCGAATACGACTCAATCGCGTCATTCGCATTCGAGACTGATTCAAAGAAGTCCGGACGCGTCATCCAGGATGTCGTCACCCACCCGACGCGAAAATGGGCGCGCTTGCAAGGGAAGGACGGATTTATCGAGTGGATATGCGGCGGGCATCCATCAGGAGACATCGTTCGATATTCTAGTGCGGGAGGTAGCGTCAAAGATGAAGTTTTTGAAAAAAAGCGCCCTGACGATTTTTTTGCCGAAATGCAGCATATTGACGCTGTGCTTAAGAAGAAGATTCGCGCTACGGATTCACCGCTCTCCATTGAATCCGGCGTATCGGTCATGCGAGTGCTCGAGACGGCGTGGAAATCCAAAGGCACCTCTCTGCTCTCGATACGCAAGTAAATCTTCCTCGGATATACTGTTTGCTATGAATCTTTCGCGCGGATTGCTGGTCATCATCGTGCTTGCGGTTCTTGTGCGCGTCGGAACATTCGGGTATGTGCTTGCGTTTGGGAGCGGTGAGATCGTGCTCGCGCAAGGAGACAGTATCGGCTATCAAAAGCTAGCAACAAGCCTCGCTCACGGTGAAGGCTTCAGTATAGTGAATGATGCCGGTGAACGGGTAACGCAAACATTTCGAACTCCCGGACTGCCGCTCTTAATCGCACCGTTCACGCTCGTCCCTCACGGAATCGTTTACTACGCACTCCTCCTCTCCATCCTCGCTGGCATCCTCGTGCCGCTCCTCACGTATCGCATCGGAGCGTGGCTTTTCGACGCAAAGGTCGGCATGGTCGCGGCCGCGCTTTCGGCATTCGAGCCGCACATGATTTGGTTTTCCTGGCTCCCGCTTTCGGAAATGCCGTTTATTATCATCTTCTTGGGAGCTCTCTATCTGCTGATAATCGCGTGGGAGCGAGGGAAATACCTCTGGCTTTTGAGTGCGGGCGCGCTCCTTGGGTACGCAATTCTTATCCGCCCTTCGTACCTTCTGGTATTCGGTGCGACCCTTGTCGTTGCGGCGCTGTGGTTTATCGGTCACCGTCGCCCCGAGGAGGGAAAACGACTCGCGCTTATTGTCGTTGGCGTCATTCTTATCCTGATGCCATGGAGTCTGCGCAACGCATCGGTCGCCGGAAGCTATGCGATCAGCGGCGCAGGTTGGTTCAATGTGTATTTCGACTATGTCTCGGCGGTTTTGGCCATCGAACAAGGTGTCGACTCGCAAGTTATCAAGAAGGAGCGTCGAGCGAACCCGCCGGGAGGTATTCCACAACCCGACGCGGGCAATCCGGTCTATGCGCCGATACTGCGCGATGTTGCGCTCCGCGAACTCGCGGAACGCCCTCTTACCGTACTGAAATTGGAAGCGATGCTCGGCGTTACGTTTTTCACGAACGACAGCTATTACTACTACCTGCGCCGATACGGGTTTATAAACGATGAACCTATCATAGGTGGTCCACCGCGCTCCGCGACATTCGCGGTCCTTACGCGAGGTACGGATGCTATGTCGCACTTGCTTCTGGAATTGCGGCGCCAACACTACATCCCGCTTTTCGGTCGTGCGTTTACGGCGAGCATCTTCGTGCTCGCGTGTATCGGCGTCTGGGTCTCGTGGCGTCGACCGATCGTGTGGCTCATCGTTCTTACGATCGGTGTTACAGCCGTGACATCAACGGTGATTGGTATGGGCCTCGAAGGGCGTTTGCGCGTACCGGTACAGCCGTTTCTCTTTATACTTGCGGCAATCGGTGGATTCTGGCTCTACGCATGGGCGATGGCAAATAGATACATCAGTGCTATCGTGCTTCCATGTCAGCGATTCGCCAAGCGGTTATTCTCGCAGGCGGCGAGGGGACTCGGCTTCGCCCGCTAACGCTCACGACGCCGAAGCCGCTCATCCCCATTCACGGGAAGCCGTTTGCGGAATACCTCATCGAACTCCTCAAGAAAAACGGCATCGAAGAGATCATCTTTCTCACGGGGTATCTCGGGGAGCAATTTCCAGAGCACTTCGGCGATGGGAGCGCGTGGGGAATACGCATCCAGTACTCGCATTCACCACCAAGCGACGATACGGGCACGCGCCTGCGGAAGGCTCAACACCTTCTCGACGAGGAGTTTCTTCTTTTGTACGGAGACAATTACTGGCCGCTCGATATTGAGAAACTCCTTGCGCATCACCGAGCGCACGGCGAGGTGGCGACGGTTACGGTATACGAACGCCCGTATTCAGCGGCGAAAAAGAACAATATGCGGGTCTCGGACGGTGTGGTGCAAATCTACGACAAGAAGAGGGAGACGGACGGCTGCAATGGAGTCGATATCGGTTTTTTTATCCTCTCTAGGAGTGTTCTCGATTTGATACCGGATGCGAACGTCAATTTCGAGGCAGCTGTTTTCCCGACGCTAATTGAGAAGAAGCAGCTTGTCGGCTTCCTGACGAAGCACCCGTATTGGGGCCTCACCGATGCGGCGCGCCTGCCGTCGGTCGAGCGAGCACTCGATCCTGCTCGAAAAGTACTCTTTCTCGATCGTGACGGTACGCTCAATAAAAAGGCGGCGAAGGCGCAGTACATCACTTCGTGGGATGCGTTCGAGTTCTTGCCGCATGCGCAGGATGCGCTTGGCGAACTCTCGCAGCGTGGCTACGAGATGTACCTCATCACTAACCAGCCAGGCATTGCGCGAGGGATAGTGCGGGAAGAGGATGTACACGACATCTACGCGCGCCTGACTGGCATGCTGTCTGAAAAAAGGATAGTCATTGCAGGAATGTACTACTGCCCGCATGGCTGGGACGACAAATGCGAGTGCAGGAAGCCCGCGCCGGGCATGCTCTACGCTGCGGCACTCGAGCATGATATCGATCTCACTCGGGCCTTGTTTATCGGTGACGACGAGCGTGATAAGGAAGCAGGGGATGCGGTCGGCGCGAGAACGATTCTCGTTCCACACGAGGAAGGCGTAGTAGCTGCGCTTCCGCTCTTGCCGGATTGAAGCAAGGGTTTCTTCATGGTAGCGTCATCCCTATGATCCTTGTACGCGCCCCGCTCCGTATCAGCTTTGTCGGGGGTGGGACGGACATTCCTGCGTTTTACAAGCGCTATCCCGGGCGCGTGATTTCGACGACGATTGATAAGTACGTCTATCTCGCGATCAATCACACGCCTCTTGTTGATGCGGTTACGGCACGGTATTCGCAGACGGAAACCGCCGCACATCCTTCGAAGCTCGAACATGCGCGCATCCGCGCATTACTCCTTGATATGGGTATCAAAAAGAATATCGAGATCGGTTCTTTCGCATCATTGCCGGCAAAAACCGGTCTTGGGTCATCATCGAGCTTTTCTGTCGCGCTGGTGAAAGGGCTCCATGCGTTTCTCGGCAAGCGACTTGATGCGGCTGCGGCGGCTGAAGGCGCTTCTCGCCTCGAAATCGAGCTCCTCAACGAACCGATCGGAAAACAGGATCAATACGCCGCGGCATTCGGAGGCTTGAATTTCATCCAATTCAACACCGACGGGTCGGTGGCTGTGGAGCCCTTGCTGCTCGACTTCAGGAAACGGGACGCCTTCGATACAAGCTTGCTGCTTTTCTATACCGGCCTCACTCGTAATGCGAGTGATGTGCTGACCGATCAGGTGGCGCGCATCGACGATAAGTTCGAGATTTACAAAGAGCTTTCTGAATCCGCACTCGTGTTCCGCGAGTATCTCCTCGAAGGAGAGCTCAAGAAAATCGGCTCTATGCTGCATGACGGCTGGAAGAAAAAGAAGAAATTGAGCACAAAAGTTTCAAACGGTACTATCAATAATTTGTATGACGCAGGGAAAGGCGCTGGTGCGTGGGGCGGCAAAGTGCTCGGTGCGGGAGGCGGTGGCTGCGTGCTTTTTATGGCTCCGCAGGAATCCCACGCTGCTATTCGCGCCGCACTGCATCGCGAGGCAAAAAAAGCGAAGCTTACGGATTTTCGCGAGGTGCCGTTTTCATTCACGCATGCCGGGACAGATATCCTCTTCAATAACTCGGGGCACACTACATCCCTATGAAGCAGTATATCGAGCGGCATTTTGCAGAGGTTACCGAGGCGCTGAATGCCGTCTCGAAAGACGAGCTTGGCAAAGCGATTCATGCTATCCACCGCGTCTTCGAGCGAGATGGGCGTATATATGTGTTTGGCAACGGCGGCTCGCTCGCGCTCGCCACGCATTGGGTGAGCGATTTCAATAAGACGGTGTTCAGCCATAATCTGGAAAAGCACACCAAACGGTTCCAGGCGATTAGGCTTCCGACCACCGAAGAAGAGTACTCGGCGTGGTCGAACGATATCGGGCACGACTCGGTATTCGTGGGCCCGCTTCAGAATTATCTGCAAGATCACGACTGCATCATCGCGATCTCAAGCTCGGGGAATTCGGCCAATATCATCAAGGCAGTCCAATATGCGCAGGATCGTCGCGTATCAGTCATCGGCCTATCGGGATTCGACGGCGGGAAGCTCAACGAACTCGCAGATGCCAAGATCCTCGTGCCGACTGAAAAGGGTCGGTACGATATTGTGGAGGGCGTTCATGCAGTCGTTCTCCATCTTCTCACGAGATACTTCCAAGAAGCGTTCGACCATCAAGTAGCTTCTGCAAATACGAAAAAGCCACGTACTACTCATGCAAAAGCCAAAAAAAGATAATCTTGTCCTCATAACCGGCGGCGCGGGATTTATCGGCGCGCATCTTGCCTCCGCTCTCGTGAAGCGCGGATATCGCGTGCGGGCGATGGATGTCCTCGTGAAGCCGAACCATGGCACGAAGCCGCCAGCCTGGCTCGACAAAAAAGTGCACTTTCTGCGTGGCGATGTGCGCAAAAAAAAGGATTGGGAAAAAGCACTTAAAGGTGTCTCGTATGTATTCCATTTGGCCGGATACATGGATTACCGCATGGATTTCAGTAACTACGTTCGTTCGAATACTGAAAGCACGGCGCTTTTGTATGAAGTGATTGTCGAAATGAAATTACCTATAAAGAAGGTCGTGCTCGCATCGTCACAGGCAGTGTATGGCGAAGGGAAGTACGAGTGCAGCGATCACGGCATACAGTATGCGAAACCTCGTGACCCGAAGCTGCTCGCGAAGAAGGATTGGGACGTGTATTGCTTCTGTGGAAAGAAATTCGCACGAGCATTACCGCAAATGGAGGACGACGACATTTTCCCCATCAATCCGTACGGCATCTCGAAGCGCGGGCTTGAAGAGCTTTCGCTCATGCTGGGGAGGGAATATGGCATTCCGACGGTGCCGCTGCGGTACGCTATCGTACACGGGCCACATCAGACCTTCAAGAATTTTTACTCGGGGGCGCTACGAGCGTATGTGGTGCAAGCGCTTGCGGGAGAGCGGATTGAGATGCATGAGGATGGGCAACAGATCCGCGATTTCGTGCACATAGACGACGCGGTCGCGGCACATATCGCCGTGTTAGAGAGTCCAAAGGCGGATTTCCAGATATTCAACCTGGCAAGCGGCCGTGCCAATACGGTGATGGATTTGGCGAAAACGGTTGCCAAAGTCGTCGGCATTCCGCACAATCCGCTTCTTAAAGGCGTGTACCGTGTACGTACGGCGCGGCACTCGCCGATCGATGTCTCCAAGCTACGTTCTATCGGCTGGAAGCCGACAAAGACACTCGAAGACAATGTGCGGGACTATGTCGCATTTGTGCGGAAGTATCCCGATGCGATACGTCTTTTGCATCAGACGTACCGCGAGATGAACGCAAAGGGTTTAGTACAATGAGCGTATGATTTCAATTGTCTTTCCGGCATATAACGAGGAGGGGAACGTCGCCGAACTGCATCGGCGGATTGTCGAGGTGATGAAGAAAACAAGGATGGAATACGAGATCATCGCGGTAGATAATGCGTCGGTCGATGGCACGTACGCCGCGCTCAAAAGACTCTCACCGATAACCGTGGTGCGTATGGCATACAACATCGGCCAGACGGCAGGGCTTGATGCGGGAATGCATGTTGCGAAGGGCGACATCATCGTGACGTTAGACGCCGACTTGCAGAATGATCCGTCGGATATTCCGGCGATGCTCACGAAACTCGACGACGGATATGATCTAGTGGCTGGATGGCGCAAAGACAGGCATGATTCGTTCGGACGAAGGCTTTTTTCGCGATTTGCGAATACGCTCGCGCGTCGCATTCTCGGCGTGAACATCAACGACTACGCCTGTGCGCTGAAAGTGTTCCGTAAGCGATTCCTTGAAGGCGTCCATCTCTACGGAGAAATGCACGTCTTTCTTGCCGGAATCCTGCATTTCCGCGGCGCGCGGATTACGGAAATGGTGGTGAAGCATCATGGACGCACCGCGGGAATCTCAAAGCATACGTTTATCAAAGGGGCCAAGGATGTGGCCGACCTGCTCACGATCCGGTTTCTATTCGGGACGACGCGCCCGCTCGTCCTCTTTGGCGCCATCGGGCTCCTTTTTTTTGCGCTCGCAGGGCTCTCGTTCATCGCGGCCGTTGTATTCAAGCTCACTGGGCACCACAACTTCATGCAGACGCCGCTCCCGATCATGACCGCTTTCTTCGGAATCGGCGGCATTACGATTTCTATGATGGGATTGATAGCGGAATTGGTGCTTCGCGCCTACTACGAAACCAGTGGCAAAACTCCGTACGTGGTGAGCGCAATAGAGCGGTACTAGAGGTCGCGCCAGGAAATTGATTCTGATACTGCGCAAGGATAGTGCCGTGTTACAATCCCGCCTATGACGCTTGAAAAGGCACTCCGCTTTCTTGTCCTCGCGTGCGTGTTTGCGCTTCCGTTCCTTGCCCTCTACGTCTCCCGCACCATGTTCTTTCCGTTCATTACGGGAAAGAATTTCGCATTCCGTATCCTTGTCGAGATAGCGCTCTCCGGCTGGATCGTCCTCGCGCTCCTCAATCCTGCATACCGCCCCAAAAAGCAATGGCTTCTCTGGGCGTTTGCGGCACTAGTCGCCATCATGGCTACGGCCGACCTCTTCGGGGTATATCCGCACAAAAGCTTCTGGAGCAATTACGAGCGCATGGACGGCTTCGTCACGCTCGCGCATCTCTTTGCATACTTCCTTGTCGCCAGCTCGGTTCTGAACACCGAGCGTCTCTGGCGTGCGTTTTGGCACACGAGTCTCGCGGTTGCCGGGCTCGTCTCGCTCATCGGTATCATGCAGCTCCTCGGCATGGTGCAGATCAACCAGAGCGGCACGCGCCTCGACGCGCGCCTCGGCAACGCGACGTACGCCGGTGTCTACATGCTCTTCCATATCGCCATCGCCGCGCTCATGCTCGCCCGCGCATGGGTGAATGACCCGCGCAATCGCGTAACGCTCGCGTGGGTATACGGTATTTCCATGGCACTGAATTTCATCGTCCTTTTCTATACCGAGACGCGTGGTGCCATCCTCGGCGTCGTGGGCGGTGCTCTCCTCGCAGCACTCCTCCTTGCGATAGTGTCCGGCGAGAAGCGCCTACGACAAGGTGCCGCGGCACTAGCTTTCGGCATCGTGCTTTTCGCGGGTGGCGCATGGCTCGCGCGAGACAGTGCGTTCGTCCACGGCATTCCGCCGCTGCGCCGTGCAGTGACCTCATTCGAAGATGCCTCAAACGATGCACGTCTTATGAATTGGGCGATGGCATGGCAAGGATTCCAAGAGCGTCCGATCCTCGGTTGGGGACATGAGAATTACGCGGCGGTGTTCGACTCGAGATATAACCCCGATATGTTCGGCCAAGAACCTTGGTTTGATCGCACGCACAACATTGTTTTCGATTGGCTGATTGCCGGGGGAATTCTGGGTCTCCTCGCGTATCTTTCGTTATATGTGCTTGCGCTGCTTGCACTCTGGCGTAACAGTGCCTTCGCACCGTATGAGCGGGCGATTCTGACAGGCCTGTTTGGTGGCTATTTCTTCTATCTCCTCTTCACGTTCGACAACATCCTGAGCTACATCCTTTTTGTCTCGGTCCTCGCGTACATCGCGACACGCTCAAGTATGAACGAGAAACCGTTGCTTGAAGCTCATACGGCAGCTAGTGCCGCAGGTCCCGTTCTTGCCGGTCTCGCACTCGTTGTCGCGGGAGGCCTCGTCTGGACGGTGAACGCCGATGCGATCCGACAGAATAAAGCGCTCATACAGGCTATCCAGCCGCAATCCGGCGGCGTCGAGCAAAACCTCACGCTCTTCCAAGAGGCAGCCGCGTATAACAGCGTCGGCAATCAGGAGGTGCGTGAGCAGTTCTCGCAGGCAGCGGTGAGTATCGTCAACAATGCGCAGGTTCCGGTCGAGTTCAAGCAGCGCTTCGGCGCCGCAGCTTCTGATGAGATGGAGAAGCAGGTCGCTGCTGCGCCTATGAGCGCGCGAGCCCCGTTTTTCCTCGGAATTCTCTATGATCATGCTGGTTCGTACGCTGAAGGGAAGAAATGGCTCGACGTCGCGATTGAGCGCTCTCCTAAGAAGCAGGCCATCCTGTTCGAGCTCGGTCTCAATGCGACGGCGCGCGGTGAGAGCGACGAAGCACTCGCGAACTTCAAGGAGGCGTATGACGCTGCGCCGGAATACCGCGAGGCACAGATATACTATGCGGCCGCTCTCATCCGCGCTGGAAACGATGCTGAAGCCGAGAAAGTACTTCAGCCGCGCATCGAGGCGGGTAACGCGGCGGATCAACGTATCGCCTCTTCGTACGCGTCGCGCGAGCGCTACGACAAAATCGCGGTCATCTGGACGGCACATGTCGAGAAGAACCCGCAGGATATCGACGCATGGTTCCTGCTCGCCGGTGCGTATTACGCCGCGAAGGATACTGCTGCTGCCATCCGCACCCTCGAAGCCGCAAAGGCCGCGGTTCCGTCGGCTGCGGCGCAGGCTGACGATTTGATTAAGCAAGTTAGAACAGGACAAGTTCAGTAACGCTTGCGAAGCAATAGCGACGCGGTACAATGGTTCGGTGAGTGTCACGTAAGTTGTGGCTCTTCAAAGAAAGTCGCAACGATCCCGCCTTCGGCGGGGTTTTGCGTGTATGACACCTTTCCCGAGCGTAGCTCGGGTTTACAGAGTCATACACGCAAAACGGCCGTAGCGGGGACATTGCATTCATTTTCATCGTCATACACTTTTCCCAGAAGGACCTATTGCGCAGGGCGGCGGCACTCACATAACTTTACTTTGGAGCTCGCACCCGTCCTGCGCACTAGGCCTTTCTTGCAATGAGGACAATACATCCCCGCTACGCGGGATTTTTATATTGCGGGCGACAAATCTTGCAATGAGTCCAAAGTGCATTGGTGATGCAGATTATTTTCACAATGCGTTCATTCGTAAATTATTTATACGATTTTCAAAAATAAAAAGTTATCCACATTTATTTTTATAAAAAACATTATTCATCACATTGAATGCAATAATTTGTGAAACGCATTACGCATTTACATAAATGTTTGCGCGTGCGGGTCGATTGTTAGTCCCTAGGGAATAACTAAAAATCATATGGCAAAGAAAAAGAAGGCAAAGAAGAAGTCGAAGAAGCGTTAAGCTCTTCGCTTCTCTCGAAGCAAAGAAAAGACTCTCCCTCGGAGAGTCTTTTCGCTTTGTGGGCAGTCTTTGTGCATTCTAAGGGGTCGTTGCAGACCAATGGGGCGAAACGGAACAATTATAAGCCAGAAAAATCGCGACCTCCGCTAGGTCATCCGGCGGCATACATTTCATCGCATTCCCGACTGATTTGCGGTAGGATTGTTCGATGTCATTTCTCCGCCGACTTTTCGGGGACGAGAACGCCCAGGCGCTCAAGAGCGCCGAGCCTGTTGCCGCACAGGTGAATGCGCTTGAGGAAGACTTCAAGTCGCTCGCCGACGATGCTCTCAGGGCCAAAACAGTCGCTTTCAAGCGTCGTCTGGAGGAGGGCGAGACGGTTGATCAATTGCTCCCCGAGGCCTTCGCAGCGGTCCGCGAGGCATCACGCCGCACTCTCGGACAGCGCCATTTCGATGTCCAGCTTATCGGAGGCGCCGTGCTGCACAAAGGCGGTATTTCCGAGATGCGCACCGGCGAGGGCAAGACGCTGGTAGCCACGCTGCCGGCATACCTCAATGCACTCAGCGGCAAGGGCGTGCATGTCGTCACGGTCAACGACTATCTCTCTCGCCGCGATGCGGTGTGGATGGGGCAGATCTACCATGCGCTCGGTATGACGACCGCCGTCATCAATCACGAATCATCGTTTCTCTACGATCCTGCTGCGGTGCCAAGCGATGAAGCGGAAGCTGATGATGCGAAGCGCGACGAGACCGGCGCATTCCACGTCGTCCACGAATTCCTGCGTCCGATTACACGCTCGGAAGCATACACAGCCGATATCACGTACGGTACGAACAACGAATTCGGCTTCGATTACCTGCGCGACAATCTCGAATATGAGCCGGACAAGATCCGTCAGAAAAACCATCATTTCGCCATCGTGGACGAGATCGACTCCATCCTTATCGACGAAGCGCGGACTCCCTTAATCATCTCCGCTCCTGTGGCAGACGCGGAAGGCCTCTATCAGCGCTTCGCAGGGATAGCAGCGACGCTCGAAGAAGGCGAGCATTACGCAGTCGAGGAGAAGCACCGGACGATCGCGCTCACGGACGCCGGCATCGAGAAAGCCGAGGCAGCGCTTGAGATCGGTTCTATCTATACCGACGCCGGCATCAAGTACGTCCACCATCTCGAGACAGCCGTGCGCGCGAAAGCCATCTACAAGCGCGATAAGGATTACGTCGTACGCAGCGGAGAAGTCGTCATCGTCGACGAGTTCACCGGCCGCATGCAGCCGGGCCGCCGCTGGAGCGACGGCCTGCACCAAGCCATCGAAGCCAAAGAAGGCGTGGCGGTGCAGCGCGAAAGCCGCACCTTCGCATCCATCACGTTCCAGAACTACTTCCGTCTGTACGAGAAACTCGGTGGTATGACCGGTACTGCCGCGACCTCCGCAGAAGAGTTCTATAAAGTGTACGGCCTCAACACCGTCGCGATTCCGACCAACATCCCGCCGAAGCGCGACGACCACGACGATCTCATGTTCCAGACGGAGGCGGGCAAGATGCGCGCCATAGCGAAGCATGTGAAAGAGTTGCACGAAAAAGGTCAGCCGGTCCTCGTCGGCACGGTCTCAGTAGAGAAGAACGAGACGCTCTCCGAGCATTTCAAGGCAGCGGGTATCCCGCACGAAATCCTGAACGCGAAGAACCACGAACGCGAAGGCGAGATCATCGCGCAGGCGGGGCGTCGTGGAGCGGTGACGATCGCGACCAACATGGCCGGCCGCGGTGTCGACATCAAGCTCGGCGGCAACCCCGCTACCGACGAGGATGCCGTGGCGGTGAAAGATGCCGGCGGCCTCTTTGTCATCGGCACCGAGCGTCACGATGCGCGACGCATAGACAACCAGCTGCGCGGGCGTGCCGGCCGCCAGGGCGACCCGGGTGCGACGCAGTTTTTTGTCTCACTCGAGGACAGCCTCATGCGCATCTTCGCCAACGACGTCATCAAACGTGTCATGGGCACCTTCGGCATCCCCGAAGACGAGCCCATTCACAACGGCATGATTACGCGCAGCCTCGAGAAAGCGCAGACGCGCATCGAGGAGATAAATTTCGATAGCCGCAAGCATGTTTTGGCCTTCGACGACGTCCTCAACATCCAGCGCAAAAGCGTCTATGGCCGCCGCCGCGCACTACTTCTTGGCGGCAACGCCGCCGTCGACGAAGAGCTCGACCGCCTCGCAGCGCTCGACCCTGCAGAAAAGCTCGCCGGTTTTATCGCAAGCGCACGCGAGAAACAGAAAGAGCAATTCTATCCGCAGGTCCGCCGCTTCCTCCTGCAGACAACCGACCTTCTCTGGGTCGAGCATCTCGAAGCCATGGAGTACTTGCGCTCATCTGTGAATCTCCGCGCGTACGGTCAACGTGATCCGCTTGTCGAATATAAGAAAGAGGGACTCAAGCTCTACGAAGGCATGGAAGGGAATTACGAATCGCATGTCATCCAGACCCTGCCGCAGGTCCTTGGCGCGGTCGCAGCGCCCATTCCGGATCGTCTGAAGGCAGCCGAGAACGTCCGTCAAGCAGCACGCACCATCACGCACACGGTTCAGCAGGGTGTGAAGAAATACGGACGCAACGACAAGATCACCATCACGAATGGTACTGAAACGCAGGAAGTGAAATTCAAGAAAGCGGAAGGTCTCCTCGCGAGCGGCCAGTGGCGTATCGTCGACTAAGTAGCTGGAAGTAGGGAGACGATCGTCGCCCGGCCTGTGGGCTGGTAGACCCCATGAGATAACCGGTCTCGCTGCCGCAGCGAACTTTGATAATACACATGACAATAACAATATTGCATTATTGAAATGCCTTATCTCACGGGGTAGACCCCATGAGATAACCGAGAATCAACGTGTTTTACGTAATTTCGCCTTGCCGTCAAATTGTTGTCACATATCAAAATAGACAGGTTATATCTCGCGGGGTAGAGTGTCCGAATGAAAGAGTTCGTCCCGACGATTGGTCTCGAAGTGCATGCCGAGCTTAATACCGCGACCAAGATGTTTTGTCGTTGCGCAAACGATGCCTACAAGGCTGCGCCCAATGCCAATGTTTGCCCGGTGTGCATGGCGCACCCTGGCACGTTGCCGGTCATCAACAAAGAAGCAGTGCGCTCGGTCTTGCGAGTCGGCATGGCGCTCGGCGGTACGCTGGCCGACTACACCGAGTTCGACCGCAAGAATTATTTCTATCCTGACCTCCCGAAAGGGTACCAGCTCTCGCAGTTCGAATATCCGTTGGTGAGCGGCGGAATGCTTGGCGGCGTTGCGATTACGCGCGTCCATCTGGAAGAAGATACAGCCGCATCCTCACACAGCGATGCTACCGGCGAGACGCTCATCGATTACAACCGCGCCGGCGTACCCTTGATGGAACTCGTCACCGAACCCGTCATCCATTCTGGAAAAGAAGCAGCAGATTTCGGACGTGAACTACAGCTTCTCTTACGGTATCTCGGCGTCTCGGATGCCGATATGGAAAAAGGAAACATGCGGCTTGAGGCAAATGTATCCGTATCGAATACCGACGATCTCGGCACGAAAGTCGAAATCAAGAACATCAACTCATTTGGCATCATGGAACGCGCCGTCGCGTATGAGATCAAACGACAAATCAAGGCTCTCGAAAACGTCGAGACAATCGCGCAGGAGACGCGTGGCTGGGACGATGCCAAACAAGCGACCTTCTCACAGCGCACAAAGGAAGGCAGCGCCGACTACCGCTATTTCCCGGACCCCGATCTCCCGTCCCTGAAAATCAGCGAAATCACTGACTTCGACCCAGCAACCCTACAGAACAGTCTGCCTGAACTCCCGGCGGCACGCCGGGAGCGGTACATATCTCGGGGGGTGAAGCCTGCGGATGCGGTACAGTTCGCCGCCTACCCCCTTTTAGCGGATTTTTTCGACACCGTCATCGCCGAAAATACCGACGACGTCTTCATACAGCGCTCGGCGAACTACATCGCCAACGATTTAGTCAACATAATCCGAGATGACGATAGCCGAGATACAGAGAATAAACCCGCGACAGGCGAGATAACGGCGATTTCAGCGGCTAATTTCAGAATTGTCATGGAGATGATTGGTGAGGGAAAGCTCTCATCGAGAGCCGCAAAGGACCTTTTGGTACACATAATTGAGGAGGGAGGGGAACCTGCAGCGGTAGCAGAACGACTTGGCATCCTTCAGACTTCATCAGCAGCGGATATTGAGCCGCTCGTAAAAGAAGTCATCGCCGCCCACCCGCAGGTAGTTGCAGATTACCGGGCAGGGAAGGAGGCAGCCCTACAGTTTTTGATTGGCCAGGGTATGCGCGCAAGTAAGGGCTCTGCAAATCCAGCTCAACTTAAGGAGATCATTGTACGTATGCTTTCAGAGTAATTTTCTAGCTACGGTTACGGCATGAACGACAGATGTAACTGTCGTTTTTTACTTTGAAATCTGAATCAAAAGTCACTGCGTGGAATACTGATTCAAATATAAGTACAGTTACGTTGCTGCTCATTCTCTGCACCGCAAAGGAATCGTTGATATCCAAGATTCTGAATCAAGGGTGATGCGGATAAACGATACTACGGAATTACAGGTACGCGCACAGCCATCATAGATTCAATTTAATAGCTTTCAATGCTACAGGAATTATCTTAATGCCTACGACTATGCAAACATCTGCTTACATCAGTCTAAAGGGTATGTTTTGCATATCTCGCTCTGAATGTTAGCCGAGATGATGTACCTGATCCTGAAGAAACGACCTGTGTTTACATATACATTATCAGGAAGTCTCGGGTATCTCGGAGGTATCCTTCCGAGAAAGTTTCATTAGGACGCGCGTGAGGTACGTTCAATTTCGACGTGTGACTGTCGGCATGGAGAGTTCGTAATTAGCGGGCAATTTGTACGATACCGAAGAATAAGAGACTGAATGACATGCACTGCAATTCCAATGAATGAAAAATTTCGTTGCGATCGTTTGGTTCAGAGATTCTAGTGTCGATAAAGGCAATACGGTTCTTTGGCCGTATCCCGATTTGTGGTTGATCAGTGGAATTTATGGTGTGCCAAGCTGGTGCGGATACGCTTTGCGGCAGGTTTTCAGCGGTCCTGTGAGACCTAGGTAGCAGGACGGTACTTCGAGGCTATTCGAAGGGAGAAAATTGGTAATTTTGAAAAAAAAAAGACAGAAAACACCTTTTGGTGGGAAATGACAAATATTTCGCCGAATTGGATAAACGGCCAATCCAGCAAGATCCGATGTTATCCACGCAAGGTCCGACCTTGCTTGATTCAACGATTTATACTGTTGGTATGGATTTCGGTCAGGAATCCGCATATACCATGGACTCCGGCGTCTTTCGAGATAAAAAGTTCTACCACCTTCAAAATGAGGGTATAGAACGACGTATTATCTTCAGCTCCAAGGAAGATTTCGACCGATTTGAGGCCTATTTGTATCTGTTGAATGCCGTAGAAAGCCAGAGGGCAGCCAACTTTTTCGTGGGTGGTCGCGAGGGCGAGATCTTCACCAGTGCGCGGGGTGAGAATCTCGTTGCCATCGGAGCCTATTCCTTCTTGCCACAAGAATTTCACCTACTCGTAACGCCGCATGTGGAGAACGGGATAGGGAAATTCATGCAGAAACTGCAGACCGCATATACGATGTATTTCAATAAAAAATATCAGCGGAGCGGACGGCTGTTCCACTCTGCGTATCGTTCTGGGCAGCTTGAATCCGATGAGCGTTTGAAGCAGGTTTTCGGATTCATCCATCTCAATCCGGCGCGACTCTTCGATGTGCGTTGGGACGAGTCGAGCGGAAGTGATCTCATGCTTCATGCAAGGCGTGCTATAGAATATCGATACTCGAGCGCAGGGGAATACCAGAGCGGAAAACACATCATCACCGAACCGGCCGGGTATCCGCAATACATTCGGCGGGCTAAGGACGCGCATGCAAATTTCCAGCTTTGGACTCGCAATAATAATGCTCAGAACGCTTGATAATAATTTGATCGGTGCAGAGCGCGTAATATATACATATAAAACGGTAGTCGTAATGAATGCGCGCGATATGATTTAAGTTTTGAAATATCGATCGTTACTTAAATTTCGAATCCACAATCGTCACTATATGATCTTCAGTGAAGTGGGTCTAAATCTGAGCGATGGAAGAGAACATAGTACGAAATAAAGCGTAAGTGGATTCAATTCAGAAGAGCAAAAACACGTGCTCAAACTACGATCCGGACTCTTGACGCTCCAATGTGCAAGTGTCGTATTAACTTTCAGGCAAAATGAAAATCTACCGAGAAGTACGGATAAAATCGGAAGCCCAAACGATGCAGACGGCTAATTTTAAGGGTACCTGGGTAGGTAATCTCAAATTTTCATCAAAAGCTTAGCTTACGTCTCCACAGGGGTCACTGGGCTAACCGAGACAGACGAACAATTGGCGAGTATACTGCGAAACATGACACAGGACATTAATCTCGGCGGAACGATATACATATCTTCAAAGCGAGCAGCCGAGATAACGGGGTATTCGCAGGACTATATCGGCCAACTCGCCCGCGCGGGACAGATCGAGGCACGTAGAGTCGCCGGTCTCTGGTATGTGTTGGAAGAATCGCTTTTGCAACACAAGCACAAGGCTGATGAGTTTGTGCCGACACCGCCGATACGCGTTTCTGCGGAGACGGAGGCAAGTGTTAGTTTTGATGGAAAAGACTATATCTCGGCATCCCGTGCTGCGAAGATAACAGGGTATTCTCAGGATTATGTTGGTCAGTTGGCGCGCGGAGAGAAAATTCCATCCCGACAGATCGGTTCTCGATGGTACGTCGATAGAACCGCTCTTATCGAACACAAGAGACACAATGACAGTCTCTTAGGTGCAGTTCAAGCTGACTCAGTAGGTATCCAAAGACCAGTACTTCAGGAATCGGCTGAAATGGTGTCTCAGGGCAATGTCAGCGATGAACAGCACTTTAGCTATATTGAAGAACCGCTGCCGCTCCTGCCTGAATATGAGGCAAAGGAGGAGATTCGCGCTATTAATGATAACGCAATGGATCTATCTACCATTGATGAGACGCCTACGATGCCAGAGAATGAATTTCAGATTCCAATACGAGTCGTTGAGCCTGTTCAAATTTTGAATGAACCGCTTGAAATACAGCGACATCCGAAAAGAAATATCGGAATGCAAAGAACGAGAATCGCTCTATATTCCTTAGCTTTTTTTGGTGTCATCACTGTAGCGGGGATTGCTATCTTGCAGCGATCACAGATTGCGGGACCGGGAGGTAACGCGGTACTCGCGAACGTCAATGCTTCGGCAATCGACGTTGTAGCGCCGGTCGTGTCAGCTAGCGCCAAGGCAGCAGGTGGCATTGCGAGGATGAGCAGCAACTTACTTGCAAAGGAGCTCGTATACCAAAGACAAAACCACTAGTTTTCGACTGCTATAAGCTTCTTTCGGGTGCTCACCGGAATCTCCCCGCAGCCAACCGCTCGCATAACCTGGCTAACTTCTGCTCCAACTATCGCGAGTCTCTCAAGAATCAGGCAATAAAGCTGCTGACTCAAAACAAGCGAACTCATTTTCATGATGCTACGGCAACGGCTCATCTCTCAATTTTTTCCAAAGAAATGGATGCTTGAAATGTCCCTAGTTATATAGCGATTCTGGATACAACAGCCTAAGCTAGATCGATAGAAATCGCCGTAATTAACGTGCTGATACGGGATGTCAATCCCGGTACGGCCATATATTGAAGAGGATTGCCTCCACCACTAGGACTCCTGGATTCTCTTTACCGATTAAGATGCCGTTCCATAACCACTACGGGTTAAGCAGCTATATATACGTAACCAACTGTCACTGCTTCTCTGAAACCCGCAATAACTGCATATCTACACACACATACGGGTACTTAAAGAAATATGCTTAGAATCCCAAATCGTAAGAAGATATTTAACGCGAAAACTGGTAAGTATGAGCCGAGATACGTAAAATTAGGCCGAGATACCGCGAGAATACGTATATCGTGCATCCGAAATTCAATACATCATGGCTGTAGATAATGCTTGATTGAGCGTAAAGATAATCAGAACTGCCCGTGTAGCAATCTTTTTAGATCGCGGTAGAAGGAATCGATACTATATATAGGTATGCGATGCCGCTGAGGCACCTTATAGGGCGTATGAAAGGGCGATTCTGATGCTCTCTGCGACTTTTTAATATTTAAGCGCAACAGGTTTGAAAAACTACCGTCGGTATCGTTAATAAATTTATCATGAAGCGTTATCAACATGAGTAAAAAATGAACAGGTCGGATACACGAAATAACTAGTAAACTCTAGATAAGTCGAGTCTTTCCGGCTTTGGGAATGTCAGGAGAAATTTACTTTGATGGAGTACGGTATGTGTCGGCCAAGGAGGCCGCTCTTTTTGCTAATTTCACGCGCGATTACATCGCGCGTCTTGCGCGTTCAGGTAAGATTAAAGCCAAGCGAGTCGGAAAGAATTGGTATGTCGATGATAAGTCGCTTCGTGATTTCTTGGTGGCGCAGGATCATGTTGCCGAAAAGCGGAAGACGGAGCTGATGCACGACCGTCGTCGCGAGTACGAGAAGTCACAACGTGTACTTTCAGGCGAAGTAGTGGGTGCTGCGGCAGCTCCTGCGCTCGCTTCGCATCAGATCTATGAATCATCCGAGGGTTTACCTCGCGTTCGTGCGATGCATCACGCGGTCAAGCACTACATCGCGAAGAATCCGGCTGCGGCACACATGCGCGTATCGCCACTCTATGCTGCGCATCCGGCGTTTGATTTAGTTCACAAAGTTTCCGCAGTGATCACATGCTTCGTGCTCATCTTCGGCACGTACGCATATGTTCATCCGGAATCGTTGAGCGGCGTGCGTGAGGTAGCACGCATGACATTCGTAGAAACGAATGCATTGAGCGGTGCGATAAAAAAGGCGGATCAGATCGCGGCTGTTGCAGGTACGAGTGCGCTTGCGCAGATCGTCAATTACATCGGTAGTTTCTTCGGTTTCGATCGCGCAGAAGTGCAGGTAACCGTTTCGCCATATCGCGCTCCGATCGCGGCGCCGACACCAACGCCGACGCGAACACCGACAGCAACCGCTCCACGACCGACGCAGACTGTCATCAATCAGCCGGTTATCGAACGGGTGACCGAAACAGTGCGCGTCGTCTCCGGTCTCACGGAAGCGACGCTCGAAGAGCGACTTACGCGTCTCGCTGCTGATTTCGCACGCAGCCTTGCAGCTCTTTCGAGCAACACGTTCCGCCAAGACGTCATCATCGCCGACATTATCGGTGATGGCATCGGCGGCTCATTCGACGACGTCACCATCACAGATTCAGAGTGGTCGGGCGGCACCATCACGGGAGCCACCATCACTGGAGGCAGCGTGACGGCAACATCATTCATCGGCGTCCTTCCGGTTGTGAATGGCGGCACGGGTACCTCGACGTACGCAGTAGGCGATCTTCTTGTAGGTGACGGCGCAAGCTCACTCGCACGACTTCCTATCGGCGCAAACGGCCGCGTGCTGAAAGTCGTCGCGGGTGAACTCGCGTGGGCAGTCGAGACCGGTGGCGTGGGCGGTGCTAGCGCATGGGCGACTTCGACCGACGAGCTTTCAATCTCGCCGACCGATTCGACCGACGTCGTCCTCATCGGCGCAAGCG